>Ga0233438_10000002_pt1 | contig 495382 bp, 441 predicted proteins | sample SI_123_September_FD_182720 | JGI IMG/M metagenome (GOLD analysis project Ga0233438, IMG submission 182720) | Seawater microbial communities from Saanich Inlet, British Columbia, Canada - SI_123_September2016_10_MG | ecosystem: Environmental > Aquatic > Marine > Inlet | place: Canada: British... | reverse complement strand
CCGATGGTACTACACTTGTGGAAGAGTAGGTCACTGCCTTTTTTGAGAATCCCTAACATTTATTTGTTAGGGATTTTTTGTTTTAATGCTAATCCCTTATATGCTCCTGTACAAACTTTCTGAAAATCATCTTGTATTAACTATTAGTTTTTTATACTTTTGTTTTACAATAAAAAAAAATATTATGAAAAAAATTACTTTACTACTATTATTTACAGTCTATACAGCTTTTTCTCAGAACTTAACACTTCCTGATATTCCAGCTAATGGTTTTAATTATGTTATAACTCAAACTTTTGATGTACTTAACTTTTCAGACGAAGGAGATTGGGACTTTTCAGACGCAGATCAAGGATATGATGTTAATGGATCTTTTGGGATAGCTCAAGAAGCTCCAAATTCAGCCAATTACCCACTTGCTACGCACTATAAATTTGAATCAGGCAGCTATTTTTTTCTTGGATTTGATGAAACTGGATATACCTACCACGGAGAACAAGGTGGTGCCATAAATTTTACAACAGCCTATGATCCACCTTTGTCGATATTTCCTTTTCCATTTAATAATGAAAACTCTCCTTACTCAGATTCTGTGATTGATCAGCCTTTTACATGTACTGATTGTCCTCCTTCTTTATTGAGAGATGATTCGAGTTATTCAACAATTGTTTCCGAAGGTGATGTTACTTTGCCAAATGGTGATATTTATACTAATGTAACACTTGTTGAAAATGTAAGGACATTTACAGATAGACAAACAGGTTCGTCACCTTGCATTACAACGTTAGTTGTAAGACAATTGTTAGCTGAAGGTCTTGTAATTCCTGTTATGGAAACTTTATCATTTACTAACACAGGTTCATGTGCCCCTAACCCATACGGTTATACAAAGTTTTTAGATTCTATCGCTGAAAGTGGTTCTTGTCCAAACCCAAGTATTACACAATGGAATATGGGTAGTGATAGTGTTTCTTTTGATGGTACAAATAATTCCTCTATTTCTTCATATGAAGTTGAATATAATTTAGGATCTACTTTCACTCCAGGAGATGGTACAGCATCCACATTCTCGTTTAATGAATTTCCTGCTACTTTAACTGGTCTAGAGAGTGCATCACTTTATTATTTTACTATAAGATCAATTTGTACGGACGGCACTGTCAATTCTTGGATTGATAATGGATTAGATGGACCAGACCCATGGCAAACAACGTCTTGTACTACCAATTCATTGCCTTATTTTAATGATTTCAATGATACGGAGTCTTGGTATTGTAATACATTCTTTGATTCAGATGGAGACAATAATTATTGGTTTTATACTGACTACAACGAAGACGGAGATGATGTGAATAATAATTATAGTGCAGCTTCAGCTTCATACTCTAATACAGCTGGAGCCTTAACTCCAGATAACTGGCTAATATTAGGTCCAATTGATTTGACAAACGTATCAGATGCAACCATGACATGGAGAGCAAGAGGACTAGACCCTAATTGGTGTGGAGAAAACTATACTGTTTATATTGGTACAGAAAACACTATAGAAAACCTAACAAGTTCATCTATTAGTTTCAGCGAAACAATATCATCACCCACAGGTGGATGTGGAACTTGGGCAGATCGAACACTTGATATTTCCGCTGCATCAGGAAGCCTTATTTATATAGGTTTTAGACACCACGCGATATCAGATATGTATCATTTAAATATTGATGATGTAGGAGTTACTAGTGATAATTTAGGACTTGAAGATCTAGGAGAATCACAATTCTCATTTTTCCCTAACCCGGTAAATAACGTATTGACAATTAAAGCGCAAGCTTCTATTGACAGTATTACTGTTTATAACATGTTAGGACAAGCAGTTGTTAGATCGACGCCAAACACAACGGATAGCACAGTAGATATGTCTGCATTACAGACAGGTGCTTACTTTGTACAAGTGTCAATTAACAACACTCTTAAAACAGTCAGAGTGATTAAGAATTAAACTATAATTTAATTCTAAAATTTAAAGCCTCGCTAAGTAATTAGCGAGGCTTTTTTAGTATAATTATATACAAATAAATTAAAAAGTGTGGTCCAATTTTGTTTGATTAAAGCATAAATAATATGTACGGATTCCTAATTAAGATACAATTAAATGTCCCAAAAATTTATTTAGTTTCAAAAAGGCTTTTCATTATAATCTGAATTCCTTTAAATCCAAAGTAAATAGCTGTACCGCATATTAATATTCCCGCTATAATTAATGGTATGTAAAGCGGTTTGTCAGGATTTGAAAACCCTATATGTAGTGTCGTAGGTCCCAAAAACATTAGAAACAAAGTAATCCCCATTGTTTTTAAACCTTTACCTAACAATTCCTTGTTTGTTCTAGTTGTTTCCATTTGAATAGTTATTTATTACATTTCTAACACTTTTGTAAGATTTTAACAGATTACTTGCTTCTGACTCAGAAACGTTAAGCTCTTCTCTTATCATCTTAATACCTCTATTGACTAGTTTATCATTACTAAGCTGCATATCTACCATCTTATTTCCTTTAACTCGTCCGAGTTTAATCATCACGGTTGTCGTAATCATATTTAAAACTAGTTTTTGAGCTGTACCAGCTTTCATTCTAGAACTTCCAGTTACTACTTCTGGTCCCACCACAACTTCAATGGGGAATTTGGCGGCTATTGCAAGCGGGCTACCACTATTACATGTAATACAGCCAGTTATAATAGATGCTTTTGCACATGCCTTAAGTGCTGATATTACATAGGGGGTCGTGCCTGATGCAGCAATCCCTATGACGATATCTTTATCGCAAACATAATGTGCTTTTAAATCTTTCCATCCTTGGTTCTTATCATCTTCTGCAAATTCAACTGCTTTACGTATTGCCACATCACCTCCAGCAATCAATCCAATAACCATTTCATGAGGCACCCCGAAAGTTGGTGGGCACTCAGATGCATCTAATATTCCTAGTCGTCCGCTTGTGCCTGCTCCTATATAGAATAAACGTCCTCCATCCTTGATTTTACCTACAATTTGATTTACCAATACTTCTATCTGTGGAACTGCTATTTTAACAGCTTCAGCTACGCCAGAGTCTTCTTTATTAATAGTCGTTAGTATTTTTTCAACAGACATTTTTTCAAGATGGTCGTAATGAGAGTCCTGTTCAGTAGTTTTTGTAAAAGCCATACACAAAAATATAACTTTTGAAATACTTTTGTGTTATTCTAAGATTAAACTCGCTTTATATGTTTCAGAAAGTCTAAAATATCCCAAAGGGTAGTGGTTAGGGTTAGTTATATTAGTGATATTTCCACGTATTGTTGATGGTGTAGTATTAAAAGGCCTTCCACCTTCTTGTGTCTGTTCAATAAGGATCGTCATGAAGTTAAAATGTCTTTCATCAATCCCCATTATTTCTATATTAATTTCGTCCCCAGCGATTAGTTCGTCATAGAAATAGGAAAACGTAAATACATTTCCTTGATAAAACTCATCCTTAGTAGTTAGAAATAAATTCATACCTAAATCAAATAAATAATAATCATCTCGCTCTTCACTATCTGTAAAAGAGATTAGAACTTCCTTTTCATCTCCCCCAAATAAAGTATTATTTCCTTGGAGTATAGTGTCTATGGGCGCTGAATACATGAGTTGTTCTATGGATGATTCATAGATTTCTTCTTCATAGATAATTCGGATTTTATAGTCTGTATCAAAAACAGGGGTGTACTGCAACGTATAAACTAGATTTGTATTATCGTATTCAAACTCGTGAACTATATTATTTGAAAGGTCTATTAGTTCTAAGGTAGCTTCAGACACTATTAGGTTTTCTTCCTGGTAAAAGGGACCTGACAAACTGAGTTTAATTTCTTGAGTAATGGATTCGTTTGGAGACATCTTTAATGATGCTTCAACAACTAATCTAGGACTATCGGTTGGTAAATCAAGTTGGATGACTTCTTCACAGCCAGCTATTAGAAATCCAATACATAGTAAAATAAAATTATTTTTCATTAATCTAAAATTTGAAATTATATGAAACGGCTCCTATGGCTCCAAATAGCGATAATTTGAGGGCTTCATTTTGTCCTGTATCTTGGTTTTCTCTAAAGTTCAAGGACTGAGTATTTTTCCGATTGTAAAGGTTATAGATGCTAAACACCCATTCACCTTTCCATTGTTTATCTTTATTTTTTTTAGGATTATATGTTCCTGAAATATCAAAACGATGATAAGCATCTAAACGACTTGAGTTTCGAGATTCAAATGTTGAGACAATCAAATTATTGTATTCATATTGTCCATTTGGATAAGTTGTAGGTTGTCCTGTTTGGTATATGAAATTAGCATTTAATTTCCATTTATCAGAAAGGTCATAGCTGGAAGTGATTGAGATGTCATGAGTTTTGTCATAAGGAGTATTATACCAGTTTCCGTTATTAATTCCAGGGTCTGAAGCGTTTAGTCCTTTGGTTTGTTGTTCCGATTTGGAAAGCGTGTATGCAAACCATCCTTTAAAACGCCCTTTATTTTTTCTAAATAATAATTCAAAACCATATGCTCTAGATTGACCATTAAGAAGTACTTGTTCAATTGCTTTATTAGCGATTAAGTTAGCACCATCAATGTAGTCAATTCTATTTTTAGTTTTTTTGTAAAAACTTTCAATCTCTAAATCGTATTTGTTATACCTTTTAAAATATCCGATAGCTATTTGATCTAAAATTTGAGGTTGAATGTATTTACCACTTGGAGTCCAAACATCTAACGGAGTAGGAGAGCTTGTGTTAGAAATCAGGTGTAAATATTGTGTCATTCTATTATAACTAGTTTTTAGAGATGTATTGTCATCTAGTTTGTAAGAAATTGCTAGTCTAGGTTCTAAGTTTAAAAACGATTTTATAACTTTATTAGTGCTACTGCTTTCGGAACCAATTGGATTAATTTCTTCGTAGAGTTGTAGATCCGTATTGTAACCTACTGCTTGATTATTTTCATATAGGTTTAGTTCTTTTTGCCCGAGACGCAAAAAAGAACTTAATCGAGATCCATAGCTAACAGTCAGTCGTTCGGATAGTTGATGTTTAATATCAAAGTAGATTGCATTTTCAAATGCAAATTTATTGGTAAGCGCTTCTGTATTTATTCCCGAATCAGGCCTATTTGGGCCAATAACTCCAGGATTAAAACGGTAGTAGGTACTATGCAAACCATATTCAAGTTTGTAGCGGTTGTTGATATATTGATTAAAGTCATATTTGATATTCATGTTTTGAATACCAGAGTTCCATTCAAATCCCACAAAATTTAAATTTAATCCATAATAATAATCAGAGTATATAAGTGATAAATTTGAGAATAGTTTGTCGTTAAATAAATGATTTAATCTGAAATTAACAACAGTATTTCCGTATGTGTTTTCAAAACTATTCGAAACATTAAATACATCTCTTCCAAAGTAAGCTGACAAATAGATACTATTTTTTTTATTTAATTTGTAACTTAACTTAGTATTTAAATCATAAAAGTAAGCAATGTTATTCACGTCAAAAAGTGGTAGGAATAAATGAGCATAAGTCGCACGTCCTCCTAGTAAAAATGATCCAACTCCTTTTTTTAATGGACCCTCAAGGAGTAAGCGGCTAGCTACTAGCCCCACACCGCCATTGGCTTTAAATTCGTTTTTATTTCCCTCTTTTTGATAAATATCTAGAACAGATGCAACGCGTCCTCCGTATTTGGCCGGGACACCCCCTTTGTATAGTTTTAAACTTTTAATGGCGTCTGGATTAAATACTGAAAATAATCCAAATAAATGTGAGGAGTTAAAGATAGTTGCCTCATCAAGTAAAATTAAGTTTTGGTCAGCTGCACCGCCTCTAACGTTAAATCCTGCAGCACCTTCACCACCACTAGAAACGCCAGGCAAAAGAGTTATAGCCTTGATTACATCTGCTTCTCCAAATACAACTGGAATCTGTTTAATAGAGGAAGCTGTCAATGAGTTAACGCTCATTTGGGGGGTTCTAATATTTAAGGATTCAATATTAGTTTCTATTAAAACTTCTTCCAAAGCTTCGGTAGCTTCCAAAAGTGTAAAATCCCTAATTATATCTTTATCTAATATTATGGTTTCCTTTATGGTTAAACAACCTACATTACTGATTGTGAACTCATAAACACCCTTAGTCAATGTAATTGAATAGAAGCCGTACTCATTAGATATCGTTCCGGTCTTTAATTCATCAATTATGATATTAGCTCCAATTAGAGTTTCGTTTCCTTGATTCTCAAAAACGGTTCCGCTTAGTGTAAATAGATCCTGTGAGGTTCCATAAAAGTTGGCACATAACAGTATAGAAAATATTAGGCGTTTCATTTGATTAAATTAACAATCAAAAATAAAATAAAAAAGCACCTTTTAAGGTGCTTTTAACAAAAGATTAGTTATCAATTTAGTTAGCTAAAATATTGTTTAACGTTATGCTTGGTCGCATCGCTAAATCTGTTTTATCAGTATTTGGAAGATAATATCCACCAGTATTTACAGTTTTACCCTGAACGTAATTTAATTCTTTAATGATAGTGGATTCATTTTCTAAAAGTGCTGTTGCAATAGTTGTGAATTCTAACTTTAGTTCAGTGTCTTTTTCTTGTTTTGAAATGGCCTCTGCCCAGTAAAGTGCAAGATAAAAATGACTTCCTCTATTATCAATTTCTTTGACACGCCTTGAGGGAGATTTTTTTTCATCAAGTAATCTTTCAGTTGCAAGGTCTAAAGCTTCACTTAGAATAGCTGCTTTAGGGTTGTTGTTTACTTTACTAAAATGTTCCAGAGACACGGCTAGCGCTAAAAATTCTCCTAAAGAATCCCATCGTAAGTGATTTTCGTTAATAAATTGTTGAACATGTTTTGGTGCTGAACCTCCAGCACCTGTTTCAAATAATCCACCGCCGTTCATCAGAGGTACAATAGAAAGCATTTTTGCACTTGTTCCAACTTCAAGAATTGGAAATAAATCGGTAAGATAATCTCTTAAAACATTTCCAGAGACAGAAATTGTGTCTTTTCCATTTTTTAACCTTGAAAGTGTAAAATGAGTCGCATCAATAGGAGCTAGTATTTGAAGTTCTAAACCACTAGTGTCATGTTTTTTAAGGTATGTCTTCACTTTTTTGATAAGTTCGGCATCATGCGCTCTTGTAGAATCTAACCAGAAGATGGTTGGAATGTTCGAAGCTTTTGCTCTGGTTACCGCTAACCTTACCCAGTCTTGAATTGGAGCATCTTTTACCTGACACATTCGCCAGATGTCACCTTTGTCTACTTCATGTGAGGTTAAAACGACTCCTTTGTTGTCAATTACATCAACGCGTCCTTTTGATTCAATTTCAAAAGTCTTATCATGTGATCCGTATTCTTCTGCTTTTTGAGCCATTAATCCAACATTAGGAACTGTTCCCATTGTTGTTGGGTCAAAGGCTCCATTTTGTTTGCAGAAGTCAATAGTTGCTGTATATATTCCAGCATAACTACTGTCAGGGATGATCGCCTTTGTATCTTGCGCCTCTCCTTTTGAATTCCACATTTGTCCCGAGGTCCTAATCATAGCAGGCATTGACGCGTCTATAATCACATGACTAGGTACGTGTAGATTGGTAATGCCCTTTTCAGAATTAACCATTGCTAAACCTGGGCCATTCGCTAAGGCAGCTTCGAAATCAGCTTCAATTTCTTGACGTTTTTCTGTCTCTAGTTCGGCTACTTTTTCCAAAACATTACCATAGCCGTTATTAGTATTTACTCCAATTTCATCAAAAAGAACTTGATGTTTTTTAAATACGTCAGAAAAAAATAATTTTACTGCATGACCAAAAATAATAGGGTCACTAACCTTCATCATTGTAGCTTTCATGTGAAGCGACAGTAAAACGCCTTTGTCTTTAGCGTCCTTTATTTCTGCTGTTAAGAATGATTTTAGAGCTTGAATATTCATGACTGTTGCGTCAATAATCTCGCCCTTTAGTATAGGGATATTTGATTTTAATTCGGTAGTTATATTTTGTGTATCGGTATGAACAATACTAACAGCTGTAGCACGTGAAACTGTTACAGATTTCTCATTGTGAGCAAAATCTCCTTCTCTCATTGTAGCTACGTGTGTTTTTGAGTCTTTAGACCAAGCACCCATGCTGTGAGGGTTTTTCTTGGCATAATTCTTCACTGCCCTTGGGGCTCTACGGTCCGAGTTACCTTCTCTAAGCACAGGGTTAACTGCACTTCCTTTGATTTTATCGTAACGAGATTTAATAGATTTTAGTTTTTCACTTTTAGCGGTCTCTGGGTAATTTGGGATTCTAAAACCAAGAGATTGCAATTCATTAATAGCTGCTTTCAATTGTGGCATTGAAGCACTAATGTTTGGAAGCTTGATAATGTTAGCTTCTGGTTTTGTAACTATCATACCAAGTTCAGCTAAAGCGTCTTCTACTTTTTGATCTTCAGAAAGGAACTCTGAAAAGCTAGAAAGAATACGGGACGCTAGAGAAATGTCTTTTGTATCAATTTGTACTTCGGAGCTCTTAAGAAATGATTTAACAATGGGTAAAAATGAACGCGTTGCAAGTGCTGGTGCTTCGTCAGTAATAGTATAAATTATGTTTGCCATTATGGGCTATGTAAAGTTTATTTTTTCTTTTGTTTAATTTGCTTATAGCAAAATTAATTAGGGACGTAAATATATGAAATTGGAATGATTTTATGAGTCAATTTAATTCTTTAAATAATCAATAATATCAAAATTTGGTTCATTAAAATGATTTGCAAACTGAGCTCAAAAAAAAACCCTAAGTGATTAGGGTTTTTTAGTTTTTTTTGGTTTAAAATCTGACTAACGTCTTCTTTCTTTGATTCTGGCCTTTTTACCAGTAAGTTCTCTGAAGTAAAAGATACGAGCTCTTCTAACTTTTCCACGTTTGTTGACTTCAATTTTCTGTAAAGTTGGTAAGTTTACCGGGAAAATACGTTCGACACCAATTGTACCAGACATTTTTCTGATAGTAAATGTTTCAGAAGTTCCTGAGCCTCTTCTTTGCAGAACAACGCCTCTGTAAAACTGTGTTCGTACTTTTTCACCTTCTCTAATTTCGTAATAAACAGTGATGGTATCACCAGCTGCAAATTCTGGAAAGTCTTTTTTTGTTACAAATTCTTCTTGAACAAATTTAATTAAGGATTCCATTTTTGTTGTATATAGGTTTTATCGAAACAACATCCACGATTATCGCCAGAGGTTAATCCGAATTTGGCTGCAAATATAAGTAAAAAGTGAAAAGAAGAAACTTTATTATACTAAAATTTTTGTTTACACTTAAATATTAGTCCTTTAATAAGTCAGGTCTCCTAATCTTTGTATTTGCGTGAGCTTGCTCTTCACGCCATTTTTCAATCTTTGGAAAGTGTCCGCTCAATAAAATATCAGGAACCTTCCATCCATTGTATTCTCTTGGTCGTGTGTATATAGGTGGTGCTAATAAACCATCTTGAAATGAGTCAGTCAATGCAGATGTTTCGTTTCCTAGAACACCTGGAATTAGACGAATAACAGTATCACAAAGCACCGCAGCACCCAATTCTCCACCTGAGAGTACATAGTCTCCAATGGAAATTTCTTTCGTAATAAAATGATCGCGCACCCGTTGATCAACTCCTTTATAGTGTCCGCAGAGTATAATTATGTTACCCTTCATTGAGAGTTGGTTAGCGAGGCCTTGATTAAGCGTTTGTCCGTCTGGAGTCATGTAAATAACTTCATCATAGTCGCGCTCTTTTTTTAATTTAGAAATACACTTATCTATAGGTTCAATCATCATGACCATTCCTGCACCACCACCAAATTGGGTGTCGTCAATAGATTTATAATTATCAGCAGTGTAATCTCGTAAATTGTGAAAGTGAACACTTACAAGTCCAGCTTCAATGGCACGCTTTAGTATAGAGGCCTCAAATGGACTCTTAATTAGTTCTGGTAGAACAGTAATAATATCAATGCGCATTGGATAAGTTTAAGTTACAAATATAACAAATTGTAAACTTTAATAATATGTGAAGCGCCTTACTTTGGCAATGTATTTTGCCAAGCGTATGACTTGATGACTGTATCCAAATTCATTGTCATACCATATGTAAATGATTATATTTTTTCCGTCTGATCTTACAATAGTGGCTTTACTATCGTAGATTGCGGGAGCAGTACACCCTACGATATCACTAGAGACTAGTTCGTTATTTAGTTCGTATTTTATTTGTTCAACTAAATTTCCAGAAAGAGCAGCACCTTTTATTAAATTATTTATTTTATTTAAAGTGACACTCTTTTTAATTTGTAAATTTAAGATTGCTAAGCTTCCATTTGGAACTGGGACCCTGATAGCATTTGAAGTTAGTCTATTTTCCAAAGACGGAAGTGCTTTACTAACAGCCTTACCCGCTCCAGTTTCTGTAATGACCATATTAAGTGCTGCCGCACGCCCTCTTCGGTATTTTGAATGCATATTATCGACTAGGTTTTGATCATTTGTGTATGCATGAATAGTTTCAAGATGTCCATGAATGATACCACAATTATCTTCAATAACTTTCAATATTGGAGTGATTGCATTTGTTGTACATGAAGCTGCAGAAAAAATGTCTGTAGTATTGGGCGAGTACTCCAAATGATTTACTCCATGAACAATATTTGGAATGCCTTTGCCGGGTGCAGTAAGTAATACTTTTTTAGCTCCTTTTGATTTAAGGTGCCTTTTTAAGGCATCCTGATCTCTAAACACCCCAGTGTTGTCTATAATTAAGGCTTCATTTATTCCATAGGTTGTGTAGTCTATGTTTTCTGGTTTATTAGCTGAAATAATAAAAACAGTCATACCATTAATAATTAAAGCTTGAAGGTTCTTATCGGTGCTAACTGTGCCAGGAAAGTCACCATGAATGGAATCGCTTCGTAACAATGCAGCTCGTTTTTCTAAAGCCTCTGAACTAATTTTATCACGAGTTACTATAGCTCTAAGTCGCAATTGGTTACCACTTGCTGATTTCATCATCAATTCACGGGCAACCAATCGTCCAATTCGTCCGAATCCGTATAATATGACATCCTTTGGCTCTATTTTTGGTTGCTGCTTAGCTCCTTTTAATTTTTTTGATAAAAACGAAAACAAACTACTACTGATAAGGTCTTCTTTGCGATATTCAAAAGAAAGTTTACCAATATCCAATTTTGAAGCTGGTAAGTTTAATTGTTTAATTGCTTGAGCCATATCTACTGAATCAAAGATTGAAATAGGTTTGTTTACAAAATTCCCTGCATAAGCATGGAGTTTCAAAATTTCACTCACATTTTTATCCATTAATTGATTTCTAAACAAGACTAATTCAATGGAGTAGTCATACCACAGATCGCTAACAATTTTTATAAATTCAACGGCAGATTTTATTCGGTCAGATTGAAAAGTAATTTCAGAATCATACGTAGGGTTTAATGGCATAAAGTTCGAGTTTTACATTAACCATGCTAAAGTAAGCTTTCTCAAACGTTTTCGTAAATTTTACATAAAAAATAATTAAAGTTAAATAATCTTAAATAATTTAATTTAAAACATTGTTTTTTAGAAACTTACCTAAATCTGTAGACTACTTTTTCTCCGTTATTTTTTACGATGGATAGCCTTATTACTTTATTTGAGTATTTTTCTAGCGCCATTTGTGCATCGTTAACAGAATTAATGCTAATATCGTTTATTTCAGTTACAAAACTTCCCACGTAGATTCCATCAGATTCCCAGTCTTTTCGGTTATTTTCGGAAAGCGAAATAACTTCTAGTCCATAGTCTAAATTGACGGATTTTAGTGCTTTTTTTTCAGGCTCCTGAAGTGCCCCAATAATAGGAATTTCAATAGTAGTTCTTTTTTCCAAAATGACTGTTAAACTTATTTTATTATTACCTCTTAAAACCTCAACTTCAACAATATCATTTGGGTTTTTAGTATTTAAAAAACCTTTTAAATCAGAAAACTTAGAAATAGTTATTCCATCTATTCCTTGTATAATATCCCCTTTTTTAATTCCAGCTTTATCTGCTCCTGTTCCTTTTTGAATGTCACTCACATAAAATCCCTCGGTTTCATTTACGCCAAATTCTTTGGAGTTTTTACTATTTAGTTCACCACCAATAACTCCAAGAATTCCGTTCTGGACATTTCCAAACTCCATCAGGTCTTCAATAACTTTCCGAGCAATATTGCTAGGTACTGCGAATGAATACCCAATGAAGGACCCTGTTTTCGATGTTATTGCTGTGTTAATTCCGATAAGTTCTCCATTTGCATTTACTAACGCACCCCCAGAATTGCCAGGATTTACAGCCGCGTCTGTCTGTATAAATGATTGTGTATTTCGTCCAGATAAATCTCTTGATTTAGCACTAATTATCCCAGCAGTAACTGTAGAAGTCAGGTTGAAAGGATTCCCAACGGCTAACACCCATTCTCCTACTTTAGCCATATTACTATCTCCAAATGTCAGGTATTTCAAAGTTTCAGAAGGTTCAATTTTTAATAATGCGATATCAGTGTTAGAGTCAGTTCCAATTAACTCAGCTGTGTAGGTTTTATTGTCATGTGTAGAAATTTCAATTGATTGTGCCCCTTCAATCACATGGTTATTGGTTATGATATAACCATCAGACGAAATAATGACTCCTGATCCAGTACCTATTTGTTCACGTTGCTGAGAACGACCAAAGAATAAGTCTTCATAGCTAGTATATCCTTTACTTGTCGTAGTATTTTTTACATGGACGACTGTTGGTAATGTTTTGTCAGCAGCAGAAATAAAATTTATAGTTTCTTCTGTTGAGTTTGTATAGTTTTTTTCAACAACTGATATTGTGCTTAATGCTTGTTTTTTTACGACATCGTTAGGGATGTTTTTTTCAATAAATAGCTTATAGGAACTTAGGGTTATCACACCACCTAACGTTGAAGCTAATAAAACTGATATAATTTTTTTCATAACAATATGTTTAGGGTAATTAACATTTAACATAAAATTACTTTTTTATTAAATCCGCATAACAATTTTAACGACGTTTTAACAGCTTATTTTAATGTTAAATATTCTTATATTTGTTTTGTATGTCTAAACTAACATTTTTTAAATATCAAGGTACTGGAAATGATTTTATCGTGATCGATAACCGGTTATCAAGTTTTGACACAAACAATTCGTCATTAATTACTCATTTATGTAATCGCCGAATTGGGGTTGGTGCAGATGGTCTTATTTTGCTAGAGTCTGATCCAAAATATGACTTTAAAATGGTGTATTTTAATGCAGATGGTCAACAAAGTAGTATGTGTGGTAATGGCGGCCGGTGTATTGTTGCTTTTGCTAATTTTTTAGGAATTGTACAAAGAGATGCCCATTTTTCTGCGATTGATGGACCACATTTAGCAGTATATGACAACGGATATGTTGAGCTTAAGATGCAAGATGTGCTAAATATTTCTTCAAAAGATGACTATTTTGTCCTTGATACAGGATCTCCGCACTACGTATCTCTAAAATCAAACCTAGATTCACTAGATATGGCATCTGAAGGTGCTTTAGTTCGTTACAGTAAACCTTTTAAATCTAGTGGTATTAACGTTAATTTTGCCAAAAAAATAAACATGAATACGTTTGCTGTTCGTACTTATGAACGTGGAGTAGAAGCTGAGACTTTGTCTTGTGGTACAGGGTCCACAGCTGTTGCCTTAGCAATGTATCATTCTGGTCAATCAAGTTCTGAGGTCATAAATATAAAGACGCAAGGGGGTGATTTAATTATAAAATTTAAACCTTCGTCTTTGGCATATTCTAATGTTTGGCTTTGTGGTCCCGCAGCACAGGTTTTTGAAGGGACTTTACAATGGTAGCTTTGCAAGGAGAGCTTATTAATTTACGATCTCTTAAATTTGAAGATTTAGCTTTTTTGTATTCATTAGAAAATAATAAATCCTTATGGGAACTAAGTCAAACTCAAAAACCTTTTTCAAAAGAAGTGCTTCGTAATTACTTAGATACAGCCCAAAGAGACATTCAAGAAACAACTCAATTAAGGTTATTGATTATTTCTAAAGCAAATGAGCCCATGGGGTTTATTGACCTTTTTGATTATGATGCACATAATAAGCGAGCGGGCGTCAGCATAGTTTTAATTGAAATGTATCGTCAAAAAGGTTATGGGAAAGATGCTCTAAATTTATTGGTGAAATATAGTTTTGATAAATTATTTATTCACCAACTGTATTGTAATGTACTGGAAGATAATTTCGCAAGTATTTGCTTATTTGAGTCTGTTGGATTTACGAAAGTTGGTATTAAGAAAGAATGGAGATATTACAAAGGAGTTTTTAAAAATGAATATTTATTTCAATTAATTAATTATGTACTTTAAAAAAATAGCTGCTGTCATTGTATTGTTCGGGTTGATAGGATCAGGAATTTTTTCTTACTACATTTATTCAGTTATGTTAGTGCCGAATACTAATTTCAATTCTAAAGAAGCCTATATTTTTGTAGCTACAAATGCAAGCTTTTCAGATGTAAAAGCGGACCTAAAACCTTTGCTGAAGGATATAGAATCATTTGAAGTTTTGGCCAAGCACAAAAAATATACAAATAATATTAAAGCTGGACGCTTTCTTATCTCCAAAGGGATGACTAATAATGATATCATCAACTCTATAAGAAGTCGTAATCTTCCAATAAAAATCTCGTTTAATAACCAGCATTCTCTAGCAGATTTAGCAACTAGAATTTCGAGCCAAATTGAAGCAAATACTTCCGATTTACTTATGGTTTTTTCAGATCCAGAGTTTTTAGAATCGAATGGGTTTACTAATGAAAACGCACTTGCAATGTATTTACCTAACAGCTATGAGTTTTTCTGGAATTCCTCGGCAATAACATTTAGATCTAGAATGTTGAAAGAATTTAAACACTATTGGAACAAAGAAAGATTAAGCAAAGCAAAAAATATCGGACTTACTCCTTTACAAGTGTTGGTTTTAGCTTCTATTGTGCATGAAGAGTCTAAGCAAGTCTCCGAACAAGGCCGTATTGCAGGAGTATATATTAATCGTTTAAATGGTGGTTGGCCTCTTCAAGCCGACCCTACAATTAAATTTGCTGCGTATCAGTTACCCTACTATAAAAATACAATCATCAAACGTGTTTTAAATAAACACAAATCAATTAAATCTCCCTATAATACCTACATGTACAAAGGTTTGCCGCCTGGGCTTATTGCGATGCCTGATTTATCAGCTATTAACGCCGTATTAAATTACGAAATACATTCCTATTATTTCTTTGTAGCAGACGCTGAAAAACCTGGCTTTCATAAGTTTTCTAATACTCTAAGCGGTCACAACAGAAACGCAAAAGCATACCAGTTATATTTAACTCGAAAGGGAATCCAAAAATAACATAAAACACTCAAAATCAATATATTGTAAATTTACCTATATTTGCACTGTTTTTATTTTAACATAGAGGTTTTAAATTATAATTTAATGATTTCATATCGCATTCTTAATCGCACGATACTAATTGTAACTTTTTTCAGTCTATTTATTGCATTTTCTCCTACTCCGAAAAACGACTCTATTGAGTTTTATTTTTCTAAAGAAATACTTAACTATAACTTTGATGTTATAAAAGTTGTTGCACCAGATCCAAATACTAAGCTTCCCTTTTTAGAAAACTCTTATGTTGCTTTTAAAGAAGCTATAGCTTTTAAGGAATCTAGGGGTAGGTATAACGCTGTAAATACATTTGGTTATTTGGGCAAGTTTCAGTTTGGATCATCTACTTTGAAAACTTTAGGAATTTATAATCTAAATCTTTTTTTAAATAGTCCTGAATTACAAGAAAAAGCATTTTTAGCAAACACAAAAAGAAATAAATGGAAGTTAACCCTTGAAATAAATAGGTTTACAGGGTCAGAAATTAATGGAGTTATTGTTACAGAATCAGGAATTTTAGCCTCTGCTCATTTAGCTGGGCCTGGAAATGTTAAACGCTATTTAAAAAGTTATGGTTCCAAAGACTTTAAAGATGCCTATGGAACAGATATTTCTTATTACATGCATAAATTTGCAGGTTTTGATACTTCATTTGTGACTCCAGAAAAAAAGCCTAGCTTTTAGTCGTTGTTAATATTTATGGATAATAAAAATTGCGGGACGTTTATGGAAATCTAGCTTTGAATATTTCCATTGTTTTGCTGTTTGAGTCTTGATGTACTCTGTTGGTAAGGTTAGGTCACATGCGACGCAAATTTTGGTATCTGAACTAAGTGTTTTATGTAAGTCTTCTAGAATACTATTATTTCGGTAAGGAGTTTCAATAAATAACTGTGATTGGTTCTCATCAAAAGAACGTTTTTCAAGTTGTTTTATCTTAGATTTGCGTTCTGCTTTTTCAATTGGTAAATATCCATTAAAAGCAAAATTTTGACCGTTCATTCCAGAGCTCATCATTGCTAATAAGATTGAGGAAGGTCCGACCAAAGGAATGATTTTAATATTTTTTTTATGAGCAATTTTTACAACCTCGGCACCAGGATCAGCTATTCCTGGGCATCCGGCATCTGAAAGTAGTCCAATATTATTCCCTTCATAGCATTCCTCTAAAAAAGAAGGTATTTCCATGGGATCTGTAAACTTATTTAAGCTAAATAGGGTTAGGCTAGATTGAGATTTACCAGAGCTAATAGTTTTGATAAACTTCCGTGCTGACTTTTCGTTTTCAACAATATATACATCAATACTCTCAATTATTTTTTTAATTGAAATTGGAATTATTTCTAAAGGAGCACCGTCTCCTAAGGCTGTTGGGATTAAGTATAGTTTACCAGTCATTTAGAATTATTAGTTAATTGAATGATTGATTTTAAAGTTTTTTTTTAGCTATAATAAAATTTTACTGAAGCTATTTTAATGAAATGATTAAGACATTTATGATAAGAAGCATGACTATCCCTAATAATATCTGATTTTTAGAAAAGTATTTGTTCATAAATTCGAATTATTGAGGTGCGCGTATTGTAAATAAAAAATTACACAGACAATTTCTTTGTTAAATCTTCAACATATTTTCTAAATTGTTTGTCAGTTGTAGAAAGATTGTCAACTGTTTTACAAGCATGAAGGACGGTAGCATGATCACGTTTTCCAATCTGAGACCCAATACTAGCCAATGATGCTTTTGTGAATTTTTTAGCAAAAAACATAGCTAATTGTCTAGCCTGTACGATATGACGTTTTCTAGTTTTTGATTGTAAAGTGCCAATGTCCATTTGGAAATAATCTGACACCACCTTTTGGATGTAGTCGATTGAGACTTCTCTTTTGGTATTTTTAACAAATTTCTCAACAATATCCTTTGCTAGTGAAAGTGTAATTTCTTTTTTATTAAAAGATGATTGAGCGATTAAGGAAATAATGGCGCCTTCTAGTTCACGAATATTAGTAGAAATATGTTTAGCTAAATATTCAATAATATCTTCGGGCATTTCAACACCGTCTCTGTACAGTTTGTTTTTTACTATTGAGACACGAGTTTCAAAATCAGGTTTTTGAAGTTCAGCAGAAAGCCCCCATTTAAAACGAGATAAAAGTCGTTGCTCAATATCTTGCATGTCAACAGGTGCTTTATCACTAGTTAAAATAACTTGTTTCCCATTTTGATGTAAGTGGTTAAAGATATGGAAAAATACGTCTTGTGTTCCTGATTTTCCAGAAAGGAATTGAACATCGTCTATAATTAAAATATCGATTATTTGATAAAAATGAATAAAATCATTTCTGTTGTTTTTCTTTACAGACTCAATATATTGTTGAGTGAATTTCTCAGCAGAGATGTAGAGCACTGTTTTTTCAGGGTATTTGTCTTTTATCTCCACTCCAATAGCATGTGCTAGGTGTGTTTTTCCTAAACCAACTCCACCAAATATTAACAAAGGATTGAAAGAAGTACCTCCAGGCTTGTTCGCAACTGCTATACTGGCATTACGTGCAAGACGGTTAGAATCCCCTTCTAAAAAATTTTCAAATGTGTAAATAGGGTTGAGTTGTGATTCAATCTTGACATTTCTAATTCCAGGGATTATAAATGGATTCTTTAATTCTGGGTTTTTATTTTTGAGTGGAATATCAGCTTGTTGAGACGATACTGATGAACGATTTGAACTAGGTATTTTTTCTGTAAATGGTTGTTTGTTGCCGTAAGTGTTTTCCATCTTAATGATGTACACTAATTTTGCATTTGCCCCTAACTCTTTTGTTAGAGCAACTTTTAAAATTTTTACATAATGCTCCTCTAGCCATTCATAAAAGAATTTACTAGGAACTTGTATGCTTAATGCTTTGTTGTCAAGTTTAACAGCTAGAATAGGCTCAAACCACGTTTTGTAAGCTTGTGGCTGGATGTTGTCTTTGATGAAGTCTAGACAGTTTTCCCAAACCGTTTGAGCACTTATGTTCATTAGTTATTATTTTGGTTAGTTAGAATTAAAGCAATTTGAATTTGTGGGGGATATTCTAGTTGTTTTATCTACATACAAATATGTGAACAAAATTCTTAAAAAAAAAATGGAATTGAAGTGAATATTTAATTTTTTTTTCTCATGTTTAATTATAAAATTTATTTAAATGAACACACATCAAACAAAAATAAAAGTTAGATACGGCGAAACTGATCAAATGGGGGTTGTTTACCATGGAAATTATGCTAATTATCTGGAAATAGGGCGTTTAGATTGGCTTGATGCTATTGGGGTCTCCTACAAAGAAATGGAGGCTAATGATGTGATGCTCCCCGTCGTCTCAATGAGTTTAAAGTATTTAAAATCAGCTATTTACGGAGATATTATAACTGTTTATACTACACTTTTAAAGCGTCCAACGGCTTCAATTGAATTTAATTATGAAATTCATAATTCTAGCGGTGAATTACTAACTACAGCGAACACTAAATTAGCATTTATTAACATGAAATCTAATTTTCCGATGCGTTGTCCGAAATATATTTTAGACGAACTGCAAATTTAATCGTTCAAAATTTCAACTTTAATTAAATGAAAGGCTTGCATTGACTTTGTAAAGCTTTTTAAGTTGATTTTTTTTGCTAAAACTAATACCTCACACTCCATTTCTAAACGCTGAGACTTTATAATTAGTTGCTGTTTTTTTATAACACGCATGACTTTACTGATGTCTTTGTAATCAAAACTTAGTTTACATAAAATTAGAATATCTAAAGTCTTAATTTGACTAGCTTCTAGACTTAATTTAGCTGTAGTTTTATAGGCATTGATAAGCCCTCCAATTCCAAGTTTAGTGCCTCCAAAATATCGAATAATTACAATTAAGATGTTGGTTACTTTAAATGACTGTATTTGACCATAAATTGGAAGTCCAGCACTATTATTTGGTTCTCCATCATCGGAAACTCTGTAGTATGTATTTTCGATACCATGTTGGTATGCATAGCAAAAATGTCCTGCACTAGAATGTTTTTGTTTAATTTCATCAAGCGCTTTTTTGACTTGTTTATTTGTTTCTACCGGGACGGCAAACCCATAAAACTTACTCCCTTTATCTTTGTAAATTACTTTTTTTCCTGGATTGATAATAGTATTGTAGTTAAACAAATTCTAAGAGTTTTTTATGACAGAGTTGTTAAATAAATCTATAATATCCTCTTTTTTAGGATTATTATTCCATGTAAGAATCCCTAACTTTTTTGCAGCATCTGTATTTTCTTTTGTGTCATCAATAAAGAAACAGTTTTCAGCAATAAGATTATTTTCATCCAATACAAACTCGTAAATAGAATAATCTGGTTTTCTCAATTTTATTTCATGAGATAGATAAAATTTGTCAAAACAGCTTTTAAAGCGATTATATCTTTCTATGGTCATATTTTTAATGACCTTATCAATGTGAAGTATATTTGTATTGCTTAATAACATGAGCCTGTACTTTTTTAAGGAAGCCAGATTTTCAATAAAAGTCAAACGATGTTCTGGAAAGTCTAGAATAATTGAATTCCAAGCTGTTGTAAATTCTCTGGTTGAAATTTTTGGGAATTTTTTTGTGAATGAATTAATAAACACATCGGTAGTAATCAATCCCTTTTCATATTTCATAGCTATTTCAAGCATCTCATTAGTAATGGTAGAAACCCCTAATTTTTTAAGAGAACGTTCAATTGCAGGTTTATCTAAATTAATAAATACATCCCCGAAATCAAATATCAGAGTGTTAATCATTTAATATTATTTTTAATGAATCAGAACCAATACGAATATTTTTAGTTAGTCTGCCTTCCAGTTGAGGCTTTTTAACCCCTTCTGTTAATTTGTTGCAACTAGTAAATATTCGAGCTTCATCCCAAAGATCTTCGTTTATAAAAGCTTGAAGTGTTTTTAATCCTCCTTCAATAATTACAGAAGTAATTTTATTTATATAGAGAGCTTTGCTAATTTGAGATGCCAAAGGTTTTTTAGGATCTATTTCAGTTTTAGTAAGCTTAATAGTTGTAGCCTCAGAATTAAATACTTGACTAGACCTAGATAGTGAATTTTTTATGTCAACAACAATTCTAATAGGATTTGTCCCTTCAACCTCTCTTGTTGTCAATCTAGGGTTGTCTTGAGTTACTGTATTGGCGCCAACCATTATAGCTTGTTCTTCTGCACGCCACTGGTGTGTTAGTTGCCTTGAACGTAAGTTGCTAATCCATACAGGTTTAATTTCTGATTTGGTTAGTGGTGCTATATATCCATCTTTACTTTCAGCCCACTTCAGTATGATATAAGGACGTTTTTTAGAATGATAGGTGAAGAAGCGCTTGTGATGATTTTTACATTCTTTTTCTAAAACTCCAACAATAACGTCACATCCAGCTGCCTTAAGTTTTGATATACCCTGCCCACAGACTTTTTCGTGTTCATCTAAGCAACCGATGACTACTCTAGGAATTTTATTAGCAATAATTAAGTCACTGCAGGGTGGGGTTTTTCCATAATGAGCGCAGGGTTCGAGGGTCACATATAAAGTTGATTTTTCTAAAACCCTTGAGTCAGCTACACTTTGAATTGCATTAACTTCTGCGTGCGCCCCCCCATAGGGACTAGTGTACCCTTCACCAATAATTGTATTCTCAAACACAATCACACATCCAACCATAGGATTAGGAGCTGTAGATCCTAGTCCATTTTTGGCGACTTCTATACACCGTGATATGTATTGTTTGTGGTTTATTAGAGTTTTATTTTGACGGTTTCTGTTTTATTAATTAAGTAGCTATGGTTAATTCCAAAAGATTTAAACTGAATTACTCCTTCATATCTGACTTTTAGAGAGCGGTTTAATACGCTGTTTAGTAAACCGTTTAAAAACCCATTAGGGTCTTTGTTCAATAAATCCTTAGTTTTTAATTCAATTTTTAATGGAACTGTGAAATTATCATTAGCAGGGACTTTAAAATCTTCTGTTTCAATCTTACCAAATGATATATCATTGACATATACTAAGACACCAGCGGGGTTAAGCCGTCCACCAATTAAATTTGGATTGTTAAATAATGCATTTGCGCTCAATGTTATTTTAGTTGGATTGGCATTGATTAATTTAATGCTGTCAACTTTTATAAACTTTGGTTTTTGTTTAATCCCGCAGCTTGTGGAAGCTATAATAAATAAAAGTAAAGTGAGTTTTTTAATCATTTTTTTTGGGATATATGTATATTCGAATTACAAAAATAAGATTTATTAATTGTTAACCATTGTATGCGTATTAGAGAAATTGAAATTGGGGACAATTCACAAATTGAATCAGTTATAAAATCTACATTTAAAGAACTTGGCCTACCCTTGGTTGGTACTGCTTACGAAGATATAGAAACGACTCGAATGTTTGAATCCTTTCAAGAAGAAAAATCAATTTATTTTGTCATTGAAGATGAGGGGGAGGTCAAAGGCGGATGCGGAATTAAATCACTTTCCATTGCTGATAACGGAGTTTGTGAGCTTCAGAAAATGTATTTCTCTATTGATTTACGAGGAAAAGGATATGGTCAAAAACTTCTTAGTATTTGTTTGGATGCAGCACAAGAAATGGGTTATACACACTGCTACATTGAAACACTTTCAGAGCTTAAAAAGGCACTGAAGTTATATAAACAAAACAACTTTAAAAAACTCAAGGCCCCTTTGGGTTACACAGGACATACTTCTTGTGGTATTTGGATGTTAAAAACGATATAATGCAACTTAAATCCCTTCATAACTTTTTTATAAATAGGCTTCTGGGTTATTATCCAAACGAAGAGATTGATACCTTTTTTTATCGAATTTGTAATATGCATTTAAAATTAAAACAAATAGATATTTCTTTAAAATCAGACATGATTGTCGCTGCCCATACATTTGAGTATTTTGAAATGATCATTGACCGCTTATTGAATTATGAACCTATTCAGTACATTTTAGGATCTACCTTTTTCTTTGGTTCAGATTTCATAGTTGATAAGCACGTGTTAATTCCGCGCCCTGAGACTGAAGAGCTCGTTAGTTGGATTTTAGAAAAAGTTGATACTAAACAGCCTATCAAAATATTAGATATAGGCACTGGCTCTGGGTGTATCGCTATTATTTTGGCTAAACAGATTGCTCAAGCAGAAGTCTATGCTATGGATGTTAGTACGGCTGCATTGTCAATTGCAAAAAAAAATGCTGAAGCTAATGGGGTCGTTGTTCAATTTATTGAGGCTAGCATACTAGAGTGGCAAAGCCAAGATATGTTTTTTGACATTATAGTTTCAAATCCGCCTTATGTGCGCGAAAGTGAAAAAGAAATGATGTCTCCTAATGTGCTAAATTACGAACCTCACTTAGCACTTTTTGTAGATAATAATAATCCTTTGTTGTTTTACAAAGCGATTGTTGAAATGAGTAAAATAAACTTGACTTCAGAAGGCTTAATCTATTTTGAAATTAATGAGTATTTAGCCGAGGAAACTAAATCTCTTTTTTCTTCAACTTTTTTTGAAAGTGTTCAATTAAAGAAAGATATTTTTTCTAAAAACAGGATGCTTTGTGCTAGAAAATGTTAGTTTTTATTTAATAAGTTACTAATAAAATCTCATTTAATTCAGAGTTTAATACCGTTCATTTTTCATATCTTAGTTCTGCTAATTAATAAGCTATATTAATTTTTCAATGAAAGAAAAAGAACAGATTTTAAAACTGCGCAAAGAGCTTAGTCAACATAATCACAGCTATTATGTATTGGACAAACCCACTATTACAGACTTTGAATTTGATATTAAATTAAAACAACTACAAGTTCTAGAAATTAACTATCCACAATTATTCGATTCAAGCTCACCAACTCAAAGGGTTGGAGGAGAAGTAACTAAAAATTTTGAAACTATAGTGCATACACAACGTATGTATTCTTTAGATAACTCCTATTCTAAAGAGGACTTGATGGATTGGGAAGTCCGTTTACGAAAAATGGTAGATGGTCCTATTGAGTTCACCTGCGAACTTAAATATGATGGAGCATCGATTAGTTTAACGTATGAAAATGGATTGCTGGTGCAAGCCCTCACAAGGGGAGACGGAACCCAAGGAGATAATGTGACAGCCAATATAAAAACCATTAAATCAGTCCCTTTAAAACTACGAGGTAACTATCCAAGTAAATTTGAAATTCGTGGTGAAATTGTATTACCTTTTGTAGGATTTAGGGCTTTAAATGAAGAAAAGATCGCTGCTGGCGAAGAACCTTATAAAAATCCCAGGAATACGGCTTCTGGGAGCTTAAAACTTCAGGACAGCACTGAGGTCGCAAGGCGTCCTTTGGAATGTTTATTGTATAGTATTGTTGGGGAAAATACAGGGATCAAAACCCAGTTTGATAATCTTGAGAAAGCCCGTTCCTGGGGTTTTAAAGTCCCTTCCGTTGCCAAAATATCGAATTCGATTGATGATGTTTTAGAATTCGTTAATTATTGGGATGTACACCGACATGAGTTGCCTTATGAAACCGACGGAATTGTTGTAAAAGTAAATAGTTTATTCCAACAAGCTGAGTTAGGTTTTACGGCCAAGGCACCGCGTTGGGCGATGGCTTATAAATTTAAATCAGAACAAGTATCTACTAGACTTGAGAATATTTCATATCAAGTTGGCCGAACTGGTGCTATTACTCCAGTAGCTATCCTAAAACCAGTAGAGTTAGCAGGAACTATAGTAAAGAGAGCGTCCTTACATAATGCGGATCAAATTGAGAAATTAGACGTTCGTACTGGCGATTGGGTTTATGTCGAAAAAGGCGGAGAGATCATCCCTAAAATCATGGGTGTAGATTTAAGCCGTCGTGTGCAAGATTCAGATAAATCTTTTTACATTAATTCCTGTCCTGAATGTAAATCAACTTTGGTTAGAAAAGACGGAGAAGCTCAGCATTACTGTCCAAATGACATGGGTTGTCTCCCTCAAATTATTGGGCGTATTCAACACTATATTTCTAGAAAAGCATTGGATATCGAAGGTTTGGGAGGAGAAACAGTCGCCTTATTGGTTAATGAGGGTTTAATCCGAGACTACGCAGACTTATATGAGTTGACAACGGATCAAATTATTCACTTAGACCGGATGGCTAGTAAGAGTGCAGATAATTTAGTCAATGGCGTTCAAGCTTCCAAACAAGTATCTTTTGAACGTGTGTTATTTGGTTTAGGCATTCGTTATGTTGGGGAGACCGTTGCTAAAAAATTAGCGAAACATTATAAGTCGATACAGGCTTTGTCAGAAGCTACTTTAGAAGATTTGGAAACGGTTGATGAAATTGGAATTAAAATAGCTGAGAGTGTCGTCACGTTTTTTAAAAACGAGATTAACATTAGAATTGTTTCTCGTTTAATGCTTTACGGAGTTCAGTTAGAGTTGTCTAAAGAAGTACTTTTGAATCAAACAGCAAAATTACAGGGCCAACGTTTTGTAATTTCAGGTATATTTGAAATAGTTTCTAGAAACGAACTAAAAGAGTTAATAGATTCTAACGGAGGTAAAGTTGTAAGTTCAATTTCTGCCAAAACTTCATTTATTGTAGCCGGGTTAAATATGGGGCCGAGCAAACGTTCTAAAGCTGACAGTTTAAAAGTCCCTATTATTACTGAACAGCAGTTTTTAGATATGCTTTAAATTATCTCTTAATACCACATAAGGTTAACTTTAGGAATTAATTAGTAAAAATTTAATATATAGTTAATATTTTTGTTTGATGATAGAAGAACATGTAATCCTTGTTAATGAAGATGATGAGCAAATTGGACTAATGCCAAAAATGGAAGCTCATGAAAAAGCCATATTACACCGTGCTTTCTCCGTCTTTATTTTTAATGCTAATAACGAATTGATGTTACAACAAAGAGCTGCACACAAATATCACTCTCCATTATTATGGACAAACACTTGTTGTTCTCACCAACGTAACGGTGAGTCTAATATTGAAGCAGGAACTCGACGTCTACAAGAGGAAATGGGATTTGTAACTCAGCTTAATGAAACTACCTCTTTTATTTACAAGGCTCCCTTTGCTAACGGACTGACAGAACACGAACTAGATCACATCATGGTTGGACGTTTTGATAACTCTCCCAATATCAATTTAGAAGAAGTTGTAAGTTGGAAGTGGATGTCATTGGAAGCTATAAAGTCAGATATTAAACTCCAACCATTAATCTATACTGAGTGGTTTAAAATTATATTTGAAAAATTTTACGAACACATAAATACAGCTAATGAAAGTAACAGTAAGTAGAAAAGCCCATTTTAATGCGGCTCACAGATTATACCGTCCTGATTGGAGTTTTGAAAAAAATGATTCTATTTTTGGTAAGTGTAATAACCCAAATTTTCATGGACATAATTACGACTTAACTGTCAGTGTAACGGGAGATATTGATCCTGAAACAGGTTATGTTGTGGATGTTAAAATATTGAAAGACTTTATAAAATCAGAAATTGAAGATTCTTTTGATCACAAGAATTTAAACATTGATGTTCCCGAGTTCAAAAATTTAAATCCAACTGCCGAAAATATTGTAGTTGTTATTTACGATAAATTAAAAGCAGTTCTCGATTCAAATCTTGCATTGGAGGTTACTCTTTTTGAAACTCCTCGAAATTTTGTTTCCTATTCAGGTCTGTAAAAACTAATCATAACAGAAAGAATGCTATATCCTTTTAAATTTGAACCAATAATTAAAGACAAAATTTGGGGTGGTCAAAAGCTTAAACAGATTTTAAATAAGCCTACTTTATCCGCTAAATCTGGTGAAAGTTGGGAAATTAGTGATGTTGAAGGAGATGTCTCTGTTGTTTCTAATGGTACTATGTCAGGAATGTCCCTCAAGAAGCTGATGCAGCTTCACACGTACGACTTGTTAGGGCATAAGAATTTTAAACAATTTGGCACAAAATTTCCCTTACTAATAAAATTTATTGATGCCAAATCGGACCTTTCGGTTCAGTTACATCCGAATGATAAACTAGCTAAGTCTCGCCATAACAGTTTCGGGAAAACTGAAATGTGGTATGTTGTTCAAGCGGACTACGATTCAAAATTAATAGTAGGTTTTAATCAACCTATGACTAAAGAGTTATATTTAAAACATCTCGAAGCCAAAACCCTGAAGAGTATTTTAAATTTTGATAAAGTTGATGCAGGTGATACTTACTTTATTGAGGTAGGAAGAATCCATGCTATTGGAGCTGGTGTACTTTTAGCTGAGATTCAACAGACCAGCGATATAACTTATCGAGTTTATGATTGGGACCGTGTTGATTCTCAGGGAAATCATCGTGAATTACATAACGATATTGCATTGGAGGCTTTTAATTTTAATATGCCTGATAATTTTCGTATTAATTATTCTCGTGACTCCCAAAAAACCAAAGAATTAGTTACTTGCCCTTATTTTACTACCAATATTATACAGTTAAAGACACCGCTTTTAATTGATAACAACCATGATTCCTTTATGATATACATGTGTATTGAGGGTAGTGCGATTATTAATGCTATGGGGAATCAAACAGAATTTTGCAAGGGAGAGACTGTATTAATACCTGCGTGTATTAAAAGCTTTTCTATTTCTACAAATCATGCAAAACTTTTAGAAGTTTATATATAAAATTACGTAGTTTTGCAAAAACAAAAACTATAGATTATGGCTAACGTTAGGAATTTAAAAAAAGACATCAATTATGTATTAGGCGATATAATTGAAGCAGTATACATTTGGGAATATGCTAACACTGACAAAGGCACTAAAAAAAGTGAAGCTTTAATTGATGAAGCTATAGCTACTTTTGATCAATTAATTGAAAAAGTAAATGCCAAAAAAGTTAAAAATCAAAAAGCACATTTCAAGTCTATTGCTCAAGATCTTGAAAATAAAGGAAAAGCTTTGATCGAAAAGGTTAACAAGCTGTAAATTATTCAGACTTAACTTTTTTAATATAATTCTCTAAAATAATACCATATTTAGAATTGGCAATATTTTCTTGAAGCACGCTATTTATAGTGTCTAAGTATTTTACATTAGCATCATACAACTCAGCTACTGCTAAATAAGGAGCTACTTCACTATTTTTATTGTTAATAGCAAAGTTAATGCTGTATAAATAACTACGTTTTAAAGCGTTGTCTAATTTTGACTGAATTCCTTTCACCAGTTCTTGATCTGATTCTTTTTGAGCAATTATCTTTTCTTTAATTAGGTCTAGTTTTTGATTGTTGAAACGAGTCATGTTTTTATAGTAAGACTCTAACAATTCTTGTTGAACACCTCCCTCTATTTCAGCATCAAATTTAAAACGTTTAAGAGTTGTATTTATTTTTGTCTCTTCACTACTAAAAAAGGAGATTCGATCTGCATTTATATCTTCAGATAAGCTTAAAAATAACATTTCAGCTTCTTCAAGATTACACCCTAGTTCAAAACTTTCTGTGCTATTTATAATTAATGAATCTAAAGTAACATATTTAGTGTCTTCAACATGTTGAAGGTAAATAGTTCCTTTCTGAAGGCCTTTAATAGTCCCATTAACTATCATTTTTTTATTGATTTGACTACAAGTTATTAATAGTACAACACTTACAAATAGTAATGACTTTTTCATAATTTTTTTTAAAGATCCAAATATAATTATTCCTAGACAGCTGTGGCTGCTATTTCCATAAGTATCGTACATGCGATAGCAGCGATAGTTCCTATAGCATATCCACATACAGCCAATAAAACTCCTACGGATGCTAACGAAGGATGAAATGCCGAAGCAACAATAGGTGCGGAGGCTGCTCCTCCAACGTTAGCTTGGCTACCAACAGCTAAAAAGAAGTAAGGGGCTTTAATTAATTTTGCAACTCCAATCAAAAGAAGTGCATGAATAGTCATCCAAACAATGCCAATAAAAATAAGACCTGTATTGTCAAAAATCATAGTCAAATCCATTTTCATTCCAATTGTAGCCACTAAAATATAAATAAAGACACTCCCTAATTTACTGGCCCCTGCACCTTCATAGTTTTTGGCTTTGGTAAAAGAAAGTCCTATGGCGATCAGAGTTGCAATGCTAATCATCCAAAAGAATGAGGACCCAAGGAAAGTAAATATATTTCTGGAGGTTTCAGATTTTATTGTGGCTATAAATTCTTTAAAAAAGGGTGCTAAGAAACCTGAGCATAAATGAGCGAAGCTAACGGTTCCAAAAGCAATCCCTACCATAATCATAATGTCGGTCAGTGTAGGTGTGCGTTTAACACTCTCTGTAAAGCTTGATACTTTATATTTCAAAGTCTCTATTGCAGTTGTATCTGCATTTAACCATTTATTTATTTTGTCGGATTTACCAATACCTATCAATAGTAGTGCCATCCACATGTTAGCTACGACTATATCAACAAAAACCATCCCACCATATAGCTTTTGGTTGTATCCGTATATTTCCAGCATTGCAGTTTGATTAGCCCCGCCACCAATCCAACTTCCAGCCAAAGTTGAAAGACCTCTCCAGACAGCATCTGGTCCAATGCCTCCAATGGTTTCTGGGGAAACAAATGAGATCATGAAAATGGCTATTGGGCCTCCAATTATTATCCCTAAAGTTCCTGTAAAAAACATAATCAAAGCTTTCCAGCCTAGGTTGATAACTCCTTTTAAGTCTATACTAAGCGTCATTAATACCAATGCAGCTGGCAATAAATAGCGACTGGCTACATAGTATAAATTACTGCTTCCTTTGGTTGTTTCTCCGCTTGCAGTTAGGCTTTCCCATTCGGGAGCAATCCATCCAAGAGTTGTAAATAAAGCAGGAACCATATAAGCCATGAATAAAGCAGGAACTATTTTGTAAAATTTTTTCCAGAAACCTTTAGGTCTCGATTCAGTATAAAAAATTATTGCAATTGCAGACATGAGTAAACCAAATACAATAGTATCGTCTGTAAGTAATGGAGTTGAGTCTGTCATGATTTATTTTGTTGTAAAGATATAAAATTCATATGCGACATAAATACCAATTTTCAACATTCCTTTTTTTGTGAAATTAAAGTTAAATTTTAAATACCTACATGATATGGCATGGAAGTTGTTTTAAAAAAATTGTATTATTTTCTTAAATAATATTTTTGGTTGGTTAGTTAGTAGTCAAAAGCATCATTTATTTGATGCTTTTTTCTTCCTGACAAATCTGCTATTTAATAAGCCTGAAGGTTAAATTTATTCGTTTATCAATCATTTTCTTTGTTTTTGGTATTTGGTGATGCCAGTGGTGTTGTGTTTCTCCACTCATTAATAGCAAGCTACCGTTTTGTAAAGTTAATTTATGTTTGAGTTTTTTTATTTTTCTATGTTTGAGATGAAAAATTCGTTCAGCTCCAAGACTTACAGAAGCTATCACTGGATTTTTCCCGAGTTCTTTTTCATCATCTGAATGCCATCCGTTACTGTCTTGGCCATTTCTGTACAGATTTAATAAACAAGACGAGAAAGTCATTTTTGTTTTTTTTTCAATCTTCAATCTCATTGCATTTACAATAGGACTAAATGGCTGAGGTGACATAGATATATTTGAGTATCCATATGCTTTGTGATTACTTGCAAAAAAAGCTGTCAGACGGGGCTGTTTATAAACCTTTCCGTATACACGAATATCCTCCTCAATCCAATTGGTCTCATGATAAATGGCTTCAAATAATCTACTTGATTCTTCTAAATTAAAAAATGCTGGAGTATACTCGATTTCAGCATTTGGTAATTTAATTTTTAGTGGTTCCGATACTCTAAATAAAGACATTCTAATTGTTTGCCCTAATTTAGTTTAAGTTTTATTTCTTGCCAACATTTGGCCATAAATAATTAGACTAATCCAAAAACAAAAAGCGGCCTTTTAAGGCCGCTTTTTGTTGATAATTGAAAAAAACAACTATTTAATCATATCATAACTGCGTTTAATAAAATTGGTTAAGGCTTCTCCTTTTAAAAGTCCCTGTGACAATTGTGCTAAGTCTAAACTTTGATTGATTAAGCGCTCTTGTTTTTTCTTTGTTTTAGTGTTTAGAATCTCACTAACAAGTTCGGAATTAGTGTTGACAACAAGATTATACATTTCTGGCATATTACCCATTCCAAACATTCCACCACCCCCAGTTTGTTGCATCTCTTTCATACGACGCATAAACTCAGGCTGTGTAATCATAAATGGTGCTGAATTACTGTCCATTGCTTCTAGTTGAACCATAAATTTTTCTGACGGCACTACTTGTTTTAAAACTGTTTCAAGAGATTTTTTCTCGTCATCACTAAGCTTAGATACAGTTGATTCCTCTTTCTTTATTAGGTTATCTACATGATCTGAATCTACTCTAACAAACGAAATATTCTCTTTAGTACTTTCTAGTTTTTGAATTAAGTGAGATACAATTGGAGAGTCTAACAATAAAACCTCATATCCTTTTGCCTTTGCAGCTTCGATATAACTATGTTGTGAGTCTTTGCTAGAAGCATATAAGATTACCAATTTGTCGTCTTTATCTGTTTGTTTTGCTTTTATTTTGTTATAAAGCTCGTCATAGGTATAGTATGTTCCATCTACTGTAGGGTAGAGGGCGAACGATTCTGATTTCTCAAAAAATTTATCTTCTGAAAGCATTCCGTATTCGATGACAATTTTAATGTCATTCCATTTGGATTCAAAATCCTCTCTATTTGAGTTGAACAGAGATTTCATTTTGTCAGCGACCTTTTTAGTGATATATGATGCAATTTTTTTAACAGCACCATCCGCTTGAAGATAAGATCTCGATACATTCAAAGGTATGTCTGGAGAGTCTATTACTCCTCTTAGCATAGTTAAGAATTCTGGTACAATTCCTTCAACATTATCGGTTACAAACACTTGATTTTGATACAACTGAATTTTGTCCTTTTGTATATTCATATCTTCACCCATTTTTGGGAAATATAAAATTCCAGTCAAATTGAATGGATAATCTACATTTAAGTGAATATTAAACAACGGCTCTTCGAACTGTGCAGGATATAACTCTCTGTAAAACCCTTTGTAGTCTTCATCCTTCAACTCAGCTGGTTGTTTGGTCCAAGCAGGAGTTGGATTATTTATGATGTTATCAACCGTTACTTTTTGTTTTGGTTCAGTCGTCTCTTTTCCGTCTTTGTCGGTGGTTGTTTTTGGCTCATGTGTTTCGTCATCGATTTCCTTAGTTCCAAATTTAATTGGGATAGGCATGAACTTATTGTATTTATTTAGAAGAGATGTAATTCTGCTTTCTTCTAAAAACTCTGTAGAATCATCAGCAATGTGTAGGATAATTTCTGAGCCTCGTTCTTTTTTTTCAGATGCTTCTAACGTATACTCAGGACTTCCATCGCATGTCCAGTGAGCCGCAGGCTCATCTTTAAATGACTTAGTAATTATTTCTACTTTTTCAGCGACCATAAATGCAGAGTAGAATCCTAATCCAAAATGACCAATAATTCCAGAGTCGTCTAATTTATCTTTGTATTTGTCCAAAAACTCTTCAGCTCCAGAAAAAGCAACTTCGTTAATGTATTTTTGAACTTCGTCCGAAGTCATTCCAAGACCTTGATCTATAATATGGAGTTTTTTTCCATCTTTATCAATTTTTATTTCAATATTTGGATTACCATATTCAATTTTAGACTCCCCAATATTGGTAAGATGTTTTAATTTTAATGTTGCATCAGTTGCATTACTTATAAGTTCACGTAAAAATATTTCATGGTCACTGTAGAGAAATTTCTTTATCAGTGGGAAAATATTGTCAACAGATACATTAATTTTTCCTTTAGACATAACTAGTGTTTTTTAATTTATTAATTTAATAAATGTTATGTCAAAAAAAATACCAAATATTAAAATGTGACAAACTGACATTTTAGTCTATATTTGTGACTCTTTTTATAAATTTAATAAGATGTTTAACTCAAAAATAATTGGATTAGGACATTATGTGCCAGAAAACATTGTAACAAATGACGATTTGTCTAAGGTTATGGATACAACTGACCAATGGATTCAGGAGCGTACCGGTATAAAAGAACGCCGTTGGGTCAAAGCTGGAGATGGACAGTCTACTTTTACCATGGGGCTAGAAGCTGCCAAAACTGCTATTTCTAATTCAGGAATAAAAAATGAAGATATAGACCTTATTGTGTTTGCAACTTTAAGTCCAGATTATTATTTTCCAGGGCCTGGAGTTCAAGTTCAAGAAGCATTAGAAATTAAAACTGTAGCGGCAATCGATATTAGAGCCCAATGTTCAGGATTTGTTTACTCAATTTCTGTTGCAGATCAATTTATTAAAACTGGAATGTACAAAAACGTCCTTGTTATAGGGAGTGAATTACAGTCAAGAGGTATTGATAAGTCAACTCGAGGCCGAAGCATTTCTGTTATATTTGGAGATGGTGCTGGCGCAGCAGTTTTAACACGGGAAGAAGATTCTGCCAGTGGAATTCTTTCTACACATATTCACTCTGAAGGTAAGCATGCCCTTGAACTGGCGACTGAAGCTCCTGGGATGGGTACACGTTGGGTTACAGATATTATAAAAGATAACAACCCAGACGATTTTAGTTACCGACCATACATGAATGGACAGTTTGTTTTTAAACATGCAGTTAGACGATTTAGTGAAGTGATCTATGAAGGTCTACATAAAAACAACTTAGAAGTTTCTGATATTAGCCTGTTAATTCCACACCAAGCGAACCTAAGAATATCTCAATTTATTCAAAAGAAATTTGGTTTAGCTGATGATCAAGTTTATAATAATATTCATAAATATGGAAACACGACAGCAGCCTCTATACCAATCGCTCTTTCTGAAGCGCATGAGCAGGGAATGATAAAAACTGGTGATACGGTTGTTTTAGCTGCCTTTGGAAGTGGATTCACTTGGGGAAGTGTAATTATAAAATGGTAATATAGATCTATAAAAAACTAGTGCCTTCTTTCTCGTTGTTTGTCCTATTTTTCCTTGATTTAGCACTATATTTTGTACTTCCAAATCGGTAATTAATGCCTAAATAGACGGTATTGCTTTCCCAGTTGAACTCACCTTGTTGTACATAAGGTTTTGTACCTTTAAATTGAAATCTCATTGTATTAAAAATATCATTATAATTTAAACTAACACTTCCTTTACCTTTTGCAAAACTAACGCGTGATCCAATGTTTACATAGAACATTGGCTTGACATCGTACTGTAAATTCGAGTTTCTACCTTGATAGAATCCAAAGGCTGTTAGTGTAATTTTTTTATTGATTTTAAAATTATTGTAAAGTCTTAAATTCCATGCAATATTATCCACTGAGTTTGTTTCTGTAATGATGTCATTTACAGTAGCAGTTTCAATTGGAGCGCTTAGCTGTTCTGCTATACCTTTAAGTGTTTGAGAATATAAATCAAAACTACCATTTAATCTCCACCAATTATATGGTTTGTAGCTACTAGACAATTCAACTCCATAGGCAGTAGCGTTATCGAAATTATCATGGGTAAAAATTAAACGACCTGAATTAACATCGGAACGATCAATAAATAATGCACGGTTTATTTCATTTGAAATTCCTCTAAAAAAGGTTCCAAATGTTACACTTCCATATTTTAAGTTCCTTGTATAATTAAATTCTAAAGAGTTTGTGAATTGAGGTACTAAATTACTGTTACCATAAGAAGATACTAGTGGTGTACTCCATTCCTTTATAGGATTAATTTGTCCAATACCTGGACGATCTACTCGTCTACTGTAGTTTAGTTGAAATGCACTTTTCTCTGAAAATTTGAAAGTGATATAAGCTGATGGATATAGTTCAAAATAGCTATTTGTAAAACTATTTTCAGGGCTTGTATTAGTAGCGTTAGTTTGAATTGATGTCGCAATGACATGCACATTCTCGGCTCTTAAACCTAGTTGATAGGACCATTTATCAATATTAGTATTATAATTACTATAAATAGAATAAATATCACGGATGTAATCAAAATTTATATTTGGAGTTGGAGCAATAACTCCAGTCGAGTTAAAAGAATCTCCAGTAGATTCATATTTAATTAGAGATTTGAAAATATTAGCTTGTAACCCAAGCTCTATTTTTGAATTTTCCGAAATAGAATTTGCATAGTCTATGTTAATGGTGGTTCGTTTGCGATTTGTTTTGTTGAAATCAACATAGTCAGTAGTTGTACCCAATGGAAATAAAAAATTAGCAACACTACTTCCTGAGTAAATATTATGGTCAATTTCAAGTTCTGCACTATGTCCGTTATCGTTAAAATTGATTTTATAATCTAGGTTATACTGGCTGGTTGAATCACCTCCATCATTACTCCATAGCTGGGTCTGATTAAACAAGGCATTATTTGCATAAATAGCATTAGTTTGTCCACTATCTTCTAAAACCGATTTATTTTGATTTGTGAACACAGATATTGTCTGTTTATCGTTTATATAATAATCCAATCCAAATTTCACTAAATTGTTTTGAGACTTATCAGTAAATTCAAACAACTGTTCAGAATTATTTTCAGGTCGCTGAACGATCCCGTTATTTATATTTTTGGATATATTGTTGCTGAAATTAGCAAAAATGTTGATTTTTCCATTTCGGTAATTTGTTATTACGGAGTTATTCACTTTAGTAGATTTTTCACGTGAGACTCCTGTGCTGATATTGCCGTTAAAACCAAGCATTGTATTTTTGTGTAAGACTATATTTATCAATCCACTCATCCCTTCAGGGTTATATTTTGCAGAAGGGTTTGTGATAAGTTCAATTGATTTAATGGCTGTTGAAGGGATTTGTTTTAAGAGCTGAGTTGTTGGAATATTTGATAGTTTTCCATCCACCATAATTTGTACGTTTGAGTTCCCCCTCAAACTAATATCGCCCGTTTGAACATCAACATTTACAGAAGGTATACCAACCATTAGTTCTGAAGCAGTCCCGCTAGTTGCTAAATCTTTCCCAATTGTAATTACTTTACGGTCTGCTTTTTGTTGAATGCTTGAAGTCTCAGCGATAATTGTAATTTCATCCAAAGTGGTGTTATTTTGCTCTAAATTTAGAGTCCCTAAATCAGTTTTCTCAACATCTTGTTTTATGACCACTTTTTTTTCCAGTGTCGTATATCCAATGTACTGAATGGATATAATTAAAGTGTTTTCATTTATATTTGCGATTTCAAAATAACCCTCATTGTTTGTGTAATCACCTGAAATAAATTCACCTGAAATGGATTTAATAATTACATTAACGTAGGCGAGAGGTTCACCAAGTTTTGAATCTATAACTCGACCGTTAATGATGCCTTTTTCAGATTGGGCCGTTGTGTGACAAAATGGGTTTAAAAACAGAAGGATAGCAAGTAATGTAGTAATTTTACTCATTTATTTAATCTAATTAATTTCTTTTACTACCTTAGACTAGTTTCTTAGTTTAGTGTTACAAAAAGTAACGCAAATTTACTAATTTATCATTACATGGTACAAAAAAAAACTCTTGTTTTAGGGGCGTCGTTAAATCCAGACCGCTATTCAAATATGGTACTAAACCGCTTATCTTTAAAAGAAATTGAAGTCGTAGCTTTTGGTCTTAAAAGTGGAACAGTTTCTGGGATATATATTGATACAGATTTAAAGTCCTACTTAGGAGTGCATACTGTTACACTTTATTTGAATCCAAAGCGACAAGAAGCTTATTATGATTACATTATTAGTTTAAAGCCTGAGCGTGTTATTTTTAATCCAGGCTCTGAGAATTTAGTCTTTTACGGCTTATTAAATGAAGCCTCAATTACATTTCAAGTAGCTTGTTCATTAGTGTTACTTTCTACGAATCAGTATTAAACCGATAAATGTTAACAAGCCATTTAATGGTAGCAGTTCATAGCCAACAACATAGCCACCTAAGTCCTCTGCCGGAATTTTACCAAAAATAAATACAATAATTACTGAAGTCAAGGCGACTATCCATACAAACCTGTCTTTTATTTTAAAATTTGTAAATATTCCAAAAGTAAACAACCCTAATAGGGGTCCGTATGTATATCCAGCAACTGTTAATAAGCTATCAATCACATTTGAATTTAATATGTGTTTAAAGGAAATAATCACAAGAACCAAAAGGAAACTCATTCCAATATGTGTTTTTTTTCGAATTGATTTTTTCACTTTTTCAGATTTACCTGTCATGTCAATGATGTCTATGCAAAAAGAAGTTGTTAATGAAGTTAATGCACTATCCGCACTGCTATATGCTGCTGCTATTAATCCAAGGATGAATGTAATACCCAGAGTAATTCCTAGCCCGCTGTTGAGTGCTATCTCTGGAAACAATAAATCTGTTTTGGGCTGTCCGTCTAGGATTGGAATTTCGATATTGTTTTTTTTGGCATAAATAAATAAAAGAGCACCTAACAATAAAAACAATAAGGTAACTAACGTGAGTACTATGCTAAAAGAGAGCATATTTTTTTGAGCATCTTTCAATGATTTACAACTCAGGTTTTTTTGCATCATATCTTGGTCAAGACCAGTCATGCAAATAGTTATAAATATACCCCCAAAAAATGATTTCAGAAAATACCCCTTATCTAAAATACTATCCGTATTAAAAACAGTACTATAAGCTTTTAATTCTTCAGATATTAAAAACTCTGAAAAAGTCCAACCTAAGCTATCAGTAATAAAGTAAATAGACAGAGTAACTGCAACAATCATAAATAAAGTTTGAAGGGTGTCGGTCCAAACAATTGTTTTAATCCCTCCTTTAAATGTGTAAATCCAAATCAGTAAAATTGAAATAATTACAGTTATTTCAAATGGAACATTCCATTGATCAAATATAAATTGTTGTAAAACTATGGCGACTAAATAAAGCCGAAAAGCAGCTCCTAATACACGGGATATGAAAAAGAAAAAGGCACCCGTTTTGTGGCTTATTAATCCAAATCTGTGATAAAGATATTCATAAATTGAGGTTAAGTTTAATTTATAATACACTGGAAGAAGTACAAAGGCAACTACAAAATAACCAACCATATAGCCTAATACTACTTGAAAATAACTAAACTGAGAAGCTTCTACCCATCCAGGAACTGATATAAAAGTAACTCCAGATAGCGATGCGCCGATCATTCCAAAAGCGACAAGATACCAAGGCGATTGCTTTCCAGCTTTAAAAAAATCTTGATTAGAATCATTCTTACCTGTCAAATAAGAAATGAGAACTAAAACTACAAAATAGCTAACTAACAGTGCTAGTATTAAAAATGCATTCATTAATTCTTTGTTGTTGATATAATTGTAAATCTAATAAATATATTGTTATTGTTAACTAAATGAACTCTAGTCAATAAATAGACTTTTGTCAAGTTCTGTTTAAATGAAAAAGTGATATCATTTTTTTAAGATTATATAAAACTGTTTAATTATTTTTATGTATTAGTAGATTATTTTTTGATTAAATTTGTGGTATGGAATTTTCATCAAAGTTATTACAGACTGCTGTTGACGAAGTAGCACAACTGCCTGGGATTGGGCGGAGAACTGCCCTGCGTCTTGTTCTTCACTTAATGCGTCAGCCCTTATCTCAAACACTCCATCTAACATCGGCACTGCAAGCTATGCGCGAAAATATTATTTTTTGTAAAAATTGCCATAATATTAGCGACTCAGAGCTTTGTGAAATATGCGTCAATAACAACCGTTCTCAAGATATTGTCTGTGTTGTTGAAGACATTAGAGATGTTATGGCTATTGAGAGTACTGCTTCGTTTAGAGGTGTATATCATGTTTTGGGAGGTAAGATATCCCCCATGGATGGGGTGGGTCCGAGTGATTTGAAAATTAACACTTTAGTAGATAAAGTAAGATCGGGTCGTATTAAAGAGCTCATTTTTGCATTGAGCTCTACCATGGAGGGTGACACGACTAATTTTTATATCTTCAAACAAATTCAAGATTCAAAAGTTATTATTTCTACTATAGCGCGAGGGATTTCCGTTGGAGACGAATTAGAATATGCTGATGAGGTTACTCTTGGCAGAAGTATAACTAATAGAATTCCATTTGAACTTTCAATTAAATCTTAATTTATCTTGAAGCTATCTGTCGTCATTTTAAATTATAATGTTCGGTATTTTCTTGAGCTTTGCCTTCAAAGTGTAGAGGCTGCGATAAGTGGAATTCCTTCAGAAATTATTGTGATTGACAATAATTCTACGGATGATAGTTGTGAAATGGTTGTATCAAAATTTCCAGCTGTACAATTAATTAAGAATGAGTTGAACGTAGGTTTTTCAAAAGGAAATAATCTAGCTGTTAAATTAGCTAAAGGCCAGTATGTATGTATACTTAATCCAGATACCGTAGTTCCAGAAGACGGCTTTGCAAAAATTATAGCATTTGCTGAAACAAAATCAAATCTTGGAATTATTGGTTGTAGGCTGATTGATGGTTCCGGTAAATTTTTACCAGAAAGCAAGCGAAATGTTCCTGTTGTTTCAGTTGCAATTAAAAAAATATTAGGAAATACTAAGTATTATTATGCAAATCATGTTTTGGAACATGATAATGCAAAAGTAGATGTTTTGGTAGGTGCTTTTATGTTAGTAAAACGAACAGTTTATAACAAGCTTAAGGGATTCGATGAAGACTATTTTATGTACGGTGAAGATATAGACCTATCGTATAAATCTTTAAAAGCAGGGTATGATAATTATTATTTTGGGAATATTTCTGTAATTCATTTTAAAGGAGAGAGTACTAGTAATGATCAGATTTACCTAAAGAGATTTTATGGAGCCATGCAAATCTTTTATATTAAAAATTTTAAAAAAAACATGTTTTTTGATTTTATAATATTTCTAGGAATTAAATGGATGATTTTATTTAACTCAGAACAAAAATTCATCATTAAGCCATCTACTGTTTCTTTGTTATTTTCTAAGAACCCTAATACTCAATTAGTCAATAAATTAAATTCAAAGATAGCGTCTGACTATAATGAGGTGGGTGACGAAAATGAACTTATTTTTGATGCTCAAGGAATCTCCTTTAAATCGATTATTGATCACATGCAAGTTTTTAAAGAAAAGCAATGTCTATTTAAAATACAACCCAAAAACAGCTCTTATGTCATAGGTAGTAGTTCTGCTGACACAAAAGGAGAAGTAATACAATTTTAAAATCCCTAAATAGTTTCATCTATTTTCGTAAATTTGCAATCAATAACCATTCACCCATTTATATTATCTTATGGCAAAATTCGAACTTAAATTACCCAAAATGGGTGAGAGTGTAGCAGAGGCAACACTTACTGCTTGGCTCAAAGATATTGGAGATAAAATTGATGCAGATGAACCTGTTTTGGAAATTGCCACCGATAAAGTAGACAGTGAGGTGCCTAGCGAAGTTGAAGGAGTGCTTGTTCAAAAACTTTTTGAAGTCGATGCTATTGTTGAGGTTGGTCAAACAATAGCGATTATTGAGACGGACGCTGATACGGCTGTAGTGACAACATTTACGCCTGAGGTTGTGCAAGTTTCAGAACCCAATGAGGTTGAGCAGCTTGAGGTCTCAATCACTAATATTCAAGAAGATGTGAATGTTGTGGATTCTAACGATAATCGTTTTTATTCCCCCTTAGTGAGAAATATTGCAAAGAAAGAAGGAGTCACTCAAGCTCAGTTAGATTCAATTCAAGGATCTGGAAAAGACGGGAGGGTTACCAAAAAGGACATATTAGCTTACATATCTCATAGGTCAGTGGATTCAACAGAAAAATCACAAGATCAAAAGCCATTATTTGAAACACGTTCTCAAACCGTATCTATTGTAAATTCCTTAACAAGTAGTGGTGAAGACGAAATTATAGAAATGTCTCGCATGGGAAAATTAGTTTCTAAGCATATGACAGATTCATTACAAACGTCTGCACACGTGCAGTCTTTTATAGAAGTTGATGTTACTAAAATCTGGAACTGGAGGAAAAAAATCAAAGAGTCCTTCATGGCGCGTGAGGGAGAAAATATTACTTTTACACCAATATTTATGGAAGCCATAGCCTATGCGCTTTCTGTGCATCCAATGCTAAATATTTCTATTCAAGATGGTAAAATAATCAAACGTAAGAATATTAATATAGGAATGGCTACTTCATTGGATGATGGCAATTTGATAGTGCCAGTGATTAAAAATGCAGACCAATTAAACTTAGTTGGAATGACCAAACGAGTCAATGATCTTGCTCAACGCGCACGAACCAATCAGCTCAAACCAGATGATATTCAAGATGGCACCTATACAGTGACAAATGTTGGTGGGTTCGGTAGTATTATGGGGACGCCAATAATAAATCAGCCACAGGTTGGAATTTTAGCTCTTGGAGCAATCAGAAAAGTACCTGCTGTCATTGAAACTAGCGAAGGAGATTTTATTGGCATCAGAGAAAAAATGTTCCTATCACATTCATATGACCACAGAGTAGTAAATGGGGCTTTAGGAGGTCAGTTTTTAAAAACAGTCAAAGATTACTTAGAGGCTTGGGATGATAAAAGAATTTTGTAGATATGCAATTAAACTTAAATAAATCCATTTGTTTCTTTGATTTAGAAACAACAGGTATAAATATTACTAAAGATAGGATTGTTGAAATATCTATACTTAAAGTTAATCCCGATGGATCTGAAGAAAAGAAAACATGGTTGGTAAATCCTGGAATTTCAATTCCATCAGAAGTAACAGCTATTCACGGAATCACAGATGAAAAAGTAGCAAACGAACCTAGATTCAATGAGTTGGCTAAGGAGGTTAGTTCTTGGATTAAAGATTCTGATTTAGGAGGATTTAACTCGAATCGATTTGATATTCCCTTATTGGCAGAAGAAATGCTAAGAGCTGGAGTTGATTTTGATATGAAAAACCGTCGTTCTGTAGACGTACAAACGATTTTCCATAAGATGGAGCAGCGCACTTTAATAGCGGCTTTTAAATTTTATTGTGATAGAAGTTTAGATGACGCACACAGCGCCGAAGCGGACACAATGGCTACTTATGAAGTTCTTAAAGCACAACTTGATCGTTACGACGATTTAGAGAACGACACGAGTTTTTTAGCGGATTTTAGCACTCGAAAAAAAATTGCAGATTTTGCAGGTTTTATTGCTTACGATAAAGATGGAGATGAGTGTTTTTCTTTTGGAAAACATAAAGGTAAAAAAGTAACCGAAATACTTGAAAAAGAGCCTGGTTATTTTGGGTGGTTGCAATCAGCAGATTTTCCTTTATACACCAAAAAAGTGTTAACGGGCATTAAGCTAAGATCATTTAATAACAAGCTTCAATAATGAAGTTAATTTGCATTGGGCGTAACTATGCGCAACACATTTCAGAGTTAAAAAGTGAAAAACCATCAGAGCCTGTTGTTTTTTTAAAACCTGATACTGCAATTTTGTTAAATCAACAGCCCTTTTTTATTCCAGATTTCTCCAATGAAGTACATTACGAAGTTGAAGTTTTGGTTAAAATTAATCGAGTAGGAAAATATATTGATTCAAAATTTGCTCACAAGTATTATGAGCAAATTGGATTGGGAATTGATTTCACAGCCCGAGACCTTCAACAAAAACTTAAAGGAAAAGGCTTGCCTTGGGAGAAATCAAAAGCATTTGATGGCTCAGCAGTTATAGGTAATTGGGTTTCTAAGTCGAACTATGATAATTTAAATAACATTTCATTCAGTCTTCTTAAAAATAATAAAATTGTTCAATCATCAACGACAGGGGATATGTTGTGGGGAATAGATGAAATTATAGCTTATGTATCTCAGTATTTCACCTTAAAAATTGGGGATATCATTTTTACAGGCACGCCTTCGGGTGTTGGTAAAGTACAGTCAAATGATTCTTTGAAAGGATATATTGGAGAAGAAGAATTCTTTTCGATTAAAGTTAAATAATTTATGAAAGCAGAAATTATTACAATTGGTGATGAAATTTTAATAGGTCAAATTATAGATACTAATTCTGCTTACATTGCTCAGGAACTAAATAAAATAGGGGTTTCAGTATATCAAATTACTTCCGTGCATGATGATAAGACTCACATTTTAGAAGCATTTCAAGCTGCTGAAAAAAATGTAGATATTGTTATCATTACAGGCGGGTTAGGCCCAACTAAAGATGATATTACCAAAACAACTTTGGCACAGTATTTTGAGGATACTTTAATCCATAATAAAGCGGTTCTTGAAAATATAAAGTACTTATGGAAGAGTTTTGTGAAACAACCCCTTCTGCAAGTTAATATCGATCAATCATTAGTACTCACTAAGGCAATAGTTCTGATGAATAAATCTGGAAGTGCTCCTGGGATGTGGTTAGAAAAAAACAATACTGTATTTATTTCCCTTCCTGGGGTGCCCTATGAAATGAAAGCGCTGATGAGTGATGAGGTTTTACCACGTATTTCTCAAAAATTTACGCTTCCATTTATTTTACATAAAACGCTATTAACCTACGGATTAGGGGAGAGTATTATAGCTGAAAGAATTAAGGAATGGGAGTCTACTTTGCCAGAATCAATTAAGTTAGCATATCTTCCAAATCTTGGGAGAGTTCGTCTTAGATTGTCTTCGAAAGGGTTTGATAAGCAAGCGGTTATTGCGGGAGTTGATACTCAGGTTACTGCTTTAATTCCACTAATTAGCGATGTCTTTGTGGGATTTGAAGAGCAATCAACAATCGAGCAAATTATTGGAAATCAATTAACAAAACTAGGAAGAACAATTTCTATAGCTGAAAGTTGTACAGGGGGTAAGATTGCCGAAAGTATAACAGCACATTCAGGCGCTTCAAATTATTTTAAGGGCGGGATAGTAGCTTACGCGACGGATTCAAAGATAGATATTTTAAAAGTTAACCCTCAACTTATTAAGTCGCATTCCGTGGTGAGTACTCAAGTCGCAGAGGCAATGGCTGAAAATGTAAGACAATTATTTACTTCGGACTATGGATTAGCAACCACAGGAAATGCAGGTCCTACTAAAGGTGGTTCTGAAGCTGAAATAGGTACTGTTTGTATAGCTATTGCAACTCCAGATGGTGTATTCTCACAGCAGTTTAATTTTGGGAAACAACGAATTAGGGTAGTTCAGAAAGCAGTAACTATGGCCTTTACTTTATTTCAGAAAGAAATTTTTTAAAAATTGCTAAAATAAAGTTTGTGCACTTCTAAAGAATTCGTATTTTTGCACCTCGTTTTGAAACAACAAAACAATTAAAGTTAAGAAAAATGTCAAGAATTTGTGAACTTACTGGTAAAAGAGCAATGTTTGGAAACAATGTATCTAAAGCCTTAAATAGAACTAAACGTAGATTTAATGTTAATTTAATAAAAAAACGTTTCTACATTCCAGAAGAAGATAAATGGGTAACACTAAAGATTTCTACTTCAGCCTTGAAAACCATCAATAAAATTGGTATTCAAGCTGCAATAAAAGAAGCAAAGATTGAAGGTTTTTTAAAATAAACGACCAATAAAAGTATCGTAAAATGGCAAAAAGAGGAAACAGAGTTCAAGTAATTTTAGAGTGCACTGAGCACAAAGAGTCTGGTAAACCAGGAACTTCAAGATATATTACAACTAAGAATAAAAAGAATACGCCTGATCGTATGGAAATAAAGAAATTTAACCCCATACTTAAGAGAATGACGGTTCACAAAGAAATTAAATAAATTTAAGAATTTTACGAAAGTAATTTTCAAACTTATAAACACACTTGAATCATGGCAAAGAAATCAGTAGCATCCTTACAAACTGGATCAAAGCGTCTAACTAAAGCGATCAAAATGGTTAAGTCAGAGAAATCTGGAGCATATATTTTTGTTGAATCTATTATGGCACCTGAGAAGGTAAGTGAATTCTTAAGTAAAAAATAAGATATTTCTCACTACATCATATTTAAAGCTGCTTTACTATTAAGCGGCTTTTATTTTTTAATTTCCTCGCATTTAATGTTATTTTTGTAAATAGACAAATTGCTAACTTATGAGTTTTTTTAAAAATATATTTTCATCCGATAAAAAGGCGACTTTGGACAAAGGTCTTGAAAAGTCGAGTTCCACTTTTTTTGATAAATTAACCAAAGCTGTAGTAGGTAAGTCAAAAGTAGATGCAGATGTATTAGATGATTTAGAAGAGGTTTTGGTCACTAGTGATGTAGGTGTCAATACCACTCTAAAAGTGATTGACCGAATCGAAGCTCGGGTTAACAAAGATAAATACGTTGGAACTGAAGCTCTAAATCTTATCCTTAAAGAAGAAATCGCAAGCCTATTGTCAGAAACTAAATCTGGAGAAGCCACAGATTTTTCTATACCACAAACAAACAAACCTTACGTTATTATGGTAGTAGGTGTAAATGGTGCTGGTAAAACAACAACCATTGGAAAACTCGCCTACCAGTTCAAGAAACGAGGACTTAATGTGGTTCTTGGAGCTGCAGATACATTTAGAGCTGCAGCTATTGATCAGTTACAAGTTTGGGCAGATCGCGTTGATATTCCTATTATTAAGCAGTCAATGGGTAGCGACCCGGCGTCTGTTGCTTTTGATACTTTAAACAGCGCAGTGACTTCTAATGCAGACGTTGTTATTATAGATACCGCTGGGCGTTTGCATAACAAAGTTAATTTGATGAATGAATTAACTAAAATTAAACGAGTCATGCAAAAAGTGGTAGAACATTCTCCTCACGAAGTTCTATTGGTACTTGATGGTTCCACTGGACAAAATGCTTTTGAACAAGCCAAGCAATTTACAGCAGCTACTAAAGTCACTGCTTTAGCAATCACCAAATTAGACGGGACAGCAAAGGGTGGTGTTGTCATTGGAATTAGTGATGAGTTTCAGATCCCAGTCAGATATATTGGGGTAGGAGAGGGGATTGAGGACCTTCAAGTTTTTAATAAGTTTGAATTTGTGGATTCATTTTTTAAATAACGTCAACTATTTACATTAAATCATGAGAACAAAAACACTTAAGAAGAATAAAATTAATGTTATCACTTTAGGCTGTAGTAAAAATGTTTATGACAGTGAAGTATTAATGGGACAACTCAAAGCAAGTGGGAAAGATGTAGTCCATGAAGAAGAAGGTAATGTAGTGGTTATCAATACTTGTGGCTTTATTAATAATGCCAAAGAAGAAAGTGTTAATACCATTTTAGATTATATGCAAAAGAAAGAAGATGGTGAAGTTGATAAAGTATTTGTGACAGGCTGTTTAAGTGAACGTTACAAACCAGATTTGATGAAAGAAATCCCTAACGTTGATCAGTATTTCGGAACTACCGAACTTCCTCAGCTATTAAAGGCTTTAGGTGCAGACTATAAGCACGAACTTATAGGTGAGCGTTTAACTACCACGCCAAAGAATTATGCCTACCTAAAAATTGCTGAAGGATGCGACCGACCTTGTAGTTTCTGTGCAATCCCATTGATGCGAGGTAAACATAAATCAACTTCTATTGAGAACCTTGTTATAGAGGCTGAGAAATTGGCAGCAAACGGGGTGAAAGAATTGATTTTGATTGCTCAAGATTTAACGTACTACGGATTAGATATATACAAAAAAAGAAACTTGGCAGAGCTTTTAGAAGCGTTGGTAAAGGTTGAAGGAGTGGAGTGGATCCGTATGCATTATGCATTTCCAACTGGCTTCCCTTTAGATGTGTTAGATGTCATGAAACGCGAACCTAAAATCTGTAACTATCTAGACATTCCATTGCAACATATTTCAGATAAAATTCTTAAAAGTATGCGCAGAGGAACTACGCAAGCCAAAACCACAAAATTGCTAACGCAGTTTAGAGAAGCGGTTCCAGATATAACTATTAGAACTACTTTAATTGTGGGGTATCCTGGAGAAACAGAACAGGACTACCAAACATTAAAAGCCTGGGTTGAAACGATGCGTTTTGAACGTTTGGGTTGTTTCACCTATTCCCACGAGGAAAACACACATGCGTTTAATTTAGAAGACGATGTGCCCGAAAAAGTTAAGTTAGCCAGAGCTAATGAAATTATGGAAATTCAATCTCAAATCTCTTGGGAATTAAATCAAGCTAAAATTGGAGAGACTTTTAGAGTCGTTATCGATCGTAAAGAAGGTTCTTACTTTGTAGGAAGAACCGAGTTTGATTCTCCAGATGTAGATAATGAAGTTTTGATTGATGCAACAAAAACATATCTTAAAACTGGGGAGTTTACAACCGTTAAAGTAACTGAAGCTGCAGATTTTGATTTGTATGCAGAAGTAGTGTTGTAAGATTTTTTTTAGTAATTGCATCTGAAATTAAGTATTTTTATATATTATAATTTAATGTTATGCCAATAGACTGTATTTCATTTCGAGACACTGCTTACGCTTCAAAGCTTATTTGTGATTATGTAGAAAAACATCCCAAACTTCAGTCTCTATATAATCGTTATCCAACTCTTGAGAATTTTAAACCTCAATTAGATGCTAAAAAAGCAGAATTTTCATCCGAAAAAAGAGCTATTTTAGTTAGTGCATTATCGGAACAGTACACCCAATTAACCCCTTCTGAGTTAACAATAAGCATGATTCGTTCTCTTGCCAACGAAAACACATTTACAGTAACGACAGGGCATCAGTTAAACCTACTAGGGGGCCCAATTTATTTTTTGTACAAAATTATAACTACTATAAATTTGGCAAAGCAGTTGAAGATAAAGTATCCAGAAAATAATTACATTCCTATTTTTTGGATGGCATCTGAAGATCATGATTTTGAAGAAATAAATCACTTTAATTTTCAGAACAAACGATTTCAATGGTCCAAAAAGACTTCGGGTGCTGTTGGTTTACTAGATACATCTGAATTAGATGAATTGATAAATTTATTTTCTGTTGTATTGGGAAAATCCACCAACGCAAATAGGCTATTGGAATTAGTTAAAAATTCTTATCTAAATCATTCAAACTTAGCGAATGCTACACGCTATTTAGTGCATACTCTTTTTGAAGGAGATAATTTACTTGTCGTTGATGGAAACGATCCAAGTTTAAAGCAATTATTTATCCCTGCAGTTGCTACAGAACTGACATCGAATAATGCTTCCAAATTTATTTCTCAGACCAGTAAGGAGCTAAAAGTGATTAATGATGATTACAAAATTCAAGTAAACCCTCGAGCAATAAATTTATTTTATTTAAAAGATAATTTGCGTGAACGCATTGTGCTTAAGGAAGAAATTTATAGTGTCTTAAACACTAAACTGTCATGGGATTTAAAAGGTATTTTAAAAGAACTCAATTTATATCCAGAGCGATTTTCTCCTAATGTCATTATGCGTCCACTGTATCAAGAAACTATTTTGCCCAATCTTTGTTACATAGGGGGTGGTAGTGAGTTATCTTATTGGCTTCAACTTAAAACATATTTTCAGTCTGAACAGATTAATTTTCCAATTTTATTACATCGTAATGCAGTACTTCTTATAAACCTAAAAGAACAACAGAAGTTAGATAAATTAAATGTATCTGTTTTAAATTTATTTAAAAACAAACAATCCTTAATTGATTCTCAAATAAAAAAAATATCAAAGTTTCCCATTGATTTTTCTGTTCAAAAAGATAACTTGAAAAAACAGTTTTTGAAGTTTTATGACGTTGCAAATCAGACAGATAAGTCTTTTATTGGTGCTGTATCTGCTCAAGAAAAAAAACAAATAAAAGGCTTAGAGTTTTTAGAGAAAAGATTGCTTAAGGCAGAAAAGAAAACTCAGATCAATTACATTAGACGTTTGGAAGAAATACAGTTAAAACTTTTCCCTAACGGAAGCCTTCAGGAGCGTTTCTCAAACTTATCGGATTTTTATATTGACTATGGTGATGAATTTATTGAAAGATTGAAACTTGAATTATCTCCTTTTCAGCAAAATTTTCATATTTTTTATCTATAAATCTTAAAATTAGTTGCTTAATTTTATTTTTAAATATTACTTTTGAATATGCTACATGATAAGGTTTTAATACTCGATTTCGGATCTCAATATACTCAACTTATTGCAAGACGCGTGAGAGAGCTTAATATTTACTGTGAGATTCATCCCTACAACAAAATTCCAACTAATTTAGATGAATTTAATGCTGTCATACTTTCAGGAAGTCCTCAATCTGTAAGGGGGGATGACGCATTACATCCAGACTTATCCAAGATACGAGGCTTTAAACCATTATTGGCTGTTTGTTATGGTGCTCAATACTTAGCTCATTTTTCTGGTGGTTCTGTTTCTCCGTCAAACACTAGAGAGTATGGACGTGCTAATTTGACATATATTAAGGAAAATGAAACTTTTTTTAATGGAGTTAACTCCGGAAGTCAGGTTTGGATGAGTCACAGTGATACGGTCAAAGAATTACCTACTAATGGTGTTTTATTAGCAAGTACAGCTGATGTAACCAATGCTGCATATAAAATTGAAGGAGAAACAACTTTTGCAATTCAGTTTCATCCCGAGGTGTACCATTCTATTGATGGAAAACTTATATTAAAAAACTTTTTAGTTTCTATTTCTAGTTTAAACCAAGATTGGACACCTGATTCGTTTGTAGATGAAACTGTTGCGGACCTAAAATCCAAACTTAAAAACGATAAAGTTGTTTTAGGTCTTTCTGGTGGAGTAGATTCAACAGTTGCAGCTATTCTTTTACATAAAGCTATTGGAAAAAATCTCTATTGTATTTTTGTAAATAATGGATTGCTTAGAAAAGATGAATTTTCAAGTGTCCTAACACAATACGAAGGAATGGGTCTTAATGTTAAAGGAGTCGATGCATCTGAACGTTTTTTAGAAGCTTTGGCTGGAATTGAAGACCCAGAACTTAAACGTAAAGTGATCGGTCGTGTATTTATTGAAGTATTTGATGATGAAGCACAGATGATACAGGATGTTAAATGGCTCGCTCAAGGTACTATATATCCAGATGTTATTGAAAGTGTTTCTGCTACTGGAGGGCCAAGCGCCACGATTAAAAGTCACCATAACGTAGGTGGCTTACCAGATTTTATGAAATTAAAAGTTGTTGAACCTCTCAAGAGTTTGTTTAAGGATGAAGTTAGGCGTGTTGGTGCCTCTATGGCAATTGATTCTAAGTTACTAGGTCGACACCCGTTTCCAGGTCCAGGTCTCGCTATTCGAATTTTAGGTGATATTACCTTTGAAAAAGTTCGTATTTTACAGGAAGTAGATGCTGTGTTTATAAATGGTTTAAGAGAATGGGGCCTTTACGATAAAGTTTGGCAAGCAGGAGCTATTTTATTACCAGTTAATAGCGTGGGTGTTATGGGTGATGAACGAACCTATGAAAAATGTGTTGCCTTAAGAGCAGTTGAAAGTACTGACGGTATGACCGCTGATTGGGTAAATTTACCTTACGAGTTTCTTCAGAAAACATCAAATGATATAATAAACAAAGTGAAAGGAGTTAATAGAGTTGTTTATGACATAAGTTCAAAGCCTCCGGCAACTATAGAGTGGGAGTAAGTATAGAGCCAGGCTTAACGACGACTAATTAATGTTAGCATATGAAGAATTTATTGATTTTTGCAGTAGTTTTAGTTTTAAGCTTCACTAGTTTCGCTCAAAATTTAACAAAACATAGTGTAAAAGCAGGAGAATCTATTGATAGTATTGCGAAACTCTATAAAATATCAACAGCTGATATTTATACCTTAAATCCAGATTTGACTTCAATTTTGGTAGTGGATTCGGTTTTGTTTATTCCCGAGTCAACCTTAGGGAAATTAAATAATCTGGTTGTTGAAAGGGAACTTGACTCTTATAAAGTTCATAAAGTTCGACGAAAAGAAACACTTTTTAGTATTGCTCAAAAATATGACATTTCAATTGAAGATCTAAAAACTCATAATGAAAGCTTACAACATAAAAAGTTAAGGCGTGGAGAAAAAATATATATTCCTGTTTTCAAGAACAATAAAAAGCAGATTGAAGAAGATCAGTTTAGTTATTACACAGTAAAAGCAAGTGAAGGTTACTACAGACTCGAAAAAAAGTTGGGGCTTTCTAAAAAATTGCTACTTACACTAAACCCCGAACTTGAGAAAGTTGGATTAAAACTAGGCATGGTCTTAAAGGTTCCGAAATCAAGTATCAAAAATACAGAAAACACATTGATTTCTACAACTTCTCTTAGAGATAGTTTACTAGATTTGTCTCCAAAAAATCTAGCTCTTTTATTGCCCTTCAAGACCAAGAGTATTAGTATAAATTCTTCAAAACTAGCTAGAAAGCAACTAAGACGTGACGGATATATTAATATTGCTACAGATTTTTATTCTGGGGCCGTGATTGCAATTGATTCTGCCAAACGGTTAGGTATTTCTGTAAACTTAGATATTTTTGATACCAACGCCAAAGCGATTGATTTAAAAGCTATTCTGAATCAGAATAATTTCTCTAAATTTGATGCTGTTCTTGGACCAATTACCTTAGAGAATCTTGAGTTGACAGCTGAATATTTTTTATCAGATAGTATCCCTGTTGTTTCTCCTTTTGTAAAATCAAAAAGTAGTTATTTAAACTTATTTCAAACTATCCCAGACACAGAGTGGTTGCGAAATAAAATGGTTTCTTATGTTAAGACAGATACTATTCCACATCAAACTTTAATTATTTATGATTCCAAATCAAAGGCAACCGCCAAATATTTAAAAACAATATTTCCCTCAGCTACTTTGATGAACTCCAAAATTGATAATAAGGGTGTTGAGCAGTTTTATTTAAGTACTGAGGATGTTCAGAATGTGCTTTTGTCAGGAAGAACTATTGTTTTTTTGGAGTCTGATAATGAAAGTTTTATTTCCAACGTTACTAGCATGTTAAATGCGATGAACGGAATTACTATTAAAGAGCGTAGTAAAAGAAAGATCGAGCGAGAAATTATATTAATGACCACATCATACAATAAATCGTTTGAAGGCTTATATGTATCTAATTATGATTTGTCTAATTTGAATTTTCACTATCCATCAGTTAATCACAATATGGAGCTCTCTGAAACTTTTAAGCAAAAATATTTAACTCAGTTTGGAACGTTTCCAAATAAATATGCAATTAGAGGGTTTGATTTAACATTGGACATCCTACTTCGACTCAGTAATTTTGGATCATTTTTTGAAATCCCTTCGAATATTAAAACTAGTTATATTGCCAATAAGTTTAATTATATACGACAATTAAATGGTGGTTTTAAAAATGAAGCTGGTTTTATACTTAAACACCAAGATTTAGAAATTATCAAAGTCCAAGATTAATTTTAATTGTCAGTAATTAAAATATATTAATTAGTTAAGTTTCCATTTTATACTACACCCTACACTTGGTTTTTGGGTTCGTGTATTCTTTTTGTTTTTCAACAAACAGCTTACAGCATGTCTTAGGTCACTTCCATTTACAGGAAGATTATTTCCTGGTCTTGAATCGTCAATTTGTCCCCTGTAAGTAAGCTTTAGTTCAGAATTAAATAAATAGAAATCAGGTGTACAATTGGCATCGTATGCCTTAGCAATTTGTTGTGTTTTATCGTATAGATATGGAAAAAAATACTTCATTTTTTTTGCGTGAGTCCCCATAGCTATCGGTCCGTCTTGTGGGTAATTTTTAGTATCATTACTAGAAATTGCAATAAATTTAATTCCTTTTGTCAAAAGTTCTTTTGCTAGCAATACCAGTTCTTGATTAATATGAATTACATATGGACAATGATTGCATATAAACATCACTATTGTACCATTAAGTCCTTTGAGTTCATTTAAAGATCTTTTGGTTCCTAAAACTGTGTCTAATAATTTAAAACTAGGTGCTTTCGTCCCTAACGGAAGCATATTCGAAAATGTTTTTGCCATTTTAATTTTATTTCAATTAAATATATACAAAGATTTGTATTTTGTTGCATATTATATTTTTAAATATTTATATCTTAGATATTCATTTAGGATAATATGACTACTACAATTTCATTTGAGGACTTCTCTAAAATTGATTTAAGGATTGGAACTATAATAGAAGTTTCGAATTTTGAAGAAGCACATAAGCCTGCATATAAATTAACTATAGATTTCGGGGACTTAGGAATCAAAAAGTCTTCTGCTCAAATTACATCTCTTTATTCTGAACAAGACCTACTTAATAAACAAATTGTAGCCAATGTTAATTTTTGTAACAAACAAATTGCTAATTATTCAAGCCAATGCCTAGTTTTAGGTGCTTCAGGGGATTCAAAAGTTATTTTGTTATGTCCTGAAGATAGTGTTCCTAATGGCACTTCTGTAAGTTAAGTACATTATTTTATTACAAGGCTTTTTTGTAAGAGAGCTACCTAAATGTCATCAAAATTTATATCCGTAAAGCTATCAGTTGCAGGCTTTTTATTAGGTTGTTCAGAAGGGAAGTCTTCTTTTATGTAGTCTTTCTGATGTCTATCACTGATAACTTCTTGACCTTTTTCCTCTATTATGTAATCAGTCATTTCACTCAATATACTGTTAAATTCAGTAAAGTCTTCTTTGTAGAGATATATTTTATGTTTTTTGTAGTGAAAAGATCCATCATCGTTAGTGAATTTTTTACTTTCTGTAATTGTCAGGTAGTAATCGCCAGCTTTTGTAGCTCTTACATCAAAAAAATAGGTACGCCTTCCAGCTCTTAAAATTTTCGAATATATTTCTTCTTGTTCCATAGTTTTAGTCTTGAAGATAAATAGGTTTATCATCAGTAAATAATAATCAAAAGTCTAAAAAATAAATTAAGACACCAACTTATTCCAACATTTATTTTCTAGTTATTTATTGTTTTTTAAAACAATCTAAATATCCTGTAGCTGGTTTTGATATAGTTCTTTGTAATATCCTTCTTTAATTATAAGTTCTTTATGTGACCCTTGCTGGGTAATAACTCCATCTTTTAAAACTACAATGTTATCTGCATTTTTAGCTGACGAGATACGGTGACTGACTATAATTGTAGTTTTTCCGCTTGTAATTTTATCTATGTTGCTAAGGATTTGTTCTTCAGTTTCTGTATCTACTGCAGAAAGACAATCATCTAAAAGAAGAATTTTCGGATTCTTAATAAAAGCCCTAGCAATAGATACTCTTTGCTTTTGACCTCCAGAAAGGGTAATGCCTCTTTCTCCTAAAATAGTATCATATCCATTTTTAAAGTTAATAATATTATCATGTACTACGGCTAACTTAGATGCTTCTATAATATTATTATCGGATGCTTTATTTTGACCAAATTTAATATTATTTCTTAAGCTATCTGAGAACAGAAACGGGTCCTGTGGTACAAATCCAATATTGGATCTTAGACTATTTAGGTTTAGACTTTTAATTTCTTTTCCATCGATATATATGGTGCCTTTATCGACTTCATAGAGGCGTCCTATAAGATCAAGTATAGTTGATTTCCCTGAGCCAGTGTTACCAATTATAGCAAGTGTTTCTCCTTTTTTAACTTCAAAAGTGATGCCTTTTAAAGCATCAATTTTAGTGTCTTCATATGTGAAATGTACGTTTTTAAAAGAGATAGAACCCTCAATTTCAGTTTTTAGTTCGTTTGTATTAGTTATGCTAGGTATTTGTTTTAGAAATTCATTAATTCTTTTTTGAGATGCTTCAGCTTCCTGAATTAACGAAGTTACCCAACCAATAGAAGCAACTGGCCACGTGAGCATATTCACATAAATTATAAATTCCGCTATCGTTCCTAAATTTTCAATTTGCCCATTCATATATTGCTTGCCCCCTATATAGATTACAATTAAATTACTGATCCCAATAAGTAAAAGCATTAAAGGATGAAAGAAGGCTTGTATCTTTGATAAGTTTAATCGTTTTTCACGCTGTGAATTTGCTAAATCAGAGAACTTATGTTCTGTTTGTGTCTCTAAAGCAAAGGATTTTGTAATCCATATCCCACTAAAAAACTCCTGACTTGAAGAAGATAGTGTAGATAAGTGGGTTTGCACAATCGTACTTTGCTTATGAATAAGTTTACTCAGGAAATAAATAGATATTGATAAAAAAGGAAGTGGTAATATTGTGTAGATTGTAAGTGATGGAGATTGGTTGTACATATATACTAAAGCAACAACAAATAGTGTTAAGGTGTTAATGGTATACATTACTGCAGGTCCAATGTACATACGTACCTTACTAACATCTTCGCTTATTCGACTCATAAGATCTCCTGTTCGGTTTCGTTTATAAAATGCAATTGAAAGTTGTTGATAGTGGTTGTAGATTTCGTTTTTCAAATCAAATTCAACATACCTCGATACATTAATTATAGTTTGACGCATTAAAAAGGTAAATAGACCTGTGGCGACGGCAGCTCCAATGATATATAATATGTAAATACTTATTTGGTTTCTAAAAACTTCACTTTCTACAGGGTTTATAACTTGATTAGTAATAAGGGTAATTGATTTTCCAACAAGTTGAGGGGTGAACAAAGCAAAAATCTTTGAACAAATCGTAATAAGGATACCTAAAATAATTTTAAAGCGATATTTATAAAAATATTTGTTAAGATATCGAAGTTCATTCATTAATTGTAATCTTTAATTATATTGGACTCAATTTTACTTACAAAGATAGTAGTTTTACGTAAAGATGACATTGTGTAAAAAAACATTTTTTTGATTTGTAAGAAGCAAAATAATGCTACTTTTGTCATTCAAATTTTTGTCTCAAACAAATAAGTTCTTTATACCATGCTGAATAGAAGACATATTCGAACCAAAGTAATGCAAGTTATATATGCCCTTAAGAGGTCTGAAGAACTTAATTTGTCTTCTGATGAAAAATTTCTTGTAAATAGTATGGAAAGTATGTATTCGCTCTACCTTTTAATTATTTCATTGCTAATTAAGGTACATGAAAAGGCAAAAGATCAACAATTAAAATCTCAACAAAAACACTTATTAACTTCTGAGGATTTAAATCCTAACATGAGGTTCGTCCAGAATTCACTTCTTGTTCAGATGTCTAAAAGTGAGTCTTTGAAAATCGCATTTGATCGTTATAAAATCCAAAACTGGGAGCTAGACAATGAGTATGTAGAAGTTATCTTCAGATCTATCATTAAAAGTGATATTTATTTAACTTACATGGACTCTAATAGTTCTTTTAATAAAGATAAACAGTGTGTGATTGATCTTTTCAAAGAAGTAATAGCTCCAAATGATAAATTATATAATTATTTAGAAGACAGGAATTTAACTTGGTTAGATGATTTACCTGTCGTTAATACTGCGTTTGTTAAACTTTTAAACAATTTTAAAGAAGCTAGCTCTGACAACTATTTTACTCCCAAGTTATTTAAAGACGTTGAAGATAAAGAGTTTGGAGTTGAATTACTAAGAAATACCGTCCGAAACATAGAGGTATATACTGAAGAGATTTGCTTAAAAACTCAAAATTGGGACAAGGATCGTATTGCTGATATTGATTTTGTACTGCTTCAAATGGCCATTTGTGAGTTTCACGAATTTCCTTCAATCCCAACTAAAGTTTCGATTAACGAATATATTGAAATAGCTAAAGAGTATTCAACTCCAAAAAGTAACGTATTTATAAATGGGGTTTTAGACAAAATTGTCAAAGAGCTTGTTGAAAATAAAACCTTAAATAAAATAGGGCGTGGATTAATGTAAATTTTTAATTACTTTTATCATCTTATTTTTTAAAATTAATCTGTATAATACTCAAAATCTAAAATTATGAAAAAATTATTTTTAACACTAACAATAGCAAGTCTAGTTGTTTTTACTTCTTGCAAAGAAAATGCTGCTGAAAAAATAAATCAAGAAAATGTAGATAAAGCTGCTGAAAGAGATTCTCAAGCAATTGTTTTTCCAAGTATCTCATTTGATAAAACTGAACATGATTTTGGACAAATTATGAACGGTACTCCAGTAGAGACAACATTTTCTTACACTAATACTGGTAAATCTCCGTTAGTCGTAACTGATATTAAAAGTACTTGCGGTTGTACTGTCCCTCAAGGTTGGAGTAAAGAGCCTTTAATGCCCGGTGCTTCATCGCAATTTAGTGTTAAGTTTAATGGTAAAGGAGCAAACAAGACTTCGAAGACAATTACATTGACTACAAACACAGAAAAGGGACGAGAACAAGTAAGAATTACAGCATTCATTACTCCTGATCCTAATGCAGCAGCAGTAAAAAAACAATAATTAATATTACATTATAAATCCCCATACTTATGGAAGCTATTAGTCAATTTTTCCCTTTTATATTACTCTTTGTGGTATTCTATTTTTTTATGCTACGCCCTCAGATGAATCGTGCTAAAAAAGAAAAGAAATTTGCTGCAGAACTAAAAAAAGGTAATAAAGTAATTACTAAAAGTGGTATGCATGGGAAAGTTGCAGAACTCAATGATAAAGATAATTCTTGCGTGATTGAAACCTTAGCTGGAAAAATTAAATTTGACCGTTCTGCTATATCCATGGAAATGAGCCAAAAATTAAATTCGACTTCAGTCAAATAAAAAATGGCTGCTAATTTAGCGGCCATTTTTATAAATAGCGTTTTTGAGTTATTTCAGCAATTTTACAAATCACTTCAGTCGCACTTAGGATACTTTCTAAGGGAACATACTCATAACGGCCATGAAAGTTATGCCCTCCCGCAAATATATTCGGACAAGGTAATCCCATAAAGCTTAATTGGGACCCATCTGTACCCCCACGAATGGGCTTAATTAGTGGTTTAATGTTTAATTCCTTCATTGCAGCTTCTGCAATGTCTACAATATGCATTACAGGAACCACCTTATCTTTCATGTTATAATATTGGTCCTTAATCTCAATTTCATATACTTTATGACCAACGTTTTTATTTAGCGAATCCACTAAATCAATAAGGTATCGCTTTCGAGCTTCAAATTTATTTCGATCATGGTCTCTGACGATATAATTCAGTTCGGTATTCTCGACTTTTCCTTGCATGCTGTGGAGGTGATAAAATCCTTCATAACCTTCTGTTTGTTCAGGAGTTTCATTTTTTGGAAGCGCTTCAATAAATTGAGACGCGTAATACATAGAATTAATCATTTTTCCTTTGGCATAGCCAGGATGCACAATTTTACCATTTACTTTGATGAGAGCACCAGCAGCATTAAAATTTTCATATTCTAATTCTCCGATTTGACTTCCATCCATAGTATAGGCCCACTGGGCTCCAAATTTTTCAACATCAAATTTGTGTGCACCACGACCAATTTCCTCGTCAGGAGTGAATCCAATCTTGACAGGGCCATGTTTTATTTCTGGATGCTTAATAAGGTATTCCATAGCGCTCACAATTTCACAAACCCCCGCTTTATCATCTGCTCCCAAAAGAGTAGTGCCATCAGTAGTAATTAAAGTTTGCCCTTTATACAATAACAAATCTTCAAAATAATCAGGCGATAAAACTATATTTTCTTTCTTATTTAGTACGATTGCTGAGCCATCGTAATTTTCAATTATTTGCGGCTTTACATTCGCAGCTGTAAAATCTGGAGAGGTGTCAAAGTGAGATACAAATCCAATCGTTGGTACTTTGTGAGGTACGTTTGAGGGTAGGGTGGCCATGATATATGCATTCGCATCAATACTGACGTCCTGCATTCCAATTGCTTTTAATTCTTCAACCAGTTTATTGGCGAGATTCCATTGCTTTAATGTGCTAGGGGTTGAAGTAGATTTTGGATCGCTTTCGGTATCTATTTTTACATATCTAATAAATCGATTTAGAATGTGTTTTTTGTCTAACATTTAATTTTGTATTTCGTCAAAAATAATTAACCCCTTTTAAAGTGGCAAGACTTCTTGTGAGTTTCTTTTTTGGTGTTGCTATTTAGCGTATTTTTGTATTCAAAATATACGTGATGTATAAATCAATTATTCGCAAAATTCTTTTCAAATTTGATCCTGAAGCTGTGCATTATTTCACTTTTGACGCGATCAAATTAGTTTCTAAAATTCCTTTTATCCCAGCTTTGATTCGATCTATTTTTCAGTTGAATCACCCTAATTTGGAACGCGAGTTATTTGGATTACGCTTTAAAAACCCTGTTGGCTTAGCAGCGGGATTTGATAAGAATGCAGTACTGTATAATGAACTTGCAAATTTTGGTTTTGGTTTTATTGAAATAGGTACGGTCACTCCTAAAGCTCAAGAAGGTAATCCAAAAAAACGTTTATTCAGATTGCAAGAGGATAAAGGAATCATCAATAGAATGGGCTTTAATAATGCTGGCCTTCAAGCTGCAATCAAGCAGTTAAAAAAAAATAAAAAACAGATTGTAATTGGAGGTAATATTGGTAAAAACACTCTAACAGCTCCAGAAGATTATACAAACGATTATTTAGAGTGCTTTAAAGCCCTACATCCTCATGTAGATTATTTTGTCTTAAATGTAAGTTGCCCCAATGTAGGGAGTCATGCAAAATTAAATGATAAAGATTATTTAGAAGAATTAATAAACGCCATACAGTCTCTAAACAGCACTTTTGAAGTTTCAAAGCCTATTCTACTTAAAATATCTCCAGATCTAAACAATGCTCAGTTAGATGAAATTATAGAACTTGTTAAGACGACTAAAATTGAGGGGGTTATTGCTTCTAACACTTCTGTGTCTAGAGAAAATTTGAAAGTAGATGCCATAACTTTAAAATCCATTGGTAATGGGGGGGTTAGCGGTCAGCCAATTTCTAGTAAAAGTACTCAAGTCATCAAGTATTTATCCGACAATAGTCAAAAAGCATTTCCAATTATTGGAGTAGGGGGAATTCATTCTGAAAAAGATGCCTTAGATAAACTAAGTGCAGGTGCAGATTTAGTCCAGATTTATACAGGGTTTATATATGAAGGTCCTGCTCTTGTAAAGCGAATTAACAAAGCGGTATTGAAGTCCTCGTTAAATTCATAAATTATTTTGAATACTGAAATATTAGTTTCATTTATTTTTGCCACTGCAACTCTGGCGTTATCTCCAGGTCCAGATAATGTATTTGTACTTGTGCAAACTATCTCTTATGGCAAACGTAAAGGAATGGCTATTGTAAGTGGGTTGATTCTTGGGTGTATTATACATACGTCTATAGTAGCTTTCGGCTTATCTTCATTCATTCAGTCTAGCCCAAAGTTGCTATTTTCATTGAAACTCATAGGAGCTTTTTACCTATTGTACTTGGCTTATACTACCTATATTTCAAAACATGAACTAGATATTAAAAAACAATCTGGCAACAGGACTTCTCTATTTAAATTATTTAAAAGGGGATTTATTATGAATGTAATCAATCCAAAAGTTTCATTGTTTTTTGTAGCTTTTTTCCCTGCTTTTTTATTTAGTCCAACCCTTTCATTAACCATTCAGTTTTTTGTTCTAGGTCTTTTGTTTATGGGAACCTCTTTTTTAATATTTACACTACTTGTTTTTTGCTCTGGATATGTGGCTTCAGTTCTTAGAAATAATAAACGTTTTGAAGCTATAATTAAATGGTGTCAGATAGTTGTTTTTGTCATAATATCTGTTTTTATTTTAATCACAAAATAGAGTATTATTTAAAGAAGATTAATGGAAAAAGTTAAACTTATATGGGATTTTAGAGGCCTTTCCAGCAAGCATACTGCTACACACTTTAAAACTCATTTATTAGATTTTTTTAAATCAGAAAAAATAGATTGGTATTTGTGTGATATTGTGTCAATTAATCCATCGTATCATTATATATTTATAGTCACCGATAAAGTGCATTTAGCATTTATTAAATCGGCGCTAAAACCCAATAGAGGTCAGTTGGTTAAAGCTAGTTAAGCCTTTATAAATATTCTACTCATACGTTTTTAGTAGATTGTATTGGGATTCTATAGCGTCTCTAAATTCTTCTTTCATTGAGGCGACAAGTTCTGCTACTGACGGGGAGTCATGAATATTAGTAACCCCTTGTCCTGCAGACCATATTGTTGCCCAAGCCTTCGCCTCACTTTCCGATGGGGTAAGTTCTTTTCCAAAATCAATTTTCTTTTCTTGACTGAGCATTTCTTCTGTAATTCCCATAGCTTCCATACTTGGTCGTAAGAAGTTAGCTGCGACACCAGAAATCGCAGCAGTATATACCACATCGTTTGCGCCACTAGAAATAATCATATCCCTATATTCTTTGGGTGCCTTACTTTCTTTGGTGTTTATAAATCTAGTGCCCATATAAGCAGCATCTGCCCCCATTTGCATAGCAGAAGCAATATCACGACCGTTGCTAATACAGCCAGAAAGAATTACAGTTTTTTTGAAAAAACTTTTAATTTCAGCAACTAAAGGCATTGGGTTTATGGTGCCTGCATGTCCTCCTGCACCCGCAGCCACCACAATAAGTCCATCGACTCCTGCTTCTGAAGCTTTTTCAGCATGTCTTCTTTTGATCACGTCATGAAAAACCAACCCTCCATAACTATGGACTGCTTCAACTAATTGAGGTACAGCTCCTAATGAAGTAATTATGATAGGCACCTGGTGTTTGACGCACAACATTAAATCTGCTTGCACTCGTGGATTGGATTGGTGCACAATCAAATTCACCCCAAATGGAGCAGGTTTAGTACCTGTTTCTTTTTCAAAATTTTCAAGCTCAGTCTTAATTTCAATAAGCCATTGCTCAAAGCCTTCACTCGTTCGTTGATTTAGGGCTGGAAACGTGCCAACAATTCCATTTTTACAACATTCAATCACTAATTTAGGCCCTGAAATTAAAAACATTGGAGCTGCTATTGCAGGAATTGATAGTTCTTTTATAAATGAAGCTTTACTCATATCGGTAGTGTTGTATTATTTAATTAAGTAAGTAGAGATATTTAAAACATATGATTGTGATACTGGTAGTATCTCTAATAATTATTGCAATATAATAGTTGTAAATTAAAACTCCAACGAATCTCAAAAATCTCCCAGAAAATAATAATATTAATCGTTTACTTTTAAAATTAACTTACCAATTTTATCTCCAGAAAAAAGTCGTAAAAATGTTTTGTTAAAATTCTCTATTCCTTCATATGTATCTTCCTTACTCTTAATTAAGCCAGCCTTTGTCCATTTCATATAATCAGCAATTGCTTTTGGATAATACTGTTTGTAGTCAAAAACAACCATTCCTTTCATAGAAGCACGATTAACTAGCAATGATAAATAGTTGCTTGGTCCTTTTAGTTTCGTAGTTGTATTATATTGTGATATTGCGCCACAAATAACCACTCTAGCATTCATTCTTAATTTTGTGAGTGCCCCATCCAAAATAGCACCTCCGACGTTGTCAAAAAAGATATCTATCCCTTTTGGACAATGGGCTTTTAGTCCAGAGTATATGTTATCGTTTTTATAATCAATAGCTGCATCAAACCCAAGGTCGTTAATTAAATAATCACATTTAGCTTTTCCACCTGCAATTCCGACCACTCTACAGCCTTTAATCTTTGCAATTTGTCCAACCAAACTGCCAACAGCACCAGCAGCACCCGAAACAAGAACAATGTCTCCTTCTTTGAGTTCTGCCACTTTCAAAATTCCAAAATACGCTGTCATTCCAGGCATTCCAATGATTCCTAAGTAAGACTTTAAAGCTGCTTTGGTTGGATCAATTATATGAAACCCATCTCCGTTAGTGACTGTATATTGCTGTACACCTCCCCAGCCACAAATAAAATCACCTACTTTAAATTTTGGATGGTTATTTGTTTCAATGACTTCTCCTACTGTACCTGCACGCATAATGGCTCCAATATCAACTGGATCGATGTATGATTTGCCATCACGAATCCATCCTCGCATAGCGGGATCTAATGAAATGTATTGGTTTTTGATAAGAATTTCTCCATTTGAAAGGCTAGGGATTTTTGCTATTTGATGAATCCAGGTAGACTCTGAGGGTAATCCAATTGGGCGTTCTGCTAATAAAACTTGTTTATTCATTGGCTTTTTTTTGTGTTGTATTTTTTTGATTTTACCAACTATGGTATTATGCAAATTACAACGACTAAATTTAAATTAATCAAGTATAGTAACAACAATAAACAACTAATTTATCGGATTTATGTTCCGATTTTAAAAAATTAACTCAAAAAAAACACCTCATAAAATGAAGTGTTTTTTTTAAATTAAAATTTGCTTATGGAGTAGCGCAAGGAGAACTTAACTCTGGTAAGAACGTCCATAATTGTGTACTGTTTCCCCAATCTGCCATACTCTCTTTAAGTTTTGAATTATCAACTCTAAATTGGCCTTCTCCATGAGTTTCATTATAAGCTGAAACTACTTTTGACCATTCTTCAGAGCCATCTTTTTCCATTTCAGCATGGTTTTCGTGAGCAAATCCAACGAGTACATTTAACCCTCTGTTACCAGCTCCTACAGTCCACACTTCCATATCTATTTCCGCTTCCGACATCACTACTGCATCATAAACACGTTTACGGAATGTCCAAAAATCATCTGATTTTGCTGGATCAATAGTGTATAGGAGAACCTGTCTTAAAGGTTTTTCACATTGATTAGGACCAACATGAGATACTTTTGCATTATAGTACCACATTTGAAATAGGTCATTATTTACGTGTGGAGAAACTGTTTCGTTCCACATTTGATATTCTTCTGGACTTCCATCAACATCAAATCCAGCCATATTTTGCTCAATTCTTGCTCTGAACAGCTGGCCTGAACGGGGACCAGTCTCTACATAAAACGTGTAATGAGGAGATTTCTCAGCCGATTGATTATACTTTTGTGTTTTTGCTTTAATTGCTTCATAAACTTGTTCGTTTTTTCCTTCATCGACCTTGATGTATCGAGACTTAGCTACTTGTGCTGTTAAATTTGTACCAACAAATATTAGCGCTACTAAAATTAGTTTTTTCATTTTATTATTATGTTCTGATTAATATGCTCAAATATAATATAAATGCTTGTATTTCGAAACTAATAATAACTTATTTTAAATCAATCATGTGCTAACATTGTTAGTTAATTTTATGATAAACATTAATAATAATGCTTTACTTAGTAGTATGTTTGTTAAATAAAAAATAATATTTTATGAGGAAGTCAGGTTTTTTTTATGTTTTATCGCTAGTTTTTATTTTCTTATTTTCTACAAGTGTAGGGGATATTCAGCCTTTTCAAGAGTTTCAAGCTAAAGCTTATTATTTCTCTAAATCAAAAATGGAACTAGGGGATTGGGGAGCTAGATTAAGTGAAGCTCAAAAGAAACAGATTGCAGCCCGTATGAGGAATAGACTTGAAAAGGGTTACGTTTTATCCTTCAATAAAGAAGAATCTTTATTTGTGGAGGAAGATCAGTTAGATGCTATCTCGGGTGCTACTGATTCATGGGGAAAAAACTTTACTCCTGGAACACAATACAAAAATGTAAAATCAAATACTCAGCTTCAAGAACAAGAGTTTTATGGAAAAAAATTTCTAATTAATGACGTTTTACAACCTATAGAGTGGAAACTTGAATCAGAAACCAAGAATATTGGAAACTACACTTGTTTCAAAGCAACAGCTTCAATTCCAACAAAAGAACTTACATGGTATTCTTTTTCATGGGACAATCTTAGAGAAACCAATAATTCTGAAATTGATTCAACTCAAACTAAAGATATTAAAATGACTTTAGTAGAAGCTTGGTATACCCCACAAATTCCTGTTCGACACGGACCTCTTGAATATTGGGGTCTCCCAGGACTAATTTTAGAAGTAAGTGCTGATAATACTACCATGCTATGTTCTAAGTTAGTACTTAATCCTGGCGAAATTATAGAGATTGAAGCCCCTTCTAAAGGTAAGCAAGTTACAAAATTAGAGTATCGAACTATTATAAATAATAAAATGGTAGAATTTCGAGACAATCGAATGAGGCGTAGATAGATCTTTTACTTAGTCTCTAACTTATCACTTGAACAACATACTAATATTTGATTATTTTATGGCTACTAGTTTCTACTGAATTTTTTAGAGTTAAGAAATACATGCCATTTTCTAACATTGCTGCATTTATTGAAGTTTTTCCATTTGTAAACTTTAAATCACCCTTGAGAACAATTTGTGATAACTGATTTCTTAATTCAAAGTTTGTTTCTCCAATTTGATTTCTATCGATTACAAAGAAAGATGTTCTAAATGGGTTAGGATATATAGTCCAGTTGTCAATATTATTTTGAGGAATTGTTAGAGCCTCAGAGTAACAGTCTTCAGGGACTGTATAATTTAATTTAATTAAATCTGATATTTTAGAGCTTACAAAACTTTCGCTAGTTACGTTCTCCAGAAATGTTGAGTCAATAATACTGTTTGGTGCTCCAAGGAAGTCTTGCATTATAGTTGTAAATGTAGCTCGATAATCATGTTGGATTGTATGTAATTGATAATTATTAGTTTGCACAGCTTCAGTAAGATCTACATTAATTCCTGAAATCCCACTCTTAACAGGTTTACCAAAAGCAAACATTGGTGCTACTTCTCCATGATCAGTTCCTAAACTTCCATTTTCTTTGGCCTTACGACCAAATTCAGAGAAGGTAATTCCTAGGACGTCATCAGCTAAGTTGTCTGAATTTAAATCAGTCATAAAGGACTCAATTGCACCTGATAACGTATTCAGTAACTCACTATGTGTTCCCTGAATATCTCCACTTGATTGATTTTGATTATTATGAGTATCAAACCCTCCTAGTTTTACCATAAATACTTTAGTTTCAATTCCTCCCCTTATCAAGCGAGCAACTGTTTTCAGTTGGTCTGCTAAATTAGTATCGGGATAATTTGCTGTATTGCTGTTAGCTCCATTATTAAAAGCGGTAGATATTACCTGTGAGTATTGATTTGACAGGATATCAGTATCAATGATGTATTGTAACTCCGTCCCATAGTCAGAACTAGGAATATTGTTTGGAGGCTCTCCTGCAAGTCCACTAAGAATAGAATAGAAATTTTCAGAATCTTGACCACTTAGATTTAAAGCCAGTCCATGTTCAATTTCTCCATGGAAACCCAATGATGTAGTATTTGATCCAACTTGTATTCCTAATGGGTAGGTAGTAGGAATACTGTCATTGTAGTTTTGTTCCATAAATCTTCCAATCCATCCACTTTGATCTCCGTTTATCCAATTGTTACCATCATTTCCAGTAGCATATATGTCTTGAGATCCAAAATGACTTTTGTTTTGAGAAGGATATCCAACAGACTGAATAATACGCAGCTGGTCCTGTGCATATAAATTGTAAAAACCAGTAAGTTCTGGATGAAGTGCAATATCCTGATTAGTTCCGATTAGATTAGAATCTAGGTTGTTTAATGGAAGGTATACAGATGATGGTATGTGAATGTTTGGTCTTAGTGTTTGATAATCAGTAAATCCATTTATTGGAATGACCGTATTTAATCCGTCATTCCCGCCGTTTAATTCTACTAAAATTAATTTTCTATTGGATAAATCACAATTATAAAACGAGTTTACCAATTTCATAGACGCCTGCAGTTCGAAGGGGAGCATACCAGCGGCTGAGGCAGTTGTGGTAAGTTTTATAAATTGGCGTCTTTTCATTTTCTTGGTTTACATTAATTGAAATTCAGCCGCGTTAATCATAGCTGTAAATAAGGCATCGAGTCGTATTTTTACTTGAACTTGGTTACCAGTCTGTAAGTAATCAGTCCATGCAGAACTCCAATAATATTCTTCAAGACCGTCAGTTAGAATAGATACAAAATAAGTAACTCTAGTACTGTCAATTGATTCACAATAAAGTAAGTCAGCAATCTCTGTAACTAAAGTACTGGCATTATTTGCTAAACTAAAATTACCAGAATTCTCTACGTATTCAACACTGTCAAAGTAAGCTCTTATGTTAGTTCCACTGTTATTAATTTTATTCTGACCAGTTATAAAACATTCTATAAGTTTATAACGTCCAATGATAGTGTTAGAAGTAAACCAATTTCTATCAAAACTAGGGGATTGATACATAGCTGGATATCCAGCTACTGTTTCTGGAGAAAATGGTCTTAATGCAGTGCTTGTGAAAAAAGATAAATATGCGAAATTGTAATAAAACCTTTTAAAATTTAGTTGTTCCTCGCTAAAAGTTGAAGGTGGATTATAGGCGCTAGCTTCTGGATTTAATAAAGAGATATCCAATAAATTAATTGTTTCGCTAATTAGTTGAATAGGACTTTTTACAATACTACCAATTATTTCATCGGAATTATTAATCGTGTCTTCATCATAGAAATGTTGAGATACCAATAGAGTTTCTAGAACCGGGAGTAAGTTAAAGTTGTTGGCAATAAGTAAGTCTGCTAGAGGACTTATAATGTCATCTTCAACTTCTTGGTTCCATTCACTTTTTACATAAAATCTATACAATTTTCTACAGTACGATTTTGCAGTTGCTTGTTGAGAGAAAATCATTTCAACAAAGTCATCTACTTCCTGAATAACTCCTTGCTCAGTAGATTGTCCTGAAATTATTTGGTTGTCAAATGCTGATGAAAATATTTTATCTGCAGTATCATGTTGTCCTGTATTTACATATCCCATAGGGATTTGGGTATCAGGATCAAGAGTGTCTCTGAGCGGTTTGGTTTTTATTCCAGAAAAAACTTTTGCAGCATTTTGAATATCACTTTCTGTGTAGGTTGTGTAATTTCCCTCTCCAATTTGTTCACCTTTTAAAATTGTAAATAATTCTAAAAATTCACGAGCATAATTTTCATTTGGATTATTTTTGTTGTTTGTATTATTATCGAGATAATATAATATCGAATTATCAAAAGTAATTTTCTTGGCAAGTGTTTTTAAGTCATAAGCATAGAAATCTAATAGTCTTAGATAGTCGTAGAAGTATGAAGATTTAGGCACTCCATCATGTTTTGACAAAGTGAAACAGCTATGAAGAAAAAAAATAAGTTTATGCTTTAAACTATTTTGCTTCTGTGCATTATACCACCACCATCCTGAAATGATTGCTTTTTTTCGAAAGTGTCCAACTGTGAAGTCTTGAGGAGTTGTATTTTCTGTATGCATCCAAAACCCATCAGGTACTCCACTCTCTGAGTTTACTACTGGGTCATAGGGGTGTTCCCAAAATAGAATGGGCTCATTGGACAATTCATGAACTGCATCTTCAGCTGTAAGGGTTGCAAATAAGTCAAGAGTATTTTTTGAGTAACTAAAACAGGCTCTTCTTAAAAGATGTTTAGCCTTTCTATAACCTAAGGAGTCTTCGGATGGATTTAGTGACGGCAAAAACTTTTTTTAATGACCAAACATTTTACAAATCAACAATGTAATATAATAGTATGTTAATTTGTTTAAATTATTTTATATGATTGGTATATTGTAGAAGTAAATATAATAAAAAAATATGAAAATTATTGGTTTAGTAGGAGGTACAAGCTATTTGTCTACAGTTGATTATTACAAGAGAATAAATGAAGGTATTAATCAAAATCTTGGAGCTTTAAATTTTTCAGAATGTTTAGTTTACTCTTTTAATTTTCAACAAATCAAAAATATGATGGACACAGACAATTGGTCTGGAATCACATCTAATTTGATTTCAGTGTGCAAAAAATTACAAAACTCGGGAGTCCATTGTATTGTTTTATGTGCTAATACCTTACATTATGTTGCTGATGAAGTACAAAAATCAATTGACATACCCATTATCAATATAGCGACTGCCACAGCTAAATCAATTCAAAAACAAGATCTAACAAAGGTTGGACTTCTTGGGACTAAATTTACTATGGAGTATGATTTTTTTAAAGCAAAACTTATAGAATTTGGAATTGAAGCTATCATTCCAATTTCAGTAGAGGATCGGCAATTTGTACATGATGTGATTTATAATGAGCTTAGTAAAGGTATCTTTAAATCACAGAGCAAGACAAGATATTTAACAATCATTGACAAGCTTCGCCAATCTGGTGCTCAAGGAATTATTGCAGGATGCACAGAAATCCCTCTTTTAATCACACCATCAGATTTATTGATTCCATTTTTTGACACAACTATTATACATTGTGATGCTGTTATTAAATATTCATTAATGAACTGATATTTTATCTAATTACTCACTCAAATCTAGTCCTAATTAACTTTAATTAACTCTTATGAAAATTACTCATATTTTTCTTTTTTTATTTCTTTATACCATTAAAATTAATTCTCAAATTAATCCTGATAATATTGAAATTGTTAGGGACTCTTATGGAGTTCCTCACATTTTTGCATCTACAGATGCAGAGGTTGCATATGGATTCGGTTGGGCTCAAGCGGAAGATAATTTTAAGACCATTCAACAAGCCTACCTTGCTGGTAATGGTCTATTAAGTAAACTTAAAGGATTAAAAGGGGCATCTGCAGATTTTTTAGTACAGTTGATTCAATCTGAAAATACAGTCAATGAACAGTTTCATACATTAGATTCAAATTTTATTAAATTACTTAATGGCTTCACGGATGGAATAAATGCTTATGCCGCTAAATACCCTGATGAAATCCTTGAAAGTTCTTTATTTCCACTAACCCCAAAAAAATTACTTCGTTATACTCAGTTACAATTATTTATCTCTAATGGAGCAGCTGATATTATTGGTGGTATTGTAGAAAATGAGCTTTCTTGGCCCTATGACATCCATCAAGATACTAAGGGATCTAATTTATTAGCTATTAGTCGTTCAAGAACACAATCAGATGAAACTTTTTTAGCGATTAACACTCACCAACCTTTGGAAGGTCCTACATCATGGTATGAGGCTCATCTTATTAGCAAAGAAGGAACTAACATCATTGGAGCCACTTTCCCAGGTTCTCCCTGTCTATTTACGGGGGCAAATGAATACTTAGGCTGGACCCATACAGTTAATTATCCTGATAAAGCTGATGTGTACGCGTTGGAGATGCATCCAAATAAAAAAGAGGTATATATAGTTGATGGGGAGTCCTATAAGCTAGAAAAATTTAAAGCAAAAATCTATCTAAAAATCTTAGGAATCAAAATTCCTATTAAGAAAAAATTCTATCGTAGTATTTATGGCCCAACCCTTAAAAACAAAACAGGTTTTTATTCTGTGCGAACTCCTAGTACCTTCAATATTAATGCTGTTGAGCAATGGTGGCGTATGAACAAAGCAACTAATTTTTCAGAGTTTTACAAAGCTCTAGAAATGAAAGCACTTCCTGGATATAACATTGGATATGCTGATAGAAACGACACTATATTTTATATATCAAATGGTAAAATACCAATAAGAAATAAGAGTTTTAATTGGACAGATGTTGTCCCTGGAAATACACGCAAAACACTTTGGGATAGTTATTATGACATTCAGGATTTACCACAAGTGGTAAGTCCTGAATCGGGCTTTGTGTATAATGCTAATCACAGTCCTTTTAAGTCTTCTGGAAGTGATGATAATCCTAAAATTGAAGATTTTGCATCTGAAATGAATTTTGAAACTTATGACAATAACCGTTCCACGCGTTTGTTGCATTTAATAGAAGAACAAGAGCATATTGATTATGCGCGTTTTAAACGTATTAAGTATGATCACCAACTTCCAACTCCTTTAAACTATAATTATATGGATTTAAATTCACTCTTTGATATGAAACCTGAAGATTATCCAGAAGTCGGTGCACTGTTGGCTGAAATCAAAAATTGGAATCGAGTTACTGATGTGGAGTCCTATGGGGCTGGGGCCTATGCTTTATTGTATTATAATTTAGCTCCCTTTTATTATGAATTGTCAGAAGATCGTGTATTCACTCATAAGGCTTTGTTTGAAGCTTTGAAAGTAACAAAATCTTATATGAAAACTTACTTTAAAAGTGACAGAGTTAGGTTAGGTGATTTTCAAAAGCTAGTGCGGGGAGATAAAGAGCTGCCTGCTTTTGGACTTCCAGACGTTGTAACTGCTATGAGAGGTGAGAGCCACAAAGATGGTAAAATTAAGATTACACACGGGGAGTCCTACATTGGATTGGTTCGTTTTACTCCGGCAAAAACATATTACGAGTCAGTTATTTCTTACGGTAGTTCCTCAAGACCAGAAAGCCCACACTATTCTGACCAAATGGAATTATATTTAGATTTCAAAACCAAAAAAATGTCGTTTGATAGGTTAGAGGTATTGGGTTCAGCTTTGAGTCGTTATGCTCCTAAGTAGAGATTTATTTAGTTTTAAGATAAGATTCTGACCTTACACGAGAATTGACCCTAATATCTTCCCAGAATAAATTTATATCTGCCTTGTGATAATCTTTAATTGTTGAGATCAGCATTCTTTTAAAAAGACCAACCTTTGGAGTTCTTATAAGTAATTTGTCATCAATACTTTCAATTTTCACAGCTTTTGGGTATATTTTTTTGTTTAGATAAAGAAATCCCTTGTGATCATTGTAGTTACTTGATTTTTTCTTGTCCCAAGTTATAGGATTGGAACAAACTGAGCCCTTAATCCATTCCTTACTTATTGTGTAAATAGCTTTCCTTTCTTTGGCTTTAGACATTAAACGATAGGAGTTCCATGTTACAAATCCACCAGTCTCAGATTCATTTGTCATGTGCTTTATACTACTAAATTCATCTTCCATTACTCTAGTACCAATTAAATAAGCTGCAATTAATTTATTTTGTAGAGGTTTTCCATCAAAAAATTCCTTTAAAAGTCTTTTGGCATGGCCAGCTCCTTGACTGTGACCAGCTATAATAATTGGTCTATTAGTATTATACTTTTCTAAAAAAATTATGAACGCTTGTTTTAAATCTTTATAAGCGAGTTCGTAAGCCTTCTCTCCTCCATTATTCCAAAATTCAGGCCCAAAAACCCTTAAATGAGCTTGTCTGTAATAAGGTACATACAAGTTTCCAGTAGAATACCATGCTGAAGATTGGTATTTAACTGAGGACTTCAGTACTAAGTTTTTTGTATTCTCATTATATACATCTGAATTCCAAGATAAATCTTTACTGTCGGAATGTAAAGTAGGGTAGATAAAAAATATATCCACATCAAGTTTAGGTTTTTTGACTTCAAAGTCGGCTAAAATATCAACTTTTTTATTTGGGTGAACTGCCCAAGAATCAATGGATTGAAAATCCGGCTTAAGGGGCAAATTATCTTTTGAAAAAGATTGACTTTTATAATTGACAGGTTTACTGGGTTCGTACAGCAAACCACATGAAGATAAAATGAATGAGATTCCTATTAACAAAAAATATTTCATAACAACAGCTGTAAATTTTAACATTTATTATGTTAACGATTATTAATTTCTGTTAAATATTGATATAAAATTTAACATCTCTTTTTTTTTAACAAATTATTACAAATGTAATATTAAATATGCCATTTATTTGGTTTAAATAATTAACAATAAAACAATTAAAACTTACAAATGAAAAATTTACTAAGATTATCAAAATTGACTTTTTTACTATTTATCGGATTTTCAATTCAGTCCTGTTCCGACGACGACGACAATGTAACAACACCAACAGGGCTTCTAAATATTGTTGAAATAGCAATGGATAATCCTGAATTAAGTAACCTTGTTGCTGCTTTATCTGTTGCTGATGGAAATTTGGTAGATGTGTTAAGCGGTGGCGAATTTACCGTATTAGCTCCGACAAATGAAGCATTCGAAACATTTTTAACAGCTAACGGCTTTATGTCATTATCTGAAGTACCAACTGACATTCTTAGTAATATACTTTTAAATCATGTTGTTACAGGCACTGTAACTTACACTAATCTAGTTGATGCAGGTTCTGGGTACAGTAACACAAATGCAACAAATGCGGGAGGTGATAATTTAAGTTTATATTTTGATACATCATCAGGGGTAATTTTCAATGGCGTTTCCAGTGTTACAGGGCCTGACATAGAAGCTTCAAACGGAATTATTCACGTTGTTGATGAAGTTATTGGTTTACCTACCATAGCTACATTTGCTACAACAAATGATGCGTTATCCACACTAGTTTCTGCACTTTCATATGCTGACACAGGCTCGCCAACAGTACCATGGATAGCAACAGTCTCTGATGCCTCGGCTGGACCTTTTACAGTTTTTGCGCCAGTAAATGATGCATTTCTAAATCCTAATACTGGAATATTAGCTGAATTAAACTTATCTGGATTTGGTGAAGGTGCTGGCCAATTAAATGCAGCAACAACTGATGCAGTTTTATTAATGCACGTTGTTGGCGGCAATATTCAGTCTTCAGGTCTTCCCAATGGAGCCGTATCTACAATAGGCGGCGGTGTTATCCAAGCGGACAATACAGCTTTCACATTAACAGACCCATCTGATCGTGTTAGCAATATTGTAACTTCCTTAGTAGATATACAAGCAACTAATGGAGTTGTACACGTTATTGATAGAGTTCTTCTACCCTAATTATAATAAATTGAGTTAGTCACAATTTTAAAACCACTCCTAGAGTGGTTTTTTTTGTATGTAATGATCAAATTGAAATAATATATTTTTATTTTTACCAATTATTATAAAATAGGTATTTATGCGACTCATACACATTTTAGTTTTAGTAACTTCTTTTTTTGCCTCAGCTCAAATTGATCATTGGGAAAGTGTTGTGCTGCCAGGCGATCAATGGGATTATCTTGTTCCAAGCTCACAACCTAGCTCTAGTTGGAATCAATTAGGATATAATTCGTCCAGTTGGAGTACTGGAAATTCAGGATTTGGCTATGGTGATGGAGATGACGCTACTATAGTTTCAAATACTATATCAATTTATATTAGAAAAACATTTAGTATAACTAATCTTTCTGATATTGAGGCTATTATATTAGATTTAGATTATGATGATGGGTTTGTAGCATATTTGAATGGGCAAGAAGTTGCGAGAAATCTCATTTCAGGTTCAATTCCTAATTTCAACCAGACTAGTGATGGCTATCATGAGGCTTTACTTCCACAAGGGTATGCTCCAGAGCGTTTCGGTATTGACGTAAACCTTCTAAATCCGGGTACAAATGTTTTAGCAGTTCAAGTTCATAATCAATCATTTGATTCTTCAGATCTATCCGCTCTTCCAGTTTTTTCAGTTGGTATTAACAATACAAGTTCAAATTACGAAACTCCTCCATCATGGTTTGAAGTTCCTTATATCCCTGCTGAAGTAAATTTTGAGTCATCGAATTTACCAATAGTGGTTATTGATACTTTTGAAGGTCAAGAAATTCCTAACGATCCTAAGATTGATGCTACTATGAAAATTATTTTTAGAGAAAATCAGCAAAGGAATTTTCTTACGGACGTAAGTGACCCTAATGCACTTGATTATGACGGGCCTATTAAAATTGAATATCGAGGATCTTCGTCTAGCTTATTAGATAAAAAACAATATGCATTCACTCCATATGATGATTTAGGAGAAAAAATTAATGTTCCGTTTTTAGATATGCCAACTGAAAACGATTGGATCCTAAACGGATTAGCATATGATCCTTCTTATATGAGAGATTTTTTAAGCTACAAACTCTCGAATCTAATTGGTAATTATGCTTCAAGAGGTAAATATTGTGAATTAGTGTTGAATGGCGAATTTAGAGGAATATATGTTTTACAAGAAAAATTAAAGGCAGACGACAGCCGCATTGATATCAAAAAAATTAAAGATGATGATTTAACTCTTCCAAAACTTACTGGAGGATATATAACAAAAACTGATAAGATTGAAGGATCAGATACAGTAGCTTGGGGTATGGATAATTATGGAGGTTGGCAAAGTAACTTTGTTCATGAACACCCTAAGTCGTCTGAGGTAATGCCGGAACAACATTCATACATTGAAAATGAGTTTTTAACTCTACAGTCATATGTTAACAATCCTAGTAATAGTTCAATAATTGAAGGTTACCCTTCAATTATAGATGTTCCATCTTTTATTGATTTTATAATTTTAAATGAAATTTCTTCAAATGCAGATGGCTATGAATTCAGTACCTTCTTTCATAAAGACCGTAATGATAAACTAAGAGCTGGACCTATATGGGATTTTAATTTAACCTTTGGAAATGATTTATTTCAATGGGGTTATGATAGAAGTCATACTGATGTATGGCAATTTTATGACCAAGGTAACATGGGGCCAAAGTTTTGGAAAGACCTTTTTGATGATTCATTATTTAATTGTTATTTATCTAAGCGTTGGCAAGAGTTATCCGCACCTGGGATGCCTTTAAATGAAGAGGAAATCTTTGAGCTTATAGATTCCATTGAAGTACTTATATTAGAAGCAGTAGAACGTCAGGAAATAGTTTCAGGTACAACAGGTGTTTTTACACAAAATATTATTGAGATGAAAGCCTTCATTTCTGAAAGAATTGAATGGATTTCTAATCAACTTACAGACATTAGTTTATGTGATAATATTGTTACACCTGAAATAGTAATATCTAAAATAAATTACAACCCCTTAGTGGAAGCTGACTTAGATTCAAGTGATTTTGAATTCATAGAGCTTAGTAATAATAGCACGTCTGATATTAATTTGACAGGTATTTACTTTGGAGGATTAGGGCTTACATATCAATTTGCCCCAGGCTCATCACTACCTGCTCAAGCAGTACTTTTTTTAGCAAATGACAGCGATTCTTTTATTCAACGTTATGGATTTGAACCATTTGGTGAATTTTCAAGAAGTCTCTCTAATGATGGTGAAGATTTGATTTTAAGAGATGCATATGGAAACATAATTGATCAAGTTGTTTATAATGATGTACTGCCTTGGCCAGAAGATGCGGATGGAGAAGGATCTTTTCTTAAACTAGTTAGTTTGAGTTTGGATAATAGTCTGGCTAGCAGTTGGGTGGCTCGTTCTGATTCAGCTGATAATTTATCAGTTAGTAGCAATTTAAATACCTCCCATGTTGATTTTTATCCAAATCCTGTTTTGGACATATTGAAAATTCGCACTAATTCTGGTACTATTAATAGTGTAAATATTTACGGAACAAGTGGAAAAATACTTAAAAAATATACATTTAATCAAAAAAGTATTGAGTTAGATTTAAGCGCTTTTGAAAGTGGATTATACGTAATACAAATTCAAACTTCCGGCGAATTATTTGTCAAGAAAATAGTTAAAAACTAATAATCGAATTTTGCCAGTTATTTTATGAAATATCTAATTCCTAAAAAGCCATTAATTCCTTGGTTTGAGTAGTAAACATAACTTGGATCAAATGAAAGAGCATTAGGATTGTTAACAGTCGCTATAACTTGACCATTAGCTCCAAATTCTACTCCAGAATCAAATGGATCGAAAGAACGTGCAATACTGTTAGATGCCGGCTTAAAATTTAAAATATTTTTAAATCCAGCAAAGATTTCAATAGTCCTAATAGCATAAGTAGCTTGCACATTAATGATGTTGATAACAGGACTGTAAGGTGCTCTTATATCCATATCTCCAAGAAGCGGGAGTTTCATAGGTCCAATCACTGTTCCAGAAATATCTACATTGATTTTAGGTTTATAAAACGAGTAACTTAGTTGATAATTTCCTGAAAACTTTTCAGTCAAGTAAGGGTATTCACTTTGGTTATTACTAATGATTTTTGAATCAATAAATGTAGCTCCAAAGTTAATTTTTAGCCCATTTGCAAATAAACTATTAATATTGATTGTAGCCCCCTGGGTGATTGATTTTCCATCAAGATTATTATAAATAATTTGGTTTGGATTAGTTTCATAATCCGGAAGAATTCTATTGGAAAATTCAGTCTTAAAAATACTAAAATCTAAGTCGAAAATTGCCCCAAATTTACTGTAAAGTTTTTTATTCAAATTTATAGTTGTGTTCCAAGACTTTTCAGGTAAAATTTCTTCTGTAAAAACAACATCCCTGGCACCTGTTAGAGCAGCATGATCTTCAGCAAATACATTAACCACTCTGTAACCAGTTCCAAATCCAATACGTAAAACTGAGCTTTCGTCCTCACTGGACCATTTATAGTTTACTCTTGGTGTCCAAATATCTCCATAAATAGAGTTCCGATCATATCGAATTCCAGAAAGTAGAGTTTTAGATTTACTAAGGTTCCATTGATCTTGTATAAATAGCCCAGGAAGAGCTATTTGCTCTTTTTTAATTGTAGCAGGAGTATTGTCGTCATAAATTGTATGCCTGTAGGTTGCTCCAAGTATTAAATCGTGATTATGAATTTTTTTTAAAAAAATTCCTTGAACAAATCCTATTGATTGTACGGCGTTATAAGAAGTAGTTCCATAAACTGAATTTTGATCATGATTATTTAAGCTATATTGTAAATAAAAATTATTTGAAATATTGTATTTACCAAACAATTCGAACCTACTAGTGTAAATACTTTCACCATACACTTCATCTCCACCTCTAAAATTCGAGTTCCATTTCATTTCACCACCCCATCTGTCTTCGTAAAAATATCGGAATGCTAAACTGTTATTTTTTGTATTAAGTTTATTAAAGATAGATATTCTGTGTTGTAATGTTAAATCGGTAAACCCATCCCCATTAGAATCTATTGGATTTGAATAGTTAAAGTAGTTTATTCCAACAAGTCCTTTACTGTTTTTTATATTGTATTTGCCGCCTAAGTCGACATTTAATTCACCCCATGAACTGACGAAAGTATCTAAGCTAAATAGTTGAACATTTTCTATATCCTTTGTAATAAGATTAATTACTCCACCAATCGCTTCAGAACCGTACAAAGTAGAAGCAGGCCCTTTTATGACTTCTACTTGCTTGATCAGAGACTGTGGAATACCAGATAAACCATATACTGTTGATAATCCACTAACAAGAGGAAGACCATCAATTAACACCATCGTATTAGCACCTTCTTGACCATTAATATGGATGTCACCTGTGTTACAAACGTTACAATTTAGTTGCGGACGAACTCCATTAATTCCTTCAATTGCTTCAAAAAAACTAGCTTTAGGTGTAGCTTTAAAAAACTCAGCTGTGTAGAGTTCAACATGAACGGCACTTTTTAGCTTTGAAACTTTACTAAGTGTCCCAGTTATAACAATTTCTTCTAGTTTATTATTTTCTAAAATTACATTACCAACGTCAATATTATCTTTGTCTGATATTATTACTATAATTTTGGAAGAATATCCAACATATGAAATAATTAGCTTGTTTTCGCCTACTTGTGATATAATTGAAAATTCACCTAATTCATTAGTAATTGCACTTTTTGAATTTGAGCTGTTATATATAGTTGCTCCAAAAAGTAAATTTTCATCCTTATCTTTTACTAATCCGCTTATGGATTGAGCAAATGCGAGACTGGTTAATAACAGGAATATGATTAAATTTAAACACTTTTTAAAGCTCATTTTTGTAAATTTGGATGTGTAATGAAACTATAATAGTTCACCACCGTAAAACTAATAAAAAAGTTCACCACTACAAAACAAAAATAAAAGTATATACAACAATGGTCAAATGAAAAATACTAAAGAAAAGGAGCACTATTTAAAGGAAATTCTTAGGCTAGAAATGGCAGCTAAGACTGTCTCTGTTTCTTGCATTGCTGAAGTGCTTGGGGTTTCAAAATCATCTGTCTCTAATATGATTAAAAAATTAGTTTCGATGGATTTATTAAATTCAGCTCCCTACAAAGCTATAGAATTTACCCCAAAAGGGCGTGACCTAGCTCGTACAATAATAGCAAAACATCGTCTAATTGAGTCATTTTTAGTTGAAGTTATGGACTTTGATCCAGAAAATGTTCACGAAATAGCGGAGGAAATCGAGCATATTAAAAGCCCTGCCTTTTTTAGAAAAGTACAACAAATGTTAGATAATCGAGAATTAGATCCACATGGTAGTCCAATTCCTAATGTTAAATTCTAAATATTTTCAACTTACTGTAAATTATTATCTGTAGCCACTGAACCATTTTATTTTAACTCAACAATGACCTCATTTTTTCGATTAAAAACTTCATATGGAGCATTGTATCCTAAAAAGTAAAAACGATTTGTATGTTTAACCTCTTCTGCTTTTAAGAAACTAATCAGCATCTGCTTATATTTATTAATCTTTTTATCGTTAGCCCAACCTTTAAATTCTATGGCTGCAACTTTTTTTGCAGGTTCATTTTGAAATTTAATTTGTGGTTGATTAGGAACTGGTAAACTTTCTTTGTTAAACTTTTTTGGAACCATAAATAGCATAGTCATAGAGTCTTCAAGTGTCATTGCTACTGGGGATGTCATTGCTATTTTTTCGTTTGTTTTATTATTTCCAAAAATATATCCAGCTAAAATAGAAAATCCCTTTCCTGAAGCTTCTTTAAAGTTATTACTTGAGAGTTTAACAGAGCTAAATAATGTAGCTTCATAACTACGTATTTGGAAATCTTTGTATTCTTTCTCGACAATATATGGATACGTTTCAATATTTTTTTGGCTTTTTAAAGCAAAAACCTGTACTGCAATAAATGCTATAGCTATAACGCCAAGAATAATAGATGCTAATTTCATATTGGTTTAATTTACACGTTACGATTTTTTTTAAATACTATAGTTATGAGTCGAGGAATGGTCTTCTTAGTTATATCGTCAAACCATTCGTTAATCTCTACTATTTTGAATCCATTTTTTTTTGCACATTTAATATATTCTGAGGTGTGATGTGTGTATACCTCTAATTCTTTAGTACCATTAATAGTATCATATTGTGCTTTTGTACCTGTATACTGTTTAAACGGATGTAATTCACTTAAAAAAAAAAGTCCATTATCCTTCAATTGAGTATGTGCTTGTTTAAATATGTGATTTAAATTTCTAATATGCTCTAAAGTAAGACTAGAGGTAATTAAATCAAAAGTTTTATTTTCAATTTCCCATTTTTTATTAATATCAGCTTTTTTAAATTCAACTGTTTCATTATTAATTTTTTCTTCGGCGATTTTTAGCATTTCTTTGGAAAAATCTATTCCAAGAACATATCTAGCTTTGGTCAGTAACCATTTAGTGTTTTTTCCAGTTCCACAACCAAGCTCCAGAACTGAATTAAATGAATATTTGGATAACGTTTCTTTGGTAGCTTTTATATCTAAATCACGGGTTCGATTATTATTAGTATCATATTGTTTAGCCCATATATCATACGCTTTTTCTATGCACATTTTTGATACTATTTGAGTATTATTTTTAGTTTTAAAATTAACAAACTTCTCAAATTTAATAAATATATTTTTTAATTCTACTTTAAATCTAAACACTTATAATTTAATTGTATTCTAAAATACAAAAGAACCCCCAAATTAAAATTGAGGGTTCTTTTTTAAAAGTACTATAGAAATAACAATTTTTTAAAAAATCATTTGTATTTCTTTTGTACTTAATAATTGAATATGACTAATTCAATTTATTGTATTGATACATCAAAGGTTGCTTCAATGTCTGTTTCTCCATCTGCATTACTAATGTCGCCATCAGAAACTCCAGCAGCATTTTTGTTAGGCTCGTGACGTAGAGTAAACGTGATTGTTCCTGAACTTTCTTGTCCAGAAACTAAATCAAAATAAAGACCAACCGGATTTCCTTCATCATCAGCATCACTGTAACCTGTTGTAGCGTTTAGTCCACTTCCAACTGTGTAGAAAAACTGATGTTCTAAAGCTTCTTCTGCAATTTCTAATGTCATGTTTTCAGCTGGATCTTCCGTCTCATTTAATAGTACGATAGAACCTGAGTACATAGTGCTTGGAGATAAATTTCCAGAAACAGTCACTACTGGAAGATCAGGTCCATCTCCGTCCAAATCCTGAGTTTGTAATATAACATCGCCTTGTCCATCCGCTGTAAGAGTGATAGTCATAGTAGTAATTACTTCCTCTTCTAATACTGGTTCAGGCGTTGAGTCGTCATCACTTGAACATGAAAAAATTAATGCAGTTGCAAAAATTGTTGTTGATAAAAATTTTACTGTTTTCATTTGTTTAAAATTTAAAAATTAATAATTGAGTTTTAAGGTTAATAAATAGTTTCTGCCTAAGTCATCTGCATATAATCTAAGACGACTAAGGTAATTTCGGTATGATGTATTTAATAAATTGCTAATTTCTAGTCCTGCCGTGAGAGTTGTTTTTTTGGATGTTTTAAAATCTATGCTAGAATTAAAGTTTAATAAATGGTATGAATCAGGAGGTGTGCTAAAATCTACAAGTTCGTAACTTTCTGTTTGAGGAATATAGACATCAAAATTATTGTTTGGAAATTCATTTTGACGAAAAACATAAGCGCTTTGTAGTGAAATCCGTAAATTATTATATTCTGAATTTTTGTATACAATTTCATTCTTGAAATTAGCAGGAGGCATGTTTATTAGTGGTTCGTTTCTAGAGCGATCGTAGCCTTTAACTAATGAAAATTGATGATTTAACTTTAGTTTTTTATTTATTGGATATGAAGCATCAACATCAACCCCTATTAATTGTGCATTGGTTTGTCTGTACTCCCAAACTTGAAAATTACCTCTAATAGTTTCTTGAACATCTACGGGTTCAATAACGATAAAATTGTTAATAGTATTTATGTATGGTTGTATTGCAAAACTGTAATTTTCATTACTGTTTTGCAGTGTTATTGCAAACTTATGCCCTACTTCAGAATTGAATTGTAGATCACCAAGCTCCACTCTTGCTGATGAGTGGTGTAAGCCTTCGCTAAAAAGTTCAGAAGGGTTAGGTGCGCGAGAGGCTAAAGAGTAGTTAAAAAACAAATTGTAATTTTCTTTAAGAGAATAAGTTGCTCCAAGTGTTGCCGAGCTATTATAAAAATTTAATTTTGGTTGCGTTAAAATTTGAGTTCCAAGTTCCTCAACCACAATCTCAGGTAATAGACTGTCATAGTTTCTGGACTCCCAAAATGACTTGCGATAAAATTTGTAGACATTCATGTGCGTATAGTCAAATCGACCTCCAATTTCCAATATTAGGGATTCACTTACATTAGTATCAATCATAGCATAAGCTCCTAGATCATATTTTGTATAATCAGGTATTATTCTACGAATTCCTGTTCCTGGATTTGGATAGTTTTTTTGATAACGTCCAATTATTCCTGTTTTAATGTGGAGTGTATTGGATCGATTGCTCTCAAAATTTGATTGAATAGTGTGAGTTATAAGTTCTAAATCTGTGGAAGCTTTATCTCTGTCATCTCCACGTCTTATATCATATTCAAGTCGATTGTTTTTCTGAAAATCGTATTGAAAACTTAATTTTCCACGCCTACCTAATTCTTTGTAACCCAAAATACGACCAAGGTGGTGCGTTACGTCTTGTCTTGGAGCATCGATATTATAGCTGAAATCATTAATAATTAATGGAACTGGACTTGATATACCACGAACTTGATCTTGGGCACCATGAAGGTGAGAAGCTCTCAAAATACCTAGCTGGTTTTTAAATATAGAATAGTATGCTTCAATTCCATAATCAAATCTATTAAAACCGAATTTTATAGATGTATTTTTTTCAAAAACACCTGTATTGCTCAGCAAATAATTTGGAGTTTCTGTATCACCAGTTCGTTTTAAGGAGCCTTGAATAGTTGTATACCAGCCATTTAAATTACTTTTAGTTATTCTTGAATTAATTGAAATTCCTCGACCATTTGAAATCCCAGAAATTGAGGTTTTTCCAAAAACAGTATCCTTTACAGCAATTTTCGGAGCTTCGACTATAATAATTCCACCCGTAGCATCTCCACTGTATTGTAAGGCTGCAGCTCCCTTTATAAGGGTTAAGTTGCCAGCTGAATTAATGTCAATGTTAGGCGCATGTTCAACTCCCCAACGTTGGTCCTCCATTCGGACACCATTATTCATTATCACGACCCGGCTGCTGTGAAGACCATTGATTATTGGTTTCACTACACTATTTCCAGTATTTAGTGACGAAACACCACTTAAACTATTTAGCGCATTTCCAAGACTTCCTGTACTAAATCGCTCTAACTCGTCTTTATTTATTGAGCTTTCTAAAACTGTTTTTGACTTGTTCTTGAATGCTTTACCATCTATTGTAATTTGGTTCAGTTCTTCAATATGGTGTTCGAGTTTAAATGACTTATTTGTATTTCCTAAAACTCTTACTTTATATCCTTTTGTTAAGCAGTATGGGTGTGATACCTGTATGTAGTATGTATCATTACAAAGTTTAGAAAATGAAAAGAAACCATCAAAATCAGTTTGGACTGATTGTTCAGTATTAGCTATAGTAAGAGTGACCCCTACAAGCAATTCGCCATTGTGGATATCAGTTACTCTTCCTGAAAGTGTGTTGTCACAATTTTGTGACATTGTTGAAATACTGCTAAAAAACAATATTAATAGTGCATATTCGCGCATGAAAATTCTTAATAAACGTTTAAGTTGACTTTTTGTTCGTTAAGAAATTGTAGGAGGAGCGCGTAGTTGATTATTTGTTAATGAAGAGTTTTGGATTAGTAAATTCGATAAGCTCTTAGTTAAGTTTAAATAAGTTTTTGAAGAGTTAGCTTCTTCATATTTACTTATATCGAAGTTAAAAGATGTAAAATGAAAATCGCATGTATCACAATTTTTTTCAGTTTTATGTAAGTGAACAATTTGGATAGCACAAGAATTATCATTGTGACCTTCAATGAAATGACTAAATTGTATGGCAGATGGAAGGATGATTGCTAATAAAAGCAATATCGATGCTACATTTTTTAGTTTTTTATTTTTTAAATACATTTCTTTAAATAACTTTCCAAAAATAATAAATATTCTTAATTTAAAATTAATTTACTTGACAACAGTTTTCTGTTTCACACTTACAGAATTTTAGATTATAAATGTGTAAAAAAGCCAGTACGATAGCTGCAAAATATGTAATTATTTCTTTAAGAGAAATCCATTCTGTTTTTTCATTAAGAATTAAAACAAATAATGTAACCCAGCTTACCCATAACAGATATTTCATTAAGTAACTACTTGATTTTTTTGCTGAATGATAAACGGCAATAACAGAAATAGTAATAAATAAAAAATCTAGATTTATCCACCATAATGGAACATTATTGTGTTGCACAACAGTAATCTTTTGTACGGCAAAGAATAAAGGCGTCATAAGGCAATGTACTACACACATTGTACTCGCAATTGCGCCTATTGAGTCAGATTTTGCAAAACTAATATTCATTTATTATTGTTTATTTAATGCAACCGGGTTGCAAATATAATCATTCAAACAGATACAACAACAAACTTTTAATAATTTCTTTTACAATTTAAAGAATAATTACAAATTGTAATTTTTAGAACTAAAAAATAGATTTTAAAGTGGACTAGCTACATCCCATAATAAAGGAAGTATAAAGTACACAATTAATGCTAGTGAAATAATTGAAATCAAATTCATCCACAACCCTTTTTTAACCATATCTTCAATACTTAATAATTTTGATCCAAAGACCACAGCGTTTGGTGGGGTTGCAACAGGGAGCATAAAAGCACATGAAGCCGCTAAAGTTGCTCCCACTAATAAATAATAAGGGTGTATATTTACCGCCGATGCTAAAGAAACAAGTACAGGAAGTAGCATGGCTGTAGTTGCTAAATTTGAAGTAATTTCTGTTAAAAAATTAACTACACTAATTAAGATTAACAGTATTAAAAATAAATGAATACTTCCTAGGGATGTTAGTTGTAAACCAATCCAATTGGCTAGTCCACTAATTTCGAATCCAATAGCTAAGGCCATACCTCCTCCGAACAATAAAAGAATACCCCAGGGTAATTTAACAATATCTTCCCAATTTAAGAGTCTTTCTTTTGATGCTTTTGAAGGTAAAATAAATAAAATAATAGCTGATATAATAGCAATAATTGTATCATCAACAGCTGGAAAATAAATGGATAGTACAAAAGGTCTAATTATCCATGCTAAGGCGGTTAAAACAAATACAGATAAAATTAGTTTTTCTTCATAAGACGTTTTTCCTAATAAATTTAATTGAGTCTCAATTTCTTGACGACCCCCTGGAAGTGTTTGTTCTTTAAATTTAAAAGCGATTTTAGTAAGATATAACCAGCAAATACCAAGTAAAAAGATGCTTATAGGTAAACCAAACACAAGCCACTGATAAAAAGTAATTTCTATCCCGTATGTTTCTTTAATAATTCCTGCAAAGACAAGGTTAGGAGGGGTTCCAATTTGGGTAGCCATTCCGCCGATAGATGCACTGTAAGCAATTGCCAACATAAGTGCTTTTCCAAATATATAGTTCTCTTTTTCAATCGAACTTGGGTTATTTTTTAACTGAGTAATAATTGCCATACCAATTGGAAGAATCATTACAGCTGTCGCCGTATTTGAAATCCACATGGACAAAAATGAAGTAGCAATCATAAATCCTAAAATAATATTAGTCACATTAGTTCCAACTATTTTAATAATTGTAAGTGCGATACGTTTATGTAGATTCCATTTTTCAATGGCTATTGCTAAGATGAAACCTCCAAGAAATAAAAAGATGAATTTATGCCCATATGCTGCTGTAGTTTTTGATAGATCTAAACCTCCGCTTAAAGGAAATAGGACAATTGGCAAAAGCGCAGTGACAGCAATGGGTAAGGCTTCTGTAATCCACCAAATAGCAATCCAACTTGCTGAAGCTAAAACAGCACACCCCTCTACAGAAAGTCCCTCTGGTCGGAATAGAAATAAAAAAAACATAAATGAAAGTGGACCAGTTATTAGACCGATGGTTTTTTTAGTAATATGCATGGTTTATGGATTAAAAATGATATCCGAAGCTTTAGAAACTGCGATTAAATAATTATGATCTTCATTAGGATTGATAACAAAGTCCCACTCAAAATTAACGTTGAGATCAGCCGCTTTTGACTGTGCATTGTTATAAAAGCTTATGGCACGGTCTAAGCGGTTAAGTCCTTGTAGATCGACAATACTATTGTGTCTTAGAGCTGAAGAATTTGGGTCATTATCATTGGATCCAACTAGTATGGTGAGTTGTTTCGAAAATAATAGGCTAAAGTTAATGTCTTCTAATGGGCTAGCGTTTATTCCATACGGGAAGTTAGTTTCTAAATCTAGTGTTGTGTACCAACCTGATGCAGAAGCTACCATTTTATCAATCCTAGCTAAAGGTTTAAAAAACAAGAATCGATGTGCAAATTGAGCTCCTGCTGAATGTCCAATTATATGGTATTTTGACGACTGATTGTTCAGATTTTGTATCGCATATGTAAAAAGAGGTTCAATAACGGAAAAAGCCCACTCAGATTCATTATTTAATGACGATGCACTAGGATTATCACCATCTGTAAAAACATTACCTAGGTTATACCCATCCCCACCAGGGAATTGTGTGGTTGTAAATTCTGGTACAAGTAGAATAAATCCATATAAATTTGCTTTAGCTACTAATGAATTTCGATATTCATTTGCATTTCTATTATTTCCATGAAATAAAAAAACAATAGGGGTACTAGAATCGCTATTTTCAGGAATATGACAATATACATCAAGTGATTTGTTGGTATTTGAATTATAAACAAATGGAAAGGTTCCGCTTCCTTCACTTTGGGAGTTTAGTTCTGTAAAATTATCTAAACCAATTAGTCCATCATTTTTTGAACTACAGCTGTAAAAAAGTGTTATAATTATTAAAATTAAAATGGATCTTGATTTCATAAATATTTCTTAGTAAGAGACCTGAATTTTTTAAGTAAATTAAATTGAATTCGTTGTATATTTACAATACCAATTATTACAAGTAATGAATACCAATCATTTTTTTGCGATTGATAGAATTCTGTTTCAATATACAATTTTATCTAAAAAAGAAACTTCTAATAAGTATGTGGATTTATACTGGGCCATAAAAAATTGTATTCTTAAACATGAATTACCGCATGGATGGGTACTTCCATCAACTCGAGTCTTGTGTGATGCGCTGAGTATATCAAGAACGACGGTAATAAAAGCTTACGAGTTATTATTATTGGAAAAAATAATTATATCTAAACCTGGTTCAGGAAATAGAATTAATTACTTAAATACAAAATTTGAGGACAGTAGATCCGCCACTCGAGTTCAAATAGATTCGGATTTGTATCCTCAAATTTCTGATAAGAGTAAATCATTTCTAAAAAACAGAGCTTTATTAAATAGACTCCCCACTAGTAATTTAGCATTTAGACCTGGCTTGCCTCCTATTGATGTTTTTCCTGTAAATCAATGGAAAAAATTACTCAACATTTATTGGCGACATATTAAATCTTCTGGTTTATCATACTCAAAATCTACAGGACTAAAAGAATTTAAAACAAGTATTTCAAACTATTTAAATATTAGTAGAAATATTAAATGTGATCCAGATCAAATCATAATAGTATCAGGTTCTTTACAGTCTTTATATTTGATTTCCAACACCCTTATTAATAGGGGGGATGGGGTTATTTTAGAAAACCCACTATTTCCTAACGTACATTCTGTTTTTAAAAGTTCTGATGCTACCTTATATCCTGTGGAATTAGATAAAGAAGGTATTGACATCAAATCTTTAAGTATAGGAGTAAATACTTCTCCTAAATTGATTCATGTCACTCCATCAAATCATTATCCTTTAGGGATACCAATGAGTCTTAAAAGACGTCAGGAAGTTTTAGAATGGGCATCAAATAATAATGCGTTAGTTATTGAAAATGATTATGAAAATGAAATCGCAAATCATTTCACAAAAACTCCTACACTATATAGTCTAGATACAGAAGATCGTACTATTTATATGGGAACTTTTAATCGCTTGCTTCATCCATCAATTCGTTTAGGGTATATGGTGGTACCTCGTTACTTAACCTCTGCAATAGAGGCGCTTCAAGATCATTCTCATCGTTTTGTATCGCCTTCTATTCAAGTTGTGATGAATCAATTTATCGAAAAAAATTATTTATATCAACATCTTAAAAACGTTATTATTACGGCTAAAGATCGGCATGATGTATTTGTAAAAGAATTCAATAAAGTAAGTAAAAACATGTATATAAAGGAAAGATTATTTTCAAGTTTTCATGTGTTAGCGCTTTTTAAAACAGAAGTTAGTTTGGATCATGAAAAAGAACTAATTGATAAACTCAATTTAATAGGAGTAACGACTCTGTCGTTGAGCAAGTGTTATATTGGAGACCCTTTAAAAAAGGGTCTGATTCTTGGATATTCGTCTGTACAAATTAGTGTCATGAGAAATAAACTCAAGTTAATGGCTAAATATATTTAATCAAAAATTTCATTAGTACTTTTTATTGGTATCTTTAAAATTGATAAACTGGTATCTTTTAATTAGCTTATTTAATATTATTTTTGATAAAAACGAATTTGAATTGTTATATGAGCTGTTGAATATTACTTCATCTAATAGTGGTTTTTAAATTATTAAGATTGAAGTTGATTTAACCTAAATTGCCAAAAAACTAATTATAAAGTAAAACAACTTTCTTTTTTAAGAATTAAAATAAACCAAAATGAAACTAAACTATTTATCTATCAGCTTACTATGCCTTTTGAGTCTGTCTTGTACAACGGAAGATATATTGCCAGCTGTTGAGCTTGGACTAGATGCTACAACTCTGAGTGAAGCGGGTGGAGAACTAACTCTCACCGCAACCCTAAATTCTGCTGCTACAGAGCCAATCTCATTAGCACTTGTTTTTGGAGGTACAGCCTCCGAAAATCAAGATTACAGCACAAGTTCCTCTGCAATATTCATTGATACTGGAATGAGTTCTGGTACTGTCACAATTTTTGCTATTCAAGATATTGAATTAGAGAGCATTGAAACAATTACTGTAAGTGTAACTTCTGGAAGTGGAGTCTTACTGCTGTCAGATTCACTAATTGAAATAGCGATGTTAGACGATGACTCTGACACGGACAGTGATGGGGTGTTAGACGCTGTTGATTCTTGTCCAGATGTTGCTGGTTCTACCGAAAATAATGGTTGTCCGTGGTTAGGTTTTTTAATTAATGAAGTATTGTACGATCCAGAATCAGGAGACTTAGGGGATGCGAATGGTGATGGAACAAGAGATGCAAATGGGGATGAGTTTATAGAGTTTTTTAACTCAGGCCCAGAAATGGACGTGAGCGGTTATTCCTTGTCTGATGCCTCGCAAGTTAGACATGTCTTTCCTGCTGGAACAGTAGTCCCTTTAAATGGCGTCCTAGTCTTATTTGGAAGTGGATCTCCAACAGGGGATTTTGGAGGTGCTGTTGTTCAAACTGCTTCAACAGGTTCGATTAACATGAATAATGCTGGTGACTTCGTTACACTTCAAGATGCTTCCGGAACTATAGTACTCACTTTTGATGTTGAGCCATTATCAAATAATCCAAATGAGTCTTATACTAGAAATCCAGATTTAACAGGCGAATTTGTTCAACATTCAGGAATTGATGCGGCAAATGGCGCGCTTTATTCCCCTGGGACAATGTTGGACGGTTCGTTGTTTTAATAAAAAAGTTTAACAATACTGAATGGGGCCTATAATTGCTATTATTTTTACTGTTATCACTGGGTGGTTGTTATTGAAAAAATACAATCCACACGCTGTTTTGCTAGCGTCTGGGCTTTCTATGCTGACTATTTCAATGTTTTTAGAGTATAATTTACCAAGTCTCAAAAATCCAACTGGACTTTCAGGTTTTGATTTATTTCGGTACATAAAAGAATCCTTTAGCAAAACCAATGCGGGTGTTGGTCTTATGATTATGGCTATTGGCGGATTTGTAGCCTATATTGATGTGATAGGAGCCTCCAATGCATTAGTTCATTTAGCAATGCGTCCCCTAAAATTATTTAAAAACAAACCATATATAGCAGCATCTTTAGTAATTCCTCTTGGTCAAGTTTTGTTTGTTGCTATTCCTTCTGCAGCAGGCTTAAGTTTATTGCTGATGGCCTCATTGTTTCCAATTCTTGTCAAGCTAGGAGTTAGTCGCTTATCAGCGGTTTCTGTGATTACTGCGACCACTGCTTTTGGTATTGGTCCAGCATCAGCTATTACAGCTAGCGCGACCCAAATAGCAGATGTTGATTCCATTGTATTTTTTATAAAAAATCAAATTCCAATGGTCGTTCCGTTGAGCATATCTATGATGGTTACCTATTATTTTGTAAACCGTTATTTTGATAAAAACCAAGTTATAAACTCCGAAGACGTAGTTAATGAAGATAACAAGTTAAACGTGCCTTTGATTTATGCGCTTATTCCAGTATTACCTATCATTTTGTTGCTCGTATTTTCAAAAATATTTAATGCTTTTGATCCGCCAATTACTTTAGATACCACTACTGCTATGTTCATAAGCTTATTTATTGGGCTTTTATTTGAACTAGTTCGAACTAGAAATATAAAAGCTGTTTTAACTTCCTTAAATACATTCTGGAACGGCATGGGAAATATTTTTAAAACGGTTGTAACTCTTATTATTACAGCCGATATCTTCGCTAAAGGCTTGATTAGTTTAGGTTTTATTGATGGACTCATAAACGCCTCACAAAGTTTAGGATTTGGCGTAGTTGGGATTGGTGTCATAATGACAATAATGATATTTTTAGCCTCTATGCTTATGGGAAGTGGTAATGCTTCTTTTTTCGCCTTTGGGCCTTTAGTTCCCAAAATCACAAAATCTTTGGGGGCGGAAACGTCTACCTTGATACTTCCTATGCAGCTTTCAGCTTCTATGGGACGCACTGTATCACCTGTAGCAGGTGTTATTATAGCCACTGCAGAAATTGCTAAGGTTTCAACTCTTGCAATTGTTAAACGAAATTTAATTCCCATGGGGATCGCATTAGTCATAATGCTATTTTATCACTTTATATAATATGTTAAAACTTATAAAAAACGCTCAATTATTTACACCAAAGTTTTTAGGTGAAAATGATGTACTTATAGCCGGAGCTAAAATTATTGCTATTGGTGATAATCTAGATCAATTTAGTAACGATGCTGAGGTTTGGAATGCACAAGGAAAAATGGTCACACCTGGATTTATTGATCAGCACATTCATATTTCTGGCGCAGGTGGTAAAGATGGTTTTTCTTCAAGAACACCCGATGTTGATTTAAAACAATTAATTTCTTGCGGATCAACTACCGTTATGGGACTTCTTGGCACTGACGGCACTACAAGATCCTTAAAATCTTTGTTTAGCAAAGTAAAAGCACTTAACCAACAAGGTGTTTCTGCTTACATGCTTTGTGGCTATTATGGAGTAGAATCTCCAACCTTAACGAATGACATTCAGTCTGACATGATTTTTATTGATCCTGTTTTGGGATGTAAAATTGCTATTAGTGATATTCGATCTTCATACCCAACAGCACTTGAACTATTACGAAAATTAAGGGATGTCCGAGTTGCTGGAAGTTTGGCAAATAAGAAAGGAATTCTTCATGTGCACCTTGGAAACTTAGACACTAAATTAGATGTGCTGTTTGAACTAGTAGAAAAGTATCAGTTCCCTATTGAACATATTTCTCCAACTCATGTTGCACGTACTAAAGAATTATTTGATCAAGCAATTGAATTTGGGAAATTAGGAGGCATGATTGACATTACTACAGGAGCTTCAAAATACACAGAACCTCATAAGGCGGTACTTTATGCTTTGAAACAAGGACTTTCTGTTGATAAAATAACATTTAGCACGGATGGTCATGCGGGGCTTACTAAGTTTGATGAAAACGGACAGCCGGTTGGTGCTAAAATAGCACAGGTGGATAAAAACCTAGAGGAAGTAATCAATTTAATTAAAACAGGTTTTCCAATGGAAGATGCACTCAAATTAATTACTACTAATCCAGCTACTAATTTAGGACTTAAAAATAAAGGACAAATTGCAGTTGGCTATGATGCTGATTTGTGTTGTTTTGATACCGATTATAATTTAACAGATGTATTTGCTTTAGGTCAACAAATGATGACAGAAAGCAAACTAACCATAAAAGAAGTATTTGAATCTTAAATATATATAAATGAAGGTTTTTAAAATTATTAGTGTTTTAGCCGTCTGTTTGACTGCTACTTTAGTTCATGCTCAAGACGTAGAATTAGATAGCTACAAATTTGGGGAGGGTTTAAGGTTTACGGCCGATGAAGGTCATAAAATTAGAATTAGTGGGTATGTTCAGCCGTATGCGGAATCTAAACAGTATACGGAAGCTGATGCAAACGAGTCTATGAATCGGTTCCGGATGCGACGTTTACGACTTCGAATGGATGGGGTGCTTCCAAATGAGCGGTTCTCGTACCGTTTTCAGGTTGATCTGAGTGGAGCCTCAGAAGTAGGAGATTCAGAAAGCAGTAATAATTATTTATTAGATGCTTATGTTTCTTATAATATCACAAATAGAATTAAGCTTAGTTTTGGTCAACGATCTACATATACAGACAATAGAGAATTATTTATGAGCTCTAGAACCCTACAATTAGTAGAACGAAGTAGGCTAACATCAGCTTTTTCATCTATTAGAGAATTTGGTTTTTTTGCACAAGGAAACTTTAGAACTGGAGGCGGTTCTTATTTAAAACCATATTTTGTTTTAACAAATGGAGATGGTAGTAATGCTTTTGATAAAGACCACGGCGGTTTAAAAGTAGGAGGCCGTATTGACTTTTTACCTTTTGGATTGTTTACCAATTTAGGACAATTTAGACAAGCAGATGTAATGCGAGAGCTTATTCCTAAAATTGTTATTGGTGTTAACTACAGTAAAAACAACGGAATGAGTAGCCGTAGAGGTCGTGAAAGTGGTTCTATTTTATATTTAAATGACGCCAATGAAGAATCATTACCAGATTACACTAAATATGGCGCAGATTTCATGATTAAGTATAAGGGGTTTTCGATGTTAGGAGAATACATCAAAACAGAGGCTGATGTTCCGAAAGATATCACACAACGGCTTAGAAATAATGGCTCTACTTCAACAACTTTTGATGTAAACGGAATCCAAGACGTAGAGAATTATGTCAAAGGACGTATGATGTTAGGAACTGCATATAATATTCAGTTAGGCTATTTATTCAAAAACGGATTTTCTGTTGATGGCCGTTACACTCAACTTGAGGCTGATGATAATTCATTTCTAAATAACGGTACATTTTATAATCGACCGGAGTATTATACAATAGGTCTTGGTAAATATTTAGCTAGAAATTACGGAGCAAAAATTCAAGCTTCATATACTTATGTTAGAGCAAATCCAGGAATCAATGATTTGAATGGAAGTCCGATTGCTGGTGATGAGTGGATAGCACGCTTAATGTTAACATTTTCATTATAATTGTAGATGAGAAATAGTATAATTTTAGTCATTAGTGTTTTTGTATTCTTTGCATTACAGGCACAGCCGAGTCCACAATCGAAAAAAATTACCAAGAAATTTTTTCCAGATTCCGAGTCTTTACTACCGGTTACCCCAGCACTCAAAAAGAAAAGGGGCTATACGAATTATAAAGAGTTAATTAGTTTTATTAATGATTTAAAAGAATCACACCCTTCTGTTGTTTCGATCAAATATATCGGAGAAAGTCAAAAAGGCTATAAAATTCCTGTAATTCAAATTAAGACAATTAGTGATTCCGAAAAAATTAAAATTTGGATGCAAGCTGGTCTTCATGGAAATGAACCTGCTGGAACTGAAGGTTTATTGTATTACATGCACTCAATTCTTAACAACAATTCTTATGCTGATCTACTTGAGGGCGTAGATCTATTAATTTTACCTATGGCCAATATTGATGGATACCTAAAGGACAACCGTTATGCAGCGAATGGCCTTGATTTAAATCGAGATCAAACAAAATTGATGGCACCAGAAACTCGGCTAATAAAAAAAGTATTTTGTGAGTTTAATGCACATGTTGGATTGGACTTTCACGAATACCGCCCCTACAGAAAAGATTTTGCTCAACTTAGTGATTTTGGAATTACTTCAGCCTATGATACTATGTTTTTATACTCAGGAAACTTAAATGTTCCTGAAAATATTCGAAATTATACAAATGATGTATTTGTGCAGAATGCTCGCAAGTTAATGGATTTTAAAAATTTCAGACATCGAGAATATACTTCTACAGGAAAATACGCTGGTGAAATTCATTTTACTCAAGGTTCATCTAATGCACGTTCAAGTGCCACTAACTATGCATTAAACAATATGATTTCAACTTTATTTGAAGTAAGGGGGGTAGGCTTAGGAAAAACCTCTTTCAAACGTCGTATTGAGATTACCCTTGAATTAGCATTGTCTTATACGAAAACAGCTGTAGAAAATACTACAGCTATTAAGAACGAAATTCAAAAAGCGATTTTAGATTCAAAGCCTGTTGTAGTTACAAGCAAACGAAAAGTATATAAGGATACGATTAAGGCGATAGACTTAGACACTGAATCTTTAATTGATTTGGATGTTACAATAAGAGACGCACTTCAGTCGTCTCCAGTTTTAGAACGTTTAAAGCCTAATGCCTATATCATTGAGGCTTCTCAAATAGCTATTCTAAATAAACTAAAAAACTTGGGGATAGAAATGATTCCTTTAATAGAAGATAAACTGTTTACTGTAGAAGCCTATAGGATCAGCTCCTATAACGAAGCTTCTAAAGTCTATGAGAAAATGAAACTTCAAAAGGTCAAAACTGAAGTCACCACGATTCAAAAAGAGTTTCCTGTTGGAACTCTATTAATTTCAATGCAACAACAGCGTTCTAATTTACTAACTGAAGTTTTAGAGCCCGAAGCGCCTAATAGCTTTGTGAGTTTTGGAGTTTTAAAAACAAAATTAGATGATACATTACCAATATATAGAGTGATAAATAAATAATAAAATTAACGCATAAATATACTAATACGATGAAAAAACTAATCCTATTATCCTTACTTTTAAGTCTTTCCTTATCTGTAAATGCACAAGAAACTGAAGAAAAAAATGTAGCTAGCTTTGATTTAGATAATGGTCTGAAATTCTATTTTAATGAAGGTGCCTATCAATTTAATATTGGTGGATTTATTCAGCCAACATTTACAAGTTCTGATTTTGAAGATGTTTCTAGAACTTATAATGCTAAAAATGCCTTTTTAACTTTGGGTGGTAAGGCCTTGAAAGAAAAAGTTAGCTTTTTAATTCAAATGAACTACAGTTCTTCAGAACCCTTATTTGATGCATGGATTGCTTACCATCCTTCACAATCAACTACCATATCATTTGGACAAAAACAGACATTTGTTAATAATAGAGAAATGACTTTTAGAGAAGATAGATTACAGTTTACCGATAGAAGTAATTTAAGTCATTCATTTAACAACACGGGCAGAGAATTTGGATTATTTATTGAATCTAGATTTGGAACTAATTTTGGTATAGTTCCTATGTTGGCGTTAACATCCGGAGATGGTAGAAACTCATTTGGATCTGACTCTAGAGACTCTGATTTGGGTGGATTAAAAATAGGGGGGCGTTTAGATTTTTATCCTCTAGGGTATTTTAAAGACGGTATAGCGCACATGAGTGCTGATCTAGCTCGCGAAGAGACATTAAAATTTGTTCTGGGTTTTGCAGCTAGTCAGAATGAAGGTACTTCAAATCCAGTAGGAGAAGGACATGGCGATTTTATGTTTTATGATGCTAATGGATTTAATGAATTACCAAGTTATTCTCAAGTATTTATAGATTTATTATTGAAATACAAAGGTTTTTCACTTTTAGCTGAATATGCTAATGCAAGTGCTAATGGTCTTGTTGAAAATTATACAGACCAAGCTGGTCAAGACATTCTAATACCTGGTCAAATTAGTAGCTTTTTAGTTTTGGGAGATAGTTATAACGTTCAAACTGGTTATGTAACTAAAAATGGTTACGGATTTGATGCTCGATTTGAATCTTCAAGTCCAGAGTTTACTGTGATGTCAGAGTCTATTTTGGATGATATGGATAGCTATACTTTTGGTTTGTCTAAATATTTTAAAGGGAACAACTTAAAACTACAAGCTGCTTATACAAATGTTTCTACGGACTCTGATTTACAAGGGTCAATGTTTCAATTATTATTTCAAATCGGATTTTAAATGTTTAAAAAAACAAGTGTACTATTAGTGTTTATTACAGCTTTTTCAACAGCACAAAATTTAAATTCTAACTCAACGGGGTCTTTTACCTATACTCCTAGTGGCCCTTTAAGCGATCAGCCTGTAGAGGTCTACTATCATATTCCCTCAGGAGATATAACGACTATGCCTATAGTATTTTCGTTCCATGGATCAGGAAGGGATGGTGATACTCACAGAGATTTTTGGATTAATATGGCTAATGACAATGGTTTTATAGTTATCGCCCCTGAATTTTCAAGTAATAACTACCCAGGACTAGGAGATAATTATCTGATGGGAAATGTTTTTGACGATGGAGATAACCCAACGCCAGGATCAAGAAACCCTGAAAATGAATGGACATTTTCTGTTATAGAGCCCTTGTTTGATACTATATTAGATGATATATCAGGTACACAGACATCTTATAAAGCATGGGGACATTCAGGAGGTTCCCAATTTCTACACCGTTTTTTGTTCTTTAAACCCGACAGTCGTTTAGAAGTAGCTGTTTGTTCTAATGCTGGTTGGTATACAGTTCCAGAAGCAGGCGTAAGTTTCCCCTATGGAATAGATAACAGTGAATTACTAGAATCTAATATAATTCATGCATTTGCAACTAAATTGATTGTTCATTTGGGAGAATCTGATACGAATCAGAATTCATCAGGTCTCAGACATAATACTGTTGTTGATAATCAACAAGGTCTTAATAGATTTGTAAGGGGTAATTATTTCTTTAACACTAGCGAGGCAGAAGCAGAGGACATGGATGTAGCATTTAATTGGGAACTAGATATAGTTCCTAATGTAGGCCATAACGCACAACAAATGGCTAATGACGCTTTACCTCACATTTTATCTTCAGGACTAGGATTAAAAAATGATAATTTTATAAATTTTAAAATAGGACCTAACCCCATTAAAAATGAAATACGTTTTGATAATAGTAATGCTAATTTTTCAAAAATAGAAGTGTTCAATCTTTCTGGACAAACAGTAAAGATCGTAAATAACATTAAATCAAATCAAAAGAGTGTAGTATTTAACGATTTAAGTCATGGTATTTATATTTTAAGATTTAGTAATCAGATAGAATCTAAGATCTTTAGAATTGTTAAATAATAATTTTATCAATTCTTAGAGATATTCATTTCTGGTGTTAAAACCGTTCTAAAACCTAAATGTTCTAGGGACGAGTCGGGATCAGTAGCCATACGCGCTGAAACTCTGTAGCTTGCGCAATATGATGAATTACATAAAAATGAGCCACCTTTGATGATTTTTTCGCTAAGCAAGGGATTGTTTGGGTTATAAGCAGCATCTGCTCCTCTTGGATTAATTGAAATACCCTGCTGTGATGCCAAAGTTGAGTAGTAATTGATATTATACCAGTCACTAGTCCATTCCCATACATTACCAGAAATTTCATAAAGACCAAAATCATTTGGAGGAAATGACTTAACAGGTGCACTTTTTTCAAAACCATCTGCTTTGGAGTTAGAAACTGGAAATTCTCCCTCCCAGCTATTCACTTTAGATGAAAGGTTTTCAATAAGGTTTCCCCAAAAGTATATCTTGTCCTTTTTTCCACCTCTAGCAGCATACTCCCATTCAGCTTCGGTAGGGAGTCGTCTTCCGGCCCATTTACAATATTCCTTTGCATCTTGAAATGAAATGTGAACTACCGGATGATTTTCTTTTCCAATAATTGTGCTGCCTATGCCATTAGGTTGTTTCCAGTTTGCGCCAATACTCCATTTCCACCATTGAGAAAAATCATATAAATTTGGTACAGTAGTTTTTGTTTTTTTAAATAATAAAGATCCAGGTTGAAGTATAGAATCATTAGGTTTTGGTGTACCCTCAGGTAATTGAGATGCTATCAATGCCCAATCTATTGGCCGCTCGGCTGTTGTAACATAGTTAGTAGCATCCACGAATTTAGAAAATTGGTTATTGGTAACTTCTGTGACATCCATATAAAAACCGTCAACCTTAACATTATGGGATGGTTTTTCATGAGGTAGTGCCATTTTATCGTTAATTGAAGCACCTTGTTGGTATATACCGCCAGGGATCCAAACCATTCCATCAATTTTCACCTTGTTTTTGGATTCATTATATTCAGTCTTTGATTTGCAACCAAAAGAGATGAAAATTAATATCAGAAATAATATGTTACTATAAATTTTAATCATTTTTTAAAATATAAAATACACTTTCAAATTTAAATAATTTAAAACCAAGTTTAAGTTTTTATTGTAAACATCTTCAATTTTTATATAGTTTGCTTCATTGTTTATGATATACATAATACATTAAATCCTATCTATCAAAGTTCTAGAAAAATAGTCTAAATTAATTATTGCCTCATTAATTTCTAATAATAGCACATAATTACTATTAATTATATTAGTAATTAAATACTTTTACAGCAATGAATCCATTGTATATTTTTTTCTTTATTATTTTTCTTGTTCCGTCTGAGTCTTTGTCTCAAGTGAGCTCTTACCAATTGGTGCAAGATATGGGAAGAGGACTAAATCTAGGAAATGTCCTAAGTGCCCCTGTTGAAGGAAATTGGGCTCCTGTTGTGTATGAGCAATATTTTATTGATGTTAAAAACGAGGGATTTTCTAACGTTAGAATTCCAGTGGATTTCTATGGTTCCCGAACTACTGGGAGCACTGCTGGTTTTTCAACTAATGCTGGGACTGCTGGTAGTTACAGTGGGTCTATTTCTGATTTCACAGTGAGCCAAACTTATCTTAACCGTTTGCAGACTATTGTAGACTGGTCGATTAGTCAAGAACTATATACCATAATAGATTTTCATGGTGCACAGCTAAAATCCGAGTTTCTAACAACCTTCAATAGTAATGAACCAAACTATACTAGCCCTAGCTCATCAAAACGGGCTGCTGATTTAATGAAATTTAAATCAATTTGGACAGCTATTGCAAACCAATTCATTAATTATTCTAACACTCTTATTTTTGAGGTAGTAAACGAACCTTATTTTGAATTGAGTTCTGATGAAATGGATGCGTTAAATACACTTATCATTTCAACAATAAGAGCTACAGGGGGTAATAATAGTACACGAAGTATTATTATAACTGGTGGAACGCTCAACTCTTACCAAGCACCTACCGCAATAGGTTCAAATGTAATACAGAGCGACGACTACTTGATTGCCTCTTTTCATTACTATCAACCATTTAACTTTACGAGTTCATCTACGTCTAATAACAATGTTTTTAACTGGGGGTCTGAATCGGAAAAATCAACAATTATTAGTCATTTCAACCAAGTAAAAACTTGGTCTGAGTTAAATAATATTCCTGTAACTCTTGGTGAATTTGGTGCAGATAATGCTAATGGTGTTAATTATTCAACTGGACTCGACGGAGATTTCGGAGGGCCAGAAAACTCTGGTCGTGTTGAATACCACAGATTTCTTGCTGAACAGGCTATAAACAGAGGTTTTTCATTTTCTGCATGGTGTGCAGGTAATAAATCTAATAAAACAATTAATTTAAGAACAGATAATCCGTTAACCTCAAATGCCATTTCAGGCGTCTGGGTTACAGATGTCAAAGACGCTCTTTTAGAATCGGGGACATGGCCACTTTGTTATGGCCCTAGTATAGACTCTGTAATTCTCAATCCTGATTTTGAATGTGGGTATTCAGATCAATGGATTTTTTCTGTTCAAGGATCTTTGGCAGCTGCTAACTATTCAGATGCTTCAGGTGATTCATATGAAGGTAATGTAGGGGGTAAAGTAGAAGTCACTAACGCTGATGTATACAATAAAGTACTGCTTAGCAACAATATTTATACAGGTGATTTAACAGGCAAAACAATTACTATTCATGGCTATGTAAAAACACTAGGGCCAAATCAAACAATAAAAATAAGGATTAAATCTATTGTTTCAGGTATTACAACATTTACGCCTTCCGATGTGATATACCTTTATGATGGAAGTTTAGAAGGTGCTAACTACGAGCAAGTTGAATTCTTATATGATGTCCCTGAAAACACTGCTTCAATACAAGTTCAATTATTGTTTGGTCAAGATGAAGGAATATATCTTATTGATGATTTTTCAGTTTTAATTGAAGACACCAGTTTGGGGCTAGATGTTTTTGAAACCGATACTATAATCAAATTATTCCCAAATCCTAGCGAAAATTTTGTGACGATTTCTACAAATTTAGTCGTGTCCTCTTTGAAAATATTTAATAGTATAGGTCAGTTGGTACACGAACAAATGAATACCAATCGTATTAATCTAGATACATATTCAGTTGGAAATTACATTTTAAAAATAGAAACAACTTCTGGATCATCGCATTATAAAAAGTTATTTGTTAAATAGTAAATTATAACAAAAAGTAAATGAAAGTAAAAAATTTAGTTTTGTGTTTTTCAGCTCTAATATCATCTCTTATTTCAGTTGCCCAATCTGATACTCTAAAGCCAAATATTTTATTTATTGCAATTGATGACCTGAAACCTACTATCGGAAGTTTTGGAGATACGTTTGCAAAAACTCCAATAATGGATAACCTATCCAAAGAGGCTACAATTTTTCTAAATAATCACACACAGCAAGCAGTCTGCGGTCCGTCTAGAGCCAGTTTAATGACAGGCAAAAGACCAGATTATACCAAGGTAAGAGATCTTAAAACTAAAATGCGAGATATCAATCCAGATATTCTCACCATCCCAGAACACTTTAAGATTAATGGATATGAAACTCTTGGAGTTGGAAAAATATTTGACCCCCGCTGTGTCGATGATAAAAGAGATTCACCCTCTTGGTCTGTTCCTTTTGTAAAAGAAAATCAACTCATCTATTCTTCAGATTATGGTCCGCCAGCATTGGGGTATTATCAAAATAAAGCCATTAAAAATAAAATAAGACAGTTAAGAGCTGAAGCTAATTCTAAGGGAGTTAAAAATCTTAATAAATATGTGAGAGATAACTATAAACCTCCTTTTGGTAGTGCCAATGTGCCCGATGAAGCATATATAGACGGTGCCATCGCTGATCGTGCGAATTTAATGTTACAAGATTTAAGCCAAAATAAACCAGGCCCTTTTTTCTTAGCAGTCGGCTTTAAGCGGCCTCATCTTCCTTTTACAGCTCCTCAAAAATATTGGGACCTCTATAATAAAAGTGAAATTGAGTTAGCTTCTTATCAAAAAAAGTCCGTTAATGGTCCTGATTTAGCCTATCACAGTTCAGGCGAAATGCGTTCTTATAAGTATCCTGAAATAGACTATGCTATCAATGATGAAAACCTTCTAGATTTAGAGGAATCTCACCAAAAGGATTTGATTCACGGGTATTATGCCTGTACCAGTTTTATCGATGCTCAAATTGGAAAAATACTAAAAAAACTCAAATCAACAGGGCTTGATAAAAACACGATTGTCGTGATATGGGGCGATCATGGCTGGCATTTAGGAGATCATAGTTTATGGAATAAACATTCAAATTTTGAACAAGCTACACGTTCCCCATTAATAATATACAATCCAAAAGTTAAAAAGAGTGTTAAGGTCACTTCTCCAACTGAATTTGTAGATATTTTCCCTACACTTTGTGAGGCTGCTAACTTGAATATTCCTTTGAACCTTGATGGAACTAGTTTAAACTCTTTGGTAGAAGGCACTGCCATTTCCCCAAAATCGTACGCAGTTAGTCAGTGGCAAAGTGGTAATAAAACAGGTTACAGTTTTAGAACGGAACAATACCGATACACAGTTTGGGTAACTAACAAAAAAAGTAGAGACCCAATTTTTCAAAAAGATATTTATGCTGAAGAGTTATACGATTATAAATTTGATCCTAATGAAACCTACAATAGAATTGAAGATGAAAACTATGCGATTTATAAAACTCGATTCCAAAAGTTAGCAGCAACATATTTTAAGAGTCAATTAATAGATACCATTGAAACGGAAAAGTTCCCGCTAAATACTTCTAAATTAATTATTGGAGCAACTTTAAATCATCATGAGATTAATTCTGAAAAAGGGGCGTTATTTCTTAAAGATTTTAACTATCTAACCCCTGCCAACGCTGCTAAGCAATCAAGAATTCATCCAGAACCCAATGTTTGGGATTGGAAAAGAATTGATGATTTTATTGCCTTTTCTAAATCAAACAATTTGATTGTGAGAATTCATGGTCCATCGAGTCCACAAGCTTCAAAATGGGCTAAAGAGGACAATAGAACTGCTGAAGAACTTCAAACAGTAATGGTTGATTTTATGACTGCTACCACCAAACGTTTTAATACTATTCCAAATATTAAATGGATGGATGTAGTTAATGAAACCGTTTTACCAAACGGTGAATGGTTTGGTCCAAAAAAAGGAACTTCTTTATGGGAAAATCCATGGCTAAAGATGGGTTTAGATTCTAATGGTTTTCCTAATTACATTTTAAAATCATTTGAAATTGCTACCAAAAATGCAACAAATATTAAACTGGTTTATAATCATAATGCAGGTATGCAGCCAAAAATGTGGAATAAGGTTAAAGAAACAATTTTGTACATACGTTCTAAAGGATTCCGTGTAGATGCGATTGGATGGCAAGGTCATATTAATTTAAGTAATTCCACTAAGGGGTTTATTGAAAATAGAGATAAAACTTTACGACAACTTTCAGAATTAATAGACTGGGCTCACGCGAATAATCTAGAATTTCACATAACAGAACTAGACTACAGAATTAAAAATAAATTAAATATTAAAATAGATCATATTATACAGGCTGATTTATATTCTAAAATAGTTTCTCTGCTTGAGTCGAAAATATCAACAGGTGTTGTGGCATTAAATTTATGGGATATGGGCGAACGATTTAAGAAAAACAGGGGTTATTTTCAATCTATTTATGATGATAATTTAAAACCAACACCATCTTATAAAATTATTAAAAACGCATTAAAAAAATAATTATGAATAAATTACAGTCACTTTGTATTATTACTATTTTTGTGACAATAACTGGTTTTTCTCAGTCTAAATCCCCTTTATATCTAGATGCTAGTCAGCCTGTAGAACTAAGACTCGAGGATCTTATGGATCGAATGACTTTAGAAGAAAAGGTTTATCAGATGAATCAGTTTGTAGGTCTAGATCACATGCGTCAAGCTGAAAAAAATCTAACAGAAGAGGAATTGCATTCTAACGATGCTCAGGGTTTCTACAAAGGATTGTTCAGTGACGATGTTGCTCAAATGACTAAAGAGGGTAAAATCGGTTCTTTTCTTCATGTATTAACGACAGAAGAGGCTAACCTTTTACAAGAACTTGCTCTTCAGTCACCACTTAAGATACCAATTTTAATTGGTATAGACGCAATTCATGGAAATGCTCTGGTTTCAGGAACAACAGTGTACCCTTCTCCAATAACTTTAGCCTCTACTTGGTCAGATTCCTTTTTATACGATATTGGAAAACAATCAGCCAAAGAAATGAGAGCTACTGGATCGCACTGGGCATTTACTCCTAATATTGATGTGCTTCGTGATCCTAGATGGGGTCGCGTGGGAGAGACGTTTGGTGAAGATCCCTATATGGTCGGAAATATGGGCGCTGCGATGATTAATGGATTCCAACAAGGAGATTTCTCAGGTCCAGAAAAAGTTATTGCTTGTGCTAAACACATGATTGCTGGTGGCGAGCCAGTAAATGGTCTTAACGCTGCACCAATGGATGTATCGCTTCGTACTTTAAAAGAAGTGCATCTTAAACCTTATCAAAAAGCGATTGATGCTGGAGTATATTCAATAATGGCGGCTCATAATGAACTTAACGGAGTGCCTTGCCATATGAACTCTTGGTTAATGACTGATTTATTCAGAAACCAATGGGGTTTTGAAGGTTTTTATGTTAGTGATTGGATGGATATTGAACGAATCGAAACTCTTCACCATGTTGCAAATGATTTAAAAGAAGCATCTTACTTTTCTGTAAATGCAGGAATGGATATGCATATGCACGGCGTAAAATTTCCAGAAGCAGTTGTAGAACTTGTTAACGAAGGAACACTTTCTATAGACCGTATTAACGATGCTTGTTCTAAAATATTAATGGCCAAGTTTAAGCTAGGCTTATTTGAAAATCGAACGGTGAAACTAGAGGCTATTAAAAATCATGTATTTATTGATCTACACAAAAAAACAGCTTTAGAAAGTGCCCAAAAAGGAATTATTCTTTTAAAAAATAATGGAATACTTCCGTTAGCTAATACATCAAATAATAAGCGAATTTTAGTTACGGGTCCAAATGCCAATAACCAAACTACATTAGGTGATTGGCATGCTGAACAGCCCAATGAAAATGTGATTACAATATTTGAAGGGATACAAGATTTAGGGACCGAAAAAGGCTATGAGGTTAGTTTTTTTGATTCAGGTGAAAATATAAGAAAAATTAAAGACACTAAAATTAAAGCTGTAGCAGCCTTAGCTCATGAAGTAGATTATGTCATTGTAGTGGTTGGGGACAACTCAATGCGTTACCGATGGAAAAATAAAACTGCAGGAGAAAATATGGCTCGTTCAGCTTTGGATCTTCCAGGAAAACAGCTAGAATTAGTTCAAGCTATTGAAAATACAGGCACGCCTGTTATTATTGTATTGGTTAATGGTCGTCCAATTTCAGAACCATGGTTACAAAACAACGTTCCAGCGATTATTGAGTCTTGGGAACCTGGTTTGTTTGGGGGAGAAGCGGTTGCTGATATTCTTTTTGGAGATGTGAATCCCAGCGGTAAATTACCACTTACAGTTGCTCGAAGTGTTGGACAATTACGCATGATTTATAACCACAAGCCTTCCGCTTATTTTCATAAATATGCATTAGAAAAAAAGAAGCCATTATATCCTTTTGGTTTTGGTTTGAGTTATACCAAATATAAATATTCTAAACCACGTCTTTCAAGTAACGAGTTAAAAAAAGGAAAACCAGTCACTATTAGTTTTGAAATTGAAAATTATGGAGATATGGATGGAGAAGAAATAGTTCAGCTTTATATTAGAGATAATGTTAGCAGTGCTACACGTCCAGTAAAAGAATTAAAAGGCTACAAGAGGGTGTTTTTGGTTAAGGGAACCTCTAAAACAGTATCGTTTGAAATCGATGAGTCTATGCTAGCTTTTTATGATATCAATATGGATTATTGTGTTGAGCCTGGAGATTTTTCAATTATGGTTGGATCTTCATCAGCAGACATTGATTTAAAATCAGTTAATCTAACTGTGAATAATAGAATTAAAATTAAAGACTAAATGAAGTATCTTTTTACAATTATTTTACTGTTTACGTTAGCAGTAAATTCACAAAATCAATCTACACTTAAAAATGTCTTATTCATAATGGTAGATGATTTACGACCAGAACTCAATATTTACGGACAAAATAAAATCATAAGTCCAAATATTGACGCATTAGGTGCTTCTGGAGTTACATTTGATCGTGCTTATTGCAATGTACCTGTTTGCGGAGCTTCAAGAGCTAGTCTTTTAACAGGAATGCGTCCGACAGCTAATCGTTTTTTAAACTATCACAGTCGTATTAAAAAAGATATGCCAGATGTTGTTAATATGGCTCAATACTTTAAAGAACGTGGGTATTCGACAGTTAGCAATAATAAAATAACACATATTAAAAATGATATTGATGCCTGGGATGACGAATGGTATCCTAAGGTTAAATCCTGGCGTAATTATCTTTCAGAAGAAAATTTAAACCTTCAAGCTTCAAAAAAAGCAGGCTATGCTTATGAAAACATGGATGTCCCAGACGCAGCTTACATTGATGGACAAACAGCGCTTAAATCTGTAGAAGATTTGAAACAGTTTAAAGATGATGGGCAACCATTTTTTTTAGCAGTAGGATTTGTAAAGCCCCACCTTCCTTTTAATGCACCTAAAAAATATTGGGATTTGTACGACAGAAACTCGATTTCACTTCCAGTAAATGCTACGTTTCCAAAATCCGCACCTCAAAGGGCAAATCATAAATGGGGTGAGTTACGGGCATATGCAGACATCCCAAAGAAAGGTCCTGTCCCCGATTCAATAGCCAAAAAATTAATTCATGGCTATTATGCCAGTGTGAGTTATGTTGATGCGCAGATAGGTGTTTTAATAAAAGGTTTAACAGAACTAGGTTTACGAGAAAATACAATAATTGTGTTAGTAGGCGACCACGGTTGGAGTTTGTCTGACCATGGCCTTTGGGCGAAACATAGTAATTTTGAAGTAGCACTTCAAGTTCCATTAATTATAAGTGATTCAAGTCTACCTAATGCAGCTCATACGAATTCTATTGCCGAGTTGGTAGATATTTATCCAACGCTTTGTGAACTTACAGCTGGAGAATCCCCTAGTCATTTACAAGGAAGTTCTTTAGTTTCAGCTCTCGAGTCACCTAATAAACTATTTAAAAATAAGGCATTGGCTCGTTACCATAAAGGAGAGACACTAATCGTTGATAAATTGTTTTACACTGAATGGCAGCAAAAGGGGAAAGCCGTATCTAAAATGCTATACAACCACGAAACAGATCCTAACGAAACCAATAATTTGGCAAATGATCCTGAATATTTATCTACAGTTAAAGCATTAAGTCAACAATTAGAACAATTCAAAACGACATTTAATTAATTTAAATTATGAAAATTACGAAACAATTTACTATTTATTTTTTTGTTTTAATATTTACAATTTTAGCTTGTAAGTCTATTAAACTACCTGTTAAAGAAACTTCAATTTCAAAGCGTCCTAATATTGTTTTTATTATGGCAGACGATCATGCTGTAAGTGCTATCAGTGCATATCAAGATTGGTTAGCAGAAGTTGCACCAACACCAAATATTGATCGTATAGCTAATGAAGGTATGTTAATGAAGAGAACTTTTAATACCAATTCAATATGTGGACCTAGCCGTGCTTCAATTTTAACAGGAAAATATAGTCATGTAAGTGGCTTTTTTAAAAATGAAAAGGGGGGGGATTTTGACGGTAGTCAAATGACTTTTCCTAAACTATTTCAAAATTCAGGTTATGAGACTGCTGTCATAGGAAAATGGCATTTAGGAACCAGTCCCACAGGATTTGATTATTCCAAAGTAATGATTAATTGGGGTGGGCAAGGTACTTACTTCAATCCCGTTTTTTTAGAAAATGGTCGAGACACAATTATAGAACGAAAACGACATTCAACAGCTCAAGTAGCTCATGATGCATTGAAGTGGCTTGGAGAGGGAAGAGATAAACAAAAACCTTTTATGTTGATGTACCAATTCAAAGCCCCGCACAGACCTTGGGAGCCTGCAAATGAGTTTAAGGATTTATTTACTGATGGTGACCTTCCACATCCCAAAAACTTTAATGATGATTACAACGGACGTAAAGCAGCTAGTGAACAGTGGATGGAAATTGAAAACCATATGAACCGGAGAGACTTAAAAGTTAGGCCTCCAAGTGGTCTTTCAAAACAAGAGCTTGGAAAGTATTATTCTTTCGGAAATAAAGGTCAGTTTTGGACTCCCAGCGATACTCTCAAAGGAGCTGATTTAAAAAACTGGAAGTATCAAGCTTATATTAAGGATTACTTGCGCTGTGTTGCTGGAGTTGATAAAGCTGTTGGTAAGATGTTAGATTATCTTAAATCTAACGATTTATTAGACAATACTATTATCATATACACTTCTGATCAAGGTTTTTATTTAGGAGAACACGGCTGGTTTGATAAGCGTTGGATGTATGAAGAGTCATTTAAAATGCCGTTCATGATCCGCTATCCTGAACTTATTAAGCCAAAGTCTGTAAATTCTGACCTATTACTTAACATAGATTTTGCACCTACTTTGCTTGACTTAGCTGGGATAGATATTCCAAAAGATATGCAAGGTACAAGTTTCGTCCCTCAGCTAGAATCTAACAACAAATCTGCTGTAAGAGATGCTGTTTATTATCATTATTATGAGTTTCCTAAATGGCATAATGTTCAGCCTCATTATGGCGTAAGAACCTCACGATATAAATTAATACATTACTATTATAACATGGATGAATGGGAATTGTTTGATTTAAAAAAGGATCCAAACGAAATGGAGAACCTATACGGTACTTCGGGAACTAAAAAATTGACTCGAAGATTAAAAAATAAAATCATGGAATTGCAGGTTCAGTATAAAGATAATATGTCTCTGGAAGACATGCGTGCTATGACAGATATTGTTATTGAGCGTGTTTATAACGAAGATAATATCGATACCAATTAGTTTGTACAGTTTAGCTAGCTTCAATAGTAACATGTTTTGCTTCAAATATATTATTTTGAGACTTCCTTGTTAGTTAAATTTGAAATATGAAATTAAAATTATTCTTTTGTATTTGTGTTTGTTTTTTTATAAATGAAATAACTGCTCAGAGTTCTATTGTAAAAATTGAAGCTTCAAATCGAATATATAAAAAGATAGACTCCACAGTTCTTAAATTATACAAAGACCAAGGTCACGCTTTTTTTGCTAAAAAACCTATTAAATATTTTATAGAAACAACTGCTAAAATTGATGATTTTTTAGTTTATTTAGGATATTTAAATGGTAAGTCAACAATTAAAAATCAATATAAATAACAAAAAAAAACCATTATGAAAAAGTCACTAATTATTTTTACATTCCTATTTACATTTTCTTTTGTAAGCGCACAACAGAACAAATCTGCTGCAAAAAGAGCTTCTAATGCAGTTGCTAACATTTTATCTGAAATGCAAGTTTCAGATGAAAAAGCTCAGTTTTTAGAAAAAACTTTATATACTAAATATGCAGACAATGCTTTAAAAATTAAGGGTAAAAATCTTTCTCAAGATGAAAAGAAAAAGGTTTACAGAAATGCATTTACTACTACGAGAAAAGTTTTGCGCGAACAATTTACTGAAACAGAGGTAAAATCTATTATTAGATTGGAACGACAGGCTAATAAAAGATAAGTTTATCAGAACTTGAAAAAGGGCTAATATTTATATTAACCCTTTTTTTATTTGACATCTGTTGGAAGAATCCCAAACTGTATTTTATAACACTTTGTAAAGTATGAAGGCGACGAAAAGCCTACTTTGAAACTAATCTCGCTAATAGAGTAATCACTATTTTCTAAAAATTGTTTAGCCTTTTCAAGTCTTATTTTTTTAATGAATTCATTGGCAGTGAGTCCAGTTAAGGCCTTAATTTTTCTATAAAGTTTACTTCTACTAATTAATAGCTCATCCGCAAGATTTTCAACATTTAAAGCTGTGTTATTTATATTTTCATGGATATAATCTAATATGTTGGTAATAAATTGCTTGTCAAGAGAGTTAGTGTTTTTTAACTCATTTTCACTTACTCCATTATAATACTTATTAAATAATATTTGACGACTATTAATTAGTTGAGTTAAATGAGATTTAAGAACATTCATATTAAAAGGCTTATTTAAATATACGTCAGCACCTGAATCAATTCCTTTAACTCTATCTATTTGCATACCTTTGGCTGTGAGCATAAGAAGTGGAATATGACTTACTCTTAAGTCATTTTTAATTTTATGACACATTTCAAACCCATCCATAATTGGCATCATAACGTCTGAAATAATTAAATCAGGTATAAATTTAACAGTCATTTTAAGACCTTCTTTACCATTGATTGCTAATTTAACTTTATAATCTTTCTTAAGTTCATTTCTTAAATAGTTTCTTAGCTCTGAATTATCTTCGACAATAAGTACTGTCTTTTTGTTACTAATATTGTCATCAAATGTTTCTTTACCAATGTCACCATTACTAATTTGTTCATAGATATCTTGATTTATTTTAGATTTTGTGTTGGAAATATTTAGATGTCTATTGCCCAACGGAAGAATGATTTTAAATTCAGTCCCTTTTTCTTTCTCGCTATGAACTTCGATAGTACCTTTGTGGAGGTCAATAAAGCTCTTAACTACTTCAAGACCGATTCCAGTTCCTCCATAGTATTGTTTATCCATCTCATTTGATTGATAAAACCTGTTAAATATTTTATCTAAATCTTTTTTATCAATTCCTATTCCACTGTCTAAAATACAAATTTCAATACCAAAATTATCTTCGTCATTACTCAACAAAGGAAAATTAATTGGTTTTAATAATACTCGAATTTTGATGGAAACTATTCCATTGTCTTTAGTGGCTTTGAATGCATTAGATAATAAATTAAATATTATTTTTTCTAACATGGAGGGGTCAGCCCATAAAGATGTTTCTTCTTCAATACTTTCAACTGAAAGTATTATATTTCTTTGAATAGCCTCTTCTTCAAAGTGACTAGCTACTTCCTTTACAAATGAAACAATATCGAATTTTGAGGCATTGATGGACATTTTATTAAATTGAAGTTTTCTGAAATCCATTAATTCATCTATTAGCCTTGATAGTCGCTTTGAGTTTTTGTAAATTATATCATGTTTTTCAGCTATATCAGTTGGTAGTTCGATAGACTTATTTCCAATTATAGCTTCTAGAGGATTAAGGATAAGTGTTAGTGGAGTTCGAAACTCGTGAGAAATATTTGTAAAAAACTGAATTTTTTTAGTATTAAGAGCTTCATCTTGTATTCGTTGCTCTCGTTCGTTTTTAATTTGCTGCCGCTCTATTATACGTACATTTAGAAACTTATAAATAATTATAACTAAACTAAAAGTAATTATAAGAAAAATAAATATCGCCTGATTACTTTTCCACCAAGGAACTAATATCTCGATTTGTAGTACTGTAGGGGTTTTATTCCATACCCCATCAGAATTGGCAGCTTTAACATTAAAATTATAGCTTCCAGCTGGAATATTAGTATATGTTGCATTTCTTGTTCTTTTAACATAATTCCAGTTAGTTTCGAAACCTTCTAAAAAGTATGCATATTCAATATTTTTTGAACGTGTGTATCCTAAACCGAAATAGTCAATTGTGAACATGTTTTGATTATGTTCAAGTTTAATTTTTTTAGTTTCATTAATTACTTTTTTAAGAGGGGAATCAACTTCATTTGGAATTACACTCTGATTAGAAATTTTAAAATCATTTAAAAATACTGTTGGAGGGTCTAAATTTAACTTTATAGCTTTTGGATTAAAATAATTTATACCTCGATAACATCCAAAATATAAAATACCTTCATCAGAAATATAACTAGAGTTTTTGTTGAAATTATTTGTAATCAAACCATCTTGAGTATTATAATTAATAAACTCATTTTTAATAGCTTCAAATTTTGAAATTCCATTGTTTCCTGCAACCCATATTTGATTTTCTTTTGTTTGTAGAATAGATTTAATGGATTGATGATCAAAGTTCTCCGAAGTTCCAAACCATTTAAATTCATGGCTAATTGGGTTTAATTTACACAAACCATCTCCATCAGTTCCAATCCATAAATTATTTTGATAGTCTTCAAATATTGTAGTTACTAAGTCACCTCTGACTCTATTTTCATTATTTATTATTGAACTATAAGGGGTTATTTTTGGGGCCTCTGAATCTGGTTTTTCAATTTTGTATAATCCTGTTCGGGTTCCTATCCAAATATTGTCTAAGTGGTCAGCTACTACTTTTCTGATATTTTTAGAATCAATATATAATGATTTAAAGGCTTTTGATTTATAGTGCTTTAAGATGTCTAATTTAATATCATAAGAGTATAAGCCTGATAAAAAACTTCCTATCCAAATACGTCCTTTTGAGTCTTCAGTGAAACTCATTATTCGATTTGATTTAAGAACATTACCACTACTTTTAATTTGGATATTTCTAAATTTATTAGATCCTTTTTTTAGTAAATAGAGGCCTGAATTCCATGTCCCTACCCAAATGTTTTGCTGGCTATCGATAAAAACACTGACAACATCACTACTATTTAAGCCTTGAGCTATTTTATTTTTTTGATCTAGTAAATGAGTAAATGTTTCTTTTTTTGGGTCGTACACATCAAGTCCACCGTCGGAAATACCAATCCAAAACCTTCCTAAATAATCCTCATCTATACTTGTCACAGATTTAGAAAATAAAGATTGGTCTTTGTTTGGGATGCTTTCTATAGATTTAAATCGTTCATTCTCTTTGTCATAAATATCTACTCCCTGATTAAAATATCCTACCCAAATTCTGTTTTTATTGTCAATAAATACTGTCCACACAGAGTTGGATTTTATTCCATCTGTATCAGATTTATTAAATTTCATTGATTTAATTATTTCATTGTTGTCAAATATTAAAAGTCCATCGTTTTCAGTTCCACAGAAAATAGCTCCTTCATTGTTAATTTCTAAAGACAAGATTCGCTTATTTGTAATTTTATGATTTTTAAACTCAAAGTAATTAGCTGGGTTAGTGGCTATTTCAATCAGGCCTTCGTTAGTTGTTCCAAGCCAAATGCTTCCATCTAATTTTGTAAGTATCGTTTCTACAGATGATTTGATTGATTTAGACCTTCCTATGGTTGTGAAGTTCGCATAGTCTATTTCGTGATTTAAAGAATTATACTTTAGTAAACCAATGTTTGTTCCAATTAATACAGAACCTCTAGGGGTTATTTTAATATCATTAACCTGAAGCTTATTTAGATTATCATATGCTTTAATTTTTACTGCTTCAACTTTTTTTGTATTAGAGTTTAACTTAAAAACTCCTGATCCATGAGTTCCTATTAGTAATAATTTGTGTTCATTTTCTCCAATAGCCTTGACTTCTATTTTTGAATTTAAACTGTCAATTTTTACAGGAACAAATTGATCTAATTCTCTTATATATAGATTTAAACCAACATCAGTCCCAACCCAAAGATTTTTATTAGAATCTAAGTATATCGAGTTTACTCCAGAATTGTTTAAGGTATTTTTATTCCCCCACTCGTGTCTATAGTTTTTTAAGTCTAGTCCGTTATAAGAATAAATTCCATCTCCTTTTGTCCCTATCCAAATAATTCCTTTTTGATCTTTTATTATAGACGTAATAGCTCTTTGACTCACGTTCTCAGAAATAGGGTTAAATTTTAAGTTGTTAATATAACTTTGTCCAAAAATTATATTTGAGATAAAGACTATTCCTATTGATACTAATCTATAGAGTTTTTCTAAAGTCATAATAATAAATTTAAATCGTAATTTGATTTTTTTGTTTTGAACAAACAACGATATATTTCAATATTAATTAATTTAATTTATATAACTTTTGTAACAAGTTTAAATAAGTAGATATGCTTCAAATTTTACAAACTAATCCTCAAATTTAATAAAATAAAATAGGTGTTGTTGCTAAGTTTGTTAAATATCTAATAAGTGTGATATAAAACTGATAATACCTTAATAAAGTTCCTGTAAAATTATACTTATATTAAAACTATAACTAAAAAATAGAATATTAACTCAATTAATTAAACATAATAACAATGAAAATCATTTTCCGATTAATTATTTTTTCACTTCTAACTCCTTTAATTGCATCTGCTCAGTCAAAAACAGTTACAGGAACTATCAATGATGAACTAGGGTTGCCACTCCCAGGTGTGACCATTCAAGTTAAAGATTCTAATAATTTAGGTGCTGTCACAAACTTTGATGGTATTTTTAAAATTTCAATTCCTTCAGATGCGAAACAAATTTTAATATTCTCTTATGTGGGGTATTTAAATGAGGAAATAGATGTGTCTGTAAATACAAATATTTCAGTAAACTTACAGGTTGACACCGATCAGCTTGATGAGGTAGTAGTTATTGGTTATGGAACAGTCCTAAAAAAGGATATTTCAGGATCTTTGTCTTCAGTAACTGTTAAGGATGAGGTTGCTATCCAGTCTAACACAGTGGACCAGCTTTTACAAGGTCGTGCAGCTGGTGTGCAAGTAATACAAAATGGTGGCTCTCCAGGCTCTGGAATTAGTGTAAAAATTAGAGGAACCAACAGTCTAAGAGGAAATAACGAACCTCTTTATGTGGTAGACGGAGTGATTATATCTTCAGCAGGTGAAGATGTCCTGTCTGTTGGATTAGGAAATGGTGGTCAAGAAACTCAAAGTGGTTTAAATGGAATTAATCCACGAGATATTGAAAGTATTCAGGTTTTAAAAGATGCCTCTGCAACTGCTATTTACGGATCTAGAGGAGCCAATGGAGTTGTAATGATAACTACTAAGAAAGGAAAGAGTGGTAAAGTAAAAGTAACTGCATTTCTTACAAGTTCTGTAAGATCAATCAATAACAAATATAATGTGTTAGATGGATTTGGTTATGCTAACTACGTTAATGAAATTAGAGAAAATAATGGAGATGCAAACCCTCGTTATTTAGTCGATGGACCTAATATTTATTCAATAGCAAATGGTATTCAATCTACTGATCCTGTTGAAATTTATAACTGGCAAGATGAGGTTTATATAAATGGAGTTAGTCAAAAATTTGGCGCTTCGGCTTCAGGAGGTAGTGATAATGGAAATTATTATATATCAACAGGGTTTGATAACCAAGAAGGAGTTGTTCAAAATTCTAGTTTTAAAAGCAGTGATATTCGAATTAATTTAAATCAAAAACTAAATGACAACTTACAATTAAAAGCGCGCATGAGTGGGTTCCTCAGTACCAATGATTTTGTTCAGGGGGGGGATTTAATTGGAAATTCTAATAGAAGTTTCGTAAACCAAGCCGTAGCATTTAGACCTCTATTAGCAAATGACGATATTCCTGAAGAACAATTTCAGACTAACCCATACGCTTGGACAAATGATTTTACAGATTTCTCTAGAGCCTCTCGTTATATTGGTTCTTTAAGTCTTACCTATAAGTTACCAGTTAAAGGCTTATCATATGAAGCTAAATTTGGAGGTAATATTAGAAATAAGGATAGAAGACGTTGGTTTGGGCTTACGACTTTTCAAGGAAATGATACGGGTGGACAACTTACAATTTCAAAATTAAACACAAAATCATATCAGTTTAATAACTTAATAAGATTTAATAGAAGATTTAACAGAAAACATAGAATTAATGCAGTTTTCGGACTCACTTATGATGTTAGAAAAGTAGCAACTAGTACTTATGGTGTTGAAGACTTCATTACTACTCAATTTTCTATTGAGCAACCTGCTTTTGGTCAGGTTATTAGAAGGCCATTAACACTTTTTAAATCAGATCAACAAATATTCTCAATTTTAGGAAGATTAAATTATACTTATGATAATAAATATATTTTAACAGCTACAATTAGACGTGATGGTGTTTCAAAGTTTTCAGATGGTAATAAGTATGGGGTTTTTCCATCGTTTGCTTTGGCATGGAATGCTGGAAACGAAAGTTTTGTTCAAAACTTAGATTTATTTGAAAGTTTAAAGTTTAGAGCTGGATGGGGTCAAATAGGTAACCATGGTATAGGGCCTTATGGAACGATATCTAATTATGGGGTATTAACAAGTTTGTATGGGAATGCTGATGGTGGTACTAATGTTCCTATTGCTTTATTGGGTCTTTCGAACCCTGACTTAACATGGGAAACAACTGAACAATTAAATTTTGGTTTTGATTTTAGTTCCTTAAATGATGTAGTTTCAGGTACTGTTGATATTTATAACAAAACAACTAAAGATTTACTTCAAAACTCTAATATACCTCCATCTTCTGGTTTTTTAAATATTTTAGTAAACAAGGGGTCTATTTCTAATAAAGGAATTGAAGCTGCTTTAAACTTTACACCCATTTCAACTGATGATATGGAATTGAGTTTTGGAGGGAATATTTCGTTTAATAAAACAGAAATTACAGACTTAAACTCTCAGCCCCTTCAAGATTTCTACGAAAATGGAGCAGTATCAAATAGAAGGTTTTATTATGGTAATGCTATTAGTAGAGGTCAATATTTTAAATCTTTTGCTAATGTATTTGTAGAAGGAGAAGAATCTAGTCTATTTTATGGATATCAAACTGATGGAATTTATCAAACTGAGGATACTGACCTAGTTCAAGGCGCTGTGGCTGGAGATGTTAGAATAGTAGATCAATTAACAGAAGACACTGATGGTGATGGAGTATTAGACTCCGGCGATGGTGTGATTGATTTAAAGGACAGAACCTTCATTGGAAATCCAAATCCAGATTTCATATATGGATTAAATATTAATTTTAGATACAAAAGATTTACAGTTAGAGCTTTGTTTAATGGAGTTTACGGAAATCAAATTGCAAATGGAAACTTATTGCAATTAGATAATGCTGAAGGGCTTGCATTTCGAAATGTTTTACCAAGAGCCTACAATAATGCATGGAGGCCAGATAATCAATCAAATACACATCCAAGAATTGGATATAATACGATTAATGATCTTGCCATTACAGACCGAATAATTGAAGATGGTAGTTTTTTTAGACTAAATAATTTAACAATTGGATATGATATTGCTGTGAAAGACACTAGTTTGTTTGATAGTTTAAATATTTATATAGCGGGTCAAAACTTATTAACTTGGACAAATTACAGTGGATATGACCCTGAATTATCAACTTTTAATTACACAGGTCTTATAAACGGAGTTGATTTTAATGGCGCACCTAACGCTCAAAATATTTTACTAGGAGTAAACATGAGCTTTTAAATAACAAACATTACAAGTACTAAAAACAATTATATATTACTAAATTTATAAATTATGAAAAATTTTAAAATTATATTATTAACAATTATAGCGACATTAGTTTATTCTTGTGACATTGATGAAGACCCAATATTTCTTGATCCTTCTGCAACTTATAGCGATATATCAATTGCTTCTGGGGCTTTAGATGGAATTTATCAAGGATTGACAACTTATAACTCGATGGAGCAACGTATTTTCGCAATTAATGGTTATTCAGGATTCTTTACAACAGGAAAACAAGGAAATAATATCAACAACGTAAACAATCAGAATTTATTTTCTTTAAAGCCGGCTTATGATAGAGATTCAGAAAATACGTGGCTAGGGATCTATGCTGTAATTGGGAGGTGTAACGGCGCTATTAATAATATAACAACTTTTGAATCAACGACTGATGATATAGAATTGCGTTTCAATGACATTGCTGGTCAAGCTTATTTTGTTCGGGCTTGGTCTTATTTTTCTTTGGTTCGTCTTTGGGGAGATATTCCATTATGGTTAACACTTCCAGATAGTAATAACTTAAGTAAAGCAAAAACAAGTGCTAAAGAAGTTTACGCACAGATTATAGAAGATGCGCAAACAGCTACAACCCTTATGAATGGGTCTTTTGGGGCGGGTTATCCGAAAAATTTTGCCTCTAACATGTTATTAGCTAAAGTCTATATGACACTAGCTACAAATCCTGATTTACAAGCGGATGGTATGACTGAAAGCGATTACTGGCAGATGGCCTATGACCAAGCTAATATGGCCTACGGTCAATATAGTTTAGTATCAGATTATAGTTCATTGTTCACTGATGAATTTGAGAACTCTTCTGAGTCAATCTTCGAACTACAAATTAGTCAACAAGCTGCAAATTCTCAAATGGGTAGGAATTATACTCCATGGAAATATAAACTAGGTAATCATTTTGGTTGGTTACGAGTTAGTGCAGATGTATTCCTAGACCATCAATCAACGTATCCAGACGATCCTAGACTTACAGGAACATATCTTTATGATTATGTTAGAGCGGATACTGGGGGTCCAGTTAAAGTATATCCAGCTTTTGCAAATAGAGCTAATTTCCCTAAAGCTCATCCATATTTATTTAAGTTTACTGAGAAAGATCCCACTCATAATAATCAATTTGGAGATCAAAATGTAATTATTTATCGTTATGCTGAACTACTTATTATGCTAGCGGAGATATCTAATGAACTCCAAAACGGACAGCAACTAGGCTTTATTACTGAAGTTTTAGATCGCGTAGGTATGTCAAATGATGCATATCTTGGAGATCAAGCTACATTCAGGGATGCTATTATGAATGAATATCGATTTGAAGTTCTGGGTGAGGGTGAAGACGCACACAATAATAGAAGACGAGGATTTGATTATTTTTTAACTCATACAATTAATAAGCATAACAATAATCCAATTTTTTCTCCAAATGTTGATATAGAATTAAGTACAGATCCAGCTCAAGTAATGCAGCTACCAATTCCGCTTAGTGAAATTAATGCGAACGACTTAATAAATTAATAAATTACTTAATTACTTAAAGGTCAAAGTTATTTGCTTTGGCCTTTGTTTTTTATTTCTATGAACAAAAGTTTCTTACTATACTTTTTATGTTTAATTTCTTTTGTGAGTATTTCTCAGAATCAACTTCCATTAATGAATGGAAATTTTGAAGCACTAGACGAAGAGACAGGTAATTTTAATTATTGGTCAAACATTCAAATCGGTGGGGGTCAAGCAATTTACTCCATTTCAACTGAAAATTTAATTCCTGGAAGTAGTAAAGCCCAAAAAAGTGAGATTATATCGCTTGGGACTAACGGATGGCATATCAAAACGCAAAGTGATTATTTGTTTGAAGTAGAAGCTGAGCAAAGTTATACTGTTCGTTTTTGGGCTAAAGTCGAAAATTCAAATTCTGCAACAATAAAAGTAGTATTTCAAGCTCCAAATGTTCCAGGTAGCTATCAAGGAAATGACATTGAAATTTCACAAGACTGGCAACAATTTACTCATACCTTTACAGTCATTCAAGATGCTGATGAAAACAAATTAAATTTTTGGTATATGGATTCTGATGTTACTTACTTTTTAGATGAAGTGGAGGTAGTGGCTGGCAATTCTATTTCATTCAATGATGCTATAACGTATCAAACCGTAGATGGTTTTGGTGCTGGGATTAAACGAAGGACAGAGCATTTATACAGCCTCGAAGATGAGCTGCGCCAACAAATTGAGTCCTATGCCTTTGAGGAACTTGAAGCAAATATGATTCGTTTTTTTGTATATCATGATTTAGAAGACCCAAATGACAATGATAATCCTTTTTATCTTAACAATTCAGCTTTAAATTGGACCCGCTATAATAGTAATCCAAACTTTAATACCACTCGATATGTAGCACAAGCCCTTAATAATGCTTTTGATTTGAGTCCCTATGGGTTTGACCACATTATCGGAAATTGTAATAGTGCCCCTGCTTGGTTAAAAACTAATAATTCACATAATAATGGTGGTACCTTAATTTCTGGAGGAGAGGATGAATTTAGTGAGTTTTTAGTAGCTTTTGTTAAGGGGATGGAATCTAATTACGGAATTAATGTTACGGCTATATCTCCTACTAACGAGCCTGATTATAATGTGACTTACGAATCTATGAATACAACTCCCTCTGAGTTAAGTTCTATTTTGATTAATATTAATGAACGTTTAGAAAACGAGTTATTAAATAATGTCAATATACTTTCACCAGAAGGGTTTAGGGTATCTTCTAGTGACCCTAACAAATCAACAACTAACTATGTCAATCAAATGTTTTTAAATCCTGATGTAATTTCATCTGTTGATATTGTGGCTACACATACTTATCAAAATATTATAAATAATAGTGAATGGACAGGACTTAAGACTGTAAGTTTAGATAAACCAATATGGGTAACCGAGGCAGGGAACCTACACAGCCCCAATTTTGATATGGCAGATGCATCATACCATATAGATCGCATTATAGATGGTTTTAATTATGGAGGCTTAACCGCTTACATGTTCCATTTATTCTACGAACAGCACGAATATCAAAACGAGGTCAATCAAGGAGAAAATTATGGTTCTTCTGCATTGGTTCTTTGGGATTCTAACATGAATATTATATTGCCAAAGCGCTATTATGTGTTTAAGCATTTTACAAACCTAGTAAAGAAAGATTACCAAAGAATTCATTTAAATTCTTTTGGAAATTCCCTGAAATCTTTAGCTTTTAGATCTCCTGATGGATCTAAAATTATTATTCAACTTTTTGGAGAAGATATTCAAAATAATTTTGATTTAGAAATTCCTTTTGGAACCACTGATGTTGAACATTTCATCACTTCTGATAATAGTATTCACAATTTTAGTAGTCAGTCAACAGATCATATAGATCTTCAAGCAAATCATATAACTATGTCAGTCGAGCCTATGACAATGCAAAGTTTGGTCTTTACTATAGATACTAGTTTAAGTTCCATATTAGACTCTCCATTTGAAAATAAAATGAAATTAAAGTTATTTCCAAATCCTGTTCAATCCAAAATTGAATTATGTTTTGAAAATTCCTATCCAAGAGAAATTAGTATATTTCAAGCTAACGGAACTGAAGTTTATAACAAAAATTTCACACCCATGAACAGTATAGACATAGACGTAGATTTTTTGTCATCTGGTTTGTATATTTTAAAATCAACTACCCAAGACAGTCAAGAGGTTATCAAATTTGTAATAGTAAACCAATGAAAACAAATGTGTTTCTAATTCGACTATTTAGTCTTTTGTTTATGTCCTTGTGCTTTCATTCTGCAGCACAGGAAAAATCAACTAGGCCTAATTTCATTTTTTATTTAGCTGATGATCAAGATCAGTTGGATTACGGTGCCTACGGTAACCCAAAAGTTCATACACCAGCTTTAGATCAACTCGCGATGGATGGGATGAGATTTAATAATTTTTATACATCCCAATCAATCTGTGCTCCCAGCCGTTCACAAATATTTACTGGTATGTATCCTGTGAAAAATGGATGTATGGCAAATCATCTTCCTGTTAAAAAAGATTTAAAAACAGTTATAGACTATTTAAGTGTAGAGGGATATGAGGTTGTTTTGGCAGGAAAGAGTCATGTCAAACCAAACTCAGTTTTTAAATGGACTCAATATTTTGGTTCTGTAAACCATCGTTATTTGCCTCTAGACGCTATTGATACTTACTTATCTAGTGTAAATAAACCTTTTTGTTTATTTGTTACTTCAGACTATCCCCATGGTCCTTACCCCAAAGATGGCAATTACACAAAAAATGATATCTATCCTTTGCCCTACAGTGGAAGTAATGTACCTAATTATAAACCAGGATATTATCAAAATATTAAAAGTGATAACAGTCAGTTAGAAGCAGTATTAGAAATGGTTAATTCATATGGCTTAAAAAAGAACTCTGTATTTGTGTATGCTTCTGATCATGGTATTTCAGGAAAATGGGGAGTTTCAGAGCAAGGACTCAGAATTCCTTTTGTTGTGAGGTGGCCTGGAGTTGTTGAACCAGGATCAACGTCACAAACATTACTTAGTCTTGTTGACATTTTACCTACATTTCTAGATATTATATCGGCTGAAATCCCTAAGGACATTGACGGAAAAAGTTTTTACAAAACTCTTAAAGGAGATGAATCTAAAGTTAATGACTATGTTTTTTCATTAGCAACTAGACAAAACATACAATCTTGTAAAATATTTCCTTCTCGCGCTGTGAGAGGAATGCGATATAAGTTTATTAGAAATTACAACTCGTTTGAAGTTTATGAATCTAATTTAGGTAATAATACTGTTGTAAATTCTTTCATTAAAATAGGCGCAGAATCTTTTCCTAATGTGCCTTACGAAGAATTATATGATCTTCAAACTGATCCTTTTCAAAAAAACAACATAATTAAAATTCATAAGTATAAAAATATTAAAGAGCAACTATCACATGTATTACACAAATGGATGTTGTCTCAAAATGATATTTTAATTTCAAATAAGATGCCATTAATAAAACCAACTCTTCATCCGTTAGATAGGAATTCAAAATGGAATAAAGTTTCTAAAGAAAATTTACATGCCTTGAAAGCTGAAAATTATATTAAATCTCATTATTAAATTAAAGATTATGAAATCTGTTTTATTTTTTATTTTAAATATTTTTTTTGGAATTAGTTTCAATGTAGTAAATGCTCAAGAAAATGACCAAAAACCTTTTAATGTTGTTTGGATTAGTTGTGAAGATGTAGGGCCTATTATGGGCGCTTACGGAGTTGATCAAATTAAGACACCAAATATTGATAAACTAGCGGCTGAAGGAGTTAGATACTCCAATGCATATTCTACAGTTGGTGTGTGTGCACCTAGTCGTTTCTCGATTATCACAAGCATGTATCCAGCCCGTTTAGGAGCACACAATATGCGCACAGGTGACCTGAACAATTATAAGACTCCAGAAAATTTAACTTTAAAAACAGTAACAAATAGAGTTGATAAAGCCGGAAACCCTATTCCAGAGTATGAGGTCGTAACACCCGAAATCGTAAAACCTTTTACTCAGTATCTAAGAGCTGAAGGATATTATTGTATTAATGATAATAAATGTGATTATCAGTTTAATGCCCCATTCACTGCTTGGGACCACACTTTGGGATCAAACCTATTTGATAAAATACCAGAAAACCAGCCTTTTTTTTATGTAAAAAACTCATATACTACTCATGAGTCAAGGATTTGGTTGCGAAAAGATAAACCACTAACTGTATTTCCTAATGAGGTTATAGTTCCTGATTATTATCCTGACATCCCCGAAGTTAGAAATGATTTAGCCATTAAATATTCCAATATTGAAGCACTTGATAAAGAAGTTGGTCAATTATTAAAAGATTTAGAAGCTAAAGACCTACTTAAGAACACAATAATCTTTTTCTGGAGTGATCACGGTGGAAACCTTTTGAGACAAAAGCGTGCTGTAGGAAACAGTGGGCTTCACGTCCCTTTAATCATTAGATACCCTAATATGTATAAAGCTGGAGACGTTGAGAATGCATTAGTCTCATTAATGGATTTAGGACCTACTGTCATGTCATTATTAGATATTGAACCCCCTGACCATACAGACGGTCAGGCATTTGCGGGTCGATATAAAAAAGAATCCAGAGATTATATTTTTGGTTCTGCCGATAGATTTGATGAATCTACAGATATGCAGCGTTCAGTTTTAGATGGACGATTTGTTTATATTAAAAACTTCATGACAGAACTACCTCTAATTTTTAGAAATAAATACCGAGAGAAAGTTCCCATGAACAAGAAACTAATTGATATGGACATTAACAGAGAATTGAGTGGAGATGCAGCTTATATTTTCATGAAAACAAAACCTGTTGAGGAGCTTTATGATTTATATACAGATCCCTATGAAGTTCATAATTTAGTAACTAATCCAACTTATAAACCTAAACTTATAGAATTAAGAACGGCCCTTTCTAAATGGCAAACTGATATCAATGATCAAGGCTTTAAGGCAGAAAGTGAAATTATCAAGGGGTTCTGGCCTGATATGATTCAGCCAAAAACATCAGATGTAAACATCAAGATTAATTCGGATGGTCTTGTCCAAATGTATTGCGAGACTAATGGTGCTTCAATTGGCTATCAAATAGAAGAGATGATTGGAGATGACCGTTGGTTATTATATACAGAACCAATCAAAATCACATCTACTAAAAAGCTTATTGCTAGAGCCATACGAATAGGGTTCAAAGCATCAAATATTACATCAAACTAAACATTTATTATGAATTTAATTTACAAAACAAGTATCTTTTTATTAGGAATTATCATAACACCTCAGACTATTACTAGTCAGGAACAAACCAAAAAACAAAATATTCTTTTCATTTCAATTGATGATTTTAGACCCAAGATTAGTTCATACGGAGAAACAAAAATGATCACCCCTAATATTGATAAATTAGCTTCAGAAGGTCTTCAATTTAATAATGCTTATACTAATATAGCAGTTTGTGGAGCAAGTAGAGCGAGTCTTATGACAGGGATTCGACCGAGTCAAAATAGATTTAACGATTACTCTACAAGAGCTCACGAAGATACTCCAAAAGCAATTTCTTTAAATCAAATATTTAAGGACAATGGATATGAAACAATTTCTTACGGAAAGATATATCACCATTCAGACGATTTCAAAGAGCATTGGTCAGAAAAAGATAAGGGGCAAATCCAAGGAGATTTTCAAGACCCTAAATCTATAGCCAGAATAGCAAATGCTGAAAGAGGTGAATATGGTAAAAAGAACTTAACTTATGAATATCCAGATGTGGACGATTACTCTTATAATGATGGTAAAATAACTAAGAATGCGGTCAATAAATTAAAATTATTAAAAGAAACTAATCAACCATTTTTTATGGCTGTAGGCTATGTGTCTCCTCATTTACCTTTTATCCAGCCGAAGAAGTATTGGGATATGTATAACCATGACTCTATAAAATTAGCAGATAATAATTACCAGCCGGAAAACTCACCACTTATTGCTATGGAAGCACAACATAATTCAGCAGAATTAAGAAAAAATTACTTAGATGTCCCAGCAGAAGGTCAATTAAGTGATGATTTAGCAAAAAACCTTGTTCATGGATATTATGCCAGTGTAACTTATATGGATGCCCTTATTGGAGAGCTAATTAAAGGATTAGATGATTTAGGTTTGAGAGATAATACGACAATAATTCTATGGAGTGATCATGGTTATTTTTTAGGTGAACATGGTTTTTGGTGTAAGCATAGTACATTTCACGAGGCTGTTAAAATTCCATTTATTATATCTTCTCCAAATTATGCTAAAAATAAAGTAACAAGCTCTTTTACTGAATTAGTAGATGTGTACCCAACTTTATGTGAAATAGCAAATATTACACCACCTGAATATATACAAGGCATGAGTTTGACACCAGTTTTAGAAGATCCTTCAATTCAACTTAAAAAAGAAGTATACACTCGTTACAAGGAGGGTGAAGCTGTTATTGACAATAATTATTCATACACAGAATTTTATCGTGGCAAAGAGTATTTAGGAAATATGTTATATAATTTGAAAACTGATCTGAAACAAAATATTGATATTTCTAAATTTCCAGTGAATGCAGAATTAGTTAAGATATATAGTAATAAATTAAAAGTAATGCGTGAATATGTCAAGACAGATCCATCTTTATAATTGTGTTATTAATTTTTAAAATTTAATGTTTCTTCAAAATTCGTGTTTTTTGATTTAATAATTATATTATAGTTATGTTGTTAATCATATCTTTAAAGTACTAAACTCTATAAATAACTATGGTAAGAAGTTTGTTGATAGTAGTAATCTCATTAGTTTCTTTTGAACTAAATTCTCAGGATTTTTATATTTCTAACGAATTTGGTTTAGACACGAACAATGGATCTGAAGATTCCCCTTTCAAAACTATAAATAAAGGGATTTTAGAGGTTGAAGCAGGTGGTACTGTTTATGTGATGAATGGCACTTACCGAAATAGTGGATTTGGAACTGTTGATCCTTCAAATAATACAAACATGAGCAATCCACATGTAGTTACGATTAACAAGACTGGAACACAGGGGGCATATATCACTTTAAAAAACTATCAAGATCATACCCCAAAAATTGAATTTGATGGGCGGGGGGGGATTGTAATTTCCAACAACATGAACTATATTATAATTGATGGTTTTGAAGTAGAAGGACCTGCTGCGAATATTAATTATTCACAAGCTTATGCCAATCGTGAGTATAAAGTTTTAGCTGCTTTGGACGACAATGACTCAATAACATATAATCACAGTTATTTTTCTGGCAAAGGAATATGGGGAGGTTATGGTGCGCATCATCACATTATTGTTAGAAATAATTCTGTTCATGACACTACTGGTTCGGGGATTCGATTTAACGATTCTGATCATATAACAATAGAGTATAACGAAGTATACAATTGTACTTGGTGGACTTCATCAGCTTCAAGTGCAGTGGTATTTGCGGAAACAATTGCTAGTTCAGAATCAGATAATTACACTGATGTAAAAATGATTATGCGAGGGAACCTCGTTTATAATAACTGGAATCGAATCCCTTTTTATGTTACTCAACTTCCGGATAATTCAGGCAATACAAATCCAAATTATGGAACCGCTGATTACAATAATATTTTAGATGGTCAGGGATTGTATGTAACTCGAAGTGATGATGGGTATGTAGGAACATTTTTATTTGAAAATAATGTATGTGTTAATAATGGAAAAAATGGTATTAATTTTGATAATTCATTAGGAGCTTCAGCTATTTTTCAAAATAACACCTTGTACTATAATGGTGTACATGAAATAATTCAAGATTTATCGGTCGCCGATGGCAATCCTGCTCACAGAGGTCAAAAAGTGGGAGGGATTAAAGCAAATAGAGTTGTAAATGCTACGGTTGTAAATAATATTGTTGTTACTAGAGATAATTTATTTTCTGCAATAGAGCTTCCAAATATTAGTGGTTCAAGAAATGTTAGTAATAATATTTTTTTAAATGGTAAACTTCCCTCAGATGATAATGGAGTTCCTTATAATTATATTTCCTGCTGCAATATGATTGACGTAGATCCCATATTTACAACAGTGCCCTCCGTAGTTAATGGTGCCATAGACATCAGTCAGACTAATTTTGAACTTTTAGAAGGGTCTCCAGCCATTGATGCAGGGAATTCCAGCTTTTCACCTGTTTATGATATTGATGGAAACCTTCGACCATCAAATAATACAGATGCCGTCTCCTTTAGTAGTTTTGAAAACTCAACAGATGGTTGGGCCCCATGGGGAGGTGCTACACTTTCGTTAACTGATGAGGCAGCACAATCGGGATTTAATAGCCTTTATGTTAGTGGAAGAACAGCAAATTGGCACAGTCCTAGAATCTATTTAGATAATTTATTGACTGTAGGCGAAACCTATACATTTTATGTATACGTTAAATTAACCCTAGGTTCTTCTGGAACTGCAGACTTAACAATAAGAAGTGATGTTGCGGGTTCAGATCCGGTTTACTCCAGTCTTCTATCCAATCCTGTAACGGTATCAGATCAAAGTTGGACGTTGCTTAGCGGCGATTACACACATGCTTCAGAACCCGACACCTTTTGGTTTTACGTCAAGGGTCCCTCCGTGGTAGATGGGGAAGCAGCGAGTTTCTACATCGATGACTTTTCCCTTGTTTCACAAGGTTCTGGTCCTGTAGATTTTTCAAGTTCTGAAAATATAATTGATATTGGAGCTTACGAATACATAGATCCTTCCTTAGGAATTCAATTTTATGAATCCAATTTACAAACCAGTTTTATATACCCAAATCCAGCAAGAGATAGTGTGTTTGTTTCTGGAGTAAGTTCTGAATCAACAATAGTGATCATTGACTTGTTAGGGAAAAAGTACGATTTAACGAAAACGATTCAATTGCAATCAAACGGCATTTCATTTGAAATTAACAGTCTAAGAACAGGCTTTTATTTAATTAAAGTTTTTAATAATAACAGTTCAAAAACATTTAAGCTATTTAAAGAATAGCCTTTTGTTTTAATTAATTTTAAATTAATAAGATGATAAATAAAACAGGTAGTCATACTTTTAAAATTCTAGCAATATCAATTGTGTGTGCTCTAAGTTGTGCAAATGGTTTATACAAACCAAATACATATAGAACCGACTCTTTGAGTGATCGCTATAAAGACTTATTTCATTTAGGAGCCGCCATCAATGAAGATATTATTCTAGGAAAAGACTTACAGTCTAAAAATATAGTAACATCAGAATTTAATTCTATTACACCTGAGAACTCTTTAAAATGGATGTATCTTCAGCCATCTCCTAATAAGTTCAATTTTGGTGCCGCTGATAAATATATCGAGTTAGGGATTAAAAACAATATGCATATTGTTGGACATGCATTAGTTTGGCATAACCAACTTGCAGATTTCATGAAAACAACGGAAAGTCCTGATGAATTTATAAATCATGTCGAAAATCACATTGGTACAGTTGTTTCCAGATACAAAGGTAAAATTGATGCCTGGGATGTGGTGAATGAGGCTTTCAATGAAGACGGATCGCTAAGGCCATCTGTTTTTAAAAAGCAGATGGGAGATAATTACATTGAAGATGTTTTTAAATTAGCTAAAATAGCCGACCCAGATGCCGATTTGATTTATAATGATTATAATTTATATAAACCAGCTAAACGTGCTGGGGTTCTTAAAATGGTGAAAAAGCTTCAAGAAAATGGAACTCAGATTAATGCCATTGGCGTTCAAGCTCACTGGAGATTAAACTCACCTAGTTTAAAGGAAATTGAACAAATTATATTAGATATTTCTGATTTAGGTGTCGAGGTCATGTTTACAGAGTTAGATGTCACAGTATTACCAAATCCTTGGGAATTAGTTGGTGCGGAAGTCACTCAGAATTTTTCAAAATTTGAAGGTGACCCCAAAATGGACCCATATCCAAAAGCATTGCCTAAAAGCGTTGAAAAACAGTTAGCAAAGCGGTATGAAGATATTTTCAAGCTATTTGTTAAGCACCAGGACAAAATTAGTAGAGTTACCTTTTGGGGAGTTATGGATAAGCATTCTTGGCTCAACGACTGGCCTATAAAAGGAAGGACTAATTACCCTCTTTTGTTCGACAGGAACTATCAACCCAAAAAGGCCTACAACAAATTGATTAACCTTGTTGGGAACTAATTACCAAACTAATTTAATACAATTATTATGAGTTCAATATCAGAAAAACTTTCTATTAGTGAAAAAATTGGTTACAGTTTGGGTGACCTCGCCGCCAATTTAGTGTTTCAAACGCTAATGACATATTTGGCTTATTTTTACACTGATATTTATGGATTAGAGGCCAATGATGCTACGGCTATCATATTTTTTGTTGGAACCATTGCTGCAATTGGTTTTAACCCTATTGTAGGGGCTATTGCCGATCGAACTAATTCCAAGTGGGGTAAGTTTAGACCTTGGATTTTATGGACAGCTATCCCTCTAGGAGTTATTTCTGTGTTGGCATTTAGCACACCTGATTTTAAATATCAAGGAAAAGTAATTTATGCCGTTGTTACTTATACTTTATTACTCTTGTTTTATGCGGCTAGTAATTTACCTTATTCAGCTTTGAGTGGTGTAATTACAGGAGATATGAAACAGAGGAACAGTATTTCTTCTTACCGGTTTGTAGCTGTTATGTTCGCACAGTTCTTTGTTCAGGTTTTTATGTTACCTATAATTATTTATGTAGGAAATGGCGATAAAGCAGTCGGAATTGAGCTTGTCATGACTTGGTTAGCGATTATTGGTACAATAATGTTACTTATTACTTTTGTGACCACTAAAGAACGTATTATTCCAACAAAAGAACAGAAATCGACTCTTATACAAGATATTTTAGATTTAATTAAAAATAAACCATGGGTCATAATGCTCATTTTGACAACACTTACATTCGTGTCTTTAGCTATGAAAGGTGGATCTTATATTTATTATTTTGAAAATTATGTCGATAAAGCTCGTCTGACAGATTTTATAAGCCCTATTTTAAATTTTTTATCCAGTGTTGGAGTTAATTTCTTTGGAAATGACCCAATATCAGCAGGTTTTGGATTGTTTAATGCAGGAGGTATTATTTTTATGATTATTGGGATAGGGATCTCTAAACCACTAGCGGATTCATACGGTAAAAGAAATGTTTTTGGTTTCTTTTTGTTAATATCTACACTATTTATCATTTTATTTAATTTCTTTGATAAATCATCACTTGAACTCATTTTTGGTGCACAAGTATTGCATGGTTTTTTCTATGGAATAACTATTCCATTACTCTGGGCTATGATTGCAGATGTCGCAGATTATTCAGAATGGAAAAACAATCGTAGAGCAACTGCTATTATTTTTTCTGCTATGATGGTTGGTTTAAAATTGGGTCTCGCTATTGGTGGTGCTTTGGTTGCAAATATATTAGGATCCTATGGGTACCTTCCCGGAACTGAAAATGGGCAAACAGAATTAGCTATACATGGAATAAAAATGTTAGTTAGTATTTTTCCATCTATTCCATTTTTAATTGGAGTCGTGTTGTTATTTTTCTATGAAATTAATAAAGATATGGAATCACAAATTGAATCAGATTTAAAACAACGACGAACGAATTAGATAACCAAATATGCCAGAAGAATCGATCGATCATATTAATTTTGAGGATTTAAATAAAAATGCGCTTTCTAAGCCACTTGTCAGTCATATGTATACTGCAGATCCTTCTGCTCATGTGTTTGATGGTAAAATTTATATTTACCCATCACATGATATTGATGCGGGGGAGGCTTTTGATGATTTAGGAAGTCATTTTGCTATGGAGGATTACCATGTATTGTCCATGGATTCTATTGATAGTGATACTGTAGATAATGGAGTAGCTTTACACGTCAAAGATGTTCTATGGGCAAAACAGCAAATGTGGGCTCCAGATGCTAATGAGAAAAACGGGAATTATTACTTGTTTTTTCCAGCCAAGGATTACGAAGGAGTTTTTCGTATAGGAGTAGCTATCAGCAATTCCCCAACAGGTCCATTTAAGGCTCAGTTAGAGGCTATTAAAGGGAGTTTCTCTATAGATCCAGCGGTTTTTAAAGACGATAATGAGGACTATTACATGTATTTTGGTGGGCTTTGGGGTGGTCAATTACAGCGTTGGAAGACGGGTGTGTTTAATGCAACTCAACCTGATAGTCCTACAGCATTCATTCCCAATGCTAATGAGCCTGCCTTGTTACCATTCGTAGCCAAGATGTCAGATAATTTGTTGGAATTTGCTGAAGAACCAAAGGAACTTCAAATTCTTGACGAAAATGGACAACTATTGAAGTCTGGAGATACTGATCGTCGATTTTTTGAAGCCGCTTGGATGCACAAACGCAATGGCTTGTATTATTTTTCATATTCAACAGGTGATACTCATTTTATTTGCTATGCAACAGGTGATAACCCTTATGGACCTTTTACTTATAAAGGGCGTATTTTAAATCCCGTTGTTGGTTGGACTACTCATCATTCTGTTTGTGATGTTGATGGAAAAACTTATTTGTTTTACCATGATTCTTCCCTGTCAAAAGGCGTAACTCATCTACGATCTGTAAAGGTTGCTGAGATATCATACAGATCAGACGGTTCGATTGTTACTTTAAACCCCTATTAATCATGTTTTTTCAATTTTTATTTAGCGGAATTTAAACCTATCTTTAAACTAGTAATACTTTTAGAAGTCCTATTTATAAAACTAAGCAATGAATCAAAAAGAACTTGTACATCTATATTGGCGCGCTGGATTTGGAGCTAAACCTTCATTGATTGCTGATTCTAAAAAGCTAAGCAAGATAAATACTGTTAACGGATTATTTGATGCTTCCAAAAAAATAGAAACAATTAAATTAGATTTTTCTGATTTTGGAGATTACCTTAACACTCCATACAATAAGCTAAGGAAAAATTTAGGAGAAACAGAATCTCAAAAATTAAGACAGAAAAGTCAAAAAAAAGTTAGAGAATTAAACTTTATATGGCTTAATAAAATGGCAAGCTCTGAGCAAGTTCTTAGAGAGAAAATGACTTTATTTTGGGCTAATATATTTGTTTGTAAGGATACCAACATCCTTCATGCTCTAAAATTTAATAATACACTACGCACGTACGCTTTAGGGAATTTTGTAGATTTTGTCAAAGCAATCTCTAGATCTGCCTCGATGCTCAAATACCTTAATAATAACCGGAATTTCAAGAAAAAACCAAATGAGAATTTTGCTCGCGAACTCATGGAGCTTTTTACTCTAGGTATTGGGAATTATACTGAGTCTGATATTAAAGAGGCGGCAAGGGCATTCACTGGCTGGAGTTTTAAACCAAATGGCGACTATGTATTAAGAGTTTCCAAACATGACACGGATTCTAAAACTTTTTTAGACGAAAATGGGAATTTTGGAGGTGATGATATTATTAATATTATTACTAAACAACGGGCCTGCGCAAAATTTATATGTTCTAGAGTATATCGCTATTTTGTTAACCCCATTGAAGATAAAGATCATATAGAAGAGCTAACATCTGTATTTTATAAAGATTATAACATAGAACAGCTAATGCGTTATTTGTTTATGACTGATTGGTTTTATGAGCAGAAAAATATTGGTGTGAAAATCAAATCTCCTGTTGAGCTAATGGTTGGAATGCAAAAAGTGATTCCTTCTGTATTTAAAAAACAAAATCAGGTCATATACCTTCAAAAAATGATGGGTCAAATTCTTTTATATCCTGTTAATGTAGCCGGTTGGAAAGGAGATCGTTATTGGATCGATTCGAATTCATTAATGTTTCGTTTAAAACTGCCTGCTTTAGTATTTAGTAATGGTCAAATTAGTTTGATGTCCAAGGGAGAGTTTGAAGATACTTTCAAAGAATTCTACAAGAATAAAAAGCAACGGTTTTCAGTTGATGAAAATGATTATGCATATTTTGAAACTCATTACTCTAATTTGTCTTTCAATGAATTAAGTAAAATATTAGTTGTACCACTAATTGATATAGATACTAATAACATATTAGAGGCTTACCAGTTTCAAAATTCATTTCAATATTGTATTCAACTAATGTCCATTCCTGAATATCAATTGTGTTAATTCAATAGATTATGAAAAGAAGAGATTTTTTAATCAAAAGTTCGATGGCGAGTAGTGCAGTACTTGTTCCAAATTTTATGAAAGCTTTTGAAAGCTTAGATCCTCGATTGTTTGGATATAAAAAACTTGTAATTATTCAGTTATCAGGTGGGAATGATGGTCTAAATACAGTTATTCCTTACAGAAACGATTTGTATTACAGTAACCGTCCAGGCATATCAATCCCCAAAAATAAACTTATTGATATAAACGGAGAGCTCGGACTTCATGAAAACCTATCGCACTTGAAAGCGTTGTATGATAAGGGGTATTTATCAATTATCAACAACATAGGGTATCCAAACCCCAACAGATCTCATTTCAGGTCTACAGACATATGGCATACAGCTAGTAATGCCTCAGAATATTTAGATTCTGGATGGATGGGGCGCTTTATTGACCAGTACGGTAAAAAACCTTATAGTGGAATTGAAGTAGATGACTCTTTGTCTCTAATTCTAAAGGGAAGAACTATTAATGGTGTGGCAACCAAAGATGCTAAAAAGATGTTTAACAATGCTAAAGCTCCCTTTTTTAGTAAATTAATAAAAACTCAAACTGAGAACCATTTAAATGAACATAACCTTGGGTATTTATATAAAACAATGGTTGGCGCTCAGTCTTCTGCTAAGTATATTTACGAAACTAGTAAGACAACAACTAGCACAAAGTCTTATCCAAATAATCCGTTTGCAAAACAATTAAAAACTACAGCAGAATTTATTAATTCTAAGCTCGAAACCAAAGTATATTACGTTTCTATGGGTGGATTCGATACCCATGCAAATCAAGCCAATAGACAATCGCGATTACTCAAGACGTTTAGCGAAGCAATGGATATTTTTGTGAAAGACTTGGAAGCTTCTGATTCTTTTAAAGATACATTGATACTAACCTTTTCTGAATTTGGAAGGCGTGTTCAGCAAAATGCAGCTGGAGGGACAGATCATGGCGCTGCAAATAATCTTTTTGTGATTGCAAAAAACCTTAAAAAACCAGGGCTCTATAATGATTGTGCAGATTTAACAAATTTAGATAAAAATGGAGATCTAAAGTATACTATTGACTTTAGAAGTGTGTATGCGACTTTATTAGACCAATGGCTTGATGCGAGCCACTCAAAAGTGTTAGGGAGCTCTTTTGAAACTCTTGATTTTATATAATTCTTAGATTTTGATTTGTAAATTTATATCAGCTTCATTTTTTTTAGTGTTTGCTTCATCTGTTTTACTTTGTAAGCCATATTTAAAATATTTTTGATTAATGCCAATAAAGATTTATGCATACTAAATACAATATAGGATTTGATATAGGAAGTTCTTCTGTGAAAGTGGCCTTAGTTGACGCCGAAACTGGTAAAAATGTACTAACCTTTCATGAGCCTCCTCACGAAATGTCTATCATTTCAGAACAGAATGATTGGGCAGAACAAGATCCTAATGATTGGTGGGATTATATTTGTGTTGCAACCAAAAGAGTGATTAAAGAGTCTAAAATAGACGTTTCTAAGATTGAAGCCATTGGAATATCTTACCAGATGCATGGGCTGGTAGTTTTAGACAAAAGTGGAACACCACTTAGAAATTCAATTATTTGGTGTGACAGTCGAGCGGTACAAATTGGAAATACAGCTTTTGAAGTTAATGGACCAAAAAAATGTGAAGAGCACCTTCTTAACTCACCAGGTAATTTTACTGCTTCAAAATTAAAATGGGTTAAAGAACATGAGCCTGAACTCTATGCAAAAATTCATAAATTTATGTTGCCGGGGGATTATATAGCTTACAAGCTAACAGCTCAAATGAATACCACTAAGAATGGATTATCGGAAGGCATATTGTGGGATTATAAAACAAATACAATCGCCCAATGGCTTTTAGATTATTATGGAATCGATTCGAGATTAGTGCCAGAAATTGTAGCTAATTTCACTTCACAAGGGACTGTTACTAAAGCAGCTGCTTCTCAAACAGGGTTACCTCAAGGGATACCAATTACTTATAGAGCTGGGGATCAACCTAATAATGCCTTATCATTAAACATCTTAAGAAATGGAGAAGTTGCAGCTACAGGCGGAACTTCAGGAGTTATTTATGCAGTAACTAATAATACATCCTCAAAGGAGGCTACTCGAATTAATAATTTTGCACATGTCAACTATAATGTCCGAATGCCTTCAATTGGCAAGTTATTGTGTATTAATGGTGCAGGTATTATGTATCGATGGCTTCGAAACCAATGTGGCGACGATTCATACGAATCAATGAACCGCAAGGCTGCAAGAGTTGATATTGGATCTGAGGGGCTTTCAATCATTCCTTTTGGGAACGGAGCAGAACGTATGTTAGACAATAAAAACATAGGTACTCAATTTTGTAATATTAACTTAAACAAACATAGTAAAGGACATTTGTTTAGAGCAGCCCTGGAGGGTATTGCATTTTCTTTTGTTTATGGGATGGAGATTTTGAAAAATGACAACACGGTAATTAAGGTTATAAGAGCTGGTAATGATAACTTATTTAGATCTGAAATATTTTCAAATACACTCGCTACTCTAATTGGACATAAAATTGAAATTTATAATACTACAGGCGCTGTTGGGGCTGCTAGAGCAGCTGGTCTATTAGATGGTGATTTTGATAAATTTGGAAAAAACATCACTGATAATGATCATGTAATGACCTACTTACCATTAGAAAATAAAACTCCCTACTTAGATGCATACCAAATATGGAAAAACGAATTAGAAATATTAATAAAAAATAAATTATGAGTTTATTATCATCAAAAGAATACTTTAAGGGTATTGATTCTATTAAATTTGAAGGAAAAGAATCTGATAACCCTTTAGCATTTAAATATTATAATCCAAGTCAAATAGTTGCTGGGAAAACAATGCGTGAACACTTTAAGTTCGCTATCGCTTATTGGCATACATTCTGTGGGCAAGGATCAGATCCATTTGGTCCAGGAACACAAAATTTTGCATGGGACCAAGCTTCAGATCCTATCCAAGCTGCTAAAGATAAAGCTGATGCTGCATTTGAATTTATTGGAAAAATGGGCTTTGATTATTTTTGTTTTCACGATTATGATCTTGTTCAAGAAGCGCCAACATTTGCGGAGTCTGAAAAAAGATTAGCTACCATTGTAGACTATATTAAGCTGAAAAAAGAGGAAACAGGTATTAAATTGCTTTGGGGAACTGCAAATTGTTTTTCAAACCCTCGTTATATGAATGGTGCGTCTACGAATCCTGATTTTAATGTAATGGCTAGAGCAGGAGGACAAATTAAACTCGCTTTAGATGCTACTATTGCTCTAAATGGTGAAAATTATGTATTCTGGGGAGGTCGTGAAGGCTATATGTCATTATTAAATACAGACATGGGTCGAGAATTAGACCACATGGGACGGTTTTTAGCTACTGCAAGAGATTATGCAAGATCTCAAGGGTTTAAAGGGAATTTCTTTATTGAGCCTAAGCCAATGGAGCCTATGAAGCATCAATATGATTTTGATTCTGCAACAGCTATTGGTTTTTTAAGAGAATATGGTTTAGAGAATGATTTTAAAATTAACATTGAAGTAAACCACGCAACTCTTGCCCAACACACAATGCAACACGAGCTGGCCGTCGCTGCTAAAGCAGGTATGTTAGGAAGTATTGACGCCAATAGGGGAGATTATCAAAACGGATGGGATACAGATCAGTTTCCTAACAACATTCAAGAAACAACTGAAGCGATGCTTGTATTCCTTCAGGCTGGAGGTCTTCAGGGTGGTGGAGTTAACTTTGATGCTAAAATAAGAAGAAATTCAACTGATATGGATGATGTATTTCATGCGCACATTGGAGGTGCAGATACTTTTGCTAGAGCATTACTAACTGCTGATAAAATATTAACTTCTTCTTCATATAATACTCTTAGAGATCAACGTTACAGTACATTTGATAGCGGAAAAGGAAAAGATTTTGAAGCAGGAAAGTTAGATTTAAATGACCTTTACAAAATTGCCATGGAAAATGGTGAATTACCTCTTCAAAGTGGAAAGCAAGAGTTGTTTGAAAATATAATTAATCAACATATATAATAATATTTAACGATAATTATGAGCCAACTATTTTTAGCAAATACGTCCGTTCTTGAAGGATTAGATTGGGTTGTTCTTGGGATTTATTTTTTAGCGCTAATAGCAGTAGCTGTTTGGGTTGTTCTACAGAAAAATAACACAACAGAAGATTATTTTCTAGCTGGAAGAAATGTTGGTTGGTTTGTAATTGGCGCTTCTATTTTTGCATCAAATATTGGGTCAGAGCATGTAGTTGGATTAGCAGGAACCGGATTTGAATCTGGAGCTCCAATGGCGCACTACGAATTACATGCATGGATAGTTTTATTATTGGGTTGGTTATTTCTACCTTTTTATATTAGAAGCGGTGCCTTTACGATGCCAGAGTTTTTAGAAAAGCGGTTTGATAGTCGTTCGCGCTGGTTTTTGTCGCTGTTTTCTTTAGTTGCCTATGTTCTTACTAAAGTGTCTGTTACGATTTATGCTGGTGGTATAGTGGTTTCTGAATTAATTGGGATTCCATTTTGGTATGGGGCTATTGGCATTGTCATATTTACTGGTATATACACTGTAATAGGAGGAATGAAAGCGGTGATTTACACTGAAACCCTACAAACTATAATTTTGATTTTAGGATCTGTTTGTATTACCTATTTAGGTCTTCAAGAAGTCGGGGGTTGGTCTCAATTGCGCGAAACCGTAATTGCAGTCAGCCCTGACCATTTCAATATGTGGCGTCCAATCAGTGACCCTGACTTTCCTTGGACTGGCTTATTATTTGGAGGGACTATTGTTGGTATTTGGTATTGGTGTACAGATCAATATATTGTTCAAAGAACTTTAGCTGCAAATAATATCAAAATCGGACGAAGAGGAGCTATTTTCGGTGCTTATTTAAAACTGTTACCTATTTTAATTTTTCTAGTTCCTGGTATTATTGCCTTTGCATTATCAATTCAAAACCCTGAGGTTTTTACCATAAATAAAGCAGATAAAGCTTTTCCAATGTTAGTAAAATATTTATTGCCAGTAGGACTTAAGGGTTTAGTAGCTGGAGGTTTGATGGCAGCATTGATGAGCTCTCTCGCTTCAGTTTTTAATTCTTGCTCTACGATATTCACTATCGATATTTATCAAAAATTAAAACCTAATAAATCAGAAAAAGAGTTACTTTATACAGGGAGAATAGCAACTATTTTCATTGTTGTTTTGGGTATTATTTGGATTCCAATTATGGAAAAAATAGGTGGAGGTGTAATGTATCAATATCTACAAAATGTCCAATCTTATATAGCACCTCCAGTTACCGCTGTGTTTTTATTAGGAATTATTTGGAAACGAGTAAATTCACAAGCAGCAATTACTACTCTTTTAGCAGGTTTAGTTTTATTGATTATGCGCTTAGGATCAGAAATTTACTTTCAGTCAGAAATTATTTCTAATCAGACGGTTAACAGTGTTTGGTTTACATTTGCAACAATTAATTTCTCTCATATGGCAATTTTTATGTTTGTATTTTCTGTTATGCTTTGTATCTCAATCAGTCTGTTAACTACAGCTCCTAATTACAAAACAATTATTGGATTGTCTTATGGTACTCTTTCAGATAAACAGAAGCTAGATAATAAAAATAGTTATGATAGAATAGATGTAGTTCTTTCTGTATTGCTAGTATTATTAGTAATTGGAATTTTAAGCTATTTTACATCGTAGATTAAACTAATTATGAGTTTTTTGTCTAAAAATTAAACTTAAATAAATCTCAGTATGCACATAAAATTAAATATTAACTTTTCGTTATTGTTCTTTGTTTTATTTAATAGTAGCTGTCAAAGCAAGTCTATCAGTTCTGATAGTGATGACAATGCTCCTATAGCCTATAACTTAACATCCAAAACTATTTATGTGCCCCAATCTATTGATGGAACGATACAAAATCGTCCTGTGATTATTCAAACAACTAATGATATTGATCCAAACATAAATTACCCTATGGTTTTTGCCTTTCATGGTCGAGGTGGCTCTAATACTAATTGGGTCAATACTTTAACTGATTATACAACTAGTGGATCTTTTATTGGAATTTATCCACAAGGATTTTTAGACTGTTGGAATTTAGGACCTGAGCCTTCAAATGCAGATGATGTTGAGTTTGTAAATCTCATTGTTGAAGAATTACAAAACTATAGTAATTTAGATTTTAATAAAATGTACGCCATTGGAACTTCTAATGGCTCGGGAATGGTTAATAAATTAGCAATAGAAACAAATCATTTTTTGGCTATTGCACCTGTTGTTTCTCAACTTGTAGTCAGCCTTCCAATTTTAGAATCAACAAATCCAATTTCTGTTTTTCAAGTTAATGGAGCTGCAGATGAAACCATCCCTATTAATGGAGGTCCTAAATTTGGTCATATTTTTCTTGATGCCTATGTAAGTGCTGAGCTATGGGCTAGCAATTTCAATTGTTCTCAGAGTCCTGTGGTAAATATATTAGGCGATGACACTCTAACTATATTTGAATCTTGTGATGAAAATAAAGAAATTAGATATCTTAGGATTGAAAATGGAGGTCACAATTTAAATTTAAATATATTGTTTCCCGAAATATGGGAGTTTTTTCAACGTTTTTAAATGATTCAATTATGAACAGTATTCCATTAAAACTACTTCCTAAAGTTCAAAAAGAGATTTTTGGGACACTGTCTAGTGGAGTGGAGGTATTTACTTATACTTTAATTAATTCTAATGGCTACAAAGTATCTATTCTAAACTATGGTGCAATTATTCAAAATATTGAGGTTTCTGATTCTGTTGGTAATTTTGAAAATATAGTTTTGAACTATGACAATCTTGAAGCTTATACAAAAGACACTTCTTTTATTGGAGCCACTATTGGTCGCTATGCTAATAGGATAAATAATGCTAAATTCACATTAGATGGATACTTATATAAATTAAACCCTAATGATGGAACTAATAGCTTACACGGTGGTTTAGAAGGCTTTAATAAGGTGGTCTGGACAGCTAATACAAGTGTAAAAAATAGCTCAGTTTCTGTAAGCCTATCTTATCATAGCCCTGATATGGAAAATGGATTTCCAGGAAACCTATTTACAACTATTTATTACACTTTAACCAATTCTAACTCTCTAGAAATTTATTATACAGCTACTACTGATAAAAAGACTATAATAAATTTAACAAATCATTCTTATTTTAACCTTTCTGGAAATTTTAAAAAAACAGTTTTAGATCATCATTTAAAAATAGAATCTGACTACATACTTGAAGTAAATTCAAAGTTAATACCAACTACTAAACTTGATAATGTATCTTCAACTCCCTTTGACTTTCGACAGCTAAAGTTAATTGGTCAACATATTACTAGTGACGATAATCAGTTACGTTTAGGGTCAGGTTACGATCATTGTTGGGTACTAAATGGTGAGGGGGATTTACAATCAGTTTGCAAAATAGTGCATAAGGATACTGGGCGTTTACTAGAGGTTTTTACAACTGAGCCTGGAATACAAATCTATACAGGAAATCATTTAGAAGGTATTTACAACAAGCACTCGGGTGTATGTCTGGAAACACAACACTTTCCTAATTCACCAAATGAGCCTAAGTTTCCAACCGTTATATTAAATCCTGAAGATACTTATCGGTCTACTACAATTTTTAAATTTTCAAATCAATAATTATCAATTTAAACTCAACTTATTTAATTCGCATATTTAAACCGATAGTGATACTACTTCTATTTATGAGTTCATCATTTATTTTCTCTCAATCCAAAATAAATATATCCGGATTTGTATATGATGAATATGCGTATCCAGTTCCTTACAGCTCAATTGGTATCATAAAAAAGAATATTGGGGCTAGTTCAACTGAAGAGGGGAGTTTTAGTTTCTTTATTACAAAAAATGAACTTGGTGATATTTTAGAAATATCTTCAATTGGATATGAGACATTCAAAATAAGTGTTAAGGACTTCACTGAACTAATTGATAAAAAAATTATTTTAAAAGAGAAAATAACAGAGCTTAAAGAAGTTTCGGTTCAAAGTTCCAAGACAATTGTGAAAAAAGCACTTAAAAAGCTTAAAGAAAATACTTTAAGCTCCAAACATATTCTTGGAATACTTTACCGGCGTTGGTCTGTTGAAGACAAAATTTGTAGGTTTTTTATTGAACAGTATATTGATGTTGTTGATCGTGGGCCTTCGTATTTCACGGACGGATTTAAGATACGTCATAACCGAACTTCATCAGATTACAGGTTTGTTAAAAATTTACAATCACATCATTCTTTATATTATATGGAGTGGAACAATCCACTTCGCAAGGGAATATCATTGGGTGCCTATAAATGGAAAAAAGTAAAGGATACTAATTATGAAAATGAAGAAGTTGTAGTTATAAAAGGCACCAAGAAAAATGGAGAACTCATAACACTATATATAGGTTTTGATACTTTCAAAATATACAGAATAGAGAAGTTTACTGATACTGATAATGGAACCACTATGGATGCTATTTATGTATATAAAAATAACAATCAAAACAAGCTGTATCTCAGTTATCACAAAAGAGAGTATTCTTTTTACTTGAAAATGCCAGATAATGTTAAAAGAATTTTAGTTCAGACTGGAAAAAAACCAAAACAATATGTACCAGCTGCCTATAGGCATGAAGTTTTTGTTTTGAATCTTGCTAATTACTCTAAGAATTTAAAGTCAAAAGGAGACGAATCAAATCAAAGAGATATGACTTTATATAAATTAGATTATAATCAAAATTTTTGGGATAATTTAAGTTTACCACCAGAGACCAAATTTTATAAGAAAAACATAAATGAGTTAGAAGGGCTGTTTGATGTTCCAATTGAAACACAGTTTAAGTTTTCAAATTCTAATTAATTTTATTAAATGACCAATTTCTTACATAATTTAAATCGATATTGCTTCAAACTATACAATAAATAAATTTACTTTACATTTTTAAATCTTAATAAGTGAGAAAATATATTTTTATTTGTTTTTTAATTTCTGTTTTGTTTACAAATTCACAACAAACAAAATATAATTCTAAACAGCCAAATTTTTTATTTGTTTTAGTGGACGATCAACCTTTTGATGCAGTAGGTTTCTCAGGGCGTTATCCTTTTTTAAAAACTCCTAATATTGACCGCCTTAAAAATGAAGGAGCCAACGTAGAAAACTTTTTTGTTACACAGTCTATATGCTCGCCTTCACGGGCTAGTTTTTTAACAGGAACTTATCCTCATATTCATGGAGTTAATCAAAACAATAAACACGTCGATCCTAATTGGAACGAATTCGCTCCCTACTCAACTCATTTACAAGCCGCTGGGTATGAAACTGCACATATTGGTAAAATTCATATGGCACATTTAAAAGGTAAAGCTCATATAAGGCCTGGTTTTGATTATTGGTATAGTTTTATTGGTCAAGGAGAATACTTTGACCCACAAGTCAACGAAAATGGTAATGAATTTCAAGAAAATGGATACATAACAGATATTTTAACTGAAAAGGCAGTGGACTGGTTAAAAAATAAACGAGATTCAGATAAACCTTTTAGCATAAATTTATGGCATAAAGCTGTACATCAGCCTCACTTGCCTGCTCCTAGACATAAAAGTTTATATATTGATAAAGAACTACCAACACCCCCATATGATACTCATAAAGAAACATTTAAAGGTAAGCCAGAATGGCAACGAAAAAAAACATTTGGATTTGACTGGAAAAAAAACCTACCTATTCCTTTAGAGTTGCCCGAACAAGAGTGGCCTATTAATTATGATAGAAACATGGATCTTTTAAGATGTTTGTCGTCAATAGATGAGTCTTTAGGAAAAGTATTAGCCACTTTAGAGGAAATGGGTGAGTTAGACAATACAGTAATAATTTACAGTAGTGATAATGGTTATTTTATGGGCGAACATACTTACTTGGATAAACGTTTGGCTTATGAAAACTCTATGCGAGTACCAATGGTTATACGTTATCCGGAACTAATACATAAAAACACTACTGTGAAGCAGAAATGCTTGAACATTGATTTGGCACCAACTATCCTAAATCTAGCCGGTTTAGATATTCCTAATTACATGCAAGGAGAGTCGATGGTTGATCTATTAAAAGGTAATGATGTTGATGATTGGCGGGATGCGATTTTATTTGAATATTTTAAAGATACTTACTGGCCCTACGCCGGACCAAATCAAATCGCTGTTCGTACTGATAGATATAAGTTAGTTGATTGTTTTCTTAAAAATGATATAGACGAATTATATGATCTCCAAACAGATCCAGGAGAAATGACTAACTTGATTAATGATTCTAGTTATGATGCTGTTGAACAGGATCTTAGAGAACAGGCAACATTATTAAAAAAACAATTTAAGTATAATCCGAATAGAGATTGGTGGTTAAAAAAAGTTATGAATTCAAAGAGGATTAAATAGTACGTAGTTAAATCCTATTATCTACTAGTTATTTTGTCTGGTAAATTAGTTGTCTAATGATTATTTATAAAAATTTTATGCGTTTATCTATTTTGACTTTGTTGTTTTTACCATTTTTTTTAGGATGTAAATCGTCAATGGTAAATCAAACCAACAAATCTCCAAATTTTATAATTATTTTGGCCGATGATCAGGGTTGGAATGGAACTTCTGTTCAAATGACAGATAATGAAATTCAATCTAAAAGTGATTATCATCAAACTCCAAATATTGAAGCGTTATCAAATAAAGGAATGCGTTTTTCTAGTGCTTATGCAAGTGCACCGGTATGTTCTCCCTCACGATATAGTATTCAGTTTGGACAGACACCAGCGAGGCTTAAAATGATTAGAGTAGGAATGAATACAAACCATATTGATCATCTAACTCCATTAACAATTCCTAAATTATTGAAAAAAATCAACTCTAACTATACCACTGCTCATTTTGGTAAATGGGGAATTGATGTTAACCCTTCATTTCTTGGATATGACCAAAGTGATGGTATTACTGGAAATAAAGATGGTGTTTTTAACCATAAATCAAATAAAAAACAATGGAAAAATACTATTTCAGACGATCCTAAAAAGATATTTAGCACTACCAAAAGTGCTATTGATTTTATTGAAAGTCAAGCGAAATCTAAGACTCCATTTTTTTTACAAGTTTCTCATTATGCGGTTCATTCTGATATAATGATGCGTAAAGAAACTCTTAAAAAATACCAGAATATAGATAGAGGACTATATCAAAATCACGCAGGATTTGCTGCTATGACTGAAGATTTAGATTCTGGAGTTGGTATATTATTAGACCGTGTTAGAGAACTAGGATTGGAGAGTAATACCTATATAATCTACACATCTGACAACGGTGCTGTGCCTGTTATGCCTCCAAAATCTAAGTATACAAATGGCTCAAATTATCCTTTAAGTAGAGGGAAGTGGGATGCAATGGAAGGTGGTATTCGTGTACCTTTTATAATATCCGGTCCTGAAATAATGGCTGGATCTGAATCTGCAATTCCAATTACGTTTTCTGACTTATTACCAACTATTGTAGAATTGGCTGGTGGAACAACTTTTAATAAAACTAATTTGGATGGAGGGAGCTTTAAAAACATCCTTAATAATAGTGGTAAAGGGATAATAAATCGCTTTTCTGAAGGACTTATTTTTCATGTTCCATACGAAAATGGAATTGCATTAAAAAGAGCACATTCTGCTATCATTATTGATAATTTTAAATTAATTAAATTTTATGATAATAATGAACTTCTCTTATTCAATATAAATAAGGATATTAGTGAGGATAATAATTTAGCTTCAATATTTCCAGAAAAGTTAAAGAAACTTGAAGGTGCCTTGGATAGCTATTTAAATCAAGTTAAAGCACCTAAATGGAAACCTGGTATCTCATGGAAAAATAAATCAATTGAATCATTCAATTCTTATCATTAGTCAACATTTAAAACCTGTGAAAAATCAATTTAATAAGTCCTTTTTTTGGATCATATATTTCCTAATAACTTTAAGTTACTGCCAAGAAAAATCAGTTACCAATAAGTCTCCAAATATTGTATTTATCTTTTCAGATGACCATGCTACAAATTCTATATCTGCTTATGGTGGTCTTTTTACAGACTTAGCTCCAACACCCAATATAGATAGAATAGCAAAAGAAGGAGCTATACTTAAAAATGTTTTATGTACTAATGCAATATGTGGCCCTAGTAGAGCTTCGATCTTAACTGGTACATACAGCCACATTAATGGATATTATAAGAATTATAAAGGTGGAGTTTTTAATAATCAACAATGGACTTATCCTCAGGCTTTACAAGAAGGTGGATACCAGACAGCATTAGTTGGAAAATGGCATTTAGCATCTGAGCCTGTTGGGTTCGATTATTTTAAATATCATATCTCTAAAGGAGAACAGGGTCTTTACTGGGATCCCATTTATAATGATAATGGAAATAAAATAAAAGAAAAGGGATATGCTACAAATTTAACAACTGATTTTGCAATAGAATGGTTGCAAGAAAGAAATAAAGATGAACCTTTTTGCTTGCTATTACAGTTCAAAGCACCTCACAGAGAATGGTCGCCTGATAAGAAATATGAACATTTATGGAATGATATAGAAATGCCTTACCCTTTAACTTTTAATGATAGTTATTTAGGCAGGGAGCTTACAGCAGGAGATACCGAAATGACAATGGATTATTTTAGCAGGCAAGACATGAAAATGCTGCCACCAGACTCCTTAACACAAAAAAAACAAAGAAGATGGCTACAATATGGTTTTAAGCCTGGTGAAACAGTAAAGCTCTCTAAAAAGTTAAGCTCCCAAGAAAATCGCAACTTAAAATATCAAAAATATATCAAAGATTATCTAGCAACAATTAGATCGGTTGATGATAACATTGGTAGGGTTCTAAAATACCTAAAAGATAATAATTTAGAACAAAACACTATAGTCGTTTATAGTTCAGATCAAGGTTTTTTCCTAGGAGAACACGGTTTTTTTGATAAACGATTTATGTATGAAGAGTCTTTAAAGATGCCATTCGTTATTCGTTATCCAGGAGTTGTTAAGCCTGGAACAATAGTTAATGACATTATATCAAATATTGATTTTGCTCCGACACTATTGGATATGGCTGGGGTTAATATTCCTGAAAATGTTCAAGGTAAAAGCTTCTTTCAGAATTTAAAAGAGAATACGTCTAAGGATTGGCGACAATCAATGTATTATCATTACTACGAATATCCTTATTATCACCGTGTGCAACCTCATTATGGTATTAGAGATCAACGTTATAAGCTAATTCACTTTTATTATAATATTGATGTTTGGGAATTTTATGATCTACGTAATGATCCATCTGAAATTAATAATTTAATTGATAACCCTAGCCATGCTTCACTAATCAATCGTCTAAAGACCGAGTTGTATCAGTTAAAGAAAAGCTATGGAAATAATATGTCTATTGAAGAATTAAGACATATTTCAGACAATGACTTTGGAGGTTTAGAGTCAAATAAAAAACAATAGAATGTAGATTATTAGTTATATTTAATTTTTTAAACTCATATGAAGCTCTTAAAATTTAGTTTTTTAACTTTACTATTCATTTCTATTTCCGGTTCAAAGCCCTCTAGGCAGTCTAATAAAATGAACGTGTTATTCATTATAGCAGACGATTTAAATTGTGCCTTAGGTGCATACGGGGATCCTATAGCTATTACACCAAATATCGATAAACTTGCTAAGGAAGGACTTCTTTTTAGTAATACGCATGTTCAATATCCTTTATGTGGACCCTCAAGGGTTTCTATTATGACTGGATTGTATCCAGATCAAACAAAATCAAAAAAATTAAGATTATATGTCCGTCAAACTATTCCAAATGTTATTACACTTGGACAAAAATTTAGAATGGAAAATTACCACTCAGTTCGGGTTGGTAAAATTTATCATTATCACAACCCTAGAGATATTGGGACTGCTGGTCACGACGACTCATACACTTGGGATCGAACAGTAAACCCGTACGGTCGCGATAAAATAGAAGAATATAAATTAAATGGATTAAAACCAAAACTTGATGGTGGTACTTTAAGTTGGTTTAAAGCAGATGGTAGTGACGAAGAACAAACAGATGGAATTGGTGCTACAGAAACTATAAATTTTTTAGATGAGTTTTCTAAAAGTGGTGAGAATTTCTTTTTAGCCTATGGTCTTTACAGACCTCACGTCCCTTTTGTTGCCCCAAAAAAATATTTTGATTTATATGATAGTACTGATTTTACAGTTCCACAAAGCAATGATACTTATCTCAAGACAATTCCAGAGCCTGCAGCCATCTCTGTTCGTAGTAAAAAGGAACAAGTTGATTTAGAACCTGACCTTGCTAAAGAAATTAAACTTGCTTATTATGCGACTACAAGTTTTATGGACGCCCAAATTGGACGAGTGTTAGATAAACTCAAAGCAACTGGATTAGATAAAAATACAATTGTAGTGTTTACTTCTGATCACGGATATCACCTTGGGGAACACGGCCATTGGCAAAAACAAACACTATTTGAAGATGCGACTAGAGTTCCTTTAATTATTTCTGGACCTAATGTTACGAACAATAATAAAGTCATAGATTCTCCTGTAGAATTAATTGATTTATACCCTACGATTATGGATGTAGTAGACTTCCAATCTCCTAGTTTTGTAAGTGGTAAAAGCTTATTTCCATACTTTAGTAGTTCAGATGTATCAGTTAGAACAAGTGCTTTGACTGAACTACGGGTAATCATTAAAGATAAAATAGCTCAGGGTTATGGGATACAAACCAATAGGTATCGTTTAAACCAATGGCGATATAAAGGGGAGTTTAGTTATGAGCTATATGATCATAAATTTGATAAGTTTGAGCTAGAAAACTTAGCCAACAATGTAGATTATTTATCAACTAAAGATTCACTTGTTAATGTTATAAAATCTCGTATCTCAGAAGCTAAGATTAAACCTCTTGGTTTAGGAAAACAAATTGATAATGCAATGCCAAGTTTTGAGCCAAAACGATTTTTTCCAAAACAAAAATAAAGTTTACTACGCCTAATTTTATTATTTATCAAAATTGAATATCTGTGTTCTTATTATTTGTTTAGTTTGATGTATTAAATATATTTGGCATATGAAATACATCGCTTCTTCACTTACTTTACCTAATGGCTCTATTTTAAAAAATAGAATTGCAAAATCTGCTATGAGTGAGAATTTTGGAACACAATACCATGCTCCAAGTAAGGGCTTAATCAATGCATATCGGATTTGGGCTAAAGGCAACCCTGGTTTGCTTATTACTGGAAATATTATGGTAGATTCATTGGCATTAGGTGAATCTCGAAATGTTGTTGTTGAAGATTATAAAGATTTTGAGCTATTAAAAGAATGGGCTAGTTCAGTAAAAGGAACTGGTGTTCATCTTTGGCCACAAATTAATCATCCAGGAAGACAAGCTTTTTCGGCGATTAATAGAAAGGTATTTGCACCATCTGCTTTACCATTAAAAATGGGAAATGCTTCTAAAATGTTTAAACTTCCGTTAGCTTTAAAAGAAGAGGATATATGGGGCATTATTAAACGTTTTGGGAATACTGCTAGAATTTTAAAAGAAGCAGGGTTTACCGGCTGTCAGATTCATGGCGCTCATGGGTACTTAGTTAGTCAGTTTTTATCTCCTAATAGTAACATAAGATCAGATAAATGGGGTGGTTCTGTTTCCAACAGAGCCCGTTTTGTTTTAGAAATTTATCGTGAAATTAGAAACCAAGTAGGGTTCAATTATCCGATAGGCATCAAAATTAATTCTGCAGATTTTCAGCGAGGTGGATTTACAGAAAAAGATTCTGTTGAGGTAATTAATCTCCTTGAAAATGAAGGAATTGATTTAATAGAAATTTCTGGTGGGACTTATGAGAAACCTACTATGATTCAAGGAGATGTTAAAGAAAGTACTAAAGCTCGTGAAGCTTATTTTTTGGAGTACATTAAAAAAGCACGAAAACTGATAAATACTCCCTTAATCCTTACAGGTGGTTTTCGTTCTGTTTCTGTAATGGAGAAAGCTTTAGACAACGGTCATTTAGACGTTATAGGTTTGGCTAGGCCTTTTTGTTTATATCCAAATCTGGCAAATCAAATTTTTGATGGATCTATAAAACAATTTGAAACCCCTATTCCAAAAATTGGTATTAAATTTTTAGATAAACTTGGTGGAGTTGAATTACCTTGGTATGAGCTTCAAATTCAGCGTATAGGAAAAGGTAAGTCACCTAAAATTAATCTCTTAGGAATTTTAGCTTTCTGGTTCAGTATTAAAAGTCTGATTTATAAGTCTTTTTGGAAGAATAAATAACCTTTTGTAATAAGGTAATAAAAATTGAGCTAACCTTTTAATCTTCTTAATACTTGTGTTTTTTATAATTTATTTTTTAAATGTAAAACTTATACTGTTTGTTAATGCAACATTGTTTTAATAAATTTGATTTATGGGAATTATTAGAAAAACTCAAGCATTAGGATTATTGTTAAATGAATTTGATAAAGATTCAAATGCGATTTCTGCTATCGAATTAGTTAAACGTCTTGGTGATAAAATTAATAAGACAACAGTGTACAGATTATTAGATAAATTTGTTGACGATGGGTTGTTACACTTCTTTTTAGACGCTAATGGAGTTAAATGGTTTGCTAAATGCAAGGGTTGCTCTAAGACTAATCATCTAGATGTTCATCCTCATTTTCAGTGTACTGAATGTGGAATTGTAGATTGCTTAGAAATTAATATTACTATACCAGAAATTCCAAATCGTAGAGTCGATAACTCTCAAGTTTTAATTTTGGGGCAGTGTGATCTTTGTACTAAATAAATATTTTTTTTTACTGTAGCGGCCATTAACGGAGTTCCATAGCTACTTTTTGAATTAATATCCTTTACATGCTTTATTAAATATGAAGCAACCTCATTATTGCTGTAATAACAAGCCAGAGTCAAGGCTGAGTAACCTTTTTCGCTAATTACATTTATAATATTACTATCTTGTTTAACTAATTCCTTGATTTCTAGCAAAGAACCACTTCTAGCAATATCAAAAACTGAAGATTCTTGTGCCTCTAAATTTAAAATAAAAATTAAGGACAAAAGAAAAATGAAAAAGTTATTTTTATGTAGTCGGAATACCATTTGATAAGAATTACTTGTAAAGTTAACGATTTATAATCAGTAGCTAAAAAATATAGATATCTAAAAATAAATAGTTTCTCTTGGAAATAGTTCTGGGTTGTCAAAGTAAGTGAAGTCTAACCATTTTGGGGAGGATTTAATCGAAAATAGTTCGTTTGGGACAAATTTAGATTTTGTAAACTTAAAGCAATAGCTAATATTCCTATTGAATTTTTTATACTGACAATGTATTTTTTTAAATTAGCAATCTAAATTAACACATAACGATTAAAACCAATGGTAACAAGATTATACATCGTATTTTTTATGCTGATAACAACATTACTTACAGCACAAAATTCTCTGATTCGTATGCCTCGAATTAGTCCAAATGCCCAAGAAATTGCTTTTTCTTTCCAAGGAGATATTTGGATTTACAACTTCGATACTCAGCTAACAAAACGGTTAACCATTCACGAGGGATATGAAAGTAACCCTATCTGGAATACTTCTGGGGATCAACTCGCCTTTTCTTCGAATAGAAAAGGAGCAAATAATATTTTTACGATCAGTAAAAATGGAGGGACACCTAAACAATTAACATATTATCCAACAGGTGATACTCCTTATGATTGGACATCTAATAACAATATTGTATTTGCTACAACAAGAGTTTTAAAAGGGCCTGAATGGGATGAGCAAATCTATCAAGTCAATGCTAATGGTGGTACTCCGCAAAGATTCATAACAGCTTTAGGTAGTATGGCAACTGTTTCTCCTGACGGTAATTTGGTAGCCTTTGTGAAAGGAGCTTGTAGAATTTCTAGAGAAGATTATTCAGGTTCAGCCCAGCGAGATGTGTGGATTTATAACATTAAAACAGGAAGCTATTTTCAATTAACTTCTTCAAAAAAGAATGATCATTCACCTTTATGGGACGCAGCAGGTAATTTATATTATATAGGAGCTGAAAGTGGTCGTTATAATATCTATCAGCAATCTATAAATTCTAACGGTTCAGCAAATGGGTCTTCTAAAAAAATGACGAATCATAATAAAAATGGTGTTGTTTCTTTTTCTGTAAGTAATCATGGAACTATAGTCTACACAACACTTTTTGATCTATATCAAATAAATGAGTTGCAAACTAAGAAGATCAACTTAAAAATAGAATCAGATTACAAATTTGAAACCGAAAAAGAAGTTTCTACAACTTCAGATATTTCCAATTTTGATGTTTCACCCAACGGAAAATTAATTGCTATCGAAATTAATGGAGAAATTTTTGTCAAACAAAATAATAAGGATAGAAAAAACTCTAATAATGTTAGTAATCATACTTACAGAGACAGGAATCCACAATGGATTAGTGATACAGAGTTGTTATTTGTTTCAGATAGAGATGGTCATAATGAAATATATAAAGCTGTTTCTGATGATACCTTGGTTGAATTAGATAGGAGTTTAAAGATCTCAATCACGAAACTCACTAAGAGTGAAGAAGATGTGTATGATATTCTGGTCTCACCAGACCACAAAAAATTAGTTTATAGAGTAGGTAGAGGAAATTTAATTTTGGCAGATGTAGATGCTGGAGTTGTATCCAACAGTAAAGCATATTCATCGGGATGGGCAGAAGCAGAGGACGTAAGTTGGAGCCCAGACAGTAAGTATATTGCTTATTCTCAGGAAGACTTGAACTTTGATAGTGAGATTTTTATACATTCTGTAGAGAACCTAAATGATAAGTTTAATGTTTCTATGCATCCAAGAAGTGATAGAGCTCCAGTTTGGAGTCCAGATGGTAAAAAATTAGCATTTTCTTCCAATAGAAGTGGAAACAGAGGTGGAATAGATTATGATGTTTGGATGGTCTGGTTAAAAAAAGAAGATTGGGAACGATCTAAAACAGATAGAGATAATGGAGACTATTATTTAGAAAAAGAAGCTGATAAGGATAAGAAAGAGATGGAGTTAGAGGTTACTATCGATAAAGAAAAAATTTTTGATAGACTTACTAGAATAACCAGATTACCAGACGATGAGTACGGAGGCATGTTTGGTCCCGATAGTAAATATGTTTATTATTCGGCAACAGATCCATCAACAAATATCCGAAGTTTTTTTAAAGTTAAATTAGACGGTACTAGCCCAAAAGCTATAAAAGAAACTTCAAGAGTTGGGAGAGTTGCAGGTATTGATGGTAAATTTTATTTTACATCTGGTGGTAAGTTAAAAGAATTGAACCCTGACGGAGATAAAATCACCTCTTTGGCTCATGTAGCAAAATATAAAGAAGATTTTGTTGCCCTCAATCATCAAATTTATCAAGAAGGTACTCGTGTGCTATCAATGGGTTTCTATGATCCTAATTTCCATGGTTATGATTGGAAGTCGTTGATTAAAAAATACAAACCATTAGTATTAAAAGCGAGTACAGAGCAAGATTACAGTTTTGTGTTTAATTTGTTATTAGGTCAATTAAATGCTAGTCATATGGGGTATAGAGCAGAAACTTCTGAACGTACAAACAGTGATAATATTGGGCTTTTAGGGATTGAAGTGAAGAATATTTCAAATGGGGTTCAAATAGAGTATGTACTCAAAAATTCAGTAGCAAATAAATTAAAAGTAAACTTAAAAGTTGGAGATATTATCACTGCGGTTAATCGAAAACTGATAACTAAAAATACTAATTTTTATAGTTTACTAAAAAATTCCAAAACTGAAGAAGTGTTATTAACTAAAAGTGATGGAAAAGATATTGTTGTTAGAACCTCGAATTCTTTAAAGACTTTACAATATGAAGCATGGGTAGAATCTAGAAGAGAGTTAGTAAAAAAATATTCAAATGAACAGTTAGGGTATATTCATATTAAAGGAATGAATGCTCCGAGTTTTGAAAGTTTTGAACGCGATTTGAAAGCTAGTGGATATGGTAAAAAAGGTATTGTAATTGATGTTCGATACAATGGTGGAGGATGGACAACAGATCGTTTAATGGCTGTTTTGAATGTTGACCAACATGCGTATACTATTCCAAGAGGGGCAGCTAATAACTTACAGAATGAGAATAAAAAGTTTCAAGGGAATTACCCTTTTAACGAGCGAGCAATTTTATCAGTTAACACAAAACCTACTGTGGCATTGTGTAACGAGAACAGTTACTCTAACGCAGAAATATTTTCACATGCCTATAAAAATTTGGGACTAGGTAAATTAGTAGGTCAGCCTACTTTTGGTGCAGTAATTTCTACGGGTGGCTATAGTTTATCAAAAGGCTATGTCCGTATGCCATTTCGTGCTTGGTATGTCAAGAAATCTGGACTGAATATGGAAAATGATGCTCCTGCAGTTCCTGATTATTTGGTAAAGAACGCACCAGGTTGGGAAGCAAGAGGCGAAGATACTCAGTTGCAAAAAGCGGTTAATGTTTTACTAGAAGAAATAAAATAAAAAACCCACAACCATAAAAGGTTGCGGGTTCTACTGTGGAGTCGCCGAGAATCGAACTCGGGTCCAAACAAGCTAATAAAAAGCCTTCTACACGTTTAGTTTTTATTTAATTGTCGTAAATAAACTGACTAAAAACGGCCCATTTATTTCTTAGCTTCTTTAGTTTCAAACCTCTACCGAAGCCTCAGAGATTCTAGGTTTACATTTACGATGTCTCAAATTTGAACGCCGTGAACCAAGGCTTTCAGGAGACATTTAGCTTGCACACCTTGTGTACCGAGGCTTATCCTACTATGATTCGGATTAAGCAGCTAAAGCGTAGTTATTCTCGCCGTTTAAAATTTGACATGGTCTTTAACGTGTATCAATATCATCACACGACGTGCTTACAGTTTAGTAGATCTCGCTGTCAATACCAGTCGACCCCTTCACTCTAGTACCCCATAAGTTGGGAAATGCAAAGTTACAAAAAAACTTGTCCAACCGCTTAAATCCATTTACTTTCGTAAAAAATTATTTTTTAACTTTAATTTTATGAAGTTTGCTATCATTCAAGAACGTAAATCACCACCAGATAGGCGCGTTGTTTTAGATCCAGAGTCATGTCAAAAATTACTTTCAACTTTTCCCTCAGCACAATTAATAATCGAGTCTTCTCCCATCAGAGCTTTTACTGATATGGATTACAGTTCTGTAGGACTTGATGTTGTATCCGATGTGAGCTCTGCAGAAGTCTTGATTGGAGTAAAGGAAGTGCCCATTGAGGCACTTATTCCCAACAAAAGTTATTTCTTTTTTAGTCATACAATTAAAAAACAACCATATAATCGAAATCTTCTACAAGCAATTTTAGATAAAAATATTACTCTATATGATCATGAAACATTAGTTAACAAATTTCATCACCGATTAATTGGTTTTGGATATTATGCTGGTGTAGTAGGCGCCTATAACGGATTTCGAGCTTTAGGATTAAAACTAAACAGTTTTAAGCTTCCAAAAGCAAATACATTAGTTGATAGATTAGCCTTAAATAAACAATTAGATCAAATTAATATTCCAAGTGTAAAAATTATATTAACTGGGACAGGACGTGTCGGTCAAGGCGCTAAAGAAATTCTAGATCATTTGAATATTAAACAGGTTTCTGTGAATCAATTTTTAAATGACAAATTTGAAGAGGCAGTGTATGTACAGTTAGATGTTTTGGATTATTGCGAACGTCATGATGGTATGTCAATAGGAAAAAAAGATTTCTTTGAATCCCCAAAAGCTTACAAATCGATATTTTATCGATTTACTAAAATTGCCGATTTTTTCATAGCTGGTCATTATTATGGTAAAGATGCTCCAGTTTTTTTTACACGTGAGCAAGCGAAGGCATCGAGCTTCAATTTAAAAGTTGTTGCTGATATCAGTTGTGATATTGATGGACCTGTAGCTTGTACTATTCGTCCTTCAACAATTGATCAACCTATCTATGGATATGACCCAGAAACAGAGTCAGAAGTCGATTTTAAAAACACTTCTGCTATTGCTGTAATGGCTGTAGATAATTTACCATGTGAATTGCCTAAAGATGCTAGTGAAGGTTTTGGTAATTCTTTTGTAGAAAATATTTTACCTGCTTTTTTTAATAACGATCATGGAGGGATACTTAATCGAGCTAAAATGACTGAAAACGGAAAATTAACTTCTTCATTTTCTTATTTACAAGATTATGTAGATGGGAAATAATTAAATCAAAAAAGCCTATCTGTTAGGATAGGCTTTTTGTAAAAAATAATGTATTTATAAAAGTTAGAGAACTCTAACGTTTACTGCATTCATTCCTTTTCTACCTTCTTTTAATTCAAATTCAACAGCATCACCTTCATTAATCTCATCGATTATTCCAGTAACGTGTACAAAATACTCTGTGTTTGAATCATCTTCTGTAATGAAACCAAATCCTTTGGATGCATTGAAGAATTTTACTGTACCGTTTTTCACTTTATATAAATTTTAGATTACAAAGTTAATATTATATTTTAGTTTACTATCAATTTTTTAAAAATTATTAAATTTTAATATTATAAGAGTCTATAGATTAATGCTTTATAGGTTAATTAAGGTTTGATTGTATATCAAATCTTCAAATGCTTCTCGTTTTCTTATAAGCTGTGTTCTACCGTTATAGCATATTACTTCAGCAGGTCGAAATCTTGAGTTGTAATTACTAGCCATCATGAAACAATATGCACCTGCATTTTTGAAAGCTAATATGTCCCCTTCATTAATTTCGCAAATCTGTTTATTATTAGCAAAAGTGTCTGTTTCACAAATATATCCTACGACTGAATAAAAACGTTTCTTTCCTTTTGGATTTGAAATATTTTCTATTCGGTGATCTGAATTATATAACATAGGTCGAATCAAATGATTAAAGCCAGTATCTAACTGGGCAAATACTGTGGATGTAGTTTGCTTTATAGCGTTGACCCTAGACAAAAAATAACCTGACTCGCTTACCAAGAATTTTCCAGGCTCAAATATCAATGTTAATTCCTTTCCATAATTTTTACAAAATTTTTTAAATCGTTTAGAAAGTTTTTCTCCAAGTTCTTCAATGTTGGTTTCGAGTCCTTTTTCCTTATAAGCAACTTTAAATCCTGAACCAAAATCAATAAACTCAAGCCCCTTAAATTGTATTGCGACATCAAATAAAATTTCACTAGCACGCATAAACACATCTGTATCAAGAATATCACTTCCTGTGTGCATGTGAATTCCATTGATAATCATTTTTGTATTTTTTACAATACGTATTAATAATGGTATTTGATGTATAGAGATTCCAAACTTTGAGTCGATATGCCCAACTGAAATATTGGTGTTTCCCCCGGCCATTATGTGTGGGTTAATTCTTATACAAACAGGAGTGGTTGGGTGTTTGCTTCCAAACTGTTCTAACATGTATAAGCTATCAATATTAATTTGTACCTTTAGTTTAACCACTTCTTCAATCTCATCAAGAGATACTCCGTTTGGAGTATAGATTATATTTTCTGCTTTATATCCCGCGTGAAGTCCCAATTTAACTTCTTGTATAGAAACAGTATCTAACCCAGCTCCAAGTTTATTTATAAACTTTAGGATAGAAATATTTGTCAATGCTTTAGCTGCATAGTTTATTTTTAGTTTTTTAATTTTACTAAATGCTGATGTGAGTCGGTTGTATTGTTCTTCAATTTTATTTGCATTATAGACGTATACAGGACTCTTATATTTTTTCTCTATTTGTAATAATGTTTCTTGATTCATTTTAATTATTATTTCAGCTCAAACTTATCTTTAATTTCTTTTACTACAATAAATATTAAAATTTTAATCTATTTTTACACTTAATGTTAAATAATAAACAAATTGAAGACTATTGCTTCTTGTGTAAATGAAATTTTAGTAGCTCGACCTTATTTAGAGGAAGCATTATCTAGGGAGATTATTAATTTTTCAGCCCTAGCTAAAGATTTGAACCATACTGTTTCTGAGATGTTACGAAAACCTGTTAAAAATGGTGCAATAACAATGGCTCTGAGGCGCTATAAGACACCAGTAGATTTTGAGAATGAAGTTTTCATAAAAAATGTATTTAAAAATTTAGGAGATATTACAGTACGTTCAAACTTAATTGATTTTACTTTTCAAAATTCTGAGACTTTAATAAATAGCCATTCTAAAGTATTAAAAAAAATAAAAAAAAATCATCAAATATTTTACGCATTCACCCGTGGAATTTTCGAAAGTAATTTTATCATTTCTAGTTCTGAAAAGAACAATATAGAAGAAGTATTTAAAGATGATAAGTTAATAGCTTTAAAAGATAGTCTATCTGCTATTACGTTAAATCTTCCAGAACGAAGCTCTAAAATTGTTGGTTTATATTATCAAATATTTAAACGCTTGGCTTGGGATAATGTCACTTTGTATGAAATTATCTCAACTACCAACGAGTTTACTATACTGGTTGAGGAACATTTAGTAGATAAAGCTTTTTCTATCATTAAAGGATTGAAACATTAATAAACTTAAAAATCAATCTATTAAAATCATGACAAAAAATATTGGTAAAACGCCATAGGTTAATTACTTTTGTCACTTTAATTTTATATACATTTTTCCCAACTGAAAAATAAAAAAGAAATCCATTAATAGATGAATTTACACGAATATCAAGGAAAAGAAATTTTAAGCACTTTTGGAGTTAAAGTTCAGAAAGGTATAGTAGTAAGTTCCGCTTTGGAAGCTGTCGCAGCAGCTAAAAAACTTACTGAGGAAACAGGAACTGGCTGGCATGTGATAAAAGCCCAAGTTCATGCTGGTGGCCGTGGAAAAGGTGGCGGAGTTAAATTAGCTAAAAACTTGGTTGAAGTTGAATCTATAGCAGAACAAATCATTGGTATGCAATTAGTAACTCCTCAAACCTCATCAGAAGGAAAAAAAGTACACCAAGTATTAGTAGCTGAAGATGTATATTATCCAGGAGAATCAGAAACAAGTGAATTTTATATTTCTGTACTATTGAATAGAGCATCTGGCAAAAATATGATTATGTATTCTACAGAAGGAGGAATGGACATTGAAACGGTTGCTGATGAAACACCTCATTTAATATTCACTGAAGAAATTGATCCTTCTACTGGAATGCTTCCATTTCAAGCACGCCGTATTGCTTTTAATCTTGGTTTGTCTGGAGCTGCTTTCAAAGACATGACAAAATTTGTATCATCACTATACACCGCTTACGATAAGTCAGACGCTTCTTTATTTGAAATCAACCCTGTTTTGAAAACTAGTGATAATAAAATTCTAGCTGTAGACGCAAAAGTAACTATTGATGATAATGCGTTGTTTAGACATAAAGATTATTTAGATTTAAGAGATATTCGCGAAGAAAACCCAATTGAAGTAGAGGCAGATACTTTAGGTCTCAATTATGTCGATCTTGACGGAAATGTGGGTTGTATGGTCAATGGCGCTGGTCTTGCAATGGCTACAATGGATTTAATAAAACAAGCTGGAGGTGATCCTGCAAACTTCTTAGATGTTGGTGGTACAGCTGATGCTGCAAGAGTAGAAGCTGCTTTTAAAATTATTTTGAAAGATCCTGAAGTAAAAGCAATTTTAATAAACATCTTTGGAGGAATCGTGCGTTGTGATCGTGTTGCACAGGGTGTTATAGATGCCTATAAGAATATGGGAACGATTGGAGTCCCAATTATTGTTCGTCTACAAGGGACTAATGCAGATATAGCTAAGAAATTAATTGATAATTCTGGACTTGATGTTCAAAGTGCTGTTGAGTTCCAAGAGGCTGCTGATAAAGTACAGGCAGTTTTAGGATAGTCTACAAATAAATAAAATAAATAAAAAGCAGCCTATTGAGGCTGCTTTTTATTTATTTTAAAGCTTCAATCTTTTTTTGGTAAATTTTAATTTGATCTCTAAATTGAGCGGCATGTAAGAAATCTAAATCTTTAGCTGCTGATTCCATAAGTTTACGAGTATCTCTTATTTTTTGTTCTAATTCATTCAAGGTCAAATAATCATTTTCTGGCTCAGATGCCTTTAATGCTTCTTGTTCATAATAATAACTACTTACTGAATTTTTTGTTAATGCATTATTTAAACTTTTATTGAGAGCAGTAGGTTTTATGTTGTTTAAAGAGTTATACTCAATTTGTTTTTTTCTACGGTAATTAGTTTCGTCTATAGTTTTTTGCATACTTTTAGTAACTTTATCTGCATACATAATAGCCTTACCATTGAGATGTCTAGCTGCTCTACCTACTGTTTGAGTGAGCGATCTTGCTGATCTTAAAAACCCTTCTTTATCAGCATCCAGTATTACAACTAATGAAACTTCAGGAAGATCTAAGCCTTCTCTTAATAAATTAACCCCTACAAGAACATCAAATATACCTTTTCTTAAATCTTGCATGATTTCAACGCGTTCTAATGTGTCTACATCACTATGAATATAACGACAACGGATCTGAATTCGTGCTAGATATTTCGTTAGCTCTTCTGCCATTCGTTTAGTAAGAGTAGTTACTAAAGTACGCTCATCCTTTTCGACTCTTTGTTGAATTTCTTCAATGAGATCATCAATCTGGTTTAAACTCGGTCTAACCTCTATAATAGGATCTAATAAGCCAGTTGGTCTTATTATCTGTTCAACAAATATTCCATCTGATTTTTCAAGTTCATAATCTGCAGGGGTAGCACTAACATATAAAACCTGATTTTGTAGACTTTCAAATTCTTCAAATTTTAACGGTCTATTATCCATGGCTGCTGGTAACCTAAACCCATATTCAACTAAATTTTCTTTGCGACTCCTATCACCACCATACATAGCATGAACCTGAGAAATAGTGACGTGGCTTTCATCAATTACCATTAATGAGTCACTAGGAAAGTAATCTAACAAACAAAAGGGACGAGTACCTGGAGACCGACCATCTAAATAACGAGAATAGTTTTCGATTCCTGAACAGTAGCCTAATTCTCGAATCATTTCTAGGTCAAACTCTGTTCTTTCTTTTAGACGTTTCGCTTCTAAGTGTTTACCTATATCTTTAAAATAATCGTGCTGTTTCACTAAATCATCTTGGATATCTTTGATTGCATTTTGTAGAATATCTGGTGAGGTAACAAACATATTTGCAGGGTAAATAGTGATACTTTTATAATCTTCAATTAATTTATTTGTATTAATATCAAATGATTCAATAGCCTCAATCTCATCACCAAAGAAATGAATTCTAAATCCATAATCTGCATAGCTTGGAAAAACATCAACAGTGTCTCCTTTAATTCTGAAATTACCGTGATTAAATTCTCCTTCGGTTCTAGAATATAAACTTTGTACTAGTTTGTGTAGCAAATTAGTTCTAGATATGACCTCATCAACTTTTAGATTAATAACATTTTTTTGAAACTCAACTGGATTTCCAATCCCATATAGACATGAAACAGACGCTATTACAATCACATCTCTGCGACCCGACAATAGAGAAGAGGTTGTACTTAAACGTAGTTTTTCAATTTCTTCATTTATTGATAAGTCTTTTTCAATATATGTCCCAGAAACTGGCATGTATGCTTCAGGTTGGTAATAATCATAATAGGACACAAAATACTCGACTGCATTTTCAGGAAAAAATTGTTTAAATTCTGAATAGAGTTGTGCAGCTAGGGTTTTGTTATGTGCTAAAACTAAAGTCGGCCGTTGTACTTTTTGAATAATATTAGCAACGGTAAAGGTTTTACCAGAACCTGTAACTCCTAACAGAGTTTGGTATTTTTCATTGGATTCAATCCCATCGACTAGTTGTTTAATAGCAGCTGGCTGATCTCCTGTTGGATTGAAGCTTGAAGTTAATTTAAATTGCATGGTTGCAAAGCTAAGTTAAAGTCAGCTCTAGAACAAAAGAGTGAATAAGTATTTAAAATTAGTATATGTGTCGAAATAAGTTGTTATAAATCTCTTTTTTTTAATAATTTATAAGAAGAATACACAAAAAATACAGTCCATAAAATTACAACTAAAACAGTCTCAAAATGAACAGAATAGTCATAAATTATATCTGAATTTCCCGGAAATTTAGTCATCGCAATTCGTTGAAAAGGTTGTTTAATTAAATTCGACATTGATGTCAATGGTAAAAAATCTTGTACCTTTTGTGCTAATTCGTAATTACCCTTCCACGTAATAATTCCTAAAACTACCCATTCTAAAATTAAATCAGTAAATAGAAAAGCTAATGCAAATCCAGAACGTTTAGCCAAAACTCCTAAAAACAGACAAAAAGAAAAGAATCCAACAAGTTTTACAAAATAAGCAATTAGAAACTCCATTTCCTGAATAATAATATGGAACTCATCATAACTTGAATATATAAGCCCTAAAACTAAAGACAGGATAAAAATTATTATTGTTGAGATCAAAGAAAAAAAGATGATAACATAGAACTTAGAAAGTATAAATTCTTTTTTATTAAGTCCATCAATTAGGTTTTGTTTCAATGTTTTATTGCTGTATTCGTTACCTATCATTGATACTACTACTATTGCGAAAAAGAATTTAAACAAAGCTGAAAAGAATGTTGTTATATGCCAGATTATTGGGAAATTGAAAACCCCTAGTTCTCCAAGCTCCAGAGTAAAGAATCCAAAGAAATTAATTTTTATAGCAGATAATAAAATCACACACAATGGTAGTAGAAACGATATGAATATTAAAATTCTACTAGTTCGGTTTAGTAAAAGTTTTTGAAGCTCTATTTCTATTAGTCGTTTCATTTGTTCTCAGTTAGTTGTAAAAATTGTTCTTCTAAACTTTCTTTTCGTTTAACTAAATGGCTAAGAATAATTCCATTTGTAAAAAGTAATTTATTGAACTCTTCAGCGTCCATTGGAAGTTTTAGAAATACAGTAATTAATTTTCCTTCAATTTTCGTATTTGAAAAATTAGGATGTAAATCAATCAAATTAATTAATTCGTCTTGTTGCGATGTTTTAAGCTCAAAAAAACCATTACTTGAGATTAACTCATCTACCCTGCCTGAAAATATATTAATTCCTTTATTTAGTACTACCACATGGCTACACACCTTTTCAACTTCATCTAACAAATGGGAGGCTAGTAGTATAGTGGTTCCGGCTTCAGCAATTGTCTTTATGATTTCTCTAATTTGATGTATTCCTTGAGGATCTAATCCATTTGTAGGTTCATCAAGAATCAAAATATCTGGATCATTTAAAAGAGCGGAAGCTATAGCCAGTCTTTGTTTCATTCCTAAAGAAAAACTATCAAAAAAATGATCTTTTCGGTCTAATAGTCCAACAATATCTAGAGTTCTTTCTATTGAGTCGTGACTAATTTCCTTTATTTTACAAACCAGTTTTAGGTTTTGATAAGCAGACATATATGGGTAAAAGTTGGGACGCTCAATAATAGCTCCCACCTTTTTTAATGCCTGATGAGTTGTTAAATCACCTCCATACCAATAAAAATCTCCAGAAGTTTTATTGATAACATTTAAAACAATCCCTAAAGTTGTGGACTTACCACTTCCATTTGGGCCTAAAATGCCATATACGTTACCTTTTTCGATATTAAAACTTAAGTTTTTTACTGCATTGAGGTCACCGAATTTTTTTGTTAGATTTGATATTTTTAAAATCGAGTTCAATTATTTAATTTTTGATTAGTTACATTACTAGTTAGACAGTAAATAATTATAATTGTTACAAGTTAAAAATAAATCCTAATTTTGGAAATCAGCCTTAATTATGAAAGACGATTTAAAAATATCTCTTAAGAAGCCATCTTATCCTGTATGCGACTTGCTAAAAGTATACTTACAAAAATACAATCGTACTATTCGTTTACCTATATTTTACGATGACTTACTACGTTTCCAAGGTTCTGTCGAGGTTTTTGATAAGAATGATAAAAATACACTTTGGATTCGGACTTATTACAATGAGTCTGAACGCAAAGAGATAGATTTAAACCTTAAAAGAATATATACAACATTACATTCTGATGGGAATCAAAAAATTATTCCATTTTTAAATGTTGATGCGATTGATTATTGTACGTTTGGGAACTCTAAACCTTTTCGAATAAAAATTAGAAATATTCTAAATGATAATTATGCGTATTTTTATGTAAAAAAAGCAGACGCCTCCAGAATATACGGACTAGAGTTAGAACATATGTTATCCCCACATAATCTAAATTTCCTAGTTTATAATGATACTTTAATTGAAGAGCATATTACTGGCATTCCAGGAGATGAGTTTATTGAACATATGTTGCCTAGTTGTTCTTCTTCTGAAAAATCACAAATCGCTAAGGAGTTTGTTAAATTTAACGAACGCTGTATGATTCGTTTGTTGGGCGATATGCGGTCTTATAACTATGTAGTAGTGCCAACGCATGATTTTGATCATGTAGTATATTCGATACGCGCTATCGATTTTGATCAGCAGTCTTATGAGGGTAAATTTAATGTTTATCGTCCACAATTCTTTAAGGAAAATTTTATAATGGTTGATTTAGTTTCTGAAAAATTTGAAAAGATGTCAATTAATCAATACAAATTAGAAGAGCGCTCCATAATTGCCAAGCGACTTATGAGTTATGAAAATAGGATTAGTGAATTGATTAATAGTATGTCAGATGATACTATTTCTATTCCAGAAAATGAATTACTTTTAAAAACTACAATATTTGAATATACTAAAGATCCTAAGTTTATGAAAAGTAAAAATATGGGAGAAATTTTAAAGAATGCATTGGAATTCGTAAAACGAAATTACGAAACAGAGAATACTGAAATCGTATTTTAATCCCAGTTATCATTATAGTCTAGTTGGTCATAGTCTTCACTATTATAATCATCCCTGTATTCGTCTAAATCGTCTTCATTTTGTTCAGCCTTGAAAGTTTTTTCTGGCGCTTGGTTAGGGACTTGTCCGTGAACATACATCAAGTTGGGATAGTCTGTACCTTGTGCTTCTTGAACTACTTCAGCTAGCTCTACTAAAAAGGTCCACATGTTTAAGAAATCATATACATAGATTAGTTTAGTACTAGATTCTGATACTGTTTTGTCTATACTTTTTTCATTCATTAGTTGAATGTCACTTCCCCCTTCACTCATGTCAAATAAAGATATTTCTTCTCCTTGGTTCCAATTATCATCACTTAAATAAAATGAAGCCATTTCACTACCATCAAACCCAAAGGATTGAGTGATTACATTGTGCAGGTCTTCCAAAGAGTCTGTTTTTCTAATTTCAATATCTCTAAAAATATCTTCTTTTGTGTCGTTATCTAAGACAACTCTAAATCTATAAATCATAGTTTAATATTATATTACAAATATAAGTTCCATTTTGTTATGCGTGTTGGTTTTGCCTTTTTTTGTGAAGACATTCTAGAAGGACATAGAATTGAATTCCAAATAATATTGATGCAATTACTAAATGTAAGGGTTGACTTAAAAATGGAAAATCAAAGTAGTACATCATTATCCCAGTTGATACTTCTAAAACAACACAATAGATTACTAGTTTCATTTTAGAATACCCAAGTTTGTTAGAATGGTTTAAGTTCCATAAATATCCATTTAAAAACAAAACTAATATTGAAGTGGAACGATGAATGTAGAAATTTAGTTCAGGCGAATCTAACCACATTGTCTTTTGATAGCCAATTAGCTTTGTTTGCTCATCTACAAACTCCCTTACTTGCGTGCCTAAGACTATTTGTATTAGCGAAAGTATAATTGCAAAAACAAGGATTTTATAAAACTTATTGTGATATATCTGACGTTTATAACTAGATTTAGAAGCAAATATCAAATATAAAATAAACGCAACTATAAGCAGTGCCATTAGCATATGAACAGTGATTTTGTAAGGCGCTAAGTTGGAGTCAACCACAGTTTTTCCCAGCCAAGCTTGAAAACCCATTCCAAAAAGTGTTAGCATCGAAATAATAGGAATCCATTTATTTTTTTTCCAAAACCAAAAAGATAAAATGGAGAATATCAAAATGGGAATCCCTGACAAAACACCAATCAACCGATTGATGTATTCTACCCAAGTATGAACGGGGTCATAAGAAACATAGTTGTGCTTACTGTAAACTTTCCAATTAGTAGCATCAAATAAGTCTTTTGAAGTAAAATCTTTTTTTGCTACTAAAAACGCTTCGTCATCCAACAGAACCATCATTCCTTTTTCATAGTAGTTATTAGGTTTAAATAATAGTTGTTTGCTGTCAGTGGGAGGGATGTAGTAGCCAAAACATTTAGGCCAATCTGGACATCCCATTCCTGAGCCAGTCATACGTACAATAGCCCCGGCCACAATTACTAGATAAATGAGTGTCAAAGAGATTTTTGAAAGTTTTCTAAATTTATTCTTCATTCGAAATTGTTAACCCTAATTCAGTTCCTTTTTTTAACATCAACTCAAAAGCTTTTTCAGAGTCGTTAGGAATAATACCTTCCAAGATAGATTCTTTTATATATTCTTTGATAATTCCTATTTCTTTAGAAGGACCTAGATTAAAAGCTTTCATGATTGATTTTCCAGAAATTGGAGGCTGAAAATTCCGCAAACGATCACGTTCTTCAACTTGAACTATCTTCTTTCTGACTAGCTTGAAGTTATTGTGGTATTTTTTAAATTTAAAGGAATTTTTAGTAGTGATGTCTGCTTCACAGAGTGTCATTAAATCTTCAACAAATTCCCCAGCATCAAAAACTAACCGTCTTACCGCAGAGTCGGAAATATTTTCTTGAGCTAAAACAATAGGTCTTGAACTCATAAAGACAAGTTTTTGAACATATTTCATTTTGTCATTCAATGGCATCTTAAGACGTTTAAATAAGTGATAAACCATCTTAGATCCTTTTAATTCGTGACCATGAAAAGTCCAGCCTACTTTTTTATCAAACCGTTTGGTTGGTGCCTTACCGATATCGTGTAAAAGAGCTGCCCATCGAAGCCAAATATTTTCAGTGTAATTAGAAATATTATCTACAACTTCTAGAGTGTGGTAAAAGTTGTCTTTGTGCTTTTGTCCTTCAATTTCATCAACTCCTTTCAAGGCTGTTAGTTCAGGAACTATGTAGTTAAGTAGCTCTGTTTTTTCAAGAAGTAAAAAACCAATAGAAGGCTTTTTACATTCTAATATTTTTTGAAGTTCTACATTAATTCGTTCATTTGTAATAATTTCAATCCGTTTTGATTGTTCTTTGATCGCTTTTAGAGAAGCGGGATCTATGGTGAAATTTAATTGTGTTGCAAACCGAATTGCCCTTAGCATTCTTAATGGATCATCACTATAGGTAATAGCGGGCTCTAAGGGTGTTTTGATCCTTTTTGACATTATATCACTTATTCCGTTAAATGGATCTAAAAGGTCTCCGTAGCTAGTCGTATTTAAGCTAATAGCCAAAGCATTGATTGTAAAGTCTCTTCTATTTTGATCCTCTTCTAAAGAGCCGCCTTCAATTGTCGGGTTTCTACTATCTATTGAATAGGATTCCTTTCTAGCTCCTACAAATTCAATATCAATACCCTCATATTTAATCATTGCTGTTCCGTAGGTTTTGAAAACTTGAACCTTTGGATTATTAGCTAAGTTTTTTGAAACGCGTTTAGCAAGTTCAATTCCACTACCTATAGCAACAATGTCTATATCTTTTTTTGAGCCATGATCTAAAATAAAGTCACGTACATAACCTCCAATTACATAAGAGTCAAAACCAAGTTGCTCAGATGATTTAGAGATGATTTCAAAAATTGGAGCTGAAAGCGCATGTTTGTAATTCATTGTTGTATAGTATGCTTACAATTAAAAAATTATTTCCTAATAACTTTTACTTCTCCGTTGTTGCTTAATTTAATAATCGAAGATGGTTTAGAAGTTTTTTTTGTATGCTCCAAATTTACAACATAGTCTACACCTTTTAAAATATACTCTTCGATTTCTTGAAAGGTTTTTGGAGTCAATTTTCCTGCAATATTAGCAGATGTAGAAACAATTGGTTTCTTAAACCTTGTTAGTAAATCAGAACAGAAACCTTGTTTAACCATACGAATACCTAATGTGTTATCAGCTGCAATGAGGTTTTCGGAGACTCTCAAAGGCTTGTCATACACTATAGTAGTAGGGTCTAAGGCATGTTCTATTATACTGTAAGCAACTTCTGGGATTTCTTCCAAGTGATAATTTAACATTTTGAAATCACTCACTAAACAAATCATAGTTTTTCTATTCTCCCGTTTTTTAAATTTATATAGTTTTTCGACTGCTGAATAATTAGTTGCGTCACACCCTAAACCCCAAACAGTATCCGTAGGGTAAAGAATAATCCCACCTTTTTTAAGCGTTTTAATAGTATTGTTGAGTTCAATAGAATTCATAAATGGGGTTTTAATTTAATTTATATTTTGGATTAAAGTCTGTTTTTTCTCAGTAACCAAAGTTTTATATATCTGATTAATATAACATATCCCTGTATATATCCAATAGCTAAACCAACTACACCGTCTCTAAACCCACTTTGTAAAATATAGTGCTTAAAAAACCCCCAAAATGGTTTAAGTATAAAATGATATGGAGTTAATTGCCCTGTTTTTTTATCATAATCTATTGATTGCCATGTTGCGTAACGGTTCATTTTTTCAATATACTTGTCAAAAGTAACGTATGTATTATGATAAAATTTATTTTTAAGCTTTCCTATTTTTCCATTAACAAGAATTTCTGAGTGAACTAGTCTGTCTTCGTAAGCACAAAGATCTCTTTTAAAAAGTCTAATTACACTGTCATTTTTCCAGCCACTGAAATTTACTTTCTGACCCATAAAATGATTATTTCTTCCAATCCAATATGCCGCTATGTCATTTGGTGGGTTTTGCATTAATAATTTAATTTCATTTTCTAGTTCTGAAGTTACCCGTTCATCGGCATCCACCAATAAGATCCATTCATAGTTAGCCTGAGGAATTGCCCAATTTTTTTGTGATGCAGAATATTCATACTTTCGCCTTATAACTTTAGTTGCCAACTGTTTAGCTATCTCAAAAGTGCCATCATTACTAAAGCTATCTACTACAATTATTTCATCAGCAAAGCTTACAGATTTGATGACTCCTTCAATATTATGTAATTCGTCGCCAGTGGGAATTATTGCAGTTAGTTTAGCCATAATTTATGTTAACTTTAATTGAAAATTTAGTAAAGCTCTATTTCAAAATATGATACAGATTTTGATGAATTCACGCTAAACTTTTGCCGTTGATATTAAACTGTAAACTTACAAAAAAACTTTATATTTGCCTCAATGATATCTATTGACACTTCCATAATTATAAGTACCTACAATTCTGTTGAATGGCTTGAAAAAGTACTTCATGGCTATAATAATCAAACCTATAAATTATTTGAAATTATTATAGCTGACGATGGTTCCACTCAAGCTACTTTTGATCTTATCAAAAAGCTCCAAAATGAAGTCTTTTATCCAATTATTCATGTTTGGCACGAAGACAATGGATTTCAGAAGTCAAAAATATTAAACAAAGCAATTATAGCATGTAATACTCCATACATCATCATGTCTGACGGAGATTGTATCCCCAGACACGATTTTGTTAAAGTTCATATTGACCACAAGGAAGATGGTTACTTTTTATCCGGCGGCTATTTTATGTTACCTATGAGTATATCAAAATTAACCAATATTGATGATATTTATAATGGAAGTTGTTTTGACTTAAAGTGGTTGAAATCTAATGGATTAAAATATTCATTTAAAAATAATAAGCTCTCTTCATCTAAATTTAAGTCATGGTTTTTAAATAATGTAACTCCTACAAATGCTAGTTGGAATGGTCACAATGCTTCTGGTTGGAAAAAAGATATTATTGCAATTAATGGTTTTGATGAACGTATGCAGTACGGAGGTCAAGACCGTGAGCTTGGTGAACGCCTGTTTAATTATGGATTAAAAAGTAAGCAAATACGCTACAGTTCAATTTGTGTACATTTAGACCATCCCAGAGGATATAAAAACAAAGATTCTATTGATAAGAATTTAGCTATAAGATCTAAGACAAGGAATGAGTTTAAAGTTTGGACAGAATCTGGTATAATAAATACCCAAATCTCAAATTGATTTAATTATCACTATGAAAAAGACCATAGCTCCTTTATTCCAAAAAGATATAACTGAATTAGATGATTTTATTTCCGATTTTAATTTTTCTGGTAAACAATTTGGTGAAGATTCAAGAAACACAATCAAATTATTTGATTTAAACGGAACTACGGTTAACATAAAAGCCTTTAAAACTCCGATTATTATTAATCGTTTAATTTACGGTTCCATAAGGAAAAGTAAAGCCCAGCGTTCTTTTGAGTTTGCAAACCGTTTATTTTCACTCGGAATTAAATCACCAACTCCTATAGCATATTACGAGTTTTCTAATTTTGGATTTTTTGGAAAAAGTTATTACATAAGTAAACACTTGAATTGTGACTTAACGTTCAGGGAACTTACAAAAGATCTAAATTATCCAGATCATGAAATTATTCTTCGAGCTTTTACTAGATTCACTTATGATCTGCACCAAAAAGGAGTTAATTTTTTAGATCATTCACCTGGAAACACTTTAATTATAAAGAACGATAATGATTATGACTTTTATCTTGTTGACTTGAACAGAATGAAGTTCATGGATCTTTGTCTTGAAGTTAGAATTGCTAATTTTGCAAAATTAACATCTAATAAATCTATTGTTAAAGTGATGAGCGATGAGTATTCAAAATGTGTAGGCGAACCAAGCGATTATGTTTTTAAAATTATGTGGAAATACACATGTAAATTTCAATACAAATATCTACGAAAAAAACGCATAAAAAAGAAGTTGATGTTCTGGAAAAAATAGTCCCATTTTATATGTTTTTATTTAATTTAGTCTGTTTTCAATCCACTTAGTTAAGAATGTCAGAGTTTTTGACGGACATTGATCTAAACTTTGTAGACCTAAAAAACGTTTTCTGTTTCCTTTTAATAAAAAAATAAATTTTATCAAAAAAAGCGGTTTTTTATAGGACCTCATGTAGAGCAGTTCTAATTCTGAAATTAATGTACATGTTTTATTTTTTATTTCAATGTGGTTTGCTAATCCCTGCGGAGTGAATTGATTTTCGCTACGAAACTTATATTTAATATTTTCAACAAAAATATTTGGATTGTTTTGGAAATAGGCTTCAAATGTAGACTTTCTAAGTGGGTGTGGAGTATGTTTGAAGTTATAGTACTTATTTAACCCAATAAGTTGTGCCGCTTTTTGTTGCGCCTTTTTATGTCCTGCTCTAACTTTCTTAAGTTTTTTATAAAAGATGTCGTTGTCGAACTTTAGCCATTTTCCTCTTAATACAGGAAGCCCATCTCTGAAAAAATCAGTTGGTTTAGTATGCTTGATTAAAAAGAAGTCGTCATTAAAATATACAAAATGTTCTGCTAGTCCAGGTATTCTGTGCATACAGGTTTCAATGGGCCTACAGTTAAATGTAGGTAAGAATTCCTCAAAACCTTTAAATACTACTTTGTGATCAATAATTAAAACCTTTTCATAATAGTCATTGATCTCTCTTTTTTTTAGAAATTTTGGGGTTTGTTCATCGGTAATAATGTGTATGTTTTCAATATACGGGGCGAATTTTAATATGGAATCAATTGTAAATTTTATTTCATTAACTTGATCAAACCTTGTTCTAAATTTTGTTAAAGAAATATCATTTTTATTGTCAACATATTTTGATATTTTTATTTTATGTTTATCGTCATTTCCGTTTACCCATAATATTACAGCGTCGATATTATGAGTTTTAGTTTTATCTTTCGTCATAATTTAGAGTTCTGTTATTAACTTCTGTCTTTTTTTGAGTTCAGGAAGTTTCATGTATTGCCCTATTATTTTGTTATATTTATCAGGAATGAAATCTTTTCTTCCATCTGAGGGGTAAAAGGTCATTTCTCCAAAAACAGATTGCCCTTTGATGGAGTAAAAGTCAACACGTACAAAAGGTAATTTATCAGCTAATGTTTCTGATAACTTAATCATTTCTTCGAAATTTGAAGGTTTTTCTACATAATTTTCTTTTTTTAGCAGCAAACTTTTTTCCTTAGAAACATATCTAAATGGTAAGGGCTTAAAGTCTAGGTCAAAAAACCCTCTTTTATGATTATCATATCTGTCTAAGTGAATCTCTAAGAATTTAGCGACTCCGTCGAAACAGTAAAACTTATAGTCAATTAGCGAAGTTCTTTTGTCTTCTTTTAAATATTTCTCAGCAATTAATCTAGGTTTTACATCTTTATAAGCCCATTCTTGACCTGTTCTGTAATATTGGTTTTTTCTAAGCCATTTTTTGAATAGTTTAATTGCTTTTTTAGTGTCTAACTTTTTTTTATTAGTAACAATTAAATTATGACTACTGGTATGTGTGGCTTTAATTACAAATTGATTAGGTAAGGACCTAAAACAGACCTCCTCAGGTTTTTCATATACCCCATAAATATCATTAAGATATTTTACTCCAATTTTTTTTTCAACATAAGATCTAACAGCATACTTATCAACTAGTTGGTTTAATATTTTTGGATGATAAAAAACTTTATACCATTGAATTTTTTCATTAAATTCAACAGGTTTTTCTAGATTCAATCTCTTCCCTGTATAGTGTTCGTAAAGAAAATAAGCGTATATTTTTGGAGGGAAATATCGTATTTTCTTTAAAAGTCGTAAGCTTACTTTCCGTAGTTTAATGAACATATATTTAAGGAGTTTTATAAATAAAAGTTACAATTTTAAAATTTGTTATACTGCTACATTGTGTGTTCTTAATGCATCATTCAAAGAGGTTTTTTTATTAGTACTTTCTTTTCGTTTTCCTATTATTAATGCACAAGGAACGTTAAATGCTCCAGAAGGAAACACTTTTGAATAACTCCCAGGAATAACAACGGATCTTTTTGGTATTAATCCTTTATACTCCTTTGGTTTATCTCCAGTTACATCAATTATTTTGGTACTCATTGTTAATATAACTCCGGCTCCTAGAACTGCTTCGGATTCGATACGCACACCCTCTACCACTACACAGCGGGAACCAATAAAAGCATTATCCTCAATAATAACTGGTGCTGCTTGAAGAGGTTCTAAAACACCGCCAATTCCGACCCCTCCAGAGAGGTGAACATTTTTCCCTATTTGAGCACAACTTCCAACTGTAGCCCAAGTGTCTACCATGGTTCCTTCATCTACATAAGCTCCAATATTTACATAGCTAGGCATTAAAATAGTTCCCTTAGAAATGTAAGCTCCATGTCTAGCAACCGCATGTGGAACAGTTCTGATGCCCTTTTCTGCATATCCTGTTTTTAAAGGTATTTTGTCATGAAATTCAAAAGGACCTACTTGTGTGGTTTCCATTTTTTGGATTGGAAAGTACATCACTACTGCTTTTTTAATCCATTCGTTTACTCGCCATCCTCCTGTGGTTGGTTCTGCTACGCGAAGCTCTCCCTTGTCCAGTAAATCAATGATAGATACAATAGCTTTTTTTGTTGTATTTTTCTGTAAAAGCGTCCTGTCTATCCAAGCTGATTCAATAAGTGTTTGTAAATTAGTCATCATGTGTTTTTTACAAATATAGCCTTAAAAATATAAAATAATTATATGTTTTAATATCTAGTTTAGAATGCTTTTAGAGCTAGTCATATCCGTTTAAAATTCTTATTTTTGTTCTTGATGGGAAGAATTTTGGCAATTGACTATGGAAGTAAACGAACAGGAATAGCTGTTACAGATGAGATGCAAATTATAGCCTCAGGCTTAACTAGTGTAAGCACTAAAAATTTAATTGAGTTTTTAAAATCATACACTTCTTCTGAAAAAGTCGATCTAATAGTGATTGGATTACCAAAGCAAATGAATAATGAGCTTTCGGAAAGTGAACCTTTAATTTTGAAATTTATTAAAATTTTAAATAATAAATTTCCTAATATGCCTGTTGAAAGAGTTGATGAGCGCTTTACTTCGAAAATGGCTTTCCAGACCATGATAGCTAGTGGTATTAATAAAAATAAGCGTAAAAACAAGTCACTTGTTGATGAAATTAGTGCTACTATAATTCTTCAGTCCTATCTTGCCAACAAATAATTCTTTACTTATTATTTTATAAAACCAAAGAATTGTATTTTTGACCATTATTGTAAAAATATGATTTTACCAATTGTAGCTTATGGAGATCCGGTTCTTAAAAAAAGAGCTTCTGAGATTTCTAAAGAAACTCCTAGATTGAAGGAAACTATTGCTAATATGTATGAGTCTATGTATGGTGCTCATGGAGTTGGACTCGCAGCTCCACAAGTTGGTCTTTCAATTCGATTATTTCTTGTAGACACATCTCCTTTTGCAGAAGATGAAGGGTATTCTTTGGAAGAACAAAAACAACTTAAAAGTTTTAAAAGAACATTTATTAATGCCAAAATTATTGAAGAATTTGGTGAGGAGTGGTCTTTTAATGAAGGCTGCTTGAGTATTCCAAATGTTCGTGAGGAGGTTTTAAGAAGGTCAGAAATTAGAATAGAATATCAGGACGAAAACTTTAAAAAACATATTGAATCATTTGATGGGTTAATTGCTAGAGTAATTCAGCATGAGTATGATCATATAGAAGGAGTTTTATTTACCGATAAAGTATCATCTCTAAAAAAGCGTCTTCTAAAAGGTAAGTTGACTAATATTTCTAAAGGAAAGACAAGTGTTGATTACAGAATGCGTTTTCCTAATATGTCCAAAAAAAGAACTTAAATAAATAACTTAATTTAATAAATGGAATTAGATAAAATTTTAGCTATCTCAAAAAAACCTGGCTTGTATAAACTAATCACTCAATCGCGTGGGGGTTTTATCGCAGAGTCTTTGTTAGATAAAAAACGAATCTCAGTTAGCATTAGTAGTAATGTTAGTGTTTTAAGTGAAATTGCCATTTATACACTCAGTGAAGAAATTCCTATAAAGACTGTTTTTTCTAAAATATTTGAAAAGGAAAACGGAAATCTAACAAGTATAAGCCCAAAGGCTTCCAAAGATGACTTAGAAGCTTATTTCTTTTCTGTGTTATCTGATTATGACGAAGATCGTGTATATGCTAGTGATATTAAAAAGGTTTTAAGTTGGTATAATTTATTGAATGAACATAAGTTTTTCGATTTTAAAATTAAAACACCAGTTTTAGAAGAAAAAGAAGAATAAAAAAAGCAGCTAATAGCTGCTTTTTTTAACATTGTATTTTTAAAATGCTTGCAAATCTAACAAAAGAATTTCGTTACAATTGGAAATTATCTGCTCCTGTAATTATGTCTCTATTGGGTCATACTTTCGTCGGTTTTGCAGATAATATTATGGTAGGTCAGTTAGGATCAGCAGATTTAGCGGCTGTATCACTTGGTAATAGTTTTTTCTTTGTGGCGATGTCATTGGGAATAGGATTTTCTACAGCTATTACTCCATTAGTTGCGGAAGCGGATTCTGAAAATAATTTTTTAAAGGGGAAATCTGCATTCAAACATGGTTTGTTTTTGTGTACACTTTTAAGTCTCTTGCTTTTTGGTATGATTTTATTAGCTAAGCCACTCATGTATTTCATGAAACAACCTGTTGAAGTAGTGCTTTTAACAATGCCTTATTTAAATATCATTGCAATTTCCTTAATTCCTCTAATTATATTTCAAGGATTTAAGCAATTTAGTGACGGCCTTTCATTGACTAAACACGCGATGTATGCGACTATTATTAGTAACCTTATAAATATAGGGTTTAATTATGTTTTAATTTTTGGAAAATTTGGTTTTCCAAAAATGGGTCTTGTTGGCGCTGGTGTTGGTACTTTGGTTTCACGTATTGCCATGATTGCAATTATATGGATTCTTCTTAAAAATGATAAAAAAACCAGCTCATTTGTTACAAAAATAAAGCTATTTACTTTAGAGAGTAAAATGCTAAATAAAATAATTAATTTAGGCTTTCCAAGCGCCATGCAAATGTTTTTTGAGGTTGCTATTTTCACTTCTGCCGTATGGTTGAGTGGGGTGTTAGGGAAAAATGCACAAGCAGCAAATCAAATTGCACTTAATTTATCTTCAATGACTTTTATGATAGCGATGGGTTTAAGTGTTACCGCTACAATTCGTGTTGGTAATCAAAAGGGATTGAAAAGCTATGAAGAGTTACAGCGAATTGCGAAGTCTATATTTTTAATGGGAATTATGTTTGCGTCTATTTTCGCATTTCTTTTCTTGGTCTTAAATGACGTTTTACCAGCTTTTTATCTTGATTTAAAAGATGTAAATAATTATTTAGACAATCAAGAAGTTGTAGCAATTGCTTCAAAACTACTACTTGTGGCAGCTCTGTTCCAAATTAGTGACAGTGCTCAAATCGTATTCTTAGGTGCTCTAAGGGGTTTACAGGACGTTAAAATACCAACATTGCTTACATTTACAGCTTACTGGATAATAGGGTTCCCTACAAGTTATTTTCTTGGCAAAGAAACCTTTTATGGAAGTACAGGTATTTGGATTGGTCTTTTGGTGGGATTAGCGTCAGCTTCTATTTTTTTATATCTTAGATTTATTTATTTAACTAATCGATTGATTAAAGCTAATTAAACGAATATACTATGGAATTACCAAAATTTATACTCGGAGACAATACAGACTTCCCAAACGCTATCTTTGTGATTCACACAGATTTCCCTCGATTTATTATTAATCTAGAGACTGATAATGTGGAGTGGTTAGAGGATTTTGATACTCAAGATGAGGAAGATCTTCTTTCAGAAACAGAAACGGCTATTAGAGAAGCTACACAGTTTTATGACAAAGAAGTTTCAACTTACGACAATTAATTATGCTAGATCAACTTGTAGAACTTGATAAGACTTTTCTTATATTTCTAAATAATTTGGGTTCTCCATCATGGGATAGTCTTTGGTTGTTAGTTACAAACAAGCTCACTTTTATTCCATTGTATATGGTTTTACTCTACTTAATGTGTAGGCCCTTAAATAAAAAAGGTATAGCGGTTCTAATTATTACTATTGGGTTAATGATTTTATTCACAGACCAAGTTACAAATCTATTTAAACTCTCATTTGAACGTCTTCGTCCATGCTCCCAAGAAGGAGTCTTTGAATTAATAAGACAAGGAAAGTGTAGAGCTACTTACGGATTTTTCTCGGGTCATTCTTCTAATTCAATGGCTACGGCCATTTTCGTTGGTTTAATGCTTCGTCCTTTGTACAACAAACTAATAACAATATTGATTGTATGGAGTATTACAGTGGCGTACAGCCGTATATACCTGGGATTACACTATCCCCTAGATGTTTTATGCGGCCTTAGTTTTGGTGTGTTCTCTGGATACCTTTATTATAGAGTTTACCAAGAGTTAAGCGCCCGTTTTGTGCAAGTTTAGTAAATACTCAGCAGCTGCAAAAGCAGAGCGCTTGTTGTCATTGATTAATTTAATTTGAGAATTTAATTCTTTGCTTATTAGCTCATTATTAAAAAACTGGTCTTTAATTTCATTCTCAATGAATTGAATAAGCCAGAATATATCTTGTTCTTGTCTTTTTTTTATAAAATCACCCTTTGATTTTGAATGTTTTACGTAGTCTTTAATTAATTCCCAGCTTTTATCGATTCCTTTATTTTCTATAGCGCTACAAATTATAACTTTTGGAACCCAGTCATTTGCTTTTGCAGGGTAGAGGTGAAGTGCTCGTTTAAATTCAAGCATCGCTAATTTGGCTGCATTTTTATTATTGCCATCAGCTTTATTAATAATAATAGCATCTGCTATTTCTATAATTCCACGCTTGATTCCTTGAAGTTCATCGCCGGCACCTGCTAGTTTAAGTAGTAGGAAAAAGTCAACCATACTATGAACAGCTGTTTCGCTTTGCCCAACCCCTACAGTTTCAATCAAAATAACATCGTAGCCTGCGGCTTCACAAAGTGTAATAGCTTCTCGTGTGTATCTAGCAACACCACCCAGAGATTTTCCTGCTGCTGAAGGCCTAATAAAAGCATTTTTGTTTCTGACCAGAGTATCCATTCTAGTTTTATCCCCTAAAATACTACCTTTGCTTAGACTGCTAGTTGGGTCTACTGCTAAAACAGCCACCTTAAAACCTAGATTAGTTAAGTGGGTACCTAGAGCTTCGATGTATGTGCTTTTCCCAACTCCTGGCACCCCTGTAATACCAATTCTAATTGAAGGTTTTCTGTGTTCTAAGCAACTTTCAATTAAGATTTTTGCTTTTGTTTGATGAGAAATTTTATGGCTTTCAATCAAAGTAATTCCACGACTTAATGCTGTGGTATTACTTTCTAAGATTCCTATTAGTAATTTTTCAACTGAGAGTTCTTCTTTACGTTTTCTTTTTAGTTCAGAAACAGCATCCTTATTAGTAGATTCTTGTTTGAAAACCCCTTCAATTTCGCGAAGTGTCTCTTTATTTGTTATATTATCATTCACAATCAAAAGTTGGTACTAATTTAATGTATTTTTTTAACTAATATTGTTTGTATCTTTAGATTAAATTATGATTAATGGGTTTCAATACTTTTTTAAAGGAGTTGTCAAAAGCGCCTATCAAGGTTGTTTCGCCAAGTGTAGATTTTGATTCTTACGTTCCTATTGACTTGTCAAATAATAATAAAGATTTAGAAGAATTTGATATTGATTGTTCAACTTCTTGGTCCAACTATCTACAGTCCTTTTTAAAGAGTCGCCACAAGTTAATAGCCTTTGGTGGGTATTTAGAACGTCGATCTCTTTACAATAGAAGCGAATATTTTCATAATATTGGTTTTTTTAACACTAGAAATATTCATTTAGGTATCGATTTGTGGTGTAAGGAAGGCACTCCTGTTTTGGCAGTTTTTGATGGTGTTATACATAGTTTTTCAGATAATACAAATTTTGGAGATTATGGGCCTACGTTGGTTGTGAAGCATTGTATAAAAAATGTTGTTTTTTACTCTCTTTATGGTCACTTGTCTAGGCTATCAATTAAAAGTTTAATTAAAAATACTCAAATAACTCAGGGACAAGTAGTTGGTTTCACAGGAAGCAGCAAGGTAAACGGTGATTACGCCCCTCATTTACACTTTCAAATCATAAAGGATATACAACATTATTTAGGAGATTACCCAGGTGTTACCTCAGAATTAGATTTACCGTTTTATATTGAGAATTGTCCAGATCCAAACTTAATTTTGAAGCTTTAGTTAACTAGAACCCATTCACCTTTGGAAATTAGTGGTTCAGCCTGTTTGTATTTTACTGTTTTATTTTCTCCGCTCATTACATGTTTGATTACAACCCTGTCATTACGTCCAATTTTCGGCATTTCTCTTACAATCGTTTCAACCTTTTGTTGTGAACCTTGATTATTCCCAGCAGCTCTTGACTGAGCAGAACGCTCATCTAAATTTGGAATATTTTCCTTAGTAGTTTGTGTCTTTTCACGTCGACGTGATTTTGCTTCCTGAATGGTATCAGCAGTTTCCTGTGGAATCTCCCCCTTAAATAGAAATGAAATCACTTCTTTATTCACCTGGTCAATCATTGATTTAAATAACTCAAATGATTCAAACTTGTATATCAGTAGAGGGTCTTTTTGCTCATGAACGGCTAGTTGTACTGATTGCTTTAGTTCATCCATTTTTCTTAAATGAGTTTTCCATGCATCATCAATTATAGCTAATGAGATATTTTTCTCAAAATCAGTTACAAGTTGCTTGCCATTAGTTTGGTAAGATTTTTCAAGATCTGTAACAACTTGTAGTGATTTTACACCATCTGTAAAAGGAACTACAATACGCTTAAATTTATCACGCTGATTTTCGTATACATTTTTTATTACTGGAAACGCTAATTCGGCATTACGCTCCATTTTTGTAAGATAGTGTTGGAAGGCTGTTTTGTAAACTTTTCCAGCTATTTCCAGTGAAGACATTTCAGAGAATTCATCCAAAGAAATAGGGGAGCTCATTGAAAAATAACGAATTAATTCAAATTCAAAATTTTTAAAGTTATTGCTAGCCTTGTTTTCCTCACTAATAATCTCAGATGTGTCATATATCATATTAGCTAAATCTACACGTAGACGCTCTCCAAAAAGAGCATTATAGCGACGTTTATAAACCACTTCGCGTTGTGAATTCATAACATCATCATATTCCAGTAAGCGTTTACGCACTCCAAATTGATTTTCTTCTACTTTTTTCTGAGCACGTTCAATAGATTTTGAAATCATTGAGTGTTGAATCACCTCACCTTCTTCAAGACCCATGCGGTCCATCATTTTAGCAATTCTTTCACTCCCAAACAAGCGCATTAAGTTGTCTTCTAAAGATACATAAAACTGTGAGCTTCCTGGATCTCCTTGACGCCCAGCACGTCCACGTAATTGTCTGTCTACACGGCGAGAGTCATGACGTTCTGTTCCGACTATAGCCAAACCACCTGCTGCTTTGACTGCATCAGATAATTTAATATCAGTTCCACGTCCCGCCATATTCGTAGCTATGGTCACTTGTCCGGGCTGTCCAGCTTCCGCTACAATGTCTGCTTCCTTTTTGTGAAGTTTTGCATTTAAAACATTATGAGGGATTTTTCTTATGCTCAACATTTTCCCTAACAGTTCACTGATTTCTACATTAGTTGTTCCAATAAGTACTGGACGTCCTGATTTAGATAAATTGGTTACTTCGTCGATAACAGCATTGTATTTTTCTCGCTTAGTTTTATAAACTAAATCTTCGCGGTCATCTCTAGCAATAGGGCGGTTGGTAGGAATCTCTACAACATCTAATTTATAGATTTCCCAAAACTCACCTGCTTCCGTCACTGCAGTTCCTGTCATTCCAGAAAGCTTGCGATACATTCTAAAGTAGTTCTGTAAAGTTACGGTAGCAAATGTTTGTGTAGCTGCCTCAATTTTTACATTTTCTTTGGCTTCAATAGCTTGATGAAGTCCATCACTGTAACGACGTCCGTCCATGATACGACCAGTTTGTTCATCGACAATCATAACTTTGTTTTCCATCACCACATATTGAATGTCTTTTTCAAATAGGGCATAAGCTTTTAAAAGTTGATTTAAGGTGTGGATACGTTCTGATTTAACTCCAAATTCTCTAAATAATTCTTCTTTAAGTTCGGCTTCTTTCTCCGTAACAAGGTTTTGGCCTTCTATCTTAGAAATTTCCATGCCTATTTCAGGCATTATAAAAAAGTCAGGGTTGTCTTTTCCAGATAAATGTTCGACCCCTTTATCAGATAATTCTATCTGGTTATTCTTCTCATCAATTACATAATAGAGTTCTTTATCTACCTTTGGCATTTCTCTATTATTATCCTGCATGTAAAAATTTTCAGTTTTTTGAAGAAGTTGTTTGATACCTTCTTCACTTAAAAACTTAATTAACGCTTTATTTTTTGGAATCCCCCTAAATACGCGAAGTAATTGGAAACCTCCTTCCTTAGTTTCACCAGAAGCAATCATTTTTTTTGCTTCTGCTAATACTCCAGTAAGGTATTTACGCTGAATGCCGACAATATCTTCGACTTTTGGTTTTAGTTCCATAAATTCATGTCTGTCACCCTGTGGAATTGGGCCAGAAATGATTAGTGGGGTTCTAGCGTCATCTATTAGAACCGAATCAATTTCATCTACAATTGCATAGTGATGAGGTCGTTGAACCAGGTCTTTTGGCGTGTGTGCCATATTATCCCTTAAGTAGTCAAAACCAAATTCGTTATTGGTTCCATAAGTAATATCAGCATTATAGGCGTTTTTTCTTTCTTGTGAGTTAGGTTGGTGATAATCAATGCAATCTACGCTTAGGCCGTGGAATTGAAAAATAGGCGCCATCCATGCACTGTCCCTTTTTGCTAAATAATCATTGACAGTAACTAAATGAACTCCTTTTCCAGTTAAGGCATTTAAATAAACAGGAAGTGTAGCGACTAATGTTTTTCCCTCACCAGTATGCATCTCAGCAATTTTTCCTAAGTGCATTGCAACTCCACCAATAAGCTGAACATCATAATGTATCATATCCCATGTAATCGGTTTTCCAGCAGCATCCCAAGAGTTAGCCCAAAAAGCTTTTTCACCATTTAAGGTTACGTAATTTTTAGTCCCAGATAATTCTCTGTCATAAGAGCTTGCAGTTACTTCAATACTGGTATTATTTACAAAACGCCTAGCAGTTTCTTTAATAACCGAAAACGCTTCTGGTAAAATAGTTTCTAAAACTTCTTGAGTTTTAGTGTATGCATCATCCTTTAGACTATCAATTTCTTGGTATATTTCCTCTTTTCTGTCGATGTCTTCTGAAGTATTTGCTTCTAAATATAATTTAGAAATTGAATTTTCAATAGATAAACAGGCAGATTCAATAGTTGTTTTAAAAGTTTGTGTTTTGGATCTTAAATCATCGTTACTAAGAGCTTGTGTCTGGACTTCAAATGTTTTAATTTTGTTGACAATAGGCATAATAGCCTTAACGTCTTGTTTGGATTTATCTCCAACAAATACTTTTAGTACTGAATTCAGTAAACTCATTATGTTTAAATATTTATAATCGTCATTAACTCTATACAGTCAAAGATAATGTTTGTTGTTATTTCTTTGTGAAATAAAGCAAAAAAAAAGTCCCAAACGAGACTTTTTTTTAAATAATTATCATGTTTTTAATATTCATCTTCATTCCAAAGATAATCTTCGTCTGAAGGATAGTCGGGCCAAATTTCTTGTATAGAGTCGTATGAGTCACCTTCATCCTCAATTGCTTGAAGGTTTTCAACTACTTCTAGAGGAGCGCCTGTCCTTATGGAATAATCTATTAATTCATCTTTAGTGGCTGGCCAAGGAGCATCACTAAGGAAAGATGCGAGTTCTAAAGTCCAATACATTTTTTGAAATATTTAATTTCTGCAAAAATAATTTTTTAGTTGAAAAAGTCAAGTAAAAAAGCAATTATTTCATCAATAAAGTTATGAACTTTGTTAATTTCCATGAAAACTAAATTATTTTTATCAGAAATACATGAAATTATGATCATTAATTAGTTCGTTTTTTTAGGGAACCATTTGATCTCTTCTGCTTTTAATTCCATTGATAATTTTCGCGCCAACACAAATAAGAAGTCAGATAGACGGTTTAAATAAATTAATATTTCTTTTGAAACAGGCTGCTTAGCATGGAGTTTTGTAGTAATTCTCTCAGATCGACGACAAATGCTTCTAGCAATATGACAGTATGATACTGTTGAGTGCCCTCCCGGTAAAATAAAATGGGTTAGAGGAGGTAAACCATCATTCATAGAGTCTATTGCAGTTTCTAAAAGAGTAGTAGCTTCAGATTTTAGAACTGGAGTTTGAAAACGTTTTCCTTTTAAGTTGTTTTGTAGCTCAGGGTCAGTTGCTAAGTTTGAACCCAAAGCAAAAAGCTGTTCTTGGATATTAATTAGGATGGCTTTAGAGTCACTAGGAATTTCTTGATCTCTTATGAGTCCAAGATAAGAATTTAGCTCATCAACAGTTCCAAAACACTCAATTCTTAAGTCGTATTTCGGCAATCGAGTACCGCCTATAAGTCCTGTCGTTCCGCTATCTCCTGTTTTTGTGTAAATCTTCATTTGATTTTTTCTGGTTTAAAGTTAATATGAATATTACAAAACAGCAAAGTATTAAAGCCTTATTGTAAAATGTTCTTTAAGCTGTTCGGTTCTAAAAAATAATAAACCCCAGTTATAAGTATCGATAGATACAGAAACTTCAGTGGATGATTTAAGTTGATTCCAGCTTTTGTAATTGATCTTACTTTTTCGTAGAAAAGGAATTAATACAATCGAGTCGCGGTGACATTCTTTAAAAAAATTTAAAAGTACGGGGATGTTAATTGTTTTTATATTTATGCAAATAAGGCTAGGTAATTGTAAAGTTAATTTTGAAAGGTTAATCAGTTCTTCAGTGGTATTAAATTTTTCAACAACACTGTGCATGTTTAAGGCATGCTCAAAATTAGTTTTAATGGAAGCGTCTAGATAGCTATTTTTGTATCCAAAATATAACCCTAGGCGCACCAAAAATTGAACCTTCGCATCATCTTTTTGAAAAAGAGGGTAGTTGCTATGAGTGTTACTATTGTAAAAGCATTTGGTAATCAAATCAAAAACAAAAGGGGAATGAACTCCATGTTCATTTTTGGAGTACCACCAAAATTTCAAATATGAAAGCGGTCGATTCAATTTAGTTTTTCATTTAATTCTAACCATCTTAGTTCTTTTTCTTCTATGATCTCCAGTAGTTTTTTTAAATCCGTAGAAAGTAATTCTATTGTGTCCATACTGATTTCCTCCACCAAAAATTGAGACTCGAGTTCTTTCTTATCAAACTCAAGAGATTTCAATTTACTTTCAATATTTTTAAGTTCTTTTTGTTCATTAAAACTTAGTTTATTTTGGGATTGCTTGGCAGTGATAGCCATTGGGGATGTTGCCATTTTTTTTGGCTTTGATGTTAAGATTACACTATCTTCATAATTCCTGAAATCTGAGTAATTCCCAGGGAAATCCTCTACTAAACCTTTCCCTCTAAACACAAACAAATGATCAATAATTTTGTCCATGAAATAGCGGTCATGAGACACAACAAGTAAGCACCCAGGGAAATCAAGTAAAAAATTTTCCAAAACGTTAAGTGTCACAATATCTAAATCATTTGTTGGTTCATCGAGTATTAAGAAATTTGGGTTTTGTATTAATACGGTGCATAAGTAAAGACGTTTACGTTCACCACCACTTAATTTTTCAACAAAATCATATTGTTTTTGTCGACTGAATAAAAAACGTTCTAATAGTTGCTGGGCGCTAATCTGTTTACCTTTTGTAAGGGGTATATAGTCGCCATAATCCCTAACCACGTCTATTACTTTTTGCATCGGTTTAGTTTTGATGCCATTCTGGGTGTAATACCCGAACTTAATAGTTTCTCCTTGAATGATTTTACCACTATCTGGTTGAGTTTTTCCAGTAATCATATTAAGAAAGGTTGATTTTCCAGTCCCATTCTTACCAATTATTCCAATGCGTTCTCCTCTTTGAAATACGTATTCAAACTTATCTAAAATCAATTTTTCATCAAATGCCTTTGAAACTTTATAGATCTCTAGGATTTTACTCCCCAAACGTTCCATATTAATTTCTAGTTGAATTTCGTGATCATTTCTACGCTTGCTTGCTCGTTCTTTTATTTCATAAAAGTCATCAATTCTTGACTTTGATTTAGTGGTACGTGCTTTTGGTTGGCGACGCATCCACCCAAGTTCTTTTTTGAATAACTGTTTGGACTTGTTTGTTTCAATAGCTTCTCGTTCAATGCGTTCTTGTTTTTTTTCCAAGTAATAGGAGTAATTTCCTTTGTAGTTATAAATACAGCCTTCGTCTAGTTCGATGATTTCAGAACATACACGCTCTAAGAAATAACGGTCATGCGTCACCATAAAAAGGGTGATATTTTCTTTAGCAAAAAAAGTTTCTAACCATTCGATCATTTCTAAATCTAAGTGGTTAGTGGGTTCATCTAAAATTAACAAGTCAGGCTTACTTAACAAGGTATTTGCTAGAGCTAACCGCTTTTGCTGTCCTCCGGAAAGTTCACTAACCTTTTGATTTAAGTCAATTAGTTTTAGTTTAAAGAGAATTTGAGTGTATTGTGTTTCGTAGTCCCACGCCTGATAGCGTTCCATATCGTCAAATGCTGCTTGGTACACTTTACTGTTTTCAGGATTTTCTAGAGCTGTATGATAGGACTTAATTACATTTAAAATAGGGTTGTCTGATTTTAAAATGGTTTCTTCTACTGTAAGAGATTGGTTTAAAACAGGTTCTTGTGAAAGAAACGTAGTTCTTAAATCATTTCTGTAAATAATCTGTCCTGAGTCGGCAGTATCTTTTCGAGAAAGAATATTTAAAATAGTAGTTTTTCCAGTACCGTTTTTGGCAATAAAAGCTATTTTTTGATCTTTATGAATACTAAATGACAGATTTTCAAAAAGACTTAGTTCGCCATAAGATTTTGATATATTTTCAACGTTAAGGTAATTCAAATTTTTGTTTTTAAGTAAAGTTTGATTTATAATTGAATTAACTTTTTGAAATGACTAATTAAAAATAAATATCGTACACTTATAGCAATTAGAAATGGGATTAATCCAATCGAAAATGATTGAACACCGGTCATCCAATGCATTATCAATAAAGTTAATAGGATCACTAAAAATACTATGTATTTAATTCCGCGATTGGTTAGTTGGGTTTTTAAAATAGAGGGAATAAAGAGAAGGTTAGTTGCAAAAGCCCATAATAAATTATAATTATACGCTGTAGCTTTATGGTCTGTTGCAAACCAAAGTAACAGTAAAACAACCCCTACAAAGCCAGTAAAAGCAAATAAACTCACATCTAACCATACACTTCTATTATTTTTTTTGTAGTCATTAAATGTAATAAATAGGATCGCCAGGGCTATTAACGACAAAATGGTTAATGGGCTGACTAGTCCTGCAGAAGTTTTAGTAATTGCAGTTTGCGAACTTAATAATTTTGATTTTTTAACAATTTTTAAATCTGTGGATGCTCCGCTGGCATTTTCAAGTAATAAATAAAGATTTTTTGGTAAAAAAACATGTTCCTTTATTGTTGCTTTTTGATCAATTTTTGACCCAAGAGCGATATCGATACCCAAGCTTCCCCAAGAGTTTACGTTTAGATCGGAACGAATTAAGTTTCTAAATGTTTCTTTTTTGAATGTACTAGGAGGAGAGTAGTTAATTTGGTCTCCCAAGATAGATTCAATGGCATCTGTTATTTTGGTTGCACAATTATTGTAGAAAAAATCATACGGATAGTATTTATTTTCAGCTTTCATATTTTCTGTTAGAAAATTATAAAAAGCTGTTTTTTGTTTTAAACTTAAGTTGAGTTGTTGCTCATTTACTCGTCTTTTTTGGTATATATAAAACGATAAAAAATCGTTAAAAGCTGTACGGCCAATCATATAGTCAAGCTTACCTTTTGTAAATTTTAAATAGAAGCCTTCTGACTCAAAATCATAACGTCCGTAGTCAAATACTAAATCAAAGTTTAATAATGAATCTTTTACTCGAATGGCACTGTGTCCAAAAGAATCATTTAATAAATGACCTGAACCAATGGTTAAAACACTAATTTCTGAAGCGTTTGATAGTTTAATCTGTGCGCTAGACAATAGCGAGAATAATAAAATAAAGAGTGTTGTTATTTTTTTTAATATCATTATCTAAAGATACTTAAATCAATTTTTAGCGAAAATACATTAGAATATAAGGCAGTGCTTTGATCACCAATATCAGTGAATGCATAATCTAAATGTATACCATTATACTTAAATCCAACTCCAAAATTCGGTTGAAAGGTTAATGATTCTGAGTTATCTATTTGTAATTCATTTTGGAAATTACCTATACCTCCTCTAAAAAATACGAGATTTGTATACCCAAACTCGAAACCAATTGCTGGATTAATACTTATTAAAGAGGTGGATATGAGGTCATTGTTTTGTTCAAATCTAGCTATCAAATCGATTTCTGTTTTTAGTGTGTAGTCGTAACTGAATATAAATAATTTTGACACTCCCAGTTGTAGTTTCGGAAGAGTTAACTCTGTAGTTTCTGGTGCTTCTTGGTTTTCACCTGAAATGGCGTTTTGAATATCTTCTAGCCGTTCTTTGTCTATGTCCCAGGCATTAAAAGTTGTGGTTATGTCTCTTGCCATTAATCCAAATTTCCACCCATTTGATTCAAATTGAATTCCTAGGTCAAATCCAAAACCCCATGAAGTCGCGAAATCTCCAATAATCCGTCGAATTACTTTTGCGTTAATTCCGTAATTCCAATCTTGAACAGGAAGTTTTCTGGCAAAAGAAAATATAAGTCCGTAGTCGGCTGCAGAAAATAAATTAATACGATCATAATTAACTATTCCTTGTTGGTCGATTAGTTTGGTAGTGTCGAGAATATCATCTACTCCAAATCTAATCAAAGAAATACCAATTGCAGTTTGGTCATCTAATGGCATTGCAAAAGCTAAATAGTTGTAATTAGCAATATTTGCAAAATAACTAGAGTGCATGACCGATATTTGCCTATCGTCTATATGCACAAGTCCTGCGGGATTCCAGTAGCTTGAATTGACATCTTGTGAAGATGCTACTACGGCATTACTCATTCCCAAAGCTGAAGCATCAACCCCAATATTCATGAACTCATTTGAATATTTACGCCCAGTTTGTGCCTCTAATAAAAAAGAAATTAAAAGCAAGAAAATTAATTTTAAGATTTGCAAAGTTTTTTCTAAGTAAAAATAATTATAATCTGTGTTTTCTTTTAGATAATGTTGTTTGTTATTGTATAACAAAAATAGTTTATTATTTTTACTAATTAAATACAATTTAGTGTGAAAGCGTATATACCAAATTTTATAACATTATTAAATTTATTGTCTGGCTCTATCGCCGTTATATATGCCATCGGTGGTGATATGAAATTCACAGCTTTGTTTGTTTGCATAGGGATATTCTTTGATTTCTTTGATGGTTTTATAGCCCGCAAGTTAAAGCTTCAGAGTGGCTTAGGAGTTCAGTTAGATTCCTTAGCAGATATGGTAACTAGTGGGTTGGTTCCTGGTTTAGTTCTTTTTCATTTATTTAGTCTTACTCCACAATTAACTTTGGACAATACTGGGACAATCCCGTATTTCGGACTACTAGTAACTCTTGCTTCTGCATATAGGCTAGCTAAGTTTAATCTTTCTGACAATCAATCAGACTTTTTTATTGGATTACCAGTTCCAGCAAATACCCTATGGATTATTGCCTTGCCATTAATTTTAGAGTATCAACCGAGCGACGCTGTTCAACAAATTATTTTAAATCCGTGGTTTTTAATAGTGTTTACTTTAATAAGTAGTTATTTGCTAAATGCTCCATTTAAATTGATCGCATTAAAATTTAAAAACTGGAATTTTAAAGACAATATTCATAGGTACATATTAATCATATTCTCGCTAACAGTTATCATGTTTTTTCAATTCATAGGTATTCCAATTGCAATAATTGGATATTTGGTATTGTCGTTAATATTTATCAAACAATAAATCATATGACTTCTGGCTTTTTTGCAGTTCTTGATGATATTGTTATTCTCATGGACGACGTTCTTACAATGACTAAAGTATCCGCTAAAAAAACAGCTGGTATTCTCGCTGATGATCTGGCAGTTAATGCAGAGAAATCTTCTGGTTTTTCTTCTTCTCGAGAGCTTCCAGTATTATGGGCTATAACTAAGGGCTCTTTTTTAAATAAGTTAATTATTTTACCTGTAGTTTTTTTGTTGAGCGCTTTTTTACCTTCAATAATTTTAGTAGTGCTCGTAATAGGTGGTATTTATTTATCTTTTGAAGGAGCAGAGAAAATTGTAGATTATTTTTATCCTTATGAAGCTGTCTCTAATAACCTCAAAACTGACTTTCTTTCTGAACAAGCTTTACTAGATTTAGAAAATAAAAAAATTAAGTCAGCTGTATTGACCGATTTCATTCTATCCATAGAGATTATTATTATTGCATTAGGTACTGTAATTAATGAGTCGTTTGAAATAAAACTTATTGTAGTGACTTTAATTTCTATGTTAGCTACGATTGGTGTTTACGGAGTGGTAGGATTAATAGTAAGAATGGATGATTTGGGTTATAAGCTAGTGCAAGCAAGTAAAGGCCGAAAAAACAGTTTGTATTTTTTAGGTATGGGACTCGTTAATGCTTTACCAGTTGTTATAAGATTTTTATCATTGGTTGGAACTGTAGCATTATTATTGGTTTCTGGGGGAATTTTCGTACATAATATTCCCTTTTTTCACCACTTTTTAGAAAATATCCCTAGAGCTTTAAGGGATTTAATTATTGGCGCTTCAGTGGGATTTATTTCAGTTTTGTTGGTAAAGCTATTTAGAAAACTTTTACGATTTAATAGAAAAGTCTAAAACGTATTAAAATTCTAGTTTTTTCTTACGAAGTTCGAAATTTTGCCCAAGATAAACCTTTCTTACCATTTCGTTGTTAGCTAACACATCAGGGCTACCAGCTTTTAGAATGCTACCCTCAAACATTAAATATGTACGATCTGTAATAGCTAAGGTTTCTTGTACGTTATGATCAGTTATAAGAATCCCAATATTTTTCTTAGTGAGCTTAGCAATAATTCTTTGAATATCTTCTACAGCAACAGGGTCAACTCCTGCAAAAGGTTCGTCAAGTAAAATAAAACTTGGGTCAGTCGCTAAAGCTCTTGCGATTTCTGTTCGTCTTCGCTCGCCACCAGACAATAAATCTCCTCGACTTTTTCGAATATGATTAAGACTAAATTCGTCGATTAGTGATTCCATTTTTTTAATCTGTTCTTTTTTTGATAATTTAGTCATTTGAAGTACACTCAAAATATTGTCTTCTATACTCAATTTTCTAAACACAGAAGCTTCCTGAGCTAAATATCCAATACCGCTTTGTGCTCTTTTGTACATAGGGTATGATGTAATTTCTGTATCATCTAAATATATTGCACCTCCGTTAGGTTTAATTAACCCAACGGTCATGTAAAATGAGGTAGTCTTTCCAGCACCATTGGGTCCTAGTAGTCCAACAATTTCACCTTGATTGACTTCAAAAGAAACATCTTTTACAACTTTACGTCCACTATAGGACTTCATTAAATTTTGAACTCTTAATTTCATTAGTATTTTAAAATTAATTAAAAATAGTGAAACGATATAAATTTTGAACAGTTAAAATAAAATTTAACTAGAATGTATAAATTTTTTAGGCCTCTAATTCATCTAAATATTCATAGGCTCGTCTTAAGTGAGGAATAACAATTGTACCTCCAACTAATGTCGCTATACTAAGAGCTTCAGCAATTTGCTCTTTATTTAGTCCTTCAGAGTGACATTTTTCAAGATGATAGCGAACACAGTCATCACATCTTAAGACAGTTGAGGCTACAAGACCTAATAATTCTTTTGTTTTCGTATCAAGAGCACCTTGCTTGAAGGCGTTTGTATCCAAGTTAAAAATACGTTTAATAACAGTATTGTTTTCAGCAAGAATTTTAGAATTCATTTTCTTGCGATATGCGTTAAATTCTTTTACTTGGTTAGCCATTGTTTTCTTTTCGTTTCTGATTTCTTAATACGATCCTAGATATTAGAATACTAACTTGGTAAAGTATGAGCACAGGAATAGCTACAATTACCTGGCTGGCAATATCTGGAGGTGTTATGATTGCTGCAAAAATTAAAACAATAACTAATGCATATTTTCTGTTTTTTTTAAGAAATTCAGGCGTTACCAATCCAATTTTGGTTAGAAAATAAATGATTATTGGTAATTCAAAGATAAGTCCAGAAGCTAAGGTAGATGCTCTAATTAAACCTATATATGAGTTTAAATCAAAATCATTGTGTACAAGCTCAGCTACAGAGTAAGTTCCTAAAAAATTAATAGAAAGGGGGCAAACAATGTAGTAACCAAATAAGACTCCAATAAAGAACAAGGTAGATGAAATAAATATAAATCCCCTTGAGCTATTTTTCTCTTTGCGATCTAAGCCTGGGCTTATGAATTTCCAAAATTGATAAATAACATATGGAAAAGCTAATATGAAACCAAAAGTTATTGAAGTCCAGATGTGTGCTGAAAACTGTCCGGCCATTGTACGACTTTGAACTTCAAAATCGAAGTTAGTGTTACAAAAACTATCAAACCCCATTAGTCTGGAAGCATTACATAGTAGTTCATATGTAAAAAAATCAGATTTAGTTGGGCCAAAAATTAGTACATCAAATAAGAAACCTTTTGCTAAAAAAGCCAAGCCAGCCGCTAGGATAACTGACGCCGTAGCTTTTATAATATGCCACCTAAGCTCTTCAAGGTGGTCTAAAAAGGACATTTCTTTCTCTTTTACCATGGTTAAATAATCCCCTCCTTAATTAAGTCGTGAAGATGAATAACTCCTGCATATTGTTCATTATCTTCAACTAAAAGTTGTGAGATTTTGTTTGATTCCATTAATTCCATCGCCTCTATAGCCATAGCATTAATGTTTATAGTTTTAGGAGATTTACTCATGATATCTTCAGCTGATAGTTTTGAGAAGTCTTCACTCTTGGTAAGCATTCGTCTCAAATCTCCATCAGTTATAATCCCTACTATTCTACTGTTTTCTGTAACAGCAGTAACCCCCAAGCGTTTTTCGGAAATTTCAATTATTACTTCATTAATTCCTGATTTTAAAGATACAGTAGGTTTTTCGTTTAGAATAAGTAAATCCTTAACAGATAAATACAATTTTTTCCCTAGTGCTCCGCCAGGGTGATATTTAGCAAAATCATTACTTGAAAACCCTCTAATTTTTAAAAGGCTAACTGCTAAGGCATCGCCCATGACAAGTTGAGCTGTTGTGCTAGTGGTTGGAGCCAAGTTGTTTGGACATGCTTCCTTTTCAACATAAGAATTAAAAACAAAATTTGCTTGCTCTGCTAACATAGAATTCATATTTCCTGTGATAGCAATAAGTGGGTTTTTAGTTTTTTTTAGTAACGGGATTAAAACTTTTATTTCTGGTGTATTGCCACTTTTAGATATGCAAATTACAACATCATCTTTCAGTACAAGGCCTAAGTCACCATGAATAGCATCAGCAGCATGCATAAATACTGAAGGAGTCCCTGTAGAGTTAAGTGTCGCCACAATTTTGTTAGCAATTATAGCGCTTTTTCCTATGCCAGTTATAATTACACGTCCTCTGGAGTTGAAAATTAACTCCACAGCATCTGCAAATGAATGATCTAGTAAATCAGCAATTTTTGAAATTGCAACACTTTCATCAATTATAGTGTTTTTGGCGTATGATAATATGGCTTTTTTCGAGTTCAAATTTTTTATCTTTTGGTTGTGTACTTATTCAAATATATATACCTTTAGAATAAGTTACAAAAAAACAAAAAAAATAGGAGTGTTTCTTAAGTTTATTCTAGTTTTTGATTAAATAATATAATATTCCTAAATATAAGTTAAGAAATTTAATTATTAATGAGTATTTCAACTAAAGAATTATATTCTGCGCTAAAATCTTATTTTGGTTTTAGTAAATTCAAAGGCCTTCAAGAGCAAGTAATAATTAGTATACTTTCTAAGAAAAATACTTTTGCAATTATGCCAACCGGGGGCGGAAAATCTCTTTGCTATCAACTCCCTGCTCTAATGCAAGAAGGTACTGCAATTGTAGTATCTCCTTTAATTGCTTTAATGAAAAATCAAGTAGACGCAATTCGAGGGATTTCTAATCAAGATGGAATAGCTCATGTTTTAAATTCTTCCTTAAATAAGTCAGAAATCAAACAAGTTAAGTCTGATATTGAATCTGGAGTCACTAAGCTTTTGTATGTAGCTCCTGAATCGCTTTCTAAATCAGAAAATATACTTTTTTTAAAAGATCAAACCATATCTTTCATGGCTGTGGACGAAGCTCATTGCATAAGTGAATGGGGTCATGATTTTAGACCAGAATACAGAAATCTAAAGCATATTATTTCACAGATAGGAGATAATATTCCTATTATAGGGTTAACAGCAACTGCCACTCCAAAAGTTCAGGAAGATATTTTAAAAAACTTGGGAACTACAGATGCTAAAACTTTCAAGGCTTCCTTTAACAGACCAAATCTGTATTATGAGATCTTGCCTAAAACAGCACAAGTTGATAATGATATAATTAGGTTTGTCAAGCAAAATGAAGCTAAATCAGGTATTATTTATTGTTTAAGCAGAAAAAGAGTTGAGGAGTTATCACAAATTTTACAAGTAAATCAAATTAAAGCGGTTCCATATCATGCGGGTTTAGATGCAAAAACTCGTTCAAAACATCAAGATATGTTTTTGATGGAGGATGTTGATGTAGTAGTAGCAACAATTGCATTTGGTATGGGAATTGATAAACCGGATGTACGTTTTGTAATTCATCACGATATACCAAAAAGTATTGAGAGTTATTACCAAGAAACTGGTCGTGCTGGTCGTGACGGAGGAGAAGGACATTGTTTGGCCTATTATGCCTACAAGGATATTGAGAAGTTAGAAAAGTTTATGTCTGGTAAGCCTGTAGCTGAACAAGAGATAGGTTTTGCTTTATTGCAAGAAGTAGTAGCCTTAGCTGAAACTTCTATGTCAAGAAGAAAATTTATTTTACATTATTTTGGTGAACACTTTGATTCAAAAACTGGTGATGGTTGTGATATGGATGATAATGTTCGTAATCCAAAGCCACAATCAGAGGCTATGAATCAACTAAACTTACTACTAGATGTTGTATCCTCTACTCATGAAAAATATAAGAGTAAGGATTTAGTAAATGTACTTACGGGTCAAGAAAATGCACTTATTAAATCTCATAAGACAAATGAGAAATTGTTTTTCGGCAAAGGAAAGGAAAAACCACCACTTTACTGGATGGCATTGATTAGGCAGTCCCTAGTTGCAGGTTTTTTACGTAAAGATATTGAGTTGTATGGTGTTTTAAAAATTAGTCAAGAAGGCCGGAATTATTTAGAACATCCATCTTCATTTAAAATGACTGAAGATCACACTTTTAATGAAGTAAGTTCGAATAACAGACTTAGTAACTCTACAGCTGCATTAGATTCAAATTTAATTAAATTGTTAAAAGATCTACGAAAATCAAATGCAGAAAAATTGGGAGTTCCACCTTTTGTTATTTTTCAAGATCCATCGCTGGAAGATATGGCGCTAAAATATCCAATAACAATTGAAGAGTTACACAATATTCACGGAGTTGGAGAGGGAAAAGCGAAGCGTTATGGAGATGATTTTATAGAGTTAATAAAACGTTATGTAGACGAAAATGAAATAGATCGAATGCAAGACATGGTGATTAAATCCACAGGATCTAATTCCTCTCTTAAATTATATATTATTCAAAATATTGATAGAAAACTTCCTCTAGATGACATTTCCTCAGCTAAAGGAATGAGTATGTCTGATTTTGTTAGAGAACTAGAAGCTATTGTTTTTTCTGGAACAAAATTAAATATTAATTATTGGATTGATGAGCTTTTTGATGAAGACCAACAAGATGAAATTCATGATTATTTTATGGATTCTGAATCTGATGATATTGAAGCTGCTATTGAAGAATTTGATGGAGATTATGATGATCAAGAACTCAGATTATACCGTATAAAATTCATTAGTGAGGTAGCTAATTAACATGCTCAATAACAAAACTACTAAAGAATCTTATTTGTTAGTAATTCCTCAGTATATTTGCAGCTGTTAAAAAATAAAATCAAACGCATGAAAGACGGTTTATACGCAAAATTTATCACCTCCAAAGGTGAGATTTTAGTTAATTTAGAATTTTTGAAAACTCCTGGAACTGTAGGAAACTTTGTTGCATTAGCTCAAGGTAATTTAGAAAATTCAATAAAAAATCAAGGAGAGCCTTACTACAATGGATTAAAATTCCATAGAGTAATACCTGACTTTATGATCCAAGGAGGCTGTCCACTAGGAACGGGGACTGGTAATCCAGGATATCAATTCGATGATGAATTTAACCAAGATTTAAAGCACGATGTTCCTGGTATTTTGTCAATGGCAAATGCTGGACCCGGAACAAATGGCAGTCAGTTTTTTATTACACATATTCCAACTCCTTGGCTAGATGGAAAGCATACTGTTTTTGGAAATGTTATTGAAGGCCAGTCTGTTGTTGACACTATTGTCCAAGGAGATTCCTTAGAATCTGTTGAGATTATATCAGTTGGTAATGCTGCAGAAGAGTTTCAATCGGTTGAGGCCTTTCGTAATTTTGAAGGTTCTAGAGAAAAGCGATTAGCAGATGAAAAATTATCAATTGAAGCTGAAATTGATAAATTAGCTACAGGATTTAAAAAAACTGACAGTGGTCTTCGTTACAAAATTCTTCAAAAAGGTAGTGGTGCTCAAGCGACTAAAGGTGCGACAGTTTCAGTTCATTATAAAGGTCAATTAAGTGATGGAACTGTTTTTGATTCATCATACAAAAGGAAAGAACCTATAGAATTTAAATTAGGTGTGGGACAGGTCATTTCTGGATGGGATGAAGGAATATCTCTTTTAAAAATTGGGGATAAAGCACGTTTTGTAATTCCCAGTAATTTAGGTTATGGTAGTACAGGAGCTGGCGGAGCCATTCCTCCAAATGCAAATTTAATTTTTGATGTTGAATTAATGGATATTAAATAATCATTTTTTCATTAATAAAAATAGCACCTTTATGGTGCTATTTTTATTTTATATTGTCTGTTTATAAACAACTTGAAAATTTACTAATTGTTTCAATACTTATTTGTAAATTTGTTTGCGTTTAACAACGCATAATGACAAACACTACTACCAAATATATTTTTGTTACAGGAGGCGTAAGTTCTTCGCTTGGAAAAGGAATTATAGCAGCTTCACTTGCTAAACTACTTCAATCACAAGGCTATCGAACTACGATTCAAAAGTTGGATCCTTACATAAATATTGATCCAGGTACCCTGAACCCTTACGAACATGGAGAATGCTATGTTACTGATGATGGTGCAGAGACAGATTTAGATTTGGGTCATTATGAACGTTTTTTAAATGTTCCCACCTCACAGGCAAATAATGTAACGACTGGTCGTATTTACCAGAGTGTAATTGACAAGGAAAGACGCGGGGAGTTTTTAGGAAAAACAGTACAAGTCATTCCTCATATCACAGATGAAATTAAGCATCGTATTCAGATTTTAGGAAAATCAGGTGAATATGACATTATTCTAACTGAAATAGGCGGCACTGTTGGAGATATTGAATCATTACCCTATGTAGAAGCTGTTAGGCAATTAAAATGGGAGCTAGGTAATGAAAACGCACTAGTTATTCATCTCACATTAATCCCTTATTTATCAGCTGCGGGAGAACTTAAAACTAAGCCTACTCAACATAGTGTTAAAACACTAATGGAAAGTGGAGTACAAGCTGATATATTAGTTTGTAGAACTGAACACGAATTAAATGATGGTATTCGAAGAAAATTAGCTCGTTTTTGTAATGTAAAAAAAGAGTCTGTAATTCAATCAATCGATGCCTCTACTATTTATGATGTTCCTAACATGATGCTTGAAGAAGGATTAGATAAGGTAGTGTTAAACCAGCTGCAACTTGAAGCTCATACACCTGATTTAACATCCTGGAATAATTTTACTGAAAAGCTTAAAAACCCTAAAAGTGATATTGTCATCGGACTAATAGGTAAATATGTTGAGCTGCAAGACTCTTATAAATCTATTTTAGAGGCTTTTATTCACGCTGGAGCAGCTAATGAGGTTAGAGTTAAAGTAGTCTCTATACATTCGGAATTTCTTGACGCACAAAATGTAAAATTAAAAATAGAAAATTTAGATGGAGTTCTTGTAGCTCCTGGTTTTGGAGAACGAGGTATTGAAGGTAAAATCGAGGCTATAAGATATGTTAGAGAACACAACATTCCATTTTTTGGAATTTGTTTAGGGATGCAAATGGCAGTTATTGAATTCTCAAGAAATGTCTTAAATTTACATAAAGCAAATTCATCTGAGATGGATGAATTAACTCCTTTTCCAGTAATCGATTTAATGGAAGCTCAAAAACTCATAACCAAAAAAGGGGGGACAATGAGATTAGGTTCGTGGGAATGTAATCTTTTAGAAAATAGTAAAGTTGCAACTATTTATAATAAAAATATTATTCATGAACGCCATAGGCACAGATATGAGTTTAATAATGATTTTAAAGACCAAATTGAAAACTCAGGAATGTTATCAACTGGCTGTAATCCTCAGACAGGTCTTGTTGAAATTGTAGAGATACCCAGTCATCCATGGTTTATTGGAGTGCAATATCATCCAGAATATAAAAGTACAGTAGCAAACCCTCATCCCTTGTTCTTGTCTTTTATAAAAGCGGCCTTGAAGTATAAAACTAATAAACAATAATAATTCATTTACATACTGTACAACTTTGAATTTTATTAAAAAAAATTAACAATGGAAGAAAAAAAAATAGATTTAAATACTGTCATTGGATTTATACTTATTGGAGCTATCCTGCTATTTATGTTGTGGCAGCAGCAACCAACTCCTGAGGAATTAGCTTCTTTAGAAGAAGCTAGGCTAGAGGAACTTTCCAATGAGTCGTCTTTAAATCAGGCAACTTTAGTTGAGAAGGAAGTGAAAGTTCAAACAGCTGGTAGTTCACAAAATTTAGAAGATTTTAAGTCTAAAGTTGGTGATTTTGCCTACGCAATGTCTTTGCCATCAGCAACTTCAATATCTACAACTTTTGAAAATGAAGTATTGTCTCTTAAAATTGACAATAAAGGAGGGTTTATCTCAGAGGTAAAATTAAAAAATTATGTCAATCATGACTCTGTTCCAGTTTATCTGATAAAGGATGGAAGTTCGCAATTCAACTTAAATTTTGCAACAGCAGATAATCGTATATTAAATTCATCAGAATTATATTTTCAGCCAAAACTTACAACAACAGGTGATAATCAAATTCTTTCAATGCGACTAAAAGTATCAGAGTCTCAATTTTTAGAATACCGTTACGAATTAAAGCCTAATGATCATATGCTCGGATTTTCGGTACGTTCCCAGGGACTATCATCTATTTTTAATACATCCCAAGATGTTCAATTGAACTGGAAATTTGATGCCTATCGTCATGGTAAAAGCATCTCTTTTGAAAATCGGTATACAAGACTTTCTTTTGAACATGAAGGAGAAAAAACAAATAAATTATCTCAAACAGGAGACGATGAAGAATCTGTGACAGATGTTTCATGGATTTCTTTCAGACAGCATTTTTTTAGCTCTATTTTAGTTCCAGATATTCCTTTTAAAGACGTCAATTTAAAATCGTTTAACCTTGTTAATGACGAAACAGTAGATACTTTATTTACCAAGCGATACGAACTTAATCTTCCTTTAAATTTTTCTGGTGGAGAATTAACTCATAATATGAACGTTTATTATGGTCCTACCTATGATAAAATTTTAAATAAGTATAATAAAAATTTAGAAGCAAGTATTCCTTTTGGATGGGGAATAATTGGATGGATTAATAAATCAGTTTTCAGTCCTTTGTATGGATGGTTAACTAATTATCTTTCCTTCGGAATAGCAATTATAGTAATGACTATTATGGTTAAGGTATTACTGTCATTTGTGCAATACAAGCAATTTCTATCGCAGGCTAAAATGAAAATTTTAAAACCGGAGCTTGACGCTATAAGACAAAAATATAAGAAAGATAAAATGAAGGTTCAAAAAGAAACAATGGCACTTCAAAATAAAGCAGGTGCTAGCCCACTTAGCGGATGTTTACCTGGATTAATTCAAGTTCCAGTTTTTTATTCTCTATTTATGTTTTTCCCGGTTGCATTTGAGTTACGACAAAAGCCATTTTTGTGGGTTGAGGATTTAAGTTCATATGATTCAATTGCTGAGCTTCCGTTTTATATTCCCTTTTATGGTGATCACATAAGTTTATTTCCTATCCTAGCATCAATAGCGATTTTCTTTTACATGAAAATGACTACTGGCCAACAGATGGCTACTCAGGCTCCAATCCAGGAGGGAATGCCTGATATGGCTAAGATGATGAAATATATGATCTATTTTTCTCCAATATTAATGCTAGTATTTTTTAATAATTATGCTTCTGGTTTAAGTTTATACTATTTTATATCTAATCTGATAAGTATTGGAATTATGTTAGTTATAAAAAACTTTATTATAGATGAATCTAAGGTCTTAGCAAAAATTCAAGTGAGCAAAGCTAAAAAACCCAAACCACAAAACCGTTTTCAGAAGAAGATGGCTGAAATAATGGAGCAAGCTGAAGCACAAAAGCAAGCACAGCAAAAGCAAAAAAAATAATTCATCTTTTGATATACTTCAAAAAGCTACCTAAACAGGTAGCTTTTTGTTTTAATACACCCACATAATAACTAGTCCTAGAATAAATTAATTCGTAAATTTACGGAATGAAAACAGTAGTTGTTGGTCTTTCAGGCGGAGTAGATTCTAGTGTAGCGGCCTATTTGTTAAATGAACAAGGATATAACGTAATAGGTTTGTTTATGAAAAACTGGCATGACGACTCTGTGACTATTTCTGATGATTGTCCCTGGCTTGATGATAGTAATGATGCTATGTTGGTAGCTGAAAGACTAAATATCCCCTTTCAAACAGTAGACCTTAGTGTGGAGTACAAGGAAAAAATCGTCGATTATATGTTTAATGAATATAAAAATGGACGTACTCCAAATCCAGATATCCTTTGTAATCGTGAGATTAAATTTGATATTTTTCTCAAAATAGCCTTATCTCTAGGAGCAGATTTTGTTGCGACAGGACATTACTGTAGGAAAGATAAAATCAAAACAGGCTCTGATTTTCCAGTATATCGATTACTTTCAGGAGTTGATAATAACAAAGATCAATCTTACTTTTTGTGTCAATTATCACAAAAGCAATTGTCAAAATCATTATTCCCTATAGGAGATTTAACGAAGCCTGAAGTTAGAGAAATTGCTTCTAAACAAAATTTGATAACTGCGAATAAAAAGGATTCCCAGGGATTATGTTTTATAGGAAAGGTTAGGTTACCTGATTTTCTGCAACAGCAATTAAAGCCTAAAGAAGGACAAATTATCGAAATTCCTGAAAGTTTTGAATCCTATTTAATTAATCAACCTAGGTTTAAAACTTTTCAAGAAGAATTAGCTTTTAGAGCTACGAAGACCAAATATGTTTGTTCAGATGGAACAGTAGTAGGTAGCCATCAAGGCGCACATTATTTCACTAAAGGCCAGCGTAAAGGCTTAGGGGTTGGCGGTACTTCTGAACCTCTTTTTGTTATAGATACAGACGTTGTAGATAATATTATTTATACTGGACAAGGAAAAAATCATCCTGGTTTGTATAGATCTGTTCTTTTAATTCAGTCATCTGATGTTCATTGGGTTCGACCTGATTTAAAGATTGATTTAGGAGAGTCTTTAAAAGTGATGGCCCGGATTCGTTATAGACAAAAACTAGAAGCTGCATCCTTGTATTCTAATTCAGATGGGATATATGTTGTATTTGATTCGCCCCAGTCAGCTATTACTGAAGGTCAGTTTGTTGCTTGGTATTTAGAAGACGAATTAGTTGGTTCTGGAGTGATTTCATAGAATATAAAGCTATATTTTTATTACATATCTTTACGCTATGCAAAAATAATATTATCAAGCTTTTTAATATTCAGTACCCAATCGTCCAATATGGCATGGTTTGGAATATTGTATGGAAATTAGTCTACGGTTCTGAAATTGTAAATTCAATCTTAATATAGTTTATTCCTTTTAAATCACGTATATCAGTAATTATATAAATCTTAGTAATGACAAATAAAAAAACGCAATTAGAAGCATTTGATCGCTTATTAACAATTATGGATGAACTTCGTGAACAATGTCCGTGGGATAAAAAGCAAACTATGGAAACTCTTCGTCCATTAACAATTGAAGAGACTTATGAATTAGGGGATGCTATTTTAAATGCTGATTTAAATGAAGTTAAAGGTGAGCTAGGAGATCTTTTACTTCATATTGTGTTCTATTCTAAAATTGGTAGTGAAACTAACGATTTTGATATCACAGACGTCATAAATACAATTTGTAAAAAATTGATTCATCGACATCCACACGTTTATGGTGATGTAATAATTAAGAATGAAACTGAAGTCAAGCATAACTGGGAAAACCTAAAACTTAAAGAAGGAAAAAACAGTGTTCTTGAAGGAGTTCCTCACAGTCTTCCTGCCCTTGTAAAAGCAAGTAGAATACAAGAAAAAGTGGCTGGAGTTGGATTTGATTGGAAACATACTGACCAAGTATGGAACAAAATAGAAGAGGAGATAAAGGAATTAAAAGAAGAAATTTTAAATATGAATCAAAACGCTATAGAAGATGAGTTTGGAGACGTTTTATTTTCATTAATAAATTATGCTCGATTTTTAAATGTTAACCCTGAAAACGCCTTAGAACGCACAAATAAGAAATTTATTAAACGTTTTCAATATCTAGAAAAAAAGGCGAATCAGAATCAAAAATCGCTTTCCGAAATGTCCTTGGCTGAGATGGGAATTTATTGGGATGAGGCTAAAAATATATAAATAGCTAATTTATTATTTTTTTAATTTTTGAATATTTTAACTCCCAAGCTTTCAAAGCGTCTTTTTGTTTGCTAATATTTAAATGAACTTCTTTCACAAGAGGGTTGTCGTCATCAACATTTGAGAAGAACTGTAGGTTGTTTTCAAGTTGGTTTATTTCACTTTTTATTTCATCTATTTTTTTTCTTAGAAAAATCACTTCATTATTTAATAAACGAGAATCATTAGAAATTGTGTTGAGTTTTAGATTGTATTTTAAGTTTTTTAATTCCTCTTTATCAAGTCCTATTTTGGAATAGAAATTATCAAGAGCTTTATAGAACTTACCATCAATAAAACGTTTGTTTTGTGGTACATTTCCAATTTTATTCCAATCAACAGATATTTGATTTAAAGTTTTCAAGTTAGCATCTTTATTATCTCCAGGACTGAATGAGTTTAGTGTGTCAAGTAAACTACTTTTTTCATTAAAAGATTTTAATTCTTCCTCAGATCCTTTATTTTTTTGTTCGTGATATCGGTCGAAGAATAAATTACATGCACCTTTAAATCGTTTCCATAATTTTTCGCTGTCTTTTCTAGGAATATGTCCAATAGATTTCCATCGATTTTGAATATCTTTCATCAAAACTAAAGTTGTTTGTAAATCTAAACTGTCTTTGTTTTGTTCAGCGATTTCTACTAACTCTACCTTTTTGAGGTAGTTTTCTGTTTGATCTTTTTTTAACGTTTTATAGAAGGTATTCTTATTTTTATTAAAAGTTCTTACAGCGGTTTTAAAGTCTTTCCATGTTTTTTCGTTTTGCTTAGAAGGAACTTTGCCTACTTTGAAAAATGAATCTCTAAGAGCTTCGATCTCTTTTATTTTTACTTGCCAATCATTGTGAGCTAGAGTTGGTATTTTTGAGAGTGCTTTAATTTCATCAATAATATTATTTTTGACAACAAGATTTTCTTTGTAAACTTCCTCAAGCTGTCCGTAGTAAAGCTGACGCTTATCATTAATTACTTTAGTAGCGGCACTAAATCGATCCCACAAATCGTCTTTAAATTCTTTTTCAACTGGACCTAATTCTTCTTTCCAGATTTTATGAAGCGCCTGAAGTTCTCTAAAAGCCCTGTTCAAGTCAGTTTCAGATGCTAACTCTTCAGTACTTTTAATTATCTTTTGCTTTTGTTCTAAATTATGCTTGTAATCTAAGTCTCTTAAATCTCTATTGAGATGTAAAAATCCATAAAAAATTTCTACGTGGTGTCTATAATTGTTCCAAGTATTATTATTATTAATTGAAGGGATTTGCCCGGTATTCCTCCAGCGTTCTTGCAAATTTTTAAAAGTTTTATATGAAGAATTAATATCACCTTCGACATTAATAAGTCCTTTAATTTCATCTATGATTTGAAGCCTAATTTCAAGGTTTTGGTTTAGTTGTTTAGTTTTATTTTCTTGAAAGGATTTCTGCCTTTCCCTAAAGACTTTTGATAAATCATTAAACTTCTTTTTAAGTGGACTTTTAAAATTAAAATCAATTATATTGCCTCCTTCAGCTAAAAATTTTTCTTTTTTTTCTGCAATTAAGATTGCAAATGAAGTGCTAAAACTATTTTTAATTAGATTAATATTGTTTCGTACATTCTGAGAATTTTCTTCTTCTAAAAGACACTCAAAATTAATTACAAGTTGTTCTAAAGATAAAGATTCAAAATCATCTTCAGCTTTGATTTTAGTTTCACTTTCACTTTCAATAACTATTTGATGGTTATTTTTTTGAAAACTCTCAATTGTTGAGCTGTCTTTGTCTTTTTCTGAAGTGGACTCTTCAAATGTTTTACTAAAATTAACATCCTTAATAGAAGAATTTGTATCTTCTTTAATATTAATTTTTTTAGGACCGACTTTTGGGTTATCTCCGTCTGCTTCCTGCAGGGTAACTTGCTCTGACATATCTTTCAATGTTTAATTAAATACTTTACATAAATATAACATTATCCATTTAAACTACAAATTATCTAATTATATTAAATCTAGTTTTCGTTTAAGAATTCCATATTTCCCATGATTTTTCTGCTTGATTTATTAACATTTCTAAGCCATTAATCGTTTTAGCTCCTCTTAATTTTCCATTTTTGAGAAATTTAGTTTGAGCCGGGTTGTATATTAGATCAAATAGTAAATGATATTTGTCGAGTTGATCGTATGAGATTTCAGGACACTTTTCTAGTTTAGGAAATGTTCCTAATGGAGTACAGTTGATAATTAGTTTATTGGCTTCAATTTCAGTTGATGTTAGTGTATTATATGTGTGTTTGATTTCTGGGGATTTAGTCCTTGATACATATTCAAATTTTATTCCTAATTCTCTTAATGCAAAAGCTACTGCTTTTGAAGCCCCTCCTGTTCCTAAAATTAGAGCTGTTTTATGATGTGGTTTTAAATACTTAACTAGACTTTCTTTAAAACCGTAATGATCTGTATTATAGCCAATTAATTTATTATTTTTAATTTTAATGGTATTTATGGCTCCAATTCTTTTGGCCTCTTCGTCAATGTAATCTAAGTAGGGAAGGATGACTTCTTTATATGGAATAGTTACGTTGAAGCCTGAGAAAACTTTGCAATTTTTTTTTAGTTCAATAAATGAATCAATAGTTTCAAGATCGAAGTTTTTGTAAGAACAATCTAATTTGTTGGTCTCAAATTTTTCCCTAAAATAACTTCTAGAAAAAGAGTAGTCGATATTTTTTCCAATCAGTCCAAAAATCTTCATATGTTATTTTTTCTCTTTTTTCCATACCATTCTAAACCAGCTACGATACTAATCCCAAAAATAATAAAAAGGATGAGTGAAAAAGTATGAATATTAATTTCTGGCAAATAGCGTTGATAGTTTTCTATAATAAGTGCTCCGTTAGCATCAACAAGCATCTCTCCTAAATCATCTTTTTTAAAAATAGTTTTTTTCCACGGCCAAACTACTCCTAGTGAGCCTGTAATAAACCCCATAATTAGAGCCAAAGTTATATTTTTATAGCGTTTAAGTACATATGTCAGTACATGAGATAGGCTAATGAGTCCAATGACGGAACCCATGGTAAATACCATTAAGACTTTTAATAATCTCATGTGTTCAGTGTCTAAAGTAAAACTAAAGTCACCAGTAAACATATAGACAAACGTATCAAAAAGCGTGTTTACAGAATCTACAAGCAACATTACGTAGTTACCTAGTAATATCAGTATAAATGAACCAGAAAAGCCTGGTAATGCCATTCCTGTAACACTAACTATACCACAAAAGAAAACAAACCAAAGATTATCGTTTTGTGTAGCAGGATCTAAAATACTAATCCCAATGCCTATTGTTATACCTATTAAAGCGGTGATGGCGGTTTTAAAATTCCAGCACTGATAATTATTATAAATATAAATAATAGACCCCATGATCATTCCAAAAAATACACTCCACACAAAGAGCTCATAGCGAATTATTAAGTAATCTAGTAGTTTAGAGATGCTGAAGTAGCTGATTATCATTCCTAGAAAAAGAAGTGATAGAAAGCGTCCATTTACATAAACATAAAAACTCTTGAAACGTCCTTGGAAAAACAAGTTTATAGATTTTGAGTTAAACCTTTGTAAGGAATATATAAACGTCTCATAAAAGCCCATTACAAACGCCACTATTCCACCAGAAACACCAGGAACCTTGTTCGCAGCTCCCATAATGATCCCTTTTAGGATCAATGAAAATGAGTTAGATTTTTGGTACTTATTTATCAACTTTTTTTTTATTGTTGCCTATTTTTTCTAAAAATAGAATGATGAAAAAACCTAATAACATTAAGCAAATTGCCTGTATAAATTGTGGGTCTCCGTCATAACTAAAAGGAGATATGCTTTTTTCATTTACAGGTACTTTAAAACCTTCAGAGTTTATCCTGTAGGTTAGCGTAACTTTCCATGGCCATATCTTATTTAGGGATCCAATCATAAACCCCGTGAGAACTGCTAAAGTTAATTGGCGGTAGAACTTAAACAACCATTTTAAAAGTTTTGAAAAGGAGAGAAGTCCTACAATAGTTCCTGCACCTATGACTAATATAGTTTTGATGTCTCTATTTGATATTGCTTCTAGAACTGGTCCGTATGCGCCTATAATTACTAAAATAAAAGCTCCTGAAATGCCAGGTAATATCATTGCGCAAATCGCTAATGCTCCAGCAAAAAATAGAAATAAATTGGAGTCTGATGTTTCAATAGGATTCAGAATAGTGATAAAGTAGGCAAAACTACCTCCAATAGCAATAGCTAAATACACTTTAAGTCCTAGAAGACCCCATAAAGTAGTTTTAATTTGTTTGATTATATATACTATACTTGCAGAAACCAAACCAAAAAAAAATGCCCATAAGAGTATAGGTTGGTGTTCTAGTAACCTCTCAACAACTTTAGCGAGCGAGAAAACACTAATTAATACTCCAGACATAAGCGCAAGCAAAAAGGGGCCATTCAATTTTTTCCAAGTGTATTTAACTCCTTTAGATTTCAATTCATTAAAAATTGAACTATTGATATTATTTAAGGACTCAATAAGTTCTTCATAGATACCAGAAATAAAAGCGATTGTTCCACCAGAAACTCCGGGAACTACATCCGCAGCACCCATAGCCATCCCTTTCAATGAAATAACAAGATAATCAATTATAGATCTTTTCATGACTGAAGTGATAAGCGTGTTATAAAGTAATTTTATACTATTTATACTGTAGGATGACGCTAAAGTAAATATATGAAATTTTACTTTTAAGTATTTTTAAAATTTTCAATTAATTGAAGGACGGCTTTACGATTATAAACGTCCGGAAACAATTCCTCCAAAATAAAAACGTGCTCTGAATTAATGTGTAAAGCAGTAAGTAAATGGGCATAACCAGTTTCCGAATCATTTAGTTTAAGACAAATTCCAGAAAGTCGAAATTCCAACTCTTCGCTATTAGGGTAATATTCTAATGCTTGAGTAAAATTAAAACTTGCTGCTTCATATTCTCCTAGCTTAATTAGAATATCCCCTCTTGAAAGCCATATGTTAAGTTCTACATCACCTAGCTCTAACGTTTTTTTATAGCCTCGTTCTGCTTCTTCTAACTTATTTAGTCGTTCGTTAATATTTGAATATAATATCCAATAAGATGAGTTTTCGGAGTCAATTTCAATCGCTTTGTTTATGTAATACAAAGCTTTCAAATATTCTTTTTTAGAATTAAAAAACTTAGTGATCCTCATCCATCCTTTGTCTAAAGCAGGATCTTCTTCAACTGCTTTGAGGTAATATTGAAGTGCCAATTCTAGTTTTTCAAGTTTCTCATAGCAATATCCTATTTTTATTAAAGCAAAAGGATTTGTATTCTCTATGGCTAATGTAATTTCATAATTTTCTATGGCTTCTTCAAAACGATTTAAATTCTCCAATACTTTAGCTTTCTCTAGGTATGCACCAACAAAAGTTTCATCAGAAATAATTGCGAAATCAAAGGCAGTTACAGCTTTTAATAGCTCTTTTGTAGTATTATATTGTTTCCCTAATTGATGCCATGCGACTTCACAGTATGGGTTTTTTTCCAGGTAATTTGTTAGATAAACAATTGCACCATCACTATCGTCTAAAAAGTCAAAACAATAAATAATATTATAAAGTGCTGAATAGTTTTCTAAATCTAATTCTATACATTTCATGAAATTAAGCTTGGCTTCTTGAAATTTGTCTAAAAATAAATACTCCATCCCAATTAACGAATATAGGTCTGAACAATCATCTGAAATTTCAATAGCACTTTTGAAAATCTCTATCGCTTTTTGATGCTGATCTTTTTTTGAATAGATATTCGCTTTTTGGATGTATAGTTCTTCATTGTTAGGCTCAATTTCAAACAGGGGAGATAACAGCCTATCAGCTTCATTTAGTTTATTTTCGAAGATCAATATTTCAACCTGAAACAACTTAAGATTTAAAGAAGATGGGTGCTGACTTAGTCCAAGCTTAATAGCTTTTTTAGCAAGAGAAACTTTACCGTTTTCTAGGTAGTGATGGATAATATTTTCAAACTCATTGGAATCAAAAAAACATACATTGTTTGTTTTTAACATGGATTCAAACTTTGAAACTGTAACATGTTGATTTTCTTCTGATTGGTCGAACTCCATAAACATTTTTTATTATTATTAAAAATAAAAGTATAATGTTACCAAATGCTTACATGGTTTTAATGTTTTCAACAAAATAATTAACATTAATATTCTAAATTGAATTCAAAACTTTTGTAATAATATCACATCCAAATAATAATTCTTTTTTTGTTATTGTTAACGGAGGGGAAATACGAATTGCTTTTGGTTCAAATAGAAGCCAAAATAAGATTAAACCATTTTCCTTAGATTGAAGTACTATTTTATTAGCTATTTCTGCTGACTCAACTATTAAGGCTAACATTAACCCTTTTCCTCTAATTTCTTTGATTATTGGATGTTGAAGTTCTTTTCTAATTAAATTTTCTTTAAAAAGGGCGTCTTTCATTAAGGTACTACATGTAATTTCTTTAAGCGTTGCTAAAGCAGCGGCTGCTATTACTGGGTGTCCACCAAAGGTAGTAATATGACCTAGTTTAGGATTGACAGATAAGCTGTTCATCATTTCTTTTGAAGCTGTAAATGCACCAATTGGCATACCACCTCCAAGCCCTTTTCCAGTTACAACTACATCTGGGATACAGTTATAATTTTCAAAACCAAACAGTTTTCCGGTTCTTCCAATTCCAGGTTGAATTTCGTCAAGTATTAGTAAAGCACCAACTTCATTACACTTTTTTTGAACTTTGGTCAAATAGCCGTTTATTGGCTGGATAAAACCAGCACCTCCTTGAATGGTTTCTAATATTACAGCGGCTGTTTTTTGGGTAATTTTTGATAAATCTTTTTGGTTATTAAATTCGATAAACCGTACATCGGGTATTAGTGGTCTAAAGGGTTGTTTTCTTTCTTCATATCCCATAATACTCAAGGCTCCCATAGTATTTCCGTGATAAGCTTTATTTGCTGCTATTATCTCTGAGCGACCTGTGTAACGTCGTGCAAGTTTCATGGCTCCATCAACCGCTTCTGTTCCTGAATTTGTTAAATATGTTTTTTCAAGTTTTTTCGGCAGATGATCAGAAAGTAATTTTGAAAGATTAACAGCTGGTGACTGAATATATTCACCATATACCATGACATGCATGTATGAATCTAGTTGTTTTTTAATAGCGTTCACAACTTTTGGATGTCGATGTCCTAAACTACATGCAGAAACTCCGGCAACAAAATCTAAATAGCATTTTTTATTTTTATCATATATATAAGAACCTTCAGCATGAGATATTTCTATACCTAAGGGATGAGGAGTGGTTTGTGCTTGATATTTTAAAAAATCGTTACTTATCACAATTTTTAATTATTATTTTTAAATAAACTCTTCGGAATTTTTCTAGCTGATTTATTGTTATTTTTACTATATTTTTTATTCTTTTTAGTTGAAGTTTTTGGTTGGGCTTTCTCAACTCGGTCTAACAGATTTGAGTCAAAAAATTCAACTGGGGGTATATAGGCGTCTAATCCTTTAATAACTTTCAAGACTAGAGGAGGGTCATCTTTAAATAAGTCAAGTTTACTTATTGGTCGTTCTGATTCCCGCCAATTAAATCCACGAATAATTTTTTCATTTTCAGGAAAGTCTAGTTCTGGATAAGTTTTACCTCCAATTTGATTAGTTTTTTTCATTTCATCAATGGCATTATTTGATAACCAAATTTTAATTGCTCCAGATTTTGATTTGTCTATCCCTACTAGTTCGTTATACTCATTTCTTAGGTAGTATAGAGTTTCTGCATTTTTAATAATATCAATAGTGGATAGACTATTGTCTTTAAATAGTCCAAATAGTTTTTTACCTGAAATTTGGTTGTAGCCATCTCCTAATGAGTCTTTATTTATTACAAATGCATTATTAAAAACTTTTAAAGAATCTAAATTTTCAGTTTTTACATTAGAAATTAAATGGATAGAATCCCCTGTGATTTGATTTTGAATATTCCACAACACAGGTTTTTGTTTCTTCACAAAAACATCTTTAGTTTTACTTTTGTCAATATTAATTAGTTGAGTTAATCCAACATGTTGATTGATGTGAATAGAATCTGCTATTCCACTTAAATCCGACTTATATATTTTTGCATTGTAGTAGGCACGTATTGTTCTTTTTTTTGGTTTTCCAGTTACCATTAATGTGTCACTGTGAATGAATATTGAGTCATTTTCCTGAAGTGTAATTGCTAAAGCACGTTGTGTAATATACAATGAATCTTTGTCCCTAAATACTTCGCCAAAATGCCCTTTAACTATGGTGTTGTTTAGTGTATCAGTTATTGTTATGTTATTAGTGGCTGAAGCGTAACTTTTATTTCTATCAAAGTATATACTATCTCCTTCAACAATTCGTTCATCATAATTTATTTTTGATTTCTTTACAAAATATCCTGTGTCTTCAATAGTATTATAAAAACCTCTTTCGCAGTATATGACACTAGTTTCACTTGTTATTGTTGTAGGTCCATATAAAAATGCATAGCCAGAAAGGCTATAAAAATCAAGTTGATTTGATTTGATTATATATTTTGGATTAACTAATATAACATTGTTAACAAACTGATATTTCTTAGTTTTCATGAAGTATCGACCAATTACACTTGTTATAGTTCCAGAAGTATCTTTAACCACTTTTCCGTTATTTTCAAAGAAAGCTTCTTGTTTAATTCGATCAAAGTAAAGTGTATCAGTAGTTATAACCGAACTAGGGTCTTTTAAAATGACGCTTCCGCTTGCAAATGCTAGTTTAGTTTTACCACTGTACTCTACGTATTTTGAGGCCATATTAATTGTATCTCCTTGATTAATTCTGACTTTCCCGTAAGCTTCTATGAAGTCTTGTTTAGCATCATAAATGGCTTCGTCACACCACATTTCAATACCTTCGTGTTTAATGTGTACTTGTTTTGAATTATCTCTAGTTAGTATAGTGGCATCAGGTCTGGATTCATCAAAAGTCATAAATGGAGCGAACTTTATTTCAATCTTTCTTCGTTCTTGAGCATTCAGACTTGTTACTGTCATAATTATCAAGAATGTAAAAAAATTAAAACTATTATAATTCATTTTGTTTTTGATTAAATATAGCTAATATTGAGATTTTCAGTTATGATTTAAGATTATTTTATGAACTAAAAAAAAATCTATCACAAGGATAGATTTTAATTATTATCTAAAAATTGTTTGTTTTCTGTCTGGACCAACAGATACTAGTTTTATTGGAATTTGTAATTCTTTTTCAAGGAAATCAATATAAGTATTTAGTGATTTTGGCAGGGTTGATTTATTACTCATTTCTGTAAGATCTTCAACCCATCCTTCAAAATCTGTGTATATGGGGCTTAAATTGTGAGCTTCTACATTATATGGAAAATGATTAATGATTTCACCTTTATATTTGTATGAAGTACACACTTTTAATGATTTAAAACCTGATAGGACATCAGCCTTCATCATCATTAGCTGAGTTACTCCATTTACTTGACACGCATATCTTAGCGCTACTAGGTCGAGCCATCCGCAACGCCTTGATCTACCTGTAGTAGCTCCAAATTCGTTACCGACACGTCCCATAGTCTCGCCATCTTGGTCAAATAGCTCGGTAGGAAAAGGGCCTGAACCAACTCTGGTAGTATAAGCTTTGAATATTCCATATACTTCCCCAATAGCATTTGGAGCAATACCTAAGCCTGTACAGGCGCCAGCTGCAGTAGTGTTTGAAGATGTTACGAAAGGGTATGTGCCAAAATCAATATCTAATAATGAGCCTTGAGCTCCTTCTGCTAAAATAGATTTTCCATTACGCTGAGCTTGGTGCAAGTATTCTTCTGAATCAATAAATTTTAGAGATTTTAAAACCTTAATCGCCTCAAAAAATTCAACTTCTAGTTCATTAAGGTCATATTCTAAATCAACGTTATAAAAACTAACCATTGATTCATGTTTGTTAGCTAATGACCTATATTTTTCTTTCCAATTATCCAATTCTAAGTCGCCAACTCTTATACCATTACGACCTGTCTTATCCATGTATGTTGGTCCAATTCCCTTTAAAGTAGATCCGATTTTCGCCTTCCCTTTTGAAGCTTCAGAGGCCGCATCTAAAAGACGGTGTGTTGGTAAAATTAGATGTGCTTTTCTAGAAATAACTAATGATTTTTTATAATCAACTTTCTGTAGAGATAACTTGTCTAATTCTTTCTTGAAAATGACTGGATCTATGACAACTCCATTTCCAACGAGGTTAACAGCTTCTTTATGAAAAATCCCTGAGGGGATGGTATGTAGTACATGTTTCATTCCGTTAAAAACAAGTGTATGACCAGCATTTGGTCCACCTTGAAATCGGGCAATAATATTATAGTTTGATGTTAATACGTCTACAATTTTTCCTTTTCCTTCGTCACCCCATTGTAACCCAAGTAGTAAATCTACTGCCATGTTCTAATCGTTAATTTTAGTATTTCTTTTAGTCCCATAAAAATATAAAGAGTGCTTGTCGATATTAATATCAAATACTTCTTCTATTGTTTTTTGAATCGATAATATCCTTGGGTCACAAAACTCAAAAACTTCACCTGAATCGGTTAAGATAACGTGATCATGTTGTTTGTCAAAATATGATTTTTCATATTGTGCTTGATTTTGACCAAACTGATGTCTTCTAACTAATGCACATTCTAAAAGTAATTCGATAGTATTATACAATGTAGCTCTTGAAACGCGATAATTTTTATTTTTCATATTGATATATAATGACTCTATATCAAAATGGTCTTCATTTTCATAAATTTCTTGTAGTATAGCGAAACGCTCAGGAGTTTTTCGATGACCTTTTTTACTAAGAAATTTTGTAAATACATTTTTTACAATTTCCTGGTTTTTATTTTTTGATTTTATACTCATAAGAAGTTCAAATTTAAACTAATTTTAGACTCTAAACACTTTTTCAATACCATTTATTTTTTGTAGTCTTTCCATTAGCTTGATTACAAAGTTATTATTATTTACTTCAACAGATATTTCTCCGTTAAACAACTCACTATTTGTATCAAATTTTATACTTTTAATATTAACATTCATGTTTTCCGATACTACCTTAGTAATTGAGTTTACTAATCCAAGCCTATCAATTCCTGTAATCTTTACGATAGCTCTAAACACTTGTTGACTAGAATCAATCCACTTTGCAGACATAATTCTGTAGGCATAGTTAGATCTTAGGCTTAAAGCATTAGGACATACTTTTTTATGAATTTTAATCCCCTCTTTGATGCTAAGAAATCCAAAAACCATATCACCAGGAATTGGATTACAGCATGTTGATAATTTATAATTTAGTTTTTCTTCTTCATTTCCAAATACGAGCATATCGTACTTTGAAGTAATTTCTTCTTTTTCAATAGACTCTTTTAATGTCGTTTTATTCCTAGAAATTTTATTTTTTATAAAACTTACTAAAGCATTGCTTCTAGAAGCAGCAAAACTTTTAAGCATGGTATTGTCGATACTACTGATTCCTACTCTATAAAATAAATCTAAGCTTGTTTTTAGATTAAAAAAGTTGACAAGTTCATTTACGGATTTTTCATTTAGAGAAATCTTTAGTTGTTTTAGTTTACGTCTTAAGATCTCTTTTCCGTCTTCGGCTATTGTTTTCTTTTCCTCTTTTAACGAGGATTTTATTTTACTTTTTGCACGAGTTGTTGTTACATAATCTAGCCAGTTTGAAGTCGGCTTTGCATTTTCAGAAGTTATTATATCTACTTGATCACCGCTTTGTAAAGTGTGACTCAATGGTACTAATTTACCATTTACTTTAGCCCCTCTAGTTTTCATTCCGATTTCGGTATGAATACTAAAAGAAAAATCTAATGGAGTTGCATCTTTTGGAAGAGATTTTAAATCTCCATTTGGAGTAAAAACAAAAATTTCTTTGGCATAAAGATTAAGTTTAAACTGTTCGACAAATTCCACGGCATTAGAATCAGGGTTTTCAATCACTTCCTGAAGCTTTCCAATCCAACTTTCTAAGTTTTCATCATTTTGATCTTCACCTTCTTTGTATTTATAGTGAGCTGCATAGCCTTTTTCAGCAATTTCATTCATTCTTTCACTTCTAATCTGAACTTCTACCCATCGACCTTTGGGTCCCATTACAGTAATATGTAAAGCTTCGTATCCAGTAGATTTGGGTGCAGAAATCCAGTCTCTAAGACGAATAGGATTTGGTCGAAAGTAGTCAGTTACAATAGAGTAGATTTTCCAAGCTAGGAATTTCTCGTTTTTTAGTTCTGATTTGTAGATAATTCTAACTGCAAACTTATCATATACTTCATCAAATGACACTCCTTGATCTCTAATCTTTCTTCTTATTGAATAAATTGACTTTGGACGTCCTTTTATTTCAGTCTTAAGTTGTTCTTTGTTTAAGGCTTTTTTTAATACTTTACTAATGTTTTTTATATATAAATCTTGTTCTTCTTTACTTTCTTCTAACTTATTTATTATGTCATTATATATATTGGGTTCTGTGTATTTTAAAGATAAGTCTTCTAATTCTGTTTTGATATTATAAAGTCCTATTTTGTGTGCAAGTGGAGCATAAATATATAGAGTTTCAGAAGCGATCTTAAGCTGCTTATCCTCACTCATTGACTGGATTGTTTGCATGTTATGGAGTCGATCAGCAATCTTTATAATGATTACCCGGATATCATCATGTAATGTGAGAAGCATTCGTCTGAAGTTCTCGGCCTGCATTGACACGTTCATATCTTTTTTTATGTTAGATATTTTAGTCAAACCGTTAACTATTCTTGCAACACTCTCTCCAAATAATTGTTCAATATCTTTAATATTGTATCGTTGACAATCTTCTACCACATCGTGTAGTAATGCGGCTGCAATAGAATTTGCATCTAGTCCAATTTCTGAAGCAACTATTCTCGCTACTGCTATTGGATGAAATATATAAGCTTCTCCAGATTTTCTGCGTTGCTCTGAATGAGCATCAACAGCGACATCAAATGCTTTTCTAATTAGTTTTTTGTCTTTTGTAGACAGGGTACGGTAACTAATTTTGAGTAGTTCCTTGTACTCTTTCGCTATAGCATTATTTTCATTAACAATTTCGTCGTCTGTCATTATCTAAAATTAATACAATCAAACGAAACACGCAATAACAATACTTAGTTTTTACACAAAATATTTTAAAAGTTTACATAGCTTAATTTTATATGAATTTACGCTGTCTTTTTGCTTCAAATATGATTATTCCAGCGGTTACAGATAAGTTCATAGAATCTAATTTTCCCTGCATTGGAATTTGAATGTTTGCAGTAGATATTTTACGCCACTTTTCTGAAAGCCCAACAGATTCAGTCCCGATGACTATAGCTGAAGGTATTCTAAAATCAATAGAATCATACGCTACCGATTCTTGAAGTATTGCACTATAAATGGCAATATTGTTACTTTTTAAATATTGAATTATCTCGTTAGTGGTGCCTGTAGCAATAGGTACTGTAAAGACCCCTCCAACACTCGATCTGATAATATTTGGATTATACATATCGGTTAACGGATTAGCAATGATTACTGCATCAATATTAGCAGCGTCAGCAGTTCGTAACAATGCTCCAATATTTCCTGGTTTTTCAGGGGATTCAGCGACTAATATTAGAGGGTTTTGAGATGTTATTTTTAAGTTATTTAAGCTAAGTTTGTTGGCTTTTGCAACTGCAATTACTCCCTCTGTTGTACCTCTATGAGCTACCTTTTCATATACCATTTTTGAGATTTCAATAACATCTATTTCATATGCTTCTAAAGCAGCTGCTTCAGCGTTAGAAAATAAGTCCGCACAGTAGTAAATTGTTTCTAGCTTGTAACATCCTTTTATGGCTAATGAAATTTCACGTTTGCCTTCGACAATAAATAAGCCAGTTTGTTTCCTTAATTTAGATTTTTCTTTGAGCTGGACTAATTGTTTTACAAAGGGGTTTTGAACACTACTGATCTTTTTTAGCATGCCTCTAAATTATTTTTTTAATCTCTTAATTAGTTTGTGCTGTACTTTTTTGAGTACCGTTTCCATAACTCTGTTTGATGGGTTTCTAAACTTATTTTTCGTCCGTCAATAAATGCATTTGTTAGCTGGTTTGTTCGCATATCTAATGCATCTCCAGTACTTACAAATAAAGTGGCGCTTTTCCCAATCTCCAAAGAGCCATATTTAGCATCAATTCCTAATATTTTTGCGGTATTTAAACAAATTAACTGAAGCGCCTGTTCTTTTGAAAGTCCGTGCGCTACTGTTGTGCCTGCATAAAAAGGTAAGTTTCTAGAGTTCATGCGCTCCATGTCTCCACTTGTCTCCAAGCCCACTGTAACGCCGTTATCAACCAATATTTTTGCCATTTTAAATGGAAGGTCGTAATCATGATCGTCGTTACTAGGTCTAGAATGTATACGTTGAAGAAGTACAGATACATTATTTTCTTTCAGAAATGTTGCTAACTTATAGCTTTCATAGCCTCCAACAATTACTGTTTTTTTAATGCCCTGTTTTTTTGAAAATTCAACTGCATCAATGATTCCTTTTTCATCATTTACATGAACAAAAAGTGTTTTTGAATTGTTAAACAAACCTTTCATAGCACTCAGAGGAAGGTTTTGCATCCCATTACTGCTTTTTGAATTTGCTTTAGAATGCTTAAAGTATGCTTCTATTTCTGCAGTTTGACTGCTATATTTTGGATTGCTTTTGAGTCCAGAATTTTCTCCAAGCCACCAACGACCACGAGATAATGTGCTGGGCCAATTTAGATGAATGCCATCATTTTGTTTAACTACTGCATCTTCCCAGTTCCAAGCATCTAATTGTACAACAGAAGATGTCCCTGAAATACGCCCCCCTCTGGGGGTTATTTGCGCCAAAAGTACGCCATTAGGGCGCATGCTTTCAACAACTTTAGATTCTGCATTATATGCAATAAGACTCCGAATGTGCGGATTCCATGTTCCGATTTCTTCATTGTCGTCAGAGGCTCTTACTGCATCAATTTCAATCAGTCCTAGTGTTGAATTAGGAACAATAAACCCAGGGTAGATATGTTGCCCTGATGCCTTAATAACATCCATCTTTGATATATCTTCGCCACCTTTAAGCATAGAAATATTTTGAATAATTCCATTTTTAAAAATAACGATGCTATTTTCTATTACCTTTCCATTTCCAATATGTGCTGTGGCTCCAATAATAGCTATTGAGTTTGATTGTTGATTGCCTGGCGTTTGTTGTGCATTCAGCGCAGTTACCCAAACAGTTACAATAGATATTAATTTTATAATTTTCATAGTTGTTGTGTTTATATTTTATTAAAATCCATGGAATCACAGTGAAGTAATCGCTTATCTTTTTTCTTAATTGGCTGAGTTTTCATGCCTTTATTTTTTTCTTTTAACATCATTTCTATAAGTGTGTTTCTATCTGACTGAATAGAAGTTCTCATATTTTTATCCCTTACACTATCAAAATAGGTTGTGCCTTCTATTATTGTTTTTTCTGCTTTCGCATAAATTGACAATGGGCTATGGCTCCATAGTACAAGATCGGCATCTTTTCCAACTTTAATACTTCCCACACGATGGTCGATATGAAGTAGTTTAGCCGGGTTAAGAGTAACCATTTTCCAGGCGTCTTCTTCAGAAGTCCCACCATATTTTATGGCCTTTGCAGCTTCTTGGTTAAGACGTCTAGACATTTCGGCATCATCACTATTGATAGCTGTTACAACTCCCATAGCGTTTAATATGGAAGCATTGTATGGGATTGCATCATTTACTTCGAATTTGTAGGCCCACCAATCACTAAAAGTAGAGGCACCAACTCCATGAGCTTTCATTTTATCAGCTACTTTGTAGCCTTCTAAAATATGCGTGAAGGTATTGATGTTAAAATCAAATTTTTCAGCGACCTTCATAAGCATGTTAATTTCACTTTGTACGTAGGAGTGGCAACTAATAAACCGTTCTTTATTAAGTATTTGAGCTAGAACCTCCATTTCAACATCTTTTCGATAAGATTTACCGCTTTTTTGTTTGGCGTCATATGCTTTAGCGCGTGTAAAATAATCAATGTAAAGTTGTTCAACTCCCATTCGCGTTTGTGGAAATCTGTTAAAACTACCCCAGTTAGATTGTTTTACATTTTCTCCCAAAGCAAACTTTATAAACTTTGGGCTATCATTATAAATTAATTCTTTTGCTGAAGAGCCCCATTTTAACTTAATAATAGCGGAGCGACCTCCAATAGGGTTGGCAGAACCATGTAATATTTGAATTGAGGTTACACCACCTGCTAAGTTTCGATAAATGTCAACATCATCAGCATCAATTACATCTTCAATACTTACTTCTGCAGAAGAGTTCTGACCACCTTCATTAATGCTAGCAGCCGCTATGTGTGAATGTTCATCAACAATTCCACTTGTTAAATGCTTTCCAGTTGCATCAATTACTATTGCTTTTTTACTTTTAAGATTTTTTCCGATTTTTGAAATTAAACCATTTTGGACAAGTACATCTGCACCCACTAGGATACCTTCAGATTCATTAGTCCAAACAGTAGCATTTTTAAACAGGAGAGTTTCTTTATCAGGGATTTTTGAAAAGCCATAGGCACCATTTGGATAACTAACAGGAATTATGAATGGAGATGCCAACTCTTTTTTGGTTTTTTGTTTTAATGTTTTGGTTGTGTCTGTTATTTTTTTCAGTTCCACGCTAGAGTTAGAGCCATTAGCTAAGATTGCTTTTCCTTTTATTGATTTTATATTTGATAAAATTTTAGCATTGAACCTTATAAAATCTAGACTAGTAGTATCTTTAGACGAAAATAATAATTGCATCCAGTCATTCTTATAATTTAAAACACTACTCAATTTCAATGAATCTGATGTAACTTCGGATTTAAGTTTAAGTAATGTGCCACTGATTTTTAGTTTATAGGAGTCTTTATTAATTGTAAAAAGGTAGTCACCCCTGAGGTCAGTTTTGGAAATAGGGGTAATGATCGTTCTTGAGCCATTAACCCAATTTTCATAAAGGGTTGTTTCAGCTTCAAATATATCTCCTGAAGTAATTAAGAAGTTTGCATAACTATCAACATTTAAATTACCAAGTTTTGAATTTCCCAAAATTTTTGAAGGTTGAGAGGTTAATGCTTGTAAAGCAGCGGTCTTATTTAAGCCATATTTTATAGACTTCAAGAGGTTAGTTTTAAAGTCTTTAATGGATTTTAAACCCTTTGTTGTAAATGTGAAAGACACTCCATGTTGATACAAAGTTGCAGGATTCCCAGGACGTTGATTCCATTCTTTCATGGCTTCCAATTCTAACGAACTTGTTAAAAAAGAATCTTCAACATCATAGGCTTTAGGGAAGTCTAAAGGAAGAATGAATGTGGCTTGTGTATCTTTAATGTCGTTAATACGTTCGTACTCGTCTCCACCTCCTAAAATTACATACTGGATTCCAAACTCATCTCCAACAGCATCAGCTCTCAAAGCATTAGCTCTACTGCCAGCTTCAAAAATCTGAACTTTGTTTTTATTTATATTAAAGGCTTCTATAGAACGGTCTTTAGTTTGAATGTTTCCATTTTTGTACCACTCCGCATCGTGATTAAGTTGTCTTAATAAAGCCATTGAGCCCATAATGGATGATGGATATGATTGTTGGGAAATTACACTTTTTGAAAAGGATGTATAGTGTGCTGACTTGTCAGACAAGATGCGCTGAGAATCAGACCCTTTTGAGTCTAGGGCGATTAAGGCGCCTGTTCCCCGTACAATTCCATCTTGGATATGGGTATTGACTACACCAAAGCCTGCTTTTAATAAGCTTTTAGCTATTTTTTCATCATATTTAAATTGGTCAATTGCATTTTGTTCTGGGCGTATGTGATCATTCCAATAAAAACCTTCTCGACTTGGTCCATATTGAGCAGAGCCAGAGCCACTACTTTTGCGTTTTGTCTTTGGAATTCCAAAATCAGAATAAATATCTATAAAAGAAGGATATATAAACTTCCCATTTAAATCAATTATTACAGTATTTTGAGGAAGTTTAACATTTTCTCCAACTTCAATCACGCGACCTTCTTGAATTAGTAAAACTCCATTTTCAATCTTTTTGGTTGGTGTGATGAAAATTTTAGCATTAACTAAAGCTGTGAAATTTGTATTTTTTGATTTTACACCATCATTTTTTGGAAAATAATCTTGCGCTGACAATGAAAGATCTATAAAAAGTATACAAAAAAATAAAAGTTTCTTTAACATGATATATGATTTTGATAGTTTATAAATTTAGGTATAAACTTTAAATGAAAAAATTATAATTATTATATTTTAAGAGCGACAAACAAATAAAGAGAGTTATATCAATAAATTTAACAAATTAGACTTTAGTTATTTATTGAATTTAGTTCTCTAACCATCAATCTATTTTACATAATAGATACTCAGCTAATTAATTTTGCTTTATTATTTTAATACTATGGTTATTTATTCTTAAATAATACAATCCTACTTGTAGTTTAGATAGGTCAATTTGTTTATTTTCTCCTCTCAAAGTACCTTTAAACATGCGATGACCTAAGGGTGAAATAAGTTCATACTCAACGTCCTTTTTTATTTTTAAGTTTATGAAGTTGTTTGTAGGGATTGGATAGACTTTAATAGATAATTCCGTCGCGTTAGTACCAAGAAACTCACATTCAAAACTCTGTTCTATCTTAGAAGCTTCAGGGGGGCTCACCAAAAGATTTTCAATAAGTAAAGAACAATAACAATTGTTTTGTTCTACATATAATTTTAACCATGAAAGCGCAATTCTCCCAATGATTCCGTTACCTCCGTTTGGAGAATTAGCAACAGAGTGATTTCCATTATCAATTTCAAAAAGTAGTTTATTGGTTTCGTTTGGAGTAGAATTATAATGAACATCTGCATGTAATTCAGGAGGTGCTGTAGGGTCGATTTCGCCACTAAAAATTAATACTGGACTATTATGATTTAGGTTCGCATTAAATAAATAAGGGCATAATGCTACAACCCCTGAAATTCTATCATCTAAGACAGCTGCTCTTTGAGCACCACCACCACCCATTGACCATCCACTAACAGCTAATTGATTTAAATTAAGAGCTCCTTCAAGTGGAGAATTAACTCTACTGTTTTCTGCTCTAATTGTATCAAGGGCATCTAACAAGGCTAATGCACGTGCCTCGGGGAAATTAAAAAGACTGTTAGTCCCTATAACTATAGTTACTATTCCATGCGATGCATAAAATGGACCCCATTGTTCAATAGTAAATGGTAATGAATTAAACCCTGGAACAACTGCTACACTAGCAAATGGAGGACTGGCATTTGTAGGAAAATAGATAGTAGCTCCTGAATAGTCCGGACCATTGCGAATTCCATCCGACTCATTAAGAGTTTGCACCTCAAAAGGTCCGGGATTATATAAATTCTCAATGGTGACTTCTTCTTCACATTGTGCAATTGTACTTCCTGTGTATTGAATTGCTAATAAATAAAGTAAATAAAATACTATTATTTTATTAGATTTTTTTAATATCAAAATGTTAAAATATTTTAGTTTTATAAGTTATTTTATTTTTAATTAGCACATGTAGCTGGGATACTTTCTTCTGCTATAAAATCCACACATGTATTACAAATTAAGCTTTTAAAGAAACAAGCAACCCTATTAATTCTAAAGTCAACATCTCTCTTAGACCAATAAATATTATGACCTCCATTAGGAACAATAGTTAAGTCGTTACATATTCCAGCTTCAGTAAGAATTTCATGAATTGGTCTTGACCCAAAACCGGTCATTACATTTTTTCCAATAGGAACTCTAGTATCGAGATCCCCATGGAACGAAATAGTAGGAATTAAATCTCCTGAACTAAAAACAACAGGTGGAATTGCACCCATGAAATTGTAAATACCCCTTATTGTAAAAATTTTATTTAGACTATTGTTAGTGGACTCTAAAGGGCCCATTTCAGATTCAAATTGAGGAACCATTAGATTCCATTCTTCCTGACTTGCATAGCTTGTAGATAATGAGGTGATTGCACCAGCGCTAGATCCTCCAATAAAAATCCATGAAGGATCAATTTTTAGTTTTTCTTTTTGACTAGCAATATACTTGAGAGCTGTATTTGCATCTTGTTGAGCCCTGTAAGCTGCTTTTTGAACTCCATTAAAATCTTCATTATCAAAACCTAGGCGATAACTTATTGTTGCCACTACAAATCCTCTTTTGGATAGTTCTTTTGAGTGATAAGTCATTCTTTTTCTAGTCCCACCTGTAAATCCACCTCCGTGAATTAGAAGTACGAAAGGTCGCTTATTTAGTAAGTCAATTTCAGTATTTGGATAATATACATCCATCTTCAAGTCTTGTAGATTTCCCTTGTAATCTTTCGCTTCACTATATCTTACATTTATAAGAGAATCAATTTGTGTTTCTGAAAAATAGTCGGTATTTGTGAATCTTAGCTCTTCGTTACATGCTTGCGCTGAAGTGTCAAATATTGTCAGTGCTAGACAAAGTAGAAATAATATTTTTTGTTTGTTCATTATATAGTTTGTATTGTTTAGTTTAGTATGTTATTTATTTTTTAAAAAAATGACTTCTCCGTTTTCGCTGTAATGATTTCCTTCTGAGGGAAGGAATAGCGAAACAGCATATTTATTAGCTTCGATTTCAGTTATTGATGGATTCGCAAATGATATAGATCCCTTTGGGGTAGAAATTGAAACTTCGGTAAAATATCCGTTAAGACCTAGCATTATTTTCCAGCTACTCCAATCGCCTTTAATAAGTCTAGCTTCTTGCAGAGTTAACGTTTTTCCATGGCAATGAAACCCTTTTCGGCTTCCAATATTTCCTTTGAAATTCTGGTCTCTTAAATTACTTACAACTAAAACGTTTTTCCAGGTTGTCCAAGTTTCACCATTTTGCAATACTCCCATTGCTAAATTATCGACCGCACCGTCGTAATAATGAAATCCAATTAAGATGTTTCCATTTAATGGGGAGTCCCCCGTTACTTTTCTAATATCTGGTGTTCCTTCAACTCCAAATTTATGTATTGATGTGTTTAGATGTTTATTATATATGCTATGATTTAATATTAAATTACTATAATCCTTATAGTATTTTAAGGCAATATTATTAGCTCCTTGAATTTTATCTTCTTCATAAGCTAAAAGATAACCGTTGTTCCACTTTACGATATCTCCTTGATGAGCGTTGTCATCAATTTCAGTGATAAAGCTCCAATTAAACAAGTCGTTTGAGCCTGCTAATTGTAAATTAAAATTATCTTTAGAAACCCTTATGTGATAAAGCCCTAAATAAGAGAATTTATTAGAATCAATCTCAATTGTTTTTACAATTTTTATAACATTCATTTCTCTCCCTAGGTCATCTTTTAATTTAAATTTAGAATGTAAGTTGGATGTAGAGTTTTGAAGTTCATCAAAATTAATGAATGAGTTATAGTTTTTTGGTAGGTACCAACTGTATCCTAGTTGGACTAGTTTTTTTGTTGCAAGAGCTTGAAGAGTTTCTATAGTTTCAATGTCTAAATACTTTGAATTTTCAATAATTAAGCTGTTTCTTAAGTCCTCAAAATTCATTGCTTTTAGTTCACTTTCCGTACGAATGGCAGCAGTTTTAATAAAAGTATAAACTAGACAATAAGAAGATAATTCATGATTAGTTTTGTTATTTAAATATTTGATAGTTTCACTTGTCCGTATGTTGAGTTGTGTAATTAACAGAACTCTTAGGTCATGAGTAGTCATTTTTACAATGGAACTAAAATCAACCCATTTAGAATGTATTATTATAGAAATCAGTAGGTCTTTCTCTGTTTTTTCAACTGTTATTTTATGTAGTTTTGAATCTGAATCTGGATCTGAATGTGAGAAGAAGTATTGCGCTTTGTCAATAATATTTAATGATTTAGATGATGTTAAGTTGGTGAAATTAATTAACAAAATAAAGGCAAATAATTTCATCACAGTTTTTTTAATTACGCATCATCTAAATTACGTTTTTATTATGTATTATTTTATTTGTAGATAATTAACAATCATAGCAACAACATAGCCATAGCTTTCAATTCCTTTTTCTTGATTGTTAGCCTTTAGGAAGTTATTATAAACACCCTTAATGACTGGTTCTAGCGGATTGTTATAAGACTTCCAAAACTTTGTAGTTTCTTGGAAATTTATTAAAATTCCAGGGTTAATTGAACTGACTATATTTTTATAATAATCGATATCTCTTCGGCTTAATTCTTGTAAACAATAACGCAGTGCAAATGAATAACCGGTATATTTATAGTAGAGGTCTTTATTGTGAATACATGCTAAAAATCCTATAAAATTTGCTTCATTTTCTGCGGCATAGCCCAACTGGTGAGCTTGTTCATGGGCTATTGTAATCGCAAGACTTGATTTTGGCATTAAACTATTGACTTGTACTTCCAACGTAAATGGATTGAGATATCCGCCAAAACCCATATAGCTAAGAGGGGTGCTAAAGAGTGACTTCTTACTGTTTTGGCCAGGATGTCTAAAAAGAGGATACTTAATCTCAAGCTCTCTATAGCCCTGTTGACTAAGGGTTGTCAGTTCATTAAATGAATAAGGGATATCAGTTTTTTGTAATGAATCATTTGTAATATTTAAGTGAAGACTATTTGTTTTTGATACCAACTCATTCGTGATAGTTTTTAGTTGGTGTGTTGTATAAGTTGTTTTAAGATTTAATGTTGCGTGTAAAGAGTTGCGGTAGTAGTTAAGCCCCCAACAAAAGTGAAATAAGAAATAGATAATAGAAATTGTAGATAATACATCTGTAGACAAGGACTTAGTCTGAGTTTTAATACGCTTATAGTTCACTAAAAACCATCTTGAAGTGTATATAATAAACGATATATATAATAGATCTCCTATTGATATTGGAATCCATTTAAATGCGGTATTTAATAATTTAAAAACAATAGGATAGAGTCCTGAACTGTAATAATTTTCTACAAAACCTGGCTTATTTTTCAATATTAGTAGCGATAAGTATTGAGGTATTAAGCTAAAAATAATTATGTATTTCAGTTTTTGTGACATTTTTCAAAAGTAATAATTTTAATTTATGAATGGGAAGTAATACGTACCTTTGTATGACTAAAAAAAACCTAATATGAGTAATGAAATACGCAATTTAAGACCCAGATCGGTTTGGAATAAGTTTGCCGATTTAAATGCTGTTCCTCGTCCATCTAAAAAAGAAGAACGTGTCATCGCTTTTATGATTGATTTTGGAGAATCTTTAGGCTTTGAAGTAATCGAAGATTCAGTTGGTAATGTTATCATTAAAAAACCGGCTACAATTGGGATGGAAGACCGTAAGTCTATTGTTATGCAATCTCATTTGGATATGGTACATCAAAAAAATAACGATACTAAGTTTGATTTCCTAACTCAAGGAATAGAAATGTATATAGAAGGTGACTGGGTCAAAGCAAATGGAACAACTTTAGGAGCTGATAATGGTTTAGGCGTAGCTACAATTATGGCTGTTTTAGAAAGTAATGATATTTCACATCCAGCTATCGAAGCCTTATTTACAATAGATGAAGAAACAGGAATGACTGGAGCTATGGGGCTAAAGGAAGGGCTTTTAAACGGCGACATTTTATTAAATCTAGATACTGAAGAGGATGATGAAATAGGAGTTGGTTGTGCTGGAGGTATAGATGTTACAGCCGAAAAAGATTTCAAACAAGTGTCTACTCCGGTAGGTAAAATCGGATATTCGATTGTAGTTAATGGACTACAAGGGGGACATTCAGGAATGGATATTCATAAAGGATTTGGGAACGCAAACAAAATTATGAACAGGATTCTTTTTGATAGTTTCGAAAAATACGGTTTGCGAATAAATGAGATTGATGGCGGAGGCCTTAGAAATGCGATTCCAAGAGAGAGTCGAGCCGTTGTTGCTATTGATAGTCTTCATGAATCTTCATTTTTACACAATTTAGGTGAGTTGATTAGATCCATTAAATTAGAACTTAAGACCACAGAGCCAGGTTTAGTGATTAGTTTGACTAATATTGATACTCCAAAGTTAATTATGGACTCAGATGTTCAGCTGGGGCTAACGCGTGCACTTTATGCTGCATGGAATGGTGTTTACAGAATGAGTCCTGATATTGAAGGCCTTGTAGAAGCATCTAATAATATAGCGCGTGTAGTAGTAAAAGACGGCAATATTAAAATTTGTTGTTTAACTAGGTCTTCAGTAGAGTCAACAAAAATAGATTTAGCTATGACTTTGAGGTCAACTTTTGAATTAATTGGTTGTAAGGTAACAATGTCAGGTGATTACCCAGGTTGGGCTCCAAATATGGATTCTTCAATATTACAGTTGTTGAGAAGTTTGTATGAGTCAATGTACAACGAAAAGCCTCACGTAGCTGCTTGTCATGCAGGATTGGAATGTGGTATTCTGGGAACTAATTATCCGGAAATGGAGATGATTAGTTTTGGACCTAATATTAAGGGGGCGCATTCGCCAGACGAGCGTGTGCAAATATCTTCCGTTAATAAGTTTTGGAATTTTCTGTTAGAGATTTTAAAAAACATCCCAAAAGAATAGAGAAATATCTTTAGTCACCTAATTTATTATCTCTAACATTTCTATAATAAAAATTAAGTCAGTATTTGGTTTTATTTTACCTCGACCTTCTTCGCCATAAGCAATATGAGATGGAAGGTATAAAAATGTTTTGTCTCCCAATGACATCCTAAAAACACCTTCCTTGAACCCAGGTATCATTTTAGCTTCATCGTCCAGAGGCATTGAGATTGGGCTATAAGCGCCTTGAGTATCTTTGCGGTGGTCATAGCTTCCATATTTTTGATCAATAGTTTTAACGTTAGTTCCAAATAACTTACCGTCTGTGAAATATCCTTCATAATTTAGCTTTACTTTAGACCCTGTACGGGGTTTAATTCCTTTAGTTGAAGAAATAGTATGAATTAACAAACCAGAATTTAATTTACTAGCTTTGTTTTTGTAGTCATTTAAGACAGTTTTCATTTCTTTTATTATCTTTTTTGTTTTTTCAAGTATTTTCATTTTTCTTTCTTGCGACAATTGCAATTCTTTATTCCATTTACTTACATTATCAAACTTTTTCGCATCATCTCCTTGCCTCACAATATTTAGCTCCAATATGATAATATCCTCCAATGGCTTGTTTGATCCAGGAGCAACCTCTACACTGGAGATTGCTTCTACTACCTTAAGTCCTTTAACCACTTTTCCAAAAACAGAATGTTTGTTATCTAAATGAAGAGTTGGAGCATCTGTAATAAAAAACTGACTTCCGTTTGTAGAAGGCCCAGAATTTGCCATAGAAAGTATACCAGCTTGATTATGTGAAAGACTGTCGTTAAACTCATCTTCAAATTTGTACCCAGGACTTCCTGATCCTGTTCCAGAAGGATCGCCTCCTTGGATCATAAATTTATTAATAACTCTGTGAAATATAGTTCCATTGTAGTATGGTTTACCTTTTAATGAGTCTACTAACATTGGGTGAGTTCCTTCTGAAAGTCCAATAAAATTAGAAACAGTTAAGGGAACTTTTTTATAATTCAACTCAACAACAATTGTGTCTTTAGTTGTTATTAACTCTGCGTAGAGTCCTTCTCCTAATTCAGGGTATTTTTCCTTGCATGTTCTAGCACTTACCAGTAGTAGAAAGACAAATACTTTAATGATTGTTTTTATTGAATTCATTTCTCTTTTTATTAATTTTAAAAGTTTAGTTTATTTGATGTTTGATTAAAGTGACTTTACAAATAATAGGTTGATTTCTTTCAATTTGATTGTTGTCTCCATAGTAACCATAGGCTATTTGAGATGGGAATATAAAAGTAACTACTTCACCTTCTTTCATTAGTTTTAATCCATGTCTAAGCCCAGAGAACAATTCTTGTTGATCGATAAAATAGTTTTGTATACTTAATTCTTCCTCCGAGTAAATTAACTCATTTTTAAGTGTCTTAACGTCGTATTTATATTGAATTTGATCACCAAATTTCGGGTAATTTTTGTTGTTTTCTTGTTTCTTGTTATAATAATACCAGAACCCATAATTAGAACTTAATATATCTTTAGTAGACTTTTCTACAAAAGCTTTAATTTTTTCGTATTCAAATTTGTTGAGTTGTTTATTTCGTTTTACAGAAGCATCGATAAATGTACCTGAGTTGTTAGAAATTGGACTACGGGGTTGTGAAGGATCACAACTAGAGAAAAATAACAGTGTTATTAAGTAAAATAGAGCCTCTTTCATGAATTAAGTTCTAATTCATATTCTGTTAGTAAGTTAGTGAATTTTGAGATGGTATCTTCTAAGTTGAGGTTGCTTCTTCCGCCAGAAGCATTTTTGTGACCTCCGCCGTTAAAATGGTTACGCGCGAATTTATTTACGTCAAAATCTCCCTTGGATCTAAAAGAGATTTTAATAATGCCTTCCTGTTTGTGCTCAATAAATATTGCAGCAAGCTTAGCGCCTTTTAACGATAATCCGTAATTAACAAATCCTTCAGTATCTCCTTTTTTAAATCTATGATAATCAAGCTCTTTCTTGGTTAGTGTAATGTAAGATGTACTGTAGTTTTCTAGAAATTGCAAATTATTCATAGCACACCCCAATAGTTGTAAGCGTCCAAAGCTATTCGTGTCATAAATAGCGTCGTGAATTTTAGATTTTTGAACTCCTAATTCTATTAATTGTGCAATGACTTTGTGTGTTATACTTGTAGTAAGTGGGAATCGAAATGAGGCAGTATCTGTCATTATACCTGTATAAAGCGCTTCTCCAATTGCAATGTCAATGTAGTTTAGGTCTTCCATTTTTTCAATAAAGTGGTATACCATTTGACTAGTTGAGCACATGTTGACATCTGAATATGTATAATCAGCATAAGAGTCAGGTTCTTGATGGTGATCGATCATTATTTTTACTGCATTTGCATTCTTAATTGGAGTCTCCATTTCTCCGCAACGGTGCAGGATATTAAAGTCTAATGTGAAAATTACATCTGCTGAAGAAATAATATTTTCTGAAATACTATTCTCCATTTCATAGTTAATAACCTCATCATTACCAGGAAGCCATTTAAGGAATTCTGGATAGTCATTTGGTGCTATAACGGTTGCAATATGACCTTTCTTTTTAAGATATAGACACAAACCTAGTGCTGAACCCATAGCGTCTCCATCAGGGTTTTTATGTGGTACAATTACTACTTTTTTAGAAGTAGATAATAATTTTTTAATATCCAAAATAGATGATGTGTCCATAGAAAACAAAGATACAAATTTTTAAAATAGCTGTAAAGTTGATTATCTGTATAAAAATCTTATTTTTGCCGTAAAATTTATAAAGGTAACATGGTCACAAACAAAACATTTACAATGCTCAAACCAGATTCTGTTGAAAACGGAAATATTGGTGCAATATTAGAAAAAATTACGTCCTCAGGTTTTAGAATTGTTGCAATGAAACTAACTCAACTTACAACTGCAGATGCAAAAGCATTTTATGCAGTTCATAACGAGCGTCCATTTTTCGACGACTTAGTAGAATACATGACACGCGGTCCTATTGTGGCGGCCATCCTTGAAAAAGATAATGCTGTTCAAGATTTTAGAACATTAATTGGAGCTACAAATCCTAGTGAGGCAGCTGAGGGTACAATACGTAATATGTTTGCTGAATCAATCAGTCAAAACGCTGTACACGGAAGTGATAGCGATATTAATGCAGCTATTGAAGCCGCATTTCATTTTTCAGAAAGAGAAATGTTTTAACATATTCAAAATTATGAAAAAAGCCGCTATTTATTTGTGGCTTTTTTTTATCTCAATACTAATTTGTTAACGAGGTTTTTCCCCAACGCCTCGTTTATTATTTTTATGATTTTATCCTTTCCATAACTAAGTTCTTCCCGAAGCACTGAAGAGCTAAGTTCTATATATAGAGTGTCATGGTGAAGTTTAACGCTGTTGGTGTAATTGTTAACGCCATTTCCCATTAAATCTCTCCATGCTGCTTCCACATTTACTTTATCTAAACCTTTTTCAAGTTTGTTTTCTTTTACAAATGATTTTAGTAAATCGTCAATATTTTGTTTATCATTATATCGTTTACTCATTAATTAAAAATTAAGGGTTCGTAAGATTTGTAGTGGTAAATAAACCCGTTGCTATTTGAGATGATTAAACTAGTATTGTTAGCTAGCGTAATCTCCTCTCTGTAAACAACACCATTATTGCTGTAAATTATCCATAGTTTATTATTTTCAGTACTTAGATTAAAATTCGATTGGTTTTGTGATATTTCAAAAGCACCATCAAAACGTGGAGTTACCTTTTTTCTGTATCCGCTCAAATCATCATTAATTTTAAAATAATCAATCGTTCCACTGATCTTAAAATCTTTGATCTTTATTTGGTCTTTTGTAACGCTTACAATTTCCCAATAACCCTCAATAAATGGTATTTTTTTTGTTTCATCTGATAGACAGTTGTATAGTGTTAATAGCAATAAAAGTGTAATTATTTTTTTCACAATTCAAACATTTGATAAGATTGATGAACACTTTTAATTGCTTTTTCCGTCCGGTCAATATGTGTATCAGAAATAAATAGTTGACCAAAATTCTCGTCATCTACCAGTTTAATTATTTGGGAAACACGTTGTTCATCTAGTTTGTCAAAAACATCATCCAACAGAAGAATTGGGGTAACACCGCTTTGTCTTTTAATGAAATCAAATTGAGCAAGCTTAAGAGCGATTATAAATGATTTTTGTTGCCCTTGACTGCCAAATTTTTTAACAGGATAACCCTTAATTGAAAAGTCAAGGTCATCTTTATGAATACCTACACTTGTATATTGAAGCATTCGGTCTTTATTTATATTTTTATTAAACAATTCTAATAGCGAGTTGTCGTGCAGTTGACTAGAGTATGACAACTCAACAATTTCATTATTGTTACTGATTGATTTGTATCGACTTTTAAATATTGGTACAAACGCTTCTAAGAATAATTTTCTTTTGTTGTAAATCTTATTACCATAATTACTAAGTTGTTCATTATAAACATCTAAAGAATCTTTATTAAAGTTATTATTTAATGCAAAGTATTTTAAAAGAGCATTCCTTTGTGATAGTATTTTTGAGTAATTTAATAAGTATTCTAAATAGCTTTTATCACTTTGAGAAATAACACCGTCAATGAATTTTCTACGAATTTCACTCCCTTCAATAATTAAATCTCGGTCTGCAGGAGATATGATAACCAAGGGTACAAATCCAATATGATCACTAAACCTATCGTATGCTTTTCCATTTCGCTTGATTATTTTCTTTTGCCCTTTTTTTAGAGATACAATTACTTTTTCAAAACGTTCGTTTTTTTCATAGACTCCGTCCACTACAAAAAAGTCTTCATTATGCTTAATGTTTTGAGAGGCAATAGGATTAAAATAACTTTTCCCAAAAGATAAATGATAAATGGCGTCTAAAATATTTGTCTTTCCTACTCCATTAGGTCCAACAAAACAATTAATTTTTGCATCAAATTCTACCTTGTAATCATCGAAATTTTTATAGTTTAATAAACTTAATGATTTTAAAATCATAATAAATGGCTCTATTTTTAAATTTATCTTCTTGTGGGCGCTTATTAAAGTTGATGCAAATTATTGAAAAATAACAAATAATTTGCCTTTTTTTTACGAATAAAAATTATATTTTTGACCTTAATTAATAAAACTAACATGGCAACATATAAAAAACGCGGCGGAAAACCGAATACGAAAGCAGAAAAAGAAATATCTATCGAGGATGAATCAACTACCGCTTCTATAGTTAGTTCTCTGGACGGAGGTGCCTCCAAAACTGAAGAATGGGTTATAAGAAATCAAAAATATATATTTATAGTAATAATTTTTGTAGCCTTTCTAGTTCTTGGATATTTAGGTTTTAATAAAATCATACAAGAACCCAAAGAAAGCAAGGCAACAAATGATATGTTTCAATCACAGCAATATTTTGATAAAGCAGTTAATGGTGCTTCCAAAGATTCACTTTTCACATTAGCTTTAAATGGAGCTAATGGTAAATATGGTTTTTTAGATATTGCCGACGTCTACAGTGGTACTAAAGCTGGAAATTTAGCAAATTACTATGCAGGAATTGCATACTTGAATATGAAAGATTATTCTAATGCAGTCACTTACCTAAATAATTTTTCATCAGAAGATGATGTACTTGGACCTATTTCTAAGGGCGCTATTGGAGATGCGTTTGTACAGCTTGAACAGTTAGAAGATGCATATGGTTATTATGTAGAGGCAGCCAAATTAAAATCAAATATTTACACTACCCCCATGTATTTATACAAAGCGGGAGTTATTGGATTAAAAATCGATAAATATAACAAAGCTTTAGCTTTTTTCAATCAAATCAAATTAGAATTTCCTGATAGTGCCGAGGCCAAAGATATCGATGTGTTCATTGGGAAAGCTGAAGCAGCTTTAAATCAATAATGGCTACCAAAAATACAAATCTTTCAAATTACGATTCATCTAAACTCCCAGACGCGTCAAGCTTTCGATTCGGACTTGTTGTATCTGAATGGAATTCAAAAATTACAGAAGGATTGCTCAATGGCGTATTAAATACTTTTTCGGATTGTAACGTATTAGTTTCAAATGTTGTGATAATTCATGTACCAGGAAGTTTTGAGCTTATTTTTGGTTCAAAAAAAATGCAAGAGCAGCAAGTAGATGTTGTGATAGCTATTGGAAGTGTAATAAAAGGGGAGACTCAGCATTTTAATTTTGTTTGTGATGGTGTTACCCAGGGTATTAAAGATTTAAATGTACTAAATGATGTACCGGTGGTTTTTTGTCTTTTAACTGATAATAGCTTACAACAATCTATTGATCGATCTGGCGGTAAGCACGGGAATAAAGGAGTGGAAGCCGCTATTACTGCTATTAAAATGGCTCATCTATGTGCTAATATGTAATCCCTTATTAACTGTTAATAATTTTCCTTATTTACTCTTCTTATAGTTCATTGATTTGATTATTTTTGAATATATAGAAAAAAATGTGTTTTTTAAATCATCTTTAGTTTTTGAGTTAAGTTGTCCTCGAGATGAATATTATAACAAAACTGATGAATTAATTACGCATATTTCAGCTTAAAATTCTAGAAACAGAAGTGGTTTTTCACTAATTTGGCTTGTGGAGTTAGCATTAATTTTTTGTATTTGTATTTTACTTTTAGACAACTTATTTTCTAAATAATGGGAATTTTTAAAACTAGGAAAAATAATAAATTTAACTATATCCCTCGCTTTTACAAAGGCGAGCGTAATCCTTTTGAGCTAAAACATAAGTTTGACGATGCTCGCGTGACTATAGAAAAGACAAATTTAAAAGGTAAAATCTTAAATGCAATTGGCGACTACAAAACGAACCCTAACCGTATAGCCAACAAAAGAGTTTCTATCATAATTTTAATTTTGACATTTATCTTCCTTTGGATTATAAATTTTGATTTAAGTATATTCTTTTAAAAATGGCTGATATAATTCAATTATTACCAGACCATGTGGCTAATCAAATTGCTGCAGGTGAAGTTGTTCAACGCCCGGCTTCGGTTGTTAAGGAACTTCTTGAGAATGCGGTTGATGCGGGTGCATCTTCTATTAAGTTGCTAGTTAAAAACGCAGGTAAGGTTTTGATTCAAGTGATTGACGATGGTAAAGGAATGAGTGTTACTGATGCTCGACTGAGTTTTGAGCGTCATTCGACTTCAAAAATAAAAGTTGCTGATGATTTATTTAATCTTAGCACCAAGGGATTTAGAGGAGAAGCTTTAGCTAGCATAGCTGCGATTGCTCATGTAGAAATGAAAACTAGACAAGATTCTGATGAATTGGGAACCTTATTGGCCGTTGAAGGGAGTGTTTTTAAATCCCAAGAGCTTATAACCACTCCAAAGGGATCTTCTATAGCAGTTAAAAACTTGTTTTTTAACATACCTGCACGACGTAATTTTTTAAAATCTGATGCTGTAGAATTACGTCATATTATTGATGAATTTCAACGTGTTGTTCTAGCGCATCCTTCTATTAATTTCTCAATGTACCACAATGGAAGTGATTTATTTAATTTACTAAATGGTAGTTTCAGACAGCGTATAGTAAATACGTTTGGTAGAAAAACTAACGAAAAACTAGTGCCTGTTGAAGAAACTACTGAAATATTATCAATTTCTGGATTTGTTGGAAAGCCAGAGTATTCAAAAAAATCAAGAGGTGAGCAATTCTTTTTTGTCAATAATAGATATGTAAAAAGTCCCTACCTAAATCATTCAATTTCATCCGCTTTCGAAGGCTTACTACAGCCTGGAAGACACCCAAGTTATTTTTTATACCTACAAGTTGACCCTAATAGTATAGATATAAACATCCATCCTACAAAAACTGAAATTAAGTTTGATGATGAACAGACGATTTATGCTATTTTAAGAGCAGCTATTAAACATAGCTTAGGACAATTTAGTATTGCTCCTGTTTTAGATTTTGAACGCGATAAAAATTTAGATACTCCTTACGCACTTAATGGAGGTGAAGCATTGGCTCCAAAAGTAGAGGTAGACCGTTCGTTTAATCCTTTCTCTAAGACAAGCCATGCACCAACTTCCTATTCCAAATCTTCTTCAGAAAGTTGGGAAGGTTTATATGTTGGATTAGAGTCTAAATCAAATTCAGATGATTTTTCACAAGTTTCCTACGAATCTGATGAAATGACATCATCTATATTTGATGAAACAACAGAGAGAAAGGTTCAAAAAACATTTCAGCTTCACAATAAATACATTATTAATACGATTAAATCAGGTATGATTGTTATTGATCAAAACCGTGCGCATGAGCGGATTCTTTATGAAGATTATCTTCGAAAAATAACCGTTAATGAGGCCGTTAGTCAACAGTTATTATTCCCTTTAAAACTAAATTTATCAACCTCTGGAATCTATATACTGAAAGACCTTAAACAAGCTTTAGAAACAACTGGATTTGTGTTTTCCACCTTTACTAATGATATTATTGAGTTAATAGGATTACCTATCGGAGTTAAAGATTCAGATACTTCAAGTGTGTTTGATCAATTGATCCATGATATTGAAAACGAAATACCTAATGTAAATTTTAGTGTAAGTGATTTATTATCAAAATCACTTGCCAAAAGTTTAGCGATTAAAAATGGAAAGAAATTAGAACGTAAAGAGCAGGAGTACATAGTAAATACTTTGTTTTCTTGCAAGGAACCAACGATTTCCCCTTCAAATAAAATAATATTTGTGACTATTAAAGTAGATGAATTAGATAAAAAATTTAATTAAAAATGAGACATATTACCCCTACAGTAAAACATCTCCTTATCATAAATTGTATCGTTTTTGCAGGTACTTATTTACTTGGAAATAAAGATCTTTTTTATGGCCTATTAGCACTTTATTACCCCCTTAGTGATTATTTCATGCCTTGGCAGGTGTTCTCACATATGTTTATGCATGGAGGTTATCAGCACTTGTTGTTTAATATGTTCGCTTTGTTTATGTTTGGAATAGCAGTTGAAAGAGTTTTTGGACAACGTAAGTTTTTAACTTTATATATCTCATCAGGACTAGGCGCCGTAGCCTTGACCTTTATAGTTTATTATGTTAAGATTTACCCTAGTTTGATTGAACTTCAGTCATTAGGATTTTCATTTGATTTTATCAAAGAAGTTTTAAAGTTAGATATTTTAAGTGATCGAATGTTTCAGGGTGATATTTTGATTTCTAAGTTAGAGCCAATTCTTGATAGTTTTGGCTACACGATGAATCAATTAGATGTAGATTCATTTCGAATGCTATTCGATTTAATTGTCACTAGTAACGGTTCAATGGTCGGTGCGTCAGGTGCAATAATGGGTATACTTGTAGCTTTTGGTATGCTTAATCCAAATGCGGAACTAATGATGATATTCCTACCAATTCCTATAAAAGCTAAGTATTTTATTCCAGGAATCATTGGTTTGGACTTAATTTCTGCATTTACTGGAGTATCTATTTTTAGCCCTAGTAATACCGCTTATATTGCACATATTGGAGGCGCACTTACAGGCTTCTTATTAATGTATTTTTGGAAAAAAAATCAATTTGACAAATTCCGGTGGAACTAATGACAAATCTCACTCAAGATATCAGAAATAAATTATCAAGGCTCAATGTATTTGAAAAAATCATTGTTGTGAACTTTGTTATTTATTTTTTAACCTCAACCGTTCTAAAGTTTCAGGGATCTGGATCTGGTTTGGAATGGTTGTCACTTCCTAAATCTGCATCTAAAGTGATTTTGGTGCCGTGGACCCTTATTACTTATGGCTTCACGCATTATAGTTTTAGTCATTTGTTATTTAATATGATAGTTTTATATTTCTTTGGTCGTTCCTTTTCAAATTTATTTAAAGCAAACCTGTGTCTTAAGGTTTATTTGTTAGGAATTCTTTCAGGAGGCCTAGCCTTTGTGTTTGTTTATAATTTATTCCCTTCAGGAACTTTAAATACAGTAGGTCCACTAGTAGGAGCTTCTGCCGGAGTCCGTGCCGTTATTGTTTTTTTATGTGCTTATTTACCTAATAAAGAGGTTCGTTTCTTTACGTTTCAGTTTCCATTAAAATACATTGGAATTGCGTTGGTTATTCTTGATGTTCCAGGCTTATTTTCTCAAAATTCAGGGGGAACTATCGCACATTTTGGTGGCTATTTCCTTGGTTTATATTACGCTATTCAATTTAAAAAAGGAATTGATATTGGAGAATTTATTAATAAAATTATACACTTTTTTTCTTATTCAAGTTCTAATTTGAAAACGGTATACAAGAAAAAAAGTAAAAAGAATAGCTCGTTAGTTGGAAAGAAAAAAAAGGAATTTGATAGTTTTACGCGTCAAAAGCAAATTGACCTTATACTTGATAAAATAAGTAAAAGTGGTTATGAAAGTTTAACCCAATTAGAAAAAGATTTTTTATTCAGAGCAGGAAAATAAATCCATTGAAAAATTTGAACCTTATAGATAAGTTACTGTTTCTGATTAATTCAGTTGTTGCAGTCTTGTTACTTCTTTCATATGGATTATCATATGTTCCTCCAAACACATTTTCGTTTTTATCTGTTTTAGGTCTCTCTGTTCCTTTGCTAATTATTCTTAATATTATTTTTTGTATATATTGGCTTTTGAGATTAAAAAAACAATTTTTAATGTCAGTTCTAGTCTTAGTCATAGGATATAATTTTATCCTGTCTTTTTATAAATTTTCGACCGAAACAATATCATCCGAATCTAGCTTCTCGCTTATGAGCTATAATGTCCGCCTTTTTAATATATATAACTGGATTGATGAACCTCTTATTCCACAAAAGATTCAAAATTTTTTACAAGAAAAAGCGCCTTCAATTATATGTTTTCAAGAATATGATTCAGGAACTCATCTTATTTTTAAATCTTATTCTTATTCTTATTTCACTGAGAATTCGTCGAGATATTCTTCAAATCTGGCAATTTTATCTAAATATCAAATACTTAATTCTGGCACTATTGATTTCCCTGAGTCTTCTAATAATGCTATCTATGCAGATATAATTATCAAATCTGACACTATACGTGTTTATAACATTCATCTTCAGTCTTCAGGCATAAATACTAATATTGAAACACTTGACTCAAAGCAGTCAAACATGCTAATAAGTCGCCTAGGGTCTACTTTTAAAGATCAACAATATCAAGCTGAGTTAGTCGCTGACCACATGTCTAAATCACCTTATAAAGCCCTATTGTGTGGTGATTTTAATAATACGATCTATTCGTATGTATATAGAATTCTGAAATCAGATATGTTAGATGCTTTTGATGTAGCTGGGACAGGTTTTGGCCGCACCTTTAAATTTAAATATTTTCCTTTTAGAATTGATTTTATATTGGCTGATCCCGGAATTAAAGTTAGAAAATTCTCTTCTTTTAACGAAGTTTCTTATTCTGATCATTTTCCAATAATGTCAGAGTTTGTTTTAGAAGATTAAAAAGTCAATGCTTGTGTTCTTAAATAAGACTTTGCATTTGGACCTTCATTAAATAACAAGTCTAAAATACTAAGATTATTTATAAATCCATATTTATCATTGAACACTTGCATATATGGGGTAATTATAGTTTCGCTCTCTTTTCTTGCATTTACTAAGTAACGATATTCTTTATGTTGGATTTCTTTGTTAAATTCTAACGACATTGAGTAATCAATGTTTAAATCTAAACAACTATTAATGACTTCAATACATTCAAAATTGAATGCTAAAAGAGAGTCTTTTTTTGTTGTAAATAGAGAAATAAGGTCGTCTTGATAAAATTCAAAAAAAGGCGATGTCTTGTAAGCACTTTCTAACGACTTCCAGTGTGTTGATTGCCATCTACTAGAATTGTCAATCAGTATTTCACTGGTGTTTTGTCTGTTTTTTTGTGAGTGTTGAACAGGAATATGTAATCCTAATTTTCCATTAGATCCATAAATATAGCAGCGATTCCTATAAGTTTGTTTTTGATAAGAATCCTGCACCTCAAATATAAGACTCTCAGCGTGTGTCATTACTATGTAAGATGCTACATTTGGAAAATACGTTGGATAAATGAGTGTCATACACTTATATTAAACGGATGTATTATTTCGCTTACGCCACTTTTTAAAGCCATAATATACTGCAATCAAAATTAAAAAATGTATGAAATAGGAGGTACGTTCTCCATCCGGATGTACTGTTGAAAACAGCCTTTCCCATCTTATTTTATTAAGGCCTTTTCCATTTGAATTCCAACTCATCCAAATAAAAACTGGTTTTCCTACCACGTGATCGAATGGCACAAATCCCCATCTACGAGCATCAATAGAATTGTGACGGTTGTCACCCATCATCCAATAATAGTTCTGTTTGAATGTGTAGGTTTTAGTTGATTTTTCATTTATAAAGATCTGATTACCTTTTATTGATAATTTATTGCCTTCGTATTCTGTTATGATTCTTTTGTAAATGGCAATGTTATCTAAGTTGATAATTATGCTTTTCCCTTTTTCAGGAATATATAGCGGACCAAAAAAATCTCGATTCCAGTTGATGCTAGGGTCTTGAGGAAACTTTAATATATCTCGTTCTCCTTCAGTTTGAATATATCTATCAATTTTAGCAACGCTTGGATGGTTTTTAAATATGCTGACGGCTTCATCTGACGCAGCGGGAATAATTATTTTATTTCCAGATTGGTAAATGCCATCAGTTATATCATATCTTGTCTTTAGTTGCTCAATGATACTACGTTCGAATGATTTACCAGGCTTTAAAGTAACTTCATAACTAAACTGTAATTTCGCACGGTAAGGAAGCGTATTTTTTAGTCCGTTTATATAAACATAACCTTCTATAATTTCTAATGTATCTCCAGCGATAGCTACACAGCGTTTTACTAAATTTGTTTTTTTATCAATTGGCTTGTAGTAGTTTCTGTCAGGGGTAAAATCATTCATATCTTGCAGAGTGTCTGCAGGTTGATTAAAGACCACTATTTCATTTCGTTTAATTGTTTCCCAACCTGGAATTCTAAGGTAGGGTAATTGTAGTTTATTAATCCACGACGTTTTATTCTCTTCAATTCGGTCATTAAAAAGGTAGGATTTTTTATTTAAAATTGGAATTGTGTCATGAACCATTGGCATTCCCACTGTAGTCATTGGAACTCGTGGGCCGTAGTGCATTTTACTCACAATTAAAAAGTCACCAACTAATAAAGATTTTTCTAGAGAAGAAGATGGGATGACATAAGGCTGCAGAGAATAAGTATGTACTATTGTCGCAGCAACAATAGCAAATAATATTGAGCTAACCCATTCTCCAGAACTAGACTTTGGTATCAAACTTCTATTCTTAACATGCTTTACGTCAGTGAAGTAATTAAGGTAATAAGAATAAAAGCCTAAAGTTAGTACTGATAAAATCGTATCTATGTAATTGTTTTTGCCAAAACTTCTAGCAGTTTCAACCCATATAATAATTAACATTATCACATTAATTACAGGAATAAATAGAAGGAATACCCACCACATAGGTCGGTTAATAATCTTCATTAAGATTAAGCTGTTGAAAATGGGAATAAAAGCTTCGAAAGCTTTTCGATCTGCTTTTACATATAACTTCCAAGTTCCAAGCCCATGTATCAATTGAATCACCAAGAAAAATTTGAGCCACTGTACTAAATCCATATTTTTTTTTTAAAAGACTAACTGCTTTTATTACAGCTAGAGTTTGTTATTTAATATTCAAGACGTCATTCATTGTATAAACTCCTTTTTTACCAATAATCCATTCTGCAGCAACGACTGCGCCTAAGGCAAATCCTTCCCTGTTGTGAGAAGTGTGTTTGATAGAGATTTCATCAATATTAGAGTTGTAATTCACGGAGTGTATACCAGGAATATTAGCATACCTTTTAGAATTAATTTCTAACTTTTCATTGTCTTTAGCAGGTGCTAATTCCCAAGAGTTGTAATTACTGTTTTCTATCACACCTTCAGCGAGTGTAATTGCAGTTCCTGATGGGACATCGATTTTTTGTGTGTGATGAGTTTCTTCTAAAACTACATTATAATCTGTGATATTATTCATCATTTTAGCTAAAACCTTATTAAGCTCAAAAAAAATATTGACTCCGAGGCTAAAATTAGAGGCATAAATAAAAGCCCCTTCCTTTTTGTTACAAAGTGTTTCAATAGTTTCAAGTTCTGAAAGCCACCCTGTAGTACCAGATATAACAGGTACATTACTTTCGAGTGCTTTACTGATGTTTTCAACAGCTGATTTAGGTGTACTAAAATTAATCGCAACATCAACGGAGCTAAGATCATAATCTATAGAGTACTTATCAACTTTTAATGATATCTCATGTCCACGATTTAGCGCAATAGTCTCTATCACTTTTCCCATTTTACCGTATCCTAATAGTGCTATTTTCATTTTAAAAATTAATATTCAAAGTCAACCCAATTTGAGCTGAGTTTTCAGGGGTTTCAAAATCAATGTATGGTTTTATAGCTAAATTGTTATCAACATTATATTGTAATAAATGAGCGTCTACATTTGCTTCTAGAATGTTTAATGCGTAGAGTCCAATTGTTATCAAAAGAGATAGTTCTTTATTTCTCCTTAAAGTCTGTTGAGCTCTAATTAATGCTTCGTTCGAAAGGATTGGAGTAGCTCCAGACCCATAAAATTCATCATCACTAAATCCAGACAATCGTCTTTTGTAAGCGTTTCTGTATCGCTTGTAAACTTTATTATTATCTGTGTAAAAATAAAGTCCAGTTCCTAATGCAGCATAAATAATAGGAATCTTCCAATATTTTTTGTTTCTAGCCTGTCCAAGTCCAGGAATGATTGCAGAATAAAATGCAGCTCTTGCTGGAGATAATGGATCAATTGAATAACTAACAGGTTGTTTTTGTTTAACTATAACTTCAGACTCTGCTACTGTCTGAGCAAAACTTGACCAAGGGTAAGCGATAAAAATTAAGAACAAATAATACTTATGAATCACTTTTTAATAGTTTTAAGATTCGGAGGTAGTCACCCTTAGAATGAAAAGGAATTAGTATTTTTCCATTTCCATTTTTCTCCATTTTTATATTGATTTTGTTTCCAAAATAGTCCGCAATTTTTGGTATACCATCTTTCACAAATTCTGGAAGGTCATTACTTGTCTGCTTTTTTAGATCTTTAGGTTTGTAATAATCTTTTACAAGATGTTCAGTTGCTCTAACAGAAAGTTTTTTTGATAGAATTTCCTTATAAATTTTAATTTGGTCAGAGTGAGAATTAATGTTTATGATCGCCCTTCCGTGTCCCATTGAAATAAAACCGTCTCGCATTCCTGTTTGAATTAAAGGCTCTAGCTTTAATAGCCTTAAATAATTTGCAATAGTCGAACGTTTTTTTCCGACTCTTTGACTCACTTGTTCTTGAGTCAGTTTTAAGTCATCAATTAGGCGATGATAACTTAACGCAATTTCTACAGGATCTAATTCTTGACGTTGAATGTTTTCAACTAACGCCATTTCTAAAGATTCTTGATCATTAGCAACTCTTATGTATGCAGGGATTGTTTTTAATCCTATTAATTTAGTAGCTCTTAAACGGCGTTCACCAGAAACTAACTGAAAGTTAGTGTCCGTTGTTTTGCGAACTGTTATTGGTTGTATGACTCCAAGTTCTTGTATTGACGTTGCTAGATTGCGAATACTTTCTTTGTTGAATTGTGTTCTTGGCTGAAAAGGATTTAATTCTATTAGTCCAAGTTCTAACTCAACTATAGTTCCTACTTGAGATCTATAAATTAAGCTTTCTTCTTTGGATTCTTCTGTTTTTGAGTCTTGCAATAGCGCTGCAAGTCCGCGTCCTAAGACTTGTTTTTTAATAGCTTTGGCCATTATTTTACTGTTTTCTGATAATTTCTTTAGCCAAACTTAAGTAATTTGTGGCACCTTTACTATTAACATCATAATAAATAATACTCTCTCCATAGCTAGGAGCCTCACCAAGTTTAACATTACGCTGAATGATTGTTTTGAATACCATTTCAGAAAAATGTATTTTCACCTCGTCCACAACTTGATTTGATAGTCTTAACCTAGAGTCATACATAGTTAGCAAAAGCCCTTCAATATCTAATTTTTTGTTGTGTATTTTTTGAACACTTTTAATTGTGTTCAACAATTTCCCAAGCCCTTCAAGCGCAAAGTATTCACATTGAATAGGAATTATCACAGAGTCAGCAGCTGTTAATGCATTTAAGGTTAGTAAGCCTAAGGATGGTGCACAATCTATTAGTATATAATCATAGTTTTTTTTTAACGAATTTATTGCCTGCTGAAGCATGTATTCACGCTTTTCAACATTTACTAATTCTATTTCAATAGCTACTAGATCTATATGAGATGGTATAATATCGACATTAGTTGCAGAGGTTTTTAGTATGGCTTCATCAGCTGTGCAATTATGTTCTAAAAGTTGATAAGTTCCAAATTCAATTTTTTCAACATTAATTCCTAGTCCAGAAGAGGCATTTGCTTGTGGATCTGCATCAATCAGTAAGACTTTTTTATCTAAAGCTCCAAGACAAGCTGCAAGGTTTACTGTAGTCGTTGTTTTTCCAACACCACCTTTTTGATTTGCTACAGCTATTATTTTTCCCATAATTTAATTGATGATGTAAAAATACAATTTTAGCAAGAATAAATCTCAATAAATAAATTGATTTAATCAATTATACAAATATGTTTAACTAACTAAAGCTATCATAAATTTAGTGTCCAAAACACTAATTTATTAAAATCTCCAAAACAGTAATAGCAGTATCACTGATTTTTGTGCCAGGGCCAAATATAGCCACAGTACCTGCATCAAACAAATAGCGATAATCTTGCTTCGGAATTACACCTCCAACTATAACCATAATATCTCCTCTGCCGTAAGTTCTAAGTGTATTAATTACTTTGGGAACTAAAGTTTTATGACTTCCAGCAAGTGAAGATACGCCCAATATATGAACATCATTCTCCACTGCTTGTTTAGCAGCTTCTTCAGCAGTCTGAAATAATGGACCAATGTCCACGTCAAAGCCTAGATCAGCATAACCAGTAGCAACAACTTTCGCACCTCTGTCATGACCATCTTGTCCCATTTTTGCAATCATAATTCGAGGGCGTCTACCTTCATCTTTTGAGAATCGATCTGCTAATTTTTTAGCTTTTTTAAATGACATATCATTTTTTATTTCTTTACTGTAAACGCCAGAAAAGGTTTTAATTTCTGCTTTATATCTTCCAAATATTTTTTCTATTGCACTACTAATTTCTCCTAAGGTAGCACGTAAACGAGCAGCCTCAACGGATAAAGTTAATAAATTTTTAGAGCCATTTGAAGCAGCTTTTGTTAAATTATTTAAAGCATTTTTAACTTTTTTATTGTCTCGAGTTGATTTAATATCGATTAATCGTTTAATTTGTTGTGATCTTACAAGATCGTTATCTACTTCTAGAATTTGTAATGGATCTTCGTTTTTTAGTTTAAATTTGTTGACTCCCACAATAATATCTTGACCAGAATCAATTCGTGCTTGCTTTCTAGCAGCAGCCTCTTCAATTCTTAGCTTAGGGACACCAGATTTAATGGCTGATGTCATCCCACCAAGTGTTTCCACTTCTTGAATATGACTCCATGCCTTTTCGGCAATTTCGTGAGTTAGTTTTTCTATGTAATAACTTCCTGCCCAAGGGTCTACAGTTTTAGTTATTTTAGTCTCCTTTTGTAAATATAGTTGTGTGTTTCTTGCAATCCTCGCTGAAAAATCTGTTGGCAATGCGATGGCTTCATCAAGGGCATTTGTGTGTAAACTTTGAGTTCCTCCAAAAACAGCTGCAGCAGCTTCAATACAGGTACGAGTTACATTATTGAAAGGATCTTGTTCTGTTAAGCTCCATCCGCTAGTTTGGCAGTGAGTCCTTAAAGTTAATGATTTTGGATTTTTAGGGTTAAACTCACTAATCATTTTAGCCCATAACATCCGTGCCGCTCTTAATTTGGCAATTTCCATAAAATGATTCATACCAATTCCCCAAAAAAATGATAAACGTGGTGCAAAGTCATCTATTTTCAGCCCTGAGTTTAATCCATTTCGGACATACTCTAAACCGTTTGCTAAGGTGTAAGCCAATTCAATATCAGCTGTGGCGCCGGCTTCTTGCATGTGATAGCCAGAAATACTGATGCTGTTAAACTTGGGCATGTACTCACTTGTGTATTTAAAAATATCAGATATTATTTTCATCGAATCTACTGGTGGATATATGTATGTATTTCTAACCATAAACTCCTTTAAAATATCATTTTGAATTGTACCACTTAAATCTTCTAGTTTAACTCCCTGTTCTTGGGCAGCTACAATATAAAATGCCATTATTGGCAATACAGCTCCATTCATAGTCATTGAAACACTCATTTGGTCCAATGGGATATCCTTAAACAGTAGCTTCATGTCTTCAACTGAATCGATAGCTACCCCAGCTTTACCTACATCTCCAACTACACGGTCATGGTCACTATCATACCCTCTGTGTGTTGGAAGATCAAATGCCACTGATAGACCTTTTTGTCCAGCTTTTAAATTTCTCTTGTAAAAAGCATTGCTCTCTTCAGCTGTCGAGAATCCGGCATATTGGCGAATTGTCCATGGACGTTGAACATACATAGTACTGTAAGGTCCTCTTAGGAAAGGAGTATTTCCTGCTGGAAAATCCAAATGTTTTAAATTTTTTATATCCTTGACACTATAATGAGATTTGATATTAATAGTTTCAGCAGTTTTAAAAAGATCTTTTTTAGTGTTTTTTGACTTAACACCTTCTAAAATTATATGTTGGATATTTTTCCTACTCATTATTTAGCCTTTTTATTTCCAACTCTTCTGCAATTCTCTTTGGAATTATTGGCTCCAGAATTGTTTTTCTAACTTTTTGTTTTAAGAAAGGGTACAATTCCAGCTGATTTTTCATTATTTCATCAAAATTTTGTTGAAAATGTGTCCCTAAAAGTCCTTCGCTTCCTTCATCATATGAAAGTTGTTCTTGAATTGCATGAGATTTAATTTTTTGCTGAATTACACCTTTTTTCAATAGTTTTAAGTAGCCTCCTTCTTTTTCTATATTTTTAAATAAGTTCAAAGCCTTTTGAGCAAGACTGTTGGTAAGTGACTCAATAAAATAAACTCCTTCAGTTGGATTTGAAACAACATCAAAATAACTTTCATTTTTAAGAATTAATAATTGATTTCTAGAAAGTCGATCTCCAAACTCATTGTTTTTATGGTAAAGGCTATCATAGGCTGAATTAATTATAGTATCTGAACTGCCCAAGATAGCGCTCATGCATTCAGTGGTAGTTCGCATCATATTAGTGTTGTAGTCGTATATTGTTTTGTTGCGCCTAGTTGGTTGAGTAATTATATGGCAGTTTATTGAAACTCCATACTCATTGGTTAAACTTTGCCACAATAGTCTTAAAGCTTGGAGTTTTGAAATTTCAAAAAAGTAATTGCTTCCAACTGAAACTTTAAATACAATAGATTTTATAAGCTTAAGATCTAATAAATTTAAATATTCGTTAGCTTGGGATAGGGTATAGGCTAATTGTTGTATTATACTACTTCCTGCATTTTGAAATAATCCTAAATCAACTGAAATAACTCCTTTAAGGTTATTTCCAGAAACAAGAATTTTATTTAGATTTTTTATATCAGATTTTATGTTTTCAAACCAGTTTCCTGATTTGGAAAGCTGTCTAATTGGATCGTTTAGAATATAAAATATTGAATTTTTGTTGTGTGAATATTGTTGTAATATCCTTGTAAAATCATCTGAAATAAATAAAGTCTCAAAGTAAATAGTAATAATACTTAAATCGATATTAACTAAAAGCGATTCTAAAGACTTTAGTTCTTTGGGGATTATAAAATATAGAGTTTCAATTCCATTTTCAATAAGATTTAAGGCATGTAAATTACTTTTTTCAACGGAGTTAACAAAAATAGTATCACCAATTTTCCATTCGGAAGAATTGTATTCTATTTTGGGAGATTTAGAAAAGGAGTTTGAATGGTAAAATGGTTTTACGTCAATTCCATCAAGGGATTTCCATACCAATGTGTCATTAAAATCTTTTCCTTGTAGTTCAAATTGAATTCTTTGTTTCCACTGTTTTTCAGAAGTTGGTTCAAAATTTTCAAAAAGAGATGTTTTACTCATTAGTTGAGTCTTTTAAACTATCCTGGTCTTCAATTAGATAAATGACTTCATTATCTTTTTTCATTTTATAATGTTCTCGAGCATATTTTTCTATACCATCACTAGTATTCAATTTCTTTATTTCATTTTTATCTTTTGCTATTTCAGTTGAATAAAATTCAATTTTTGAATTTAGCGTATTAATATCCTTATTTAGTTCTGAGTGTATCAACCATGAATTCGTATCAAATATTGACATCCAAATTATAAATGCAATCAAGATTAGTGTATAAACACTCTTTAACGGTTTAAGCAGCACTAATAATTTTTTGTTTTTTTTTAGCATTAGAGTTGATCGTTAATAATTGACTTTACAACGTTTACAGCGACCGAGTTGTAGTTATTATTAGGAATTATGATGTCAGCGTAGGCTTTCATTGGTTCAATGAACTGTTGATGCATAGGTTTAAGGGTAGTTTGGTAGCGATCCAATACTTCATCTAAATCACGCCCTCTTTCTGCCATATCCCTTTTTAACCTTCTTATTAAACGTTCGTCACTATCTGCATGAACAAATATTTTAACATCTAGAATAGTTCTTAATTGTGTATTTGATAAAATTAATATTCCTTCTACAATAATTACTTTTTTAGGCTCAGTCAAAGTTGTATCTCCTGTGCGGTTATGTGTTTTAAATGAATATACTGGCTGATTTATACTTTTACCTTTTTTAAGGTCTTTTAAATGAGTTTCAAGTAGCTGAAAATCAATGGATTGTGGGTGGTCAAAGTTGATCTTACAACGATCTTCAAAAGATAAGTGAGAGGTGTCTTTATAATAAGAATCTTGAGAAATTACTTGTACCTCTCCTTTTGGAAATTCTGAAATAATTTGATTTACAACGGTAGTTTTTCCACTACCAGTTCCCCCTCCAATTCCAATAATTAGCATAAGTCTAGTATTTCAGTTTTAACAAAGTTAAGATTATTTTATTGGTTTTGGATTATTCAATCATAATTTGATTTGTTAGTCATGATTTTAAAATTACAATGTTGATAACTTAAGGTTTGATTATTGTTTAAAACTATTATTTTTGTAAACTAAATATTTAAAATATGTCTGATATTATTGAATCTGTAAAATGTATGATTATTGGCTCAGGTCCTGCTGGATATACAGCTGCTATTTATGCCGCTAGAGCTAATATGTTTCCTGTTTTATATCAAGGAACTCAACCCGGTGGACAATTAACTACTACTAATGATGTTGAAAATTTTCCGGGATATCCTGATGGTATTACCGGACCAGCAATGATGATGGAACTTCAGGCCCAGGCTAAGAGGTTTGGTACTGACGTAAGAGATGGCTGGGTGACCAAGGTTGATTTTTCAGGTCCAGTTCATAAAGTATGGATCAACGATACTAAAGAAATTCATTGTGAAACTGTAATTATTTCTACGGGAGCTAGTGCAAAATATTTAGGATTACAGTCTGAACAAAAATATCTTAAATTAGGCGGAGGTGTATCTGCATGTGCAGTGTGTGACGGGTTTTTCTATAGAAATCAGGAAGTAGTTATTGTTGGAGCCGGAGATTCAGCTTGTGAAGAAGCACATTATTTATCTAAGCTGTGTACTAAAGTGACAATGCTAGTTAGGCGTGACGAGTTTAGGGCTTCTAAAATCATGGCAAACCGTGTTAAAAACACCGCGAATATTACTATTTTGTTCAACACAGAAACTGAAGAAGTTTTAGGAGACGGTCAGGTGGTAACGGGTGTAAGAGCAAAAAATAAATTATCTAATGAAATAATTGATATTTCTGCTACAGGATTCTTTGTTGCTATTGGTCACAAGCCTAACACGGATATTTTTAATGCTTTTCTAAAACTAGACGAAACAGGCTACATAATTAATAAGCCAGGAACTTCAAAGACAAACGTTAATGGCATTTTTGTAAGTGGCGATGCTGCAGATCATGTATATAGACAAGCTATTACTGCTGCGGGTACCGGGTGTATGGCTGCATTAGATGCTGAACGTTATTTAGCTTCCAGAGAAGGATAGTTATCGTAATTCAGCTCCTAGTTCTGATTCAAAACGTTTTTGAATTTTTAACATTATTTTATCAATTTGAGAATCTTTAAGAGTCTGCTTATTGTCCTGAAGCGTGAAGCTTATGGCATAACTTTTTTTACCTTTTGCTAATTTATCTCCTGTATAAACATCGAATAGATTTACATCTTTTAAATAGTTGTTTTCAGTTTGTTTTGCTAGTTTATATAAATTCTCAAAAGTAATTTCTTCATCGATTAATAATGAAAGATCACGTTTAACTTCAGGATACTTTGAGATGTCTTTGAACTTAATTGTGTTCTGATTAATTACTTTTATTAAATTATCCCAGTTAAAGTTAGCACAAAAAACTTTTTGTGAGATTCCAAAAGGGGTGAGCGCAATGGTTTTTAAACTCCCAAATTCTACAATTGAGTGTTTTCCTACGTTTAATTGCTGACCTTCATTCAAAATATCATTAGATAATGGGAAGCTTTTAAATTTTTTTATACCTAAACGATCTAAAACAGCTTTAACAATTCCTTTTAAGTAGAAATAATCAACCTCTGTTTTGTTAGAATTCCAACTTTTTTCAGACTTATTTCCTGTTAATAGAATGGATAAGTGATTAAATTCCTCTTTTCGCTCATCAAAATTATGGTAAGTTTTTCCAAATTCAAAAAGCTTTAGGTCAAGTTGTTGTCGGTTAATATTAAAGGCTAAAGTTTCTAATCCTGAAAAAATTAAAGACTGACGCATTATAGACAAGTCATTACTTAAAGGGTTTAATATTTTGACATTGTTAACAGGGTCTAATTGTTTACTAATTAACTTGTATTTGTCAGTGGTGAGGGAATTAGTCATAATCTCATGAAAGCCTTGACCTACAAGTTGATTTGCGACAATATTTTCAATTTTGTGGTTTTCAAATTTAGAAGTATTTGAAATAGACGCATTTAATTTATTTGTTATTCCAATGTTATTGTATCCATATACTCTTAAAATTTCTTCAATTACATCTACTTCTCTTTGCACATCATTCCTGTATGCTGGTATAGTAAGTCCTAATCCGGTTTCAGTGATATTATTGACTTTAATTTCTAAAGCACTTAGAATACTTTTTATCTTTTCTTTAGGGATTTCTTGTCCTATTAATTTGTTTGTTTTATCAAAACTTAAAAATACTTGAGGGTCTTCAATCTTGTTGGGGTATTCATCAATTAAATCACTAGATATTTTACCTCCAGCAATCTCTGTAATTAACAAGGCTGCTCTTTTAAGTGCGTATTTAGTTATGTTAGGATCAATGCCACGTTCAAATCTAAATGAAGCATCAGTATTTAAAGCGTGTCTTTTAGCAGTTTTACGAATGCTTATTGGATTGAAATATGCGCTTTCTAAAAATATTGAAGACGTACTTTCCGAAATCCCAGAGTTTTCCCCACCAAAAACACCTGCAATACATAAAGGTTTATCTTGGTCACAAATCATTAAATCATCGTGGTGTAAAATACGTTCAACCCCGTCCAAAGTAACAAATTTTGTTCCTGACTTTACAGTCTTAATATTAATTTTATTACCATTAATTTTATCGGCATCAAAGGCATGAAGTGGTTGACCTAAATCGTGCAATACATAGTTCGTTGCATCTACAATATTATTAATGGGGCTTAATCCTATAGATTTAAGTCGATTCTGCAACCATGCCGGTGAATCTTTGACAACAATATTTGAAATGGTTAATCCACAATATCTTGGAGCTTTAATTTTATCATCAACATTTATATCGATTTTCAGTCCTCTGTTTTCGACGTGAAACCCAGAAACTGAAGGGCTTATTAACTTTGTATTGGTCCCGTATTGCGAAAGCCCAGCCATAAGATCTCGTGCGGTTCCGTAATGACTCATCGCATCTGATCGGTTTGGAGTAAGTCCAATTTCGAAAACAATGTCATCTTCAACATTGTAATGATCTGCTATTGCAGTTCCAATATCTAATGCCTCATCTAATATCATGATTCCTTCGTGGGATTTACCTAATCCTATTTCATCCTCAGCACACAACATTCCGTGGCTTTCTTCCCCTCTTATCTTACTTTTTTTTATGGTCCAAGCCTCTCCTTCATTAGTGTACAAAGTAGTTCCAATTTTAGCTACTGCTACTTTTTGGCCTTTTGTAACATTAGGAGCGCCACAAACAATGTTTAGTGGAGTTTTTTCACCAATATCAATTGTTGTGATTTTTAATTTATCAGCATTTGGATGCTGTTCACATGTTAGTACATGTCCAACGACGATGCCTTTTAATCCCCCCTTTATAGATTGAAAAACATCTAAACCTTCAACTTCAAGTCCTAAGTTAGTAAGAAGCTCTGAGGTTTTCTCAGCACTCCAGTCAATTTTTATAAATTGTTTTAACCAGTTATATGATATCTTCATTGTTAGATGTTAAAGCTTTAAAGCAAATATAAAATAAAGCTATTAGCTATCAAATAAAAAGCCCAACCAAAACGGTGGGCTTTAATAAATACTTTTATTTAGTTTTATTGACCAGAAAGAGCTTTCATTTCACTTTCAATCATTTCATAGAATTGATCAATTTTTGGCATTACAACAACACGTGTTCTTCTGTTTTTTGCTCTGCCAAGAGCTGTATCATTATCAGTTAAAGGAACATAACTACTTCTTCCTGCGGCAATTAATTGTGCTGGATTAACCCCCATTATTTGCAGTTCTCTTATGATAGAAGTTGAGCGCTTGACACTAAGGTCCCAGTTGTCAACTAAGATTCCGTTTGAGTAAGATTGACTATCTGTATGACCTTCAATCATGGCCTCGAAATTTGGCTTGTCAGAAATTACTTTAGCAACCTTTGCTAAAACACTTTTAGCCTTTTCAGTCACAATAAAACTACCACTTTTAAATAGTAATTTATCTGCAATTGAGATAAAAACTACTCCTTTCTCAACATTGATTTCAATATCTGGATCATCAATTCCTACAGATTTTTTCAAACTAGATACAATAGCAAGGGTCACACTGTCTTTTTTGGAAATTGCGTCTTGCAGGCGATTGATTTTTAAATCTCTCTCTTGTAAGCTTTCAAGAGTTTTTTCTAGGTTGTCTGCGCCTTTTGCAGTCAACAGAGTTATTTCTTTTGTACTAGTAATTAATGCATCATTTGTTTTTCTAAGGTCGGCTAATTGATCCTTTAATGCGCTTAAACTAGCATTTGCAACAGCTTTATCAGATAAACAACTATTTAATTTTACTGTAGCTGTATTTAATAAATTTTCAGTGTTTTTTAATTTTTCTTGGGCAGCCACTAATTCTTTCTTGGTCCCACATGAAACCAATACAATTGATGTGGATAATAATAATGTATAAATTTTATTCATCTTAATAATTTAAATTACAAAAAAGTAAAATTATAAAATAATTACTTTATAAGTTGCCTTTTCAGCTATTTATTTATGCAATTTACTGTAGTGTTTAATTTTAAGCACAAAATATGACCAAACTATTGAAGGGTGTAGGTTTTCCGGTTTTGATGTTTTAATTGTTTGCCTCCTGAGTTTTATAAGTCTTGGAAGCGCTTGGTAAAAATTCAAGTGTGCTTTGACAATTGCAAATGTGTGATTAAGTTCCCCTTGAAATAAAAACTTTAACCCTGCTATTCCATCCAATAATAATCGGAGATAAATTACAGTAATTAGTTGATGTTGAGTGTTTTTAACTAATGAATACAGGCTATTTCTAAAGTTTAAGTATGTTTTTTTAGGATTAGAATTATTTAAACTAGCGCCTCCAACATGATACACTGTTGAATTCCCTATATATTCAATTCTATATCCTTTATTTTTTGCACGCCAACACAGATCAATTTCTTCCATATGCGCAAAAAATGTATTGTCGAACCCTCCTAAATGTTTGTAGCAAGCAGCGGTGATAAAAAAACAAGCACCAGAGGCCCAAAATATTTCTGTTCGGTCATTATATTGCCCTTTGTCTTCTTCAATACTGTTAAAAACACGACCTCTACAGTAGGGATAACCTAACTTGTCAATAAAGCCACCCCCTGCACCAGCATATTCAAAGTAGTTTTTCTTTTTGTAATCTAATATCTTTGGTTGAATTATATGAGTATTGTTTTCATTTTTAAAAACATCCATTATTGGAGATATCCAGTTTTTTGTGACTTCTACATCAGAGTTTAACAAACAATATACGTCTGCATTAATTTGCTTTAAACTCTCGTTATATCCCGCCGCAAATCCAAGATTATGTTTAAGTTGAATACAATTTATATGAGGATAATTTAATTCTAAAAACTTTACTGAAGAATCGGTAGAAGCATTGTCAACAACATAGATTTCATTATTTGAAGAGTGTTTAATAACAGATGGCAGAAAAGCCTTTAATAGTTCCTTTCCGTTCCAATTAAGTATTACTATAGCTAGTTTCAAATCTTTTTTTTAACATAACTCGGAAGTTCCTTAAAAAAATTATAGATACCCAAGTTATGATCCATGGTACAAAAATAATGATTTAATCCATTGGTAACCATCAAACATGATGCTTTTAGTGCTAAATTATATCTAGCTATTTGGTCAAAAGCTGACTGTGATATTTTCACTCTTGGAGCTTTACATTCAACAATAAGATAAATACTGCCATCAGAGTTGTAAACTACAATATCATATCGTTTGTTAAGCCCATTTATCTGGACAACCTTTTCAACATTAATTAAGCTAACGGGGAAATTCTTTTCATTAATCAAAAATTGAATACAATGTTGTCGTACCCATTCTTCTGGTTGAAGTACAACAAATTTTTTACGAATAACATCAAAAATATGAGTATTATTTTCGCTATTTTTGATCCTGAATTTATATGACGGAAAATTTAAATTTCTCACATTACAAATTTGGTAATTTTTTTTGAATGAATTCTATTAACCAACTAATATCTGATATTAAAAAAAATAAGTTTGCACCTATCTATTTTTTAATGGGAGATGAAACTTATTATATTGATATGATTTCTGACCATATTGAGTCACATGTTCTTACTGACCAAGAGAAGGGCTTTAATCAGGTTGTTTTGTATGGTAAAGATGTTTCAGTTCAAGACATAATATCCCATGCAAAACGCTACCCGATGATGGCTGATCGACAAGTAGTCATTGTTAAAGAAGCACAAAACCTTACAAAAACAATTGAACAGCTAGTCGATTACGTCAAGAATCCACAACTATCAACTGTTTTGGTGTTTAACTATAAATACAAGACATTAGATAAGAGAAAGGCCCTCTATAAATCGTTATCAAAATCAGCTATTGTTTTTGATAGTAAAAAAATATATGAAGACAAGGTTCCAGCTTGGATTCAGAATTTTTTAAAATCTAAGCTCATAACAATTACTCCCAAAGCAGCTCTTATGTTGACTGAGTTTTTAGGTAATGACTTAAGTAAAATTTCAAACGAACTTAATAAATTAGAAATTGTTATAGGAGTTGAAAAGTTAATTACACCTGAAATAATTGAGCAAAATATAGGCATATCCAAAGATTTTAATAATTTTGAACTACAAAAATCAATAGGTAATTTAGATCATGTTAAAGCATATAAGATTGTAAATTATTTTGCACAAAATCCCAAACAACACCCATTTGTATTGACAATTTCAATTTTGTACTTGTACTTCACAAAATTAATGACATTACACACGGTTGGTGTAAAGAATCCTACAGCATTATCAAAAGCTTTAGGAGTAAATCCTTATTTTGTTGGTGAGTATATTGCTGTTTCAAAAAATTTCCCAATGAAACGTATAAGCGGAGTTTTTGAAACACTACGTATGTATGATATCAAAAGTAAAGGAGTTGATGCTAACTTAGGGCACAAAGACTTATACAACGAACTTATTTACAATATTCTTAAATAATCAAAAATAAATTAACAATTTTATTTTGAATTATTTATTATTTTAATAAAATACAAAAAATTTCAAGACTTAGAGTAGAGTTGCTTTTTTGCAAATATTGCAGCCCCTATTATACCAGCATTATTTTTTAACTCTGCTGCTTTTAGTGGAGTTTTAATAGTTATATAGTCTTTAAATTTATTCATCTTTTTACTTACACCTCCTCCAATTATTATTAGGTCTGGATTAAATGTTTTTTCAACATGTTTTAAAAAAAAATTAACCCGTTTACCCCAAGACTTAAAGCTCCATTCCTCTCGTTTTCTAGCAGAATCTGCAGCAAAATATTCCATTATATCTCCTTTTCGACCATATAGCCTTCCTAGTTCAAAATTAGAAAGTAGCTGTCCGTTAAAAAACACCCCAGATCCTATTCCAGTCCCTAATGTTATCGTTATAACCAGCCCCATTTTATCTTTACCAACTCCAAACTCCATTACACCCATAGCAGCAGCATCAGCATCATTGACCACGTAATAGTTATTGTTTGTTTTACTTTTAAATAGATTGTCTACTTGAGTAAATTTCCATGAAGGATCTAGATTACCAAAATGCATCGCCTTTCCATTTTTTATAATAGTCGGGAATGATACTCCTATCTCTCCTTTCCATTCAAATTCTTTGATAAATTCTATCATAGTGTTTGATACATTTTCAGGAGTTGCTGGTTTTGGAGTTGGAATTCGTAACCTTTCACTTGTTAGTTCACCCGTTATGGTGTCTACAATAGCTCCTTTTATACCAGTTCCTCCAATATCTATTCCTAATATTTCCATTTCTATGTTGTTAATATTGATTCTGAAGTTCTTTAAGTCTTTCTCGGAAATCAAATTGTAAGTCCTCGTGCAATTTGATTATTTTTTTTTCTATGTTTTCAATTTGTTTTAGAAATATATTTGTCAAAGTAACATTATTTCCTATGGAGGGTTTAAGTATTTTTAGTTTGTAACAATAATATAGTAGTAGTTCAACTTCTGTTTCTTTACTGTTTGAATACCGTGCATATTTTTTTAATGAACGTAAAATTTTACGTACACTTTTTTTTATGTAAAAATAACTGTTAGTATTTATTTCTTTAAATAATTGATCTACTTCTTCTTTAATTGCCTCTACATAAAAAGCTTCATCTTCAGATTCAAATAACAAATAGGTGAGTAGTTCTTTATTCTCAATTTTGAAACGTGCAAGTCTTAAACATAATTCCCTTAAATAGTCTTCATTTAAAGTTTCTAATTCTTTTCTGAGTTGTATGACTGTAGCCGCTTTCATAATTCTTGTAATAATACAATTTTTTTAAGAAAAAATATAAATTGATAAGTTAATCATTGATGTCTAGCCTGTTTGCAAGTTTCTTTTTTTATTTAAGTTATTAATGTGATGTTTTCTTGATTTGATTAATTCAATAATTGTATTTTTGTTTACTTATTATGGATTCAATTACTCAAATAGTATTAGGTGCGGCTTGCGGTGAAACCGTGCTTGGAAAAAAAATAGGTAATCGTGCATTGCTTTTTGGTGCAATAGGGGGTACCATCCCCGATTTAGATGTGTTTATTGGTAAAATAATTTACGATAGCGAAATTGATTCTATGGCATTTCATAGAGGATTTATGCACTCATTTCTGTTTGCTATTTTAGCTGCCTTTATATTTGGGTTTTTGATTTTCAGGGTTTATAATCGTGGAAAGCGTTTAGGCATGACAACTCAAAAGGAGTGGATTTGGTTGTTTTTCGCATCAATTTTTACTCACCCAATTTTAGATTCTTTTACTGCTTATGGTACCCAGTTGTTTGCACCTTTTTCAAATTACAGAGTAGCTTTTAATAACATATCGGTTGCAGACCCAATATATACACTTCCTTTTTTAATATCGTTAATAGTGGTTATGTTTTTTAAAAGAACTTCAACAAAACGTCGGCTATTTTTAAAGATTGGTTTAGGAGTTAGTTCTCTGTATATGATGTTAACACTGGTTAATAAATATTATGTTAATGGAATTTATAAGCAAGCTTTAGTAGATAAGAACATTGATTATTTGCGTTTTCAAACTCAACCTACAATTTTAAATAATTTTCTTTGGTACGGAATAGCTGAAACAGAAGATGCTTACTTTGTTGGATTTTATTCAATTTTGGATACTAAACCAATTATAAGTCGATGGCATAAACTGCCAAAGAATCATAACTTGATAGATGAAAAGACTAAAGATTTAGAAACTCTTGCTTGGTTTAGTGGTGGGTACTATAATTTGAGTGAAACAGCAGATTCTAAAACTTATTTATTTAAAGATCTAAGGTATCCATTAATGGATGAAGAAGATCCTAACTCAACCATTTTTAAATTTACAATCTCCAAAACAGGGGACCGTTGGGAAGCTGCTCCTTTTTATACTCCTGATGTCAGCACAGGTTCTTTAAATTCTTTTTGGGCTCGGCTTAAAGGAATTTAAGTAATTACTCCAATTTTTTGCATGCAATCTTTCATTTTATTGTAAGTACGTTGGATATCATTATCTAATCCAACTGAAAACCGAACAAGCCCATCAGATAATCCCATTTCTTTTTGCTCATTTTCCGGTATCTCAGAAGAGGTTGAGCTTCCTGGTGCGCTAAATAAGGTTTTGTAAAACCCTAAGCTTACCGCTAAGTATCCTAAGTTTTCTTTTTGCATTAACTCCATTAACGCATACGCTTTTTTTAAGTTGCCAGCATCTATGGTCATCATTCCACCAAATCCATATTCAGTATTCATCATGCTTTTGAAAATTGTATGCGAGGGATGAGATTTTAACCCTGGATAGACAGTTTTTACGCCGTCGTTTTCAAATTTCTGGGCCAAGTACATTGCGTTTATGCTATGTTGTTTGATTCGTATGTGAAGAGTTCTAAGGTTTTTTAGTATTGAAGAAGCTCGAAGACTATCCATAGTAGCGCCAAATAACATAGCAGCCCCATCTATAACACTTCTTAAACTGTCTATCATTTCATGTGTTCCGCAAACAACGCCACCAACTGTATCGCTAGAACCATTAATGAATTTGGTTAAACTATGTATAACTATGTCCGCTCCAAGCTCTTTGGGAGATATAGACAGTGGTGAAAACGTGTTGTCTATAACTAGTTTTAAGTTGTATTTTTTAGCGAGTTTAGCTAGGCTTGGGATGTCTGCCACTTCTAATAACGGATTGCTTACAGATTCGCAATAGAGAACGGTAGTTTTAGGCGTGATTGCATTTTCAACACTTTCTAAATTAGTGATGTCAACAAAACTTGTATTGATATTTAATTTAGGTGCGAAATTTTTCAGAAAGGCATAAGTGCCTCCGTAAATAGTACGGCTTGAAACAACGTGATCATTAGCAGTGCATAATTGCATTAGAACTGAAGTAATTGATCCCATTCCAGAAGCAGAAACATTCGCTGCTTCAGTGCCTTCCATAGCTGCAAGTGCTTGCCCCAAGTAAATGCTAGATGGAGTAGTGTGCCTGGCGTATAAATAACAGCCATCTGCATTACCCTCAAACGTATCAAACATTTTTTTAGCAGAGTGAAAAGTGAAAGTAGATGAATCTGATACTGAGGGGTTGACCCCACCATATTCTCCAAAATATTGTAAATCTTGTATTTTATTTGCCGGTTTAATAGCCATTTTTTTTAGTTTTATTTTTATCAAATTTGATTAATTTTAGAACTTAATACAATAATTATATTTGTTTTCAATAAATAAAACTAAATATTGATCTTCTTATAGATAATTAATTTATATTTTTACTAGATACAATAATAATTAGAATTTTTTTCAAAATGAAACTTGATGCAATAGACACTAAGCTTTTGAACCTTTTACAGAAAGATTCAAAACAAACTAATAAGGAGTTGTCTTCCAAACTTGATATGTCCGTGACTGCGGTTTATGAACGTATCAAAAAACTTGAAAAGGCAGGAGTTATTGACAAATATGTTGCTTTAGTTAATAAGCAGAGTATTGGAAGGGCTTTTGTTGCTTTCTGCCATATTAAATTAGTTAAACATTCTCAAGAACTTGTAAATCAATTCGAAAAAGAAGTAGTTACTATAGACGAAGTTCTAGAAGCCTATCATTTGAGTGGTGATTATGATTACTTGCTTAAAGTACATGTGGAAGATATGGATTCTTTTCGCAAATTCATGGTTTCTAAACTTACAAACATTGATCATATTGGTAGTACGCATAGCATGTTTGTGATTTCCGAAGTTAAACATTCAACAGCTGTTAATATTTAGAAGTAAAATGATTCTTTCATTTAATATATGTTTGTATTTTTGTTATTAAATTAAAATAAATTTATTATGAAATCATATGATGTTGCTATCATAGGGTCCGGACCAGGTGGTTATGTAGCTGCTATTCGTTGTGCACAGTTAGGAATGAAAACTGCTATCATAGAAAAGTATGCCACCTTAGGTGGTACTTGTTTAAATGTTGGATGTATTCCCAGTAAAGCTTTACTAGATTCTTCTCATCACTACGATGATGCTGTAAAACATTTTGAGACTCATGGTATTGAAATTCCCGGAGAAATCAAAGTCAACTTAGAAAAAATGATTGGACGGAAGCAAGCTGTAGTAGATCAAACTACTGTAGGTATTGATTTCTTAATGACCAAAAATAAAATTGATGTTTACCACGGGATGGGTGCTTTTAAAGATGCTACTCATATTAAGATTACTGGAAATACAAATCAAGAAATAGAAGCTAAATATATTATCATAGCAACCGGAAGTAAACCTACTTCCTTGCCTTTTGCTAAAGTTGATAAGCAACGTATAATTACATCTACAGAAGCATTGAAATTAAAGGAGATTCCTAAACATTTGATCATTATTGGCGGAGGTGTTATCGGATTGGAATTAGGTCAAGTTTACAAACGTCTCGGTTCCGATGTAACTGTAATTGAATACATGGATCGAATTATTCCAACAATGGATTCGAGCTTATCCAAAGAATTAAACAAAGTATTTAGAAAACAGAAATTTAATATTAAAGTGTCTCACAAGGTAACTTCTGTTGTAAGAAATGGAAATGAGGTTTTGGTTAAAGCTGTAAATAAAAAAGGAGAACTCGTTGAGTTTGAAGGAGATTATTGTTTAGTCTCTGTTGGACGCAGCCCCTATACTGCAGGTTTAAATACCCAATCTGCTGGAATTAAATTAACAGATAATGGGCAAGTAGAAGTCAATAGTCAGTTACAGACTTCAACTTCAAACATTTATGCAATAGGAGATGTTGTAAAAGGAGCTATGTTAGCTCATAAAGCTGAAGAAGAAGGAGTCTTTGTTGCCGAAACTATTGCGGGTCAAAAACCTCATATTGATTATAGTTTAATTCCTGGCGTGGTATATACTTGGCCTGAAGTTGCTTCAGTTGGTAAAACTGAAGATCAGCTAAAGGATGAGGGTATTGATTATAAATCAGGTCAATTTCCAATGCGTGCGTTAGGACGAAGTCGTGCTAGTATGGATTTAGATGGATTTGTCAAAATTCTTGCAGATAAAGCAACAGATGAAATTTTAGGAGTTCATATGATTGGAGCTCGCTGTGCTGATTTGATATCCGAAGCTGTTGTTGCTATGGAGTTTAGAGCGTCAGCAGAAGATATTTCAAGAATGTCTCATGCACATCCAACATTTTCTGAGGCAATTAAAGAAGCTGCATTGGCGGCTACTGAAGATCGCGCACTACATATATAAAACTTTTTTAGAGTGGGTAGATAATTAACTTAAATGAAGGTTTTTATTTCTTTTTTCGTCTGTTATAATTTTTATCCCCTCTAGTCTTTGGTTTCTTATATTTTTTCGCAATGATACGTTTGTAAGATCCGCCTAGGTTTTCCTTTTGGTTTTTTTCACTTTTTTCATGGAAAGCTGGTCCAGGTTTATCTAAGTCTGTTTTTTTATGTGGATTATAATGCTCTTTTATTTGTGTACGCTCCTCTTCAATTAATTCTTTTGAAATTTCGACTTCATTAGGAATTTCTAATTTATCAATTTTTATTTTCATTAATTCTTCAATGGCATTCTTGTAGTCCATTTCATTTTCTTTGGAAAAAAGCAAGCTAATTCCTTTTCTTTTTGCTCTTCCAGTTCTACCAATACGGTGCATATAGTTTTCAGGATATTCAGGAGTATCAAAATTAATAACGTGTGAAACATCATCAATGTCTAATCCTCTTGCCATAACGTCTGTTGCAACCAATATTCTATTAACTCCACTTCTAAATTGTTCGATACTTCTTAATCTATAATTTTGTGTTTTATTTGAATGAATTACACAACACTCGTCCTGAAAACATTCACTTAAAGATAGAAACAGTCTATCAGCCATCCGTTTATTAGAAACAAATATCAGTACACGATAGTAAACTTCATGATCGCTTGTCAGTAAACGAACTAAATTTAATTTAGTGTAGTAGTTAGGTACTTCATACCTAAATTGCATAATATTTTTGAGTGGAGTACCAGATAGAGCTACCGAAATACGTTCTGGATTAATAAAAAAATCAGTTATTAATGCATCTACATCTGAAGTCATTGTTGCCGAAAACATAATATTTTGTCGACGTGAAGGAAGAAGATCAAAAATATTTATAAGTTGATGTCTAAATCCTAAATCTAGCATCACATCAACTTCATCTATGACTAGTTTTTGAATATTTTTTAGTTTTAACACCCTACTTAATGCTAAATCGTAAAGTCTTCCAGGAGTCGCAACAAGGATGTCAATACCTTTCGAGATCTGATTTTTTTGTGTATTTATGTTTGTACCACCATAGACCCCTAAGACTCTATTGTTCGTGTAAAGATTAAGAGCTTCTAACGAATTAACAACCTGAACAACTAACTCACGAGTAGGCACCATTATAAGAACTCTCGGAGTTTCATCGCTAGAATACTTTAAGTTTCTAATAATAGGTAGTGAGTAAGCTAATGTTTTTCCTGTTCCTGTTTGAGCAATTCCTACAACATCTTTTCCAGCACAAAGCACATTAAATGCAGCTATTTGAATTGCGGTTGGTTTGACATATCCTAAATCTTTTAGTGCATTGATTAAAGGAGTTGTCAATTTGAAGTCTTCGAAAGATAACATTGGTAATAATTTACCACAAAGGTAAGGTATTCTTCTAAAGTGATGATTTATTATTTAGAACTGATTAACTTTGTTTTTAAAATTAATCTTAGTGCGTCACAATAAAGAAATATTAATTCCAAATATTAAAGAGTTTAAAATTAAGTTATTGTCTTGGGCTCAACAATTTGAAGAAGTTGTTTGGCTAGACTCTAACCATCGATTACAATCTCATGCTAGCTATGATGCTGTTTTGGCAATTGATGCTTTTACAGGGATTCAAACTGATGCTTTAAATGGTTTTAAAAAATTAAAAGAGTACCAAGAATTGACTAATGATTGGATTTTTGGATATCTTTCATATGATTTGAAAAATGATATTGAGCCTCTTAGTTCAAAAAATTTTGATGGTTTATATTTTCCTGACCTTTATTTCTTTCAACCTAAGAGGTTGTTTTTATTTAAGGATAACAAATTAGCTATTAAATATTTAAATTGTGTTTCTGACGATATTGATTTCGATTTAGCAACTATAAGTTCATTTTCCATAACAAATGAATCGAATTTTACCAACAATATAAAGATTGAATCCAGACTAACTAAAGACTCATACATTGAAAAGGTAACTACAATGTTATCTCATATCCAAAGAGGAGATATTTATGAGGCTAATTTTTGTCAAGAGTTTTATGCGATCGCGAAGCTTAACCCTCTAAAAACTTATTTTAGTCTTAACTCAATTGCACAAACACCATTTGCAACTTTTCTTAAAAACGGGAGTCAATTTTTATTATCGTCCTCACCAGAACGTTATATTAAAAAAGAGGGGAGTATCATTACTTCTCAGCCAATAAAAGGTACGACCAGACGGTCTGACGATATTAGCGAAGATGAGAAACTAAAATTTGTATTGAAAAATGATCAAAAAGAACGAAGTGAAAATATTATGATTGTTGATCTGGTTCGAAATGATTTATCTAAAATAGCCAGAAAAGGAACTGTTAAAGTTACAGAGCTATGCGAGTTACATAGTTTTAAACAAGTTCATCATATGATTTCAACAGTTGAGGCTGAAGTTTCACCAACGTTGTCACCAGTAGATGTTATTTCTGCAACTTTCCCTATGGGTAGTATGACAGGAGCTCCTAAAATATCAGCGATGAAGATTATTGAAGCACTAGAGGAGACTAAAAGAGGTGTTTATTCTGGAGCTGTAGGATATTTTACTCCAGAGGGTGACTTCGATTTCAATGTTGTTATTAGAAGTATTTTATATAATGCATCTAATTCGTATGTTTCATTTTCTGTGGGCAGTGCTATTACTTCTAAAAGTACTCCTCAAAGAGAGTATGAAGAATGTCTAGTGAAAGCAAAAGCTATGCGTAGTGTTTTGGAGAATTAATTTGTAGTTTTGTCAGATGCTTAAAACCTTTCAAAGCCTTTTACATGGAAATTTTTCTTTTCTTAAAGAGTCTCGCTTATTAGTGGCTGTTTCTGGAGGTTTGGACAGTATGGTTCTGGTTGACTTATGCCTAAAATTAGATTTGAATATTTATTTAGCTCATTGCAATTTTAATTTAAGAGGAAACGAAAGTAACGAAAATGAAGATCTTGTTAAAACATATGCTAAAACACACAGTATTAAGTTGTTTACAACTCGTTTTGATACAAATGGCTACGCTAATTCCACAAAGCAATCAACTCAAATGGCTGCACGACAGCTAAGGTATGATTGGTTTGAGTCGCTTAAGGAACAGCAAAGATTTGATTTTGTGCTAACCGCTCATCATGCAGACGATAATTTAGAGACATTTCTAATTAATTTATCACGAGGAACTGGTCTTGAAGGACTTACTGGAATTCCAGTCATAAATGGATCTATTGTTCGTCCTTTGTTGCAGTTCACAAGGCATGAGATTTTAGATTTTGCAACTACAGAAAATTTAAAATGGCACGAAGATAGTTCCAATAAAAAAATGATATATCTACGTAATAACTTACGTCACTCAATAATTCCACTTTTAAAAGACACTAATCCATCATTTATGGATAGTTTTTACAAAACTCAAAAATATTTAAATGAATCACAATCTGTATTAGAAGATTATATATTAGAGATTAAAGATCGGGTTATAGTATCAGTTAGCGAAGATCAAATTTTATACGATATTAACAAGATACTGGCTCTAAATAACCCAAAGGCTTACATATATCTTCTTCTTAAATCTTACGGCTTTACAGATTGGAGTGAAATTATGACTCTTTTAGAGGCACAGTCGGGTAAACAAATTTCTTCTCCATCACATCGCCTTATTAAAAATAGAACTAATTTGATTTTATGTAAAATTAAAGCCCAGTCAGAGGTAAATATTTCTATTCATAATTCACATAAATTGATTAAAATACCTGGTCATGGAATTGTTTTACAAATAGATTCAACTAATGTCGTTCCAGAAATATTACCTGAATCAGTAATTTTAGATTTGAAAACATTAAAGTTTCCATTAACTCTGCGAAATTGGAATGAAGGTGATTACTTTTATCCAAGTGGCATGAAAGGCAAGAAGAAGCTGAGTAAGTTTTTTAAAGATCAGAAGTTATCATTAGTTGAAAAAGAAAATGTCCTAATTTTGTGTAGTAATGATCAAGTAGTATGGGTTTTAGGAATGCGTACAGACAATAGATTTATATCATCCAAAAAGACAATTAATTTTTTGAAAATTTCAATAATAAATAATGCCAGTAATTAATAGCTCTTTTAATCCTTCATTACTGTTTAAAAACGGTTTTATATCTACTATTTACTCTGGTCTGGTTAGGCGGTTGAAAATAATTCAACATAGAGAACGGATTACACTAAGAGATGGTGATTTTATTGATTTAGATTGGAGTTATGCTAAAAAGTCATCAAAATCTATCATTGTGCTTTTGCATGGAATGGAAGGACATGGTCAACGTCCATATATAACTGGTCCAGCTTTATTATTTAATAATAATAATATTGATGCTATTTGTGTAAATTTTCGCGGTTGTAGTGGAGAACTGAATATGAAATACTCGTCTTTTCACTCCGGAATGACAGAAGATCTTGAGGATGTTATTAATCATGTTATTTCACTTAATAGGTATGATTCAATTTTTATAAAAGGTATAAGCCTTGGTGCAAATATTCTTTTAAAATACTTAGGAGAGGATAATGATATACCCACTCAAGTAAAAGCGGGAATGGCTGTTTCTGCACCCTGCGACTTGTCTGGCTCTGCAAAAGCACTACATAAGTTAAAGAACCTTCCTTATCAAATTAATTTTTTATGGGGATTATTAAAGCTATTAAAACAGAAACAAAAACAATTTCCAAATTTAATTACCAGTTCTCAAATCCGAAATATTTTTACTCTCAATGATTTTGATGAAGTTTATACATCACGTGCTCACGGATTTAAAAATGCACAAGATTATTATGCAAAAGCGAGTAGCCTTCAGTTTCTTAAATCCATAAACATTCCCGTTCTTATTTTGAATGCCTTGAATGATTCTTTTTTATCTAAAGACTGTTTTCCGTATGAGGAAGCTAAAAAAAACTCATCTCTTTATTTAGAGACTCCTCAATGGGGGGGGCATGTTGGTTTTATTTCTCGAAAAGGTTTTTATTACAATGAAAAACGAGCTCTTGAGTTTTTCCTAGAATGTAAGTAGAGTGTTATAGATTTTATCCATTGGAAACCCCATTACGTTGAAATACGAACCTTCTATTTTAGTAACAGCAATTTGTCCTATCCAATCTTGAATTCCATAAGACCCAGCCTTGTCAAGGACTTTGAAATTCTTGATGTAGTAATTAATTTCTGAATTACTTAGTTGTTTAAAAGTTACTTTGGTAATGGAATTAATAGTTTTTAATTTTGCTAAAGTTTTGAAGCAAACTGAAGTAATTACTTCATGGGTTTGACCACTTAGAGATCTAAGCATTTGAAAAGCATCATTTGCGTCTGTTGGTTTGCCTAAGGCAGTATTTTTGAACCAAACAATAGTGTCACTTGTGATAAGAATATCCTTGGGAGTGAGTGTGTCTTCAAACTGCATAGATTTAAGCTGTGCTAAATAATCAGGTATTTCAAAATGCTTTAAGTGTTCAGGATATTCTTCTATGATAGGCTTAATACGTATCTCAACTTTTAAACCTAAGCCTTTGATTAGCTCTTGCCTTCTTGGAGAGGAAGAGGCCAAGATTAGACGTTTATCTTTTAAAATATCTGCAAGCATATTTATAGTTTAATCATATTGTGCATCAAATTCTTTCATCCAATGGCCTTGGACTTTTAGGACTTGTTCTATAATATCACGTACAGATCCATGGCCTCCATTTTTGTGAGAAATGTATTTAGATACAGCTTTAACTTCTGGAACAGCATCTTGAGGGCAGGTGGGGAGCCCAATAAGTTTCATAGGCGGTATATCTGGGATGTCATCTCCCATATACACAATGTTTTCAAGTTTTAGTCTGTGTTTTGTAACAAGATTATTTAAATTAACAACTTTATCATGAGCTCCCAAACTAATTTCTTGAACTCCCAATCCTTCTAGTCGTTTTCTGACTCCTTCATTTTTACCTCCCGAAATAATACAAATTAAAAAACCAGCATCAACCGCTGTTTTTAATGCAAAACCGTCTCTAGTGCTCATTTTTCTTAGCATTTCACCATCGCTAGTAACTAATACTGAACTGTCGGTTAATACACCGTCAACATCAAAAATAAATGTATTGATTTCATTTAGATATTCTTTATAGCTTTTTGAGTCCATGAGTTATTTTTATTGAATTTGTGAGTTGTTTATATATGGCTTGATAGTCGGGGTGGCTTTCTAAAGTTCTTAGATGATGATTAATAGTTACTTGGTCATTTCGTTTGGCTGGTCCTGTTTGAGCATTGTAGGGGGAAGTAGATTGTATTTTTTTTGCAGTTTCTAAAATTAGTGGTTTTAATACATCAAAGTTAACACTTTTATAATCACTAAGTTCATGAGCAATACGATACAGGTGATTTGAAAAGTTATTAATAAACACGGCTGATAAGTGTAAAGCCTGCCGCTGTTCGGTATTAATCATATACGATGGACTTCCCATGTACTTAGCAAGAGTTATAAGTTTATTAGAATCTTCTTTTCTCATTGTTTCAATGCAAAAAGGAACTTCTGAAAACTCCAAATCAGCTGACTTAGAAAAGGTTTGAAGAGGATAAAAAACACCTCTTTTGTGCTTAATATCTATTTTTTTGAGAGGGATACTTCCAGAAGTATGAACTACTAATCGATTTTCAAAAGGTAATTTCTTTGAAAGCGCTTCAATTGCCTTATCAGTTACAGCAATAATATAGATATCTGCAGTCTTTAAATTTTTCAAGTCATTACAGAGTTCAATATCTTTTGTATCAGATTTAATTGAGTTTTTGTCTCGACTGTACCATTGAACTAAATTTACCTTTTTTACAGATTGCATAATTCTCACTAAATGAGAACCAACATTTCCAGCTCCTAAAACAACTACTGATATCATTTCGCTAAAATAAACAAGTAATCTGTCATTTAAAAGTTTAACTAAATCAATGCCTTTATTTTATTTAAATAACTGTTAAAACTGATTAACATAAATGACTTTTCCTATTATAATAAGTACATTTGCATTTCAATTAAATGTGACTATTTTAGCATGCTAAAAAAACTAACTAATCTTCTTTTTTCAACCCGATTAACAGGATCTCTTTTTATTATTTTTGCAATTGCAATGGCCGTGGGAACTTTTATGGACATAGGGCAAAGTACATCCCCTACACCGTATTCCAGAACATTTATTTATAACGCTCGTTGGTTTGAAGCAATCATGTGTTTCTTTATTATTAATTTTACGGGAAATATTTTTAGATATCGATTATTAAGGAAAGAAAAATGGGCAACACTAACCCTTCACCTATCTTTTATATTCATCCTTTTAGGTGCTTTTATTACTCGATATCATGGTTTTGAAGGGATGATGTCGATCCGCGAAGGCTCTACAGAAAATACCTTCTTGTCACAAAAAACATACTTAACTACTTATATTGATGGAGATTTTAAAATTAACGGACAACTTGTTCGTCGTGTTGAAGAACAAGAAGTAGATTTTTCACCAAGACTATTAAATAAACATTCACTTACCACCACTTATAACACATCTGCAATTTCCGTCGACTTAGTTGATTTTATTGAAGGTGCAGAGGAGGATATTATACCTTTTATCGACGGAGAGTACTATTTAAAGCTTGTTGAAGCAGGTGATGGAGCACCTCACAATCACTTTCTTAAATTAGGGCAGGTTAGTAGCATACACAACGTGCTGTATGCGCTTAATAAACCAACAGAAGGAGCTATTAATATAACTTATTCTGAAAACGATTTAACAATTCAGTCGCCATATGATGGGGAATATATGACGATGGCTACTGGTTTACAAGGTCGTTTGGTCAAAGATAGTGTACAAACCTTAGTTTTGAGATCACGTTACATTATAGGTAATCAAGCTATTGTATTTCCAAAGCCGGTAATTAAAGGCAAATTTGATATTGTAAAAAAATCAAGATTGCTAAAAGGAGATGAAGACGGAATTGTTTTAAAAGTAACAGCTAACGGGGATACTAAAATAGTTAAGTTACTTGGAGGTAAGGGTGCTAACAACCCCTTCAAGCAAATTGAAGTAGGGGGTTTAGATTTTGCCTTCAAATATGGATCAAAGCTTTTAGAACTCCCTTTTGAAGTTAAACTAAATGATTTTATTGCAGAGCGTTATCCAGGAACTGACAAGAGCTATTCCTCATTTGAAAGTAAAGTTAGTGTATTTGATGCTGAAAAAGGGGATTTTGATTTTCACATCTATATGAATAACATATTAAACCACCGTGGCTACAAGTTTTTCCAATCTTCTTTTGATCCTGACGAAAAGGGGACTATTTTATCTGTAAACCATGATTATTGGGGGACTTGGTTTACTTATCTAGGATATTATCTATTGTATTTTGGATTGATGGCCATATTATTGTCAAAGCATGCACGTATGGAGTCCTTACGTCGTCAGCTTGACAAAATCAAGAAAAAGAAGTCCAAGCTAGTTATCATAACTTTATTATTCTTTTCTTTCAATGGATTCACACAATCTCAACATAGTTCAAATCATACTAATGTTCGTCCAACTCAAACACAGCTAGATTCGATTTTAAACATTAACATAACTCCTGCTGTTGAAGCTGATCGATTTGGTCATCTAATTGTACAAGACACGGATGGGCGAATGAAGCCAATAAATACTTATGCATCTGAGTTGTTACGTAAATTAAGTAAAAAAGATAGTTATAATGGTTTTGATGCCAATCAAGTATTTCTTTCTATGCAAGAAAGTCCACAATTGTGGTACAATGTTCCTTTAATCTATCTAAAAGCTAAAAAAGCAGACACAATTCGAACAATATTAGGGTTAAAAAAAACCGCCAAATATGCCGCTTTAGTTGATTTTTTAAACCCAAACTTAGATTATAAGCTAGGGCCATACTTAGAAGATGCTTACAGTGCCCAAATACCAACTGCTATTCAAAAGATTTTTAAAGAGACTGATCAACGTGTAAGTTTATTGTTTAATACTTTGGAAGGGAATGCTTTACGTATATATCCAATTCCGGATGATGAAAATAATACTTGGGTTTCTTCAAAAGAATTTAGAGAAAGAGACTATATATTGAAGGACTCTCTTTATGGAAACTTTATTAAAACAGGTTTTATTGCATATTTGGCAACTCTCCAAAATGATAAAGCTTTAAATACAGATTTTTCAAAAAGCCAACAATTATTAGAAGCGATAAAAGCTACTCAGACAAAGTTTGGCAGATCTACAACTATTAGTCAAGATAAGGTAGAGGCTGAAATTTTGTATAACCGCTACGATATTTTTAAGAAATTATTTGAATATTACATGTATGCTAGTAGTTTAATGTTCTTATTACTTATTGTTCAGATTTTTAAAGATCGTAGTACAGTTTTGTATTATTCGGTTCAAACATTCAAGTATTTAATTTGGGTTTGTTTTGGTCTTCATACGCTTGGTTTAATAACTCGATGGTATATTTCAGGCCATGCCCCCTGGAGTGATGCTTACGAATCAATGATTTATGTAGCTTGGGCGACCATGGCTTTTGGTGTGATGTTGGGAAAGAAAAGTGATTTAACCTTTGCTTCAACCGCTTTTGTAACCTCTATGATATTGATGATAGCTCACTGGAACTGGATGGATCCATCTATTGGAAATTTACAGCCAGTTTTAAATAGTTATTGGTTAATGATTCATGTTGCTATTATAGTTGGTAGCTATGGACCTCTTACCCTTGGAATGATATTAGGACTTATTTCTCTTCTGTTAATGATATTAACTAATGAAAAAAACAAGCAAAAGATGGGTCTAAATATCAGAGAGCTTACCATCATTAACGAAATGGCTTTAACTGTTGGTTTAGTAATGTTAACTATTGGAAATTTCTTAGGGGGTATGTGGGCCAACGAAAGTTGGGGGCGTTATTGGGGTTGGGATCCTAAAGAAACATGGGCTTTAATAAGTATTATGATATATGCATTTGTAATTCACATGCGTCTAATTCCTGGACTTAGAAGTCGTTTTGTTTTTAGTGTAGCTTCTGTGTTAGCATATGGTAGTATAATGATGACTTACTTCGGAGTTAATTTTTATTTAGCTGGCTTACATTCATATGCAAAAGATGACCAAGAAATAAGCATTAATTACATTGTAGCCACCCTAATTTCACTGACTTTCATATCTATTTTAGCTTACAGAAAACATAAAAAATATTTTTTAAATTAAGTTTAATTAAACAGATCTCTAACTTTATCATATTTGATAGCCTCAAAATCAGAAATTAGCATATCTGCTTTTGAGTAGTCTTGGTCTTTTGAGTTAGTACTCTTAAAGGCAACACAAAAAAAGTTACCTTTTTTTGCTGCAGCAATTCCATTTGTAGAATCTTCAATTACAAAGCATTCAGTGTGTGATACTCCAGCTGAGATTGCCGCTTTTATAAATATTTCTGGATGTGGTTTTGAGGCTTTTAGATCTGCGCCACTTAGTTTGTCTTTAAAATAAGTATCTAATTCAAAACGTTTCATAACATTATTGATGGTAAAGATAGACGCTGAGGAAGCAACAATTAACGTAAGTCCATTGGAATGGTAATTTTTAATAAGATCTTCAACGCCATCAATTAAGCGAAGATCGGGATCTTCAAAAAATAGCTTTGTAAAATGGATACGTTTAGTTCTTTCTAAATCAATTGGTTTGGGTTTTAACTTATAAAAATCACACAAAAACTCACATATACTTCGTGTGGATTGTCCTGTAAATCCACGATACATTGATTCTGAGACCTTTATATTAAAATCCTGAAACATCATTTGATAAGCCTTGTGGTGTAATGGCTCTGTATCTACTATTACACCATCCATATCAAAAAGTACAGCTTTAAGCATTCTTTTTTTTTACGAAGATAATAAATATCATTTGGTAGATTTCATGAAATATTTAAGATTAAATAATAATTTTTTTATAATTTTGAACTTTAATATACAACATGAATTTACTTAAAAAGCTCGGTATTACTAACATTTTGTTGCTCTGTTTATGTGCATCAATCATTGTAGTCTCTGAATATTTGTTTTTTTCCGGAGATAAGTTGCATGGTATTTTTGTAGGGATCTGGGCGCCGATGTTAATAGGTCTAATGATATTTTTTAAACTTTTTCGTATTGACCGCTAACAGTATAGTATTAATTTTTTCTGTATTTGTGTCATTATGTGTAGTGATATGGGCAATTGTTTTGATTAAACAATTTAATGACATAGGAAAAAGCTAAGCTAATTTTATAATTTGTAATCATGAGCTCAAATACAAAAGGAATAAATACTATTTGTATTCATGAAGGTGAATTAAAAGATATTACTTTTAAGGGGGCCGTATCGCCTCTGTACATGTCTACATCTTATGATTTTTTAGATGTTAACATTAAACGCTACCCACGCTATTTTAATACTCCTAACCAAGAAAGTCTTTCCAAGAAAGTTGCAGCCTTAGAACATGCTGAATCTGCTTTGATATTTGGTTCTGGTATGGCTGCTATATCATCTACTTTATTGACTTTTTTAAAGTCTGGCGATCACGCTGTTATACAAAATGACATTTATGGTGGTACCAGAAGTCTAATTGAGTCACATTTCAAAAGCTACGGAATAAATTATAGTTTTACGAAAGATTTATCTGTAGAGTCATTTGAAAACTGTATTCAAGAAAATACTAAACTAATATATTTAGAAACTCCTTCTAATCCATTATTGAAACTTGTAGATCTTTTCGGGATAGCAAAACTTGCAAAAAGTTATAGTATAACTACAGCTGCCGATAATACTTTTGCATCACCCATTGTGCAAAACCCTCTTGATCTAGGAATAGATATAGTAATGCACAGTGCTACTAAATATTTTGGAGGTCATAGCGACATCACAGCAGGTGCTGTTGCATCCTCTGAACTAATCATGGGTAAAATATGGAATTTGTCAAAAGATTTTGGAGGTAATCTTAGTGATTATACAGTTTGGTTACTTGAAAGAAGCATGAAGACTCTGGGTATTAGAGTAAAGGCACAACAAAAGAATGCTAAAAAATTAGCTACTTTTTTAGACAAACATCAAGCGGTTAAAACCGTTTTCTATCCTGGGTTAAAATCTAATGAGTACCATAATTTAGCAAAAATTCAAATGAAAGGTTTTGGCGCTATGATGTCTTTTGAATTAGTAAATGGATATGATGCAGAAACATTTTTAAAAGCCTTAAAACTTATTAAACCTTCAATGAGTTTGGCAGGGGTAGAGAGCACTATGTTACTGCCTTACAAAACATCTCATTCGTTACTTACTGAGATTGATAGAATTTCACAAGGAATCACAAACCAACTTATTCGTTTTTCAGTTGGAATTGAAACTAAATCTGATTTAATTAAAGATATAGAACAGGCATTAATTGTCTGTAAATCATAAAGTTAACATATGAAAATAGATATATTAGCATTTGGCGCCCATCCTGACGACGTAGAACTTAGCTGTGGTGGTACTATTATTAAAGAAATTCAATGTGGCAAAACAGTTGGGGTAATTGATTTAACAAAAGGAGAACTAGGTACTCGTGGTACCTCTCAAACTAGAGCGAATGAAGCTTGTATTGCAGCCTCTATATTAGGAGTTTCTTTTAGAAAGAATCTTAGTTTTGCGGATGGTTTTATAGTAAATGATAAATCACATCAATTGGAAGTGATTAAATTAATAAGACACCATCAACCAGAAATAGTGTTGTGTAATGCTATTGAAGATCGTCATATTGACCATGGGATTGCCAGTAAGTTGGTTAGTGACGCTTGTTTTTTAAGCGGATTGATTAAGATAGAGACCAAATCATTAGATTCACAAGATGTACAGGAGCCATGGCGACCTAAATCAATCTATCATTATATTCAATGGAAAGCTCTTGATCCTGATTTTGTAGTTGATATAAGTGAACATATTGATCAAAAAATGGAAGCTGTAATAGCTTATTCAACTCAGTTTTATGATTCTAAAAGTAAAGAACCAGATACTCCAATATCGTCAAAGAATTTCATTGATAGTGTGCGCTATAGAGCTGCAGACTTAGGACGCCTTTCTGGAACCTCATATGCAGAGGGTTTTAATGTAGAACGTCTTCCTGCAATTGATTCCTTATTTGACCTTAAATAAAATACAAAAATGTTTGTATAAAATCATAAATACTATACATTTGCATTCGCATTATATAAGTGCAAAATGGTGGTTGTAGCTCAGTTGGTTAGAGCATTGGTTTGTGGTACCAAGGGTCGCCGGTTCGAATCCGGTCTTCCACCCAAAAAGCAAAAGCTTCTCTTTTAAAAGAGAAGCTTTTTTTGTTAATTAGATTTATTTGGTAGCTTTATCAACACGCACAGCTTTATCTCTATTAGCTAATTCCCATGCGGTATGGAATACTAATCTTGTTCTGTTTTCAAGTAAATCATATTGAATTTTATCTGGCGTATCTGATGCTTGGTGATAATCATCATGAGTGCCATTAAAATAGAATATAACTGGAATATTGTTTTTAGCAAAGTTGTAATGGTCCGATCGATAATAGTAGCGATTTGGATCGTTTTCGTCATTAAAGGTATAATCTAATTCAATATTTGTATACTTTGAATTTACATCTTCTGAAAGTTCGTGTAATTCAGTACTCAGCTTATCGCTGCCAATTAAGTAAATATAATTACGTTTTCCTTTGATTCTTTTAGGGTCTGTTCGTCCTATCATATCAATATTAAGGTTTGCTACAGTTTGCGATAAAGGTACAAGAGGATCATAGTCTGTATAGTACTGAGAGCCAAGCAACCCTTTTTCCTCGCCTGTTACGTGTAAAAAGATAATTGATCGCTTAGGACCGTTACCGTCTTTTAAAGCAGCTTTAAATGCTTCTGCGATTTCTAATATAGCTACTGTTCCTGAGCCATCATCGTCTGCACCATTAAAAACTTCACCATCGTGCATTCCAATGTGGTCTAGATGTGCAGAAAGTACAATATATTCGTCTGGTTTTTCTGTTCCCTTGATTATAGCTGCCACATTATCAGAAGAAATAGGCTTACTTTTTTGTTCATAATCGATTTTTATTTGATTTCCAAGTAGTAGGGCTGTTTCCATAGATTTACCAACTAAAAAACTATATATCTCTTTTTCATTAACATCTAAAGATAAATCACTTTCACCTCCATGATTGTCTTTTTCTTTATAATAAGGAGCATACAATTTAAACATAGGGTCATTAATTAAAAAGAATCCCTTAGCGCCTAGTTCTTTTGCAGTATTTAACTTTGATCTTAATTCTTGACGGTTATTAGACCACTTTGTTTTTTTGGAAGTACCACTAATAAGGTATTTATTGTCTTTGTTTAAGGGTTCACCTGCACTAGCAACTACAATTTTACCATCAACATCAATTCCATCATAATCATTATATTTTTCATCTTTAATTCCGTAACCAACAAGGATGATGTCCTTGGATTCAATTGTAATAGATTCACCCCCTGACATACTTATATAATCTTTATAGTATGTAAAAGACTTATCTTCAATGCTTATGGAAACGCTAGGAGCCTCTATCAGCTTTAAGGGGACATTCTGAAAATAATCACCATCATCTTTAACTGAATTGACACCTAATTCGATATAATGATCTTTTAGATAATTAATAGCAATGGTTAAGCCATTTGTTCCTGTTTCCCGCCCCTCAAATTCATCTGATGAATAAGTGTATAATTTTTCCTTTAGCTCTGCAGCTGTAATACTTTGAGAATATTTTAATTGATTTTGTCCATAACCAAGAAAAGATATGGTCATTAATGCAAACGATAATAATCTATTTTTCATAACTATTTTTATCTATTAAGGATGTCAAAGATATTACTAATTGCACATAAAAAAAACTATGTTTTCTATGAATATATTTGTTATTTCACATTATTTTAACTTTTATAATACCACTAATTTACTCTATAGGAGACTGTTTTTATCGATTAAATGCATGTTTTATTGGTTCATTTACATTTTTTGTTTAAATTTGCAGTTATTAATTATAAACTAAAAAAATTATTATGAAAAAATTAATTACTATTTTATCTCTTGCGGTAGTAGGTTTTACTTTTGCTCAGGAGAATGAACCAACTTTTAAAGTAACTGGTTCTGTTGATGCTTATTTTAGAGCTAATTTAACATCTTCAAATGATGGAGATGCTAATACAATTCTAGGAGAACAAGGGGATTTCAGTGCATTTAACAATGATTCAGGTTTTTCTTTGGGCTTAGCTAATGTAAATTTCTCTTACGAAGGAGAAAAAGTTGGTTTTGTTGCCGACTTAGCTATGGGTCAAAGAGCTGATGAATACAATGGAGCTGGAAATATTGTTAATGAAGCCTACATGTATTGGAATGCTACAGATAAAATGACACTTCAAATGGGTCGTTTTAACAACTGGATGGGTTTTGAAGAACTGTCAGCTGCTAAGAATTTTCATTACAGCATGTCACACATGTATTCATTTACTGCAAGAAACTTCAACGGCTTAGTTGCTAGATTTATGCTTGCTAATGACTGGGGACTTGGTTTAGGACTAATGAATCCAGTAAATGTTATCCAGGGTAACCAAAACAGTAGTGGTGCTTATTCAATAGGTGCTGGTGTTTGGAAAGGAAAAACTGGTTTATCATTTTTAGCTAGCCAAGAAACTTCGTACATAGATTTTAAGACTGCTTTTGATGTATCTGATTCATTTAGTGTTGCTTTAAACGCGCACATTGCTGATTTTAAAGATGGTGGAGACGATTACCAAACTATTCCATTAGGTGGAGACGTTTTCCTTCATGAAGGTTTTACATCAATTTCCGCTTATCCACAATTCAAGACTTCTGATAATTTATCTTGGGGAATGCGTTTAGAATACATGATGTTTGATATGGGTGCATTTTTTGTAGAAGATGGCTTAAATGTATTTAGTCCAACATTAACAGCTAATTATACTGTTGGTGCATTAACTATCAAGCCAGAATTAAGATTAGATGCTGCTAGCGAAGACGTATTTTATGATAATGATGCTGCTGCTGCAGGTGGTTTAACTGCTTTTAATTTAGCTGCTGTTTATAGCTTCTAATAATTAAGCATACAAAATTTTAAAAAAGGAGCCGATTGGCTCCTTTTTTTTGTTTAATTTTAATTAAAACTCTTTATTTTTATTAAATGAAAAAGATAATCATTATAAATGGCCCAAACCTAAATCTACTAGGTAAAAGAGAACCTGGGATTTATGGTTCAAAATCCTTTGAAGATTTTTATAAGGATCTAATTGTTAAGTACAATTGTTTCGAGCTATCTCTTTTTCAATCTAATATTGAAGGGGAATTAATAGATAAAATTCAAGAAGTTGGTTTCTTATACGATGGAATTATTCTAAATGCTGCTGCATATACACACACTTCTGTTGGTATTGGAGACGTCGTCAAAGCTATTCAAACTCCCGTTATTGAAGTACATATATCAAATACCTATTCTAGAGAAGAATTTAGACACCAATCTTATATATCAGCCAATGCCAAGGGAGTCATACTAGGATTTGGTTTGCAAAGTTATGAATTAGCATTACAAAGTTTTATCTCATAAAAGCTGCCATTTCTGACAGCCTTTATATAAATCAAATAACCTTAGATGTGTATCACTTCATCATATGCATCAGCAACTGCTTCCATCACTGCTTCACTCATAGTAGGATGCGGGTGTATAGTTTTTAACACTTCGTGACCTGTTGTTTCGAGTTTACGTCCTAGGACAGCCTCTGCGATCATATCAGTTACCCCAGCTCCAATCATGTGACATCCAAGCCATTCTCCATATTTGGCATCAAAGATAACTTTTACAAATCCCTCTTTATGTCCACCAGCGCTAGCCTTTCCAGATGCGGAAAACGGAAATTTACCAACTTTAATGTCAATTCCTTTATCTTTAGCCTGCGCTTCAGTAATTCCAACACTAGCTATTTCTGGACTGCAATATGTACATCCAGGAATATTTCCATAGTCAATAGCCTCGACGTTTTGTCCAGCAATTTTTTCAACACATAAAATTCCTTCTGCAGATGCCACATGGGCTAGGGCAGGACCAGGCGTTATATCTCCAATAGCATAATAGCCAGGAATATTTGTTTGATAAAAGTCGTTAACTAATATTTTGTCCCTGTCAGTTACAATCCCAACGTCTTCTAAACCTATGTTTTCAATATTTGTTTTAATACCTACTGCTGATAAAACCATGTCAGCTTGTAATACATCTTCTCCTTTTTTAGTTTTAATCATAGCTTTTACTCCGTCTCCGCTTGTATCAACTGATGTTACTTCTGTCGAAGTTAATACTTTAATACCACTCTTTTTGAACGAGCGTTCAAGTTGCTTAGATACATCTGCATCTTCAACTGGAACAATTCGTGGCATGTATTCAACCACAGTAACTTCTGTACCCATAGAGTTGTAGAAGTAGGCAAATTCTACTCCTATAGCACCAGAACCAACAATAACTATTTTCTTAGGTTGTTTTTTTAAAGTCATCGCTTTTCTGTATCCAATAACTTTTTTATCGTCTTGGGGTAGGTTAGGTAGTTCACGAGATCTTGCACCTGTTGCAATAATAATATGATCGGCACTGTATTCCTTTCCGTCAACATCAACTTTCTTCCCTGGCTTCAAAGTACCATATCCTAAAATGACATCAATTTTATTTTTCTTCATTAAAAATTGAACACCTTTACTCATGCCTTCTGCAACGTCTCTACTTCTTTTAACAACAGCATCAAAATCTTTGTCAAAATTTTTGACAGTAAGGCCGTAATCATCAGCATGCTTTAAATATTCAAAAACTTGTGCAGATTTTAAAAGTGCTTTAGTAGGAATACAGCCCCAATTAAGACAAACACCACCAAGGCTTTCTTTCTCGATAACAGCAGTTTTAAGACCTAATTGAGAGGCTCTAATTGCAGTTACATAGCCCCCAGGCCCACTACCTAAAACGATTACATCGTATTTACTCATAAAATAAGATTTGAATTATTTTTAAAGTACAAATTTACAAAACCTAGATGTAATTATTTAAATTTTGATTATGATTTTTTAAACTTTAAACTAACAGAATTTACACAATATCTAGTTCCTGATTTTGTAGGACCATCATTGAAAACATGTCCAAGGTGGCTTCCACATGAATTACAGATAATTTCAGTTCGTGTCATTCCGTGTGATTTATCTAATATATAATTAACTTTACTTTTGATAGATTCATCAAAACTAGGCCAACCACATTGTGCATTAAATTTAGTGTTGCTTTCAAATAGCTCTTCATTACATGCTGAACAGCAATATGTTCCATTTTCAAAATGAAGATTGAATTTTCCTGAATGTGGTAATTCAGTTCCTTTTTTTCTTAGGATTCTATATTCCTCATCACTAAGAATCTCTTTCCACTCTGACTCTGATTTATTAATATTCATTTTTTTAGAGGAGTAAATTTCAGTGCTACCCCGTTAATACAGTGACGTTTGCCTGTTGTTTTTCTAGGTCCATCATTAAAGACATGACCTAGATGACCCCCGCATACTGCACAATGTTCTTCTGTTCTGGCCATACCAATTTTGTAATCTATTGAAAAAGCAACATTTCCTTTGATTTCTCTATCAAAACTAGGCCATCCAGATCCAGAGTCAAATTTATGTTTCCCTTCAAATAATGGTGTATTACATGCAGCACAACTGTAAATTCCATGAGAGTATATTTTGTTAAGAGGACTTGAGAATGCCTGCTCTGTAGCAGACTTCCTTAAAACCATGTATTGTCTTTCAGTAAGTTCATTTCTCCACTGCTGATCAGATTTAGTGATCTTGAATATTTCTTTTTTTTGAGCTGAAGTTTGGCAGGAAAAAAAAAGACATATAAATAATGTGTAAGTAATTCTATTAATATCTGTCATATTTTTGAATTATATTTAAAATTAAGTAATTTTCTACTTTGTAAAATTAATTTTCACATAACTTTGTGATGTATTTTAAGTATTTAAATTCAATATTTTGAATTTTCAAACGTTTTATCAATAATTAAAAACAAATGAAATACCCATACATAACTTTTTTATTTTCTTTATTGACAATATCTTGTGCCTCGAACCCATTTACAGGGAAAAAGACAATGGCTCTTGTGCCCAACTCAACATTACTCCCCATGTCTTTCGATCAGTATGACAAGTTTCTAAACGATAACAAGGTAATAATTGGAACTAATGAAGCTAAGATGATTACCAGGGTTGGTCAGCGTATTTCTGTAGCTGCAGAACGCTGGTTAGATGCTAACGGTTTTGATGGATATTTGAATAAATATAAATGGGAATATACTTTAGTTGATGATGAATCTGTAAATGCTTGGTGTATGCCAGGAGGTAAAATTGTTTTTTACACTGGAATTCTTCCAGTTGCAAATAATGAGACTGGAGTAGCAGCTATAATGGGCCATGAAGTGGCTCATGCATTAGCAAATCACGGTCAACAAAGAATGAGTGCTGCAATCATTCAACAAGCAGGTGCAGCAGGAATAGCAGCTGTAACAAATGATAAGACTGCCAAAGAACAAGAAATTTGGAAGAAAGCCTACGGAGTAGGTACTTCTATTGGAGGTATGTTACCATTTAGCAGAAGTCACGAAACAGAGGCAGATCAAATAGGTTTATATCTTATGGCTATAGCTGGCTACAACCCAGATGAAGCGTCTCTTTTATGGGAACGAATGAAGTCTAATAGTGGTGATAAATCTCCAAGAGAATTTTTAAGTACTCATCCTTCAAATGATTCTAGAATAATTAAGCTGAAGGCCTTGGCTAAAGATGCAAAATCTGAGGCTCTCAAATTTGGAGTTACATCTTTTAGATAATCTCACCTTATTTTAAATTAAAATCTTATTTTAGGGGGGTTTTTATAATTAATATCTTTGTTTATGAATAAGTTTGTCAAAGGAAGCAATAAACTAACAAAAGCATGGGCTTTTTATGATTGGGCTAACTCTGTCTATCCACTAGTAATTAGCACAGCTGTTTTCCCCATTTATTATAGTAGTATTACTAGCTCATTTGCAAACAATAATGGAGATATTTCTTTTTTTGGGATTTTTTGGAATCCTACTTCTTTATATGATTATACTCTTTCACTGTCATTTTTAATAGTAGCTTTCTGCTCACCTTTACTATCGGCAATAGCGGACTATACGGGGAATAAACTTAAGTTTATGAAATTCTTTTGTTTGTTGGGATCTTTATCTGTGATGTGCTTGTTTTTTTTTAATGGACCTGAGACATTATGGGTGGCTCTAACTTTTACTATACTAGCCAGTATAGGCTTCTGGGGTAGTTTAGTGTTCTACAATGCATATTTACCCGAAATTGCTTTTCCTGATCAACAAGACGAAGTGAGTGCAAAGGGTTTTATTTATGGATATGCTGGTTCGGTATTGTTATTGGTTTTTAGTTTGGTTATGGTACAAAAACCAGAATGGTTTGGGATTTTAGATCCAAGTTTAGCTCCCCGAATTACATTCCTGCTAGTTGGTATATGGTGGTTTGGTTTTGCACAAATCACATACCGTCGTTTGCCAAATGACATCTATAATCGTAAGCCTGAAAAGGACTATATATGGAAAGGAGTTAGAGAACTGAGATTAGTTCTTAGAGAACTAAAAAACTTACCACAACTAAGATATTTTTTGATATCTTTTTTCTTGTTTAGTGTTGGTGTTCAAACGATTGTCCTTATGGCAGGAATTTTTGGAAGTAAAGAGCTTGGATTGCCTACGACTAATTTAATTTTGACTATTATTCTAGTTCAGATAGTCGCCATATTCGGAGCTTATTTGTTTTCTAAATTATCAAATAAAATTGGAAATATTAAATCATTAAAATTATCCTTAGTTGTCTGGGGAGTGGTTTGTTTTTCTTGTTATTCTTTAGATATCAATCAACCTAACGTTGATTATTATTTTTATGGATTAGGTATTTTATTAGGCTTTGTATTAGGAGCCACCCAGACTATAGGACGTTCAACTTATTCTAAACTTCTCCCTCAAACTCATGATAATGCAACCTATTTTAGTTTTTACGATGTTACTGAAAAAATTGCAATTGTGTTAGGGATGTTTATTTTTGGGATACTAATATCTCTCACAGGATCAATGCAGTATTCAGTATTATCTTTAGTTGCATTTTTTGCCTTATCTTTTTTAGTTTTATCTAAAGTAAAAATTACTGATTTTATTAAATAGAATTACTATTGTCTCTTTAAATTAATTGAATGGCATAACAATTGGACTAAATTGTTAGATTATTTCGTTGCCACATCTGTTGAGTATGATTAAAGCAATTAAATATTAATTTATTAACAATAAAAATATTTCTGTTTTATGACAGAATGACCTAATATAATTATGAGTAAATCAAAATTCACAATGCTTGACAGTTTGTCATTACAAGACTTTGACGAAAATTCAGAACTAATTCCATTAATGACTTCTGAAGATGAAGAGGCTATAAAAAATGAATCGCTTCCCGAATCACTTCCTATTCTTTCACTCAGAAACACTGTTTTGTTTCCAGGTGTTGTCATTCCTATTACTGCTGGGCGTGATAAATCAATCCAACTAATTAAAGACGCAAACTCTGGTTCAAAAACAATTGGAGTTGTCTCCCAAAAAGATGAAACTATTGAGGATCCTTCAATTGAAGATATCCATACAACTGGGACTGTAGCTAGAATTTTAAAAGTACTTAAAATGCCTGATGGAAATACTACAGTTATTATTCAGGGTAAGAAACGATTTAAAATATCTAAAATAATTTCTGATACTCCTTACATGGTAGCTAATATCGAGAGTGTTCCAGAAATCAATCCTAGTGATAGTGCCGAATTTCCTGCTATTTTAGAATCGATTAAAGATTTAGCACTTCAGATTATTAAGCAAAGTCCAACCATTCCTAGTGAGGCTTCATTTGCAATAAAAAATATTGAAAGCAATTCCTTTTTAATCAATTTTGTTTCTTCTAACATGAACCTTTCAGTTATTGAAAAACAAAAATTACTTGAAATTCATGATTTAAAAGAACGAGCTTTATTGACTTTAAAGCATATGAATGTAGAATTTCAACGCTTAGAGCTCAAAAATGATATTCAGTCAAAGGTTCAGAACGATATGAGTCAACAGCAACGCGAGTATTTTTTACAACAGCAAATAAAAACAATTCAGGAGGAGCTAGGAGGTGTAAGCTATGAAGAAGAAATTGAAGCAATGAAAGTGCGTGCATCATCTAAAAAGTGGGATGAAAAAGTAAAAAAACATTTCAATAAAGAGATAGGTAAACTACAAAGAATGAACCCTCAAGTAGCAGAGTACTCAATTCAAAGAAATTATTTAGACCTGTTTTTAGATTTACCATGGAACTACTTCAGTAAAGATATCTTTGACCTTAAACGTGCTCAAAAAATTCTGGACAGGGATCATTTTGGTTTGGACGAAGTTAAAAAAAGAATTATTGAATATCTAGCTGTCTTAAAACTTAGAAACGATATGAAGTCACCAATTCTTTGTTTATATGGTCCCCCAGGAGTTGGTAAAACATCATTAGGAAAATCTATTGCAGAAGCTTTAGGAAGAGAATATGTAAGAATTTCTTTAGGCGGACTAAGAGATGAAGCTGAAATACGAGGCCATAGAAAAACTTATATTGGTGCAATGCCAGGGAGAATTCTTCAAAGCTTAAAAAAAGCAGGGACTTCAAATCCTGTTTTTGTGTTAGATGAGATTGATAAATTATCAAGCTCTAGCCAAGGAGATCCGTCCTCTGCCATGTTAGAAGTTTTGGATCCAGAACAGAATTCTGAATTTTATGATAATTTTTTAGAAATGGGATACGACCTTTCAAAAGTAATGTTTGTTGCCACTTCTAATAGTTTAAATTCTATTCAGCCTGCATTACTAGATAGAATGGAAATTATTAATGTAACTGGCTATACTATTGAAGAAAAGATTCAAATCGGAAAAAAATATTTACTTCCCAAACAGATTAAAGAGCATGGAATGAAACCCATTGATCTCAAAATTGCGCAACCACAACTAGAGAAAATCGTTGAGGGTTATACAAGAGAATCAGGAGTAAGAGGGCTAGAGAAGCAGATTGCTAAAATGGTCAGGTTTGCGGCAAAGAATATTGCTATGGAAAATAAATATGATATCAAAGTAACTAATGAAGCAATTATTGATGTTCTTGGAAGTCCAAAATTAGAGAGGAATAAATATGAAAATAATGATGTAGCTGGAGTTGTTACTGGTTTAGCATGGACTCGAGTTGGTGGTGATATTTTATTTATTGAGTCGATTTTGTCTAAAGGAAAAGGAAATCTAAATATTACAGGTAATTTAGGCAAGGTTATGAAAGAGTCAGCAACCATTGCAATGGAGTATATTAAATCTAATGCAGAATTATATGACATAGACGTTTCTGTTTTTGAAAATTATAATGTTCATATACATGTTCCAGAAGGGGCTACCCCAAAAGATGGACCTAGCGCGGGAATTACTATGCTTACATCTTTAGTTTCTTTATTCACTCAGAAAAAAATTAAAAAGAGTTTAGCTATGACTGGTGAAATAACATTAAGAGGTAAGGTCTTACCAGTAGGAGGGATAAAAGAAAAGATTTTGGCAGCTAAACGCGCAAAAATTAAAGAAATTATTCTATCAAAAGAAAATAAAAGTGATATTGATGAGATTAATTCTTCATACTTAAAGGGATTGAAGTTTAATTTTGTAACAGAGATGAGTGATGTCATTGATTTAGCTGTCACTAATCAAAAAGTTAAACATGCAAAATCACTTTAGCTATTTATCGCATCTGTAATGAAATAAACTGTTCTTATAATCGTTTTTGAGTTGAATTATTTATTTTTACATTAAATGAGATTATTTGTCACATCTATTATAGTTTTATTAGGAATGACTAGTCTTCAAGCTCAACTTGGTGGAGAATCAACTTATCAATTCCTCAACTTGATATCATCTCCAAGGCAGGCTGCTCTTGGTGGTAAAGTGCTAACAAATGTTGATTATGATGTTACTCAAGCATTATACAATCCAGCTACTATAAATCTAGACATGGATAATCAATTGTCTTTCAATTATTCTAACTACTTAGGAGATATTCGTTACGGCACCGCAGCTTATGCTTACACTATTGATCGCAGAACTCAAACTTTTCATGTAGGAATGACATATATTAACTATGGAAGTTTTGATGGATATGATGAAAACGGCTCTAATACTGGCACTTTTACTGGAAATGAAGCAGCTCTTTCTGTTGGATATGCTACTCAAATAGGTTATTCAGACTTTCATGTTGGGGCAAACCTTAAATTGATAACTTCTAAATTAGAACAATACAGTTCATTTGGTATTGCAACCGATATTGGGATTATATACATAGATCCAAATTTAGAATTTAATGCTGCCTTAGTAATTCGTAATTTTGGAACTCAGTTAACAACTTATGCGGGTATGAAGGAATCTCTTCCATTTGAGATAGATTTAGGTTTTTCTCAAACTCTTGAAAATGTACCAATAAGATGGCATCTAACATTTGAAAATTTACAAAAGTGGCCTATTGGATCTCCAAATCCATCAAGAGCTACAACAGATTTAGATGGAAATCAAACTGAAGAAAAGCTTACCTTTGTTAATAACCTATTTAGGCATACTATTATTGGGGTTGAATTATTTCCAGAAAAAGGTTTTAACCTTAGATTAGGTTATAATTTTCGAAGGTCACAGGAGCTTAAAATTTTAGAACAACGAAATTTTTCTGGATTTTCTTTTGGGATTGGCTTAAAATTTAATAAAATGAGGCTAAATTATACTCATTCACGTTACTCATCTGCGGCAAATACAAGTTTTATTGGAATACAAATAAATTTAAATTAGTGAAAAAAATTATAATAGCAATTGATGGATTATCATCTACAGGAAAGAGTACTCTTGCTAAGCGGTTAGCAAAACACTTAAATTATACATATGTAGATTCTGGTGCTATGTACCGGGCAGTTGCGTTATATGTATTAGAAAAAAAACTTATAAATGGTGGAGAGTTAAATACGCCTAAAATGATAATAGAACTTCCTAATATTAGTATTGCTTTTGAACATAATATGGATATAAACTCATTTGATGTGTATTTAAATGATGTGAAAGTTAGTAAGGCCATAAGATCTATGGAGGTTTCGAACGCAGTCAGTATAGTGGCTGCAATACCTCAAGTTCGTCAACAATTGGTTAGACTTCAACAACAAATGGGAGCGCAAAAGGGTATTGTAATGGACGGTAGAGACATTGGTACTGTAGTTTTTCCAAATGCTGAATTAAAGTTATTTATGACTGCTTCTGCTAATATTCGTGCAAAAAGAAGATATGATGAACTTTCAACAAATAGTTCTAGCCCTTCATTGCAGGAGGTTTTAGATAACATCAATCTAAGAGATGAACTTGACTCTACAAGAAAAGATTCACCACTTTTGAAATCAAATGACGCTATTGAATTTGATAATTCACAACTTTCACAAGAACAGCAGTTCGAAAAAATTATGGAATTAGTTAATTCTTGTTTACAATTATAATTTATTTGAATTATTGATAGGGTATATGCCACATATGATTTTCTCACAAAATCAGCTTATAAACATTAGGTAAAATTATAAATAAGTTGTAAAATTGCACTCCTTTAGCATTTAGTAGGTTCAGTAAAGGGAAATAAAATAAATTAACAACACTTTTATAGTTGTGCTTAATCGAATCTAATTTCTATAAAATACAAATTTTAAACAGCTATGGCTGATGTAAAAAATACTAATGTGGATGATATAACTCCAGAAAATACTGCAGTTGAAGTACCACAATCAAACGAAGCTCAAGTTAACCCTGAGCAATTCCTTAAAGATTTTAACTGGCATAACTACGAAGAGGGTATTGATCCTGTAGATGATGATAAACTTGTTGAGTTTGAAAAGCTAGTAGCTAGTAATTTTGTTGACACTCTTGATGATCAGGTTGTTGATGGTACTGTTGTTCATATTTCCGATCGTGATGCTATTATTGATATTAATGCAAAATCTGAAGGAGTTATTTCTCTAAACGAATTTCGCTATAATCCAAATTTAGCCGTTGGTGATAAAGTAGAAGTATTAATTGACGTTCGCGAAGACGCTACAGGTCAATTAATATTATCTCACCGTAAAGCTAGGGTTATAAAAGCATGGGATCGAGTGATCGCAGCTAATGAGACTGGAGAAATTGTTAACGGTTTTGTTAAATGTCGTACTAAAGGAGGGATGATAGTTGACGTATTTGGAATTGAAGCATTCTTACCAGGCTCTCAAATTGATGTGAAGCCTATTAGGGATTACGACCAATATGTCAATAAGACTATGGAATTCAAAGTTGTAAAAATTAACCACGAATTTAAAAACGTTGTAGTTTCCCATAAAGCTCTTATTGAGGCTGATATTGAAATTCAGAAAAAAGAAATTATTAGCCAACTAGAAAAAGGACAAGTATTAGAAGGAATTGTTAAGAATATTACATCCTATGGAGTCTTTATGGATTTAGGTGGTGTAGATGGATTAGTACATATCACAGATCTTTCTTGGTCAAGAATTAATCACCCTAGTGAGATCGTTGAACTTGATGAGAAAATAAATGTAGTAATCCTTGACTTTGATGAAAACAAGTCAAGAATCCAATTAGGTCTTAAGCAGCTAAGTAAACATCCATGGGATGCTCTTGGTGAAGATGTTAAAATAGGTGATGAAATTGAAGGTAAAGTGGTTGTAATTGCAGATTACGGAGCGTTTATAGAGGTTGTTGAAGGAGTTGAAGGATTGATACATGTTTCTGAAATGTCTTGGTCGACTCATTTACGTTCAGCTCAAGACTTTGTTAAAGTAGGTGACAAAATTAAAGCTCAGATTTTAACTTTAGATAGAGAAGATCGTAAAATGTCATTAGGAATTAAGCAATTATCTGCTGATCCATGGACAGACATTACTTCTAAGTTTCCGGTTGCTTCCAAACACACGGGTATAGTTAGAAATTTCACAAACTTTGGTGTTTTTGTTGAATTAGAAGAAGGCATAGACGGGTTAATCTATATTTCAGATTTATCATGGACTAAGAAAGTTAAACATCCGAGTGAATTTTGTGCAGTTGGAGATAATCTTGAAGTCGTAGTTCTTGAACTTGATGTTGAAGCTAGAAAATTAAGCTTAGGTCATAAACAAACTACAGATAACCCTTGGGATAAATATGCAACTGAATTTGGGCTAAACTCTAAACACAACGCTTCAATAGATGAGATCGTTGACAAAGGAGCAACTGTTAAATTTAATGATGACGTAATTGCTTTTATTCCTTCTCGTCATCTTGAAAAAGAAGATGGAACCAAGCTTAAGAAAGGTGAAGCAGCCGAATTTATTGTTATTGAGTTTAACAAAGAATTCAAGCGTGTAGTAGCTTCTCACACGGCTCTGTTTAAAGCTGAAGAAGTCAAAAATGTAAAAGCGGCAGTTAAAAAAGCGGCTAGTAGTGCTGCTGAGGCTAAACCTACTCTAGGGGATGCTAATGATGCATTACAAGCGCTTAAAGACAAAATGGATTCTAAATAATTTATTTTTTACACTAAAAAAACCCTTCTTTTAACAAGAAGGGTTTTTTTTTAGTGTAAAATTAATAGCTCTAAGTATCTATAGAACCCAACACCCGTTTCATAAAGCCTTTTAATGCGTCCTTTTGAGGTATTCCACTTTTAATCATTTTATGTACTTCAAGTGACCCATACATGTTTGATATCAATTCACCAATAACATCTAATTCATCGTCTTTAAGACTAGGAACTTCAGTTAGAGCTTCTAAAGTCTCTATTGTTTCTACGATATAGTCTTCGTCATTAGCTTCAATAAATTGTGTTAAATGTTTAATTACGGGAAGCTTCATCTATAAGATCTTTTAAAACGTCAAACTTATTTGTTTGAATTTGGTTAACAAATTTTCCAGATTTAAAAACTGCAAATGTTGGTAAATTATCTACGGTTGCTAATTTTCTACTTTCAGCAAATTTTTCTGCGTCTACAATTACAAAGCTAGCATCAGGCATTTCAGAAGCTAATTTTTTAAATTTAGGTTTCATTATTCTGCAATTTCCACACCATGTAGCTGAATATTGTACTACAACAAAAGGATGTTCATTAATAATAGACTCTAAATTGTCTTCAAAAAGTTCTAGCACCATAACTATAATTTAATGATTAGTCAAGTAATCTTTTGCACCTTTCGCATTTTCTTTCATTGCGTCTTTACCTTCTTCCCAATTTGCAGGACAAACTTCTCCTTTTTCTTGAACGTGAGTGTAAGCATCAACAAGTCTTAAAAACTCCGCAATGTTTCTACCAAGCGGCATGTCATTTATACTTTCATGTACAACAGTTCCTTCTTCGTCAATAATATAAGTCGCCCTGTAAGTAACGTTGTCACCTTCTACAAGTACAACACCAGTTTCTTCATTATACGTTTCATCAGAAATATCCAAAATACCAAGAGTTGATGCTAGGTTTCTGTTAGAATCTGCTAAGATAGGGTAGGTAACTCCTTCAATACCGCCATTATCTTTTGGAGTTGATAACCAAGCAAAATGAACCTCAGGAGTATCACATGAGGCTCCAATAACGATTGTATTTCTTTTTTCAAAATCAGCCTTCGCCGCTTCAAAAGCGTGTAGTTCTGTTGGACATACGTATGTAAAATCTTTTGGGTACCAAAATAAAATTACTTTTTTCTTATTGTTGATTGCTTCTTCAAGGACATTTACTTTAAAAGTATCGCCCATTTCGTTCATTGCGTCAACATTTAAATTTGGAAATTTTTTTCCTACAATTGCCATAGTTTGATTTTTAAATTAAAATATTTTAAGTAAATATACTATTTGATATCTCTTTTAAGTTTAGTTAAAAATTATAATTTCTTATACAACTATAAGTTATAGTTATCTGTTGAAACTAGCCTAAATTATGACTTTACTAATTTTTTGATTTTGATAGAAAATGCGGCAAATAAGAGGGTTGTAAAAGGACTAATCCAATTGAAAAAGGCGAACACAAAATAATCAGCAACGGAAACTCCGAGAACTCCACTTTGATATGCTCCACAGGTATTCCAAGGAATTAGTACAGAGGTCACTGTTCCGGAATCTTCAAGAGTTCTACTTAAGTTTTCAGGCGCTAGCCCTTTATCTTTATAGGCCTTTTTAAACATTTTACCAGGGACTACAATTGCCAAATATTGATCTGAGGCAGTTACATTTAATGCTAAGCAACTAGTTACTGTACTTGCAAATAGACCAAATGTTGTTGTTGCTAGGCTAAGTAAGGCTTTGCTAATCCTTGAGAGTGCCCCAATAGCCTCCATAACTCCTCCAAATACCATTGCACAGATAATTAGCCATATAGTTCCCAACATCCCCTTCATTCCTCCAGCAGTAAACAAATCATTAAGCTCTACACTTGAAGTCTCTACTGCGGTATCCACAGTGATCGCTTTCATAACCCCTTTGTAAGCAGATTCGAAATTTAGAATTCTAGAATCTGAAATAGACATGACGATTTGCGGTTGGGCAATAATTGCGGCTAAAGCACCAAAAAGAGTACCAAGTAAAAGAGCGACTAAAGGCGGTGTTTTTTTAATAATTAAAAGAATTATCATCAATGGAACAGTGAACAACCAAGGCGAGATATTAAAAGCACCGTTTATGGCTTCCAGTTTGTCAGAAATATCTGGAGTTCCATTCGTTTCTATATTTAATCCAATAATTAAGAATATTATTAATGTAATTATAATTGTTGGAACGGTTGTGTATGCCATATACTTGATATGATCAAATAATTTACTTCCAGCCATTGCGGGAGCCAAATTGGTTGTATCACTAAGTGGGGACATCTTGTCTCCGAAGTATGCACCTGATAGTACTGCTCCTGCTGTCATCCCAGCAGAAATACCTAAAGTATTTCCAATCCCAATTAAAGCAATACCTACTGTTGCAGAAGTTGTCCAACTACTCCCTGTTGCAATGGATATGACTGAGCAGATAATTACAGATGCAACTAGGAAAAAAGTAGGATCTAATATTTGTAATCCATAATAAATCATTGAAGGAATAATACCACTAATAAGCCAAGTGCCAGCCAAGGCGCCAACTAGTAGTAAAATTAGAAGAGCACCGGTAGTAGATTTCACATTTTCAGCAACCACATCTAACATGTATTTGTATTTTACTTTTTTTAAACACCCAATAATCGCTGCGATAGCTGCCCCTAACAAAAGAATAAATTGATTACTTCCACTTAAAGCATCGTCACCAAAGACATAGAAAACATTATAAAATAACATAAATATTAGAGCAATTACAGGTATTAGTGCTTCCCATATTGTAAGATCTTTACATTTATTTAGCATGTTATTTTTTTTTGATGTTGAATTCTGGCCTCCCATTAAGAATATTTTCAATTATTAGTGTTCGTAATGTTACAATTTTACAAAAGATTTATCAAGTTGAATTTTACAATAGAAAAACTATCTTAATTTGGGATAGGAGCTAGGATCAGCTTCATGAAACATACCATAAACAGTTTCAAAAACATCTTCTACAGATGGTTTGCTAAAATAATCTCCGTCACTTCCGTAAGCTGGTCGATGATCCTTTGCAGTTAACATTTGTGGTTTACTGTCCAGGAATTCATAAACATTTTGGTTCTGTAAAATTTCATTAAGAATGTATGCAGAAGCAGCTCCTGGAACATCCTCATCAACAATTAGAAGTCTATTTGTTTTTTCAATACTTTTTGAAATATCTTTTTTAATATCAAATGGAATCAGAGATTGAATATCAATAATCTCAACATCGATGTCAACCTCTTGTAAGTTTTTAACCGCTTCTTCAATAATTCGAAGTGTTGACCCATAAGAAACAATAGTTATATCATTTCCAGATTTTATCGTTTCTACGATTCCAACTGGTGTTCTAAACTCTCCTAAATTTGATGGCTCTTTTTCTTTTAATCGATATCCGTTCAGACATTCTACAACCATTGCTGGCTGGTCACTTTCCAGTAATGTATTATAAAAACCTGCTGCCTTTGTCATGTTCCTAGGGACTAACACGTATACACCACGAATTAAATTTAATATACCACCTAATTGTGAGCCAGAATGCCAAATGCCTTCTAAACGATGACCACGAGTTCGAATAATCATTGGAGCTTTTTGTTTACCAAAGGTTCTGTAATGTAATGTCGATAAGTCATCACTTATTATTTGAAGTGCATAAACCATATAATCTAGGTACTGAATTTCTGCTATTGGCCTTAGCCCACGTAGTGCCATTCCAATTCCTTGGCCAATTATAGTCGTTTCTCGTATTCCAGTGTCAGAGATTCTTATTTCTCCAAATTTATCTTGTAGTCCTTCTAAACCTTGATTAACGTCACCAATAGCCCCAGAGTCCTCTCCAAAAATTAAGACTTCAGGCTTATTAGATAATATTTTATCAAAATTATTTCTCAAGATGATACGTCCGTCAACAAGTTTTGAATTTGAATCATATAAAGGTAATACTTCAGCTATATTAGTAGCTCTGGATTCAGACTCACTGTAAAGTAAAGTACTGTATTTTGGCTGATTTATTTTGAAATATGAATTAATCCAAAAAATTAGTTGTGTTTTAGCATTATTATCCTCGTGTATTAAGTATTTTAATGTTTTACGAGCCCTACTTAGGATATCATTCCTTAGTGGTTCATTAATACTTTCTAATTGGTCAATAATTTTATTTACAAAAACGCTCTGAGACGATGAATCTGAAGCAGATTTCATTAATTGAACCACTTCTTGCTTTTCAGCTTTTATAGGGTCACAGAAATCTTTCCATGCTTTTTGTTTGCCTTCTTTAACACTTTTTTTTATGCTTCTTTCTAAAATTGTAATCTCTTCATCTGATGAAATATCATTTGAGATAATCCATTGTCTAAATTTAATGTTACAATCATTAGATCGTTCCCATTTTAGTCGGTTAGCAGATTTATACCTTTCATGAGATCCAGAAGTTGAGTGCCCTTGAGGTTGTGTTAGTTCATTTACGTGAATCATAACTGGAACATGTTCATTTCTAGCAATCTCACTAGCTTTTTGGTAAGAATTAATTAGTTCAACATAATCCCATCCATGGACTTTTAACATTTCATATCCGTTACTTTTAGAGTCTCTTTGAAATCCTTTTAAAATTTCGGAAATATTTTCTTTTGTTGTTTGGTGTTTAGCATGTACAGAAATCCCATATTCATCATCCCAAATACTGATTACCATTGGGACTTGTAGTACCCCTGCAGCATTAATTGTTTCAAAAAAAACTCCTTCACTAGTGCTGGCATTACCAATAGTCCCCCATGCTACCTCGTTACCATTTTTAGAAAATTTGTTTGAATTTTTACTTTTTAATTCTCTGTAAACTTTTGAAGCTTGTGCTAACCCAAGTAATCTTGGCATTTGTGCACCAGTAGAAGAGATGTCTGAACTAGAATTATATTGTTCTGTAAGATTTTTCCAATTGAAGTTTTTATCCAAAGAATGGGTTGTAAAATGTCCTCCCATTTGCCTTCCCGCACTCATAGGGTCGTTTGCTATATCTGTGTGTGCGTATAGACCTGCAAAAAACTGTTCAATATTAAGTTCTCCAATAGCCATCATAAAGGTTTGATCTCTATAGTATCCTGACCTGAAGTCCCCTTTTTGAAATGCTTTGGCCCAGGCAATTTGAGGTAATTCTTTTCCATCCCCAAAAATCCCAAATTTTGCTTTTCCAGTTAGTACCTCTCTACGTCCTAGCAGGCTACACTCTCTACTAGTAAAAGCTATTTTGTAGTCGTTTAAGACATCAGCTTTGAAGTCATCAAAGGTAATGTCTTTAGTAGGATCGTTTTTAATTAACATATTAAGAAATTCAAATATATTGCAAATATAAAAGTTTTAGAGGCTTTGACCAATGCTTTGTAATTTTAATTAATTCAAATTTTTCAAGACCTTAACATTAATTAATACCACTCTCTTTTAAATAATCCAAATAAAGCTACAGGGTCTGCAGTAAAAACAAACCTAATTTTTTCATTATACTTAGGAGCTGTAATTTCCCATCCTAAATTTGAATAAAATGGAAAATAAATTTCAAAGTAATTGGTAACGAGATTTAATCGTATTCCAGCATCATAAACAAAGTTTGCTTGTTGATTTTTGTTCTTTATAAACCCAATATCTCCGTAAGTTTGTATATACCTCCATATTGAGGCACTAGCATTTAAAGTAGTCATCCATTGATTAGCTGATGCAGTAGTAAGTTTAGATTTAAATCCACCTTCTGCAATTATAATTTGCTGACTAAAGATTCCCGAAGACTCAAATTGACCTAAATAATTATAATCAAACAAATAGTCTGTTGGCCTATCCAAAGCAAAATTGAAGTTACTTTGATTAAAATCGATTTTTGAGTACACAAATGTACCTGCAAACATTCTTATGCTATAAAAACTTTTCTTGTTAGTACGTTTTCTAAATTCATAGTTAAAAGAAATTTTGCCAAATTTGTCAGAGAATTGTGAATCAAAAAACCAGCTATAATGTTTTTTAAATCCATGATTAGAATTTAAATATCTAATGTTAAAAACACCATAGGAAGGCAAAGCCGTTTCATTATTAGTAGATTCTACGTAATCTTTATCAATGCCAATATATCTTAAGATTACACTTTTGTTTTTATTTGATCTTAAGTTTTTAGAATCTCTATAATTGAAAGACAAGTAGGGTAGTGTTTTAGAAACAAATGAGTTTTCTGCAAAACTAGAGCGTGAAATAAATAGTCCAAATTTAATATTGTAAAGATCTTGGTCTTGAAAATAGCTATTATATTCAAACTTTGTAAATCCGGTTATTGATTTAGATTTTAAACTATAGTTAGGAGCCAGTCCAAAGGTAAGCGGTTTATCTAATATTCCATTATTGTTGATATTCAACCCTAAGTTAACACCATCATAAATATTTCGATATTCTAAAGTTGGTAATAAGTATAGTTGATTATTATAAATAGAAGAATAGTCTTTAAAAAACCTAAATTGAAAGGGTTTATTTAACAGATCATTTCGTTCAACAGATTTCCAATTATTATTTGTATTGAATTCAGGGACAATTTGATCATAGTTTAAAACTAATTTATCGTAAAACTTATTTTCAATGACAAATTGCTTTTCTTTTTTAAAGCCTAAAAGCCAATCTTTTGTAATTACGGAGTCCCCTTTAATTGTAAATAATGAAATTGGGGCGTCACTATTTTTTAGGTTTTTTATTTTGATGTATATAGAGTCTTTGTCACTTTCAAATTTAGATATCTTATAATCAATTTGTTGGGTGTTTATAATAAATGAGCTAAAGAACCAACTAAGATCTTTTTTACTTTTCGAATTGATATATAATTCAAAATCTTTCGTTGTTTTAAGCTCATTTTTGCTATTAACGACAAATTCTTTTATCCATTGATCAATACTAGTATCTTCAATAAAGTCTTCTAGAAACATTAATCCTTTAGCTGCTTTATATTTACTTGCTAACTTTGCATTAAATTTCAATAATTTGTCTTTGGGTAAACTTAGCGCTTGGTCTCTACCATTTCTAAGCATATGAATGTAGGCAAGTTGGTATTGCTCATTATATTTTAATTTTGCCAAATTATAATTCTTAACACCCCAGATATTTGAAAATTTACCAAGCATCTTTTGATCTTTAAAATGAAGGTCTACGTATTTCATCAATAATATTGTTTCAAGCCCTGATTTTAACCAGTGATCTTTTCTAGGATCCATGTTTAAGTATTGGTCTAAATAAAGTTTAATCAGGTTTTTAGCAATGGTTAATTCATATTCAAATTCTTTAGAAAATGGGTTTAAAAATCCTGGAAGTATATTTAATCCATATATTGGGTTTTTCTTTAAATCTACTCTTGATATCATCAAGTTTTTATGAGGATAATACCCTATTTTATCACTTAAAAAATCAATCACTTTATTAAATGAATTTATTTCCATTGCTAAAGGTTCATGTGAACTAAAGCTATCACTTATAACGTTTAAGCTACCTATTTTATGTTCAATGAATGGTTTTCTTGATATATTGAGTCTTGTATCTGTTCGTCTTTTGCCTTCTAAATAAAATTTATTTTTGCCAAGTTTATTAGTTGTTCTTTTAAGATTTAGCTCTGAAGAAACACTGTAGTTTTTAGGGGTCTCTATGGTGAGTTTGATATTAGATTTTGGAGTATAATAGTCGTCTAAATTTTTATTACTGTATAATTTCCATTCAGAGTCTGAAAATACTACGGGAGTTATGTACCAATAATTTAGAAAATAGTCTTTTTTATTAGTTACTCCATATTTTGTAAAACGTTCATTTTGAATTTGTAATGTATATTCAATAAAAATAGTATGGGATTTATAGGGTAATAAATTTTTATTGAGCTTAATCCTAAAAAGGTCACATTGATTCTTTAGGTACGAATAGGATAGGAGCTCATTTTGTTCGTTTTTTATAGTATGTATTGACGTAAAACCCCTTAGTTTTTTTTTAGGTTTTAGTAAATCACCATTATACTCTTCAACAAATCTTTCGGACAGTGGTGAATCAGAACTACTAAAACTTGAATTCCAATCGTTAAAATATAATTCACTTAAAGATGACTCAGAATTGTTATGATAAGTGATTTTTTGTTTTATTGTAATTGTATTGCTATCTACGTCTAGTACACTGTTAATCTCAATTTTATTTTGACTGTCAACAATTAATAGAGATGAAAATATTACGAAATTTAAAACAATTTTTATAAAAAAATTTGGACTTAAGGCTTGAGTATTCACAGAAATAATCTGATTTTTTGATGAAATAATAATTTAGAAGTTAGGACTTAAATTGTATTCCCTGTAAAAAGTGTCTAGTATTTCAATTACTTCGTCAGATGTATCAACTAAGTGAATTAATTCAAGATCTTTTGGACTAATAGTTTCAAATTGTTCCATTAGTGTAGTTTTTATCCACGACAAAAGACCACCCCAAAATGTTTTACCAACTAATATTACTGGAAATTTTTCAATTTTGTGAGTTTGAATTAATGTGATCGATTCAAAAAGTTCATCCAATGTTCCAAATCCACCAGGCATCACTACTATTCCTTGGGAATATTTTACAAACATAACTTTTCTAACAAAAAAATAGTCGAAGTCTATACTTTTATCAGAATCAATGTAAGGATTATTGTGTTGTTCAAATGGTAATTCAATATTTAAACCAACAGAAGTACCACCAGCTAAATGAGCTCCTTTATTTCCTGCTTCCATTATACCAGGTCCTCCTCCAGTAATTACTCCATATCCAGCTTTTACTATTGATGTTGCAATTTCTGCAGATAGTTTGTAGTACTTATCATCTTGCTTAGTACGTGCAGATCCAAATATAGAAACACAAGGGCCAATCTTACTCATTTTCTCAAATCCATTCACAAATTCTCCCATGATTTTAAAAATCGCCCAGGAATCATTTGTTTTTATTTCATTCCATCCTTTATGTTTTTTTTCTGGTCCCATGTCTGAATATTAAATGTTTCCTAAGTTAACTCTTTTTTTAAAAATCTTGCTGTATGACTTAATTTGTTTTTTACAATTTCTTCAGGAGTTCCTTTTGCTACAATTTCACCACCTCCGTATCCTCCTTCAGGACCAATATCAATTATATGATCAACTGTTTTTATAACATCAAGATTGTGTTCAATAATTAGAACAGTGTTTCCTTTATCAACCAATTTATTTAAAACACCCATTAAAATCCTTATATCTTCAAAATGTAAACCTGTTGTAGGTTCGTCTAAAATATAAATTGTATTTCCAGTATCTCGCTTACTTAGTTCGGATGCTAGCTTAATTCGTTGAGCTTCTCCTCCAGAAAGTGTAGTGCTTTGTTGTCCTAGAGTAATATAACCTAAACCAACATCTTTAATAGTTTTTAGTTTCCTATATATTTTTGGAATATGTTCAAAGAAATCTACCGCATCTTCAATAGTCATATTTAACACATCACTAATTGATTTTCCTTTATATCTAATCTCTAAGGTTTCTCTATTAAAACGTTTTCCTTGACAAGTCTCACATTCAACATATACGTCAGGTAAAAAATTCATCTCTATGACTTTCATACCACCGCCCCTACAATTCTCACATCGCCCTCCAACTACATTAAAACTGAAACGTCCGGGTTTGTAGCCTCTTATCATTGCTTCAGGAATTTTAGAGTATAATGCTCTAACTTCTCCAAATAATCCTGTATAAGTAGCTGGATTACTTCTTGGTGTACGTCCAATAGGGGATTGGTTAATATCAATTACCTTGTCAAGGTTTTCTAATCCATTAATTGATTTATAGAGCATTGGCTCCATTACACCATGGAAATAATGATTATTTAGTATTGGATAAAGGGTCCCATTTATCAAAGTAGATTTTCCGCTTCCAGAAACACCTGTTATTCCTATCATTTTAGCTAATGGAAGTTTTATAGAAATATTTTTTAGATTATTTCCCTTGCATCCTTTTAGCTCTAAGAACTTTCCGTTTCCTGTTCGACGTTTTTTTGGTACTTCAATTTTTCTAACACCACTCAAATAATCTGCAGTCATTGTACCACTATTTAAAATGTTTTTTGGAGTCCCCTGACTAATAATCTTTCCTCCATATTTTCCTGCCATAGGCCCTATGTCTATCAAATGGTCAGCCTGTTCAATCATGTCTTTGTCATGTTCTACAACAATTACTGAATTACCAACATTTTTAAGTGCTTTTAATGATTTAATTAGTTTTTCATTATCTCTTTGATGTAAACCTATGCTAGGTTCGTCCAATATATATAAAACTCCTACTAATTGTGATCCAATTTGAGTAGCTAAACGAATTCGTTGAGCTTCTCCTCCAGAAAGTGTTTTTGAACTCCTACTTATTGACAAATAATCTAATCCAACATCTAAAAGGAACTGTAAACGAGTAGAGATCTCTTTTAAAATCTCTTTTGAAATGATCTTTTGAGTTTTTGATAATTTTTTTGGTAATTTATCAAACCAATCAACCAGATTAATGATATCCATCTCAGAAAGTTCTGAGATATTTTTATTATTAATTTTGAAGTATAAGGATTCTTTTTTTAGTCTTGACCCTTGGCAGCTTGGACATTTAATTTTATCCATGTATTCTTTTGCCCAACGTTTAATAGATCTAGAGTCTGAGTGTTTAAATTGGCTTTCAATAAAGTTTGCTATTCCTTCAAAATCTAAATTATAGTTTCTTGACAACCCTAAAGATTTACTTTCTACAGAAAACTTGTCTTTTCCTCCGTATAGAATGATATCTAATGCCTCTTTTGGGATATTTGAAATGGGACTAGATAAATTAAAATTATAGCGTTTTGCAATAATTTCTAGTTGTTTAAAAATCCAAGAATCTTTTTGAACACCTTGCGGCGCAAGACCTCCATTTTTTATTGATAAAGAAGTGTCAGGTATTATTTTATTTTTGTTTACATTATAAAGAGTTCCAATGCCACTACATTCAGTACAAGCTCCTCTGGGGGAGTTAAATGAAAAATTGTTTGGTTCTGGATTTGGATATGAGATTCCTGTACTTGGACACATTAAGTTACGACTAAAAAATCTAACTTCATTGCTACTTTCTTCAATGACCATTAGAATATTTTCTCCATGATACATGGCAGTATTTATACTTTCTCTTAAACGGCTAGTAGACGAACTTAATTTATCAATTTTAAGTCTGTCAATAACTATTTCTATATCATGCAATTTATAACGATCAAGCTTCATTCCTTTTGTAAGATCAACAATTATTCCGTCGATTCTAACTTTAACAAAACCCTGTTTAGCAATTTGTTCAAATAATTCACGATAATGACCTTTCCTTGAGCGTATTACAGGAGATAATATAGAAATGCGTTTACCGTTGTACGTATCAAGGATCAAGTCTTTTATTTGTATATCGTTGTAACTGACCATTTTCTCGCTGGTGTTGTAGCTGTAAGCATCTCCAACACGTGCAAATAAGAGTCTTAAAAAATCATAAATTTCTGTTATTGTGCCTACTGTAGATCTTGGAGACTTGCTGGTTGTTTTTTGCTCAATAGCAATGACAGGAGAAAGTCCATCGATTTTATCAACATCAGGTCGTTCTAAACTTCCGAGAAATTGACGAGCATAAGCTGAAAACGTCTCAATGTATCGGCGCTGACCTTCAGCGTAAATTGTATCAAAAGCTAGTGAGGATTTTCCACTTCCTGACATACCCGTGATGACAACTAACTGGTCTCTAGGGATGTTTACATCAATATTTTTTAAATTGTGTACACGTGCTCCCTTAACTTCAATAAATTCATCGTTTTTTGTCATAAATCATAAAATCTTTTATAAATTTAAAATATTTCTTGGTTATGAAATGATTTCAAGCTTGGCAAACCTAAGTAACAACTTTTTGACTCCACCATTTTCAAATTTGATTTCTGCTTTTAAGTCAGCAGCCTTTCCTTCAATATTTAAAACATTTCCTTTTCCAAATCTTTGATGATTAACAACATCTCCAACAATTAATTTGTTGTCAAATAAGTTGGTGTTGTTTTTTGTTTCACTAACTTTTTTTAAGTTTTTGGGAGCTGTTATTTTGAAAGATTCATTAGTTTTAGGTTTTGCTTTCAAGTAGGCTGGTTTTTTATACCGAATGATATTAGGATCTACGTCTCCAAATATATCAGCGCTCAACATTGGATTAAATCTACGCTCTTCTTTGGGAGTCACAATATCTAAATATTGTTCATCAATTTCTTCAATAAAACGGGAAGGTTCTGAGTCTACTAATTTTCCCCATCTGTATCTGGATAGAGCATAGGTAAGATAGGCTTTTTTTTCTGCACGTGTTAAGGCAACATAAAATAATCTACGTTCTTCTTCTAGCTCATTCCTTGTATTCATACTCATAGCACTAGGAAATAAGTTTTCCTCTAATCCCACTACATAAACATATTTAAACTCTAGTCCTTTGGCTAGATGAATTGTCATAAGTGCAACTTTATCACTTTCCTCACCTTCTTCATTATCGAGATCTGTAGCTAAAGCAACGTCCTCTAGAAATTCTGCTAGCGAGCCTGTTGAGTCAGCTATTTCTTGTTGTCCCTCAACAAAATCTTTAATACCATTAAGAAGTTCTTCAATGTTTTCCATTCGGCTAATTCCCTCAGGTGTTCCATCTTTTTTAAACTCCTTAATTAATCCACTCACTTTACAAACATGTTCTGTTAAGTCAAATGCATTTGTAGTTTTACTCATGACTTGAAAACTTTCAATCATAGTAGCAAAATTTTGTAGTTTATTTTTAATACCAACGTTTATGTTGACAGTAAGATTATTAAGATTTCTTAAAACCTCAAAAATAGATATGTTATATTCATTTGCAGAAATTATTAGCCGATCAATGGTAGTTTGACCTATGCCCCGAACAGGGAAGTTAATAATCCGTTTTAATGCTTCTTCATCAGAAGGGTTAATTATAATTCGAAGATAGGAAAGTACATCCTTTATTTCTTTTCGTTGATAAAAAGAAAGTCCTCCATATATTCTATAATCAAGCCCCCTTTTCCGTAAAGCATCTTCAATAGATCTTGATTGTGCGTTGGTTCTATATAAAACTGCGAAATCGCCATTTTTAGATTGATTTCTCATCTTGTTCTCAAAAATAGAACTTGCTACATAACGTCCTTCATCTCCATCCGTTAATGAACGATTAACTGTGATTTTTTCTCCAATTTCATTAGCCGTCCAAACAACTTTATCTAATTTATTTTGATTTTTTTCAATAATCGAGTTTGCAGCATTAACAATATTCTTTGTAGAACGATAGTTTTGTTCAAGTCTAAACATTTTAACATCTTGATAATCCTTTTGAAAATTTAATATATTATTGATATTGGCCCCACGAAATGCATATATACTTTGTGCATCATCTCCAACAACACATATATTTTGAAAACGATCTGAAAGAGCTCTAACAATTAAATACTGAGAATGATTAGTATCTTGATACTCGTCGACTAAAATGTAACGAAATCGATCCTGATATTTTGCCAGTACTTCTGGAAATCTAGTTAATAGTTCATTGGTTTTAAGTAATAAGTCATCAAAATCCATAGCGCCAGCCTTGAAGCATCTAAAAACATATTCCTTGTAAATTTCTCCTATCTCTGGGCGTTTAGACATACTGTCTGCCTCTTTAAGTTCTGGATTTTGAAAGTATGCTTTGACAGTGATTAAACTATTTTTATATGACGATATTCTAGAATGAACTTGCTTGTATTTATATATATCTTTGTCTAATTTTTTTTCTTTAATAATAGACGAAATCAAGCGCTGAGAATCCTGTGTGTCATAAATAGTAAAATTAGACGGATAACCAAGCTTGTCTGCTTCAAATCGTAAAATTTTAGCAAATACAGAATGGAAAGTACCCATCCATAAGTTTTTTGCTTCACTATCTCCCACAATAGAAGCTATTCTTGATTTCATTTCACGAGCTGCCTTGTTGGTGAACGTTAGAGATAAAATATTAAACGGATCAGTGCCTTCGCTCATTAAATAAGCGATACGATACGTTAGTACTCTAGTTTTTCCAGAACCAGCACCTGCTATTACTATCATAGGTCCTTCTTTCTGTAGAGTAGGAGCTAATTGAGCTTCGTTGAGTTGGCTTAAATATTGTTTCAAATTAGAATTTTTGTAAGATGTGAAATTAAGTAATGTTAATTATAATTTTAAAATTTACTAACTTAAATTATAAACAATTTTTAAATCTAATATTTGATGTTTATTTTTACTTTATGTTCGGTAATTTATCCACTTGATTTTGAATATAATTAGTAACTTGGCAACTAGTAATCAATTAATTTTTTATTAAATGGATTTTTTAGAAAATAATTTTAAATGGTTTTTTGCTTTTCTAGCTTTAGTTATTATTTATAAATTTTTAAAAGACTATTTGAGTTATCAAAATAAAAACAAATTCCTTTCTAGAAATGATTCTATAAAAAGTGATATTCTCAAAGTTAAGCTTCAGGCCTATGAGCGTTTGGCGTTGTTCTTAGAACGGATATCATTAACTAATTTATTAACTAGAGTACCTCCAATTTCTACTAAAAAAGAAGATTATCAATATTTATTGATTCAAACCATTGAACAGGAATTTGAGCACAATATGTTACAACAAATTTATGTATCAGAGGAGTGTTGGAATATTATATTAACCGCTAAGAATTCCAATATCCAATATATTAGAAATTGTGACACCTCTAATAATACACTTACTGCAGATAAGTTTAGAGAACTAGTGTTGACAATGACGATAAATGATACATCTTCAAGTGGGGTTGCTTTATCCTATCTAAAAAATGAAGTGAGTAAATTAACTTCTTTATAAATAAATAATTTATTAATTAATTAATGACTGTTGGTTTGTCAATTGGAGAATTACTTTTTACAACAATGAAGCTAGACATCGCATAATAGGCATGAATATTTGATGAAGTTGATAAGAGATCATTAGTCCATGGTTCAAACTCATAATCAAAGTTAAAAGTAGTTCCTGCTAAACTAGCCTCCAATGAGTTGATTCGGTTTGGAACTGCCATCCCTGGGCACCATCCTGCTCTATCTGGAGCCCAATTACCATTTTGTGGACTGACTGGATTAGTAACACACCCTATAGGGCCCAAATAATGCTGAAATTCTTGATTATTATTAATTTTAACATTGTGAGTTCTGTAACACCACTCAGCACATGGCCTTCCGTCTGAATCATTTGGTGTAGCGTGACCCCATCCAGTAATAATTGTTCGCAAATGCATACTTTCCGCGTTCGAAGGTACAAAAACATCTTTTGTCAAATCAAATGCTGAAGCATCTTCTCCATATATAACTCCAGCCAATGAATTATTATTGTACTGAACTATTGGTGCTATTTCATAATATTGATAATCAGGTGTACCTTCAATATAGTCAAAATCTACACTTAGTTTCCAACCATCACTCCCCCAAACTTCAATGAAGGCCTTTAGCTCAACATTCCCTTTAAGTAATGATTTAAAGTCAGTTACATCTATTTCTAATCCACGCTCTAGTTGGTCAGTTCCAACTCCGTAAGGAGTGATGTAACGCCCTATTTCGTACCAATTGTTTGTAGAAAGATCTCTAACTAGAATATTTGAGTATACATCCCATTCATTACATCCACCAGAAGGACAATCTAATTGTAAATACATAATAACTGATTCAATATTAGTTGTATCATCATGGAGTGTAAAAGTTTGTGTAGACGATTGGCTAAAGCCACCTCCATAGGCTAAACGAGTTTCATTAAAAGCCTGATAATTATAGACCAATGGAATACCTGTACCAACTAATTCTACAGAAACAGGAGTTAATTCTTCACTATTAAATTCTAAAAGATTTGATGATTCACCAATTTCGGAAGGTTCAAAACGTACATACAAAAGAAAGTCTTCATTTGCAGTTTGTTGATCAATTTGTAAAGTAGAATTGTAGCTAATTTCATCTAAAGAAATTAAAAATTGACCACCTGAAGATATATTTAAAAATGAAGTTAAATTACTAGCAGTAATTTCAATAGGAATTGATTCAGAAATACCTCCAACAATTGTATCATTAAAAAATAATTCAGAATAATTTACATTTAAATTGGGATTTGTTCCAATTCCATTAGCAATTAGGTTAACAGATTGTGAATTGGTATTGGTGCTAGTAAATATTAAGCTTTCTGATATTTGACCAATTGCATTCTCGCTCGGAGCAAAGCGTACATATAATATTTGTGAGCTGATTTGATTATTTACAGTTTGAATAGTAATCTCTGATTCAAAATTCTGAGCATCTAAAGAAATTTCAAAATTAAAACCAGTATTAATAACTAAAACATCTGATAAATCTAAACCACTAAAAGTTAATGTTTTGGGTTCTGAAAACATAAGTATTTCTGTATCAGAAAATGTTAGTGTTTGAGTACTAACTGAAAGTGAGGGAGTTGTCTGATCTTCAGAAAAGTTATTTTCTGTACTATCATTGCTACAATTAATCAAAATTGCCATAGTGATTAGGCTAAAATAATTTATTGATTTTATTAATGTCTTCATAACGATAAAAAAAAATTAGGAAAACAAGTTAGACATTTTTAAATAAACAGAGATAAAAACTATTAACTTAGTTGCGTTAATTAAAGATATTTAAACTAAGTAATTTATTAAAACCCCAATAAATACATCTACTATACTTCAAACTCCAATAGAATATCTAAAAGGAGTTGGTCCTAGTCGTGCTAATATATTGCGAAAGGAACTTGGAATAAACACTTATCAAGATCTTATAAATTTATTTCCAAATAGATATATTGATCGCACACGTTTTTATAGAACATCAGAATTACAATCTTCAAATTCGGAAGTACAACTTATTGGAAAAATAACAAGTTTTAAAGAAATTGTACAGAAGCGTGGTAAACGACTTGTGGCTACTTTTAAAGATGATACAGGATTTATTGAACTTGTTTGGTTTAGAGGCCACAAATGGATTCATGAGCAATTAAAAACTCATACTGATTATGTTGTTTTTGGAAAAGTAAACCTATTTAATGGAGTGTTTAGTATGCCCCATCCAGATATTGAATTAAAATCTACTTTTGACAAGGGGCTATCAAAGGCTATTCAACCAATTTACCCATCAACAGAAAAGTTATCAAACAGAGGTGTATCAAATCGTGTTATTTGTAAGGTAATGGAACAGCTTTTTTTGCAATTAAATGGTCGTTTTGAAGAATCACTTTCATTAGAAATATTACAGCATCAAAAATTAATATCTAAGAGTGAAGCGCTTTTGAATATACATTTTCCAAATAATCAAAAGATATTAAGTCTATCTCAGTTTCGATTAAAATTCGAAGAGCTTTTTTATATTCAGCTACAACTTATTTTAAAAAATATTATTCATAAGTCTAAAATTAAAGGATATCGATTTGAAACCGTAGGAGATTACTTTAACACATTTTATAAGAATCATCTTCCTTTTGAATTAACAAATGCTCAAAAAAGAGTACTAAAAGAGATTCGAATTGATATGGGAAGTAATGCGCAAATGAATCGACTTTTACAAGGTGATGTTGGTTCTGGAAAAACGATTGTAGCATTGATGTCTATGTTTATTGCGATTGATAACAATTTTCAATCGACTTTGATGGCACCCACCGAAATTTTAGCATTCCAGCATTACAATGGATTGAAACCTTTTTGTGATTTAATTGGAGTTAAGATTTCATTATTAACTGGGTCAAGTAAAATTGCTGATCGTCGCGTTATACATGAACAATTAGAATCTGGTGAATTACAAATTATTGTGGGAACACATGCTTTGTTAGAAGATAAGGTTAAATTCAAAAACTTAGGTTTAGCTATTATTGATGAACAACACCGATTTGGTGTCGCACAACGAAGCAAGCTCTGGAAAAAGAATAATTCTCCACCTCACATTTTAGTAATGACAGCAACTCCGATTCCACGTACTTTAGCAATGTCTGTTTACGGAGATTTAGATATTTCCGTAATCGACGAGTTACCGGCAGGAAGAAAGCAAATCAAAACGGTTCACCGCTATGATACCAATCGATTAAAAGTCATCGGTTTTATTAGGCAAGAAATTGCAAAAGGACGACAAATTTATATTGTATACCCATTAATAAATGAAAGTGAAACTTTAGACTTCAAGGACTTAATGGATGGTTATGAAGGCATTGTTCGTGATTTTCCAATGCCAAATTATCAAGTATCTATGGTGCACGGTCAAATGAAGCCAGCAGACAAAGAATTTGAAATGCAGCGCTTTGTAAAAGGGGAAACACATATTATGGTAGCTACAACAGTGATTGAAGTTGGTGTGAATGTTCCAAACGCATCGGTCATGATTATAGAAAGTGCTGAGCGTTTTGGATTATCGCAACTCCATCAATTAAGAGGACGTGTAGGACGTGGGAGTGAACAGAGTTACTGTATTTTAATGACCAGTCATAAACTAGGGGAAAATAGTAAAACAAGAATGGAAACGATGGTTCACTCTAGCGATGGTTTTGAAATTGCAGAAGTAGATCTTAAACTACGTGGTCCTGGTGATATGATGGGTACGCAACAAAGTGGGGTTTTAGAATTGAAAATAGCCAATATTGTAAAAGATAAGGACATATTATCCTTAGCACGACATTGGGCTAAAAAAACTCTAGATGTAGATCCTAAACTTAGTGATCCAAAACACCAACCCATTGCGCAAACGTATGTTAAAATGGGAAAGTATAAAAATATATGGAATTATATTAGTTGATAAAAAGTAAGGCAAAAATATAAATACATTTAATATAAATAATTTGAAGTCTTATATTTGTTGAAAATATAGATTCATGACATTAATAAAATCGATTTCTGGAATCAGAGGCACTGTTGGAGGTGCAGTTGGTACTAACTTGACTCCTATTGACACTGTAAAGTTCGCAGCCGCTTACGGCAATTGGATCAAGGAACAACGAACTAAGAAGTCTTACCGTGTTGTAATTGGTAGAGATGCCCGAATTTCGGGAGCGATGATTCAAAATTTGGTCATGAATACACTGGTAGGAATGGGTATTGACGTGATAGATTTAGATTTATCAACTACACCAACCGTTGAAATTGCAGTACCCTTAGAGTACGCAGATGGAGGAATCATTATAACAGCGAGTCACAATCCAAAACAATGGAACGCCTTAAAGTTATTAGATCACAAAGGCGAGTTTTTAAACTCTATACATTGCCAGCGCGTTTTAGACATTGCAAAATCTGATGCTGTAGAATTTGCTAGTGTTGATGAATTGGGAATCATAACCAAAAATCGTGCTTATTTTGATATCCATATAGACACCGTTTTAGATTTAGAATATGTAAATACAAAAGCAATTTTAGATTGTAAATTTAAAGTGGTTGTAGATGCAGTTAATTCAACTGGTGGAATCGCAATTCCACTTCTTTTGGAGCGATTGGGTGTTGAACCTGTTAAATTACATTGTGAACCCAATGGTCATTTTTCTCATAATCCAGAACCGTTAAAAAAACATTTAACAGACTTGTCTGAAAAAGTAGTGGCTAGTGGAGCTGATTTTGGAATTGCTGTTGACCCAGATGTTGACCGCTTGGCATTTATGGATGAAAATGGAGTGATGTTTGGCGAAGAATATACTTTAGTTGCTTGTGCTGATCATATCTTAAGTCATAGACCAGGAAATACTGTTAGTAATCTAAGTTCAACAAGAGCTCTTAGAGATGTGACTGAAAAATATGGTGGCATATATACAGCAAGTGCTGTTGGTGAAGTTAATGTGGTTAATGCAATGAAATCATCTAACGCAATTATTGGAGGTGAAGGAAATGGTGGAATTATATATCCTGAATCTCATTATGGACGCGATGCTTTAGTGGGCGTTGCTTTATTTTTAAGTTTATTAGCGGAGCGTAAAATAGCGGTGAGTACCCTTAGGGCTAGCTATCCGTCTTATTTTATGAGTAAAAAGAAAATCGATTTGAATCCCTCGATTGATGTAGATACCATATTAGCGGCTATTGAAGCTAGGTACTCAGAAGAACAAATATCTACTATTGACGGCGTTAAAATAGATTTCCTAACCGAATGGGTTCACCTTAGAAAAAGTAATACAGAACCTATTATACGTATCTATACTGAAGCACCAACTCAGAAAGCTGCAGATAATTTAGGAAATAAAATTATAAATGAAATAAAAGAAGTAGCGGGAATTTAAACCTTTCGGTGTTTCCAACGCTTATGGGTCCATAAATAGTATTCAGGCGCCTCGTTTATTTGAGCTTCAACAAGTTTTAAGAATCTATCAGTGATTTCATAATCGTTGAATGACTTTGGCTTTTCGGCTAGAGTTTGAAAGGTTGCTTCATAGTATCCTCTTTTGATACGCTTTACAGAAAAAAACACTACCGGCATATCCAATTTCTTTGCTAAAGCTTCTGCGCCGGTATGTACAGGAACATTAATACCCATAAAATCTGCCCAATAGCGAGCTTTGTCTATTTTTGGAGATTGATCAGATGCAAAACCACTCATAGACAAGACCCCATTCTTCTTAGCTTCCTCCATAACAGAAAACGTTTCTTTGGTAGTAATGAGATAACTATTGTAGCGAGCTCGGATTGATTTTACTAATCGATCAAAATATTTATTTTGAAGTCTTTTATAGATAGCGTAACTACGATGTGTTGTGTAAGTCTGAAGAATAAAGATCCATTCCCAACTTCCGTAATGCGCACACATCAAAATGATACTTTTATTTTGCTTTTCATAGCCTGTAATGATGTCTAGGTTATTAAATTTATATCTTGATTTCATAGAGTCAATAGAGATATTCATTGATTTAATAGACTCAACTACCATGTCACATAAATGATGGTAAAATTTTTTTAAAACTGTACGTAATTCAGCTTCGGATTTATTTGGAAATACAAGATTCAAATTTTCTTTTACTGCATTTTTTCTGTAACCTATTACATAATACATCAAAATATAAAGTAAGTCAGAAACGAAATAAAGCATTCTAAATGGAAGCATGGATACTATCCAAAGAATAGGATATATTAAAATGTATGCTAGTAGTTGCATATAAAAATATTAGATTTGCTTTCGCAAAGATATAGTTTATTTAATATTTAGTCCTTATGAACATTAGTATTTATACCTTAATAATTATAGCAATTAATGTTATTTGTTCCTTCAAAGGGTTTAAAGACCGTTTATTTTTTGAGCAATACAAGTTCAATATTGGAGGGATTAAGCGAGGCGAAAAACTTCGACTATTAATTTCTGGTTTCTTACATGTTGATCTTCAGCATTTATTATTTAATATGTTTACACTCTATTTTTTTGCCGATATTGTTTTAGTTAGTGTAGGTCCTATAAACTTTTTTTTAATATATTTTGGGAGTTTAATATGCGGAAATTTTTTGTCATATTATTTCCATCAAAATGAATCTTTATATTCAGCTGTTGGTGCTAGTGGAGCTGTTACAGGAATTTTATATTCCGCTATACTTTTGTATCCAGGAATGGAATTGTTTCTATATTTTATTCCAATTCCAATTCCTTCTTATATTGTAGGAGTGGGGTATATGCTGTATTCAATTTATGGAATGAAGTCGCGTCAAGGTAATATCGGTCATGATGCTCACTTTGGTGGAGCTATTGGAGGATATATTTTAACTTTATTAATTATTCCTCAAGTTTTAGAAAAACACTTGTGGATGGTAATACTTCTAGCTGTTCCAATCTTAATTTTGTTTTTAATGCATAAAAACAAAAAGATTTAGTTGGATAGTTAAGTTATAAATCTAGAAGTCCCCTTATTCTCTCGTCCAACTGACGGCCCCTCAGTTGTTTGTCAATTAGAACACCGTCTTGATCTATTATAAATGTAGCTGGAATAGAGTTCACTCCGTAAAGCTGCGCAATTGGATCATTCCATGATTTTAAGTTTGAAATATTAAACCAGTTTAGCTGATCTTTCTTGATAGCTTTAATCCAAGCTAATCTTTGGGTTTCTGAATCTAGGGATATGCTAATAATTTCTAAGCCATTATCGTGGTATTTGTCATATAGATTAACAAGATTTGGGTTTTCGATTCGGCAAGGTTTACACCATGATGCCCAAAAATCAATAATCGTTACTTTTCCTTTAATTTTATTTAGGTCTAACAAAATTCCTTTTGAGTTAGGTCCTGAAAAAGCAGGCACTTTTTCTCCTATTTTTACTAATTCAGTTTTTTTAGCTTTATTAAGTTTTGTTTTTATTTGGTTTGAAATAATTTGATTTTCAACTGTTTTTGTTTTTATACTTATATTAATTTTATCGTATGCTTCTTTAGCTAGATCAATATCAAATCCTTTTTGACCTAGTGCGCTATTTAGTAATGTCAAGGAAAAATCAGAATCAGGGTATGTTTTGATAAAATTAAATCCAAAGTTTTTTAGTAATATTTTTTGAGATTTCATTTTTATTTTAAGTTGCTTTAAAATTATCGGATTATTTGCTAATTTCAAAATCGAATCTCGTAAGCTACTAATTACATTATATTGTTTTTTGTATTGTTTCTTGTAGTCATCAAATACGTCATTATTAGGTGTTCCAACACTTGTAGATGAAAAAATACTATCCTTGTATATAGTAACTTGAATTTTGCCAGGTTCAAGAACAATATTAGTTTGTCCATTAAGTCCGTCGATTGTTAAGGTTCGCATTTCCACACCATTGATTTTCCCTCTAAAGCTGAATGAACCGTTACTAACGATAGCAGTATCAGTAGTTTTAACACTACGAGGGTTTGTATTCGTTTTTAAATATGCTCTTAGTCCATTAAAAACCCCTTCGGCCTTTACATTTACTATATATTCGTCAGTCGATAGTTTTGATTGGTTATCACAACTAATCAAAGATGATATAATTAAAAATGTGTATAGATATATTCTCATATTAAATTTTTTAAAAATAAACTACAAAAATAATTTAAAATTATTACTTATACCATTTGAAGTAATATTAATACTTTTGTAAAAAAAATCAATTGCACTTAAAAGACACCATTATAGCTTTAGCAACTCCATCTGGAGCAGGAGCCCTTGCTGTGATTCGACTTTCTGGACCTAATTCTATTTTAATGATTGATGATTTTTTTAATTCAATTCATTCTAAAAAAATGAGTGATCAAAAGTCACATACGATTCATTTAGGGCATATTACTGAGTCTGGTAGGGATATAGATGAAGTTTTAGTTTCCATTTTTAAAAACCCTCAATCATATACTGGGGAAAATGTTGTTGAAATTTCTTGCCACGGAAGCACCTATATACAACAAGAAATTTTACAGTTATTTGTTCGAAATGGAGCTCGAGTTGCCAATCCTGGAGAGTTTACATTACGTGCTTTTTTAAATGGTAAATTAGACTTAAGTCAGGCAGAAGCTGTAGCAGATTTGATTTCGAGTGAGAACAAGGCATCCCATCAAATAGCTATGCAGCAAATGCGTGGTGGCTTTAGTAATGAAATTAAAGAATTAAGAGACGAATTATTAAACTTCGCTTCTCTTATAGAATTAGAGCTAGATTTTTCTGAAGAAGATGTAGAGTTTGCAGATCGTAAACAATTTGAAGATTTGCTTCATCGTATTATCAATGTATTAAAACATTTGATTGACTCCTTTTCTACAGGTAATGTAATTAAAAACGGAATTCCAATATCTATTATCGGGGCACCAAACGTTGGAAAATCTTCCCTTTTAAATGCGTTATTAAATGAAGATAAAGCTATTGTAAGTGATATTGCAGGAACAACTCGTGACGCCATTGAAGACGAAATCACAATTGAAGGTATTAAATTTCGATTCATTGATACTGCTGGTATTCGTTATACTGAGGATATGATTGAAAGTATTGGTATTAAAAAAACATTTGAAAAAATCACTCAATCTGAAGTCTTATTATATTTAATAGATGCTTCCATGCTAACATCTGAATCAACTACTTTATTTAACAATGAAATACTAAAAATTCAAGAGCAGTATCCAGACAAACAATTAATAGTTGTTGCTAACAAAATGGATTTAGCTGATAATGAAACTGTTAAGAAATCTATTATATATCCACACACTTTGTATACCTCAGCTAAGAGTGATATGGGGATTACATGTTTAAAAACAAAGTTATTGGAATTTGTAAATACTGGAGCCTTACGCAACAACGAGACTATTGTTACAAACTCCAGACATTATGATTCTTTACTAAAAGCTTTGTCAGATGTACAAAAGGTACAACATGGAATGGATGAACAACTCTCAGGAGATTTATTAGCTATTGATATTCGTCAGGCCCTATATCACTTTGGAGAAATTACAGGGGAAATCACGTCTGATGATTTGCTGGGTAATATATTTGCTAATTTCTGTATTGGAAAGTAATATTACTTTACTTTGTTTGACTTTTGTTTATTTTAACCTTATAATCAAAAATTTATTTTGATGTTGCTTTAGTTCAATTTTCTAATATACAGAAACTCCTTTAAAGACAAACGTGTTTTTTCCTTTTGAACAGAAATAATTTTGTCATTGGAATTTACATAAATTAACCCAACAACACTAGGGTAATTATTAGCTGAATAATCCACATAAAAATAATTAAATTATTGAATTTCAGGATAATCATAGTTGATATAGATGTTTGAATAATCTGATGATAAAGAAATTGTTCTTCCATCATTAATATAAAATTCACTAGAATTTTCATTTCCATCATAATTCAATTTCTTACTAATCATAGAGTACAATTTTTTTCTCAACTCATTGCCTCTTCCATATGCATCATTTTGAAGTCTTAAGCTTAATCTAATAGACTTTATTTTAGCTTCAGTATTGATTGCTCTAACATTAGTATCCTCTTTACTAACAAGAGAGTTGTTTAAGTTAAATCGTAATATAAATTTCATATCATCATCAAAATCAATATACTCCCCATGAAGAGTATAAGTATCTATACGTCTAGTATTTTTCGATACATCTAATAATACGGAGGATTGTTCAGGAAGATCAAGATTACTATCTAAAAAGTTATCTAAGATATCTATGTCAAAGTCCTTATTATTAGAAAATTGGGCTAAAAACCCATTCTTAGGATCAATAATATCATCATAAAATGAATTTAAATCCACAAAGGTACTCTGTAATGTTTTATCTAAATCAAATGCGGTATTGTTTTTATAAATTGATCTTGTAAAGTCTTCATAATACAAATAGCGTATACTACTTTTATGTTCAGTAATATCTTCACCATCTTTATCTACATACATCCATTCACCTCCATCTTTAACATATGCACCTTTTCCTAAAAAAGGCATAGCTTCCTCAAATTCAGTTCTAGTTACAAGCTTACGATCTATATCCATAAAACCAAATTTTCTATTTGATCCACGATTAATTGAAACATCATTATATAATCTTATGGGGATAATTTCACGAGTTTTAATTATGTACTCTCCTTCGTCATCTATAAGTCCATACTCACGATCAGAGCCTTTTACTGATGCTCTTCCATTGAAAAAAGGCAGGACTTCTCGCCAATCATCACTGGAGATCACCTCTTTCCTGTCTGTATTTAAATAACCTATCCTATCATCCTTTTCAAATACACACAAACCTTCAGAAAAAGAAGTTAGGTAATCATATTTTGATGTCATTGGTATTACTTCATTTCCTTGTTTATCTATAACTCCGTGTAACAATTCACCTTCAACTTTTTGCATTACAATAGCAAGGCCTTCTCTAAAGGAATTTACATTTGAGTATTTAGATCTTATAACTTCTTGTTTTTCTAAATTGATAAAACCCCAAAAACCATCTCTGTTTTTTACTTTTATCAGCCCTTCAGAGAGTGGACCCGCTTCCTTAACTCCAACAAGTGTTTGGACTAAATTCAGATTATTGTCTAATATGGCTAATTGACCACTACTTAGACGAACTACTACATGACCTTCGTTAAACAACAACGAAGACTCATGAGTTGTTTCAATAATTTTACTTTTATTATTCACAAAATTGATGTTACCTTTAGTGTTTTCAAAATAAGACCAATTTTCGACCATTATCGAAGGTTTCTCATCTAGTTCAAAATCTACGACGATATCACCATTTAAATTAACAATTCCATAATCACCACGCTTTTCTTCTCGTGCAGGAATTCCTACACCATCAAAATATGAAGTGTTTCCACAAGAATAAATCGTTACAATAAAAATAATAAGTAGTTTTTTCATCACTCAACTATTTAATAAGTTAGCAAACAAATATAATAATTTTATGTGAAAAATTAATTATGTGTTAACCTTCTGTTTTATTAATAGTGAACATACTTTCTTTTGTAACTCGTGAATACCAATCGCCTCCCATCCGTGCAACTAAATCTAGTTTAGTAGGATCTATTTCGCCGTTGGAATCTAATAAATTAGAATTGATATGTACATAAACTACTTTTGCAATCACTAATTGTCCAGCCCCACCGTTATCCCCTAAGGAAATGATATTATCTACTACGCATTCAAAAGATACTGGAGATTCTAAAACTCGGGGAGGCTTTACTTTAAGTGATCTCACTTCTGTAAGCCCAGTCTCCTTAAATTCATTAACTCCTTTAGGATATTCTTTACTTGATTTAGACATTTGATCTACTATTGAATAATCTACCATGTTGATAACAACTTCTCTTGTTTCTTCAGAGTTTTGTAAAGTATGTTTTGTGGTATTATCTCGCACACGTCTACTTGGTGAGAAAATTAAAATAGGGGGATTTGAACTAAAAACATTAAAATAACTAAATGGACTTAGGTTTACATTGCCTCTAGAATCAATAGTACTTGCAAACGCTATAGGTCGTGGTGCAACTGCAGACAAAAGTAATTTATGTAAGTCTTTAGTTTCTAGTTTTTCAGGATTAAATGATTTAGTTGTAGACATAGTATTTATTTAGCTTTTAGTAATTTTGATATGACATTACCAAATCCAACACGGATTTTTCCATTTTGACAGTAACCTCTCATAATAACAGTGTCATCGTCCTTAATAAACTTTCTAGTTCCTCCTTCTATTAATTCAACAGGCTTAGTCCCTGCCCAAGAAAGTTCAAGCATAGACCCGTATGAATTTGGGTTTTTTCCACTGATAGTACCTGAAGCCATTAAATCACCAACGTTCAAATTACACCCATTCACTGTATGGTGAGCTAGTTGTTGATTCATATTCCAATACATATATTTAAAGTTTGAATGACTAACAATTGTTTCTATACAACTTTCAGGCTGAATAGCTACTTCTAAATTGATATCATAATTCCTTGATCCTTTGTATGACAAATAAGGAAGTACCACAGGCTCTTGCGAAGGTCCATCAACTTTAAAAGGCTCTAAAGCTTCTAAAGTTACTACCCAGGCAGACATTGATGATGCAAAGCTTTTAGCCAAAAATGGACCTAGTGGAACGTATTCCCATTTTTGTATATCTCTAGCTGACCAATCATTAAATAATACTTTTCCAAATATATAATCATCTGCATCGTTTGTCGACACAGAATTTCCTAAACTAGAGTTTTTCCCGATAATAAATGCCATTTCTAACTCAAAGTCAACACGTGTAGATACTTGAAAAGTAGGAGGGGAGTTAGGTTCTAAAACAACTTGTCCTTTTGGTCTATATACATCATTGCCACTTACTATTATCGAAGATGCTCTTCCGTGATAACCAACAGGTAAATATTTCCAATTTGGTAGTAAAGCATTATCAGGATCTCTAAACATAGTTCCAATGTTGGTAGCATGTTCAATACTTGAATAAAAATCAGTATAATCACCTACTTTTACTGGTAAATGCATAGTGACCGTTAATTGATTAATAAAAACTGACGGATGAGATTTTAATACTGAATTTTCATCACATAATTCAGATTGAATTAATTCTCTTACTTTGACAGTAATATGTTTTCCGAGAGCTATAAAATCATTCAAATGGTTAGATTTTAAAACTGAAATATCAAATTTTAGGTCTTTAAAAACTCCAAGTTTATAAGCGGCATGTAAATCGATAATATTTTCACCAATTGCAATACCAACTCTCTTTATTTGATTTGATTCAGAAAATATTCCAAAAGGTAAATTATAAATACTAAAATCTGAGTTTTTATCAACTTTGATCCAAGGTTGCATAAGTTATTTTTTTATTATTAAATCTAAGCCATCAGAAATCAACTTAGTATATTGTGTATTTTGCTGTAATTTTATTAGTTGTTTATAGACTTTGTTCATTAAAGATAAATCTTTGTTATAAACTAGTTCATATATTTCAAGTAAAATTAGCCATTCTGAAGGGAATTTGTTAACGACTTCTTTGAAAATAGAATTTAAAACATTAAACTCATTTGTATTATTTAATCTATGGGATTTAACTAAATCATAAAATTCAAAAAGTTTTTTTTCGTTATTTGAATACGAAATTTTCGTAGTTTTTTGTTTCGATATCTTGTATATATCATCAAACGAGTTAGGATCAGCTGGACCTGCAAATGCTGAAATAATTTTGTTTCCAATCACCATGTCATATACACCCCAATTTGTTTCAAATAATACTTGTTCATTGAAGGTAACTAAGCAATTATTAAAAGAAATTAAAATAATATTTCCTTGTAAATCCCTCTTGCCAGTAATAACTTTTCCTTCGACAATAACACCACCTTCAAAACAAAGTCGTGTATTTTTTCCTTCAATTATTCCATATTCTATTAGGTCTTTAGGTGACATGTCTTTAATTGAAGTCGGAATATTTTTTAAATTACCAATAGTACTTCCATACCCATTTGGATGGTGTTGAATTCCATGTCCTATAAGCTCAAATCCATCGTGGGCTAACGCAGTTGACCCGATAGTTTGGAAATAAATTGGAGTTTCTCCGTCATTAATAACCGTGCTAAAGATTCCTGAAATTTGAATTCCAGTATCTAACTTAATTGTCCCAATTTTTTTAGATGCAATTAGTTTTTGAATTCCTTCAAGTCCTCCTCTTCTAATAGCCATTGTGTTAGCGAATTTTTCTAAAACAATACTCAAGCTTGAAAAGTCAGGAATTACAAATAATTGCGGTTGAGTATTTGTGATATCAAAGTTTACTGAAGCAGCTTCAATTGAATATGGTATTTTCTTGACTTTATTTTGCAAACAAAGCTGACTTTCTTCTATAGAGGATAATAGTCCAGCTCCGTAGAGTTTTGGATTTTCAATTGTTCCAATAAGGCCATATTCAACTGTCCACCAATGTAGATTTCGAATTTTAGCCATTTCAGAAAGTTCACCCATATCTGATTGTAATTTATTGACTTGTTTTTCTGCTTTTAATATTGATTCTTTAGTTGAGTTAGGATTCTCTTTTAGAATTGATAACAATCGAATAGACTCGTACATTTCATGATCCATTGGAGATGATATAGCTTTCGAACCAATTTGACCTAAACGTCTTAAATATTCAGCATATTCAGAATTTGCTATGATGGGAGCGTGACCTGCTGCTTCATGAATAATGTCTGGAGCAGGTGTATAATTAATATGATCTATTGTTCGAATTTCAGAAGAAATAACTAATACGTTATAGGCTTGAAATTCCATAAAGGCATTAGGCGGAATGAAACCATCTACAGCAACAGCAGCCCATCCAATTTCTTTTAAAATCCGGTTCATACCATCCATTTCTGGAATGACTTCTTCAGAAATCCCTGTTTTTTCTAATCCTTGAATATAACAATTATGCGCTATCTTTTTTAGGGTGTGAATATTTAAACGCATTACATACCTCCACACAGATTGATTTTGAGCAGTATAGTCACTGTAAGGTTGTTCAATTATAAATTTATGAAGATGTTTAGGTAGCTTTTCTGTAACACTATTAAACTTCATCGTAGTTTGTTTATCGGTTATATGAAACATTAAGTTATAATGTCCCTCTATTTTCTTGTTCCCTTTCAATAGCTTCAAAAAGTGCTTTAAAATTACCTTTACCAAACGATTGAGCTCCCTTTCTCTGAATAATTTCAAAAAACATAGTTGGGCGATCTAATACTGGTTTTGTAAATATTTGAAGTAAATAACCTTCTTCGTCTCTGTCTATTAAAATACCATGCTTTTTTAAAGTATTTAAATCTTCATCAATTTTGCCAACCCGTTCCAGTAAATCATCATAATAGGTTTCTGGAACATATAAAAATTCCACTCCACGATTTTTCATTTCCTCGACTGTTTTTGCAATGTCATCTGTTGCAAGAGCTAAATGTTGAACTCCAGGACCATTATAGAAATCTAGATATTCTTCAATTTGTGATTTTTTAATTCCATCAGCAGGCTCGTTAATTGGGAATTTAATTCGACCGTTTCCATTACTCATTACTTTACTCATTAGTGCAGTAAACTCAGTAGATATATCATTATCATCAAAAGAAATTATTTGAGCAAAGCCCATGACCTCTTGATAAAACTTACACCATATATTCATTTCATCCCAGTCAACATTTCCGACTATGTGGTCAATATGCTTAAGTCCAACTGACTCTGGGTTGTAATGTGACTCCCATTTTTCGTACCCAGGAAGGAAAATACCTTTATAATTTTTTCTTTCAATAAACATATGTACTGTTTCACCATATGTATAAATACCTGATTTTATAATTGATCCATTATTATCACTTATTTTCGTTGGTTTCAAATACGGTTTGGCTCCTCTTTTGATTGTTTGATTAAATGCTTCAGTAGCATCCTCTACATGCAACGCAATTATTTTAACTCCATCACCATGAGTATTGATATGATTATTAATTAACGAATCTTTTTCTAGTGAGGTTGTTAATACTAAACGAATCTTTCCTTGTTTTAAAACATAAGATGCAATTTTGTTTTCTCCAGTTTCCATTCCTGCATAAGCTTCTGTTTGAAATCCAAATGCAGTTTTATAATAGTGAGCACTTTGTTTTGCATTTCCTACATACAACTCAATGTAGTCTGTTCCAGAAATAGGTAAGAAATCCTTAGCCTCATCAAATATTTTCTTAATTTTGAAATTAAAATTTTGTAATTCTTCAATACTTTTTGTAGGTTCCATTACGATTTATTTATCCATGATTTATAATACGAGTCGTCATTTATTTTAAGAGCTTCTTCAGTTACCATTAATGGACTAAAAGTATCTACCATAACAGCAAGTTCTTGAGTTTCTTTTTTTCCAATACTTTTTTCCATAGTCCCAGGGTGAGGACCATGCGGAATTCCAGCAGGATGCAAAGTTATACTTCCTTTATTTATTTTATTTCTACTCATAAAGTCTCCATCAACGTAATAAAGAACTTCATCAGAGTCGATATTTGAATGGTTGTAAGGGGCTGGAACTGACTTTGGATGGTAATCGTATAGTCTGGGAACAAACGAACAAATAACAAACTTAGAGGATTCAAATGTTTGATGAACTGGAGGTGGCTGGTGAATCATCCCTGTTATAGGTTCAAAGTCATGAATTGAAAATTTATAAGGGAAGTTATAACCATCCCAGCCTATTACACTAAAGGGATGTGCTGCATAAATATATTCGTGAATAGTATCTTGTTTTTTGACTTTTATAAGAAATTCACCAGTCTTGTTATATGTTTCTAGTTCTTTTGGGGGATGAAAGTCTCTTTCAGAATAAGGAGCACCTTCTACGAGTTGGCCAAACCAATTCCTATAGCGTTTTGGTGTGTAAATAGGACTTTTTGATTCTACTATAAATAAGCGATTATCTACATTATCAAATTCAATTTGATAAATGACCCCTCTAGGAATGACTAGATAATCTCCATATTTAAATTCGATGTTACCAAGAAACGTTCTTAGTTTACCAGTCCCTTTATGTATAAAGAGTACCTCATCTGAATCAGTATTTTTGTAAAAATAACTAGTTAATGATTTATTTGGTGCAGCTAAGCTAATTTGACAATCTTGATTAATTAGAACACAGGATCTGCTTTCTAAATAATCTGATTTAGGAGTTACCTTAAAGCCGTTTAACTTTAAAGATTTCATGTTGTTAGATACTGCAATCTTTGGAGATACATCGTATGAGCTAATAATCTTTTTAACTTGTGTAGGTCTTTGTGTATGATACATCAATGTCGACATACCTTCAAACCCTATGGTGCCAAATAATTCTTCATAATAAAAGTTTTTGTTAGAATCTTTAAATACAGTATGTCTTTTGGAGGGGATTTTTCCTAACTTATGATATCTTGGCATATTACATGATTTTTAGTAATAATTTGTATACAATCTATTAAGAACAAATATATACGAAATAGATTTATATTGTATATTTATTTCTTAAACACTTATTAAATAAGAATTTTTATACGTATTTTTGATAGAATAAATTTTTTTATTCTTTTTTAACCTATCCTTATAACTGTTTTACTTTTTTTTTTCTAAATGATTGACAAACTCGACAAAATTGATATTAAAATATTAAAACTTTTACAGCAAAATAGTAACCGTACTGTTAAAAATATTGCTGAAATATTAGGCCTCACTACTACGCCTATTTTTGACCGAATAAAAAAACTTGAAAAAAAGGGGTTTATAGGCAAATATGCAGCAATTCTAAATTCTAAAATGCTTGGCTTGAAATTGACTGTATTTGTAGGAATAACTCTAAAAAACCATACAAGAACTTATTTAGAAAAATTTGTTGATACTATAAAAGGTTTTCCGGAAGTAGTTGAATGTCATCGTGTTTCAGGCAATTTTGATTATCTTTTAAAGTTAACTTTAGTTGATATTGAAGACTATGAAAAGTTTATCTTAACTAAACTATCTATAATGGCAGATCTTAACAATGTACAAAGCTATGTAGCCCTATCTCAAAGTAAATCAACCACTGAATTAAATTTAGATCATTTGATATGAACTATTTACTCTCTAAGTACTATTAAACTTGCCTTATATCCAGTTGTTAGTAACCATTCCCCAGAAGCAATGATAACATCACTTTCGTTATAAACTTTAAGTTGTGCTGTGTTGGGACTTGAGCTTCCTTCATTTAAAGCAAAAAACTGAATCTTATTTAGGCCTTTTTTTAGTTCAACATCAATCACATAAGCAGTATTCTTAAGGGTTATATTAGGGTGAATAATTGCTTCATTTAGTAATAATTTGATTCTATCTCCGTCTTCGTATTCGTGGTCTCTACAAACAATTCGAATGTATTTTGATTTTGTTTTAATATCTCCGAGGTAGTAATCACGATCAAACTTAGAAACATCTTTTTTAGCTTCGCTAAATTGCTGTTTAATTTCCCAAGTTGGATCTACTACATCACGAGTTTCTGTAATCCCATACTTTTTCTTTGCAAATCCATCAATAGGTTTAATATTCATTGTAATAGAGAACCCTTTGTCTGTTAATCCAACAACTGGAGACAGTTTAATAGGATATTCTTTGGATAATTTAATTTCGTCTAGAGCTGGAATATTTAAACTATAATTTTCTTCTGATTTGTCAATTTGTGAATAACAAGTATGCTGTATAACTATTATTATCAACAACATTAAATATCTTATCATGAGTATAACAATTACTTATTTAGTAAAGATATATATTTGATCATAAAATTAAAGTGTCATACACTTAATATTTTCATAATTAAAAAGTCAAATAATATTAATGATATCAAATTATGATTATCAATAACGTTTAGACTCTATTTCCAATATTTAAGTTTACTTGTTTGACCAATACCAGGATTAAAAAAATTAGTCGGATCTAATTTTTTATAAAATTCAGTCAAAGATTGTTTTGCAAAATATTCATGCCCAACATTATGCTCAGCAGGATATTCTGCTCCTCTAGCATCGTAAGTTTTTAATAATTCCTTTTTTAACTTATCAGCATTTACCCCTTTTTTAACAATGTAATTAAGATGTAAGACATGGCAGAACAAATGTCCGTAGCAAAATTTAATATCTAATAAATCATTTATTTTTGAAGGTAGTTTTTCAAACCAGTCTTTTTCATTCCTTGGAAAAGCAATATCCATTGATAACATTTCACCTGTTTTATCTTCATTAAGTGCATGATAACGACCTATCGCACTTGCAGCTACATAGCGATGCAATATAGATTTTTGAGCTTCTTTTGTAGTGCATTCAAAAAACCCCCCTTCCTTATCAATGAAAAATTTACTGAAATATTTTTTTGCCTCATCTATTCCATCTTCAGACATTTCAATTACCCAATGATGTTCATATTTATCTCTGAACTGTTCCATTCTTTTAGGTAAATGATTAGGCCATAACTTACTTAAAAATTGCATTATTTTATCAGAAAATTTATCTGGAAGAAATTTTATATTTTTTGATAATAAATCTACTTTTCTTTTTAACTCAAATAGTGTTGGAATAAAATTTGTACCTAATTTTTCTATCACAATAAAGTTGTCTTTACTATACTTTTTTGCTGCATCATAACAATCTCTATGTAAGTAATCGCCAGAAGTAGGAAGTGTTTTAAATTTCGAAAGGATATCTCTTCTTATTTCCCAAAAAACATCCGGATTATTAGATCCAACATAGAAAACTTGATTTTTTTTAGGGATTTTATAAGTATCTAATCTTACTGCAAAGACAGCGACCTTTCCTGCACTTCCAGAGACTCCATGCAACAATCTTTTATCAGCATTGTATCTAGACGGTATGTTTGAACTAATTTGTCTGACAATATTTGGGTAATCTTTATCAGAAGCCAGCTTGTTAGATTGTATGACATCTGATTTATCAAAATTTCTATTTTGAAGATTATTTAAAATTTCTTCTTCATTAGATCCTAAATCAATTCCTAGTTCATTAACTAATTCTAGTTCACTGTTTTGATTCACTTTGGCATATAACGCCAATTCCGTGTATGCTGGACCTCTTTTTACTAAAGAACCTCCCGAATTATTACAAACTCCTCCAACAATGGAAGCTCCCACAGAAGTCGAACCTATAACAGAATGGGGTTCTCTTCCATATGGCTTTAATTTTTTCTCAAGGTCATATAATGTACTACCAGCTAAACCTATTATTTGTTTTCCCTGGTTTATAATATGAATATTATTAATACGCATAGTATTAATAATTACAATACGACGATCATAACCATTATCATATGGAGTTGAACCACCAGTTAAGCCTGTATTGGCAGCTTGCATAATAACAATAGTATTGGCTTTTAAACAAATTTTTAAAATTTTCCAAATTTCTATTAATGTGGCAGGTCTGACTACTACAAAAGCATTTCCTGATCCGTATCTCCAACCCTTACTATACTTTTGCTTCTTCCAACTATCTGTAATTATATATTCACTGCCTACTATTTTTTCTAAATTAAACAGTAATGAAGAATTATTATCCACTTTGTTGAGTTTATACATCTTTGTTAAAAGTAATAATAATTATAAAATAATATTTAATATATGATGTTATTTTAATACTCTAAATTTGCACTGTGAATTATACAGAACTTTTAGGATATTTTGGTGCCTTAATTATTGGGCTGGTTGTAGGGCTCTTTGGAGGTGGTGGATCTATACTTGCTGTACCTATATTTGTATATTTATTTCACCTAAATCCAATATTAGCTACTAGTTATTCTTTGTTTGTTGTTGGTTTTTCAGCAGCCGCAGGAACTATAATTAATATTAAAAAAAAGTTAATTGATTACAGGATAGCTATTATTTTTAGTTTCCCTGCATTATTCTCTGTATTTGTAGTCAGACGTTATTTGATCTCAAGTTTGCCTGAAGTCATTCTTGATACTGGCTCAATATATATTACAACAAAAATGGCGCTAATGTTACTCTTTAGCATTGTAATTTTGTTATCATCATTTTCTATGTTGAAGAAAAATAAAGCAGTTATTGCTCAAAAACTAAACAATACAAATTATAGCTTATTATTAATTACTGGTTCAGTTGTGGGGGTGCTAACAGGTTTGGTTGGAGCAGGAGGTGGGTTTATAATTGTTCCTGCACTGGTCTTTTTTGCAGGTCTTAAAATAAAACAAGCTGTTGCGACATCCTTAGTTATCATTACTTGTAATGCACTATTTGGTTTTTTATCTGACATTACACAAGTTAATATTGATTGGTTTTTTCTTACATCTATAACCTTGATTTCAGTGTTGGGTATTGTTTTAGGTTCATATTTATCAAACTTTATTAATGACATGTCCTTAAAAAAGAATTTTGCTCGTTTTATTTTATTAATCGCATTGATGATCATATGCAACGAACTGGCTTAGTTTATATTAAATAATTTTGATTATATGGATTTTAAATTTTTCATTACATTTGCACTCAGTTTATTTTTATAACTATGAGTCAAAAAGTTTTACTTAACTATAAGGAAGTAAACATCATTCTACACCGATTGGCTTGTCAACTCATTGAAAAACATACCGATTTTTCTAGCACTGTTTTAATTGGCTTACAACCTAGAGGTATATTTTTGGCTCAACGCTTGAAATTAATTCTAATACACGATTATAATATACCTAATATTCAACTAGGACTATTAGATATCACTTTTTATAGAGACGATTTCAGACGCTCAGACAAGTTACATGAAGCAAATTCTACTGAAATTGATTTTTTGATTGAAAATAAACATGTAGTTTTTATTGATGATGTTCTTTACACTGGCAGAAGTATTAGATCAGCACTGACAGCTATTCAATCCTTCGGTAGACCTGCAGGAATTGAATTACTTACATTAATTGATCGTCGATTTAGTAGACACTTACCCATTCAACCTGATTATCGAGGACGTCAAGTAGATGCTATTAATGATGAAAAAGTATTGGTAAATTGGAAAGAAACAAATGGAGAAGATGTTGTTTATTTAGTAAATAATTAGATTATGAGCAAACTTAGTGTAGATCATTTATTAGGGATAAAATATCTTAAAAACGAAGATATTAACCTTATTTTTGATACTGCAGATCATTTTAAAAAGGTCATTAATCGTCCCATCAAAAAAGTACCCTCACTTAGAGATATTACTATTGCTAATCTGTTTTTTGAAAATTCAACAAGAACAAAATTATCATTTGAATTAGCCCAAAAACGCTTATCCGCCGATGTAATTAATTTTTCTTCAGGACAATCATCTTTAAATAAAGGTGAGACATTGATTGATACGGTAAACAATATACTTTCTATGAAAGTAGATATGGTTGTAATGCGTCACCCAAATGCTGGTGCAGCTAAGTTTTTATCTAATCATGTAGACGCTAAAATAATCAATGCTGGAGATGGAACGCATGAGCACCCCACTCAAGCGTTATTAGACTCTTTCTCAATAAGGGAAAAATTTGGAGAAGTTAAAGGTAAAAAAGTAGTCATAGTAGGAGATATTTTACATAGCAGAGTTGCCTTGTCAAATATATTTGCTCTTCAAATTCAAGGCGCAGAGGTTATGGTTTGCGGGCCAAAATCTCTGATACCTAAACATATAGACAAACTAGGCATAAAAGTCGAAACAAACCTGCTTAATGCTCTAAAATGGTGTGATGTGGCAAATATGCTTCGTGTTCAAAATGAACGTATGGATATTAGTTATTTCCCTTCTACAAGAGAATATGCATTACAATATTGTGTAACAAAAAACCTTTTAGATTCTCTAAATAAAGATATCACTATTATGCATCCAGGTCCTATAAATAGAGGCGTTGAAATTACTAGTGAAGTAGCAGACTCTAGCCAATCAATTATTCTTAATCAAGTTGAAAATGGTGTAGCTATAAGAATGGCTGTTATTTATTTATTAGCCTCCAAAATTTAGTAACATTATGACTATTGAACAAAATGGAACAACAGCTGTTGTAACACAAAACAAAACAAATTTAATTGAGCTCTCAAAAGAATTATCAGGGCTTTACGACCAATTGAAGTCACAAGATATTATTTTGCACTTGAAAGATACAACTTCTGGATCAATAGAGTATTTTTCCTCTTTAGTCAATAATCACTTCACTGCCAATCGTTGCTTTATTTTTGTAAGCGCTGAATTAAACCAAGAACATTTTGAAAATTTTATAATTATTCCAACATTGCAAGAAGCTTATGATTATATTGAGATGGAAGCCATGCAACGTAATTTAGGACTTTAAAAAATTAACGTGAAACTATCTATTTTAGGTTGTTATAGTGCAACTCCTCGTATCATTGCGCATACAACTTCTCAGGTACTGGAAACTAGAGGTCACGTATTCTTGATAGACTGCGGGGAAGGTACTCAAATTGAACTCAGAAAGCATAAAATTAAGTTTAATCAGATTAAACATATTTTTATTTCTCATTTACACGGAGATCATTATTTTGGACTCATTGGATTAATTTCTACTTTTAATTTATTGAATCGAGATACCAACTTACATATATATGGCCCAAAAGGTCTAAAAGAAATAATAACATTACAAATCAAGTTAGCTAACTCCTGGACTAATTATAAACTTATATTTCATGAACTACATAGTAGTTCTTCTGATTTAATTTTTGAAGATGAAAAAATCTCCGTTCATACAATCCCATTAGATCATCGCATATACACTAATGGATTTATATTCAAAGAAAAGCCTTTTAATCGTAAATTAGATATTAACAAAGTAGAGGATTTAAATATTGATAAAGCCTATTACAGAAAATTAAAACAAGGCGAAGATGTAATTAATGAAAAAGGAGAGATAATTAGAAATGAATTAGTTACTCTTCTAGGTCGTTCAACTAAAAGCTATGCTTTTTGCAGTGACACTGCCTACTGTGAATCGATCATCCCAATTATTTTTGGTGTAGATGTTCTATATCACGAATCTACATTTTTGGAGGAACATGCAAACTTATGTTTTAAAACTAAACACTCTACAGCTAAACAGGCTGCTACAATTGCCTTAAAAGCTAATGCCAAACAGTTAATATTAGGCCATTATTCTACTCGTTATGGAAGTCTTAATGGGTTTAAAAGCGAAGCTTCCATTATTTTTAAAGATGTTCTTCTATCGGATGACGGAAAAGTATTTGATTTCTAGAAGCCTTCAAACACTCCTAATCCAAACAATGCAAAATCGTATTTAACTGGGTCAACTGGGTCTAGTATACGTAAGCTTTGATCAAGCTGTGCTACAGCTCCTGAATCATTCTGAGTGCGCTCCAACAAACCAAGCTTTCTAGCAACATTTCCAGAATGAACATCAAGTGGGCAGGATAGCTGGGAGGGGGACAAATTTGACCATAATCCAAAATCAACTTTTGTATTATTTGGGCGTATCATCCATCTTAAAAACATATTAATCCGTTTTGCAGCTGATTTTCTCAATGGATCACTAACGTGTTTTTGAGTACGTTGTTGATGATCAATTTCAAAAAAATGTAATTTCAAATGATGAATTGCAAGCTGAAGACTATTTTTTTCTGAGTATTTATTAAACACTCCTTCCAACCCATTATGATGGGTGTAAATATGTTTTAAACTCATAATAAATTGTTTGCAATCTAGACCATTAAATGTTCTATGAACAAATGAATTCATTCTTTCTAAGTCTTTAGGTTGGTGATGCATAACAAATTCATAAGGAGAATGTTCCATTAGCTCCATTAAACTTGTAGAATTCTTAATTATACTTTTTCGGTTACCCCAAGAAATAGTAGCGGTTAGAAATCCAGATATTTCAATATCTTCTTTTAGTGAATAGAAATGAGGGATTCTAATGGGATCTGAGTCAATAAAATTAGTTGTATTATATTGTTCTACTTTAGAGTCTAAAAACTCTTTGAGTTCAAAAGAATTGGATTTAAACAAATTATAATAATTTTACAAGACCATCACTCATAATAATTTTACGGTCTGCCATATCGGCTAATTCATTATTATGAGTTACAATAACAAAAGTTTGTCCAAAACGATCCCGTAGTTCAAAAAAAAGTTTATGAAGCTGTTTAGCTGATTTTTTATCTAAATTTCCAGAGGGTTCATCAGCAAAGACTATAGATGGATTATTAATTAATGCACGTGCAACTGCAACTCGCTGTTGTTCACCACCAGAAAGTTCATTAGGCTTATTATTAATTCTATCTTTCAGTCCTAGAAACTCAAGTAACTCTAATCCTTTGAGTTCTGCATTTTCTTTAGAAGTTCCTTTAATATAGGCAGGAATACACACATTTTCAAGTGCTGTAAATTCTGGTAGTAACTGATGAAATTGGAAAATGAACCCTAACTGTTCATTCCTAAACTTTGATAATAAATTATCCGATAAGGAAGCTATATTAACTTTGTTAATTTCTAGTTTCGTCATCTCGTGTTTACTAGGTTTATCTAGAGTTCCTAATAATTGAAGTAAAGTTGTTTTTCCAGCACCAGAAGCACCAACAATAGATACTATTTCCCCTTGTTTGATATTTAAATTTACTCCTTTAAGGACGTGCAGTTGTCCGTAATGTTTGTGTAATTCTCTGGCAATAATCATATTGTGAAATTAATATTTATAGTTTTTATGTGCAATAATTAATTACAATATTAATTTATTGTTTATTAAATTTACATTTAATTTATTTCACATGAAACTTGGTGTATTTGCTAGTGGTTGCTTTTGGTGTACAGAAGCGGTGTTTAAACGTCTCAAAGGGGTTAGCAACGTAAAGTCTGGATATACAGGAGGATTTATTAAAAACCCACCTTATCGTGAAGTATGTCAAGGCATAACAGGTCATGCTGAAGGAATATCATTTAATTTCAATGAAAGTTTGATATCTTATGTTGATCTATTAGAAGTGTTTTTTGCCACTCATGACCCAACTACTCTAAATCGGCAGGCAAATGATGTTGGAACTCAATACCGCTCAGCTATTTTTTATACAAATGACAACCAATATGAAATTGCGAGTAAATATATTATGTCCTTAGAAAAAGCAAAAATATTTAAAAATACTATTGTTACTGAATTAAGACCTTTTGAAGTATTTTATAATGCAGAAAGTGATCACGATAATTATTATGATCTAAATAGAGAGCAACCTTATTGTAGATATTTAATTGATCCAAAGATTGAAAAACTGACGAGGTCTTTTAAAAAATTATTAAAATAATATTAAAATTTTATGAAATAAATATCCCTATTTAAAATATTTTCCTAGCCCAAAACGCTTTAACATTTTTTTTTCAAAATCCCAGAAGAATTTAAACTGTCCAAATAACCATCCAAACAATACTAGCAAAAGCTGATAAAAAAAGAGACTTATAAATACATATAAAAGCCAATAAATTAGGATGTGAAGGTTATCTTTAGTTATTCCAATCCATTGAATAAATGGACGACCAATAAAAACGGAAGAAGAGCCTGTAAATGCAAATACTATAAAAATTCGAATAAGTTCCCAACGTTTGTCAACAACCCATTTGTTCTCTAATTTTTGAATTGTGTATAATACGATCTTTAAAAAGAAATAATAGATTCCGATGCAGTATATTGAAGCAATAATATAAGGTAAAAAATAAGAGTCTGCTTGATTGAACCAATTTATAGGCAATAATTTAACCAACTTAAGGGTGCTGTATCCAAGAAATAATACTCCAATAAGAGGAAATAATAATTGCCAATTTTTGGTAATTTCCCACTTTTTTTTAAATTTTTTCATATAACTTTAACTGATTATTTACAGTTAGTAAGGTCAAATCAATTTTTTTGGTGATTTTATTAAATTAGACTCTAACAAAAATACCAGTGATTAATATTAATCAATATTTACTTAAGTATTGATATAATTTGTGTAGCTAATTCAGAACCTATACGATCTTGAGCTTGATTGGTAGCTGCTCCAATATGAGGAGTTAAGGATATCTTTGAATTCATCAATATTTGAACCGCAGGAGTTGGTTCGTTTTCAAAAGTATCTAATCCAGCAAATGATAGCTTGTTAGAATCAAGAGCGGCAATTAAAGCTACTTCGTCAACAACCCCACCACGAGCTGCATTTATTAATGCGGCACCTACTTTCATGATTTCAAACTCAGCTTCTCCAATTACAAATTCTTTTTGTGCTGGTACATGTAGGGAAATGAAATCAGATTCTTTTAACACCCTTTCTTTAGAAACAGTTTTGATTTCAAAATCTATTATTTGTTTATCAAAAAACTCAAGTGAAATAGTTGTTTTTTCCATAAAAGGGTCAAAGGCAAGAACCTTCATTCCAAGTCCTATAGCAATTTTTGCAGTGGCTTGACCAATACGTCCAAATCCAATAACTCCTAAAGTTTTTCCGCGAAGTTCGGTCCCTTTAGCATAGGCTTTTTTAAGATGCTTAAATTTCTTTTCTCCTTCTAAAGGCATGTTTCTGTTAGAATCATGTAGGAAACGTACACCTGAAAACAAGTGTGCGAATACCAGTTCAGCAACTGATTCAGAAGATGCAGCTGGTGTATTAATCACACTTAATCCTTTATCACGAGCATAGCTAACGTCAATATTATCCATACCAACACCACCTCTTCCGATAACTTTTAGCCCAGGACAGGCGTCTATTAGATTTTTTCTGACGGTAGTAGCGCTTCTTACAAGAAGGGCAACAATGTTTTCAGAATTAATAAATTTTTCTAATTGTTCTTGTGCTACTGTGGTCGTTAAAACCTCAAAGCCTGCAGCTGTTAAATCATCGATTCCACTTTGTGAAATACCATCATTGGCTAATATTTTCATTTTTTTTATGCTTTACGTTCTAATTCACTCATTACTTCTACTAAGGTCTCTACACTTCCCAAAGGGAGTGCATTGTACATTGAAGCTCTGTAGCCTCCAACACTTCTGTGGCCATTTAATCCATTGATTCCAGCATCTTTACACATATCTTCAAAATCAATTTTTAATTTATCATCGGTTAATGAGAAAGTTGCATTCATAGTAGACCTGTCTGCATTAGCAGCAAATCCTTTAAATAAGGGATTCAAGTCAATTTCTGAATACATTAAACGAGATTTTTTGAAGTTTTCTTTTTCGATGGCTTCAATACCTCCAAGACCTTTTAACCATTCTAAAGTTAACATAGATGTATAAACTGCAAATACAGGAGGCGTATTGAACATACTATCTTTACTAATTTGAACTTTATAATCCATCATTGATGGTATCTGTCTTGATACTTTTCCAAGAATATCCTCTTTTATTATAACAAGAGTAGTTCCAGCTGGCCCCATATTTTTTTGGGCTCCCGCATATATTAAATCAAATTTAGAGAAATCAAGCGAACGAGAAAATATATCACTACTCATATCACACACTAAAGGAATATCTAATTTTGGAAACTCTTTCATTTGAGTACCAAAAATGGTATTATTGGAAGTACAGTGGAAGTAATCAAGATTTGAGGGTATTACATATTTCTTAGGTATATAATTGAAGTTGGCGTCTTTTGAAGAAGCTACTTCTAAAACTTCCTGAAACATTCTAGCTTCTTTGATTGCCTTGTCACTCCAAGTTCCAGTATTAAGGTATCCAGCACGATTTTCTAATAAGTTTAAAGCAACTGCTAAAAACTGAGTATTTGCGCCACCTTGAAGGAATAAAGCTTTATAGCCTTTTCCTTTTAGACCTAATAATTCGATAGCAAGTATTCTTGCATTTTCCATTACATCAACAAAAGCTTTGCTTCTGTGTGAGATTTCTATAAGTGATAGACCATCATCAAAATCTAATAATGCCTGAGCTGATTTCTCTAAAACTTCTTCTGGTAAAATACTAGGACCTGCACTGAAATTATGTTTTTTCATTCTAAATATTGGTGTATATAATATATGCTAGTGAGAGTTAATTAACAAGATATAAAGATCTAAATTAATTTGAGATAATTGTACAATAAAATGCAAATTTTATATTATATTTTTAACAAGAAATCAACAGTATCAATACCATCAGCATAATCGTCAAGTTTTGGAGTTTGTGTGCTCCCAAAAAGCAGGTGTTGATCCGATAATTGTTTAGACACGATACATTGAATTTTATCTGAATCAATTTCTAGTTTTTTAAATAAGTCATCTAGAGAGTTATAATGTTCATAAAATAGGGAAGCAATTGGAGAAGCGTAGCTAGAATCTTCTTTTATCATTAGAAATCCATTTTCAAGTATTTCAAATTCGCTCATTAAATAAACCGCTTTATTATAATCATAATTATTAGCATATTTAGCCCCTTCAATTATAGGATGCCAGTGGTAAATGGCTTTAAAAAAAGCTTCAAAATTATAGTTCTTTGGAACAAATAATTTTGAAACACTTCGACAACCCAAACCATAATATTGAAAAATATCATTTGAAAGTTGTAATAAATCTTCTTTCGACTCATTTCCTGTTAATATAGCTAAAGAGTTTCTGTTCTTGCGAATAATGGAAGGCTTATCCTTAAAGTAGTACTCAAAATAACGGGCAGTATTATCACTTCCCGTAGCTATCACTGCATCAAATCCTTGCAGATTTCCTTCTAAAAAAGCAACTGTATTTTTAAGTTCTGGAACTAGTTTAATTAGGTAATGCATCAAAAATGGTAAGAGGTGTTTATCGTTTGAAGATTGTTTAACTGTGATGTTGTGATTACATATTAACGCACACAAGAAATCATGAAACCCAACTAAAGGGATATTACCCGCCATGACAATGGCTACGTTTTTTTTAGGAGAGTTTTCAAAATTATAATTAGAAGTCCACTTATATAAAGAATCTGTATTTAGGAGTGCGGACCAGTTTTCGACTGCAAATAGGAGATTATCTTTTGAAAACCAGCCATTATATTCCTCAGAAATTTTTAACTGGTGTAGAAAACCATTAAAAAATAATTCATTATGAAGTACTGAATCATCTTTAGATACTGATTCTTTAGAGAACTGGCTCAAAAACCGTCCTAATTCATTTAAAGCTATAATTATTTTTGATTTGCTACTCATTATTTGTTTAACCGCTTTTTTGGAGTTATTTTTGCATGCAAATTTAAGTAATATATATCCAAACTCAGCTATGGCAATTATTATAACTGATGAATGTATCAATTGTGGGGCTTGTGAGCCAGAATGTCCTAACACTGCCATATACGAAGGTGCAGATGATTGGCGTTATAAAGATGGAACTAGTTTACAAGGTGATTTAGTTTTAACTGATGGTAAAAAAATTGATGCTAATGAAGCTCAAAAGCCTATTAGTGATGAACTTTACTACATTGTACCTGATAAATGTACTGAATGTGTAGGATTTCACGATGAACCTCAATGCGCTGCAGTTTGTCCTGTTGATTGTTGTGTTCCTGACAGCGATCAAGTTGAAACTAAAGATGCACTACTAGCAAAACAACGCTTCATGCATCCTGAATAGTACATGCTACAAATAATTTATTTGATTTAGTTAATCCAAAAAAATTAAATAGCCCTTCATGTGTATTAATAGCTTTTAAACAAATTTATCTACTCATGTGTAGTATTGAATTAAATAATTACATTTGCAATCAAATTTTTAGATATGAAAGCAGGTATTGTTGGATTACCAAATGTTGGAAAATCAACTCTTTTTAATTGTTTGTCAAACGCAAAAGCCCAAAGTGCAAACTTTCCATTTTGTACAATTGAACCAAATATTGGAGTTGTAAACGTTCCTGACAATCGTTTATCTAAATTAGAAGATCTAGTCAATCCTGAACGTGTTGTGCCAGCTACTGTTGAAATAGTAGATATAGCAGGTCTAGTAAAAGGAGCAAGCAAAGGAGAGGGATTAGGTAATCAATTTTTAGGTAACATAAGGGAAACAGATGCTATTCTTCACGTTTTACGTTGTTTTGATAACGATAACATTGTACATGTAGATGGAAGTGTTGATCCAATCAGAGATAAGGAAACTATTGATATGGAGCTTCAATTAAAAGATTTAGAAACAACGGAAAAAAAATTAGAAAAAGTAAAACGTGCTTCTAGAACAGGAGATAAAGAAGCCCAGAAGGAGGAAATTATACTTCAGAAAATAAAAAACAACTTAGAGTCAGGAATTTCTGTTCGTAATTTAGAATTTTTAGAAGACGACTATCTAGAATTTGTCAAACCTTTACAATTTATCACTGACAAGCCAGTAATGTATGTGTGTAATGTAGATGAAAACTCAGCACTACTAGGAAATTCATATGTCGATCAAGTTAGAGAAAATGTAGTTAATGAAAATTCAGAAGTCTTAGTGCTGGCTGTGGGAACAGAAGCTGACATAAATGAATTGGACGATTATGAGGAACGTAAAATGTTTCTACAAGACATTGGCCTCGATGAGCCAGGTTCTGCCAAGCTTATACGTTCAGCTTACAAGTTATTAAACTTACAAACTTATTTTACAGCTGGAGTAAAAGAAGTTCGTGCATGGACTATTAATATTGGAAGTACAGCTCCTCAATCGGCAGGGGTGATACACACTGACTTTGAAAAAGGATTTATTCGCGCGGAAGTAATTGCTTATGATGACTTTATTAGTTTCGGTTCAGAATCAAAAGTGAAGGAAGCTGGTAAGATGCGAGTGGAGGGTAAAAATTACAAGGTAAAAGATGGTGACATAATGCATTTTCTTTTTAATGTTTAGTTCATATTATGTATAATTATAACAAAGCCAATGTTCTCAACAACATTGGCTTTGTTTTGTTAATTAATTTGTGTTTTAAAGGTTTTATTTATTGGATTGATGTACTATATTAGCCCTTCGTCATAATACACATATGTCTCAAAATTCAGCTTACACAGAAGATAATATTAGATCGCTAGATTGGAAGGAACATATTCGTATGCGTCCTGGAATGTATATAGGGAAGCTTGGGGATGGCTCTTCGGCAGATGACGGTATTTATATTTTACTTAAAGAAGTGTTAGACAATTCTATTGATGAATTTGTCATGGGGGCTGGTAAAACTATAGAAATTTCAATCCAAGGTAGTAAAGTAATTGTTCGCGATTTTGGGCGTGGAATTCCTTTAGGAAAAGTAGTTGATGTTGTTTCTAAAATGAATACTGGTGGTAAATATGATTCTAGAGCCTTTAAAAAATCTGTTGGTCTAAACGGGGTTGGAACAAAAGCTGTTAATGCATTATCTTCTTTTTTTCGAGTTGAATCTACTAGAGATGGAAAATCTGCTTCTGCCGAATTTTCTTCTGGTGTCTTAAATCATCAAGATTTATTAGAAGACACTACGCGCCGTAAAGGAACAAAAGTATCATTTGTTCCGGATGAAGCGATATTTAAAAACTATAAATATAGAACTGAATACGTTTCACGTATGTTAAAATACTACGTGTATTTAAATCCAGGACTAACTGTTTTGTTTAACGGTGAAAAGTTTTTTAGTGAAAATGGTTTGAAAGATCTTCTCGAAGATAATACAAATGCTTCTGATATGACTTACCCTATAATTCACCTTAGATCAGAAGATATTGAAGTAGCACTCACTCATAGTAAAACACAATATAGTGAAGAATACCATTCGTTTGTAAATGGTCAAAACACTACCCAAGGAGGGACGCACTTGGCTGCTTTCAGAGAAGCATTTGTCAGAACTGTACGTGAGTTCTATGGAAAGAACTATGATGCTTCAGATATTAGAAAATCAATAATTTCTGCGATTGCTATTAAAGTGATGGAACCGGTATTTGAAAGTCAGACAAAAACTAAATTAGGTTCAACAGATATGGGAGGTAACCTTCCAACAGTCAGAACGTTTATAAATGACTTTTTAAAAACTCAATTAGATAATTTCCTACATAAAAATCCTGATACAGCTGAAGCTATACAGCGTAAAATTTTACAAGCTGAGCGTGAACGAAAAGAGTTGTCAGGTATTCGTAAAATTGCCAGAGAGAGAGCAAAGAAATCAAGTCTTCATAATAAAAAACTAAGAGATTGTCGGGTTCATTTTGGCGACATTAAAAATGGACGTAACCTTGAATCTACTTTGTTCATAACTGAAGGTGATTCTGCTTCTGGAAGTATAACTAAATCTAGAGATGTTAATACCCAAGCTGTTTTTAGCTTAAAGGGAAAGCCATTAAACTGCTATGGATTGACCAAAAAAATTGTTTATGAAAACGAAGAATTCAACCTTCTTCAAGCAGCTTTAAACATTGAAGAATCTATTGAAGATCTACGATATAATAATATCGTAATTGCTACCGATGCTGATGTTGATGGTATGCATATTCGTTTATTGTTAATTACATTCTTCCTTCAGTTTTTTCCAGAAATTATCAAAGAAGGCCATCTTTACATATTACAAACTCCTTTGTTTAGAGTTAGAAATAAAAAAGAAACAATTTATTGTTACACTGAAAATGAACGCAAAGATGCAATTCGAAAGTTAAAACCAAGACCAGAAATCACACGATTTAAAGGCTTAGGCGAAATATCTCCAAATGAATTCAAATATTTTATTGGTGAGGACATTCGTCTTGACCCAGTAATGTTAGATTCAGATATGACTATCGAATCATTACTCCAGTTTTATATGGGCAAAAATACTCCAGACCGTCAAAAATTTATTATTGAGAATCTAAAAGTAGAATTAGATATTATCGCAGAAGAGCTATGATAGAAGAAAACGATGATATATTAGCAAATGAATTACCAGAGAACCAAGAGACAATTACTCGAGTAACGGGTATGTTTAAAGATTGGTTTTTAGATTATGCATCTTATGTGATTCTGGAACGTGCTGTTCCTGCAATTGAAGATGGTTTTAAACCAGTTCAACGTAGAATCTTACATTCTATGAAAGACCTTGACGATGGGCGTTATAATAAAGTAGCTAATATAGTGGGCCATACAATGCAGTATCACCCACATGGAGACGCTAGTATTGCAGATGCTATGGTTCAAATCGGTCAAAAGGATTTGCTAATTGATGCACAAGGGAACTGGGGAAATGTACTTACTGGTGATAGAGCTGCTGCTTCAAGATATATTGAAGCTCGATTATCTAAATTTGCTTTAGAAGTCATTTTTAATCCAAAAATTACGGAATGGCAAGCTTCATACGACGGTCGTCGAAAAGAACCTATTAATCTGCCGGTTATGTTCCCTTTATTACTGGCACAAGGAGCTGAAGGAATAGCTGTAGGGCTTTCTACAAAGGTCCTGCCGCATAATTTCATTGAACTTATAGATGCTTCGGTCAAACACCTCCAAGGTAAGCGGTTTACTCTATTTCCTGACTTTACAACTGGTGGAATTGCAGATTTCACTAATTATAATGATGGATTACGTGGTGGCAAAGTTCGTTGTAGGGCTAAAATATCACAACTTAATAAAAATACACTTGTAATTACAGAAGTTCCATTTGGTACTACAACCTCTTCACTAATAGATTCCATTCTTAAAGCTAATGAAAAAAGTAAGATTAGAATTAAAAAAATTGAAGACAATACTGCTGCTGAAGTTGAAATTCTCGTCCATTTACCAGCTGGTATTTCTCCCGACAAAACAATCGATGCATTATTTGCCTTCACCTCTTGTGAGAACTCCATATCTCCACTAGGGTGTGTGATTGAAGATAATAAGCCTTTGTTTGTTGGGGTCTCAGAAATGTTGAAAAGATCTACAGATCACACAGTAGAGCTGCTTAAACAGGAATTAGAAATAAAGCTTGGAGAATATGAAGAACAATGGCACTTTGCTTCATTAGAACGAATATTTATCGAAAATAGAATATATCGTGACATTGAAGAAGAAGAGACTTGGAAAGGGGTAATAAGTGCTATTGATAAAGGACTTCAGCCACATACAAAGTATCTAAAACGCTATGTTACAGAAGAAGATATTGCACGTTTAACAGAAATCCGGATCAAAAGAATATCTAAATTTGATATTGAAAAAGCACAACAAAAAATCGATGACTTAGAGAATCAAATTGCCGAAACAAAAGGATATTTGAAAAACCTCATTTCTTATGCTGTAGATTACTTTAAGCGATTAAAAACTAACTATGGAGAAGGAAAAGAACGTAAAACAGAGATTAGAACTTTTGATGACGTAGATGCAACAAAAGTGATCATTAGAAATACTAAACTTTTTGTTAATCGTGAAGAAGGTTTTATTGGAACTGGATTAAAACGGGATGAATACGTTTGTGACTGTAGTGATATTGATGATATTATAGTTTTTACTAAAGAAGGAAAAATGATCGTTACTAAAGTTGGTAGCAAAACCTTTATTGGTAAAAATATAATCCATGTTGCTGTATTTAAGAAAAAGGACTCTCGCACGATATATAATATGATTTATAAAGATGGTAAGGCAGGTGCTTCTTACATTAAAAGGTTTGCTGTAACCAGTGTGACAAGAGATCGTGAGTATGATTTAACCAATGGCAAGTTAGCGTCTAATATCTTGTATTTCTCAGCTAATCCAAATGGAGAGGGAGAAGTGGTTACTATTTTGTTACGTCAAGTAGGAAGTATTAAAAAACTCAAATGGGATATTAACTTTGCAAGTATTAATATTAAGGGGCGAGTTTCAAAAGGGAATATTGTTACTAAAAATGCTGTGAAGCGAGTAGAGCTTAAAGAAAAAGGAGTTAGTACGCTCAAGCCTAGAAAGATATGGTTTGATGATACAATTCAACGTCTAAACGTAGACGGACGAGGAGATTTAGTTGGGGAGTTTAGAGGAGAAGATCGTATTTTAGTCATTACCCAGTCCGGCTTAGCTAAAACAATTGTCCCTGAAATCACTTCTCATTTTGAAGATGACATGATCGTTCTAGAGAAATGGATACCTAGTAAACCAATTTCAGTAATCTATTTCGACGGAGAGAAGCAAAAGCATTATGTAAAACGTTTCTTGATTGAAAACGAAAATAAAGAGGAGATTTTTATTTCAGTACATGCATTAAGCGTATTAGAAATTGTGTCTACCGATTGGCGACCTGTAGCCAAATTATCCTTTGTAAAAGAAAGAAATAAAGATAGGCGTGCCGATCAGGAAATTGATATTGAAAAGTTTATTAGCTTAAAAGGGGTTTCTGCCTTGGGTAACCAATTAACTAAATATAAAATTAATCAAATTGATCTAATTAATTCTTTACCATACACAGAGCCTAAAAAAATACCAGCTGATGAAATTATTGTAGTAGAGGAAGAGATTGTTAGTGAATCAGTTTCAAAAGAGTCTAAGCAAAACACGGAACTTAATACTGAATTAAATATAAATGACGGGACTAGCAAAGATTTAGGGGCGTCCGATTCAGATCTTGAGATTAACGATGAGGGTCAAATTACATTGTTTTAATTCATAAGTATTGCTTCTCCTAAACGCTTGTTAGTATCTCCAACATAACCATATTCAAACTTATAACTATTTGTAGTAGTAGTTAATATCTTTAAGTGAATATCCTTTTTTTCGTTGAGATTTTTTGGATTAATAGTTTTGAATATCATTTCACAATCATTAATCCAACGTACGCTTGAAGAGTCAATTTTACCATCAAATTCCTCTATTTGGATTTTCGTGGTTCGAGTGAAATTAGAAGTATACAGAACACTATCTATTATAATTTCACTTTTATATGTTCCTGTTTTAAAATCACTACAGTTCTGTTCCACGTCGAAACAACTAACAAAAAAAATAATTCCAAAAATTAGAGTTAATTTCCTCATATCACAAAAATATAAAAAAAGAAATTGAGACAACTAAATTATTACTAAGAATTAGTCGTGTAATTTTTAAAGCTTCCATCTTGATAAAATATCACAATTCTATCAATTATTTCTGATTTGTTAGTTTTATCATTTAGTAAAGTGGAAGACTTAAAGTTTAAATGTGTTGCTGAGGACCGGGTGAGAGTAGTGTTTACAGTAAACTTGCCTCTTCCACTTAATAGCCAGATAAGATCAATTTCAGGAAATGCTTTAAGAACCTTATTTATAAAATCTAAGCTAGGTTTATTACGTCCGCTGATAATATGAGAAATACTTGAACGTTGTACTGATATTTTTTCAGAAAATGCAGAAGCTGATAATCCGTAATAATTTATAATTTTTTCAAGACGAGAATTAAATTCAGTAATATCTATCATTGTTTACAATTGTATATATGAAATTAATTTTCAAAAGTAAACTATAAAAAATTAAATTAAAATAATTATATTAATTAAGTTGAAAATTCCAATAATTAACTTTAACAAAAACACTTAAATATCTGATTGTTAAATATTTTAGTTAAAAATTATAATTAATAATAACCCTAATAATCAAATCTAAATTTATTATTTTAATTTAATAAATTCGACAATCAAATTAAAGACAAAGGTGTTTACATTTGTGAAATAATAATTGTTTCTACATTAAAATCTATATTGTTTACATTTGTACATTATAATATATCTATGTTTAATTCTATTAATTTTTTACATCACTACGATTCATTAAAAGCCAAGTCTTTGAAATGTAGAGTATTGCCAAATTCAGACATAGAACCCCTTTTAGATTCGTTATCAGGTTTATTTAAAGTAAGTATTTTAGGTGTTTCAGAAACAGACATACCAATTTATAGTGTTAGAGTTGGTTCTGGATCTAAGCGAATATTAATTTGGTCACAAATGCACGGTAATGAAAGCACAACTACCAAGGCTATATTTGACCTATTCAACTATTTAGAATCAGGATATTATAAGGACTTTTTAACATCTTGTACATTATTTATAATTCCTATACTTAATCCTGATGGAGCAAAGGCTTTTACACGTCTTAATGCAAATAATATAGACTTGAATAGAGATGCTATAATAAGATCACAAAAAGAAAGTATTATTTTAAGACAGGTTTTTGATGATTTTAACCCTCATTATTGCTTCAATCTACATGGTCAGCGTACCATTTACAGTGCAGGTAAGTCAAATAGCCCTTCAATTATCAGCTTTTTATCACCTTCAGAAGACACAAAGAGATCAATTACAAAAACTCGAAAAAAGTCAATGTCTATTATCAACGCTATAAACAGCGTACTACAATTATACCTTCCAAACCAGGTTGGTCGTTATGATGATAGTTTTAATCCAAATTGTGTTGGAGACCAATTTCAAACAATTGGCGTTCCTACGGTTCTTTTCGAAGCCGGACATTATCCAGGCGATTACTCACGTGAGCAGACTCGTAAATATATTGCATTATCACTATTTACTGCAATTGAATGTATAGCCGAAAATAAAGTTAATGAAAAATTTTATTCATTATACTTTGATATCCCTGAAAACCATACATTATTCAATGATGTTATAATTAGAAATGCTAACATAAATTCAAGTAGACCAAATGACTTTTGTGATATTGGGATTCAGTTTATAGAAGTTTTAGGATCAAATGGACTCAAATTTAAACCAACTATTGATTATATCGGGGATTTATCTAATAAATATGGGCATCGGGAAATAAATGCAAATTTTAAACAAGTATTTCATCCCGAATTCGAAGTTTTATTAGAAAAATACGAAATCGATTTCATATTTGTAGAATCTGAAAAAATTGAGTTGTTTGTTAAAAATAATTTAATATAGTCTCAATTTTATTACATAAAAATTGTTAATTTTGCTGTTATATTAAAAAAATGATAATTTAATTTAAAAAATATTAATGTGGCTAAAGTAAAATTAGATGAGATTGATCACCAGATATTAGATATGCTGATTGATAATACAAGGGTTCCATTCACAGACATTGCTAAAAAACTATTGATATCAGCCGGAACAGTGCATGTAAGAGTAAAAAAGATGGAAGATGCTAAGATAATTAAGGGCTCTTCTTTAACAATAGATTATCAAAAGTTAGGATATTCTTTCATTGCATACGTTGGAGTGTTCTTGCAGAACACTTCTCAGACAAAGTTTGTTTTAGAGCGTATATATGATATACCTCATGTTACAGTTGCCCACATAACTACTGGTAAATTCAATATTTTTTGCAAAATTCGAGCAAAAAGTACAACACACGCGAAAGAAATTATATTTCAATTAGATGAAATTGAAGGCGTATATCGAACTGAAACGATGATTTCGTTAGAGGAAAGTATAAATGATAAAAAACGTTTAATGCATTCCATATTTAATGATTTATAATATTTAATATTTTCATGAAGCATAGTAACTAAATGCTTCGTTAATAATATCTTCATTAACAATCACATCAATATTAGATTTACCAATACATTCTAGTAAAGCAAATTTAATTTCTCCATGTGAATTCTTTTTGTCATACTTCAAAAGATCAATTATTGAATCTTTGTCTTTTTTATTAAATTTGACTATGCCATATAGGTTAGTAAATACTTTTTTTATTTGTAACAATTCTTCATTAATTAAACCACAATTTTTTGTAGACAAATAAGCTTCCAAAACCATCCCAACAGCAATGGCTTCACCATGTAACAGAGTGGTTTTATTATTACTAGATAGAAAATAAGATTCAATAGCATGTCCTAATGTGTGTCCAAAATTTAATTGCTTACGTTCCCCGAATTCATTTGGATCTCTTTTAACTATTTCATTTTTTATAACTACTGATTCATAAATTAAACACTCTAAATCATATAAATTTAAACTTTTTAAGTCGCTAAGACGTTTCCAATATTCAGCGTCTTTGATTAAGCCATGTTTTAACATTTCTGCTACCCCAGATCTAATCTCATATTTAGGTAATGATTTCAAAAATAAAGGGTCAATTAATACCATTTTAGGGAAATTAATAATACCAACTTGATTTTTAAGCCCCCCCAAGTCAACTCCTGTTTTTCCACCGACAGATGCATCAACCATAGCTAGTAAACTCGTAGGGACATTAATAAAGCTAATCCCGCGTTTAAAAGTGGAGGCTACAAACCCTCCTAAGTCAGTAACAACTCCGCCACCAAGGTTTATTAACAATGATTTTCGATCGGCGTCCAGCTCTGAAAGTGTATGCCATACTTGGGTACAAGTATCAAGATTTTTGTGATGTTCACCAGCTTCCATTTCGATGATTTCGAGTTCACATGAATAGCTAATATTAGACAGGAAGGTTGGTAAACAATATTCATGAGTGTTAATATCTACAAAAATAAATATATTACTAAAATTAGAACTTTCTAAAAACGAATTAAGCTCTACATAGCAATGCTCATTAAAGTGAATTGAATAAGCTCCAGAGTCAATAGATTTCATGTTTATTTATATCTAGCTTAAGTAAGTGAAAATAAGTACAAATTTACAAATAATGTAGTTAGTATTAAATATATTTGTTTTGTTTTAATTTATTGAACATGAGTATTGATTTTAATAATACTAAAGTTGCATTTCACTTAAAATCGGATTCCGACTTAGAGCGTGCCTATTTTTTATTTAAAATGATATCCATAGAACCTCTTGTTAGAATAGGAACAGCTGCTACTAAATTTGCATTAAAAGTAAATCTACCTGTCGAAGGTTTAATTAGGTCTACTGTTTTTGATCATTTTTGCGGTGGGGTCAGTCAATTTGATTGTATCTCTAAAATTAATCAAATGTATAGTAGTCACGTGTTTAGCGTATTGGATTATTCTGTTGAGGGTAAAAAAGATAACACTCAATTTGACTTGGCTGTTCAAAAAACCATAGAATTAATTTCTTTCTCCAAAGATAATGAAGCCATGCCAATTGCTGTTTTTAAACCTTCGGGCTTTGGACGTTTTGAGATTTATAATAAAATAAGTGACAATAAAGAATTAACCTCTTCTGAGACTGAAGAATGGTTACGTATTAAAGAGCGTTTTAATTTAGTTTGTGCATTTGGAAAATCAAATAATATTAAAATCCTTATTGATGCTGAAGAAAGTTGGATACAAGAAGCCGTAGATGATTTAATTCTAGAAATGATGCAGCTATACAATAAAGAGTCCGTTGTTGTGTACAATACTCTTCAAACTTATCGTTGGGATCGCCTAAATTATTTAAAACAAATCCATTTGAAGTCTAAAAAATTAAATTTCAAGTTGGGTATTAAAATAGTGCGAGGAGCTTATATGGAAAAGGAACGTTTGAGGGCTTACGAGTTAGGATATAAATCTCCTATTTGTGAGACAAAAGAATTAACAGATGCACTTTTTAATAATACTTTAAAATATGTTCTAGAAAATTTAAATCAAATTCAACCTTTTATTGGGACACATAATGAGCAAAGCACTGCTTTGGCTGTAAATTTAATGGATGTTTATAATATTCCTAAAAATGACACTAGGGTTTGGTTTGGCCAGCTTTATGGCATGAGTGACCATATTAGTTATAATTTAGCCACGAACGGCTATAATGTTGCTAAATATGTGCCTTTTGGACCTGTTAAGGATGTTATGCCTTACCTAATTAGACGTGCTGAAGAGAATACTTCAGTAGCAGGGCAAACGTCAAGAGAATTAAATTTAATTAGTATAGAAAGAAAACGACGTAAAATCTAAAGAATAATTAGTGTTTTTATTATTGCGTCTTTCGGGCAGTTTTCAACAACCATTTCATATTTTTCAGCTTCTACGTAGTAGGTCCTACAAGGAGCTGATTTTGTATCACTTTTGCTAAAATTGATATCTGCATTTTTAAATATAGAATGCAATGTTAAAGTATCTATTATTTTAGCATTTAATTGTTCTTGAACCGATGTAGAATATTGTGGTTTTTTAGTTCGTATATTTTTCAACACACGAGCATCTGGTCCGTAAGCACAGCTTGTTTTTTTTCCGCTTAAGAAAAAGATTAAAAACACCAAACCTATAGAAAAGCCTCCCATATAGAAACCAAATCGATGAACAATTTTCATGTACTAATTTTAAAATATTAATAAATTGGCATCGCTACAGTCTAAATCAAACCACTCGGCTATCGATTTGTTTGTTAGAATGCCGTGGTAAAAATACAATCCATTTTTCAATCCTTTATCAAATCTTAAAGAATTTTCAATTCCGCCGTCTTCAGCAATTTTTAGTAGGTAAGGAGTGAATATATTACTGATTGAAATGGACGAAGTTCGAGCATATCTTGAAGGTATATTGGGGACACAATAATGTATCACATCATGCTTAACAAAAGTAGGTTTGTCATGAGAAGTTACCTCACTAGTTTCAAAGCAACCGCCCATATCAATACTCACGTCTATAACTACTGAGCCAGATTTCATTTGCTCTACAAGTGCTTCACTCACCAAAAATGGTGCTCTATTAGTTCCTTTTGCTGCACCAATAGCTACATCACAACGCATCAGTGCCTTTTGAAGGTTCTTGGGTTGCATCGTAGAAGTGTATATCATTCGCCCTAAATTTGACTGTAAATTACGGAGTTTCGTTATGGATTTATCAAAAACACGAATATTAGCTCCTAGACCTATAGCTGATCGTGCTGCAAATTCTCCAACTGTTCCAGCCCCAATAATTACAACTTCAGTAGGAGGGACCCCACTTATATTTCCAAATAGAAGCCCATTTCCTTTACTTGTAATAGACATAATTTCTGAAGCAATAAGAATAGAAGCCGATCCAGCAATTTCGCTTAATTGTCGAACTGCTGGAAACACTCCGTCTTGATCCTTAATAAATTCAAAACCTAAGGCTGTAATTCGTTTTTTAGAAAGCTTTTGAAAGTAATCTTTACGTTGCATTTTAATTTGAATTGCAGAAATCAAAAGAGTTTTTGAGTTTAAAAGGTCTATTTCTTCTAATGTAGGTGGTTCAACTTTAAGTACAATTGGACACCCAAACACTTTGGACCTATCTGTTGTAATTTCTGCACCAGCTTCGCTATATTCATGATCATTAAAAATTGCATTAGCACCAGCCCCTGATTCAATTAGAATTCGATGGCCATTAGTAGTTAGAGCTGAAACAGCATCTGGAGTAAGACAAACTCTTTTTTCTTGAAAAGAAGTTTCTTTTGGAATTCCTATAAATAAAGAGCTTTTTTCATTTGAAACTTCTAAAATCTCTTCTTTTGGAAGTAACTGTTCTCTAGTAAAAGGTGAAGTTGAATTATCCATGATCTATTATTAAAAATACTAATTTACAATTATTATTTTTAGTTTTATGTAGAAGGTTTTTTTTCCGAAATTTGAAGGATTCTGCCACCATTTTTAGCAAATGATAATTGAACTATTGATACTTGATTAGGAAGTAAATCATTAATTTTTTCAGGCCATTCAATAAAATTCCAATGATTAGACACGAAATATTCTTCAATTCCCATATCTAAAGCTTCGAATTGATCATTGATTCTGTAAAAGTCAAAATGATACGCAACGTCATCATTTAGCTCATATTCATTAACAATTGAAAATGTAGGGCTTGTTGTAATATTAACTCCTCCAAGCTCTTTAACTAATGCACTTATTAGGGTTGTTTTCCCACTTCCCATTTCTCCATAAAACAAAATATTTTTTGATTTTACTAGATTTAGAATTGACTTAGCAGTGGACGATAAGTCTTTTATTTTGTAGTGAATACTATTACTCATTTACCTAGGGTTTAGTATAGCGAAAGGAATGATAACTTCTTCTAGTGAAATACCTCCATGCTGATAAGTATTCCTAAAATAATTAACATAATGATTGTAGTTATTTGGGTATGCAAAAAATAAATTATCCTTAGCAAAAATAAACGAACTGTTCATAGCTGATGATGGGAGGTATATTGATTTTGGATCTTTAATGGACAAAACATCTTTTTTATCATAAGATAGACTTCTTCCTGTTTTGTATCTCAAGTTGAGGCTCGTGTCTTTATTTCCAATAACTTTTGAAGGGTTTTTTACATTAATAGTTCCGTGATCGGTGGTAATAATAAGTTTAAGATTAAGGTCCTTAGCTTGTTTAATTATTTCTAATAACGGAGAGTTGTCAAACCAGCTTTTTGTAATTGATCTATATCCCTTATCGTTAGAAGCAAGTTCTTTAAGTATCTCCATTTCAGTTTTAGCATGCGATAACATATCCACAAAGTTATATACAACAACTGTCAAATCGTTTGAAGCTTTGCTTCTAAATGTTTCCGCTAGTTTTTGACCAGATTTTAAGTTTGTGATTTTTATGTATTCGTGTTTTAAATGTGACAAGCCAAGACGTTTTAATTGGGATTCAAGTAATTCAGCTTCATATAAGTTTTTCCCACCTTCATCATTGTCATTCTTCCAGTATTGAGGAAATAATTTTTCCATCTCACTTGGCATTAAGCCAGAGAAAATGGCATTCCTTGCATATTGTGTAGCGGTTGGAAGAATGCTAAAGTACAGACTATCATCCTGGATCTTGTAGTATTTATTTATGCTTGGTTCAATAACTTTCCATTGGTCATATCTTAAGTTGTCAATAACTACCATTAAGGTGTTTCCGTTTGTATTAAGCGTATTTGCTATTTTATCTTTAAATAATGTATGAGACATAGTTGGTGCTTGGTAATCTTCGAACCAACTTGCATAAGATTTTTCAATAAATCGTCCAAATTGCTGATTAGCCTCTAATTTTTGAGCTTCGATTATTTCACTCACCGTTATATCATTTGAGTTTTCTAATTCTAATTCCCAAAAAACTAACTTTTTGTAAAATTGCTCCCATTTTTCAAAAGAATTAATTTCGTTAAGTTCGATTGAAATTTTACGGAACTCTTGCAAATAATTAGACAAAGTTTTTTCAGAAACTAAGCGATTATGTTCTAGATTTTTTTTTAAGGATAAAAGAATTTGATTAGGATTAACTGGCTTAATTAAATAATCTGCAATTTTATTCCCAATTGCATCATCCATAATGTATTCTTCCTCGCTCTTGGTTATCATAACAACAGGAAGTGTAGATTTTATTTCTTTAATAGCTGAAAGAGTTTCTAGTCCAGAAAGGCCCGGCATATTTTCATCTAAAAAAACTATGTCAAATTTATTCTCACTTATTTGGCTGATTGCCTCAATCCCGCTTTTACAAGGAGTAACAATATAATTCTTGTTTTCTAGGAATAATATATGAGGTCTTAAAAATTCAATTTCATCATCAACCCATAAAATATTTATATTCCCCATGTTATCAATTTTATTAAAATAAGAAGTCCTATGATTTTAGTATTTTTACAAAGTAAAAACCTCAAAAAATGGTTACATCTGTAAATTTAATACTATAAAGTTTGAATTCCATCAATAAACTTAAAATATTTAATGATCCAGTTTATGGATTTATTACAATTCCAAATACACTAATCTTTGATTTAATAGCACACAGATATTTTCAACGTTTAAGGCGAATTTCACAAATGGGACTTTCTTACTTAGTCTATCCAGGAGCACATCACACTAGATTTCATCACGCATTAGGGTGTTTACATTTAATGCAAAAGGCTGTAAGAATTTTAAGATTCAAAGGGATTAGCATATCTTTAGTTGAAGAGAACGGATTATATATTGCTATTTTACTTCATGATATTGGTCATGGTCCTTTCAGTCATGCCATGGAGCATAGTATTGTCAAAAACATAAGTCATGAAGCGATTTCACTTAAATTTATGGAAACACTAAATGTTGAGTTTGAAGGAAAATTAGACACAGCCATTTCAATGTTTAAGGGAGATTATTCAAGAAATTTTTTTGGCCAATTAATTTCAGGTCAAATTGATATAGATCGATCAGATTATCTTAAAAGAGATAGTTTTTATACCGGTGTTTCAGAAGGAAACATAAATAGTGAGCGACTTATTTCTATGATGAATGTTGTTGAAGACGAATTAGTAATCGAAGAAAAAGGCCTGTATTCAGTTGAAAAGTTTTTAATGGCCAGAAGATTAATGTATTGGCAGGTTTATTTACATAAAACAAGCTTAGTCGCTGAGCAAATGATCATACGAATACTAAAACGTGCAAAAGAGTTGTCAGTTTTAAATATAAATCTACAAGCAAGTCCTGCTCTTAGTTACTTCATGAATTGTTCATATGACAATAATAATTTTAATATTAAATCTCTAAACCAGTTTGCGCTATTAGATGACTATGATGTATTGTCTGCACTAAAAACATGGCAACATCACAGTGATTATGTTTTAAGCAACTTATCTCAAAGAATATTAAACAGAAATCTATTAAAAATTAAATTTAATGACAACTTACCTTGTGATTTAAATATGACAAATATGATTCAAAATTTAAAATCTAAACATAAGTTGAGCTCAAAAGAAGCAGCTTATTTTGTATTTGATGGATCTGTTTCGAACCTGGGATATGATAAAAATCAAGGAGGTTTGTATATATTATATAAAAATGGAGACGTAAATGAAGTAATTAACTCATCTAACCATCTTTCCCTTAAAGTGTTATCTAAAACGGTTACAAAGCATTATATATGCTTTCCAGAGGATGTTCTTTGATAATTTTTTTTACTTTTGCAACAATGATATTTAAAGCGAAACAAATAGCAGAAGTATTAAATGGTGAAGTAGTGGGTGATCCTGCTGCACAAGTTCATTCACTATCTAAAATTGATGAAGGCTTTGAAGGCTCAATAACATTCTTATCAAATCCCAAGTATAATTCACACATATATACTACTAAGGCTTCAATTGTAATAGTCAATAATAGTTTTGCACCAATTAAACCATTGAATTTAACTATGGTAAAAGTTGATAATGCATATTCAGCATTTACTACACTTTTAGAATATTATAATTTAGCCAAAAATAATAAAGTAGGACTTGAATCTCCGGTTTTTATTTCTTCAACTGCTAGTTACGGGAAAGGCGTTTACATTGGAGCATTTTCACATATTGGTAATAATGTTACCATTGGAGATAATGTAAAAATATACCCTCACTCATACATAGGAGACAATGTGAAAATTGGTTCGAATTCAATACTTTTTTCAGGTGTTAAAGTGTATTTTGATTGTATAATTGGATCTAATTGTTATATCAATTCTGGGGCTGTTATTGGGGCTGATGGCTTTGGATTTTCTCCAGATGAGAACGGAGTTTATAAAAAAATACCTCAAATTGGTAATGTTATAATTGAAGATAATGTTGATGTTGGTGCTTCAACCACTATTGATAGGGCTACATTAGGCTCTACTATAGTCAAAAAAGGTGTTAAACTTGACAATCAAGTTCAAGTTGCTCATAATGTGGTAATTGGTGAGAACACTGTAATTGCTGCGCTTTCTGGAATTGCTGGATCAACAAAAATAGGATCTAACTGTCAAATTGGTGGCCAAGTTGGTATAGCTGGACATATTTCTATTGGAGACAATGTTAAGATTGTTGGTCAATCAGGTGTTACTAAAAGTATAAAGGCAAATCAAACAATCAATGGTAAACCTGCTTTTAACAATTCAGACTTTAACAAATCTTATGTTCATTTTAAAAATTTACCAAAAATTATTAAAGATTTTCATTTATTAGAAAAAACATTTAAACATGATCATTAAATCTGAAGCTAAGCAAACAACAATTACAAAAAAAGTTTCTTTAACTGGTGTGGGGCTTCACACTGGAAAAGAAGTTGTTATAAACTTTCTACCTGCAGAATCTAATTATGGTTATAAATTCCGCAGATTAGATTTAGAAGGATTGCCAATGATTAATGCAGACGCAAGCTTGGTAACAAACACCCAAAGAGGAACTTGTTTAGAAAACAATGGTGTTACAATCCAAACATGTGAACATGTTCTAGCAGCACTGGTTGGTCTAGAAATTGATAATGTAATAATAGAATTAAGTACTTCAGAGCCACCAATTATGGATGGTTCTTCAAAATATTTTGTAGAAGCTTTAGAATTAGCAGGAATTAAACAGTTGGAAGCTTGTAGAGAGGTTTTTGTTGTCAAAGACGTAATTTCATACGTTGATGATGAATCAGGAAGTGAAATAACTATTATACCTTCTAACGAGTATCAAATAACTACAATGGTTGATTTTGGCACAAAGATACTTGGAACTCAAAACGCCACACTACAGCACTTATCCAATTTTAAAAATGATATTTCTGATTCTAGAACATTTAGTTTTTTGCACGAACTTGAATCACTTCTAGAGCAAGGTTTGATAAAAGGTGGAGACCTTAATAATGCTATTGTATATGTTGACAAACCTCTTTCTAACGAAACGATGGAACGGCTTAAAAAAGCGTTTAATAAGGAGACTATTTCAGTCACATCGAATGGTATACTAGATAATCTTACATTACATTATCCAAACGAAGCTGCAAGACATAAGTTGTTAGACGTAATAGGAGATCTTTCTCTCGCTGGTATGCGTATTCAAGGTAAAGTTATAGCAAATAAACCAGGGCATTATGTAAATACACAATTTGCAAAAAAATTATCAAAAATAATTAAAATTGAACGTCGTAATAATGTCCCTATAGTAGATTTAAATCAAACTCCTGTAATGGATGTAAATGCAATTATGGATATGCTTCCACATAGACCTCCGTTTTTGTTTGTTGACAAGGTTTATGAGTTATCTCCAAATCACGTAATTGGATGTAAAAATGTAACTATGAACGAAACATTTTTTCAAGGTCATTTTCCAGGATCGCCTGTAATGCCTGGAGTACTTATTATTGAAGCCATGGCTCAAACAGGCGGAATTTTAGTTTTAAACACAGTATCCGATCCAGAGAATTATCTTACATTTTTCATGAAAATGGATAAAGTTAAATTTAAGCAGAAAGTTGTACCCGGAGATACATTGATTTTTAATTGTTCTCTGATTACTCCAATAAGAAGAGGTATTTGCCACATGCAAGGTTATGCATATGCAAATGGAAAATTATGTGCAGAGGCAGAATTAATGGCTCAAATATCAAAAGTTAAATAAGTTATTTAAAATAATTAAAAATGAATCAACCATTAGCTTACGTTCACCCTGGGGCAAAAATTGCAAAAAATGTAGTTATTGAACCTTTTACTACAATAAATAATAATGTTTTTATTGGTGAAGGCACATGGATTGGTTCAAATGTTACAATCATGGAAGGAGCACGTATTGGAAAAAACTGTAGTATTTTTCCAGGGTCGGTAATCTCTGCAATGCCTCAAGATTTAAAATACGACGATGAGGAAACAACTGTTGTAATAGGAAATAACGTAACAATTAGAGAGTGTGTAACAATTAACCGCGGCACTACAGATAAAATGAAAACAGTTATTGGGGATAATTGTTTAATAATGGCTTACTGTCACATAGCCCACGATTGTATAGTTGGAAAAAATTGTATTTTTTCTAACAATAGTACATTAGCTGGACATACAACTGTTGGTGATTATGTAATATTAGCTGGAATGACTGCAATTCATCAATTTTGTTCTATTGGTAATCATTCTTTTGTGACTGGAGGATCACTAGTAAGAAAAGATGTTCCTCCTTATGTCAAGGCTGCTCGTGAACCCTTATCATATGTTGGAATCAATTCTGTTGGCTTAAGAAGGAGAGGTTTTACTTCAGAAAAAATTAAAGAAATTCAAAATATTTACCGTATACTTTATCAAAAAAATTATAACAATTCTCAAGCCTCAGAAATTATCGAAGCAGAAATGGAGGCTACCCCTGAACGTGATGAAATTTTACAATTTATTAAAAATTCACATCGTGGAATCATGAAAGGATATTTTAAATCAAACTAACTAAACTATGGCAAGTACTTCTGATATTAGAAATGGATTATGCATAAAATATAACCATGATATATTTAAAATCATCGAATTTCTGCACGTGAAGCCTGGAAAAGGCCCTGCATTTGTAAGAACAAAAATGAAAAGTGTTACTAACGGTAAAGTTATTGATAATACTTTTTCAGCAGGACATAAAATTGAAGAAGTTAGAGTCGAAACTCACAAATTTCAATATTTATACAATGATGGAGAAACATTTCATTTTATGAATACAGCTGATTATTCACAGATTGAACTTCAAAAATCAGTTTTAGATAGTCCCGATTTAATGAAAGAAGGTGAAGTAGTAACTGTACTTATAAATACTGAAGATAATGCACCACTTTCAGTAGATTTACCCGCAAGTGTAATACTTAAAATTATATCCACAGAACCAGGAATTAAAGGGAATACTGCGACAAATGCTACCAAACCTGCAGTTGTAGAAACTGGAGCTACAGTTATGGTTCCACTTTTTATCAATGAAGGAGACATGATTAAAGTAGAAACTACAAAAGGAACTTACAAAGAACGTATCAAAGCCTAGTATGAAATTTAAAAGGGCGTATACACTTAAAGAAATAGCATCTATTATTAAATGTGAATATGTAGGAGATCCTTTGTTTAAGGTTTCAGGAATGAACGAAATTCATATTGTTTCTGAAGGTGACATAGTATTTGTTGATCATCCAAAATATTATGAAAAAGCACTTAGTTCTAAGGCATCTGTCATACTAATAAATAAAAATGTTGACTGCCCTAAAGGAAAATCATTATTAATTTCTGATAATCCATTTAGTGACTTCAATCTACTCACTACACACTTTAAACCTTTCAGCCCCTCCATTATATCTATTTCTGAAACTGCAATTATTGGAGAAGGAACCATAGTACAACCCAATTGTTTTATCGGAAATAATGTGATAATAGGTAAAAATTCAATTATTCATTCCAACGTTAGCATTTTTGATGATACTATTATAGGAAATAATGTAATTATTCAGTCGGGAACAGTCCTGGGAAGCAATGCATTTTATTACAAAAAACTACCTAACGGATTTGATCAATTAAAGTCAGGTGGAAGAGTAGTTATTGAAAATGATGTCCACATTGGTGCAAGCTGTACAATTGATCGTGGGGTAACTGGAGATACCACAATAGGAAGAGGTACTAAATTAGATAATCTCATTCAAGTGGGTCATGACACTGTAATTGGAACAAATTGTTTAATTGCATCTCAAAGTGGAATTGCGGGATGTTGTATTATTGAAAATGATGTTACTATTTGGGGACAAGTAGGAACAAATAGCGGAATAACCATAGGATCAAAATCAGTCATATTAGGTCAAAGTGGGGTTACTAAATCTATTACAGGAGGTAAAACATATTTTGGCACCCCTGTTGAAGAGTCTAGATCAAAATTAAAAGAACTTGCATTACTTCGAAAACTTCCTGGAATTATTAAAGAATTAAAGGATAAATTGACATGAATTTATACTTTAAAACCATTACAGTTAAAAAACAAAAAATTACATTTGCAAAGTTTTAAACATTTAACAATAAATAAATGAGTGTATTAGTAAATAAAAATTCGAATATAATTGTTCAAGGATTCACTGGAAGTGAAGGTACTTTTCATGCTTCTCAAATGATAGAGTATGGAACTAATGTTGTAGGAGGTGTGACACCAGGAAAAGGTGGACAAACTCATTTAGAAAAACCTGTATTTGATACAGTTAAAGAAGCAGTTGATCAAGTTGATGCAAACACTTCTATTATTTTTGTGCCCCCTGCCTTTGCTGCCGATGCAATAATGGAGGCTGCCGATGCAGGTATAAAAGTAATCATAACCATAACTGAAGGTATACCAGTAGCAGATATGATTATTGCATCAAATTATATTAAAAACAAACCCTGTCGTTTAGTGGGGCCTAACTGCCCAGGAGTAATTACTCCTGGTGAAGCCAAAGTTGGTATCATGCCTGGATTTGTGTTTAAAAAAGGTACTGTTGGAATAGTTTCCAAATCTGGAACTTTGACCTATGAAGCTGCAGATCAAGTTGTAAAACAAGGATTAGGTATTACAACAGCTATAGGAATTGGAGGAGATCCAATTATTGGAACAACAACTAAAGAAGCTGTAGAATTATTAATCAATGACCAAGAAACAGAATGTGTAGTAATGATTGGAGAAATTGGTGGTCAGCTTGAAGGAGATGCTGCTAAATGGTATAAAAAAAGTGGTAGCAAAAAACCAGTCATTGGATTTATCGCAGGAGAAACTGCTCCTGCTGGCAGAACTATGGGGCATGCTGGTGCAATAGTTGGAGGAAGTGATGACACCGCTCAAGCCAAAAAGCAAATCATGAAAGAATGCGGTATCCATGTTGTTGAATCACCCGCAGAAATAGGTAAAAAAGTGGCTTCAGTACTATCTTTATAAATTTTTTCGTACTAAATATTAACAAATAATTAATTTAAAATCTCTAGATAGTATTAGTATTGATTTTTTTTTAATAAAAACCTACACAATGAAAAAAAATATACTTTTTTATATCGCAATGTTTTCTTTGATTCTTAGTTGTGATACAAATAATAGTAATCAATACAGATCTGAAATTGTAACTGATAGTAACGGCTTTTCTTACGAAGCGATCTCAAATGATCCTACAGGACTTCGTTTATACACATTAGATAACGGATTAACTGTTTATTTAAGCAAAAATATAGATGAGCCAAAAATACAAACTTTCATAGCTGTAAGAGCAGGATCAAATTACGATCCAAAAGAATCTACAGGGTTAGCTCATTACCTTGAACATATGGTTTTTAAAGGGACTTCTAAAATTGGTACAATTGATTGGGATAGTGAAAAAGTATATTTAGATAAGATTTCTGACTTATATGAAACACATAGAGCTGAAGTAGATATTGACAAAAAACTAGCAATATATAAAGAAATTGATGCTGTTTCTTTAGAAGCATCAAGTTATTCTATTGCTAATGAGTATGATAAAATGACAAGCTCGCTGGGAGCTACAGGGACAAACGCACATACTTGGTTTGAGGAAACTGTGTACAAAAATAAAATCCCAGCAAACGAATTAAGTAAATGGCTTATTTTAGAAGAAGAGCGCTTTAGTGAATTAGTTCTTCGCCTATTTCATACTGAACTGGAAGCGGTATTTGAAGAGTTTAATAGGGGCCAAGACAATGACGGAAGAAAAAGCTATGCTGCTATGTTGGAGGGTTTATTTCCCAACCACCCTTACGGACAACAAAAAACTATTGGTACAGCACAACATTTAAAAAACCCGTCTTTGATAGATATAAACAACTATTTTGATAAGTATTATGTTCCAAATAATATGGCCATGGTGTTAGTCGGAGATATTAACTTTGAAGAAACTATTCTAGAGGTTAGTAATACTTTTGGAAATTTAAAAAGAAAAGAGGTTGTTCATCCCATTTTACCTAAAGAAGAAAATATAACATCTGTTATTACTAAAGAAGTTTTTGGTCCAACTGCAGAGAATGTAAACGTAGCGTTTCGATCAGACGGTATCAGCACAAAAGAAGAAAAGCTTGTGACTCTTTGTGATATGATACTTTCCAATGGTAATGCAGGTTTGATCGATCTTAATTTGAATCAAAAACAATTAGTGCAAGGAGCTAGTTGTTCTCCAACATTTTTAAATGATTATGGATATCATAGTTTTAGTGGTATTCCAAAAGAGGGACAGTCTCTTGATGAAGTTAGAAGGTTAATATTGGACCAAATAAATCTTCTAAAACAAGGTGAATTTGATGAATGGATGATTCAAGCAGTTGTAAATGATATGAAAAAATCACAGTTACAGCAATTTGAAAACAGTACTGCTTTGGCTTCTGCCTATTACAGTGCTTTTATTCACCATGAAAAATGGAGAGATAAGATTCAGTTTTTAGAAGATTTAAGTGCTATATCCAAACAAGAATTAGTTGATTTTGCAAATGAGTTTTATCAAAATAACTACGTAGTAACTTACAAACGAAAGGGAGAAGATAATAATATTGTTAAGGTATCAAACCCTGGAATTACACCTGTAGAGCTAAATAGAAGTAAATCATCTGATTACATGACTAAATTTAATACTTTAGAATCTAAACCTTTAACGCCTGTATATGTAAATTATGATTCTGCTATAAACAAAGTGACTACAAGTAATGGTATGAATCTATCCTATATTGAAAATCAAAGCAATGATTTATTTGATTTGAATATCATTTTTGACATGGGAAGTGATAGTGATAATAAACTTGGGTTAGCTGTTGGATACTTAGACTATTTAGGGACAGACAACTATTCTGCTAAAGAATTAAGAAAAGAATTTTACAAATTAGGAATAGACTATTACGTAAGTACTCAAGCAGAACAAACTTATGTAGGACTTAGTGGACTAAAAGATAATTTATCTGAGGGTTTAGAATTATTAGAGCACCTATGGGATAGCTCTGTTGCTGATCAAGAGTCATACAATAACTACGTAGCCGCAATTGCTAAAGAACGACAGAACAACAAAACAAGCAAGGGTAGAATTCTAAGGTCTGGTTTATTGAATTATGCAATCTATGGAGAAAACTCTAGGTTGCGTAATGTAATTCCAGTTAGTGAATTAAAGGCTATTAATCCTAAAGATCTTGTCAAGATCGTTAAAGATCTAAAAAACTATAAGCAGCGGCTATTTTATTACGGTAAAGATGTTAAAAGTGCAATTACTGCTATCGATCAGTTTCATTCTACGCCAGCTAAACTAATAGATTATCCAGAACCAATAAATTATATTGAAAAGGAAACTGGTGGAAACGTCTATTACGTAGATTATGATATGGTTCAATCTGAAATGATGTTTATTGCTAAAGGGGCTCCATTTAAAGCTGAAAATATGGCGGTATCATTATTATTTAACACTTACTTTGGTGGTGGTTTATCATCCATAATATTTCAGGAAATACGAGAATCTAAATCTTTAGCATACTCAGCATGGTCAAATTATTCTACAGCTAGTAAAAAAGAGAACTCTAACTATGTAATGGCTTACATCGGAACTCAATCTAATAAAATGCCTGAAGCTGTAGAAGCTATGATGGAGCTTATGAATAATATGCCTGAGGCTAAAGAACAATTTAATGCAGCTAAGGAATCAACATTAAAACAACTCGCTTCACAACGCATTACTAAATCTAATATTTTTTGGAATTACGAAAGGCTCCAGAAAATTGGAATTGAGACTGACAACCGTGAAGTTATGTATAATGCTATAAAAAAAATGAAAATGGTTGATTTACGTAATTTCTTCAATGAAAATATTAAAGGAGAAAACTATAATGTCATGGTAATAGGTAATGAAAAAGATCTTGATTTTAAAGCACTAAATACATTAGGTAAAGTTCAGAAAATGGATGTAGATTATTTATTTAATTATGAAAAACCTGGAGAAATAAAGCTATAAGACATTATTCTAACTGAGACTAAGTAAAAAAAATCTCATGAAACAATCATTATTATGTATTTTTATTTAATTACCATGTAATTGCATTTTACTATATTTGAATTATTAATTATCACATATTATTTATGAAATTATTAGAAGGAAAAACAGCAATTATCACTGGGGCCAGCCGAGGAATTGGAAAAGGAGTCGCGACTGTTTTCGCTGAGCATGGAGCCAATGTAGCATTTACTTACAGTGCTTCCGTAGATGCTGCAAAAGCTTTAGAGGCGGAACTTCAGGAACATGGAACTACTATAAAAGGATACCAAAGTAATGCCGCTAATTTTGATGATTCTCAAAAACTAATAGATGAGGTTCTTAATGATTTTGGAAGTATCGATATTCTAATTAACAATGCAGGGATTACAAAAGACAACTTGCTTATGAGAATGGGTGAAGATGATTTTGATAAAGTAATTGAAGTAAACCTAAAGTCTGTTTTTAATATGACAAAAGCTGTACAACGTACTATGCTTAAACAACGAAAAGGTTCTATAATAAACATGAGTTCGGTAGTAGGAGTGAAGGGGAATGCGGGTCAAACTAATTACGCAGCATCTAAAGCTGGTATAATTGGTTTTTCTAAGTCTGTTGCCTTAGAACTAGGTTCAAGAAACATTAGAAGTAATGTTATTGCTCCAGGATTTATAGAAACCGAAATGACTTCAAAATTAGATAAAGAAACTGTTGCTGGATGGCGTGCTGGCATACCTTTAAAAAGAGGAGGCTCTCCTAAAGATATAGCTAATGCTTGTGTATTTCTTGCAAGTGATCTTTCAAGCTATATTACTGGACAGACTATAAATGTTGATGGTGGTATGCTTACTTAATAAGTTAAAAATAAACACCATTATTAATTGTATTTATGATAACCAATCATAATATATTATATATTCTAGGATCTGTAATTTTAGCGCTTTTAGTAGCGCTTTTTCAGTATATACATAAATCTAATCATAATAATATTAAATGGTATTTAGCAATACTAAGATTTGTTACAATATTTCTATTACTTCTACTTTTAGTAAACCCAAAGTTTGATAAAGATCTAGTTAAAAACATAAAACCTACTCTTGTATTGGCAGTTGATAACTCACAATCAATCAAGTACTTAAACAAAGATAGTCTGTCTAAATTCTCAGTTCAGACTCTACTTGGTAGTTCAGAACTATCTGAAAAGTTTGAAATAATAGCCTATACTTTCGGAGAACATCTAAATCAAAGTTCCGTGGTAAATTTTGATGAAGAGAAAACAAATATCAACAAGGCTCTTCAGGACATTCAGGCTATTTTTGAGTCACAAATTTCTCCTATAGTTTTGATATCCGACGGTAATCAAACAATAGGTACAAACTACGTAAATAAATCAAAAAAAATTAATAAGGCTGTGTTTCCGTTAGTATTAGGTGATACTATGAATATGTCTGACTTAAAAATTCAGAAAATAAATAATAATAAATATACTTATCTAAATAATAAATTTCCTGTTGAGATTATTTGTTCATACGTTGGAAATAAAACCGTTTCGTCAAATTTAATAATTTCATCTGAAAACAATATTATACATAAAGAACAAATAAATTTTTCATCTGACAATAACTCAAAAATAATTACACCACTAATTAAATCTTCTAAGGTTGGTAGACAATCATACAAAGTTTATTTAAAGCCTATTCAAAATGAAAAAAATAAAATAAACAATTTTAAAAAATTTTCAATAGAAACTATTGATCAATTTAGTAAAGTAGCTATTATATCAACAATGTCTCATCCAGACATAGGAGCATTAAAAACTTCAATAGAAACTAATAAGCAACGTAGTGTAGAAGTATTTAGCCCCAATGAATATATTTCATCTAAAAATGTATATAGTGTAGTCATTTTATACCAACCAAACATTAAATTCAAAAGAGTATTTGATTTAATTCAAAAAATGAATAATAATACTTTAATCGTTGGTGGAACATCAACAGATTGGACATTTTTAAATGAAATTCAATCAGACTTTTTTCTAGAAATTTCAAGAAAAGAAGAATTAGTTAAAGGCCAAATAAATACTGACTTTACGAGTTTTGATATTAGTGCTTATAACTTTAAATCCTATCCACCATTAAATACTAAATTTGGTGAAATTTCGATAAATTCAAAATTTGAAACATTGTTAAATAAATATAGAGATGATAAGTTCATTTCTGATCCTTTGTGGTTTACTTTTGAAAACAATGAATCTAGAAACTCTGTAATATTAGGAGAAGATTTATGGAAATGGAGAATGCAATCATTTATACAAGAATCCAACTTCATAACATTTGACTCATTTATATCAAAAACTATCCAATATTTAGATGATAAAAAACAAAATAATCGTCTTGTTATTGATTATAAATCCATCTACGATGGAAAACAAGATTTATTAATCACAGCTCAATATTATAATAAAAATTATGAATTGGATTTAAATGCTGAAATCAGCGTAAAATTCAAAAATAATATAACTGGAGACTTAATTGAAGTACCGATGAATATAAATACATATTTTTATGAAATTGACCTTAATATTCTTGAGTCAGGATCTTATTCTTTTGAAGTTAATGTAAATAATGAAATGCATAATAAATCAGGAATAATAGAAATACTGGAATTTAATATAGAGGAACAACTTGTAAATGTAAATATTGATGACCTAAAACAACTATCAGTTGATACTGGTGGTAAGCTTTTTTCTAGTTCACAAGTTAACGAGCTAATTAAACAATTAATTTCTGATATTCGCTTTAAAAGTATACAAAAAACAACCAAAAAATCAGTACATTTGCTAGATATCACTCTCGTTTTATTTTTACTATTTACAAGTATTTCTCTAGAGTGGTTTATAAGAAAGTATAATGGATTAATTTAATAACTAAAATAAAAAAAATGCAAAATTTACCTAAAATCGGACTTCCCATTATTATAATAATAGGTGTGTTTTTTATACTAATTTCTAAATCAGCGGTAACTATAGGGCCTGGTGAGGGTGGTGTCTTATTTGAAAGATTTGGAGACGGAATTGTAACAGAAAAAACCTATGGTGAGGGTTTCCAAATCGTAGCTCCTTGGAACAGTATGCTAATACACAAAGTAAGACAGCAATCTATCTCGGACGAGATGAATGTACTATCAGTTAATGGATTAGAGGTTAAAGTCAATGGAACTATATGGTATGAGCCAGAATTTAAAAACCTTGGTAGTTTAATAAAAACAAAAGGGGAGGATTATGTTACTGAACTACTGAACCCTGCAGTTAATGCCGCTGCACGTAGTGTGGTTGGACGCTATACTCCAGAACAGCTTTACTCCAGCAAACGAGATGTAATTGAACAAGAAATTTTGGACGAGGTAGTTAATTTGTTAGACGGACAATTTCTAAATGTAAAACGTGTTTTGGTTGAAGACGTTAAACTGCCTAATACAATCAAAAATGCGATTGAAAGCAAGTTAAAACAAGAGCAAGAATCATTAGAGTATGAGTTCAGGTTAGTAACTGCAGATAAAGAAGCTCAAAAAGTGCGTATTGAAGCACAGGGTAAAGCGGATGCTAACAAAATTTTAAGTGCATCTCTTAACGATCGAATTCTACAAGACAAGGGAATTGAAGCGACTGTTAAATTATCCGAATCAGCAAACAGTAAGGTGATCGTAATTGGATCAGGAAAAAATGGATTACCGATTATATTAGGAAACCAATAATTACTTTCCAAAAATCAAACACAAACCCATTTGAGCAATCAAATGGGTTTTTTTATTTAATTTTACAACACAAATATGTTTTGTAATTCTTTACAAAATTTCGAACTTGTAAAAATGTTACAAAAACAGTTTTATTATTTAGTTAAAGTACAATTTTTGGGCTACCGTTTTCATGGATGGCAAAAACAACCAAATACAAAAACAGTACATTTAATGATTGATAGAACTCTGAATTATATTTTAAGGGATCAATCCTTTAAAACTCTTGGCGCAGGTCGTACCGATGCGATGGTTTCTGCTAATGAAGCGGCTTTTGAGTTATTTTTAAATCTTAAACCGATAGATAATATACCAGAGTTTTTAAATATATTTAATCAAAATTTACCACAGGATATAAGGGCATTAAGCATACAAGAGGTTGATGCTAAGTTTAATATCATTAAAGATTCAAAGTTAAAAGAATACCATTACGTTTTTGCATACGGTAACAAGTTTCATCCATTTTCAGCTCCTATTTTAACAACAATTCTAGATCCTTTAGACATTAATATTATGAAATTAGGTGCGCAGTTGTTTGAAGGTCAAAATAATTTTAAAACGTATTGTTATAAACCGACTGATGAAGGTTTGTATCAAAGAGAACTTTTTCAGTGTGAACTGGTTGAAAACACACTATATACTGCTAGTTTTTTTCCAAAACAAAGCTTTATACTGAAAGTAATTGGAAAAGGATTCGGTAGACATCAAATCCGATTAATGATGGGGGCGTTGATTAAGTTAGGGCGAGGTGAAATCGATATGGATTATATTAAAAACAGCTTAAAACCTGATACTGAATATATCATGGATTATATTGCTCCTGCTTCTGGACTGATTTTACACAAAATTGAATTTAATTAGTAAGGTATGATCTCAAAAAATATCTTTACTTTCCTAAATGCCTTGAAGAACAATAACGAACGTCAATGGTTTAAAGAGAATATCTCAACTTTTAGAACTGCTGAAAGTGAGGTAAAGCTTTTTTATAGTCAGCTGTATGACCAACTTAATCAATTAGATTCGATAGATAACTTTAAAGTTTTTAGAATTTATAGAGACATTCGATTTTCAAAAAACAAAACACCTTACAAAACCCATTTTAGCGGTAGCTTCCATCGAACAAAACCTGAACTAAGAGGTGGGTATTATTTACATTTAGCTGCCAACAACGAAAGTTTTATTGCTACTGGGTTTTGGAATCCTAATAAGGAAGACCTCATCAGACTCCGAAAAGAATTTGAAATCGACAGCGAGGATCTTAGAGCGATTATAGCGGAACCCCGATTTAAAGCTATTTGGGGACCTCTAGTAGGAGACGAACTACGATCTGCACCAAGAGGGTTTGATAAGCAAGACCCGAACATTGATTTAATTCGTAAAAAGCAATTCATATTTATTAAAAAATTTACAGACAAAGAAGTGCTGTCAGAGCGGTTCCTCAAAGAAGTGATTGATAGCTTTAAGGCCATTCGACCTTATTTTAACTATATGAGTAATATATTGACGACCAATCTAAATGGAGAGTCTATATTGTAGAAGCGCTTTCAGACAGTAACAAAACATTACTTATCAAACGTTCTTTTATAATACCCGTCATGCGCTTATTTAAAGCAGAAGTATTTTTAAGATATTCATAATACTCATCAATCGAAAACAAACCAATTATCAGGTTTCTAAAACTAGCTTTAAGTTTACTGTCTTTTGTGATAACCGATTCAATATAAAGTATTTTTTTTTCTGTGGATAAATCAAAAAAAATATTTTTATACTTCTTGCAAAATTGTAAAAAAACAGAAATTAAGAGGTCGTTTTGAAATTTAATAATAGGGCGTAAAACCGTGTTTTGAAAGTATTCTTCCGATGACATATCAGCATTAATCTTTTTTGTTAAAATATCTGGACGCAATGATTTTAGATATGAATCTCTAGACTTCATTGATTATTTGTTTGTAGGTCTTATAACTGAAGGTTCTGAAATGACCAAATAAAAATCAGATACTGAAGCAATCATATGATCAAAAATATCAGCTATAATATACTCATAATTTTGCCAGCGTTTATCACTACTAAAAGCATAGATTTCAATGGGAAGGCCATAGGCAGTTGGATGCAACTGTCTCACCATGACCATTAAGTCTTTATTAATGGCTGAATGCCCTTCAATATAAGTTTCCATGTACTTTCTAAACAAGCCAATATTTGTAAGATTTCTTCCGTTTATCAAGAGTGATTTATCTACAGAATTAGTTTGGTTATATTCTTTTATATCATTTGAACGCTGTATTACGTAGTCAGATATCAATTGTATTTTGGAAAGTTTAAATATTTCATCTTCATTCAAGTTTTTAACGCTTTCCATTCTAATGTTTAGAGCACGCTTGATTCGTCGGCCTTTAGACTCGTCCATACCTCTCCAATTTTTAAAAGAATCGGAAATCAGGGCATAGGTAGGAATAGTTGTGATTGTATTGTCAAAGTTTTGAACTTTGACAGTGGCAAGATTAATTTCTATCACATCGCCATCTGCACCAAACTTATCAAATGAAATCCAGTCACCAATACGAACCATATCGTTAATAGAAACCTGAATACTTGCTACAAACCCTAAAATAGTATCTCTAAACACTAAAATGATAATGGCAGAAACTGTTCCTAAACCAGCTATAAATTCCCAAAAAGAAATCCCCGATATAATTGCTACTATCGCAAAAACACCAGTAAGCCATACAAACATCATAATTACTTGAATATAACTATCTACAGGTTTATCTTTAAGGTATGCAAGTGTTTTAAAGTATGATTTAATCGAATTTAAAACACTTCTAACGCCAATTATTGTGAGGATAATTCCGATTACTAAAATGAATTTTTTACTAAATTCCTGAAGAGGGATGTTATCAAAAAACAAGCCAGGAATAAACTTATAAGCAATGATAAATGGAATTAAATGGGCCACATTACGCGGTACATTATTAATCACCATGATATCATCAAAGTTAGTTTTTGATTTGGCTGCAATTCTAGAAAATGTAGCTAATATAGTTTTACGGATAATATAATTAACAAGAAGAATAATTAACATCAATCCAATAAACAACAATGAATGACTAATTAAGTCTGCAAAATAGGAGGAAACTTTTAAGGTAAGTAAGAGTTCATTTAAATGGTTATATAGATATTCCATAATCGTCTTAATTAATTTTTCTTAGTTTATATTCAACAATAAAAGTACCAAATGGAACTATGGACGCTAATGATATTAATATGAAATACTTTTTAAACCACAAATTATCAAAACGTATTACAATTACTAATGCGATATAGACCATAAATAAAATACCATGAGGCATTCCAAGAATTTTTACAAGTGTCACATCGTCATAAAAGTATTTTAATGGAACACCAACAAAAAGCAACATGACGTACGACAAACCTTCTAAAAAGGCAATGAAGCGGAATACAGTAAGTATATTCATAACTAATTCTTATTTCTACAAAATTACTAAAGTATTATCAATAGAGCACATAGGATATTAAAATATTCTATTTTACATAATATAAATTATAGGACAAAAGTAGTAATTACAAGTTGAATTGAGAAGTTTAATTTATATCACACTTATAAATATACCAAAATTCTGATTAAACAATAATAAATGGTAAGGTTAAATATCCTTCAAGTATCTGATGAATCCAAAAATATGATGTTAGTAAATGAATCTTTATTTAATTGCGGAGACTTCAACAACTGTAACTATTTTTCCAAAAGTATTTCCCCAGCTATGGTTCATATAATTCATCACATCTGCAATTTCTTCAGCACTAAGACCCATTGGTGGCATGTATTTGTTGTATTCAACACCATTAACCTTAATTTTTCCCTTTAATCCAAATTTTAGTCCTTTAATACTTGCATCCCTGTTTGCCTCTAAATAGTCTGAATTGGCCAAAGGCGGATATATTTTATTAACTCCATTTCCATTCGGCAAATGACAACTTACACAAAAGTCTGAATAAACTGTATTTCCTCGTTTTATACTTTCCTTTAGTTCTTTGCTTTGACTTTGACTCTTTAAAGTTTTGTAAGATGTATATTGTGTATCGTATGAAGAATTAAAAAACATCATCAAAAAAATACCAATTATTAGAAACACAAAACTTAATAACTTCATCTATTTAATATTTATTTGGAACAATTTTTAAAATACCTATACTTTCTAAAGATGCATAAATATAGCCATCTGGACCTTGTCTAACGTTTCTAACCCTACCCATACCCTCGAGGAGTTTTTCGCGTTTAACCACCTTATTATTGTCTAAAACTAGTCGTTCTAAATATTCAAATTTTAAAGAACCAATTAAAAGGTTGTTTTTCCAATCTTTATATACATCAGATGTTACATATGCCATACCGCTAGGCGCTATTGAGGGGACCCAATAAAACAAAGGTTGTTCCATTCCTGGTAAATACGTATCATCTGTAAAGCTTGTTCCCGAATAATTAATACCATAACTGATCAGTGGCCACCCAAAATTCTTCCCTTTTTTTATACGGTTGATTTCATCTCCACCTCTTGGTCCATGCTCATGTACCCAAATTTCGCCTGTATCAGGATGACAAATCATTCCTTGTGGGTTTCGATGTCCGTAACTATATATAGCAGTTTTTGCGCCTGGAAACTCTAGAAAGGGATTGTTATTTGGAATACTACCATCGTCGTTGATCCTGTATATTTTTCCACAATCTCGCGTTATATCTTGTGGGTTAACATCTCTATTTCCACGGTCTCCAATAGAGAAATACAAATACCCATCATTATCAAATTCAATACGAGACCCAAAATGTTGTCCCCGTTTAGAGTTTGGTTCCGCTTTGTATAAGCGTTCTACAGAGGTTAGTTTAGTGTCAATAAGTTGTGCTCGGATTAGTGCGGTATTTCCGCCCTCCCCTTCCCCATCTGAAGAAGAATATGTGATGTATAGCCATCCATTTTCACTATAATTTGGGTGTAGTTCTATATCCATTAACCCTCCCTGTCCACGTAAATATACTTCTGGAAGTCCATCAATATTTGTTTTTACTCCATCTTTAAAATGAATTAACTTTCCTGCTTTTTCAGTGATTAACAAAGCTCCATCTGGAAGAAAAACAAATCCCCAAGGGATATCGAGCTTAGGAACGACTACTTCGGTAGTGTAGTCAATTGTTGTAGGGTCTTCAGCTATGACAATCGACTTGTGTTTTTGAGCACAGGCCACTATAGAAATAAAACTAATTATAATTAATAAGTTTGAATTTTTCATAGGATTGAATTTAAGTAACAAAGTTAATAATACTAATTTATAATATATAATTGATTGCGATTCCTGAGTAATAGTTTACAGGAACTCCAGGATAATAGTAGCGGGGTGCATTTCCGCCAAAACCTCGAGCATTAATTAAAATCTGTGAGGCATGTGACTCTCCAAAAACATTATCTATTCCTATAAAAAAATTGATTTTTAGTTGTTCTAATACTTTAGTTTTATATCCAAATTTTAAATTGGTGAGTGCATATGAATCACTATACAAATCATTACTGTCAGTCATTGGTTGACTTCCAATCTGTTGATAATTAACAGATCCATAAACGCCAAATTCTGTAGTAAAATCGATTCCAGCATTCAATAATTCTGATGGAACCCCTGTTAAATCATTTCCTGAGAAATCATTGTCACCATCAATAAATTCTTTAAATTTAAAGTGATTAAAGGTCCCATTAATGAATGTCTTCAAGTCCAATTGTTTTGTATCAACCCAGCAATAGTTTAGTCCAATTTCAAAGCCGTCATGTATTGTTTGGCCAGCATTAATTCCAATATATTGATCGTTTGCTACCCGTCTTGACACCACAAGATTCCTGATATCTAAGCGATACAAAGCAACGTTAAACTGAAGCTTATTTTGAAAGAGATTCCCTCTAGTTCCAACCTCATAATTCCAGCCTGCTTCTGGCTTTAGGTTTGTATTTATCTGTCCATTTGGTAATAAGGTTTCTGCTAAAGAAATAGGAGAAAAGCCATGACTGACCGTTGAATACAAGCTAATTTCATTGGTGGCTAAAAACGAAAAACCAATTTTTGGTGACAAAATACGTCTAAAACGATAAGCACCCGATTGATCTGGATTAGCTTCTGAAGCAATAAAGTTATCTTTTAACTTGTAAATTGTTCTGTTATAATTTAAACCGAATTCAAGTGAAGTATTTTTAGACAATTCATAATTGGTTTCTAAAAATAGATTGTAATAAGATCTGTCATCTCTAAAATCAGATAAAGAATCGCCTTTGACACTTCCCGTTCCATCTGGAAAATCTTCATATAGATTCTGAAATGTTTTTGATCGGTAGCGATCATTAAATTTTTCTCCTCCTATAGTAAAATTAAGTGGGTTTTCAAACAATTGTACCGTCCCTAGTAAACGGCTTCTAATTCCATAGGCCATGGTGTTTTCCTCTAAAACATTAAATGGTCTTGGTTCATAACCTAATCTAAAGGATCCAAATAAACTAGTTATTTGTTTTAATTTCGGATGATAATCATGACTCCAGGTAATACCTAATAATCCACGTTTTGATTCTTCAAAACCTTTGGATTTACCCCATGTATAAGCAGCATCTGTAGGGGAATTTAAAAAAGTAGATTCATTTACAGAACTAGGAATGAATGCTTTTAGATCTACATAGCTTGCTACTATCGAGAGTTCATTTTTGTAATCGATATAATGGTTGGTGGCTAGTGTAAAGGTTTGTCTGTCGTACTGGTTGTTATCCCTATAACCCTCGGAATGCGTATTACTGTACACACCTCTATAGCTATTGTTTGTGGACCCATGGTTAAAATTCAAGCTACTTTTTAACAGCCCAAAAGAGCCCATTGTAAATTGACTACGAACAGATGTTTCATGTAAAGAGGAATTTTTTGGTGTTAGGTGAATTGCGCCACCTAATCCAGCACCGTAAACACTAGACGGGACCCCTTTAACCACTTCGATCCTTGAAATAGAACCAAGCTCAAGATCTTCGATTGTAGTTTCTCCGCTGCCGTTGGTCAATGGAATGTCTTTAAAATAAGCTCTTATTTTTGAAGTTCCATAAAGTGTTCGTGAACCAATTCCTCTGATGGTTAGCCTATTGGTGTTCAAGGCCCCACTTTGCATAAAAATTCCTGGCACTCTATTTAAAACTTGAGCGATGTTAATATCATTTCCCCTATTGATTTCCTTTTGAGAAATAACTTCAATGGTTGTCATGGCTTTTTTAAGTATTTTAGGAATCTGATTGGCATTGACAATCACTTCATTTAATCCTAATGCACTTAAATTTAACTGCAACGTGAAAAATTCAGTTGATTTAATTGTTAGAGTCGTTGGATCATATCCTTTTCTATGGAAACGGTACTCCCCTTCAAAAGGGAGCATAAAACGTCCTGAATCATCAGTAATTTGAACTTGATTTGTTTCTAAGTTATAAATACGAGTCCCTTGAAGTGGGGCATTAGTTTCAGCATCTAAAACCTTTCCTGGTATCTGCGCTTGTGTAACAGTGAGAGTTAGCAAAAGAAGGCAGGACGTTAGGATTATCTTCATGAAGAACATGTATTACGAAGAGCAAAATAACAGTATTAGATATCTAATTATCATAAAAAATTTATAATTTTTTATGAGGCTAACCCTAATGAGTCGCTGAGACAGCCTCAATAACGCCCAATGCAGCGCGTTCCCCAGAAATCATGGCGGCATTTAAAGACCCATTTAATTGGGTATCACCTGCTAGAAACAATGAATTTGATAAGCGGGTTTCTGAGGGCATCATATCGTATTTTAAATTATCTAACCTTGGTAAAGCTCTAGGGATGTGATATAGTTTGATGAGCTTTGTTGTTGTGATTCCGCAATAGGATTGTAATTCTTCCTTTACAGCTTTAATAAGCACTTCATGGGAAAGACTTTGAGTGTCTATTACAGTGACTGATAACAACTCGTTAGCTGGTTTAATACGAGCGTCTAAACTGCTATTATAAAATATATTATTTACTAAAGTCCCGGGCTTTGAAATCAAACCGATCAGTTTTTTAGCAATCACTCTTACGTCTGTTTCAAAATATAAAGTCACACAAGACTTCCACGCCGTAGATTGATTTTTTAAATTAGACACCAATTCAATGGCTTCAGTCGCAATAATGGTATAATCACTTTTTAAGTAAGTTCCATCGTTAAGAGTGATTTCGGTTTCTTTTAGTGTTTCTACTTTTGTATTATATTTAAGTATTGTGGTTTTTAAATTCTCTAACAATTGCTTTGGTATGGCCTCAATTCCTGACTTTGGCAATGTAGCGTGTCCTTCACCAAACATCTTGTAAACAAATTCAAACATTCGGCTCGATGTTTCAAGTTTTGTTTCAAGAAAAATACCACTAAAAAAAGGTTTAAAAAAGTTAGTAATTATGTCTTCAGAAAACCCAAGATTTGTTAAATAAGAATGTGTCGTTTGTTCATTTTCAGCAAAAATAGTTGTTAGCGATTTTTTCTTTAAATACAGGTTTAGCTTTAAAATTCTAATTTTATCAGAGAGTGTACCTATACCAGAAAAAAGGGTTGAAAATAACAAAGAGGGGGATCTTAATGGGTCGCCTATAAGCTTTTGTCCATTGTTTAAAAAAATTGAAGCACCTGGTAAAAACTTTTGAAGCTCCAATGCTTTATAATCAAGGTATTTTTGTGCCGCTGGATAGGCCGTTAGCAACACCTGAAAGCCATGGTCTAATCGATAGCCCCCTATCAAATCTGTTTTTACGCGCCCTCCTACTCGATCAGTCGCCTCAATAATCACAGGACTAAATCCATGATTCTCTAAAACTCTGGCCGCTATTAGGCCACTTACACCAGCACCAATAATATGTATTTTTAAATCTTTTTTATTCATAAATTATATAACTAGTGTTCAGTTACCTCTCATTGACATGTGTTTGTAATAAACGTTTCTTTTCTTTTTGAACGGCGGGATGCTTTTTATGTCTCCATATTTTATCCCTCGCAGTTCGAGAGCTTTGCTGTAAGTTCACTATTGGCATTGGATAAGCATCCCCTATCAAAACACCACAAAAGGTCTGTTCCATGGCCGACATAGTCCAAGGTTCATGAATATACGCCAGTGGCACATTTGACAGTTCTGGAATCCATTTTTTTATAAAAATCCCTTCAGGATCATGCTCTTGTGAGTTTTTTACAGGATTGTACAAACGTACTGTATTTATTCCTGTGGTACCTGCTTGCATCTGAAACTGTGGATAGTGTATGCCTGGCTCGTAGTCAAGAAACTTTCGTGCAAGATGGTAGGTCCCTTCGCGCCAATCTTGGTCTAAATTGAGTGTTAAAAAAGAAACAACCATGGCGCGCATTCTAAAATTAATCCAACCTGTTGTTTCAACAGCCCGCATGCATGCGTCAATCAAAGGGTAGCCTGTGGTCCCCGTTTTCCATGCTTTTATAAACGCCTCATTTTTTTCATGTGGCAAAAGCTCATAACCGCTATTAATACATTCGGTTTCATAGCGACACTCCATTTCAAACTTTTGAATAAAATGACAATGCCAATGCAAACGGGTAAGCATGGCTGAAAACGCTTTGCTATTTCTAGTTCCATTGGGATGGGTTCCAATAAACTGAAAGGCTTGTTTAACACTCATATTACCCCATGCTAAATAAGGAGATAAGCGGCTGCAAGACTTTCTACTTTCCGCTGGTTTGGAAATATGTCTTTGATAATTAAACCCACGTTGATTGGTGAAAGACTTTAGATACCGCCAGGCATTTTTTTCTCCTGCTGGTTGGTAGTGACTGGGGTATTCTTTCAGTTGATATTCTAATTTTGAAGGCATTATAAAGGAATGTTCTAAGCACACATCTTTAGAAATTGTATACTTATTTTGAAGGACTGGAGTATGCATTTTTTTGTGCCATTGTTTGTTCCAGTCTTTCCTATTTTTTATGCCTCTTAAAATACCATCTCGTTGTGATTCTTCCCAGTTAATTTGATTGGATTTGCAAAACTGTTTTATTTTTTTATCGCGTTCCCAAGAGGCTTGCGTCCCACTTTCTTGGTAACTGAATACGGAATTAATGTCAAATTCGTCATTCAAATAATTAAACACCTCAATAGCCTCACCATAAAACACTTCTACTCGCCTATTAAATTTATTTAATACTTTATCTAAAGTACTTATTGAATGGTATACAAACTGCAAATGTCTTTGGCCTGTATCTGGGTACTCAATTCTAGAAGGTTCAAATAGGTAGATTATGAGATACGGAACCCCGGCACATTCAGCCTTAAATAAAGGCGCATGATCTTGAGAACGAAGGTCTCGTTTTAACCAAACAATATTTACTGCTTTTGAATTCAATACGAAAGTTGTTTTTTACATTTTTTCCAAAACGAAAAAAAAGATGGAAAATAACCATGAACATCAAACATCCAATCTCTAGAGTCTTCATTACCTTGATAATACCCACTTAAAGGGTGTTCTTTAAAAAATAGAGTCTCAAGTTTATATTTGCTTACAAGTGTATCAAACTCCCCCACATAAATCTGAAGGTTATCTATGTTGTCTTTAGAAAGCCGAAGGATAAAATCAATAGTATTTTGAGAGACTGGATACTGCTCAAAATGCGACGGTTCTAAGAGCAATATTCGATTGGCTGAAATATCTTTTTTCCAAAGGGGGTCTAGATTATAAAAGTTATAAATACAGCTGGGAAGATTTAGATTTATTTTTATAGCTGTTTGTTTAGGAAGCGGCGTAAATAATTTAATTTCTGGGGTGTCCTTTAAAACTTCGGGAATTGGTAATGAAGCAAACGCTTCATAAGACACATCTAAAAAGGTGTTTTTCTGGGCTGTAAAGCAGTACTTATTAATGTTGTCTTGATTTGCTACATATTTTTTATTAGCGTTAGATCCAGCAACCCATTGCCAGCTTAAGACATTACTGGCCCAATCAGCATCTAATAAATGGTAATACATCCACTGGGCAGGGGTTTTCCAGTGACTTTGAGCCATATTGCAAGCAATCGATGCCGTGTACATTCTTAAATGATTATGCATATACCCTGTTTTGTAAAGGGATTCAATAGCTTTGTCTATAGCTTCAACTGTTGTAGAAGCTTGTACGATTGCAGAGGAAATGGAATGATTAGAGACTGGCTGTTGAAGATGTTTCAAGTCGCTATTAATGGCTGTTCCTTTAGAAACCCAAACCTGTTGCCAGTAATCTCTCCAAGCTAGTTCTTGTATAAATTTTTCAATTTGTGCCGGTTTATAGCCTTTTTTTAAAACTTCAAATAGTACAAATTTAGTAGAAATCACTCCTCTAGATATATATGGTGATAGGAAGGTAACTTCACCATTTATATAGTTTCGTGTCGAACTGTATTTAACCGGGTCAATGGCACGAATCCGCTGAAGAATCTCGGCATAAGTTGTTGGAAAAAGTGTGTTGTCTTTATTAAATAGTTCCATTGTATTCAATTAAATCTAAAGAGCTGTTAATAATAATTTTAGAAGAATTAAGTCGATTGATATTGTGGTTTATATTTACAACATAAAGATAAGTTATGTTAGACTATTCATATTAATAGCGAACGTTAATAAATATATAATTTAAATTTTCAAATCAATATTTAACACAAAAAAATAATTAATTTTTATATGTTGTTAATGAATCAATTTGTAGATTGGATTAAATTTTAAATAAATACAATGAAAAAAATAATTTTACTGGCATTAGTCATTACAAATTTCACAGCTACTGCACAAGAATCAGTTTTATTACGTCTAAACTATAATAAAGGAGATAACTATATAACTAATGTTGAATTAAGTCAAAATATGGGAGGACAACAAGGAGAAATGAATATGAACATGGGAATGTATTCAACCGTTAGTAATGTTGACGACAAAGCTATTATATTAGAATCAAAAATAGAGTCTATTGTTATGACCATGAATCAAGGCGGTATGGCGATGAACTATGATTCAAATAAGACCGATGAGGAATTAGATCCGATGGGGCAAATGATGAAGTCTCAATTTGACCCAATTTTACAATCAACTATCTACAATACTTTTGATCGTTATGGAAATGTTTTAGAAGTAAGAATGGAGCCTAAACCACTTCCTGGGATGGAACAATTTACTGATAATCAAAATGCTATTAATTTTCCCGATGAAGAAGTTTCGGTAGGTTCCTCATGGACTTCCGAGGTTGACAAACAAGGAATGAAGGTTTTGACAAAATATAAAGTATCTAGAATTTATGACGGAGCTGTCTTTTTACATATTTCTGGAACAGTATCTGGACTTGCAACAGGAAATATAATTGGAACTTCGATTGTTATCATTAGCAGTGGTATTCAAGCAGCTTCAACGATTGAAATGACTATGTCAGTACAAGGAATTGAGATGAGCTTCGTCACTAGCTCAACGATGACAAAAATGTAAGTTGTAAATATTATCATAAAAGATTTTAAGACAACCCCATACCTGCATACTGGTATGGGGTTGTTTATTTAATAAATTGAAAATAAACTTATCTATTTATTAAGTTTCCACAGTGTATATTTGCACCATCAACTTAGACAACACCATTAACCAGTGATTTCTATGACTATGCCTTTCAAAAAATTACATTCTCATATTCAAGAAAAATTAGTTTTTTTCAACATTACAGAGCCTACTCCTTTCCAAACGGCTAGTATTCCTATTATAAAAAGTGGAACGAATGTGTATTGCACCGCACCAAAAGACAGTGGCAAAACAACAACTCTTGTTTTAACTACTTTACAAAAGTTAAAATGTGAAGCTTCTGGAAATGCACCTAGGGCGGTAATTCTTGTTGAAAACAAGGAGCGGGCAATGGAATTGTACGAACTTTTTTTGGCGTATACGAAATACAACTCTTTACGTGTTTATGTTGGACATGAACAGCTACATATTGATATTCAAAAATCAGAAATATTTGAAGGTACTGACATTCTTATTTCTACTCCTAAAACAATGAATAAATTATTTTTATTGAATGGAGTTAGCACTGCTCAATTAAAAATAATCAGCATTGACGATGCTGAATTTCTTTCACAACACTCATCCTATTCTGCAATTATGTCTATTTCACAAAGTATACAGAAATGCCAATACGTGATCTATTCAGAAAAATCGACTCCAATGCTTAAACGTTTTGATTCCTATTTTATGGAATACTCAAAGATTGTTTCTTTTTAAACAGCTAGTTACATGATTCCAAAACTACATTACATATCCCAAGGTAACTCTGCTAATGAACAGCATGCTAATATCCAAAAAGCCTGTGCTTCGGGAATCGAATTGGTACTGTTAGACGTTCAAAACTATTCAGATAAGAAATTATTAAAACTGGCTAAACAAGCTAGAGAAACTACCGCTCATTACCAAACGAGGTTGATTATAGCCAACCATTACAAAATTGCAAAAGAAATCAAGGCTGACGGTGTACATTTAGTCAACTTAGGGGTCTGCCCTAGCCATGTAATGAAAGAATTATATTCTTGGCAAATTATTGGCGCTACAGCAAATAACCTTAAGAGTTGTGAAACCTTTATAAGTAAGGAAGTTGATTATATATACCTATCCCTTTTTGAGTGTCCAAATCTTGAAACTTCAATAGAAAAAGTTTTAAACCTAAATGGTTATAAAGCAATCTTAGAGACTTTGAATACCAAAACACCTATCCTTGCATCAGGGAGTATAAATATAATGACTGTAACTAACATTTTAGAAACAGGTATTTCTGGAGTTGCAGTTTCTGATGAAATTACACAAGACCCAAACACTATAAAAGCTTACAATAAAATACTTAATGCTTCATCAACTGTAGAAAAGCGTTATACTTTTAAATAAATGTTATTTTTATTAATTATAAGTCATAAAAAAAGCTCATCAAAAAGATGAGCTTTCATAAAACTTTAAAGTATATTTATTAGATAACCTTTACGTTTACTGCATTTAATCCTTTGTTACCTTCTTGAAGATCGAATTCAACTACATCGCCTTCGCGAATTTCGTCTACTAATCCAGAAATGTGTACAAAGTGATCTTTTTCAACTCCTTCTTCAGTGATAAATCCAAATCCTTTTGATTCATTGAAAAATTTTACTGTTCCTTTACCCATAATATTGTAATTTAATTTAAATATAATTTATGCAAATTTGCGACCATTTTTTCAATACACAATAGATTAATCGAGTTATTTTTGATTTACAGATTAAAATGTTCAATGAATAACTATAAACTCTCATAAATATTAACGTTTATTGAAAATATTACCTCGTAAATTCGATTTAATCTAACTCCATATATTTTTTTACCCCAAATAATTACATTTTTATATCTAACATTAAACTATAAACTCCATAAATAGTCTATATTTTATACACTAATTTGTTTGCTAATTTGATACCCAAAAAGAGAAAACTTTTTTTATTCATATTACCTTTTTTAGGGTTAACTTTAGTATTGGTCAGTTACACTACTCCAATAGTTAAATTAAAAATAACCCCCCTTTTTAATAACCAATCAATAACAAAAAACACTTGGTATGTTTCTTCCCAAAAAGACTCAATTCAGTTCACTAAACTTAAATTTTATCTTACAGACTTTCAAGTGAAATCTATTAAAGGTGAAATTAACACTATTGATCACAGTAATTATTTAATAGATATTTTTAAGCCTGAAACCCTAGAAATTCTGCTCAACACAGTCTCTTTTAATAACGGTGATAAACTATCATTTAATTTGGGTGTAAGTAGTGACATAAATACAACTGGGGCACATTCTGGAGCTTTAGACCCATCAAATGGTATGTTCTGGTCTTGGCAAAGCGGCTATATTAATTTTAAAATTGAGGGGATAAGTCCTAGTAGTAAAACTCGACAAAATAAATTTCAATTTCATATTGGAGGTTATCAATCTCCATATAACACAATAAGAAGATTTGATTTCGTTTTGAACAAACATACCACTGAGCTAAACTTAAAACTTGAAAAGTTTTTTGAGGGGGCTAAATTAGCAGTAGACAACCAAGTTATGATTCCTGGCGAAAAAGCAAGTAAACTTGCTACAGTATTCTTTAATACACTGTCAATAAATTGAGTAAAACGATCAAATACAGTTTATGTTCCTTAATCATCTTAGTGTGTAGCGGCTTTGTAGTGCTTAAAAACAAGACCCTAATATTTAACTATCCAGACTACTGGCCAAAACCACACTATGACTTTTCTAAACTGACCATGTCAGAAAATGAGTTTCAATTAGGGCGTCAACTTTTTTACGACCCAATAATGTCTAGAGACCAAACTGTTTCTTGCGCCTCTTGCCATTTACAAGCCACGGGGTTTACTCATGTAGATCATGATTTAAGTCATGGTATTGAAGGACGAATAGGCAATCGAAACTCCATGGCTTTAATGAATTTAGCATGGAACTCTTCTTTTATGTGGGATGGTGGCATTAATCATATTGAATTACAAGCCCTTGCTCCAATTTCTAGTGAAAATGAAATGGGTTCTTCTTTAAATGAAGTAGTTGATAAACTGAATGCATCAATAAAATATAAGGGTCTTTACTATAATTCCTACCAAGATAGCTTAGTCACTGGACAAAAAACATTATTAGCCTTGACTCAATTTATAGTGATGTTAAACTCATACAACTCAAAATATGATAAGTACATTATAAATGAAGACAAAGGCTTGTTTACACAACAAGAAAAAAATGGCTTAAACATTTTTAGGAACCACTGTACCTCATGTCATACAGAACCATTGTTTACAAACAATGAGTTCCATAATAATGGACTCACACTAGATCCTTATTTGAAAGATTATGGGCGAATGCGGATTACAAATAAGCCTGAAGATTCTTTAAAATTCAAAGTTCCAACTCTTCGAAACATTCAATTTACGCCTCCATACATGCACGACGGACGGTTTGAAAACTTAAAAGCCGTAATTACACATTACAATTCAGGAATTACCCATAGCAGTACCCTATCAGAAAGCTTAAACAATAATTTACAATTAACTCACAAAGAAGAAGTAGATTTATTGGTCTTTCTCAGAACGCTATCCGATACAGAATTTTTATTTAACAACCGATTTTCATATCCTCATATTAACTAAACAATACTTTAATGAAAAAGCAATTATTTACATTGATTACATTTTTATTCATAACTGGGATCGCGATAGCACAATCCAATCCCATTATTACTGAGTGGATTCAAAATCACAGTGGAATTACAGGCCGACACTATGTACAAGGCAACTCCACTCCTATCATTGATAATGTCTTGGCCAATGTCCAAAGTGTAGATTATTCTACAAACTGGGTATATGTAACCGCTACTGGAATACCATCTTATATCACGGGTCCATTTTTAGATAATAATCCTTCATTAGCTGAAAACCAAAATGCCATATATAAATTACCACTCAACCCAACACAAAACCCAGGAAGCACCACAGCTACATTTGGCGGAAACATTGGCGTTTTTATTAATGGAGTTTCTTTATTTGATTACAGGGATGGTGTCGCATGGAATAATGGTACAAACGCTCTTTGTGGCGGACCAGGAAATCCTCCTTGCCCAGGTGGTCCACAAGCAACCCAAAACTGGAACAGGGATGCTATTCCAGCAGAAATGAATGGTTTCGATTGCGTCAAAGCCCATCCGGCTATGGGGAATTACCATCACCATCAAAATCCAAGTGCCTTTGACTTAGACCTATTAGTTGTTTCTGATATATGTACTACCTATCCTGCGGATGGATTGTATGTGATTGATACCAACACTCATTCTCCATTAATTGGTTTTGCATACGATGGCTTTCCAATTTATGGGGCATATGCCTATGCAAACACAGACGGCTCTGGCGGGATAACACGAATGAAATCTGGATATTCATTGAGAACGATTACTACAAGAGCAAATGGTCCATATGTAGGACAAATATTCACCATCACAAACGGCCCAAATAGTGGAAACCAAGAAGTAATGGATTTAGGCTATTTTAGAGAAGATTATGAATTTATATCGAACTCAAGTTCTGATTATTTAGATTCACACAACGGCCGTTTTGCGGTTACTCCAGAATATCCATCAGGAACCTATGCATATTATACCACTGTAGATGAAAATCATAATTCAGCATATCCCTACGCTGTAGGGCCAACATTTTATGGAAATGTTGTAGGGTCTAGTGTGAATGCCATTAACGAGACTACAACTAATTACGATTCTTCGTTAGCGATTAATACGTTCGATTCGACTTCATTAGACCTAGTTATTTACCCAAACCCAAGTCAAGACTTTATTGCTATACAGTCTAATTTACTTGACAACAACCTTAAACTTGAACTTATTAACGAAATTGGGCAGGTTGTTTTAGAGAGTAGGATTTTACAAGGCAGCACCTTAAGCGTAATCGAAACCCACACGCTTTATAATGGAATATATTTCCTAAAAGCATCAAATAATAATCAAACAAAGACTTACAAGTTGATCATTAGTAAATAGTCTAACTGAAAAAAACTGCAATATGAAAAATAATCGTGTTTTTTTATACTATTTATTAGTTATTATTTTATTCTAATGAAATACTTTCAATCTCTAGACGAAAGTTTTCCTTGATTTTATTTCCAATTAAAAAAGCAATTTCTTCAATTTTGTCTGAATTAAAGTTTGGAATATCTAATGTGTAGCCTCTAAAGCTAGGTACAAAGTCTTTAAGTGGAATACTAATTTCTTGTACTTCACCTGATGTTGTAAATGAATAAATGTAGGAATGGCGTTGGTAATCTGACCCTTTGATTCTAAACTGATAAGATTTTCCATCTCCTTTCAACTTTAATTTAACAGATGAAAATCCAGCGGTCTTTAGACCATCAAAGTTATATCTAAGTGATGAGAAACCTCCATTGTTTTCAGTGGTTACATACCCTTCAAAAACCCCTAAACCTTCCGAATTAACTTCAAAATTTCCTTGTGATCTTCCACCCATGACACGATCATCTACAACTCTCCAGCCGTTGGTAGATACCCCAGATTCAAATTTAAAAATAAGTGAAGGTGATTGAAACGTAGTCATGACTAAAAATAAAATAAGTGCGTAATTCATATAAATTTAATGTTTTTTGATTTCTTCAAGTACTTCATCAAAATTAGTTCTTAAATAAGCCCGAAGTTTTTTCTTATAATCTTCTTTTAGCCAAGTTAAAAAATTATGAGTACTCTTGCTAATACATTTCGAATAACGGTGAATTCTGAAATCTATATCGTCGGCAAGTAGTTTGACAAGCCCTAACGCATCATAAACATCTTCACTATTTTCAATACATATTAAAGCATGTTGTTCTATTGAACGCATTAATACAACTTTTGAAGACTCTCCATTTCTTATGGATCTAATATATGTTTTGTTTATATCAAAATAAACATCTTTGGAGTTTTTAAAAGAAGATCTAATATCATCAGGCATTTGATAAATAAAATTACTTTCAAGATCTTCATCACTTAGGACACCATCTAAATAATAGTTAGGGTATTTAAAAATACGTTGCCAATCTAAATTTGTACTTCCCCAAGGACCAAAACGATGAAAATTATTTCCTAAATCTATAACATCAAATGAATTTTTGTTTTTTAAAATACGAGATCCTCTTCCTATCATTTGATAATATAACGTTAAGGATTTAGTTGCTCGATTTAATATAATAGATTCTACTGTTGGCTCATCAAATCCTGTTGTTAATATACTCACAGAAGTTAAGATAGCATTAGGAGTTTTTTTGAACCACTCTAAAATCAGCGTACGCTCTTTTTTAGAGGCTGTATTATCTAAGTGAGCAACTTGGTATCCAGCAGATCTAAATAAATCATAAACAAACAGTGAGGTGTTTATTCCATTATTAAAAATAAGAGTTTTCTTACCGTCACAGCGTTCTTTGTAAGCCTCCATTAATTTGGAAAGCATTTCATTATTTGTATATAAATCTTCAGAAGACTTAACTGTATAGTCTCCATTAGCACCTACAACCAGTGAAGTTAATCCCACATTATAAGAATACATATTTGCTTGAGCTAAAAACTCATTTTCTATCAAGGACTCTATACTCTCCCCTACAATTAATTCATTATAGTTGTCAGTCATTGGAAGTTCTATATTAGAACTTAAAGGAGTTGCTGTTACACCTAAAATAAAAGATTTCTCAAAAAACTTGAATAGTTTTGTAAATGAATTGTAATGAGCTTCATCAATTATAACAAGCCCAATATCAGAAATATCTAACTTATCATCTTTTAATCTATTATTAAGGGTTTCTACCATAGCAACGAAACACTCAAATTCAGACTGATTGTCTAAATTTGCTTTACTGTCTATTACTTTATTCTGAACACCAAATTCTGTTAGCACTGAAGATGTTTGTTTGCACAACTCTATCCTGTGAGTCATGACTAATACTTTTTTTTTATGTGTACTTAAATATTGACTTACGATCTCAGAAAATATAACTGTTTTTCCGCCACCAGTAGGTAACTGGTACAAAAGGTGATAATCATCTTGTGCAGTTTCAAAACATTGAAATATTTTTTGAATTGCACCTTTTTGATAGCTATAGAGCTCTTTTCCTGTTTTACGTTCTTCTTGTTCTGTAATAGAAAGCATAGTAAATTATAGATGATTTTTGCAAAAATACGTCCTTTATTGAGTTTTTGAAGAATTAAAATGATTTTTTTTTAAAATATTTAAATTTATGTCAAACTAGTTTATCTAAATATTTATGTGTTTTTTTGGATCCTTCGTACATTTCGAATTTTACTAATTTTGATTCCAATTTGGCATTATATAATTTTATCTTTCTGGATGGTCTCAAACCTATGTGTTTTAAAGCGTCAATATTAGATGAAATCAACCATGCAATGGTTCCTGGGTACTTGTGTTTTAGAGTGCTTCCAATAGTACTGTAAAAACTCTCCATCTCAATATCTAAACGTTCCCCGTAAGGAGGATTAAAAACCATATGGAGGTGATTAGCGCCACCTTTTTGTGTTTTGAAAAAATCTTCATGTTTAATGTATATAAAATCATCTAGCTTAGCATTTTCAATATTTTGAATAGCTTTTTTAACTGCGCTAGGAGATTTATCAAACCCCATTATTTTATGGTGAAAATCGCGTGTTTTTGACAATAAGGATTCTTCGATTTTCTCAAACAAATCAACATCCCAGTCTTCCCATCTTTCAAATCCAAATTGATTACGCATTAAATTCGGTGGAATATTACAAGCAATCATTGCCGCTTCAACCAGAATAGTTCCTGACCCACACATTGGGTCCATGAAATCACTTTGTCCATCCCAACCAGAAAGCATCACAAGACCAGCTGCTAAAACTTCGTTTATGGGTGCTATGTTAGTTGCTATCTTATATCCTCTTTTGTGAAGAGATTCTCCAGAACTATCTAAAGAAACAGTACAAAAGTGTCTATCAATATGAATGTCAATTTTTAAATCGGGGAATCTTAAATCTACATTGGGACGCTCTCCAGTGTTATCTCTAAAACGATCAACAATGGCATCTTTAGTTTTAAGAGCAACGTATTGAGAATGTGTAAAGTTGTCTCCATTTAATGTAGCTCCAACAGCTAAGGATCCATTTGATTTCAAATAGTTTTCCCAAGGGAGAGAATATACTTTGTTATAAAGCTCTGTTTCATTTGTTACTTTAAAATTTGCAATTGGCTTAAGAATTTTAATAGCCGTGCGTAATCCTAAATTAGACTTGTACATAAATCCCTTATCTCCTAAAAAGCTAACATGTCTAACACCTATTTTAACTGCTTGAGCTCCTAGTGTTGTTAATTCCTTGGCTAAAAGTTCCTCAAAACCATACAAGGTTTTAGCAACCATTTTAAAATTATTCTCCATTAAAAACATTTATTAACTACCAAAAATACAGTATTTTTGACCGAGTAAGAATTATTTATGACAAAAGAACATCAAAAGTGGTTTCAATCTTGGTTTAACACCACCTATTACCACATTCTTTACAAAAATAGAGACAACAAAGAAGCTGAGCTTTTTATTTCAAATTTAATTTATTATTTAAATCTAATTCCTGAAAAAGATTCTATCTTGGATTTAGCTTGTGGTCAAGGAAGACACTCTAAATACCTGAACAGTCTTGGATATAATGTAACTGGTATTGATCTATCCGAAAAGAGTATAAATAAAGCTAATAACTATGCATCAAATTCATTAAACTTTGAAGTTCATGACATGAGAGATGTCTATAATAACAAATATGAAGTTGTGTTAAATCTATTTACTAGTTTTGGATATTTTGACGACGAAAATGATAATATTAAAGTCATAGAAACAATAAAAGCAAGCTTAAAGCCTAAAGGAATTGGAGTAATAGATTTTATGAATAGCCCCAAGGTTATTGAAAACTTAATACCTAAAAACACTTATATAGGAGACGAAATCACATTTAACTTAAATCGTAATTGTTCGAATGGATTCATTAATAAACATATAGAAGTTATTGATAAAAACAAGATATTTAAATACAAGGAAAGAGTACGAGCATACACGTTTGAAGAATTTAGATTAATGCTATCAAATGCTGGCTTAGATTTAATTGATTGTTTTGGAAGTTATAATTTGGAGCCTTTCAAAGAGAAAAAATCAGATCGTTTAATTTTAATTTTTGTAAATAATGATTAGCTTTCTTGCTCCTGTTTTTGCTGTTATTTTTGGAGTATTAATTGTTTTACTACATCGGAAATCTAAACCTTTAAACCTTAAATTATTTTTAGCCTTTAGTGGTGCTTTTTTACTGTCTTCAACCATGTTTGAATTACTTCCAGAAGTATATTCACATTTAGAACCAAAACGAATTGGAATCTTTATTATGGGTGGTATTTTATTGCAAATAATATTGGAATTTTATTCCAAAGGAGCTGAACACGGACATCTACATATCAACGAACCTAAGAGCTTGTTTCCTTGGCTTTTATTTATGAGCTTAGGCATTCATGCATTTTTTGAAGGATTTCCGTTAAGGGAGCATAAAAATCTTATAATAGGTGTTGTCATTCATAAGATACCAATAGCAATTCTTATTGCAACATATCTTTTAAAATCAAAACTAGCTAAGTCCAAGGTTATTATTTTTATATTGATATTCACTCTAATGACTCCGTTAGGATCTTTAATTGGTGGTTTTCTAAATATCCCCTCAAATATTATTCAAAGCGTAAACGCGGTTGTGATAGGGATGTTTTTTCATATTTCTACAATAATTTTGTTTGAAAGCAGCGAAGGTCATAACTTCAATATGAACAAAATATTAATTATAGTAAGTGCTATCGTTTTGGCTTATTTTATCTAAAAACTATTAAAAAAATAAGAATTAGATTAAATAAAAATGAACTAATTTTTAATTAAGAGATCATTGTACATCCATTTCTTTGATAAACTATACAAATCATAAGTTTGAAACGGTTCTTGGTACTCAAGTCGGCCATTTTGAAATTGACGTTGTAAAATATCTTCAATTAAATAATCTTCTTCGGAAACGTAAGGGTCAAAAGGAGTTTTTAGGGACATCTTATATAATTTTGCAGTATTGTTGTACCAATATGCACTCCAACCACTTCTTAGTGATTTAATTAAATTAAAAGCTGAGACTCCGGTTTGTCTATGTATTAATTTAATTAAAATTTGAGCTTCTGTAATTGTATTTTTTTTTAATTGATCAGTAAATTCTTCTTTAACAAATTTTTGTACTAAACGCGCATATTTTTTTTTCTCACTTTTTGACTTTAACAGATTCATTCTTTGATTTAAGATTTCTAAACGTTCAGATGCTAACTTAGCAAAAGGATAAACTTTGATTGTCTTTCTTTGTAAAATTAAATACCTACGCCTAGAATCTGAGGTTGAAAATTTTAACTTAGGAAGAATAAATATTTCATTCAAACTAATTGAATTGTTCAAAATTGTGTCTCCAACTACAATTATGTATTGATCATTATTTGAATCTTTTTTATTATCAAAATTTTGACCAAATATTATAAAGGGGAAATAAAAAATAAGATAAATAATTGGTTTCATAAATTATTATGGTATTTCGAATTCAAAATTACGAATTATGCGTTAATCTGTATGATATTATCATTCATAATTGTTATTTTTATCGAAATATTTATTCAAAATGGCTAAGAAAACTATACTAAATAAAAAAGCAATTTCATTTTTAGAAGAATATCTAAATAATGCATCTCCAACTGGTTACGAATGGAAGGGTCAGAAACTATGGATGGATTATTTAAAACCTTATGTTGACACTTTTATTACCGATACTTATGGAACTGCTGTAGGGGTCATTAATCCCGAGGCTCCATTCAAAGTGGTTATTGAAGGACACGCTGATGAAATTTCATGGTATGTTAATTATATTTCTGATGATGGACTTATTTATGTTATAAGAAACGGAGGGAGTGATCACCAAATTGCTCCTAGTAAAATTGTAAATATTCATACAAAAAAAGGCATTGTTAAAGGTGTTTTTGGATGGCCAGCAATTCATACGCGTACTTTATCAAAAGAACAAACTCCAAAACCGGATAATATCTTTATTGATGTCGGGTGCAAGACAAAGGAAGATGTAGAAAACCTTGGTGTTCATATAGGCTGTGTAATCACTTACCCAGATGCATTTCATATACTTAATAAAAAACATTTTGTATGCCGAGCCTTAGATAATAGAATGGGAGGTTTTATGATAGCTCAAGTTGCGCGTTTGTTACACGAAAATAAAAAAACACTCCCATTTGGGTTATATATTACAAACTCTGTTCAGGAAGAAATTGGACTTCGTGGAGCTGAAATGATATCCCACACAATACAGCCTGACGTTGCTATCATTACTGATGTCACTCATGACACAACAACTCCAATGATCAATAAAAAAGTACAAGGACATTGTGAATTGGGTAAAGGTCCAGTTATTGCTTATGCTCCTGCAGTACAGCAAAAATTAAGAGATTTAATTACCGAGACTGCAGAAGAAAACAAAATCCCATTTCAACGTGCTGCTCTTTCGAGAGCTACTGGGACTGATACTGATGCATTTGCATATAGTAACGGAGGGGTAGCATCAGCATTAATATCATTACCTCTTCGTTACATGCACACTACAGTTGAAATGGTACATCGTGACGACGTAGAGGATGTTATTAAAATGATTTACGAAACTTTATTAAAAATAGAAAACGGTGAAACCTTTTCTTATTTTGATTAATTAGTGGACGAATATCTAGATATTTGGAATGATGTCGGGCAACCCACAGGAAAAAAATGCTTGAAGGATGAAGCTCACCAAATGGGTTGGTTTCATCCAACAGTGCATATTTGGTTTTATACTAACACCCCTAGCCTACTACTTCAAAAACGCGATTTATCTAAACAAACCTTCCCTGGCTTTTGGGATGTTTCTGTTGCCGGACATGTGAGTGCTGGAGAAACCATCTTAGAAGGTGCTTTGAGAGAAGTAAAAGAAGAAATTGGATTGGATATAAAACAAAAAGATTTAAAGCTTATTGACGTTCGAAAAAACACCAATCGTTTTGATAATGGAATTATAGACTGTGAATTCCAGCATGTATTTTTAGCAAAACTAGAAACTTCCGTTTCCAACCTTAAAATTCAAGAAGCTGAAGTGTATGCTGTACGACTTTTTTCTTTTAAAGAACTTCAAAAATGCAGACTTAAAACCCACCCTAAATACACCATTGTTCCAGCCGATATGCATTATTATCAGTTTGTCATGGATTCCGTACTGAAAGTACTTTAATTTGCACTAATTTTGAAAAATGCAAAATCAACCCGTCCTTAAAATCGAGTTCATAGCCATCATGGCCCTGTTAATGTCTTTAGTGGCCTTGTCTATAGACGGTATCCTCCCTGCATTAGCAGTTATAGGAATCGATTTGGGAGTGACAAATACCAAAGACCATCAGTTATTGATTACCATGATTTTTCTTGGTTTAGGCCTTGGACAATTAATTTTTGGCCCCTTATCGGATAGTTATGGTCGAAAACCCATTATTTATATAGGCTTTTTAGTCTTTGCCATTGCCAGTATCATTTGTGTGAATACCGATAGTTATGAAGTACTAATTGCAGGACGCATATTACAAGGGATCGGTCTGGCCTCGCCACGGACCTTAAGTATTGCCATGGTTCGCGATACCTACGAAGGCAATTATATGGCTAGAGTAATGTCGTTTATTGTCATGATTTTTATCCTAATTCCAATCATAGCACCCACCCTAGGTCAGTTTCTAATGCTCACATACAACTGGCAGGCTATTTTTAACGTTCAATTGATACTCGGTGCCTTGGTTATGTTTTGGTTTTGGAAACGTCAGCCGGAAACCTTAGATCTTTCTAAAAGAATCCCCTTCAAAACTGCAGCATTAGTTTCAGGTTTTAAAGTGTTTTTTAAATTTAAACAAGCCGTCGCTTTTACCCTAATAAGCGGGTTTATAACTGGTTCTTTTATGGTTTATCTAAGTTCTACACAACATATCTTTGAAGTTCAATATGGATTGGGAGAAGATTTCCCTTTAATTTTTGCCAGTTTAGCCATTGGGGTTGGGTTTGCTACCTATTTAAACGGCGTCTTTGTGTTAAAAGTTGGCATGAAACGCATTGCCTTGATTTCCTTGATAGCTTATAGCTTGAGTTCTTTGGTTTATGTTTTGTTATTTATTAATAAAGTAAATCCCAACTTGTGGATATTGCTTTTCTTTTTCGGCATTCAATTTACAGCCATTGGATTTTTATTTGGCAACCTTAGAGCCCTAGCCATGCAGCCTATTGGGCATATTGCCGGCGTTGGCGCTGCCATTAATGGATTTATTTCTACCGTTATGGGCGTGTTCATAGCGACCCTTATTGGGGCCTTTATTGAGACTACGGTTTGGCCGCTATTTCTGGGCTTTACATGTTGTGGATTTGCTTCTATAGTCATTTTCCTTTTCAACAAACCACTGCAACGCACTATTTAAAACGCTCCAGAATCGACGTCTTTAATAAATTGAACTAAGCCTTGAAAATATATTTTTTGATCATCAAATTGAGATAAATGACTGCCGTTAGGACACAATAAAAAACGCCCGTTTTGAACTTCCTCAGATATAAACTTCATTTGCTCGGGATCCATAGTGTCATGTTTAGCTCCTATACTTAACGTTGGAACTGTTATTTTATGTAATTCTGCTTTCACATCCCAATACTTGAGAGTAGCATTGCCTTTAATCCCAAATTCACTAGGGCCTTGCATGGTCACATATACATCGTGATTGATGTGCTTAAAACTTCTATTTAAAGGTTCTGGCCAAGCCTCTACTGGCAATCTAATGATGTGCTTTGTATAGTAGTTATTAACCACCAACTCCATATAGCGCTCGTTTGTATAATCTTCTTTTGCTTCGTACACCATGATTTCTTTTAATACTTCTGGGTCTAACTTAGGTGCTAATACTTGATCGGAGTATTTTTGATAGTCAGGAATTGAAGGTACCATATTAGAAATAATCAATCCTTTTAAGTTTTGTTGATATTTAAGAGCATACTGCATTCCTAAAATACCTCCCCAGGACTGTCCGTATAAATAAAAATTATCGCTAGTCAACCCTAATGCAATTCGCACTTGCTCTACTTCTTCAACGAAACGATCTAAATCCCACAACGACAAGTCTTTAGGCTGATCACTATAGTAAGATCCCAATTGATCGTAGTAGTAATACTCAATCCCCTCACTTGGAAAATAGCCATCGAAACTTTCATAAATCTCATGAGTCATTCCGGGACCACCATGCAATAACAAAACTTTAATTTTTGGATTATTTCCAACACGTTTAGTCCAAACATTAAACTTTCCTATAGGAGTAGAAATTGGAATCATTTTAATACCTCCTAGGTACTGATCGTCATTTTGTGAGCTGTCCAAGTAGTCAAGATTAGACGGGTTAATAGAGTTGTTAATTTCTGTTTTACAGCTGGTTAGAACTAATACAACTATAAAAATATAAAACGAATTGATTTTCATGGGAATAATTTTATTATAAATATACAGTATTATTGAGAGTTTTCCATAATCATTTCTACCACTTCAGGATTTAATAACGTGCTTATATCCCCTAAGTTTGAGGTATCTTTACTGGCAATTTTACGCAGAATTCGACGCATAATTTTTCCTGAACGTGTTTTTGGAAGACCCGTTGTAAACTGTATTTTATTAAGTTTGGCAATAGGACCAATTTGTTTAGAAATGAGCTGATTGATTTCAGCTTTTAGTGCCTCACTAGAATTATTAGCATTTTTTAGAGTTACATAACCATACAAAGCACTGCCTTTAATATGATGAGGATACCCAACAATTGCCGATTCGGCTACGGCTGGATGCTCGTTGATGGCATCTTCTATTGGAGCGGTTCCTAAATTATGACCAGAAACAATAATAACGTCATCAACGCGGCCTGTGATGCGGTAATGGCCATTTTCATCTCTTAGAGCACCATCTCCTGTAAAATACATATTATCATAGGCTGAAAAATACGTTTCTTTATAACGCTGGTGGTTTCCCCAAATAGTACGGGCCATTGACGGCCAAGGAAACTTAATACACAAACGACCTTCCACAGAATTGCCTTTAAGTTCTATTCCATTTTCGTCCATAACCGCTGGAATAACTCCTACAAATGGTAAGGTTGCAAACGTAGGCTTGCCTTCAAAACTATTAGGGATTGGAGAAATCATAATACCCCCAGTTTCTGTTTGCCACCAAGTGTCTACAATAGGACATTTTCGCTTTCCAATATGGTCATTGTACCAATGCCAGGCTTCTTCATTAATGGGTTCCCCAACGGTTCCTATAATTTTTAATGATGAAATATCATAAGGTTCAAGAAACTTTAATCCTTCCTTGGCCAATGCTCTAATAGCGGTTGGAGCGGTATAAAACTGTGTCACTTTATGTTTTTCAACAATAGACCAAAAGCGGCCATAATCTGGATAACTAGGAACCCCTTCAAACATCACGGTTGTCGCCCCGTTTAAAAGCGGTCCGTACACAATATAACTGTGACCTGTGATCCAACCAATGTCCGCCGTACACCAATAGACGTCGTCCGGCTCATACTGAAATATATTTTTAAAACTGTAGGCAGCATATACCATATAGCCCGCAGTGGTATGAACCATACCTTTTGGCTGGCCAGTAGACCCTGAAGTATATAATATAAATAAGGGATCTTCTGCATCCATAACTTCAGCATCACAGAGTTCAGACGCATCCTCTAGTAAGGGTTGCAACCAAAAATCACGATCCTGAACCATTAGAATTTCTGAGTGAAGTCGTTTGACAACTAGTACCGATTCTATTCCATTACACTCTAAAAGAGCTTCGTCGGCGATAGATTTCAAATCAATTATTTTTGAGCCTCTATAACCACCATCGCTAGTGATTAACATTTTGCAGTCACAATCATTGATCCGAGATGCCAAAGCGGTGGCTGAAAAGCCCGCAAATACCACCGAATGAATCGCTCCAATACGAGCACATGCCAATACAGAAATAGCCAGTTCGGGGATCATCGGTAAATAAATACAAACCCGGTCTCCTTTTTGAATCCCTTTAGATTTTAAGATATTTGCAAACTTATTAACGCGTTTGTGTAGTTCCTTATAAGAAATGGCTTCAGAAGCTGCATTAGGATCGTTGGGTTCAAATAAAATAGCGGTTTTATCTCCATTACCATCAAGATGTCGGTCTATACAATTTTCTGTAATATTGAGTTGTGCACCTTCAAACCAGCTTACTTTTGGAGTTGAAAAATCCCAATCTAAAACACGATTCCAAGGCCGTTTCCATGAAAAATTATCTTTAGCAATCGTGCCCCAAAAGGTTTCAGGGTCTTCAATTGATGTTTTATAATTTTGAGTATATGAATGCTTATCTTTAATATGGTATGTCCCCATCGGTAAAATTTTTGTGTAGATTTAATAAAAGTGGCCCATTTATAATAAATATACGACTTAGTGATTAATATGTGCTAACTTTGTCGACAAACAACCAATTTTGGAAATTAAACGGCTTTATTTTATTGATGCCATTAGGGCTTTCGCAATTTTAATGATGCTGCAGGGTCACTTTATTGATACACTTTTAGCAATTGAATATCGAGATCCAGACAATATCGCTTATAGTACTTGGCTTTATTTTAGAGGTATTACAGCGCCTGTGTTTTTTACAATTTCGGGCTTAATTTTCACTTATTTACTTATTAAGGCTAAAGAAAAAGGAACACTCTCCATACGAATCAGAAAAGGATTGGTGCGCGGGCTTATGTTAATAGGGATAGGGTATGCGCTACGGATTCCTATTTTTAGATGGCTAACAGGAAAATTTGGAACTTATTTTATGGTTATTGACGTTTTGCAATGCATTGGTCTTTCCTTGATACTTATTGTTAGTATCTATTTATTGGCGCGAAAGAAAACTTTGATATTTTCAGTTGTTATGTTATGTTTAGGGACCTTAATATTTTTATGCGAACCTCTTTTCAGAACTTATTCTGCTGAAAGAATTCCTTTGTTTTTCGCAAATTATTTAACTAAAGTAAATGGATCTGTCTTTACGATCCTTCCGTGGTTTGGATATATGGCTTATGGGGCTTTTATTGCGACCCTATTTTACGGCTACCTAACACGACCTAAATTTAAAACGGGGCTTATAACAGGATTTTTTGTTACAGGTCTTATCTTAGTTTATGGGTCGACTCCAGTCTTTTTAGAACTGGCCAAGCTAATCAACTGGACCTTGCTTACTGAAGTAGCTAATTTCAATTATTTATTTATTCGGCTTGGAAATGTCTTGGTTATATTTGGTTTGTTTTATGCTTTTGAAGACTATTTAAAACAACCGGTTGTACTTATAATTGGACAAAAGACCTTATCTATTTATGTAATACACTTTATATTACTTTACGGAAGTTTTACAGGACTGGGACTTAATCAAATCCTTGGTAAAGTTCTCACCCCTTTTGAAGTTGTTTTTGGCGCTATTTGTTTTCTTGTAACTGTAAGTCTTATTTCAATTTATATCATTAAAGCTAATACTCACATTTATAAATACATTATAGATAAACTACACTATTTAAAGTCCCTTACAAAGTCTTTAAATAATTAAGCACATTTGTTTCTATCCGTTCTTGGATATTAGAGATGTCCGCTTTTACAAAAGATTCCCCAGTAATATTTTCATATAGTTCTACATAACGATCGCTTACAGTTTTTATATATTCATCAGACATGTATGGAATAGATTGCCCTTCTAGTCCTTGAAAATCATTACTAATAAGCCATTGTCGAACAAATTCTTTAGAGAGTTGTTTCTGTGGCTCATTTGCTGCTTGACGCGATTCATAATCATCAGCATAAAAATATCGAGAGGAATCAGGCGTGTGGATTTCGTCAATTAAAACAATTTTACCTTGTTTTGTTTTTCCAAATTCATATTTAGTATCCACTAGAATCAAACCTCTAGAAGCAGCAATTTCAGAGCCTCTTTGGAAAAGTTTTCGTGTATAATCTTCTAAAACTACATAATCAGCTTCAGAAACAATACCTCTTTTAATGATGTCTTCTCTTGAAATATCTTCATCATGGTCACCCATTTCAGCTTTTGTAGCTGGAGTGATAACGGGGGTTGGGAATAAGTCGTTTTCTTTCATTCCTTCTGGCATGTTGATACCACAAATAAGGCGCTTGCCTGCTTTATATTCACGTGCTGCATGGCCTGACATATAGCCTCTTATAACCATTTCGACTTTAAAAGGTTTACACAAATACCCCACAGCCACATTAGGATCAGGACTAGCTACTAACCAGTTAGGTACTAGGTCAGCTGTTGATTCCATCATTTTAGTAGCAATTTGATTTAGAATTTGCCCTTTAAATGGAATTCCTCTAGGCATAACAACATCAAAGGCAGATAATCTATCTGTTGCCACCATAACTAAGAGGTCATCTTTTAAAGTATATACTTCTCTAACCTTTCCTTTATATAGGCTTAATTGGGATGGGAAATGAAAATTCGTATCTATAATTGAATGACTCATAATTTAGTTTTAATCTCTATTTTCAATATGTTTGTAAGCTTCAATAACTTTTTTTACCAGTTTATGACGAATTACATCTTTGTCATCAAGAAAAATCATACCAACGCCTTCAATATCTTTTAGTATCAGAAGTGCTTCTTTAAGACCAGAAATTGTTCGACGTGGAAGATCAATTTGCCCGGGATCTCCAGTTAAAAGAAATTTTGCGTCTTTTCCCATCCGAGTCAAAAACATTTTCATTTGGGCGTGTGTGGTATTCTGTCCTTCATCCAAAATAACAAATGCATTATCTAAAGTTCGACCTCTCATAAATGCAAGAGGTGCGATTTGAATAGTACCATTTTCTATGTAATTTTCTAGCTTTTCATGAGGGATCATGTCTCTTAAAGCGTCATAAAGTGGTTGCATGTATGGATCTAACTTTTCTTTTAAGTCTCCAGGGAGAAAGCCGAGGTTTTCACCTGCTTCTACAGCGGGACGTGTTAATATAATACGTTTTACTTCTTTGTTTTTCAGAGCCTTAACTGCCAAAGCTACTCCAGTGTAAGTTTTCCCAGTTCCAGCTGGGCCAATAGCAAAAACCATGTCATTTTTGGAAACGCTGTCAACCAGCCTACGCTGATTAGTTGTCTGTGCTTTAATTTTACGACCGTTCACTCCGTGAACGAGAATAGTCCCGCTTGCCTTGGAGGATTCGAAATCATCCATAGATTGACTTGTGAGAACTCGCTCAATAATGTTATCATCTAATTTGTTGAATTTTTGAAATTGATTTAGCATCATTGCCATTCGTTTTTCAAATTCGGCTAATAATTCACCATCGCCCAAGGCAATAATCTTAGTACCTCTAGCTATAATTTTAATTTTAGGAAAGTAGGTTTTTATAAGTTCAATATTATTATTATGAGTACCAAAAAACTCTTTTGGTGTAATGTTAGTTAGCTCAATAATTAATTCATTCAAAGGCCTTAAATATTTAGTTACTTGTATGTTTATTTATGATGTATAAAAGTAATAACATTTTGGTGTAATTTTAAGTACTGTTAATAAAAATTTAAAACAAAATTGTGTAGGTTTGTATATCTAAGTTGATCAAATCTAAACTTATTTAACCAAAATAATTTAATCCTTCAATGTCTATCATTACGTTAACAACAGATTTCGGAATTAAAGACCATTTTGCAGGAACTGTAAAAGGTGCTTTACTTTCAGAAATTAATGAAGCTGAAGTTGTTGATATTTCTCATAATATTTCCCCTTTTAGTATTTTAGAAGCTGCATATGTTATTCAAAATGCTTACAAGAGCTTTCCTAATGGTAGTATTCATATAATTGGAGTCGATTCTGAAATTAGCGAAGAAAACAAACATATCGTAGTTCAACTAAACGATCATTATTTTATTTGTGCTAACAACGGAATTATGAGCATGATTTGTTCCGAAATTAATCCACAAAAAATTGTTGAAATAAATATTCATGACAAAATAGTGTCAAGTTTTCCTGTGCTAGATGTTTTTGTTAAAGTAGCAGCACATATAGCTCGTGGAGGCACATTAGAAGTAATTGGCAAACTCGTCACAAATATTAAGCCTATCAAAAATATTTCTCCATTAATAAAATATGAAGGAAAACAACTTATCGGAAATGTAATATATATAGATCATTATGGAAATGTGATAACCAATATCAAAAAACGATTGTTCGAGTCTGTACAGAAGGGTCGACGTTTTGAGATATCGGCAAGAAATCATAAATTTAAACATATATATAACCATTACAGTGACATTGTAGATTTCAACATTCCTATTGAATCTCGAAATAACGAAGGGCAAGGTTTGGTGGTTTTTAACTCTTCAGAGTACCTCGAAATCGCTGTCTATCGTAGTAATTTAGCAACAGTTGGAAGCGCTTCTTCTCTGTTAGGGCTTAACATGTTGGATACAATATCAATTAAATTTATTAAGAATTAGAACGCAAATTTATTCAACACTTGTAAACCAAAATTTAACAAACTAATGTTAATAAGTTTCTTTTAATAATTAACCCCAAAAAGATATATTTGTATTGTATACTTATTTTTATTTATAACATTCATAACAGATGAAATTCATAGTTTCCAGTAATTATTTACTAAAACAACTTCAAGTACTTGGCGGAGTAATTAATAATTCCAACACGCTGCCGATATTAGATAATTTTTTATTTGAATTAAAACATTCCAAACTTACAGTTTCTGCCAGTGACTTAGAATCAACTATGGCTTCCACATTGGAGGTTGAAAGTGATAGCGAAGGATCAGTTGCTATTCCAGCAAAACTATTACTAGAAACGCTTAAAACCTTTCCTGAACAGCCTTTAACATTTGTGATTGAAGACAACAACACTATAGAAATAAGTTCAAACCACGGGAAATATGCTTTAGCTTATTCAAGTGCTGACGAATTTCCCAAATCTATATCTTTAGATAACCCAAGTACTACAGTTGTTGTTGCTGACGTCTTAGCAACAGCAATTTCTAAAACTATTTTTGCAGCAGGCAATGATGATTTACGCCCAGTAATGAGCGGGGTGTTTTTTCAATTTTCTACAGAAAGTTTAACTTTTGTTGCTACCGATGCACATAAATTAGTGAAATATTCTAGAACAGATGTTAAAGCTAACGAAACTGCAGAATTCATTATGCCTAAAAAGCCACTTAATCTACTAAAAGGAATATTAGCTGGAAGCGATGACAACGTTAGTATTGAATATAATGATTCTAATGCTAAATTTTCTTTTGAAAATTCTGTACTCATATGCCGTTTAATTGATGGTAAATACCCTAATTATGAAGCGGTAATTCCAAAAGAAAACCCTAATCATTTGACTATTAGTCGTAATCAATTTTTAAATTCCGTAAAAAGAGTTTCTATATTTTCAAACAAGACAACGCATCAAATTCGCCTAAAAATTGCTGGGGCTGAATTAAATATTTCTGCTGAAGATATTGATTACAGTAACAAAGCTGAAGAAAGACTAACCTGTGATTATCAGGGTGATGACATGCAAATAGGATTTAACTCTCGATTTCTAACTGAAATGTTAAGTCATCTAAATGCTGACGACGTACAACTGGAAATGAGTATGCCCAACCGTGCGGGTATTTTGACTCCTGTAGACGGATTAGAGTTGGGCGAAACAGTGACTATGCTAGTTATGCCAGTAATGCTAAATAGTTAATTAGCTAACAATTATACATTTTTAACCTTAATTCTTTTATTCTAGAATCTTGCATATATTCATCAAATGTGGTGTAACGGTCAATAACCCCATTTGGAGTAAGTTCAATGACTCTATTCGCTAACGTTTGTGAAAACTCGTGATCATGAGTCGTAAACAAAACAGTTCCTTTAAAATTCTTAAGTGAGTTATTAAAAGCAGTAATGCTTTCTAAATCTAGGTGATTGGTAGGCTCATCAAGCATTAGCACATTTGCACGCATCATCATCATGCGAGACAACATGCATCGTACTTTTTCACCACCAGATAAAACATTAGATTGTTTAAGTGCTTCTTCTCCACTAAATATCATTTTACCTAAAAAACCTCGCACATGAACTTCTTCACGTTCTTCTTCAGTTTTTGCCCACTGGCGCAACCAATCTACTAAACTCATAGGTTCACTAAAAAAAGTACTGTTGTCTAAAGGTAAATAAGATTGAGAAGTAGTGACACCCCATTGAAATTTACCAGATTTGGCAGAGGAATTACCATTAATAATATCATAAAAAGCAGAAGTAGCACGAGAATCTTTTGAATAAACCACTACCTTATCGCCCCTATTTAAATTAAAATCTATTTTATCAAAAAGAATCTCACCATCTAAATCATATGATATTTTATCAACGTTTAATATTTGATCTCCAGCCTCGCGCTCACGTTCAAAAATTATAGCCGGATAGCGTCTACTAGATGGACGAATTTCTGTAACATCCAATTTATCAATCATTTTTTTACGACTGGTTGCTTGTTTCGACTTAGCTACATTGGCAGAAAAACGTCTAATAAACTCTTCTAATTCTTTCTTTTTATCTTCAGATTTTTTGTTTTGTTGTGCTCTTTGTTTTGCAGCCAATTGAGAGGACTCGTACCAAAAGGTATAATTTCCAGAAAAATGATTAATTTTATTAAAATCAATATCAGAAATATGAGTACAAACAGCATCTAAAAAGTGGCGGTCATGAGAAACAACAATTACACAATTGTCATAGTTAGCTAAGAAATTTTCTAACCAAGAAATAGTTTCATAATCCAAATCGTTAGTAGGCTCATCCATTATTAAAACGTCTGGGGAACCAAATAAAGCTTGTGCTAACAAAACACGTACTTTTTGTTTTCCGTCTAGATCCTTCATTAAAGTATAATGATTTTGTTCTTTTATACCCAAGTTGGATAGTAATGAAGCTGCATCACTATCAGCATTCCATCCGTTCATTTCTTCAAATTGAACCTGAAGCTCACCAATTCGATCAGCATTATTATCTGAATAATCATTGTATAAAGCATCAATTTCTGATTTTATTTTAAATAATGGTTTATTTCCGATAATAACAGTTTCTAAAACGGTATGATCATCACAAAGATTATGATTTTGTTCAAGAACAGACATACGTTTGCCTGGCTCTAAATGTACATGACCTGAAGTTGGATCTTGAACTCCAGATAATATTTTAAGGAAAGTCGATTTTCCAGCACCATTTGCACCAATAATTCCATAACAATTTCCGGAGTTAAAAGATGTATTTACTTCATCAAAAAGAATACGTTTTCCAAATTGAACTGATAAGTTTGAAACTGATAACATTAGTTTTTTTTGCAAAAGTATATAAATCAAATTAACCATCAAATAAATCGGAGTTGTAATTTAACAACGCATTAACAACAACAAATCATTCATAGGTGTATTTTTGAATTATGACAAAACTCACATACGGTTTTTTTATTTTACTCACTTTTTATTGCTGCCAAAGCAATGAGATGAGTAACGAAAATGTGTTTATCGGCGGGGATATAATAAATCCTTCTAACAGCTACGTCACATTGTACGATCCTAAGGGACATGTTGATACACTATATTTAAATTCTGATAATAAGTTTTTACATCATTTTACTGACTTCAATAAAGGAATCCACTCATTTGTTCACGGAGGTAAACACCAGTCATTATTGTTGGAACATAGCGATAGCATAATGATGCATATTAATACAAACGACTTTGATGGCTCGTTAACTTTTAATGGAAATGGAGCAAAGAAAAATAACTATTTAATTAAATTGTTATCAAGATTAGAAAATCAAAATTCAACTAACAATAACCTTTATAAACTAGAGCCTTCAGATTTTCATGAAACTATCATTTCTGAAATTTCCAAAAACTCTGAGGATCTTAATTTATTTTTAAAAAATAGTCCTAACTCAGATCTTTTTGTGAAGATTGCTTTATCCACTATCAAATATCATTATTTCACAAAAAAAGAACTATATCAACATCGACACTTTGGGTATAACTCTTCCATTAATTCTAAAAAAATTCCTTCTGACTTTTATGAGTTTAGAAAAGAAATTATATACAATGACAAAGATTTAAAAGACTTCTATCCATATTATAATTTTCTTTTTCCTCATATCAACAACCTATCTTTTGAACAACTTAAAGCAGATCAAAAAATATGTGACTTAGAATCTAATAACTTAGAATATACCAACTATAAATTAATACTTATAGATAGCCTAGTTACTAATCCATTGATTAAAAATAATCTTTTAAAATATACAGTACGTAATTTTATTTCTAATTCTAAATCCATTGACAAGAGTTATATTTTGTACCAATCCTATTTGGACAAAAGCTCAAACGTTAAAGATAAAACTTATATAAAAAATCTTTTTAAAAACACTCAAGGACTACAACCTGGTCATAAGTTGCCTTCAGTTGAAGTTATTGACAGTGACAATATCAAGTCCAACTTAAATTTAATATTTGATAACACCACTGTTCTTTATTTTTGGGATAATGCAAGCCGTTACCATTTTGAAAATAGTCATATCAAAGTAAACACTTTAAATGATTTGTTTCCAGAAATTGACTTTATTGCCATAAACATTAACTCTATGCATACTAATGCTTGGAAAAATATGCTTTATGCAAAACAGTACAGCACTAATAATGAATACAGGTTTGCAAACCCATCATTTGCCAAAAAGCGTCTAGCTATCAACTATATAAAAAAGGTTTTGATAGTTGATAAGAAAGGATTTATTTTAAATTCTACAGCTGATTTATTTGATTCAAATTTTGAAGATGTTCTTGAAGATTACAAATAAGTAAAAATACAGAAGACCTAAGCCTTACTTGTTTTTTTCTCAAATTTTTTAAAACTAGTTTCCTTTATTATAATCTTCTAAAAACTTAGCTAAACCACTATCTGTCAAAGGGTGACGCAATAAGCCTTCAATTGAACTTAAGGGACCAGTCATTACATCTGCTCCTAACTTAGCACAATCAATAACGTGCATTGTGTGTCTTACAGATGCAGCAAGTATCTCAGTTACGAATCCGTAATTATCGTATATATGACGAATCTCAGCAATAAGACTTAACCCATCAGATGAAATATCGTCTAGACGTCCGATGAATGGAGATACGTATGTAGCGCCTGCCTTAGCAGCTAACAATGCCTGACCTGATGAAAAAACTAAAGTAACATTAGTTCTTATTCCTTTATCACTAAAATATTTACATGCTTTTACTCCAGCTTTTATCATTGGTAACTTAACTACTATTTGAGGATCTAAAGCAGCTAAAGCCTCTCCTTCCAAAATCATACCCTCATAATCAGTTGAAATAACTTCAGCAGAGACATCACCTTCAACTAAATTGCAAATTAACTTATAATGATTTAAAATATTTTCAACTCCGGTAATTCCTTCCTTTGCCATTAGTGATGGATTAGTTGTAACACCGTCAAGAACTCCTAAGTCTTGAGCTTCTTTAATTTGGCGTAAATTAGCAGTATCGATAAAAAATTTCATGGTTTTTATGTTTAAATGTTTAACAAAAATAATTGATTAATATACATAAACAAGCAAACAGCTTAAAATTGTTTTTAAATTAAAAACTATTTCAAAACATTTAAAAAATCAAATAGTCTTGATATATAAAACTTTAAATAAAAAAAGTATGGAGTAAAAAATGGCAAGCTACCTACATCACACTGCTACAACCATTTACCTTTGCTGCGTTCCCGCCCTGGAGGATTCAACAGGAGCTAGTTGTGTAGGACTTGCCATAACAAATATACAATGTTTTAATATTCTCACAATGATTTTTTTTACTGAATATAAATAAATAAATTGCCTTAAAAATCATCTGCCATATGTATGCCTTTAAATTACTGACTTTCATTGTGTTTAGTATTATTTTAATTGGTTGTGGAAACTTAAACCAAGCTAAGGAACCTAACTTCTCCATTCAAATTAACAGCAAAACAAATATTATTTCTAACGCTGATACACTTAATATTAATCTTGTAAATCCAAAAAACTTAAAAATCGATTCTATTTATCTAACCTTAGACAATAGTAGGATTTCTAAATCTACTTCGCTATTTAACTCTACTTTGGGACAAAAAATTATAAAAGCAAAAGTTTATTATGATTCACAAATTGATGTTTTAATAAAAAACATAATTGTTGTCAACAAAAATATTCCAAAAATATACTCATATGAAATTGTAAATACTTATCCTCATGACATAAAATCTTATACCCAAGGATTAGAGTTTTATAATGGAAAGTTATACGAAAGTACTGGCCAATATGGAGAATCTAAACTTAGAGAGCTTGATTATAAATCAGGTGATATTTTAAAAAATGTTGACTTAAATAATTCTTATTTTGGTGAAGGCTTGTCGGTTTTAAATAATAAAATTTATCAACTTACTTGGAAAGAAGGTCGTGGCTTAGTATATGAAGTCAATAACTTAAAACAGATAGAAACCTTTAAATACGGCCAAAGTAAAGAAGGATGGGGGCTTTGTAATGATGGCAAAAGATTTTATAAATCTGATGGAACCGAATACTTGTGGCTACTAAACCCTAACACACTCTATGAGGAAAGTTATATACAAGCCTATACAAATAAAGGGAAACTTACAAATTTAAATGAGTTGGAATGGGTAGAGGGCTTTATTTATGCCAATCGCTATCAAAAAAATGGAGTCGCTATTATCAATCCAAAAAATGGGGCTATTGAAGCTGTAATTGATTTTAAGGCTCTCAAGTCTAAAGTTACAAAACATGATGGGCTTGACGTTCTAAACGGAATGGCCTACAATCAAACTACAAAAACTTTATTTGTTACAGGTAAACGATGGGATAAATTATTTGAAGTTAGAATTATCAAAAACTAATTATTTGTTTTGTAATTTTACATATTAACTTGAATTTTATCAAGGATAACACAATCACAACTAATTAAAATACATAGTTATACTTTTACAAAAATAATTAACGAATGAAACGTTTTCTGTACGTAATATTAAGTTTAATTACTTTAGTTTTTTGGAGCTCATGCCGACAAGACTTTATATTTCATCCAAGTTCAGATAATCTTAGCTTTTCTAAAGATACTGTTTATTTAGACACTATTTTTTCAAATATTGGATCAAGCACCTACACTCTTAAGGTTTATAATCAAAGTAATAAAGACATACTTATTCCGTCAATAAAACTTAGTAAGGGTCAAAACTCAAACTATCGAATGAATGTTGATGGTTTGATTGGAAATAGCACATTTGTTGGAAAAGAGTTCGAAAATATCGAAATCTTAGCTAGAGACAGTATGTACGTTTTTATAGAAACAACAATAGATATACTTTCATTAGTTGGGAATGAAACACATTTTTTATATACAGATGCCATAGAATTTGAAAATACATCTGGCATTCAAAAAGTTGAACTAGTAACGTTGGTAAAAGATGCGATATTTATCTATCCTGACCGTGATACAGATGGAATTACAGAAAGTTTATATTTTGATATTGATGGAGATGGTATTAGTGATGAAACTTCTATTAGAGGACGATTTCTAGAAGATTCAGAACTTAACTTTACAAATGAAAAACCATATGTAATTTATGGATATGCAGCCGTTGGAGATGGAAAAACTCTTAACATAAACCCTGGAGCTAGAATTCATTTTCATGCTGATTCTGGTCTCTTGATAACAGATAATGCTTCACTACATGTTAATGGACTGCCAAGCTTGGACTCAGACTTATTAGAAAATGAAGTTATTTTTGAAGGAGACCGTTTAGAGCCCTTGTACGAAGATATTCCGGGGCAATGGCAGACTATTTGGTTATACAATGGCAGTGTAGATAACGTTATTAACTATGCAACTATTAAGAATGGAACCATTGGAGTCTTGAGTGATGGAAACGAACTAGACCCATCAAAATTTCAGATTACCAATTCCCAAGTTTATAACCATAGTAATTTTGGAATCTTAGGTAGAGCAACTTCAATTGTTGCTGAAAATTTAGTAATCAACAATTGTGGATTATCTTCATTTGCTGGAACTTTTGGAGGCAACTATAATATTACACATTCAACTATAGTCAACTACTGGTCATCGAGCTTTAGACAATTTCCTGCATTATTACTCAATAATTTTATTGTGGATATAGAAAATGAAGTTACGACTAATCCAATGATAACAGCAAATTTTACAAACTGTATAATTTATGGGAATAATAATCCAGAATTATTAATTGAAAAAGAAATATCAGAAGGTTTGAATTTCAAGTTTACTAATAGTCTTATATATTTTGATGATCTAAACGGAAATTTTACTTCAGCTGAATACGACTTTAGTAATTCTACAACTTATGAAAATGTTATTTTCAATAATGACCCACTATTTCTGGATCCAAATAATAATAGGCTAACAATTCCTGTTGGATCTCCTGCGCAGGGGGCTGGAATAATTTATGGAAATACAAATAAAGATATTACAAATACGTTACGAAATCAGCCACCTGACATAGGTGCTTACAATGCGATCGAATTTGATGATTAAAAACTATTACTTATTTAGGAAACTAAGGGGCGATGACTCATTAAGGCGTTAACTTTTTGAGCGATGGCCTCAAGCTTAGCATCATCATCGTAGTTATTAATAACATCGTCAATAAACCCTACAATTGTTTCCATATCTGATTCTTTCATACCACGGGTTGTTATTGCGGGTGTTCCCACTCTAATCCCTGAAGTTACAAAGGGGCTTTGAGTATCAAAAGGGACCATGTTTTTATTAACTGTAATATCAGCTTTAACTAATGCATTCTCAGCATCTTTTCCAGTTATATTCTTGTTGCGTAAGTCAATTAACATCATGTGATTATCAGTCCCGCCAGAAATTAAGTGGTAATCACGCTTTACAAAGGCATGTGCCATCGCATCAGCATTCTTTTTAACTTGTAATATATAATGTAAAAATTCGTCTGTTAAAGCTTCACCAAAAGCAATAGCTTTTCCAGCAATAACATGTTCTAAAGGTCCACCTTGGTTTCCGGGAAATATAGCTGAGTCCAACAAAGAAGACATCATACGTACTTTTCCGGATTTTAAAGTAATTCCAAAAGGATTTTTAAAATCAGTTCCCATCATGATTAGTCCGCCTCTGGGGCCTCTAAGTGTTTTGTGGGTTGTTGTAGTTACTATATGGCAATGAGGTAAAGGGTCATTTAAAATTCCCTTGGCAATTAATCCAGAAGGGTGAGAGATATCTCCTAGTAGTAAGGCACCTACGGAGTCTGCAATCGCACGGAATCGTTTATAATCGATATCTCTAGAATAAGCAGAAGCACCAGCTATAATTAATTTGGGCTGTTCATTGGTTGCAATTTCTTGAATCTTATCATAATCTAAAACACCTGTTTCCTTTTCAACCCCATAAAAGACAGGATTGTATAAACGACCAGAAAAGTTAACTGGAGAACCATGAGTAAGATGACCTCCGTGAGATAAATCAAATCCTAATATCTTATCACCTACTTTCAAGCATGCATGAAAAACAGCAGTATTTGCTTGACTTCCTGAATGCGGCTGAACATTGGCCCAAGCAGCACCAAACAAAGTCTTAGCACGATCAATAGCTATTTGCTCAACTTCATCTACAATTTCACAACCACCATAATAGCGTTTACCAGGGTAACCTTCAGCATATTTATTGGTAAGAACAGAGCCTGTAGCCTCCATTACTTGTTCACTTGTAAAGTTTTCAGAAGCAATCAATTCAATTCCGTTGATTTGACGTTCCTTTTCAACTTTAATTAATTCAAAAATTTGTTCGTCGCGTTGCATGAGTTGTATTATTCAAAGATTATATGCAAAATTAATAATAAGATTGCTTAAAATACATAAAAAATGAATATTTAAAGACTATTTATTAAACAGTCATTAACATTTTAAGAAGCAAAGTTAACTTCATAAAATTAATAGGTTTATTTAAATTAATAAATGTTTAGAAATAGTTGATTTTTAGTTAATTATTAAAAATATAAATCCTTTAAATTCATTAATCTTTAAAATTATAGTAATTATTTTTTTGGCACTTTTAATTTGATACTTTAGTAGTATTGTTCTAAATTTTTTAATTAAAAAAAGTATAATAACTTAAACTCATTTTATTGTCTATAGTTAGACCTATAGATTATAATTACTCGATATTCAGTGCTTCATATTGCTACTTTATATATAAATAAAACACTCTACTGGTGAACTAATATTCACCAAAAACAATAGTATTTAAAACAAATCAAGAAAATCAAATGAAAGTCTTAAAATTTGGGGGAACATCCGTAGGTTCTGCAAAAAATATTCAGAAAGTTATAGAGATTGTAAAAAATGAATCTTTATCAGAAAATGTTAGTGTAGTCGTATCTGCAATTGGAGGAATTACGGACAGATTATTAGCGGCAGCAGACAAAGCTGTACAAAAAAATAAAAAATACAAAGTTGACTTTGAATCCATACGTTTAAAGCATATTGAAGTTATCGATGGTTTATTATCAGAAGAGGCACATCAAACAACTTTAGATATCGTTTTAAACCACCTATCCAAGCTAGAAAAGATATTAGATGGCATATACCTAATTAATGAGATGTCTCCAAAAACTACTGATAAACTTTTAAGTTTTGGAGAATTACTTTCTTCTTTAATAATTTATGAAACGATGAAATTACAGGATTTTAATATCCAACTAAAAAATTCACAGAATCTAATTGTTACAGATTCAAATTTTACAAACGCAGCTGTAAATTTTGAAGAAACTAATGAAAACATTATTACTTATTTTAGTAACAATGACAAAATAATCACAATTCTGCCTGGGTTCATATCAAAATCTGAACTTGGAGAGATAACAACACTAGGACGTGGAGGATCTGATTATACTGCTGCGATTATTGCTGCTGTAATGAATGCCAGTATTCTTGAGATATGGACAGATGTAAGCGGGATGTTTACAACGAATCCAAAATTAATAAAAAATGCAAAACCTATTCAAAAGCTATCCTACTTAGAAGCTATTGAACTATCTCATTTTGGCGCTAAAGTATTATATCCTCCAACGATTTTACCTGTCCTTTCAAAACAAATACCATTGTTGATAAAAAACACTTTAGCCCCAGAAGATGAAGGTACATTAATTACGCATTTGGTTAAAAATAGAAATCCAAACCCTATAAAAGGAATTAGTAACATTAACAGTGTTGCTTTGTTAACACTTCAAGGAAATAGCATGGTAGGAATTCCAGGCTTTTCAAAGCGTTTATTTGAGACATTGGCTAGAGAAAAAATCAATATAATTATTGCAACTCAAGCCTCTTCTGAACATTCAATATGTGTTGGTATTGCAGACAAGGAATCTACTTTAGCAAAATATGTGATAGACAAAGAATTTGAAAATGAAATATCACTACTCAAAATTGATCCCATAATTGTTGAAGCTAATTTGTCAATTATAGCTGTTGTTGGAGATCAAATGAAAAATCACCAAGGAATAAGCGGCAAAATGTTTAGCACTTTAGGAAGAAACAATATTAATATACGTGCAATAGCTCAAGGTGCTTCTGAACGTAATATATCTGCTGTGATAGCTGAATCCGATATTAAAAAAGCATTAAATTGTTTACATGAACGTTTTTTTGAATCAGAAATTAAACAAATTAATCTATTTATTTCTGGTGTAGGGAATGTCGGAAAGTCTCTCATAAATCAAATTAAAAAACAAAAGAATCATATAGAATCAACCTTAAACCTAAAGTTAAATGTAATCGGCTTATCAAATTCTAAAAAAATGAATTTTTATAAAACCGGAATTGATTTAAACAACTGGAAGACTTTTTTAAATGAAGGATACAAATCAAATCCTGTTGACTTTTTTGAAGCTATAAAATCTTTAAACCTAAGAAATTCTGTTTTTGTGGATATTACTGCTAGCGAATTGGTAGCATCCACTTATGCTGACTATCTAAAACAAAGCATCTCGGTAATAGCTTGTAACAAAATAGCCTGTTCAAGTAAAATTGAATACTACTTAGAGTTAAAACAGCTTTCACATAAATACAATGTTCCCTTTTTATTCGAAACAAATGTAGGAGCTGGACTTCCAGTCATAGACACTTTAAAACACCTTATAAATTCAGGAGATCAAATTAATACCATTCATGCAGTTCTTTCAGGAAGTTTAAATTATATTTTTAATAATTTCAACAGAAATACTTCATTCTACGATATCGTTAGACAAGCTCAAAAAGAAGGCTATTCAGAACCTGATCCAAGAATTGATTTAAGCGGCGTTGATGTTGCTAGAAAATTACTTATTTTAGCCCGTGAAAGTGGCGAATTGATGAATATAAATGAAATAGAAAATGATTCGTTTTTGACAAAAGAATGTATGAATGCTGTTTCAGTGGAAGCCTTTTATGAAAAATTAAAGTCTGAAGAAGCTCATTATCAAAAGCTTTTCTCATCTGCAGAATCCAATAAATGTCAATTAAAGTATGTAGCCGAATATAAAAAAGGAGTCGCCAAAGTTGGCTTGAAAGAAATTCCTGAAGGGCACCCCTTTTACAATCTTGAAGGTAAAGATAATATTGTAATGTTCTATACGAATCGATATAATGATCAGCCAATGATAATAAAAGGTGCAGGAGCAGGATCTGAAGTGACTGCTTCAGGTTTATTTGCTGATATCATTCGAATCTCAAAAAAATAACTAAATGAATGAAATAAAACTTTTTTCACCAGCTACAGTTGCCAATGTATCTTGTGGCTTCGATGTGTTGGGGTTTTGTTTAGAGGCTATTGGAGACGAAATGGTCATTCGAAAAACAGCAAACAAAGGAGTTAAAATTACAAAAATTGAAGGATATGACTTACCTTTCGAAGTTAAAAAAAATGTAGCTGGCGTTTCTGCATTGGCTTTATACGAAGCTGCAAATCCTGATTTCGGATTTGAGATTGAAATTTATAAAAAAATCAAACCTGGAAGTGGCGTTGGCAGTAGCTCTGCGAGTGCAGCTGGCAGTGTGTATGGAATGAATGTTTTATTGGGCTCCCCATATACGCCTCTTGAACTCACTTCTTTTGCAATTAAAGGAGAAGCTTTGGCAAGTAAAAGCGAACACGCAGATAACATTGCACCTGCTCTATATGGAGGCTTTACATTAGTGAAAAGCTTAGAGCCCTTAGAAATATTACAAATTCCAACTCCCGATGATTTATTTGCTGTTGTTATACATCCACAAATTGAAATAAAAACTGCTGATGCTAGAAAAATCCTTCCGAAAGATATTTCTTTAAAAAATGCTATCATTCAATGGTCCAATGTTGGCAGTCTTATTCACGGCTTACATTCGAATAACTATGAGCTAATAAGTCGTTCGTTAGAAGATGTGATCGTAGAACCTTTTAGAAGCCAATTAATACCTGGGTTTGGAACCATCAAAAAGGCCGCATTAGAACATGGCGCATTGGGTACTGGGATTTCTGGCTCTGGACCCTCAGTATTTAGTTTATGTAAAAGTCAAACAACTGCAATTAAAGTTGAAAAAGCGATTAGAAAAGCTTATTCAAAATATACTATACCGTTTGAAATCTATGTTTCAAAAATCAATATGGACGGGATAAAAAAACTAAACTAGAATTAAAAATGAACTATTACAGTTTAAATCATACAGCACCCAATACTACATTTGAAAATGCCGTAATTAAAGGTCTTGCACCAGATAGAGGTTTATATTTTCCGGAAACCATAACAGCATTAGACCCCTGTTTTTTTGAAACAATAGAAACCTTATCAAATAAAGAAATTGCTTATGAAGCCATTAAACAATTCATAAGTCCAGAAATTCCAGAAGCTATTTTAAAAGAAATTGTTTCTGAAACCTTGAGTTTTGAATTTCCAGTTATCAAACTGACAGACTCGATTTCTACACTTGAATTATTTCACGGGCCAACAATGGCTTTTAAAGACGTTGGAGCTCGATTTATGGCACGTTGCTTAGGGTACTTTAATAAAAATAATTCCAGTGAAGTAACAGTGTTGGTCGCAACTTCTGGTGACACTGGCGGAGCTGTTGCAAATGGATTTTTTGGAGTAAAAGGCGTAAGAGTCGTTATTTTATATCCAAGTGGAAAAGTAAGTAACGTTCAAGAAAAACAACTAACAACTTTAGGGCAAAATATTACTGCGTTAGAAGTTGAGGGAACTTTTGATGATTGTCAAGACATGGTGAAAAAAGCCTTTTTAGACTATGAACTAACCTCAAAAATGCAACTAACATCTGCAAACTCAATCAATGTAGCTCGTTGGCTTCCACAATTATTTTATTTCATGTTTGCCTATAAACAGTTAAAAAATAAGTATAAAGATATTGTGTTTTCAGTACCCAGTGGAAATTTCGGGAATGTATGTGCTGGAATGATTGCACAAAAGCTAGGGCTACCTATAAAACATTTTATTGCTTCAAATAATGATAACAATGTAGTTACTCGATATCTAAAATCTGCAGATTACAAACCGAAACCTTCAATTCAAACAGTCAGTAACGCAATGGATGTTGGAAACCCAAGTAATTTTATTCGCATTCAAGCAATTTATAATAATGATTTTGAGTCATTAAAGTCAAACCTATCTTCTTATAGTTTTTCAGATAAAGAAACGAAAGAAGCGTTAAATGAAATCTATAAAACTACAGGGTACATTGCAGATCCTCATGGTGCTGTAGGTTATTTGGGTAGTAAATCATATTTAAAGACCAACCCTGATGTTCATTGTGTTTTCTTCGAAACAGCACACCCAACTAAATTTTTAGATGTTGTGAAAGAGGTTGTTACTGTTGATATTCCATTACCAAAACAAATTAAAGCAGTTATTGATAAAGTCAAAGTAGCTACTCAAATTAATAACTACTTAGAATTTAAGGCTTTTTTAACTGAAATATAAGCACTTTCAATTCCTGTTTTTGTTTAGATTTGTATTAGAAATATATTCCACTATGAAAACTATAGCTCTCCATTCAGTGCACGAAGCACTTAACGCTAAAATGGTTCCCTTTGCAGGCTACATAATGCCTGTACAATATGAAGGGGTCAATATTGAGCACAAAACTGTTCGTGAAGGGGTAGGCGTATTTGATGTGTCTCACATGGGTGAATTTATTATTGAAGGCCCTAAGGCTTTAGAACTTATCCAGAGTATCTCTTCAAATGATGCTTCTAAACTAACGATAGGGAAAGCACAATACAGTTGTTTACCAAATGATACTGGTGGTATTGTAGACGACTTGATTATTTATAAAATCAAAGAAGAGTCTTATTTACTTGTTGTAAATGCTAGTAACATTGAAAAAGATTGGGATTGGATTGTTTATAAAAATTCAATTGGAGCAGAATTGATAAATAGAAGTGATGATTACTCACTCTTAGCGATTCAAGGTCCAAAGGCAGTGGCAGCAATGCAGTCCTTATCAAGTGAGGATCTATCAGAAATTGACTTCTATAATTTTAAAATTTCTGATTTTGCTGGGGTTAAAGATGTGATTATATCGGCAACTGGCTACACAGGAAGTGGAGGATTTGAAATTTATTGCAAGAACTCTGAAGTAAAGCAAATATGGGAGAGTGTATTTAAAGCTGGAAACTCATATGGAATCAAGCCTATCGGGTTAGCTGCCAGAGATACCCTAAGACTAGAAATGGGATACTGTCTTTACGGAAATGATATAAATGATGAAACATCTCCAATAGAAGCAGGACTGGGATGGGTGACTAAGTTCTCAAAATCATTTACAAATTCTGACTCTCTAGAAATACAAAAACAAAAGGGAACCGAACGATGCTTGATTGGATTTGAGTTATTAGAACGCGGTATCCCTCGAAAAGACTATCGAATTGAAGATTCCGTAGGAAACGAAATAGGAATCGTTACTTCTGGGACTATGGCGCCGTCACTTGGAAAAGGTATTGGCTTAGGCTATGTGTTGAGTAATTTCAAAACAGTGGGGTCTGATATTCGTATTGTGATTCGTAAACATAAAGTACCTGCAAAAGTAGTAAAACTTCCATTTTACAAAAAATAATTTGTTTAAATTATGGCAATACTAAAAAAACACCGGATTCTAATATTGGGGGTTAGTAGTTTTTTAGGTAGGGCTATTTATAGAGAACTCCACCCCTACTTTCAAACATTTGGAACGTATAGAACTTCGTGTATTACGTACGAAAATAACACGCATTTTTATCGGTATGATTTTGAAGAAGATGATATCTTTGAAATTTTAAACCAAGTTAGACCGACCATTATAATTTCATCACTTAGAGGTGAATTCTCGGGTCAACTTACAGCACATAACCATCTGTACGAATATATCATACATAAAAAACAGTGTAAGGTAATGTTTTTGTCCTCTGCTAATGTATTTGATGCCTACAGCAAATTTCCAAGCTATGAAAATGACACCACATTTAGCAACAGCAAATACGGACATTTAAAGATACGACTAGAACAACTATTTCTAAAACTACCAACCAAAAAGGTCGCAATTATTAGATTACCAATGGTATTTGGAGCTCTATCACCTCGCATAAACGAAATTAAATTACTATTTAAACTAGATGAGCCAATAGAGCTATTCCCAAACCTTATAATGAATGTTACTACAGCAAAAAAAGTATCCCAACAATTACATTACATAATAAACAGAAATAAAAATGGGATTTATCACCTGGGAAGCTCTGACTTGGTGTGTCATGATGATTTCATTAAAGAGCTCGTCAAAAAAATGAATTTTAATAACACTCGTTATAAACTAGTTTACACAACTAACGACTCTCGCTATCTAGCAGTCTTACCTAGAGAAAATAAACTTCCAAAACATCTTCAAATAAAGAGTGAAGAAGTCCTTGACGATATCGTTTGACTAATTAAGTCCTATAATATTTGTTTTTCAGTATAGCATTTTTATTTTTGTTAAACTTAATACACATAAACCTATGGGAAGAGCTTTTGAATTTCGTAAAGCAAGAAAAATGAAGCGCTGGTCAGCAATGAGCAAAGCATTTACACGTATAGGAAAAGACATCGTTATGGCTGTAAAAGAAGGCGGACCTGACCCAGATAGTAACTCAAGATTAAGAGCCGTTATTCAAAATGGCAAGGCTGTTAATATGCCAAAAGACAATATTGAACGAGCTATTAAACGCGCTAGTGATAAAAGCCAAGGAGATTATAAAGAAGTCCTATTTGAAGGATATGCTCCGCATGGAGTAGCCATATTAGTAGAGACAGCTACCGATAATAATACGAGAACAGTTGCGAATGTAAGAAGTTATTTTAATAAATGTAATGGTAACATGGGTACTTCAGGTTCGGTAGTTTTTATGTTTGACCATAGTTGTAATTTTAGAATTAATGCTGAAGGACTAGATGCCGAAGAAGTTGAGCTTGAATTTATAGATTTTGGAGCTGAAGAGGTTTTTGCAGATGATGATGGTATTTTAATTTACGCACCCTTTGAAAGTTTTGGGGCAATTCAATCAGCTTTAGAATCGCGAAACATAGAAATTCTTTCTTCTGGATTTGATCGCATACCACAAGTGACAAAAACTTTAAGTGGGGAACAAACAATAGACGTTGATAAATTAATAGAAAAACTTGAAGAAGATGATGATGTTCAAAACGTATATCACACAATGCAAGAATAACTAAGAGTACTCAGGAATTTTTCCTATTATTCCATCAAAAAAAGAACGCATAAACTTAAAGTCCGCAACTATATCATCTGTTGGAATGAATGGGGTAGAAATAGAATTTACTTTGTTTTTAAAATCAAAAGTGATCATCACTATAGGCACATCGGCTTTTTTTGCAATATAGTAAAAACCTGTTCTCCAAGTATCCACTTTTTTTCTGGTTCCTTCAGGTGCTATTGCCATACGAAATATCTCTTTATTGTCAAATAATCTAGCGATGGAATCTACCTGATTTTCATTGCTATTACGTTTAATAGGCGTGCCTCCTAGGGATCTAAAAAACCAGGCTGTTAATGGAGTAAATAAAGACTGTTTCCCAACAAAATTTATTTGTAATTGGATGATAGAGCGTAGTAAAACACCAATATAAAAATCATGCCAACTAGTGTGAGGAGCAGCAATAACAATCGCTTTTTTTACAGTACTAAATTCATTGAAACCAGTAAAATTCCATCCCAATAAGCGATGGTATATAAATTTTGAAATTATTTGCATATTTACATTTTTAAATAAAGATCTTTTAACAAAGATCTAGTGATTCGGGTCTTCCATTCATTTCCTACAGCATTTTCCCACAATGGTTCAAGACTTAAAGCTATATCAATCATGGTATCAAGCTGCTGATCTGAAAGATTCGCACAAACTCCTTTAGGAAATGAAACATTATGCTTTGCTTTCATTTGTTTAAACAACCGAACACCTTCGGGATAGAATCCTTCAAGATGATCAAATACAATACAATTCCCCAAACCATGTTTAATTCCTAATAAAAAAGATAAACCATAACTCAACGCATGCGCCACGCCAACTTGTGAATACGAAATACTCATACCGCCATGCCAAGAAGCCATCATTAATTTATCTTGACTTTCGCTTATACTTAGATTGTTTAAGAACACTTCTTCGCACAACTTTAAAGCGGTAACTCCGTATGTTTTACTGAAAGAATTTATAAAATTTCCGTTAAGAGATTCAATACAATGAATGTAGCAATCCATTCCTGTATAAAACCATTGATTTTTAGGAACTCCAACTGTAAGTTCGGGGTCCAATATTACTTGATCAAATGGGGTGAAGTCACTGTTAATTCCTAGTTTTTTAGTAGGACTTGTTAACACCGTTGTTCTTGATACTTCAGAACCTGTTCCAGAAATAGTAGGAATACCAAGATGGTAAATTCCTTTGTTTTTAATTAAATCCCATCCCTGAAAATCTTCACTTGATCCGTTATTTGTTAACAATAATGAAACTGCCTTTGCTAAATCCAAAATTGTACCACCTCCAATACCAATAATTCCTGACGGTAAGTTGCTGGTAGTTAAAATTATTTTTTCAACTAAAGCATCAACTTGAGAAGTCTTGGGTTCTTCATCAGATGATATATATATGATTTGATCGCTGTATAGTAATGGGATTTTAGAAGAAAAGGATGACTTATTTTCAAAAACATCATCTATTAAAAATATAAAGGGAGCAAGTTCATTTTTACGCAAAGGAGCTATTATTTCTCCAAGCTGGTTGAAACTACCTCGACCAAAAACAACTTTGGCAACCATAGGGAAATTTTTGAAACTCATAATTGTAAACGTTTTGTTTATTAAAAAATTATTTAATATTCAAGAATTGTTGAAATTTTTCAGAAAACTGACCAACATGATAGCCATCTACCAATGCATGATTAACACTAATTGATACATTCATAATGAGTTTACTTCCTTCATTGAAGGTTTTACTAAACCCTATTTTAGGGATAGAGTCCTGAATTCCTGAAAAAGGCTCTTTTTGTGACGAAAAACTGATCCAAGGTAAGGCAGAGCAATGAATGCAATCTTGCCCATACAAAGGTGGATATAGTTCCGAAGATTCTTTAATACGTTGTTTTTCATTAATGATATTAATATTAAATTCATTGAAATTTTCCGAAAAATTAATATAACTAAATCCAAATGTATTATCCTCTCTAGATATGGTGGCAGAAGCATGTATTACATCTAGTTCAAATACTTCATCTCCGATAATTCTGTATTTAAAATTTTCGGTATAATTTATGGCCATCATACAAGCATGAAGGTAAACAGCAAAAAAACTATGATTATTTTCCTTAGCTTTTTTATACGCAATAGATACATCTAAAGGAATAGTAACTGCAAAATAGGGATCTTTAAGGGCAATAAAATGATGATAATGTTGCCTACGATTCCAATTTGTTAAATTTATTTTTTTCAATATATACTAATTTAGTTTGTCTCTCTTAAAAAAAATTTTGCTCGTTGTAAGTCTTCGGGAGTATCAATTTCAACCCCTTGAACATTCGTTTCAACCATTTTAATTTTTTTTCCAAACTCTAAATAACGGATGCATTCAATTTTTTCAGAAACCTCCAACATTTTCATTGGAAGATTCGAAAAATCTAACAAGGCTTCTTTTCTAAAAGCATAAACGCCTTTATGTTTGAAGTACTTGGTGTGGACTGTTGAATCTCTTTGGTATGGTATCGGGCACCTTGAAAAATAAAGTGCAAAATTTCGTTGATTAACAATAACTTTTACCGTGTTTGGGTTTTGAATTTCATTAGAATCTGTAATATGAACCATCAAGGAAGCTAAATCTATTTCTTTTTCACCATCATTTTCAAATACACTTATCAATTTCTTCAGGCTTTCACTATCAGTAAATGGTTCATCTCCTTGAACATTTACAACAACATCACAGTCAACTGATTGAATCGCCTCTGCAATACGATCACTTCCAGACTTGTGTTCTTTAGTGCTTATAATCACCTGACCCCCATTACTTTTAATTTCATGAGCTATAATCTCACTGTCAGTCACAACATAAACTTGACTAAACAATTTAGTTCTCAAGGTAGCTTTATAGGTTCTTAATATCACACTTTCACCTTCAAGGTCCTGCATCAGTTTACCCGGAAATCGGGATGCACTATATCGAGCAGGAATCATAGCAATTATTTTCATTGAAATCTAAATTGATTATAAAATTACATAAAATTAATAAATTAAATATATGAAAACAGTATATAATTAGTCTTCAAAAAAATCATCTTTAAAACCTATTAAATAAAGCTTTTCTTTTGCGCGAGTAATTGCTGTATATAACCAACGTAGGTAATCACGATCAATACCATTTGGAAGATAAGGTTGCTCGACAAATACAGTATCCCATTGCCCTCCTTGAGACTTATGGCAAGTAATAGCATATGAAAACTTAACTTGAAGAGAATTTAAATATTTGCTTTTCTTTACTCCTAAAAACTTCTTGTAAGAAGATGATTCGTCTTCAAAATCTTTTAATATTTCCTGGTATAACTTATTAGATTCTTCATAAGGTAATGAAGGTGTTTCTAGTTTGATGGTATCTAACATTAGAACTGTCTCAAATGGCCGCATTTTAGGATAATCTACCATCCTAATTTTAACTTCTGCAAACCGAAATTCGTATAATTCTTTAATGCTAAATATCTCTAGTACTTCAATAATGTCTCCATTTGCAATAAATCCGGCCTCACTAGTTGGCTTTAACCAGAAATAATTATTTTTTACAATCATTAAAAAATCACCAGCTGTTAATTCATTTTCATTAAATAAAATTCGAGAACGGATTTGTTCATTATACAAATTAGCACGCTTGTTAGAACGTACTATTAGAGCCGTGTCTTCGCTACCTAATGTACTGTAAGCGTCGTTTATAGCATCCAGGATTTCATATCCATCATTGAGCCTTACAATATCTTTAAACCCGTTTAAATTAAAATGAAAAGAATCAAAGTAAGAATTTGAAACGGCCTCCCTTAAATGAGTAGCGTTAAATAGAATTCCAGAATCTTCTCCCTGTCTTACTACTTCATCAAGTTCTAAACGAATCACTTCTTTATTATAATTAAGCTCTAAATTAGATTCATTTAAAGCGGGACTTAAATCTAATTTAACTGGTGGTAACTGTGCGGTGTCTCCAATAAGCAATAACTTACACTGGGAACCTGAGTATACAAACTGAATCAAATCATCTAATAGCGAACCACTTCCAAATAATTTAGCTTGATTTGAAATATCAGAAATCATTGAGGCTTCATCAACAATAAATAATGTTTTTTTGTGCTTGTTTGGAGCGAGTACAAAAGAGATTTTACCGTTTTTTTCCGCACGTGGAACGTAAATTTTCTTATGAATCGTAAATGCTTCACTTTTGGAGTAATTACTTATGACTTTCGCAGCTCTACCTGTTGGAGCCAGTAAAACCGCAGTTTTTTGAGCATGCCAAAGGTTTTTTACTAAAACACTTATTATTGTTGTTTTTCCTGTCCCAGCATAACCCTTTAACACAAAAATATCATTTGTAAGTGTGCTAAAAATAAAATTAGAAAGCTTCTGGAGCCCTATATTTTGCTTAATTGTTGGGGTGAAAGGAAAACTAGTTTTCAAACATGTGTAAAAGTTATTAGAATCCATCAAGTAATAGTACAGATAATTATTTATTCAAATATAGAAATGATTTTTGCTAACATTCACTTTATTGAACAAAAAAAAATTGTAAATTTGTGAAGTTTAAAATTAATTTAAAAAATATGGTAATCTTAGGAGTAATATTAGTCATTCTTTTAACTGTAGTGATTGTATATCTAATTGATAAAACATTTCCCAAAAAATATAAATCTTTTGTTTTACTAGGATTATGGACATTAATCATTTTCCTTGGATATATAACCTTCATGTCAGTCTATGGTGAAATTAAGTTTAACCAACTAAAAGAAAAGCGTTATAAAGTAGTCATTGAAAACCTTAAAGACATTAGAGATGCAGAATTAGCACATAGATCAGTTACAGGACAGTTTCAGGGAAACTGGGACACTTTAGTAAAGTTTATTGAAAATGAAAAGTTTACTATTACCCAACGAAGAGATTCTACAATAATTGACAAAGAATTAACAAAATTATATGGCGTTGATACAACTAAGGATATAGTTATAATTGATACACTTGGATTTGTTCCTGTATTAGATTCCTTATTTGGAGCTGATTCTCGTTACAAAACCATGATGAATGTTCCTTCGGGAAAAGAAGGCGAGTTATTTGAATTAAAATCAGGACTTTTAGAGCAAAACGGAGTTAATATACCTGTTTTTGAAGCCTCTGTTTCAAAAAAAGTAATTTTATTCGACCAAGACAAAAACTTAGTAGATTTAGAGTCTGAAGTAGTTTCTGTCGAAGGAGTTAACGGACCAACATTAAGGGTTGGATCTATGGAAGAAGTAAATACTAACGGAAATTGGCCAAAAAATTACTCAGAACAATAACATATCACAACCCATAAATGAATTGTCCATTCAAGTAAACTTGAGTGGACTTTCTTTTTTTGTTTTAAATTCTATGACTTCAAATATTGAATATTTGGAGTGTGTAAACTTTGAGAATAAACAAACACCAAAAGAACTTTTAGATAATCTCGTTAATTTCTTTAAATCGACTCCAGTGCTTGATCAGGAGTTTTCTAAAGTAACAGTTGTTCACAACAATGAACTAGCCGCTGTTGTTCCTAAACCATTATTTGATGAAAGTAATTTAATAGAATATCTAAAGTTTAATTCAAAGATTCTTAAAACAGACTTCATAACTTATGATCAACTTAATGGATTAGATATAATGGTTGTATACGTACCTCTAATGAATATCAATAATTTTATTTTTGATCGGTTCGGAAGTTTTGAATACAAACACAGTGCGTCCATTTTAATAAATCGTGTTTTAACTCTAGAAAAAAACACAAAAAAACCAAAAATGTTTCTCAATATTGAGCATAAGCATTTCCAAATAGTCGTAGTCGAAAATAATCTTTTGAAGTTTTATAATCGATTTGAATTTATAACCAAAGAAGATTTTATTTATTACTTACTCTTTACTGCTGAACAACTCCAACTAAACCCTGAAGAGTTTCCCTTAGTATTGATTGGTGAAATTATTGAAGGTGATGATTTGTATCAAATTGCATACAAATACATAAGAAATGTTAGTTTACTGCATAGTAAATCTATGTTACATAGTAAGGATTCAAGTTCTAATCATTTCAACTTATTAAACAGTTTGTAGTGCGCATTATTTCAGGAAAATTTAAAGCAAGGAGAATAATTGCTCCAAAAAAACTACCTGTCCGTCCAACAACAGACATGGCAAAAGAAGCATTATTTAATATTCTTAACCATCGTTACCATCTTCATGATATTTCTTTTTTAGACTTATTTGCTGGAACAGGAAATATCAGTTATGAATTTGCTTCTAGAGGGACCGAATCTATAGTCTCTGTAGACCAGAATTTTGACTGTATAAAATTTATTAGGAAAATAGCTGAGGAATTTGAGATGCCTATTCAAGTAATTAAAGCAGAAGTGTTTGGGTTTTTAGAAAAAACGAAGCAGACTAGAACGATAATTTTTGCAGACCCACCTTATGAATTAAATCATGAAAAGTTTTTAAAAATAATTGAACTTGTCTTTGAAAATCAGCTTCTGGAAACAGGTGGAATACTAATTATCGAGCACTCAAAGCAAACGGACCTTTCAGAATCTCCTCACTTTTCTGAAGTTAAAGGCTACGGAGGTAATCGTTTTAGTTTTTTTGAAAACTAAAAAAAAAGCAGATCTATAAGCCGGATTCTGTACCACATAAATTGTGGCCCTTATCATTTATCTTCGATTACTGTTACCAGTAAACTTTAGCTGCCTACCCTTCAGCATCGCACGTGTCGCGCTCAATCACTGATATACATGACATTGCACCCTATAGAGTTTACCTGATTTCACTACAGCATTACCTGTACATTCTTTCTGTTGCACTTTTCCTAGCCTCACGACTGGTGGTTGTTAACCACTATAGTACAATACGGTGTCCGGACTTTCCTCTATCCATTAAAAATGAACAGCGATAAGGCGATCTGCTTTATCACAAAAGTACACAAATTGTTAATAACTACTTTTAATTAAAGAAGGTTTAATTTAGTCGTTAATTAATGAATTTTTAAATTTGTTTGTATAAGATATTTATGGAACCATTTATAGTATCGGCCCTAAAATACAGACCCCAAACATTTAAAGATGTTGTGGGACAGACTGCTATTACCAATACTTTAAAAAATGCAATTGATCAAAACCATTTAGCTCAGGCTTTATTATTTACAGGACCTAGAGGAGTTGGTAAAACAACTTGTGCCCGTATTTTAGCTAAAATGATTAATAGTAATAGTTCGGAAAACAAAAACGAAGACTTTGCGTTTAATATATTTGAATTAGATGCAGCTTCTAATAATTCTGTTGATGACATTCGTAGCCTTACGGATCAAGTACGGATACCTCCTCAAGTTGGGAACTATAAGGTATATATTATAGATGAAGTTCACATGCTATCTACATCTGCATTTAACGCATTTCTAAAAACATTAGAAGAGCCGCCTAAGCACTGTATTTTCATTCTCGCTACCACTGAAAAACATAAAATAATTCCTACTATTCTTTCTCGATGTCAAATTTTTGACTTCAAAAGAATTACAGTTAACGATGCAAAAAATTACCTGAAGATTATTGCAGAAGAGCAAGGTATTAATGCAGAAGATGACGCGTTACATATTATTGCTCAAAAAGCAGATGGAGCTATGAGAGATGCGCTCTCAATTTTTGATAGGGTAGTTAGCTTTTCTGGGGGAAACCTCACACGTCAAGCTGTTACTGAAAATTTAAATGTTTTAGATTACGACACCTTTTTTGAGGCTACCGATTTAATTTTAGAAAGTAAAATACCTGACTTATTGGTACACTTTAATCATATCTTATCAAAGGGATTTGATGGGCATCATTTTATCACAGGATTAGCATCTCACTTTAGAGACTTATTAGTTAGTAAAACCCCTCAGACGATAGAACTAATTGAAGTTGGGGAGAATACTAAAAGTATCTACAAAAAACAATCGGAATTAACATCTCAAGCATTTTTAATAAACGCTATTGATCTTGCTAATTCATGTGATTTGAAATATAAAACTAGTAAAAACCAACGCCTGTTGGTCGAACTTTGCTTAATGCAACTTGCCTCTATCAAATTTGATGGAGAAAAAAAAAAGCCTGATGGGTATATAATACCTGCCTCATATTTCAAATCTAAAAATATTTCTACCGTAAAAGCAACCAAAGCTGAAGAAGTACTTGTCAAGGAGACCATTCCTGTTTTTGAGGAAATTGAAAAAACTCTACCCAGCAAATCCGTTGATCTAAATATTAGTTCCCATATTCCAGTTATTAAAAAGACTAAAAGACCTGCATCTGGACTCTCGTTAAGCAGTATTCGCAAGAAAAAGGAACATCAGGTAAAACTGATGGAAGTCACTATAAAAGAAGAAGAATTACCAAACGACCCTTTTACAGAAGAAGACCTAATTAAATACTGGTCTATTTTTGTTACTAAACTTGAAACAGACGGAAGGTATAATCTAGCTGCAATACTTCAGATTGATAAACCTAAACTAATCGATACCCAAATCATTGGCTTGGAGTTTCCTAACAATACTAATAAAATTGAAGTTGAACGTCAACAACATGAATTACTGCAATACTTAAGAAAAGCAGTAAATAATTTCTCAATCACTTTAAAAATAACAGTGAATGAAACTTTAGAAAAAAAATACGCCTATACTCCTAAAGATAAATATGAAAAATTAGCAGAAAAAAACAAGAATATTGAACTTTTAAGGAAAACATTTGATTTAGATTTATAATTTATGTTAGGATTAAAATTACCTTCAGACCCAAGATGGGTTAATATCGCTGAAAAAAATATAGAGGAAATTTTATCAGACCATGCCTTTTGTGAACAAAAAGCAGCGAGTACTGCTATTTCTCTTATTGTAAGTTTTCCTGAGTATACGGAGCTTGTTCAAGAAATGATATCTTTAGTAGAAGAAGAAATGAGTCATTTTAAAATGGTACATGATTTAATACTAGAGCGTGGATATAGCTTAGGCCGAGATCGAAAAGATGCTTATATCTCAAAATTATTAAAATTTTTTCCAAAAGGTGGTAGTCGAACCATGCAATTAGTTCATCGTTTGTTACTAGCTGCCCTGATTGAAGCGAGAAGTTGTGAACGATTCCGACTTTTGTCAGAACATTTGAATGATAAAAAATTAGCCAAATTTTATAAAAAACTTATGATTAGTGAAGCTAATCATTACACCTTGTTTTTGGGTTTTGCTAGAAAATATGGAGAAATTAAAGAAGTAAATCAAAAATGGAATGACTTGTTGGAGTTCGAGAAAGAAATTATTATTAATCTAACTAATTCACAAACTATACATGGTTAAATTATTATCTATAAAAAATATTTTATATTGTATTGTTTTAATTTTTATGGCGACAGCCTTATTGATTACTTGTGAATGGACTTCAGAGGTCTCTACAAATATTTCCAAAGAGTCAACAAAATCGCCTAAAGCCTCTGCAGAAAGATTTGGTGAAATTGAAGAAAAAAAAATAGATTATTCTGACAAAGTTCAACAAGTTCAAATTTCACAAACCAAAGTAAACTCTGAAATTTATAGGGTTACAGATTCAATAACTAAATCAAATGAATTAATAATACTAGATTTCAAAGTAAAACCTGGAGAAACATTATCTAGTATACTAACTCCGATAAATGGTGTTCCTTATTCAACAATATTGAAAATTTCAGAAACTTCTATTTCAGGTCTAAATTTCAATTTATTTGATGTTGGACAAAAGTACCAGCTTGTGTTAAACCCTCTGGATAGTACCCTAATTTCTTACACTCACTCATTCTCAAAAGAAAAAATAATAGAAGTTATCCTTAATCCTAATTTGGTGATTAAAAAAGTTTCGCAGATCAAAAGACCAAAAACTATAAAATATAATCCTGCCAAATCGAATTTAAATTCAAAAATAAAAAAAGTTAAAACAATTAAAAATGATAAAAATGTAACAAAATTATTCCTTTTGGGAAAAACTAACTTATCTACTAATAGCATATTTGTGAAATTAGAAAATCAATATCATACCAAATCTAAAATGTATTTAGAAAAACAAACTGCTGTCTCATTTAAAAAAATGAAATCTGCGGCTGAAAAAGATGGTATTAATTTAATTATTGTTTCTGGGGCACGTAATTATTATTCACAAAAATCTATATGGGAAAGAAAATTCAAAAATAATCAGTCTAGAGGACTAAATCCATTAGAAAATGCTCGCAAAATATTAAGATATAGCTCCATGCCTTCAACATCTAGGCACCACTGGGGCACAGACATAGATATTAATAGCTTAGAGCCTAGCTACTTTGAATCTGGTCGGGGTAAAAGAGAATACGATTGGTTAGTAAATAATGCAGGTAGATTTGGTTTTTGTCAAGTATATACTAATTTCAAAAAAAAGGACAGGAATTCCGGTTATCTAAACGAAGCGTGGCATTGGAGCTATATTCCTAAATCTAAAATATACTTAAAAAAATATAATGAAAGAATTAACTACAATGATATAAATGGTTTCATAGGTTCAGATCTAGCAGATGATTTAAGTATGATTAAAGATTTTGTAAATGGTATTTCTAGTGATTGTTTATAAAGTAACACTTAATCCCAACAATCACATCGTAATTTAGCAGCAATAGTACAATACAAATCTACAGATTCCCACTTATCACCCACTCTAGGATTCTGAGGTACAAGATCAATATAATATGGCTCACTTCCTTTTTGTAAAATTACAACCCCGTTTTTGTATTTATCAACCAATCTTGAAATATTTTCACTGCCAATAATTTCTCCATTATCATTTTTAATAATAACTTCTTCGAAATTTCTAGTTAAAAATTTATAATTTATTAAAATATAATCTCTAAAACTTTTTGGACAATCGTCTACAATTTGTCTGATTGTACTTTTAACTCTACTGTCAATTTGATTGTATTTTGAGAAGGCTATAATTTCAATGAAATCTTCAACATAAACTGGTCGATTACTTAATGCACGACTATATGCCCAACCCTCTATTCCCTTTCGAGTTCGAATAAGATGAAATGGTCCACTGGTTCGATTACCACGTAATTTAACACTAATCTCATTTCGGGAGGTTCTACCTAAATCGGTTACCCTCTCACCTTCTTTGAGTTTAGCAATTCTTTTTGAATCTAAATCTGGTTCTATTCTAACAGAAAGGTTTTCTACTTCAGAATAAAGATAATTTTGAGCTTCAGCTAAATTTGTAAACGATAGAAAAAAAGTAAATAAAAATATAAATAAAATATTATTTTTCATTGAGTTATAATTAATATTAATTGACAAATTAAAAATACATAAAAAATATTATGGAGACAAACGGTCCATATCCCAGCAGTTATTAATAGATAACTTGAATCTAATTCTATCGTGAAGTCGATTAGCGCGACCTTGCCAAAACTCTATTTCAACTGGCTTAACAATATATCCACCCCAAAATTCTGGACGTTTTAACGGCTTGCTTTTGTATTCATTTTCTAAAGACTGTAATTGTGTATCCAAAACAGCTCGGTTTTTGATAACGGTACTTTGCTTGGAAACCCAAGCGCCAAGCTGACTCCCTTTAGGGCGAGAAAGAAAATAGGTGTCACTTTCTGAAGGATCAATTTTATCAGCAACTCCTTTAATTATAACCTGTCGTTCTGCTGATTGCCAATGAAAAGAAAGACAACATTTAGGTGAATTCGATAATGCCTTCGCCTTTTCACTTTCATAATTAGTGTAAAACACAAAACCAGCTGAATTAAATTTCTTTAAAAGTACAACACGACTTTTTGGAAATCCATCATTACCAATTGTAGACAACGTCACTGCATTGATTTCTGTTTCTTGAAAGTGTGTATCGACTTCGTTAAACCACAATTGAAATAAGTCGAACGGATCTTTATTGATTGAGTGTTCTAGAAGTGAACCTTTTTCATAGGATTTACGATAATTCCCTAAATCTTTTTCCATGTTTAATTGCTTATTAAATTCAAATTTACATAAAAATAGTAATTTAATAGGGTTGAATTATTATTTAAGTATTTAAATAAATAAACATTATAATCATTAAAAATCATAACATTTTAAAGAATATAACTGAAATGTTTCTACAGTATAAAGTTAAAAACAAATTAACCACCATTTATAGGATAAAAGTTTGTAATTTGTATTTTTGTTAAAATTATAGGAATAGGAATGGCTAGAGCATCAACAAATAAGACCCAAAAAAAACGTATTTCTAAAATAAACTTAAAACTAACTAGCTCTCAGAGATTAGTTATGGGTAGTTTTTTTACAATAATTGGCATTTTATTATTTATTGCTCTTCTGTCTTACTTATTTACTGGAGAAAACGATCAAAGTACGCTAAATGATTTCACAAACAGAAAGACACAAGCAGAAAATTGGTTAAGTAAGATTGGGGCTTGGGTAAGCGAATTACTAATATATAAAGGCTTTGGAGTCTTTTCATTTATCTTTTCAGGACTTTTACTATTATCTGGTGTTTCAGTTTTAGCTAATTCAAACAAAAAAAGACTTTGGCGTAATTGGTTTTGGGGTACTTTAATTATTATATGGGGTTCAATATTATTTGGATTTATATTTAATAGAGCTCCTAATTTAGGCGGTACCATTGGCTACGAATTAAATATATTTATACAAGACTATATCGGAAAAATCGGAACAGCTCTTTTGCTTATTTTTATTTTCATTACTTATATAGCTCTTCGTTTTAAGGTAACTCCAAAACAAATTAGAAGTCTATTTATTCGCACTAAAAATGAAATTAAATCTGAATTTTTAGAAGGTAATTCTTCATCTGAAACATTAATCGATAATAGTTTCAGTGACGAAGCTAAATCTATTAAATCATCTTTTGAAATTCCTTTAGAAAATTTAGAGCCTACCATTTCAAACCATTCAAGTATCTATTCAGAATCTGGTGCTGAAAAAACTAATAATGAAATTGAAAAGTCGGATGAAGAAACTGTTGCGATGGAAATTGAAATTATTGAAGAAGAAGTTTCAGAAACAGATAATCTAGCTGCTAAACTAGTTGAAGATTTTGGTGAGGTTGACCCTACCTTAGAACTATCAAAATTTAAATTCCCTTCCTTAGACCTTCTTAAAAAATATGACACAGAGAGCATCACAATTAACCAAGAAGAATTAGAGGAAAATAAAAACAAAATTGTTGAAACACTTAATAATTATAAAATAGGAATTGCTAGTATTAAAGCTACTATTGGTCCGACTGTTACTTTATACGAAATAATCCCAGAAGCAGGCGTTCGAATTTCTAAAATAAAAAACCTTGAAGATGATATTGCACTATCTCTTTCGGCACTGGGGATTCGTATTATAGCTCCAATCCCTGGAAGAGGAACAATTGGTATTGAAGTGCCGAATAAAAATGCTACAATTGTCTCAATGAACTCTGTAATTTCTTCGCAGAAGTTTCAGAAATCAGAAATGGAGTTACCAATTGCTTTAGGTAAAACTATTAGTAATGAAACTTTTATAGTTGATCTGGTTAAAATGCCTCACTTGTTAATGGCTGGAGCTACTGGTCAAGGTAAATCGGTTGGTCTAAATGCCGTTTTAACTTCCTTACTATACAAGAAGCATCCTGCGGAAGTTAAATTTGTTTTGGTTGATCCTAAAAAAGTAGAATTAACACTTTTCAATAAGATTGAGCGTCATTATTTAGCTAAACTTCCGGATAGTGAAGATGCAATAATAACGGATAACACGAAAGTTATAAACACCCTAAACTCTTTATGTATTGAAATGGATAATCGATATGAAATGCTTAAAAACGCATTTTGTAGGAACATTAAAGAATATAATGAAAAATTTAAAGCTAGAAAACTCAACCCTAATGATGGCCACAAGTTTTTGCCTTATATCGTTTTAGTTGTAGACGAGTTTGCTGATTTAATTATGACAGCTGGCAAAGAAGTAGAAACTCCTATAGCTCGGCTTGCACAGCTAGCAAGGGCTATAGGAATTCATTTAATAATTGCCACCCAAAGACCTTCTGTGAATGTAATAACCGGAATTATAAAAGCTAACTTTCCAGCTCGTATTGCGTTTAGAGTAACTTCAAAGATAGATTCTAGGACTATTTTAGATAGCTCTGGAGCTGATCAACTAATTGGCCGTGGTGACTTATTGTTCACCCAAGGAAATGATATGGTTAGAATCCAATGTGCATTTGTTGATACACCTGAAGTTGAAAAACTGACAGATTATATTGGATCACAAAAAGCCTACCCTAGCGCTTATATACTTCCTGAGTACATAAGTGAAGAATCTAGCTCAAGTATAGACAATAACATAAATGAAAGAGACCAACTATTTAGAGAAGCAGCTGAGGTAATTGTAATCGCTCAACAGGGTTCAGCTTCCTTATTACAAAGAAAATTAAAATTAGGTTATAACCGAGCAGGGCGTTTGATAGATCAATTAGAAGCTGCGGGGATTGTTGGTTCTTTTGAAGGTAGCAAAGCAAGACAAGTTTTGGTAAGCGATTTAGGGGCTCTTAACCAATTATTAGATCAAGAAATCAAAGATTAACATGAGAAATTATATTTTAATTTTATGGACCTTATTTTCATTTGCAGGTCAAGCTCAAAGTGGCGATTCTGAAGCACAACTGCTTCTTAATGAAGTTAGTGCTAAAGTAAAAAGCTATAGAAATTTAACGCTAGAGTTTAAATATGTTCTTGAAAATACAGAAGAAAACATTAGACAAGAAACTAAAGGGAAGGTAACAATTCAAGGGGATAAATATGTTTTAAATATTTTAGGAGTAACAAGAATATATGACGGAGAGTCACTATTTACTATAAGTGCTGAAGATGAGGAAGTAACTATCTCATCAAACAATACGTCAGATGAAAATACTATTACTCCTAGTGAATTATTAAATTTTTACGAAGATGGATACACTTATAAACTAGATATAATCCAAAATGTTAAGGGAAAAAAAATACAATATGTTAGGCTAAATCCGATTAACTCTGAATCGGAGATTAAGTATGTATTGCTTGGAATAGATAATAAAACAAAACACATTCATAACTTAATCGAAATTGGAAATAATGATACTAAAACAACCCTAACTATAAATTCATTTAAAACAAATCAACCCATTTCGGTTATGTTTTTTCAATTTGATATAGATAAATACAGTACCTATTACATAAATCGATTAGATTAGGATAAAATTGAAACTTCTAGACCGCTACATATTATCTACTTTCCTTAAGACATTTATTAGTGTTTTTACAATACTAATGATGATTTTTTTATTACAATCTGTTTGGGTCTATATTTCTGAATTAGCAGGAAAAGAATTAGAAATTGAAATTATATTAAAGTTTTTATTGTATGTATCTCCAAGAATTGTTGTTTTGGTTTTACCATTGACAATACTATTGGCTTCTATTATGGTTTTTGGAGGGTTTTCTGAAAATTATGAATTTGCAGCAATGAAATCAACAGGGATTTCACTTCAGAGGGCTATGAAGAGTCTCAGTATATTTATTGTTTTATTAGCGGTACTTAGTTTTTTCTTTGCTAATAGTGTGATTCCTCTTGCTGAGTTCAACTTTTTCAGTCTGCGAAGGAATATTGCAAAAGTAAAACCAGCTATGGCTATAGCTGAAGGTCAGTTTAATCAATTAAATGATATTAATATCAAAGTTGATGAAAAAAGTGGTAATAATGGTCAATATCTCAAAGATGTAATTATACACCAAAAGAAAGGAAGAGTTAAAGGGAATTTCACAGTAATAAAATCAAATACTGGGGAGTTTGTTAGCGATGAATTTTCTGACGTATTACAGCTAGTATTAATTGATGGGAATTATTATGATGAGATTCAACCAAAAGATTACATACAAAGAACTAAAAATAAACCTTCAGTAAAAAGTACGTTTGACAAATATATAATTAACATTGATCTCTCAAAATTTAACGATATAGACTTTGAAAGTAAAGACAAAGTGACAAAACATACGATGTTAAACGTTGTAGATTTAAATACAGCACTTGACTCGCTAAATAAATCTAAAGACCTAATGTTAGCTAATTTTTCAAAGACTATGTTACAAAGAAGTAATAAACCTAGTTTAAATAAAAATTATAAAATCCGTGAAAATGATACGACTATTAAAAACCTAAATCTTTTAAAGTTATATGACGAACGTAAAGCGATTCAACTAATAGATCTTTCACTAAATTCTGTTAAAATCGCTAAAAAAGATCTAAAAATAAGGTCCAAATCGATGTTAATCTCACAAGTTAATATCAATAAACATATCGTTGCATTTCATGATAAGTTTGCTATAGGACTTTCTTGTATTATTTTATTTTTCGTTGGAGCTCCCTTAGGTGCACTTATTCGTAAGGGAGGTATTGGGCTACCTTTGGTTATTGCTATATTAATCTTCCTTACATATCATTTTATTAGCATATTTGCAAAAAACAGTTCAGAAGATGGAAGTATGAATCCTGTTTTAGCTTCATGGTTATCCTCATTGATTTTACTACCATTTAGTATTTATCTAACAAACAGAGCAACCAAGGATCGTGCATTAATAGACTTTGATAGTATTTATATTCCTATTAAAGATTTATTTATTTCACCTAGCGACAAAGAAATAGAAGAAAGTTCCATTACAACAAATGAAAAAATTAATGAACTAGATAATTATGATAATATTCAACTAAAGACTATAATTAGAGATTTTAGAACATTAGGACACTCTATGATATATAGAAATTCAGCGTTAGAAGAGCTTAAACAACGAGGAATTAGTGAACTAGAACTTAAGTTATCTGGATATATTACAAACTCGACCTACGAAACTGCGTTTAAATTATATATAGACTTTAAAGAGATCTCCAAAGTAGCCTTAATATTTAACTTCTTATCAATATCAAGCTTTTCAGTTGCATCATTGGTTAAAAACAGTAGTTTTAGTAGTGTTTGGATTTTATCAATGGTAATCGCAATTATTTGTATCATATTTTTCCTAATATTATTTTTAAAGTCTATAAAAAATCAAACTGAATTTTATAAATTGAGTTCAGAAAATTTCGTGAGAAAATCTATAATTTGGATTCTCTTTGGACTTCCCTTATTTTACTTTTATAGGGGCTATTTCGTTTCCAAAATGGAAGAACAATTAACTAAAATATCTTAAGTATTGAATTAGTTATAATATCTTTACAAAAAAATAAAAATGCCCGCTAACGAACAGAACTTGACAAACTACTCAAAATTAAATAGTATTGAGGATGCTATAAATGATATTCGTCTTGGAAAAGTTGTAGTTGTTGTTGATGATGAAAACAGAGAAAACGAAGGTGATTTCATTGCTGCAGCTGAAAAAGTCACCCCTGAAATGATCAACTTTATGGCTCTACACGGACGTGGACTAATATGTGCTCCATTAACAGAAACTCGTTGCGATGAACTTGGCCTAAATATGATGGTACAAAATAATACTGTTTTACACAACACACAGTTTACAGTTTCAGTTGATTTGATAGGGCAAGGATGTACAACTGGTATTTCTACTTCAGATCGATCCAAAACAATCAAATCTCTGATAGAAACAAATACTAAACCAAACGACCTAGGGAGGCCAGGTCATATCTTCCCATTAAAAGCAAAAAATGGTGGTGTACTTAGACGTACAGGTCATACTGAAGCTGCAGTAGATTTAGCAAGGTTAGCAGGTTTGCAACCAGCAGGCATTTTAGTTGAAATTCTTAATGATGATGGTTCAATGGCAAGATTGCCAGAACTAAGAAAAGTAGCTAATAAATTTGATCTTAAAATTATTTCTATTGAAGACCTTGTGGCCTATCGAATGGAACATGACTCTCTAATACAAAAAAAACAAGACTATCAAATTGAAACAAGATTCGGAGATTTTAGGTTAAGAGCCTACCAACAAACAACTAATGATGCTGTTCATATTGCGCTTACCAAAGGAACTTGGAGTACTAATGAAATGGTACCAACAAGAATAAACTCAACATTAGTTAATAATGACATACTAGGAACACTTACAAATAATGCTGATCACAAGTTAGATAAGATGTTTAAACAAATTAATGAAAATGGAAAAGGGGCAATCATTTTCATCAATCAAAGCATACAGCCTACAAATCTACTTAAACGATTAGATATTATTAGGTCCACCCAAAAAAAAGGTACAGTTGTCAAAGCTCCAAATATTAAAATGGATGCCAAAGATTTTGGAATAGGAGCGCAAATACTCCACGATTTAAATATACATAAACTAGGACTTATTTCTAATAGTGAACAAACAAAACGAGTTGGTATTATTGGATATGGGCTTGAAATTATTAAATATATCCAGTACTAAGAAGTAATACTACTAATGATCGAAGCCATGACTTTAGCTCTTTTTACAACCTCGGATTCTTTCCAAGACAATTTAATTAGACAAGATATATTACGCCCTATAAAGTGATCAGATTTCTCAAACGATTTTTTCTTCAAGTAAGAAAGCCCATTTTTTAATTCTTTGCTTAATGGAATTAATGAATTCTGACTCTTTAAATGACCCCAATTTCGAATATAATGCCAATTATTGTCGTAATAATGGAAACAGACATCAATACCATTTGATTTAAAAGCACTATTTACCTTCCGAGCGGTATCTAAATCGTCTAAGAAAAAGTTTAGAAACGCATAACTTTCTTCGCCTCCTTTGGGAACTGTTCTAAACGTTAAACCATTTAAATTTTCTAACTCATTTCTTATAATTGTATAATGTTTTTTTTGGATATTAATAAAATCATCCAAACGACGAAATTGAGCTAAACCAACAGCTGCATTGAGCTCAGATATTCGGAAGTTATATCCTAAATACGGATGTGTATCTGCTCCCCTATCTATTCCAAGATGATCATGCCCATGATCACTATAAAGATCAGCATTAGTATATAAATCATTATTATTGGTGATCACAACACCACCTTCTCCACAAGTTACTGTTTTTACAAAATCAAATGAAAAACAACCAAGATCTCCTAATGTCCCTAATGCTTTTCCATTGTAAGACCCTCCTATTGCTTGACAAGCATCCTCTATTAAAATCAAATTATGAGATCTACAAATTTTTATTAAAGCGTCCAAATTAGCCATACTACCACACATGTGCACAGGCATTATAGCTTTAGTTTTATGAGTAATTGCATTTTGAACAGCTACAATATCTAAGGTTAACGTGTCGTCAATATCAACAATTACAGGGGTTGCTCCTATCATAACAATAGCTTCAAAACTCGCAACAAAAGTAAAGCAAGGTATTATTACTTCATCACCAGCTCCTATTCCTGCTGAAGCTAGAGCAAGGCTTACAGCTGCTGTACCACTTGAAACTAGTTGAGCATACTTAACATCAAAATTAGATTCAATTTCTTTTTCTAGTTCTTTAGCCTTCCAATGCCCTTGCCGTAAACCATCAAAGCCATAACGCATTAAAACTCCACTATTTAACACATCCTGAACTTCTTTTTTTTCTGCTTCACCAAACAACTCGAATCCGGGCATAATCTTTATTTAATTTCTATAATAGAGTCTTTGATATCTTTTCTTACCTTTTTCATGCTTGCAAATACATCATCGTTTGAACGATATCCAATTGGCATAATAAGAACGGAGCGTAAGCCTTGATCCGCAAGCTTGAAATATTTATCATAAGCAACAGGGTCAAAACCTTCCATGGGACATGCGTCAATTTTTTGAGTAGCACAAACGGTAAGCATATTACCTAAAGCTAAATAAGCCTGTTTGGCTCCCCAATTGAATATCTCAAGTGAAGACTTTGTACCAAAACTGGAAATTAGACTATCACGAAATGAACTTAAAACAGCATCTGGTGTATTTCGTATAGATTTAATATTTTCAAAATAGCTGCGTATGTAAGCTTCATCAATATTGGTTTCAACACAAAACACACATAAATGTGATGCTTGACTTACTTGTTGTTGATTACTTGAGATTGGAACTAGCTCTTGAAGAACAGATTTATCACTCACAATAAGTAATTTAACGGGTTGAAGACCATATGAACTAGCTGTAAGATTAAAACATTTTTTAATTATTTCTATAGCTTTATCAGGAATAGTTCTAGAAGCGTCAAACTTTTTGGCTGCATAGCGCCATTTAAGTGCATTAATAATATTCATTAATTAAATTTTTTATAAAAATAGAAAATAATATATAGCTTTCAATTACAAAATTTACTAATTAAAACATAAAGGATATTAACTCAAAATTAAATCTTAGCCTGGTACGTAAATAAATCATAGTATCTACCCTCATTTGTTATTAAATCGTCGTGGTTTCCTCGCTCCACTATATGGCCATTTTCAATCACTAAAATCTGATCAGCTTTACGAATTGTACTCAGGCGGTGTGCTATCACTATCGTAGTTCTGTTTTTTGTTAATTCATCTAGACTTTTTTGAATTAAAGCTTCACTTTCTGTGTCTAAATTTGATGTAGCTTCGTCTAGTATAATGATTTTGGGATTTGCTAAAATAGCTCTAGCAATGGCAATACGCTGTCTTTGACCTCCCGAAAGCTTTACGCCTCTTTCACCAATTAAAGTTTCTAAACCGTCATCAAAACGATCAGTAAATTCATCTACATAAGCAGCTTTTACAGCTGCATTTACTTGAACTTCATTAGCCTCCGGTCTAGGAAATATTATATTTTCTCGTATAGTACCTTCGAACAAAAACTCATCTTGCAAAACTACTCCTAGGTGCTTTCTGTAGCTATGTAGTTTGACTTTTGATATATCCTCACCATCAATAGTAATAATTCCAGACTGAGGGTTTAAAAACGTAGCAGAAAGACCAGCTATAGTAGATTTTCCAGAACCCGAGCTGCCAACCAATGCAATTACAGATCCACAAGTAGCTTTAAAGTCTATGTTATGAAGAACGTTTTGGTTTTTTACATAACCAAATGATACATCGCTAAACACTAGTTCACCTTTAAGATCTTTTAGTTCAATTATACGGTTTGGATCGTCATGTTCAGCTTCCATACTCATTAATTCTTCTGTACGGTCCAAACCTGCCAGAGCTTCTGTTAATTGACTACCAATGTTACTCATTTGTACTATAGGGGCTACCATAAATGCTAATAAAAAAGTAAATTGAAGAAAATCGCCAGGCGTTATTTCCCCTTTAATCATAAAGTGGCCTCCAATACCCATAATTCCTGTAGTTGCCAGGCCAATCAAAAAAGTTGAAGAACTAGTCATAATTGCAGTAGCAGTTAAACTTTTTTTAACATTTTGAAAAATAGCATCTATTCCTCTAGCAAAAATTTCAGTTTCTTGAGACTCAGCATTAAATGCTTTAATCACACGAACTCCCGATAATGTTTCTATTAACCGTCCTTTTACATCAGCATTAATTTTTCCTCTTGCTCTAAAAATAGGACGAATATACTTAAAAGCCTTTAAAGCAATCATTGCAAAAACAGAGAGCGGAATGAAGGTAAATAGGGTCATCCATATATTCATTCTAAGTAAAATAATTAAGGTTAAAATAGCGGTAAAAGACCCACCAACTAACTGAACTAATCCAGTACCTATGAGGTTTCTTACCCCTTCAACATCACTCATTATTCTAGAAACTAAGACACCTGATTTAGTATTGTCAAAAAAACTAATTGGTAATGACAACACTTTCTTCTGTACTTGTGCTCGTAATTCACTAATTAAATACTGTGCTTGAATACTTAACACTTTAGTGAGTAAAAAAGAAGTCAGCGCTTGAACAACAATAGAGATAATTACAATCAAAATTAAAGAAGACAATAAATTATAATCATTGTTTGGAACTACTTCATCTAATAGAACCTTGCTTTGTATTGGTAGTACAAAACCTGATAAACTCCGGACAACAATAAGTAAAAGACCCAATAATACTAAGTTTCTTCTAGGCCAAATAATTGTTTTAAAGGCTTGTTTTAGTGTGACTTTTGGTTTTGTATTTCTTTTAATATTGCGCTCGTTAAAATGTTTCACGGTTGAAATCTATTATATTAACATAAGAAAGAAAAATAAGTTAGTAACAAAAGATTTGAAAAAAACCCATAACAATTGCTACGGGTTTTAATTTTGCGGAGAGTAAGGGATTCGAACCCCTGGAGGTGTGACCCTCAACAGTTTTCAAGACTGCCGCATTCGACCACTCTGCCAACTCTCCAATGCGGTGCAAATATAATAGGTTTTTGGGTCTTTCAAATAATTTTATTAATTATTTTAAAAAAATAAATAGGCATTAAAATTGATGCTAATTATATTTGTAACTTGAGTATTTAAGTAAAACTGATTTAAATGAAATGGCAAGAAGCACTTAATGATTATTCTTTATTTCTAAAAATTGAGCGCGGTATGTCCAAAAATACCGTAGAAAATTACAATCTTGATATTCAGAGACTTGTAGTGTACTTAAAAAGTAATAACATGTCCATTAGTCCGATTGAAATAACTAGTATACAAATTCAAGAATTTATATATGAAATAGCTAAATTGATTAGTCCTAGAAGTCAATCTAGATTAATTTCTGGTTTACGTAGTTTTTATGATTATTTGATTTTTGAGGATTATATGCAAACAAATCCATTGGAACTAATAGAAGCTCCTAAAATAGGACGTAAATTACCGGACACTCTTTCAGTTAGTGAAATTAATCTAGTAGTAAAAACAATCGATCTTAGTGATTCAAATGCTATACGAAACCGTGCAATAATAGAAACCTTGTATAGCTGCGGACTTAGAGTTAGTGAACTAACAGCACTAAAAATTTCTGATTTGTTTTTTGATGAAGGGTTTATAAAAGTTACCGGGAAAGGAAATAAGCAACGTTTCGTACCAATTGGGAAATTGACTCAAAAACATATAAACCTTTACAAAAACCAGGTTAGAATTACTATGAAAATTGACATTGCGTCTAATGATACTCTGTTTCTAAACCGTCGCGGAAAACAACTCACTAGAGCAATGATTTTTACAATTGTAAAAAAATTAGGAGAAAAAGCGAAGATTCAAAAAAGTATTTCCCCTCACACCTTTAGACATTCATTCGCTACCCACTTACTTGAAAATGGAGCGGATTTGAGAGCTATTCAAATGATGCTAGGACACGAAAGTATTACTACAACAGAAATTTATATGCATATAGATAAAAGTCATCTAAAGAAAGTTATAGACGAATTTCACCCCAGAAAATAAAAATTTATTTAGCAATATTTACGGCTCTAGTTTCACGAATAACTGTCACTTTGACCTGTCCAGGGTAGGTCATGTCTGTTTGAATTTTCTGAGATATCTCAAAAGATAAACTTCCTGCTTTATCATCTGTTACTTTTTCACTTTCAACAATTACACGTAATTCACGACCTGCCTGGATAGCATAAGCTTTTTGAACACCGCTAAAGCCTAGGGCTATGTCTTCTAAATCTTTTAGTCTTTGGATATAAGAATCTAAAACCTGTCTTCTCGCTCCAGGACGAGCACCAGAAATAGCATCACATACTTGAACTATAGGGGACATAAGGGACTTCATTTCAATTTCGTCATGGTGAGCTCCAATTGCATTACATACTTCTTCATTTTCTCCATATTTCTCAGCCCATTGCATTCCTAAAATAGCATGAGGTGTTTCCATGTCAGCTTCTGCATCCGGAACTTTACCGATGTCATGAAGAAGACCAGCGCGCTTTGCTAGCTTTGGATTAATTCCTAATTCTGCAGCCATAACTCCACAGAGTTTCGCAACTTCCCTGGAGTGTTGTAATAAGTTTTGTCCATAAGAAGAACGATATTTCATTCGACCAACTGTTTTAATTAGCTCAGGATGTAATCCGTGAATCCCTAGATCGATCACCGTACGCTTACCAACTTCAATAATTTCTTGCTCTATTTGTTTTTGAGTTTTTTTAACAATTTCCTCAATACGAGCTGGGTGAATACGTCCATCTGTTACTAATTTGTGTAAAGATAAACGAGCAACTTCTCTACGTACAGAATCAAAACAAGACAATATTATGGCTTCTGGAGTATCATCGACTATGATTTCGACTCCAGTTGCTGCTTCGATAGCTCTAATATTGCGACCCTCACGACCAATAATACGACCTTTGACATCATCAGATTCAATATTGAAAACAGAAACGCAGTTATCTACTGCTTCCTCTGTTCCAATTCTTTGAATTGTATTAATTATAATTTTTTTTGCGTCTTGTTCAGCAGTTAATTTAGCTTCTTCCATAGTGTCCTGAATATATACCATAGCGTCATTTTTTGCTTCAGATTTTAAAGACTCTACCAGCTCTTGCTTAGCATCATCAGCAGACAAGCCAGAGATAACTTCAAGCTGTTTTATTTGACTTTTGTGAGCCTTCTCAACTTCTTCTTTGCGTTTACCTAGCAAAGTTGAACGTTGGTCATAATCATTTATTTTAGATTCAAGTTCTTCAGATAATTTTTTATTTCTTGAAAGTTCAGATGAAATTTGAGATTCTTTGTCTCGAGTTCTCTTTTCAACCTCACTAATTTTCTTTTCTCTAGACTGAATAACTTGCTCATGTTCAGACTTCAATTCTAAGAACCGTTCTTTAGCTTGAAATATTTTATCTTTTTTTGTTGCTTCTCCATCAATTCTAGCTTTAGAAATAATAGAATTCGCATCCCTTTTTGCATTTTTAGTAACTTGAGATGCGTTATTCTTTTCGCGTAATTTTGATACGACTAATCCTAAAACAAGTCCTAAAATAGCAGCAGTGCACACAATGAGTATAGTATTAGTTTCCATATATAATTATTAAAATTAAAAAAAAAGCCTATATCAATCTGTTTTTGTATAAACTCCATAAATACAAGATTTAGAGTTGAAAAGTTGATCAAGAATCTGCTACAAGACAGCATGCTTTTACAACTTAAACGCACCCAATTTAAAAAATTTCCGTTGAGTTTATCAAAAAAGTGATCAATATAGGCAGTAACCTTATTTATTTAAAGAACGTTATTATTTAAATGTGAATCTATTAATTTATCTACTGAAATTAGACGAGATTCTAAATCTTCATTTAAACTAGTATTATCAATTGACTTTTGTTCGTTTTGAGTTGCAAATTGAAGTGCACACATGGCCAATACATCTTGCTTATCTTGAACAGAGTAACTTTTCTCAAATTGCTTAATAGTCAAATCAATTTTTTGAGCCGCTGAACGTAGTCCTTCTTCTTGATCAGGAGTGATAGTCAATGGATATACTCTATTGGCTATGGATAATTTTATTTTTAACCGTTCACTCATATATTTATTTTCTAATCAGATAACTTAGATATACAATCATCAATCTGCTTAACTAAAGAATTTATTTTAAGTTTAGTCTCTCTTTTATTTTCATCACTGCCAAGGATTGAATTAGCAAATTTGAGTGTGTCATAATCACTTTCTTTTTCTTGAAGTGAATGCAAAAGCTTAAAATTTTCAGCTTTAACATCATTTAACTGATGTTTTAAAGTTGAATTATCTTTTTTTAGTTTAGTTAGTTCATACAAAACTTTTTGCACTTTTTTTTCAAGAGAATAAACAACTAGTTCAATTTTACTCATTTACTTTTTCAATACCTATTTCACAAATTTAACATTCCATAATTAATAACACAATTGTTTTAGCTTAAATTTAATTTTATTTGAGGCTACTTTTCTGGATACGTAGTAATAATTTTTGTATTTGTGTTCAATTGTATAAATTAGCAACTCTATTACTCTTTATGAAAACTACAATTGCTAGCCTATTTTTTTTTATTTCTATTTGTAACGGACAATCCAATTATCCGCAAAATTATTTCTCCTCACCTCTAGATATTGATTTAATTTTATCTGGTTCTTTCGCTGAACTACGAAATAATCATTTTCACTCAGGCTTGGATATAAAAACACAAGGAAGGGAGGGATTAAAAATATATGCATCTGCTTCTGGATATGTGAGTCGTATAAAAATATCTAGATATGGATATGGAAAAGCCTTATACATTAAACACCCTAATGGCTACACAAGTGTTTACGCGCACCTTCAAAAGTTCTCACCTGAAATTGAAGCATATGTTAAAAAACGTCAGTACCAGGGAGAAACATTTGAGTTAGAATTGTTCCCCAAAGCGGGAATTCTTAAAGTATTAGACAGGCAGTTAATTGCCTTTTCGGGAAATACAGGAGGCTCTGGAGGACCACATTTACATTTTGAAATTAGAGACAATCAAGAGCGGCCTTTAAACCCACTGATGTTTGGTTTTGACATTAAAGATACTACTCCCCCTGTTATATTTGGATTATATGGTTATCCACTTTCTGAATATAGCCATATTAAAGGCAGGACCAAAAGAATCAAAATTAGAGTTTCAAAACAAAAAGATGGATCCTACAAATCTGACACTATAAATGCTTATGGTAAAATTGGATTTGGAATAGTTAGTACTGATAGACAAGACTTAGCATCTAATAACAATGGAGTAAATAAAATTCAAACTATGTACAATAATCAAAAAAGTTTGGAAGTTAATTTTAATCGTTTTTCTTTTGATGAAACAAAGCACCTTAATCGCTATGTAGATTATGAATTTTTTTTTAACAACAACAAAAGAATTCAAAAGCTATTCATTGAAAAAAACAACCCCCTTTCAATTCTGAAAGCATACACTAATAATGGAATCGTAGAGCTGAAAAATGACACAGTTTCTATATTTAAAGTAATAGTAAGTGATTTTAAAGGCAATAAATCGGAATTAAAAATCCCAATAAAAAGAGCCTATAAAAATTTAATTAAATCAAAACAAAACAACACCAAACTTCAATACATCAATGCTTCTCAAAAAATGATTCTAAAAAAAGATCATGTTGTTGTTCAGATATCAAAAAACACATTTTACGAAGACGTAAACATACGGTTTGAAGTTACAAATGATACTCTAAATCTACATACCGCATCGATTCCCTTAAAAAAATCTATTGATATCAATTTTGATATTAGTAAGTACAATGGACGTAATAAAGACTATCTATTTATAGGGCGTATTTCCCAGAGCGGAAACAGACTCATCTACTCCAATACAAAAAAACGAGGAAACAGCCTTTCAACACGTACTAAGTATTTAGGAAATTATACATTGGGTATCGATAACGAAAAACCTGATATTGAAGCAATTAACTTTAAAAATAAAAGTTGGATTAGTAATCTTAGTCATTTAAAAGTAAAAATTAATGATGAAGGTTCAGGTGTTAAAAACTACAGAGCAACTTTGAATGGGCGTTGGATTTTAATGGAATACGATATCAAAACACAATTATTAATCTATAATTTTGATGATGATATTACAAAAGAAATAGAAAATAATTTAAAAATCGTAGTCACAGATAATGTAGGAAATTCTTCTACATTTGAATCTTTGTTTTATAAAAAATAGTTCTCCATAAAATTGAAAAAAATATTTACTCATACGGTTTTATTACTCTCAATGTTAGTGCCAACTCTAATTGTTGGACAAACATCAACAATCAAGGGTATTATACTAAATGATCAAAACCAGCCGGTTCAAGGAGCGAACATTACATCAAGCAATGATGGTACTACCACAAATTTTAATGGGTTTTATATCCTTAAAATTCCAGCCAAAAAAGATATTAAGATTAGAATTTCACACATAAACTATAAATTTATTGAAGTTTCATTCAATTTAAAAATTGGAGAAGAATTTGAGTTTAACCCAGTTTTAAAAGAGAGTTATGAGCAAATTGAAACAGTTGTGATTTCAGGCTCCAAACGAAAAAATTTGGAAGGAATCACAACTATATCACCTCAAATTATTAGAAGTGTCAAAGGAGCTCAGCCAGGAGTTGAAAATTTATTAAAAACACTTCCTGGAGTAAATATCACGAACGAATTGAGTACACAATACTCTGTTAGAGGAGGTAATTTTGATGAAAATCTTGTGTATGTAAATGAAATAGAAGTCTATCGTCCTTTTCTAGTTCGATCTGGACAACAAGAAGGATTGAGTTTTGTAAATACAGCGTTAGTACAAAATTTAGACTTTTCAGCAGGTGGTTTTCAAGCTAAATATGGAGATAAATTATCTTCAGTTTTAGACATTACTTACAGAACCCCTATTGATTTTGGAGCCCGTATCGACGTTAATTTATTGGGTGGAAGTATTACCACAGAAACTGTTTCCAAAGACTCTAAATTCTCAGCAATAACAGGACTTCGCTACAGAAACAACAGCCTTCTTGTAAAATCAAAAGAAACAGAAACCAATTTCAATCCAACATTCGCTGACGCTCAAAGCTATTTAACCTATCGATTTTCAGAAAAATTTCATTTAAGCTTTTTAGGGAATTTTGCAATAAATGACTATCAATATGAACCTACTACACGCCAAACCAACTTTGGTACTTTAGAAAATCCGATCGCTTTGTTAGTGTTTTATGAAGGACAAGAAAATGATAAATATCAGACCTATTTTGGAGCATTCAAAGGAAGTTATTTTGTAAATGACAATTTGACCTTAAAACTAATTACTTCTACATTTCATACGACTGAACAAGAACATTTCGACATTCTTGCTCAATATCGACTGGGAGAGGTTAATAGTAACATAGGAGACGAAAACTTAGGAGAGGTAGAGTTTACGGAAGGAATTGGCTCACAGCTAAATCATGCAAGAAATGATTTGGATGCTCTAATAACAAATATCGAGCATAAAGGATACTTAAAATCTCAAAATAACAATTTCGAATGGTCCATTAAATATACAAATGAAGATATTAGAGACCGTATTGTAGAATGGGAACTAGTTGACTCGGCAGGTTTTTCAATAAATCCACCAAATTTAGATCAATTTAATGATCAGCCCTATGCTCCCGATCAAGGCCCTATTGTACCTTTTCAAAATATCCGTGCGACGAACAAAACACAACTCAACAGAATACAAGCCTTTGGACAATGGAACCGACGATCAATCATTAATAACAATGAAGTATATGCGAATTTTGGAATTCGTTATCACGGATGGTCTGTTAAAAATCAATTAGGCGAAAGTAATTTTCAAAGAGTAATTAGCCCAAGAATTCAACTTGCAATTAAGCCTGATTGGAACAAAGATATGTTATTCCGTTTGAGTGGAGGCCTGTATTACCAACCACCATTTTATCGTGAACTTAGAGACAATGATGGAGTTGTTAATAACGACGTGAAAGCACAACAGTCTATCCACTTAGTTATTGCTAACGAATATAGTTTTAAAATGTGGGACCGTCCTTTTAAGCTTATTTCGGAAGCCTACTACAAAAAGTTAAACAATGTCAACCCTTATACTATTGAAAATGTTAGAATTCGATATGCGGCAGCAAATAACTCAGAAGCATATGCCTATGGACTTGATGTGAGATTAAACGGTGAATTTGTCCCTGGAAGTGAATCCTGGTTTTCCTTTGGCTTCCTAAAAACAGAAGAGAATATAAACAAACAGGGGTATATTGCCCGGCCAACTGATCAACGTTTAAAATTCGGAATTTTATTTCAGGATTACATTCCCAAGATACCTAATATGAAAATGTATCTAAATTTGGTTTACAACACTGGTGTACCTGGGGGCTCACCTAGTTATGCCAGTCCTTATAGTTATCAAAACCGGTTAACAGATTATAAGCGAGCAGATGTAGGAATGTCATATGTTATTGTTGACTCGAACAAAAAAAGAATAAAAAAATGGCAAAAACGATTTAAAGAATTGTCGATAGGTCTCGAAATATTTAACATGTTCGATGTTCAAAACTCTATTACTAACACATGGGTTAGAGACGTCTATTCAAAGCGACAATACTCAATACCTAATTACTTAACGCCTCGAGTCTTTAATTTAAGGTTAGGGATGCGATTTTAGGAAATTGTATTGTTTACCAGATCTTTAAGAATCGATACAACAGAGTCAAGCTCTTTTTTCGTGTTGTAAACACTAAATGAAAATCGAATTGATGGCTTGTTCATGTCGTTATCATTTAGGATTTCTGATAAAACGTGAGATCCTTTCCCGCTTCCGCTCTGGCATGCACTACCTTTAGAGCACGCAATTCCTTTCAAATCTAATTGAAAAAGAAACATTGGAGCACTTGTTGATGATACTGGCAAACATATGTTAACTAATGTGTAAGTACTGTTTATAAAATCACTGCACGCCCCATTAAACTTAACACCTGGAATATTAATGTCTAATTGAGAAATAAAATATGATTTCAAATCCATTATGTAAGAATTATCTTTTTCTAAATTCTGATACGAAAGATTCAATGCTTCGTCCAATCCAACAATATCATGAATACTTTCTGTTCCTGCACGAATACCCCGTTCTTGGGTACCTCCAGTAATTAAGGACTTAAGACCTGAATTTTTTCTAATAAAAGTAAACCCAACTCCTTTAGGACCATGGAATTTATGAGCACTTGCTACCAAAAAATCAATTGGAGTTTTTTTAACATCTATATGATAATGTCCTAAAGATTGAACGGTATCACTATGAAAAAGAGCATTATTATCTTTACACAAAATAGCTACTTTTTGAATATCTAGAATATTTCCAATTTCATTATTTATATGCATTAATGAAACTAAAGTTGAATAACTAGATTTTAGAAGTTTTTCTAAATGTGTATAATCGATAAATCCGTTATCTAAAATATTTACATAACTGACTTTGATAGAATAATCTTTCTCTAACTGCTCAACAGTATGAAGAACCGCGTGGTGTTCAATTTTTGATGTAATTATGTGATTAATATTTAAATCCTTAACTGCAGATCTTAGAACTAAATTGTCAGCTTCGGTACCGCCAGAAGTAAATATTATTTCTGAGGGAGACGCGTTTATATGAGAAGCTATTCGCTTTCTACAATTTTCAATAATTGATTTTGATGAACGGCCAAAACCATGAGTGGATGAAGCGTTACCATAATTTGATTCTAAGACTGCTGACATTTTTAAAACAACTTCTTCTCTTATTTTAGTAGTAGCTGCGCTGTCTAAGTATATCGGATTCATAAGAAATCAGGATTTTTTCAAAAATAGTAAAATTAAATTATAGACGAAATTATTCGAAATATTTAACAATTCAGTTACTTTTGTATTAAATATATTTTTTAATATGCGAAACTTTTTAATATTTATTCTAAGTGTTTTTACTTTTTCATGTAACGATGGAGATGTTATTTCCGTTCAATTAGATTTTGATAAAAATTTAACTCTATGTGGGGACGAATCGTCACAAAATTATATTTTATTCGATACAAAAAGTGCTCCTTTTGAGTCACTTACTCTTCTTTTTAGTAACAACTCACAAGCACAATCTATATTTAACACAGAAAACTCAGGAGATATTCGAACGATAAATATAGATGGAAGTTCTGTAAAATTTAATTACAGAACTTACAACGCTGATCCGAATACTTACATATGTCAAGACATACCTGATGCTAATGTTTCTGTAATAAACAATTACGAAGCTTTGAGTGGATATGCTGTATTTACTACTACATTTTTAGATGATGATAATGACGGAGTTCCTACAGCTTTAGAATTCGATGGAGATACTGATAATGACGGAATACCCAACTATAAAGACAATGATGATGATGGAGATAATGTTCCTACAATAAATGAAAAACCTGACCCTAACGGAGATGGTGATTTAGCTGACATGCAAGACACAGATGGAGATTTAATTCCCGATTATTTAGATAATGATGATGATGGAGATGGTACGTTAACAAAGTTTGAAGATGAAAATAATAATGGAAACCTATTCGACGACCTTGCTACTGGAGCATCTGTAGCTCGATTTTTAGACAATACTGTAATGACGGTATTTGAAAGTGATTTTTCAAATTTAAATGAATTTAGTAGAGATTTCACAGTTAATGTCACTCTTGAAAATATAGATATATCTATACTCTCTACAGATAGTTTTTTCTTAGGTTTTTATGAATACTCCGTTGATTATTAAGTAGTTTTTGATTGAAGTATGTAAACCTCTGTGGCTCCCTGACCGTACTTTTGATAATTAGCGTCATAGTACTTTATCCCATCATAACGATTAAATAAATATTCGAGTTCAATTTTTAAGACTCCTTCTCCCACTCCATGAATAAATATAATACGTTGAATGCGCTGTTTTATTGCAGCTTCTAAATGCCACTTGGCTGTCTCTAATTGTAAATTAAGCATTTCGTGATTTTGCATTCCCCGCGTGTTTTTTATAAGCTGATTAAGATGTAGATCGACTTCTATCACAGATTTATTTCGGTCATTAAAAAAAAGCTTCGAAAGAATCTGCTTTTTATTTGAATCTTTTTCTATTAGCACATTATTAATAGATTTTTTAGAAAACAAAGTATTTGAACTCATTAAATTTTCATTAATTTTCACTAATTCACTGGAATCAAAAACCAAGTCGAACCCTGTAGAGGTTGCTACAGTTATTTCAGAACCTCTTATACATGAAATTATACCATTTATATCATCGTCAAGCACTGAAACTTTATCATTAATTTTAAATTTCATTCTTCTTCTTCATTTTCTATGAATGTTTCATTATTAGGGCGATCGCCTATTCCTTTGGAAATATTGTATAAAGCAAACATTAATAGACAGAAGCCAATAATTAAAATAAATGATTTTTTTTGATTGAAAAATTCTTGAAACAACACCAAAAAAAAACCGAAACCAAAACACCCAAAATAAAAAAGCTTGAAAAACATGTTCAGTAATTTACATTCAAAATTAAAACTTTTGTATAAATGAAAAATTATAAGTTACATTTTTTATTTAAAAATTATTTTTCTTTATTTGAATGTGATTAAAAAAAAATAGACCTGTGTTATTTGAAGATTTTATGATTCCCTGCCTAAGCAAAACCATTTTTGGCTATGAATGCATGGGTTGTGGATTTCAAAGAGCGGTAGCCTTGATGTTTAAAGGTTCTTTTATTCAAGCTTTTTACATGTATCCCGCAATTTACCCACTTATTTTTCTATTCAGCTACTTACTAATAACTCGCTTTTATAAATTTCAGTACCACAAAAAAGGAGTTAACATACTTTCTATAGTATCGATAACTACAATAATAATAAGTTACACTATTAAACAATTATAAAACAAAATGAAAAAACAATTAAACACAACACTTACATACGTGTTAAGTATTATCGGATTATTATGCTGTTGCATTGGAGGTTTTGGGTTTTTACTCTCAGGACCTGCGTTTCTAATCGCACACAACAAAATTAAAGATGCTAAACAAAATCCCGATGATTATGAAGGAAACTTCAATGCTATGAATACAGCAAAAATAGTAGCATTAATTATTTTAATCATTAATTTACTTTATCTATTTTACAATATATATTTATATTCAACAGGGGGGTTTGATGATGTTTTTCTAGAATTTCAAGAGGCAATGAAAGAAATTGAAAAAAATAATTAAAATAATATTTATCCCCATGATTATATGGGGATTTTTTTTGTTTTGTTAAGTATTCAAAAATAAGATTAACGTTTCGTTAGCACTAACACGTTTAATTATTAATTAATTTGGCAACCATCTAACTAACAACCTTTTATATGACTTTCAAAAAAGCTCCGGAAGCTTACAAAATTAATGACTTAATAAATCAAACTAACTATCTAGTAAATGGGGAGTTAAAAGAATGGTCAGGAAAAATGACTGATGTATTCTCTACCATTTCATCAACTGAAGATTACCAACCAACATTACTTGGAAGTGTTCCTGAGCTCACAAAAAAACAGGCTTTTGAAGCGTTAGATGCAGCATCATGGGCGTACAACAATGGCCAAGGGTTATGGCCAACAATGAAAGTTGCGGACCGTATTTCTTGCATGCTAAAATTTGCCCAACAAATGAAAACAAAACGGGCGACGGTTGTAAAATATCTTATGTGGGAAATTGGTAAAAATCTAATTGATTCAGAAAAAGAATTTGATAGGACTGTTGATTACATATATGACACTATAGACGACTACAAACAGTTGGATCGTAATTCTGCTAAATTTCAAAAAAACTCTGGAGTACATGCCCACATTAGAAGAGGACCTATTGGAGTTGTTTTGTGCTTAGGCCCCTACAACTACCCTTTAAATGAAACATTTGCACTACTAATCCCTGCCTTAATAATGGGTAATACTGCAGTATTTAAACCAGCTAAACTTGGTGTGTTACTATTATCTCCACTTTTAGAAGCATTTCAAAATAGCTTTCCAAAAGGAGTTGTAAACATATTGTATGGACGTGGACGTGTACTTGCTACGCCTATTATGGAAACAGGGAAAATAGATGTCCTAGCCTTAATTGGGCACAGTAGCTCGGCAAATGCATTGCAAAATAGCCATCCAAAGAGTAACCGTTTACGATCGGTTTTAGGGTTGGAAGCTAAAAACCCGGGTATACTTTTGCCAGATGCAGATCTAGACCTCGCTGTTGATGAGTGTATTGCTGGTACATTATCTTTTAATGGGCAGCGTTGTACAGCTCTTAAAATATTATATGTTCACGAAAGTATTTCAGAAGAATTCAATAAACGCTTTTGTGAAAAAGTAGATGCATTAAAATTTGGAAACCCTTGGGAAGATGGTGTAAAGTTAACCCCTCTACCAGAACCAAACAAACCAGCGTACATAAAAAGTTTGATTGAAGATGCCAAAGCTAAAGGAGCAAAAATATTAAATTCTAAAGGTGGAAACATCTCTGATAATTATATATATCCAGCAGTTATGTCAAATATAAATAAAACAATGGATCTATATGTTGAAGAACAATTTGGACCTGTAATTCCAATAATTACTTTTACCGACGTTCAACAAGTCTTGGACGACATGGCAGAATCAAATTACGGACAACAAGTAAGTGTGTTTGGAAAAAATGTAAAGACATTAGCGCCTTTAATTGATGTATTAGTGAACCTTGTCTGTAGAGTAAATTTAAATAGTTCATGCCAACGTGGACCAGATGTATTTCCTTTTACAGGAAGAAAAGATTCAGCATTCAGCACCTTGAGTGTTAGAGATGCATTACGATCGTTTTCCATAAGAACTTTTGTAGCTTCTAAAGAGAACAGTTCAAATAATTCTATTTTAAAAGATCTTTTAGAATCTAAAAAATCAAACTTCATAAGCACAGAGTACTTGCTTTAAGAAACCTTTTCATTAACTATTTAAAACCCTCTCACAGCAGAGGGTTTTTTGTTTTTTAAACAGAAAAAAAAAGAGTTTAAATTTAAGTTGTGTTTTGAAATTAATAAAAAAAAACCTAAATTACATCTTATTAATCAAAAAAAAAGAAATGAAAAAAATAACATTATTGATTACAATTATTTTAGCTTTTACAGCTTGTAAAAACACAAATACAGAATCTGCTAATCCATCAGAAGCTGACAAAGCTACATTTGCCCGCAACATAAAAGCTTTTGAAAATCATCATGTCAAGGGGTTTGCAACAGAAGATTTGGAGCTGCTATCTTCATACTTTGCTGACACTGTAAAATGGAGCCCACCAATGTGGAATGACAATAAGATACTAGGAAAAGGTGACCTTATGAAAGCAGCAGAACAGTACTTTTCTGAATTTGACAACCTTACTTTCTTAGCTGGTGATGGTGGAATTGATAGTAACAGTGCTTACTGGGGAGGCTCATTTTATTCGGAATTGGGAGAACAAACATCTAAACCAAATGGAGTTCGTATCTATGGAACTTGGACGGGAATACATACGGCTTCTGGTGCAACTGTTAATAACAAATGGTATGCAGTAGTGTCATTTAATGAAGATGGAAAAGTGGTAATGTTTTCAGACTGGATGGATGTAACAGGGATGCAAACTCAAATTAACGCACACGTTGCTCGTCAATAATTAATAAAAATTATTAAAATATTACATTAAAAAAACCATTCAGTTGAATGGTTTTTTTTTAAATATATTAACTTTGCTCAAAATCTTTTAAAGTTTTAATTATAATATCTACACAATCTAAAAGTTGAGTTTCGTTCATTACTAGTGGCGGAGCAAAACGTATAATATTTCCATGAGTTGGCTTAGCAAGCAAACCATTATCTCTAAGCTTTAAACATATATTCCAAGCGGTATCACTTTTTTCATTGTCATTAATAATAATCGCATTTAGCAAACCTTTACCTCTAACAGTCCTTACTAAATTACTTTTAAATGAAAATTCAGTAAGTTTCGATCTGAAAATTTTTCCTAGTTTTTCTGCATTTTCGGCCAAATTTTCGTCAACAGCGACTTGCAGGGCAGCCATGGCTACTTTACATCCCAAAGGATTCCCTCCAAAGGTTGATCCATGTTCCCCAGGCTTTATAGTCATCATTATCTCATTATCTGCTAAAGCAGCTGAAACAGGAAAAACTCCACCAGAAAGTGCTTTACCAAGAATTAAGATATCTGGCTTTACGCCTTCATGTTGACAGCAATATAACTTACCTGTTCTAGAGATTCCTGTTTGGACTTCGTCTGCTATAAATAATACATTTTTAGATTTACATAGATCATATGCTTTTTTTAAATACCCTTCATCGGGGACCATAACTCCAGCTTCTCCTTGTATAGGCTCTACCATAAAGCCTGCAACATTAGGATCTTCTAATGCTTTTTCTAATGCACTTAAATCATTATATTTCACAATTTCAAAACCAGGTAGATAAGGACCATAGTCTTTAAATGCACTAGGATCTGTTGAAGAAGATACAGCTGCTAAAGTACGTCCCCAAAAATTATTTTCGGCAAATAAAATTTTAGCCTTATTCTCTTGGATTCCCTTTACATTATATGCCCATTTTCTACATAGCTTTAAGGCCGTCTCTCCCCCTTCAACACCAGTATTCATCGGTAAGATTTTATCATATCCAAATAGCTCTGTTACAAACTTTTCATACTCTCCTAATACATTGTTATGAAAAGCACGAGAAGTAAGTGTTAAAATACTCGCTTGTTCTGTTAAAGCATCTACAATTCTAGGGTGACAATGCCCTTGGTTTACAGCAGAATAAGCGGATAAAAAATCAAAGTATTTTTTTCCTTCTACATCCCACACATAAACACCTTCGCCTTTACATAGTACTACTGGAAGAGGGTGATAATTGTGAGCCCCATACTTATTTTCTAGTTCGATTGCTTGTTGTGAATTTAATTGGTTTAAAGCAGCCATTTTTAATAATTTAATAAATTTATAAAATAACTATTCCTTATCTACCGTTGTTCTTTCGAGATTTCGAAAAATCAGCATGGGAAAGAAATCATCCCTAAGAATTGCAATTTAGTAAATATAATTCATAACAAACACATCAATTTCACTACTATTCTTCGGCTAGGTTCATATCTTTTGTTAATATTGCAATCAATAATTAGGACAGAAACAAATGCCAAAAAGAGAACGAAATAAATTTGTAAAAAGAGGTCAGATATTAGAGTTAAAAATTGAAGACTATGCTTTCGGAGGAAAAGGAATTGCAAGAATTCGATCTGAACATGGCGAATTTATTGTATTTATTCCCAATACTATCCCTGGGCAAACAGTAAAAGCTCAAGTGAAAAAATCGACTAAAAAGTATGCGGAATGCAGCTTGATGGATGTCATAGAAAGTTCACCAAACGAAGTCGATGTTCCATTTCAAGATATCCCCGGAGCACCTTATATAAATCTACCCATTGAATTACAGCACAAATACAAGAAAGAAAGTACCATGTCTTTATTTAAACGAATCGGGAAAGTTTCAAATATTGAGTCTCTTTTTGACGAATTGGTAACGTCCCCTAATGTATTTCATTACAGAAATAAAATGGAGTATGGGTTTTCTGCAATTGGATACGACCGGATAAATAAAACTGATATTGATGTTTTTACTTTAGGTTTTAAGAGACGTGGAGTATGGTGGATGGGAGACAACCTAGAAAAAGACTCTGGCTTATTTGATACACAAGTTGAGGACAATATTAGTACAATAAGGAGGTATTGTGAAGCGACCGGATTAGCGCCTTGGCATGGACCTAAAAAAGAAGGATTCTTTCGGTTTTTTGTTGTGAGGAAGTCTTACAAAACCAATAAACTCTTATTTAATTTAGTAACAACTTCTTATGACCTTCCTGAGTTTGATTTAACAGGGTTTTCAGAACTTCTTCAAGATCTCTTCAAAGAACGCTTTGCTGGACTGATACACTCGATCAATGATGAAACAGGCGATAGAACACTCGCTACAACTGGAAAAAGTCAACTCATAGCTGGAGACGATAAGATCGTTGAACAACTTCTCGGTTTAAATTTTGAAATCAGTATGAAAAGCTTCTTTCAAACTAATCCCAAGTCTGCAGAAAAACTGTATACCAAAGTCATTGATTATGCGCTAGAAAATAAAGAAACTATTGATAATTCTGTGGTTATGGATTTATTTTGTGGCACTGGAACTATAGGTCAGATTCTAGCATCCCGAAGCACCAATACAAAAATTATTGGTGTCGATATCGTTGCGTCTGCAGTCGAAGATGCGATAAAAAATGCAGAAAGAAATAACATACATGGCTTGCAATTTTATACTGCTGATGTTGGAAAGTTTTTAACGAAACATCCTGAGTATAAAAATAAAATACGCACTATTATTTTAGACCCAGCTCGTGCAGGGATTGCTCCCAAGACATTATTAAAAATAATTAATATCAATGCAGAACGGATTGTTTATGTCTCTTGTAACCCAGCAACTCAAGCAAGAGATACTGAAGAAATGAGGAATTACGGATATGAATTAAAAAAAATAAGCCTGGTGGATCAATTTCCTCATACATCGCATATAGAAACAGTTGTTCTTTTCGAAAAAACTCCCGTTAATACATTTTAATGCTTTTAAAAAAGTTGTACTTTTGGTTTAACCTGAAATTAATATGAGATCACTAAAGAATTCAGAAATTGAAAAGCTTTTAATTGATTTCCCAGATTGGGATTATCAAGATAATGCCTTAACTAAAGAATTTAAATTTGATAATTTCAAAGAATGTATGAGTGTTGTATTTCGAATAGCCTTCGAATGTGAAAAACTAAACCACCATCCATACTGGTCTAATACATTTAACTTATTAAAAATAAAACTATCTACTCATGATGCTGGTGGGATAACTGAATTAGATTTCAAATTAGCTGAATCCATTGAAAAAATCATAGAAGTTGAACAAAAATAGATATTAACGGGTATCAGATGAAAAAACATTATATATTTTTATTATTTATTGCGTTTGTTTATTTAGGTTGTGAAAAGGATGACGTATGCCCGTCCACAACCCAAACTACTCCCAGATTAATAATTGAATTTTATGATATTACTGCTCCAGATCAAATTAAATCTGTTCCAGGTTTATTTGCAATTGGATTAGATTCCGACTTCAATGAAGTTCCTATATACAACGAACTTGTTTCAACCCGGTCCTCAATTGCTTTGCCCTTACAAAATAATAGTAGTCAAACCCAGTTTAAATTATATGAAAGCTATGACATTATTAACTCTACAGTTAATGGTAATCCAGATATTATAACGGTTACATATGAAATTGAAACTCTATATGTATCTAGAGCTTGTGGATATATAAATAATTATTCCATTCAAACTTTTAGTATTGGTTCGGATAACGATCAATGGATAATAAATTCTGAAATTTTATTAACTCAAGTAATAAATGAAAATGAAATCCATGTCAAAGTACTTCATTAACATATTAGGATGTCTTGGTCTTTTAATGGGTCTCAGCGCTCAAGAAACTAAGTCAAACGGTATAGACAGTCTTATAGTCCAAAAAAAATATGGTTTACGTGTTGGAGTTGATTTAAGTAAAATAACCCGTTCTTTTTTGGATACAGATTATATGGGTTTTGAAATCAACGGAGATTATCGTTTATCAAAAAACTTATACATTGCTGCAGAGATTGGATCTGAAAAAAAAACAAACATTACCAACTATTTAAACAGCACTGGAAAAGGCAATTATATAAAAGCTGGAGTAGATTACAACATGTACACAAATTGGGCTGGAATGGATAACTTGATTTTTTCTGGTTTTCGACTTGGGCTTGCAAATTTTAATCAAACACTAAACAGTTATACAATTTATAATATCAATAGCCTTACATGGGGGCAAAACGAAATGGTTGCTAACAATAAATTTTCAGGACTAAACTCTGGTTGGATAGAAATAATTTTAGGGTTCAAAACAGAAGTTTTAAACAATCTTTTCATGGGTTTAAATTTACAAATCAAAGGGCGTATGTTTGAGACAAATATAAATAACTTTGAAACTATTTATATTCCAGGTTTTGGACGCACCTATGATAGTGGAAGATTTGGTATGGGCTTTGGTTATAACATTAGTTATTTAATACCATTATATAAAAAAAGCTAACTAATTTTTTTACCTAGACACTTTTCAAAAGTTACTCCACAATTTAGACATTTTTGATGTAGAGTTGATTAAGCATAGTTCGTAAAAAGCACATTTATTAGCAATTACAAATCATTAACTCATTAATATCTAAAAATAACGCATTGATAAAGTGATCTCAAACGGAACGTATTTTTAAAATACCTATCGCACAAGTTTTTTGTATTTTATACGTTTAGGCATTAAATCACCACCTAATCGTTGCTTCTTGTTTTTTTCATAATCACTAAAACTTCCTTCAAAAAAATAAACTTCAGAGTTACCCTCAAAAGCAAGTATGTGTGTACAAACGCGATCTAAAAACCAACGGTCGTGACTAATTACCACGGCACAGCCAGCAAAGTTTTCTAAACCTTCTTCTAAAGCTCTTAGGGTGTTTACATCCAAATCATTGGTTGGTTCATCTAAAAGCAAGACATTTCCTTCTTCTTTTAATGTCATCGCCAAATGCAAGCGGTTTCTCTCTCCTCCGGAAAGCATATTTACTTTTTTATTTTGCTCACTTCCTGAAAAATTAAAACGACTTAGGTAGGCTCGTGAATTAACTTGCTTCCCCCCCATCATAACAAGTTCTTGCTCATCACTGAAGTTTTGCCAAATTGATTTATCTGGATTTATATTGGAGTGACTTTGATCTACGTAAGCAATTTTAGCAGTTTCACCAACTTTAAAATTTCCTTTATCTGAAATCTCTTCGCCCATGATCATTCTAAAAATAGTAGTTTTACCAGCACCATTGGGTCCTATGATACCAACAATTCCTGCTTGAGGGAGATTAAAGTTTAAATTATCATACAAAAGCTTATCATCATAGGCCTTACTAACTCCCTCTGCTTGTATTACATTTGTCCCTAAACGTGGACCATTTGGAATATAAATCTCTAGCTTTTGGTCAAGTAATTTTTGATCTTGACTCATAAGCTTATCATAACTTTTTAGACGTGCTTTTTGCTTTGTTTGACGACCTTTAGCCCCCTGACGAACCCATTCCAGCTCACGCTCTAGTGTTTTTTGACGCTTACTTGCAGTTTTACTTTCTTGTGCTAAACGTTTTGATTTTTGGTCTAACCAAGAAGAATAATTTCCTTTCCAAGGAATTCCTTCACCCCTATCTAATTCTAAAATCCATCCTGCAACATTATCTAAGAAATAACGGTCATGAGTAACTGCAATGACAGTCCCTTTATACTGAGCTAAATGATGCTCTAACCAATGAACAGATTCTGCATCTAAGTGATTGGTTGGTTCATCTAATAATAAAACATCCGGTTCTTGTAGTAATAGGCGACACAAAGCTACTCGTCTGCGTTCACCTCCAGATAAAACAGATATTTTTTTTGAACCGTCAGGAGTTCTAAGGGCATCCATTGCAATTTCCAACTTGGTGTCCAATTCCCAGGCATTAGCCGCATCAATCTGATCTTGCAATTCAGCTTGTCGGTTCATTAATTTTTCCATCTTGTCAGCATCAGAATATACTTCTTCTAGTGCAAACATGTCATTTATTTTATTATACTCATCAAGAATAGCTACAGTTTCTGCTGCGCCTTCTCGAACAATTTCCATCACAGATTTAGACTCATCTAATTTTGGCTCTTGTTCTAAATATCCAACAGAGTAATCTTGAGAAAAAACAACATCACCTTGGTAATTTTTATCAACTCCTGCAATAATCTTCAATAATGTGGATTTCCCAGACCCATTAAGCCCTAGAATGCCTATTTTAGCGCCATAAAAGAAGCTAAGGTAAATATTCTTTAAAACAGGAGTGTTAGCTGTTTGATACGACTTTGTGACTCCTGACATTGAAAATATGATTTTTTTATCATCACTCATTATACGCGACCTTTTAAAGCGTTAAACACCCAAGCATTAGCGAGAAAACCAATTCCTACTGAAGCAAATCCCCATCCAGCTACCTCATTGTACCTAAAAGCACCTAAGGCAATTAGAGATACTCCAATGAATATCATTATATATGTAGCTAATGCAAGTACTGTATTTTTATTCATTGTCATAATTAAGATTTTAGAAACCAAATATCGTCAATTTTTAAAACATTCAATTTAACTTCCATTTAAAATTATTAAATTTAAAAAGTTACAAGTTGGAAATAGGGACTTCAATAAATAGCAATTGAATGCTATCAATAGCTTTAACTGAAAATGTATTAACTTTTGAAACGCCTAATGCATCTCTTTGATTTAAACGCTGACCAGCTACTTCAGAAGCTCCGTAGACTAGCATAACATAAACTCCGTGAGATTCCGATTTTAAGGAATAATTAAAATTAGACCCAGCTTCCAAATTGATTCTTGATACTTGGGCATCTTGGTGAATTTTTAAACCAGTGCCTGCGACATGATTAATTGAAGATACTAAAACTTGAAGTTTCCCGACAATAGGGATTTCAAAATGGGCTTGATCATATCTAGGATTTATATTTTTTTTGTTTGGAAGAATCCATATTTGAAATAAACTTAAATATTCGGTTTTTGAGCCATTAATTTCTGAATGTTGAATCCCTTTTCCTGCTGACATAACTTGAACTTCTCCAGCATTAACTTCTTTCCAATTAATCTCTATTGAATCTTTATGTTTTAAATGACCCGATAATGGAATTGTAATAATTTCCATATTTTCATGTGGATGAGTTCCAAATCCCATGCCAGGAGCAATTAAATCGTCGTTCAGTACCCTTAAAGCTCCAAAGTTCATTTTTTCAGAATTATAAAAATCCGCAAAACTAAAGGAATGATTAGCTTGTAACCAGCCATGATCAACAAACCCTCTTGAAGAAGCCTCATGATACACTAAATTCATATAATAATTTATTAATAATTGTTAGTTAACAAAAAAACATGAAACTCAATAATATTGTTATTTTTGTATAACAAATATAAACGCAATGGATTTAAACTTCAACAAAAACGAAGATTATAATAAACTACTTGTTACTAATTTAAAGAAGCGATTAGTGAAAGTTAAATTAGGTGGTGGTAAGTCCAAAATCGAAAAAGAACATGCTAAAGGTAAACTAACAGCACGTGAACGTATTGATTATTTATTAGATTCAAAATCAAAATCAATCGAAATCGGTGCGTTTGCTGGAGAAGACATGTATGAATCTCACGGAGGTTGTCCTTCAGCTGGAGTAGTTGTTAAAATAGGCTATATTAAAGGAAAACAGTGTATTGTAGTTGCTAATGATGCTACAGTAAAAGCTGGAGCTTGGTTTCCTATAACAGCTAAAAAGAACCTTCGTGCTCAAGAAATTGCCATGGAAAATAAACTACCTATTATTTATCTAGTTGATTCTGCAGGGGTTTATCTACCATTACAAGATGAAATATTTCCTGACAAAGAGCACTTTGGTCGGATTTTTAGAAACAATGCACAAATGAGTAGTTTGGGTATTATCCAGATAGCAGCTATTATGGGAAGCTGTGTTGCTGGCGGCGCTTACTTACCAATTATGAGCGATGAAGCAATCATCGTTGATAAAACAGCAAGTATCTTTTTAGCGGGAAGCTATTTAGTAAAAGCAGCCATAGGTGAGTCTATAGACAATGAAACGCTTGGTGGTGCTACTACACATTGCGAAATAAGCGGAGTCACTGATTATAAAGCCAAGGATGATGCAGATGCTTTGGATAAAATTAAATCGATAATGAACAAGGTTGGGGATTTTGACAAAGCAGGCTTTAATAGAATACCTTCAAAAAAACCTAAAAGTAACCCTAATGATATTTTCGGGCTGCTTCCAAAATCAAGAGCTGACCAATACGATATGTACGAAATTATAAAGCGATTGGTTGATAATTCAGAAATTGAAGAATATAAAGCAGACTATGGAAAAACTATTATTACAGCATATGCGCGCATTGACGGCTGGTCTGTCGGGATTATTGCAAACCAACGTAAATTAGTTAAAAGTGCAAACAAAGAAATGCAATTTGGTGGGGTCATTTATAATGATAGTGCAGATAAAGCCACCCGATTTATTGCAAATTGTAATCAGAAAAAAATACCATTAGTTTTTCTACAAGACGTTACCGGATTTATGGTTGGTAGTAAAAGTGAACACAGTGGGATCATAAAAGATGGTGCTAAGATGGTCAATGCACTAAGCAATAGTGTGGTTCCTAAATTCACTATTATTATTGGAAACAGCTATGGAGCTGGAAATTATGCCATGTGTGGCAAAGCCTATGACCCTCGATTAATCGTCGCTTGGCCTAGTGCAGAACTAGCAGTGATGAGTGGAAACAGTGCTGCAAAAGTATTACTACAAATAGAAACCGCCTCATTAAAAAAGAAAGGGGAAACGATTACGATTGAAAAGGAAACAGAATTATTTGATCAAATCAAGATACGTTACGACAAGCAAGTATCTCCGTATTACTCTGCTGCTAGGCTTTGGACAGATGCTATTATTGAACCTACAGATACTCGTGATTGGATTAGTGTAGGGATTGAAGCAGCTAATCATGCCCCCATAAAGAAAGTTTTTAACATGGGGGTTATACAAGTTTAACAAGTGCGAGCGTTTCTTGACGCTTAACCTTACCAGAAAGTGTTTCAATAAAATTATCTACATAATAGACATGCTTAGGCCTTTTTAGTGGAGCAATAGATGTAAAATCTAAGAGCTCACAAGTAGTAGCGCTTTCAATGACTAAAATTACAATAGACCCTAACATCGCATTTTTTTGAGATGATATAAAAAAACGTTTCTTAATAAGTCCTTCCAATTGCTGTTCTAGTTGCTCAGGTGAGATTTTAACCCCTCCAGAATTAATAACCGCATCAAATCGTCCAACCCATTCAAAAGTAGTTTTAGAATGTAAATGGACTAGGTCATTTGTTTTGATTGTGTTTGAAGCCAATTCAGGAGCTTCTATAAGTAAGCGATCCTGAGAATCAACAGCGATAGAAATCGAAGGTAACACTTCAAATAAAGAAAAAGATTTACTTATGTTTTTAACTGCGATATGACTAACTGTTTCTGTCATTCCAAAAGTTTCATAAACGTTTGAATTTGATGACTTCAATTTCTCCATTAAAGCAGTTGAGAGTGGAGCACCCCCTATTATAAGTGTTTTAATACGATGTAGAAATTTGATTGACTTTTCAAGTTGAAGAGGCACCATTGCACAAAAATTATAATATTTAGAAAGCGACTCTAGTGGAGTTGAACTCGGATTTATACAATCTAATTCTAATCCCAGAGTGTAGGCTCTCACAAACATCATTTTAGCAGCGATGTAATTAAACGGTAAGCAAGATAAAGCAGAATCACCAGGGATTAATTTAAAATAGCTTCCAGTAGCCAAAGCAGAATTAACCATAGATTGCTTAGACATTAAAAAAGTTTTGGGAACACCTGTTGAACCGGATGTTTGAAGACTAATTTCATGATTTGGATCTACCCATTTTTGAATAAAAACACCCAAAGAAACTAGATAATCATCATTACATTCAACATAAACCATGGCAAGTGATAACAAACTAGTATTATCATAAAAAACACCATCTAATTTGAATGAACTGTGTGGCTTCCTGTATGTACTATCTTTGATCAATTTTAATAGATTAACATACGAATAATTAAGCTTCTTTAGTTACAGGCCCAATTAATCTACTTTTCCAATTTTTCCACTTATATACTTTTGCAAAAATAAAAATTAAGATTGGGTAAATAATTAAAACAGAGCTAAATATTTCAAAAGCTCCTATGTCTGGGTCTGAAATATCTCTGAAAATGGAATTTGTTTGGAAAGCCGTCCAGTCTGCAGTGACTAATAGTGCAGTAAATAAGTTGTTAGCAGCGTGAAATCCTAGAGCCAATTCGAGCCCTTCATCCATCAATGTAATAATCCCTAAAAAGAATCCAGTACCAATGTAATGTACTAACAAGATATAGCCAAGTTTATCAATTTCTGGATTGGCAAGATGAAGCATCCCAAACAGAACAGAGGTTACAGTTAAAGGCACCCATTTATTTTTACAAATCACTCCAATTCCTTGCATTAAATACCCCCTAAAAAGATACTCTTCAAAACTCGTTTGAAGAGGTACGAAAATAACTGCAATAGCTACCAAAATTAAAAAAGGTTTTAACTCAAAATTAAATACATAGTTTTCAGTAGAAGACTGGTAATCAATCATAATCATTATAACGGATATAAAACCCCAAAATAAGAATGCAAACCAAAAACGTTTCCAATCAATTTTTGATCTTGAAGTGGTTAAACTTGTAATCGATTGTTTATGTAAAAACTTGACTACAATAAAGAGACCAAGAAGTCCAACTGCGAAAGACAATAGCATTAGAAATAAATTCAAATTTGACTCTAACAACTGCATCATTTTATTTGGATCTAATCCTCCAAGTTCAACCCCTGACTGTAATGCTTTAGAAATTAATGCGACTGTGTGAGGGATTTGCCCTAAAATAACAGCGATTACAATAAGTGCTAGTCCAGCTAAGTAAAGCCACCAGTCGTGTTTGTTTTTAAATGCCTGTTTGATATACATAAATTAAAATTTTAAATTCCACTTTGTTTTTAAATCATAAAATAAGCGACCTGATCTCACTACTAGAGGTGCTTGAACGTTATTAGTGAATAAGCCACCTGTTCCCAATCCCTGAGGTAAAGTATTATTTAGAGTGTAGGTCCATTGTGCGATCGCGTTTAGACCTATATTACTTTCTAAGGCACTAGTTACCCACCATCCAATTTTATTGGACTCAGCAACATCAATCCATTGTTGACTTCCTTTAAAACCACCCACTAGAGTTGGCTTAAGGATAATATATTGAGGTTTGATAGTTTGTAGTAAAAATTGCTTATTTGTTACAGAAAATATACCGATTAATTCTTCATCTAAGGCGATTGGAATAGGCGTATCTAAACATAACTGCGCCATATCATCAATCTGCCCTTGATTTATTGGCTGTTCTATTGAATGAAGATTATAATCTGAAAGTTGTTTTAATTTCTCTAAAGCTTCATTTGGCTTAAAAGCACCATTTGCGTCGATACGGATTTCTATAGTTTGCATATCATACTCGTTTCTGATGGATTTTAAAAGTGCTAATTCTGTTTCAAAATCCAATGCGCCAATTTTCAGCTTTATACATGAAAATCCTCCCTCTAGTTTATCTTTAATTTGTTGTTTCATAAATGAAGATTCACCCATCCAAATAAGGCCATTAATCGGAATTGAGTCTTTTCCCTTAGTAAACTCAGAAGGAAATAACTCGAAAGGAGATTTATTATTCAATGATGCAAAGGCCATTTCCAAACCAAATTGAATTGATGGAAACGAAACAAGTTGACCTAACAAAACTTCAAGTCCTAAGTCAATATTTTGACAAGTCCATTTAAGCTTTAACTCAAAATCGTCTCGATGATCAATACTCAGGCCTTTAAACATTCCACACTCACCTATTCCTTTTAAGATATTGTTCTCCAATTTAATGAACCAAGTATCCTTAAGGGTTAATACCCCACGAGAAGTGCCACTGGCTTGTTTAAATTGAAGCGTATGCTTAAAAAAAGTAGCCTTCATAAATAATATATCAAATAGTTATTATTATTTTAAATAAAAATATGACTTGCACCAAAAATTAGTGCTAGTAAAAATGTTGATAAGGCTAATACTTTGAGTTGTGGATCGTAATCTTTAGGGTTGACCACGCTATAAAAAATAATTAAATGTATTAATAGAGGAATAAATCCTATCATAATTACCCAAATTGAAATATTATGTGACGATAACAAAACATATAACAACATAAATACCATTGCTACCAATATCAAAGTTAAATGATAATTTCTAGCATTTTTTAAACCTAAATATCCAGCAAGGGTGTGTTTGTCAGATAACTTATCAGATTCAAAATCACGCATATTATTTAAGTTGAGTACTCCGGCACTCAAGAACCCTATTGAACTAGCTGGTAAGAGCATTAATAAATCAATTTCTTTAGAATATAAAAAATAAGTTCCTAAAACACTTAGCCATCCAAAAAATAAAAACACCATGACATCCCCTAAAGCTTTATAGCCATAAGCAGAAGTCCCAACAGTGTATTTAATGGCTGCTGTAATTGCTATAATTCCTAACACAATAAAAATAAATGAAGTAAAAAACTGATCGGCTCCAAAAGCTTGATATATAAGAGTTATAACTAATAAAAGGCAAGTAATCACATTGAAAATAATAGCATTTCGCATTTGTTTAGGACTGATAACGCCACTCTGTAAAGCACGTTCAGGACCAATACGATTTTGATTATCAGTTCCTTTTACACCATCACCATAATCATTTGCAAGGTTAGATAAGATCTGAAAACTTAAAGTAGTGAGTATTGTAAATACAAATATAGTCAGATTAAAAAAGCTCATTGAATAGGCTACTCCAGAACCAACTATAGTTCCCGAAATTGACAAAGGCAATGTTCTAAGTCTGCAGGCTGAAATCCAAACTTGTAATTTTTTCATGCTATGGAATCCATTTTTTTTCAAAGTTTGGAGGTCTTTTTTCCAAAAAGGCATCTCGGCCTTCTTTAGCTTCATTGGTCATATAAGCAAGGCGAGTTGCCTCACCAGCAAATACTTGTTGCCCAACCATCCCATCATCAGTTAAATTCATGGCAAACTTTAACATTTTTATTGAAATAGGAGATTTAGATAAAATTTCTTTTGCCCATTCATATGCGGTTGTTTCTAACTCTGAATGCGGTATGACTGCATTAACCATTCCCATATCAAATGCCTCTTGTGCATTGTAATTTCTTCCTAAAAAAAATATTTCTCTAGCTTTTTTCTGACCTACCATCTTTGCTAAATATGCTGAACCGTAGCCCCCATCAAAACTAGTCACATCTGCATCTGTTTGTTTGAAAATAGCATGTTCTTTACTAGCGATTGTTAAATCACATACCACATGTAGGCTATGGCCGCCGCCGACCGCCCAACCTGGAACAACCGCTATGACCGCTTTGGGCATAAATCGGATAAGACGCTGTACTTCTAATATATTTAATCTGTGATAACCATCATCACCAACATATCCTTTTTGACCACGAGCTTTTTGATCACCGCCACTACAAAATGAATAAACACCGTCTTTTGAAGATGGTCCTTCAGCGCTTAGCAAAACAACTCCTATACTTGTATCTTCGTTCGCATCGTATAAAGCTTGGTATAACTCAAGTGTTGTTTTTGGCCTAAATGCATTTCTAACGTCGGGTCGATTAAAGGCAATACGAGCAATCCCATTAGATTTTTTATAGGTTATGTCTTCATATTCCTTGACAGTTTTCCATTCTATATTACTCATTGGATTATTATTTTATGTTATTAAATAAATCCCATCTAATTCTATTCGGATTTGTCTTTGTTTGTACAAAGTACCAACCGCTTTTTTAAAACTTTTCTTACTCATCTGAACCATTGACTTGATAGCTTCTGGAGAAGACTTGTCGGTTAGCTTTATAAATCCGTTTTTATCATTTTCTAAATATTCTAAAATTAATTGGGCATTTGGTTCAATGTTTCTATAACCAATTTTTTCAAGGGTTATGTCTAACTTATTATCTGATCTAATTTTCTTAATAATTCCTTTAAGCTTATCGCCAACACTAATATCTTTGAATAAATCTTGATTGAATATTAGACCTAAATGCGTTTTATTTACAATAACATTCATTCCTAAATCAGATGGATGGGATACAATTAAATCTACCTCGTCAAAAGCCTCAACAGTCAATTCTTTATTATCAAGAAAGCGATTGGTTTTACTTGAAGCAACTAGGCGGTCGGAAGTTTCGTCTAGATAACAGAACACCAAGTACCACCCACCTGCTTTCATTGGAAAAACTTGTTCTCTAAATGGACAAAATAGTTCCTTGACTAAACCCCAATCTAAAAAAGCGCCAATATCATTTACTGAGTTACATCTTAATAATGCAAACTCGTTTTTTTTGATATATGGGTGATCTGTGACAGCAACAGAGCGTTCATTGTTATCTAAATATACAAAAACGTCTATCTGTTCACCAATTTCAAAGTTATCTGGCACATATCTGTTTGGAAGTAAGACTTCTTGGTCTTCGGAATCACCCAAAAATAATCCAGGCTCAGTATCCCTTAAAATAGTTAGTTTATTATAGTCACCTATTTGTATCATTTCACAAAGGTAATGATTATCAATTGAGAAAATAAAAAAGCGCTACAACAAATTTCATGATATGAATATTGGATAATTTAATTAAAATATTATTTAATAAAGTCAAAGTAAGACAAAAGTATTTTATCATTTTCTGTTGATGGAGTAAAAATTTCTATAATCTTGGGTCTCTCACTTAAGCTATAAAATTTTTTCCATTTTGTTTCTAAATTTGCTATTGAACTTACTGAGGTGTAGTCAAACTTAAAATGCTCTGAAATTGATTTTGATGTTAGAGAATGATTTGTTTCAAAAAAAGTTGAAAAGTTTTTAGAATTTTTGTTTCCTGGTAAAATTCTAAAAATCCCTCCACCCCTATTATTTATAATTATTACTCGAAAACTAGATGGAATGTAGTCATTCCAAAGCGCGTTACTGTCATAAAAAAAACTCAAATCTCCAGTAATAAAAACAGTTGGTTTCTTAGAAACACAGGAAGCACCAACAGCAGTACTTGTTGATCCGTCAATGCCGCTAGTACCACGGTTACAAAAGATAGTGAGAGAGGGGTCTAAATCAAACAGTTGTAAGTATCGTATGGTAGAACTATTGCTTGATTGAACCATTGAATTACATGGGATGTGTTTCAATATACTATCAAACGCTTTAAAATCACTAAAAGGAATAGATTTCAAATAGGCCTTATGCTTTTCTAATCGTTTATTCTTAACAGCGTTCCAAGTTTTAAAATAAGCACTATCATTAGATGCAATATTCGTATTAAGTAGAGATTTAAAAAAACTATTTACAGTATATTTATAATGCTTCGTTAAACAAAAAAAGGTGTTATTGGCTTGAATTGGATCTACATGCCAATGGAGTTTAGGTGCATATTTGCGTAAAAAAGTTTTAATTTTTTTAGAGACTACCATTCCACCAAAAGTTAATAGTATTTCTGGTTGAAGTGCTTCAAAATCAGTCGCATCTAGGGGGGTGATTAACTGATCAATACAAGAGAAAAAATTGGAGTGGTGTAAATTCGATGTTGTTTCTGTGAGCACCACTATAGATGGATCTTCCCCAATTATATTTAAGTAAGATTTTATAATACTTTCAGGAGCATTAACCCCTACTAAAATCATTTTCTTTTTTGAAGAATACCATTTTTTTTTAATGGATTTAGGAATTGAGATTGAGGGTTTTGTTACATAAGTTAAGTTGCTATTATGATCTTCCTTAGGAACATCAACAGTCTCGTATAAAGGATCCGAAAATGGCGCATTAATATGAATAGGTCCTTTGGCTGTCTTAGCAACTTCCAAGGCTTTAGTTATAAGTGATTCGTTATTTTTAAAAAGTTTTATAAATGACTTCTTTATCACCTGCTTTAAATTAGCTTCATAAATAACATGAGGTGCAAATATGTGGGGCTGCATAATGGTTTGACCGTCCCCAATATTGATCAAGTGATCAGGACGATCTGCAGAAATAACTACAAGTGGAATTCGACTGTAAAATGCTTCGACAACAGCAGGGTAATAATTAACTAGCGCACTTCCAGAAGTACATACTAAGGCTACTGGTTTTTGTGATTGCTGGGCGATACCCAAAGCGAAAAAACCAGCAGAACGCTCATCTACAATACTGTAACACTTAAAAAAATCGTTTGCAGTAAACCCTATAGTCAATGGTGCGTTTCGACTACCAGGAGAAATTACAATATGTTTAATATTATGAGCCTGGCAGCTCTGTATTATGGATTGTGCTAAAGGATTTTTTGGCTGTATCATACTCAAACAAAGTTATTTAATTTTTAGAGTTTAAATTGAATTGAGATAATAAATATTTGCTAAAGATTTAAAGAATACTTTTAACTGTTTGTATCTTATTATGAATTTCAATACATTCTTGATCAGGTTCAGAATCTTTAGTAATTCCGCCACCGCTGTAAAGAACTGCCGTGGTATTAATTAACTTCATACATCGCAAATTAACTGCCAAATCTGTATATTTCTTAATCCTATGATAAGCTCTGTTTTCAATATTTCTTTTAGCGTTTCTAGCTTTTGAGATGTTAGAGATATTTAGCTCACCAAAAAAACCTGTATAATAATCACGGTCATAACCTTCATGAGATTTAATAAAGTCTAATGCTAATTCTCTTGGAGTTCCACAAACAGCTGGTGTAGGATGTAAGACATGAATTAAGTCTTTTAAAGCCTCTTTAGAGGGTTTTAAGCGTCCAGTGATAAGTGTCTGAAGATGAAGTAATTCACCTGCTTTTAGTGTACTTGGTCCAATTGACTTTATTCCGTCTAGATAGTCTTTTAGTACTTCTAATAAATAGTCTGTTACAAAAGCATGCTCCTTATTATTCTTTTTGTCCCAATGTATTTCTTTAGAATTTGTGTATGGTTGGGTCCCTGCAAGTGACATTGTAGAAAAGGTTTTACCTTCTAACTTAAGAAGCCTTTCTGGTGAAGCTCCAAACCAAAAACCTGTTTTTGGATGAAACCAACAATATGTAAAAGCGTTGGGGTATTTTTGAAATAAATTTTTGAAAATTTGAATTGGATCGCAATTGTCTAATGTGAATTTAATCGGTCTTGAAACCACTACTTTTTCTAATTCAGAAAACTTTATTTTTTCAATTGCTTTAGTTACTAGCTCTATATGGTGAATTGAATCCTCCTTTGTTATTGATGTATTTGTTAGAGAACTGATTTCAAATTCAGCAAACTCCATCTCATTGAAAGAGGATTTGTGAGTAGGAATAAAATAGCAATCTTTAAGGTGATCAAATGGAGCAAATACAAAACCTGATTCAGAAAAATCATTGATGGTATACGACTCAGAATCTAACTGAATGTATGACTTAACTGAAGAAAGTCCAGGTTTCGAAAACAAAACAAATGGATGTTTTGAATGCAATACCGCTTCAATTTTATCAAAAAAATTGTTCGGAGTAGTCATATATTAGCGCTCTTTTGGTAATGATACCGTTGTGAGCTTACAAGTAGATACTAAATTATCATGGTCGTCAGTAACATCAATATTAAAAATCTGCATGGTTCTCCCGATATGTACAAAAGATGCTTTGGCGTAAACAAAGCCATCTCTTACACTTTTGACGTGTTTTGCCGAGATATCTATACCACGAACAAAAAATGCATCAGTATCTAAAAAAATGTGAGATGCAAAACTCCCAACTGTTTCGGCCAGAGCTACAGTTGCCCCTCCATGTAAAATTCCATCTGGCTGATGCACTTTGTTAGTAACGGGCATTTTAGCAATCACATAATCGTCGCCAGCATCTACAAATTCAATCTGAAGTGTTTCCATCAAGGTGTCTTTACAGGTGGCATTGGCTTTTTTTATTATTTCGTCTTTTGATAGTTTCATTAGCAAATTATTGATATTTCAAAGTTACAAAAGCCAAAGAAATGAAATAGCCTAAGAACGTTAAAATAGTGCAAAAAAAAGCACAACCCAAAGGTTGTGCTAATTTGTAATTTAAAGTTTATAAAACTTAAGCTGTTTTCTTACAAGCTAAAGCATAGATAACTAAACCGAAACCAATTTTATTAATTGCATCAGCGATGTTGTATAAAACATCCATATCTAAACCAAGGTTAGCAAAAGAAGAATACCACTGTCCATCAGCTGTACCAACTAAGTATCCTAATGGATAAATAATCCATCCAACTAGTACAAACCAGCAAAGAACTTTATGTGCAGCCAATACATCTCCACCAGCTTCATTAGCTAGTTTTGCCGCTCCACCTAACCATATTTCGTAAACGATAGCAAAGTATGCTACAGCAGAGAAAAAGCCCCATAATGCAGCTTGACCTGCATATACAGCCTCACCTAGATAACCTGTTACTAGCATAATAACTGAAAGAACAATCATTTTAGTTAGTAAAGATTTCTTAGCACCAGCTACTTTAAGTATTAGATAAAATTCAACACACATTAATGGCACGGTAAGAATCCAATCTACATATCTGAAGAATGTTGGAGACTCCATGTTTGATGCCCAGTAATCTCTCATGTAGAAATAATGAACAGCTGCAATAAATGTAATTAAACCAGAAACTAAAACAGAAGTTCTCCATTTTTTGTCAAATTGATTTAATGATAAAAAGAAAAAGGCAGAAGCTGCCATCATTGCCATACATCCTACAAAGAATGTAAATCCTACATAATCAGTAGGATCCATCTTGGCTACTAAAGGTAAAAATAAGTTTGTCATTTTTTTAAATTTTGTTAGTTTTGTTTAAACAAATATATAAAAAAAATTAACTTACAATAAAAGATTGACTAAACTTGTTAAAGTAAATTAGTGATTTAACAATAATTTATGAATAATATTTTCAAATTCTCAATCGTTACTAGCTTCTTGGGGCTGTGGATTGCAACCCATATTCCTGAAAAATTTGAACTAATTCTTGGCTTTATTTTAATTTTTTCTTTTGGGATGATTCACGGGTCAAATGATCTGTTAATAATTAACAAAATTCTAGAAAAATCAAAATATTATTCAAAATTTAACATCCTTGTAGCTTACTTAATGATAGTTTCGCTAGCTATTTTAATTTTTTACATGGCCCCTATTTTAGCTTTATCAATGTTTGTTATATTTAGTGCCTATCATTTTGGAGAACAGCATTGGGAAAAAAGTTTTATAAAATCCAACAATTCGTTAAAATCAATTTTTTACTTCTGCTATGGAATGTTAATCCTACAATTACTATTCACTTTTAACGATATCGGAGTGAAATTCATTGTTAAAGAAATCACTGGCTACCAAATAGCAAATCTAAATAGTTTTCCTATTATAATCATTCTGGGAAGTTTAGTTTTAATCATGACTGCTATTGAACTACACTTTAAACGTATTTCTTCTGAAATAGCATTAACCGAGCTGTTCTCATTATTGATCCTCACTATAATATTTAACTCTTCCTCACTTATTTGGGGATTCACAATTTACTTTATTTTATGGCATAGTGTCCCATCGCTAGCAGAGCAAATTAAGTTTGTTTACGGAGAATTTAAATTAAAAACTACTTTGAAATACTGTAAATCTGCTGCTCCCTATTGGATAGTATCACTTATAGGAATGGTTATTCTTTATTTTATGTTTAACAATGAAAAACATTTCTATTCACTATTTTTTGCATTTATTGCAGCGGTTACCTTTCCCCATGCATTTGTAATGGTTAAAATGTTTTCAAAAAAAAAGCACGAACAATTATGATCGTGCTTTATTAACAATTAACAAATTTAACTTACTCTTCTACCTCTTCAAAATCAACATCTTCAACATCGTCTTCTTGAGAAGTTGATTCACCTTGAGCATCTTGTGGAGTAGCGCCTTGAGCATCTTGTTGAGCTTTGTACATTTCCTCACTAGCAACCTTCCAAGCTTCATTAATTTTTTCTAGAGCTGGATCGATAACTTCGATTTCTTTAGTCTCATAAGCTTTTTTCAACTCTTCTAATGCAGCTTCAATTGGTTGTTTTTTGTCGTCAGATAGTTTATCGCCAAATTCTTTTAATTGACTCTCCGTTTGAAAGATCATTGCATCAGCAGCATTTAACTTATCAGCTGTTTCTTTCGCCTTTGCATCTGCATCTGCATTAGCTTCAGCATCTTGCTTCATCTTTTGGATTTCATCCTCTGTTAATCCAGAAGATGCTTCGATTCGAATGTCTTGAGATTTATTTGTTGCTTTATCCGTTGCAGAAACTTTAATAATACCATTAGCATCAATATCAAAAGTAACTTCAATCTGAGGAACTCCTCTTTGTGCTGGAGGTAAACCATCTAAATGAAAGCGTCCAATAGTCTTATTGTCGGCTGCCATCGCCCGTTCACCTTGAAGCACATGGATTTCAACTGAAGGCTGGTTATCAGCAGCTGTAGAAAATACTTGGGATTTTTTTGTTGGTATGGTTGTATTAGATTCAATTAATTTAGTCATTACATTACCCATCGTCTCGATTCCCAAAGATAATGGAGTTACATCCAACAATAATACGTCTTTAACATCACCTGTTAAAACACCACCTTGTATTGCAGCACCCACAGCAACAACTTCATCAGGATTTACTCCTTTGTTGGGTTTCTTCCCGAAGAACTTCTCAACTGCTTCTTGAACTGCAGGGATTCTTGTAGAACCTCCTACTAAAATAATTTCGTCAATATCGCTAGTTGATAAACCTGCCGCTTTTAAAGCTGTTTGACATGGCTCAATAGTTCGTTTCACCAAATCATCTATTAACTGTTCAAACTTTGCTTTTGAAAGTGATCTCACTAAGTGTTTTGGACCGCTTGATGTAGCTGTTACATAAGGTAAATTTATTTCAGTCTGTGCAGAAGAAGATAGTTCTATTTTAGCTTTTTCAGCAGCTTCCTTTAAACGCTGAAGCGCCATCGGATCTTTTCTCAAATCTAAATTCTCTTCAGTTTTAAACTCTTCAGCTAACCAATTAATAATTTTTTCATCAACGTCATCACCCCCTAAGTGCGTATCTCCATCAGTAGCAAGTACCTCAAAGACACCATCTCCTAGTTCTAACACTGAAACATCATGCGTACCTCCACCAAAATCAAAAACAACTATGGTTTGGTCTTTACCTTTTTTATCCATTCCATAAGCAAGTGCAGCTGCAGTGGGCTCATTTATTATTCGCCTTACTTTAAGTCCAGCAATCTCACCAGCTTCTTTTGTTGCTTGTCGTTGAGCATCATTAAAGTAAGCAGGTACCGTAATTACAGCTTCAGTTACTTCCTGATCTAAAAACTCCTCAGCTGTTTTTTTCATTTTTTGAAGAACCATTGCAGATAGCTCTTGTGGTGTGTATAAACGACCATCAATATCTACTCTGGGAGTATTATTGTCTCCTTTGACTACCTTATATGGAACACGTCCAACTTCTTGTTTTGAATCAGAAAACTGATTACCCATAAAACGTTTGATTGAATAAACTGTTTTTGTTGGATTGGTAACTGCCTGACGTTTAGCAGGATCTCCAACCTTAATTTCACCACCTTCAACAAAGGCAATTACGGAAGGTGTTGTACGACGACCTTCGGCATTAGTAATTACTACAGGCTCATTACCTTCCATTACTGAAACACATGAATTTGTAGTTCCTAAATCAATTCCAATTATTTTACTCATAATATGTATATTTAACTTGTATTTATATTTACATGACTATATAGACAATGATTATGCCACTCAATAAAATATGACAAGCTGTCATGTTCTGTAAATTACTTTTTCATTACTTTTACAAACTATTATAATAATTAAAACAATATGTCAGTTTCAAAAAAAGAATATAAACGAGTTACTGTAAAATCATTGATTGAAATGAAGTCCTTGGGAGAGAAAATTTCTATGCTAACTGCATATGATTACACAATGGCTAAAATTGTTGATGGAGCAGGAGTTGATGTAATTCTTGTTGGTGATTCTGCAAGTAATGTTATGGCTGGCCACCAAACAACATTACCAATTACATTAGATCATATGATTTACCATGCTTCTTCAGTAGTGAGAGCTATTGATAGAGCGCTTGTAGTTGTAGATCTGCCTTTTGGAACTTACCAAAGTGATTCAAAAGAAGCATTACGTTCTGCAATTCGAATAATGAAAGAAAGTGGTGGACATGCAGTTAAATTAGAAGGTGGAAAAGAAATCAAAGATTCCATTAAAAAAATATTAAACGCAGGCATTCCAGTAATGGGACATCTTGGATTAACCCCACAATCAATATATAAGTTTGGAACCTATACAGTAAGAGCAAAAGAAGAAGAAGAAGCGCTAAGACTAATAGAAGATGCCAAACTTTTAGAAAAATTGGGGTGTTTTGCCATGGTTCTTGAAAAGATTCCAGCAACTTTAGCTGAAAAAGTTGCAAAAAACATAAACATACCTGTAATTGGTATAGGCGCTGGAGGCGGGGTTGATGGCCAAGTACTTGTTCTTCACGACATGATAGGGATGACCCAAGAGTTTCATCCACGTTTCCTACGTCGCTACATGAATTTACATGAAGAAATGACAACAGCAATTTCAGAATATGTTCAAGATGTAAAATCTTCTGAATTTCCCAATAAAAATGAACAATATTAAAAAAAGATATAAAATAATTTCAAATTCAGAAAACCTTCAAATTCTTCACGAAGATAATCACGTAATAATTGTAAATAAACGCCCTGGTGATATTGTTCAGGGAGACAAAACCGGTGACAAACCTTTAAGTGAGGTTGTAAAAGAATATTTAAAAAAGAAATACAATAAACCTGGTGCTGTATATTTGGGAGTTACTCACAGATTAGACCGCCCTACTTCTGGTGCTGTCATATTTACAAAAACATCGAAAGCACTTTCTAGAATGAATACTCTATTTTTGAATAATAATGTAGAGAAAATATACTGGGCCATTGTAAAAAATAAGCCTGAAAAACACAAAGACAGCCTTATCAATTGGTTAAAAAAAAATCCAAAAAATAACAAATCAACGGCTTACCGTAAGCAAGTAAACCAAAGCAAGAAAGCAATTTTACATTACCAATTAATTCATAGCATGGATCGATACCACCTAATTGAGGTTAAATTAGAAACAGGTAGACATCATCAAATTAGAAGCCAATTATCGAATATAGGTAGCCCTATTAAAGGCGACTTGAAATATGGGTTTGATCGTAGTAATCCCGACGGAAGCATTCACCTACATGCTCAAAAAATATCATTTATTCACCCAGTTAATGAACAGAAAATATCAATTATTGCCCCAACACCAAATGACATATTGTGGTCAGAGTGCAGTTCCAAAACAAATACAAAACCATGAATTTAAAATCCATCATAGAACTTCAGAAAGAATATTTTAATTCCCAGTCAACAAGAGATGTTAAAATGCTTAAAAAACTCCTCGCTAAGTTGCGTATTGAAATTATCAAAAGAGAAGACGAAATTTACGAAGCGCTATACAGGGATTTTAAAAAGTCTAAATTTGAAACTTATTTTGGTGAGATTGGAATTGTTATTGCAGAAATTGAATCTACAATTAAACAAGTTAATTCGTGGTCTAAGCCAAAGAAAGTTAGATCATCATTATTAAATTTCCCTTCTTCAGATTATATTTATAGTGAGCCCTACGGAAGTGTATTAATAATAGCTCCTTGGAACTACCCTTTTCAACTTGCAATCGCCCCACTCATCGCTGCTATTGCAGCTGGCAATACAGTTATATTAAAGCCCAGTGAACATACATTAAACACATCTAAAGTATTAGAAAGTATCATTAGCAACGTTTTCAAGCCAGAACACGTAAAAGTGATTGAAGGTGGAATTCCCGAAACTACCCTACTTTTAAAAGAACGCTGGGATTATATTTTTTTTACAGGAAGTGTTCCTGTTGGTAAAATTGTAGCAAAAGCCGCTGCTGTATTTTTGACTCCATCAACCCTTGAACTTGGTGGGAAAACTCCATGTATTATAGATGAAACAGTATCAACAAAATTAGTAGCTAAACGATTGGTTTGGGGGAAATTTGTTAATGCAGGTCAAACATGCATCGCTCCAGATTATTTATTAGTTCATAAATCGGTGAAGGAAGAGTTAATTTTTAATCTTAAAAAAGAAATCATCGAAGCCTACGGCGAAAACCCGAAAGAATCTCCAGACTACCCTAGAATCATTAATACAAAAAATCTATCTAGACTTTTAAATATGCTTGAGGATTCTAAAGTAATCTTTGGTGGTGAGTCTGATATTTCTGATTGCTACTTAGCACCTACGCTAATTGATGCCCCTTCGCTAGACTCTAACGTTATGAAAGAAGAAATTTTTGGTCCTATTTTACCAATCTTGAGCTACAATAGCGAATTTGATATAAACCAAATCGTCAATAGATATGAAAAGCCGTTAGGGTTTTATGTGTTTTCAAATAATAAAACATTTTATAAAAAAATGATCAAAACCTATAGTTTTGGTGGGGGAACAATTAATGATACTATGATTCATTTCGGAAATACAAATTTACCGTTTGGAGGAGTTGGTGAAAGTGGTATTGGAGCCTACCATGGACAATTAGGTTTTGATACCTTTTCTCACAAAAAAGGGATTGTCGTTAAAAAAAACTGGTTAGATATCACACTAAGATATGCACCTTATACTAATAAACTTAATAAGCTAAAAAAGCTATTCAATCTATTTGGATAAATATTAAAATTACATTATTTTAAGCCATAGATATTTCTTATAGTTATATTTTAAATTATTCATTTTCAATTATTTAAGTTTAATTAGCAAACCTAAGGTTTAATAGTTATTTGTTTTGATTAAATAACTATTTTCTTTAAAATTACCAATAAATATTTAGCTATAATATATACATACTTCAACAAACTAAATACTGTCAAAATGATAATTAGATTGTATCTTTGAAAAAAAAATGAAAAAATATCTTTCAGAATTTATTGGGACTTTTAGTATGATCTTTTGTGGCTGTGGTGCTATGGTAATTAATGATTTTACTGGCGGATCAATTACACACCCTGGAGTTGCCATAACATGGGGGCTCATTGTTATGTCTATGATCTACGCATTTGGAGATGTTTCAGGCGCACACTTTAATCCCGCTGTTACCCTTGGTTTTGCAGTAGCTAAAAAATTTAAATGGATTGAAGTTCCAAAGTATGTGATTGCGCAATTATTTGGTGCTCTTACCGCTTCATACGTCTTACTCTTCTTGTTTCCTGAAAGTGATTTAGGAGCTACTATTCCAACCATTGAGCCATTAAAGGTTTTTATCATTGAATTACTGCTTAGCTTCTTTTTGATGCTCGTAATCATAAATGTATCTACAGGAAGCAAAGAGATTGGTCCTGTAGCAGGAATAGCTATAGGAAGTGTTGTTTTGCTAGAGGCGATGTTTGCTGGACCTTTGACAAAAGCATCTATGAATCCTATTCGTTCTCTTGCTCCTGCTCTTGCATCTGGAAACTTTTCGCATCTGTGGATTTATCTCACAGCACCTTTTGCTGGAATGCTGTTAGCAGTGTTTAGCTGTAAGCTGGTTAAAGATGAAAATTGTTGTGATGACAAATGTTAATATTTTTTTAATTATATAAATTTAATTTTAAACTACCTGTACTTTTACGCTATAATTTAAATTTGTTATGGCCAAAAAGAAACTATTTACCCAAAAAAAAATAATAGAGCTTTACATGGATTATGTGTTACAACATAACCATGCTCCAAAATCAATTTATTTATTTTCAAAAATAAATGGTTTTGAGGAAGCTGATTTTTATGAAATATTCGGCAACTTTGAATCTTTAGAAAAAGCTGTTTTTACACAGTTTTTCACAAACACTAAAGAGACTTTAGAGTCAAGTAAAGACTACCTTACATACGATTCCAGAAATCAATTACTAAGTTTCTATTTTACATTTTTTGAATTCCTTACCGCCAACAGAAGCTATGTGATTTTCGCTTTAAGCGAAAGTAAAAATCAACTAGAAAACTTAAAAAAACTCAAAGGGTTACGATACGAATTTTTAAATTTTATAGATCAATTAGATATCGAGGTAATGAAAATTAAAAACAAACAATTAGAACAAATTAAAGACAATGTTGTTCAGGAAACCTATTGGATTCAACTGATGCTTACACTCAAGTTTTGGATAGATGATTCCTCTAAATCATTTGAAAAAACAGATATTTTTATAGAGAAATCTATCAATGCTAGTTTCGACTTAATAAATATATCCCCACTTAAAAGCTTCGTTGATTTTGGCAAGTTCTTAATCAAAGAAAAAATAAGCATGAACTAAATGAAGTCAATCGATAGTATACCAACTTCAAAAGTTAAGAGAGCAGGAAAACTTGTTACAACTGGTGCCAAAGTCGGAATCAATTATCTAAAGTATTATGGAGAGAAATTAGTTAAATCTGAATCTGCAGCAAAACTTAATCTTAACAAAAATAATGCTGAAGATATTTATTCAGGGTTAAAGCAACTAAAAGGTAGTGCCTTGAAAGTTGCTCAAATGTTAAGCATGGAAAAAAGTCTACTACCTCAGGCTTATGTAGATAAATTTTCACTAGCACAATTTTCTGTCCCCCCCCTTTCTCCTCCACTTGTAATAAAAACTTTCAAAAAATATTTTGGCAACCACCCAAATCAAATTTTTGACAAATTTGACTCTAGCTCCGTAAATGCCGCCAGTATTGGCCAAGTACATATGGCTGAATTAAAAGGGAAAAAGCTTGCTGTAAAGATTCAATATCCAGGAGTTGCTGATAGTATAAAATCAGACTTGTTTTTAGTTAAACCAATTGCCATCAAAATGTTTAATATCAAAGGAAAGGATTCTGATAAGTATTTTCAAGAAGTTGAAGATAAATTAGTAGAAGAGACTAACTATGATCTTGAAATCTCACAAAGTAAAGAAATCGCTCAATCCTGTATTCATATTCCTAACTTGTTATTTCCAGAATACTACGACGACTATTCTTCAGATCGTATTATTACAATGGATTTTATGAAAGGTGAGCATTTATCTGTTTTTACTAAATACAATACTGACAAAAAAAAATCAAATCAACTTGGTCAAGCACTGTGGGATTTCTACATGTTTCAAATTCACACACTAAAAAAAGTGCATGCGGATCCTCACCCTGGAAATTTTTTAGTTAATGAAGATACACAATTAATTGCTTTAGATTTTGGCTGCATGAAATCAATCCCAAATAATTTCTACACACCCTACTTTGAACTCTCGAATGTCAATACAATCAATGATCCAGTATCATTCAAAAAAAAGCTTTATGAACTAGAAATATTAACACCAAATGATACTAAAGAAGAGTTAGCTTTTTTCACAAATATGTTTCATGAACTATTGAGTGTTTTTACACTCCCTTTTCATAATGAAATTTTTGATTTTTCTAATCCAGAATTTTTTAATAAAATAGGAGAACTTAGCGAAAGCTACAGTAAAAACACAGAGCTTAGAAAATTTAATGCAAATAGAGGTTCCAAGCACTTTATATACATAAACAGAACTTTTTTTGGACTTTATAGCCTGATGTTTGACTTGAAAGCATCTAATGTCAAAATTAATCAATTCAAAAATTACTAAATGTTACATTTAAAAAGGCAAGACTTTGATGATTTAGATCATCTCCACAGAATTAACCTAATTAACAGTTGTTCAGGGTTTAAATCTGCTAATTTAATCGGTACAAAATCAAATGATGGAATCCCTAATGTGGCTATCTTTAGCTCAGTAACACACTTCGGATCAAATCCTCCATTACTTGGAATTATTTTCAGACCTGTTAGCGATGTTCCTAGAAACACTTATGAGAACATTAAAGAAACCGGTCAATTTACGATAAATCACATTCATCGGGATATTATTGAGCAAGCACACCATACCTCTGCCAAGTATGATAAACGAATATCCGAATTCGATGTCACAGAACTTGAAGAAGAATACAAAAATAATTGGCATGCACCCTTTGTAAAAGGGGTGCCAATTCAGATAGCTTTAACTTTTTGTGAAGAATACAAAATTAAGGCTAATAACACTATACAACTAATTGCAGAAATAAAAGACTTATACGTTAAAGATGAACTTATCGAAAAAGATGGATTCATAAACCTTTCTAAAGCTAATGTTATGACTATTAACGGGCTGGATGGGTATGCACTACCATCTTTAAAACAACGAATCGATTATCAAAGACCAATAAAATAAATACTAATAAGTATTGAAAAAAACTAACCTCCCAAAAAAAATTTGTCAACGATGTGAACGCCCCTTTTCCTGGCGAAAAAAATGGGAAAAAAACTGGGAATTTGTAAAATATTGTAGTAAAAAATGTAGCAGTAAGCGAAATAAATAGTTTCTAAAATCAATATTACATGAGCACACTTCGACTAATCCTTGGAGACCAACTAAATTCCCAACACTCTTGGTACAACACGGTTTCAAACAAAACGACCTACTGTATGTTTGAAATGCGTCAGGAAACAGACTATGTTAAGCACCATATTCAGAAAGTGGTCGGATTTTTTGCAGCCATGCAAGAGTTTTCAAGACAATTAATTTCAGATGGACATAAAGTTATTTATTTGACTATTGATGATTCTTCTAATCATCAATGCCTTGAAAAAAACCTAAAGTCAGTCATTGACTCTTTAAATATTTCTAAGTTAGAATATCAATCTCCAGACGAATACAGGTTAGATTACCAGCTAAAAAATATTTGTAAAACTCTTTCAATATCTTCAAAACAAGTTGATTCAGAACATTTTTATACAAATAGAAATCAACTTTCAGAGTTTTTTAAAGGAAAAAAACAATTCTTAATGGAACGTTTTTACAGAGATATGCGAAAAAAACACCACATACTTATGAATGGCGAACAGCCTGAAGGAGGAGAATGGAATTATGATAAAAGTAACCGAAATAAATGGAAAGGCTCGCCTGGAATACCTCCATTTATTAATTTCAAAAACAATGTTGATTCAATTTTAAAATCTATAAATAATTGCAATATTGATACTATCGGACGTTTTGACGGATCAACTTTAACTTACCCAATAAATAGGAAACAATCATTAGAGCAACTAGAGTATTTTAATCAAAATTTATTAGTTCATTTTGGAGATTATCAGGATGCACTACATAACGACGAAGTCTATTTATTCCATTCTAGATTATCGTTTGCAATGAACCTAAAAATAATAAGTCCAAAAGAAGTTGTATCATCTGTTCTTGATTTTTACAGATTGAATAACGACGAAATAACAATTTCCCAAGTTGAAGGATTTATAAGACAAGTTATTGGTTGGCGTGAATACATGAGAGGAATGTATTGGGCCCATATGCCAGAATATAAAAAATTAAATACATTAAGTAATCAAAACCAAATTCCGGAGTTCTTTTGGACAGGAGAAACGCAAATGAACTGTCTGAGTAAAACTATTAATAATTCTCTAGATAACGCCTATGCGCACCATATTCAGAGACTAATGGTTACGGGAAATTACTTACTATTAACACAAACAAACCCGGACGAGGTTGATAATTGGTATTTAGGAATTTATATTGATGCCCTAGAATGGGTTCAACTCCCAAATACACGCGGAATGAGTCAATTTGCAGACGGAGGTCTAATAGCTACCAAGCCTTATGTTTCGTCTGGTAGTTACATTAATAAAATGAGTAATTATTGTGGTGACTGTAAATACAATGTCAAAGAACGTCTTGGAGAAAAAGCATGCCCTTTCAATAGCTTATACTGGAATTTTCTTGATGATAAACGCACTCAACTAAGCGGTAATTTTAGAATGAAAATGATGTATTCTGTCTTAAATAAATTTTCTAATGAAGAGCTTGTTGCAATGAAACTAAGAGCTTCTAAAATAATAGAATCCCCTGAAAACTACTAATAGCTATCATATTAAATGTTAATATTTGTTTAATTATTATTTCAAATGACAACACATTGTGTATGTTTGATTAATAAATTAATTAGCTTGGTTCTAGATACAACATACTACAACAAGGAACATAAAAATTTACTTGAAAATTTTGTTGGTAATTCTTATACCTTATTTGAAGCTTTAAAGCGTAAGGGAATTGGCTCAAAACGCATGATCGTACAAAACGTAAGTCAAAACCTTAAGATTGTGCTAAATACAATTTCTGATATCAACTACGCAAATATAGAATTGAGAAAAAAAGGGATTCTAATACATATCACCAAAGGCCTAAGAAATTACACTTGGGCAATTCCATTTTATCATTTAGTTATTTACAAAACAAATAGCTTTAGTATTCATGCTCAAGGAAAGTTTATTCAATTTGAAAAATCTAAAAATTTTTATGAAAATAAAGTTTTTCTTTCTTCGCTGCTAAATGAAAAAATAAAGTGTGATGAACAATTTAAACTTCCTTCTTCATGAATTTTAATACTATAGAAATAGATAGAATTATAGAAATGGCATGGGAAGACCGAACTACTTTTGAAGCCATTGAACACCAATTCAAAATCAATGAGCAAGAAGTAATTAGAATGATGCGTACTTACATGAAACCTAAAAGTTTTCGTTTATGGCGTGCACGAGTCCAAGGAAGAAAAACAAAACATCAAAAACTTAGACCTTTTGAATCTGGTAGATTTAAATGTACCAGACAGCGTCAAATAACTCACAATAAAATTTCAAAGCGTTAAATACAACATGGATAATAAATTAACTAATAAAAATATAAAAGAAATAAATGAGCTTTCTGTTCATGAAATTGGTGATGATCACCTTTTTACTGGTTTAGAAACACCAATGAAAAAAGATGCTTTTAAACTTACTGACGAAGAAAAGAAATCTAAAATTTCAATTTTGTTTGAAGAAATTATGGATGTTATGGGATTAGATCTAAATGACGACTCTCTTAAAGGAACTCCTGATCGTGTTGCAAAAATGTACATTGATGAAATTTTTTCAGGCTTGAACCCTAACAATAAACCTAAAGTTGCATTGTTTGACAATAAATATCAATACAATCAAATGTTAGTGGAAAAAGAAATTACTTTTTATTCAAACTGTGAACATCATTTTGTACCAATAATTGGAAAAGCACACATAGCCTACATATCCTCAGGAAAAGTTATCGGACTTTCAAAATTAAACCGCATTGTTCAGTACTATGCTAAAAGACCTCAAGTACAAGAAAGGCTTACTAATCAAATTGCAGAAGAATTAAAATTTATATTAGGCACTCAAAACGTTGCCGTAATTATTGACGCCAAACATCTTTGTGTTTCGTCAAGAGGCATTCAAGATGATACCTCAGCTACAGTGACTGCGTTTTATGGTGGCACTTTTAATACCTCAGCAAAAATTGCTGAACTACAAAACTATTTAAAACAATAATTATGGATATTGTCAAACAAGCAGAAGCATTTGAATTAAAGCCCGTCACCTTCAAAACTACGAGCGAACGAATTGAAGCATCAAGAGAAGTTAAAAGTTTAATTTTAGGGGTAAATGAAATTTATAAAATTGATAAAAAACCAGAATTAATGGACCTAATGAAGCGATTAACAGTTATTAAACAAAAAATTGAAAAACGTTTGAAAGGACGTCCCCTTACAGCATGAGAAAAATTATTATCATTGGCGGTTCCAAAGGAATTGGAAGTGCAATTATCGAAAGTTTAATTTCTAATCACCAGATTATCAATATTAGTAGGTCAACTCCTGAACTTAGACATGAAAACCTTACGCATCACAACTGTGATATATTGAAAGATGAGTTGCCTCAAATAGAAGCTGCTGACGGATTAATTTACTGCCCCGGTAGTATTAACCTCAAACCCTTCAACAGACTAAGTTTAGATGATTTCAGAGCAGATTTTGAAATAAATGTAATTGGAGCTATTAAAGCAATCCAAACTTATACTAAAACTTTGTTGCAAAGTGACTCTGCATCAATTGTGCTATTCAGTACTGTAGCTACAAAATTAGGAATGCCATTTCACGCTAGTGTAGCAACTGCAAAATCAGCTATTGAAGGATTAACTAAATCAATTGCTGCAGAACTAGCAACTAAAATCCGAGTAAATGCTATAGCACCAACAATTACCGATACTGATCTAGCAGCAAAATTTCTCAGAAATGATCGTATGGTGGAAAGTACTATTCAAAGACACCCATTAAAAAAATATTTAAAACCTAACGAAGTAGCGGCTATGGCAACATATCTTTTATCTGATTTATCTAAGTCAATTTCTGGACAAGTATTTAATCTAGATTGTGGGATTGTATCTCTAAAACTTTAAACCATGAAATTAAAAAAAATTAGTGCTACCCAAGTTGCTGTTCTAACTTTAGCTTTATTAACTATTTCACTTTTTTTATTCACTTCTATTTCAAAAATAAAACCTGAAGAAAACATGTCATCCATATACAATATTAAGATTAACACTATCGATGGAGTTCCTATCGACTTAAACACTTACAGAGGGAAATATATATTGTTTGTAAATGTTGCTTCCGAATGCGGTTTTACAGGGCAATATGAGGATCTCCAAAAACTATATGACAGCTACCAGGATAAACTGATGGTAATTGGCGTTCCCTGTAATCAATTTGGTGGACAAGAACCTGGAACATCTCAAGCCATACAGACATTTTGTAAGAAAAATTATGGAGTTACTTTTTTAATTACTGAAAAAGTAGATGTGAAAGGTAAGAACCAACACCCATTATATAAATGGTTAACTGATAAGGATTTAAATGGAGTTGAAAATACGTCAGTCAAGTGGAATTTTCATAAATACCTAGTAAATGGAAATGGAAAATTTTTAGATTATTTTTACTCAATAACCAAACCTTTAAGCAGTAAAATAACCCGTCAATTAAAATAAGTTATGTTTGGAATATTTAAGAAAAAGACTGCAATAGAAAAACTTCAGGATCGTTACAAAAAATTAATGTCTGAGTGGCACGACCTTTCAACAACAAATCGATCAGCGAGTGACTCAAAATATGCTGAAGCACAAAAGTTATTGGATGAAATAGATTTACTAAATAACTAAATGAAATTTTACAAAAATTTCATTTTATTCATTATTATAAATTTTAGTGCTTTGGCAATTGGAAGCTTATTAATGAATGATGGTCCAAGAACATTGTGGTATAAAAATCTTAATCAGGCTCCGTGGACACCCCCCGGATGGGTATTTGGTATCGCTTGGAGTAGTATAATGTTGCTTTTTTCTGCATTCATGGCATATTTGGTTCAAGTAGACAAGTCCAAGAAAGTCTTAATACTCTTTAGTATTCAGTTTGTGCTCAATGTGTTATGGAATTTTCTGTTTTTCAATCAACACTACATAATTATAGGTTTATTAAACATACTTTTTTTAACCTTTTTAATGTTTTATTTCTTATTAGCGTACAGTTATCAACTTAAAAACAAAAGATTCTTCGCATTACCCTATTGCATATGGCTAGTCCTAGCTAGTTCATTAAACTTTTACATCGCTTTATACAATTAAAATGAAGATTTATAGACTACACAAGAAACAAAACTTTCCAATAAGTGTCGAAAATGCTTGGTCGTTTTTATCAAATCCTGAAAACCTAAAAATAATTACTCCAGAATACATGAGTTTTGATATTTTATCAGGGTCAGATCGCCCAATGTATCCAGGTCAAATTATACAATATATTGTAACGCCTATTTTAGGAATCAAAACTAAATGGGTTACTGAAATTACTCAGGTAAAAGATCAACACTATTTTGTTGATGAACAACGCTATGGTCCCTATGCGTTATGGCACCACAAGCATTTCATTAAGGCGATTGATGGGGGTGTCGAAATGGAGGATATCATTGACTATAAAGTCCCTATGGGTTGGCTAGGCCAACTTCTACACCCCTTTATTGTAAAACCAAAGTTAGAAGAGATTTTCGCATACAGACAGAAAAAATTAACCGAATTATTTGGAGAATACTAATATGAATTCAAAAATTACACTTTTTTGGTTTAGAAGAGATTTAAGACTTCATGATAATCACGGATTATATGAGGCCTTGAAACACAATGACTCTGTACTTCCTATTTTTATTTTTGATCAACAGATTCTTGACTCCTTACCTAAGCAAGATGCTAGAATTGAATTTATCCTCAAGCAACTTACTGAAATAAATAAAACTTTGAAATCTCACGGAAGCCAACTAGCGGTATATAGTGGAACTACTGAAGCTGTGTTTACTGAAATAATTAGTGAATATGAGATTACTTCTGTCTATTGCAATCACGATTATGAACCATATGCAATTTCAAGAGATCAATCCATTTGTGAACTATTGAAAGAGAAATCAATTTCATTTAAATCCTACAAGGACCAGGTTATTTTTGAACGCAATCAAATCACTAAAGATGATGGGCTTCCTTATAAAGTTTATACTCCTTATTCAAAAAAATGGCTTGCTGCATTTGATACAAATCATTGTAACGCTTATAAGTCAGAAGATTTACTTCATAACTGCTATGAAACTAAAAGTCACAACTGGGTTGAACTGATGGACTTGGGCTTTGAGCCAAATCCGATAAAAGTGGCAATGTTTGATATCGATAGTAGTATTATAAAAAATTATGAGGCTACACGAAACTTTCCAGCCGTGAGAGGTACTTCAAAACTAGGCCCCCACTTAAGGTTCGGATCTGTAAGTGTTCGTCAAATAGTTTCTAAAGCTATTCAATTTGAAAACACGGTTTTTTTAAAAGAATTAATATGGCGTGAGTTTTTTATGCAGATTTTATGGCATTTTCCACATATAATTACGCAAAGTTTTAAACCTCAATACGATGCAATTAAATGGCGTAATGATCCTACAGAATTTCAAAAATGGTGTGGTGGTAATACAGGTTATCCACTTGTAGATGCAGGTATGAGAGAATTAAATAAAACTGGATTCATGCACAATCGTGTACGCATGCTAGTTGGAAGTTTCTTGTGCAAGCACCTTCTGATTGATTGGCGTTGGGGAGAGGCTTATTTTGCTGAAAAACTCCATGATTTTGAACTTTCTAGCAATGTTAGTAATTGGCAATGGGTAGCTGGTTGTGGAGTTGATGCAGCTCCGTATTTTAGGATTTTTAATCCTACAACTCAGGTTAAAAACTTTGATAAAGATCATTTATATATAAAAAAATGGGTGCCTGAATACCAAGAGTTAACCTATGCTGAGCCAATGGTTGATCATAAATTCGCTAGAGATCGATGCCTTAAAACATACAAAGAAGCTCTGGGCAAATGATTATATTTTTTTTACGTACTTAGTGATTATCACGATATTTTGTCCACAAATCTTACCTTCTATATAATTATCATTTTCGTGATCCAAAGATATCCTTCTAATTGCAACTCCTTGTTTAGCTGTCATACTGGACCCCTTAACTTTTAAGTCTTTAACTAATACTACACTGTCGCCTGATTTTAGGATAACTCCGTTTACATCTCTGTGAATTAATTTAATATCATCTTCGACCCCATCACCAAGTGCCTTTGCCCACTCTAAATCATCGGAACTTAAATACATCATATCTAATAAACCTTGTGACCATCCAGAAGATATTGTTCGGTTAAGCATCCGCCACGAAATCACTTTAACAGCAGAAAATTCGCTCCACATACTCTCATTAATACATCTCCAGTGGTTAGGAGAAATTAAACTAGAGTTTTCAATCTGAGAAATACAGATACTACAGGCATAGATACTATCAGATAAGTTGATCCCTCTTGAGGGTTGAAGGGTGTATATTTTTAATTTCTCTGTTGTCTTACACAACTCACAGGAGTTAAGACTTCTTGATTTAAGTTCGTTTTCTAACCTCATAGATCAATCCGCTCTATCTTAGCACCAATAGCACGTAAACGGTCATCAATATTTTCATATCCTCTATCAATCTGTTCAATATTATGAATAGTTGAAGTTCCATTAGCAGAAAGAGCTGCAATTAATAACGAAACTCCTGCTCTAATATCTGGAGAAGTCATAGTTGTAGATTTCAAAGTAGATTTAAAGTCATGACCAATTACAGAAGCACGGTGTGGATCACACAAGATTATTTTAGCTCCCATATCAATTAATTTATCGACAAAAAACAGGCGGCTTTCAAACATTTTTTGATGGACCAAAACACTCCCTCTTGCTTGAGTGGCTACTACTAAAATAATGCTTAATAAATCTGGGGTAAACCCTGGCCAAGGGGCATCAGAAATAGTTAAAATTGAACCATCTATATAATTTTGAACTTCGTATCCGTTAGTATGTTCTGGAATAAAAATATCATCTCCTTTACGTTCTAATGTAATTCCTAATTTACGGAATACATTAGGAATAACTCCTAAGTTGTCCCAACTTACATTCTTGATAGTTAATTCACTTTTTGTCATAGCTGCTAGTCCTATCCAACTACCAATTTCAATCATGTCAGGCAACATAGTATGCTCTGTACCACTAAGGTTTTTAACCCCTTCTATTGTTAGCATATTAGAACTAATACCAGAAATTTTAGCTCCCATCCTGTTCAACATTTTACAAAGCTGTTGTAAATATGGCTCACAAGCAGCATTATAAATTGTAGTCGTACCAGTTGCAAGGACAGCAGCCATTACTATGTTAGCAGTTCCTGTAACGGAAGCCTCATCTAATAACATATAAGTACCTTTCAATTCCTTAGCTTCTACTCCATAAAAATGATCCTCACGGTTGTATCTGAAGTTCGCTCCTAGCTTAATAAAGCCCTCGAAATGTGTGTCTAAACGTCTTCTTCCTATCTTATCTCCTCCAGGCTTCGGTATATATCCTTTACCAAAGCGAGCCAAAAGAGGGCCAACTATCATGATAGATCCTCTAAGTCCGCGACCTTCAACTTTAAAAGCTTCTGTTTCTAAATAATCTAAATTAATTTCATCAGCCTGAAAAGAATAGCTTCCATTACCCAACTTATTAACTTTCACACCTAACTTCCCAAGTAAGACAATCAGTTTATTTACGTCAATGATTTCAGGAATATTATGAATCGTAATTTTTTCAGGAGACAATAGAACAGCGCACAATATTTGTAGCGCTTCATTTTTAGCACCTTGGGGCTGTATTGAACCTTTCAATTGGTGACCACCTTCAATTTTAAAAGTTTTCAATGTTGTGTTTATTTAAATATTAAACAAAATTAGTAACGCTTGCGATTTCTATGATGATTTGTCTTTTTCTGGGGCTTTTTATGAGTAGTAAACTTGCGTTGTGTTTTTAGTAAGCTTGTAGAATCACTTAAATCTTCTTTACTACCTCGTAAATCAATCTTACCATCTGAAAGCTCAAATAGATGTCCAAAAATGACAGAATCTTCAACTGTATCTTTATTCCAGTTCAAGAAAGATTTTTTCATGTGATTTGCGATAGTATATTGCAAGGCCTCTTTCATTTCCCCTTGTTCCCATGTATTAGCAACGTCAATCATTGTTTTTATATTATTACCATAAAAACGATACTTTGGGAAATTTTGTGGATACTTTAAAGGCTCTGGACGAACATTAAGCATTTCTTCTGTTGGAATTTCGAAGGGAGAATCAGCATCTAACTTTAAATCAGACATTATAAAAAGCTGATCCCAAAGCTTATGTTGAAAATCAGGAACATCTCGTAAATGAGGTTGCATATTTCCCATTATTGAAATAATTGCTTTTGCTAATCGGTTACGTTCTTCCTTAGATTCCTGAGCTACAGCATGATTGATCATTTTTTGTAAATGTCTTCCATATTCTGGGATAATTAAGTGCTCACGTTCAGTATTGTATTGTAGTTGATCTGTTAACGCTGTCATGTTGGCGATAATATTTAAAAATTAAGTCTTTGCAAAGTACAAAAAAATTGTGTGTGTATGAGAGAAATTAATTGTATGCTTAGTTATACAAAAATTAAAGAGAAATAACTCCGTCAACTAAACGTCCAACTTCTTTATATTTTTCAATTACAGCTTCTGGAGTATTCATAAGTACATTGACAGAAATACTTACATATTTTCCGTTTTTTGATGTTGTTTTTTTTATAACAGCTTCAATATTGTCAAAAATATTTTCTAAAGTATTTTCTTTGGATGGGTTTGATTCAATAATAAATTTATATAAATACACTGAAGGCCAGCTAGCTGTATCATATAGCTTTTCTTTCAAGTCTAAATAAAATATTTCTGCTTTAGAAGGTGTTTCCATTATTTTAACTCTAACAATACAAATATACATTATATCTCATTTTTTATTTCCCTTTTAAATCACGAATTTTACAAGTATTAAAAAAATCAAAAATTGAAGACTCGAAAAATAGCACTTATTGGAGGGCCTAGCACAGGAAAAACTACTTTAATTAACGCTCTAAAGTCTAGCGGCTATTATTGTATGGAAGAGATTTCCAGGCAAGTAACCATAGATGCGCAAGACAATGGTATAGACCAACTTTTTTTAAAGGATCCCTTATTATTTAGTCAACAGTTGTTGTTGGGACGACAAAATCAGTTTACACAAGCGAACGATTTAAAACAAGACCTTGTGTTTTTTGACCGAGGACTTCCTGATGTTATAGCTTATTTAGATTATTTGGGAAGTAGTTACCCAGAAATCTTTAAAACAGTTTGCATTCAACACAAATATGACTATGTTTTCATTTTGAAACCATGGAAAGCAATTTACAAACAAGACAACGAACGATATGAAACCTTTAAACAAGCTGTTGTAATACATGAATACCTAGTGAAGTCTTATACTAAATTTGGATACACAATTATTGAAACTCCTTTTGGAACCGTCAAAGAACGAATAGATTTTATTGTAAACTATTTATCAAAACAAGCATGAAGTATCCAATTGAACTATTGGAACATTATTGGAATTTCTCTGAGTTTAAACCTCAGCAAGAAGCTATTATTGAAGCTGTGTTGTCTAATGAGGACTGTATAGCACTATTACCAACTGGTGGTGGGAAATCAATTTGCTTTCAGATACCTGCCATGATAAGAAAAGGAATATGTATAGTTATATCCCCGCTAGTTGCCTTAATGCATGACCAAGTTAACAACCTAAACTCAAAAGGAATAAAATCTATGGCTTTAACCAGTGGATTTAGCCATAGTGATTTAGATAGGATGTTAGATAACTGTATTTTTGGAAATTATAAATTTCTATATTTATCGCCGGAACGACTGCAACAAGATTTGGTTCAACAACGAATTAAGCAAATGAATGTCAACCTTATAGCTGTAGATGAAGCACACTGTATCAGCCAATGGGGACATGATTTTAGACCCGCATATAGAGACATAAAATTACTAAGAAAAATCCATCCTACAGTAAATGTTATTGGACTAACTGCATCAGCGACTTCAAAAGTAGTTGATGACATCAGTGATCAATTAGACTGTATATCTCCGAAAATTTTTAAGACTTCTTTTAAACGTTCAAACTTAGCCTACTTAAATCTGGAGTGTCATGATAAGCTAAAAAAGACTGTTCAAGTCCTAAAAAAATATTCAGGAACCTCGATTATATATGTTAAAAATCGAAAAACAACTTTAGAAATTTCAGGTTATTTGAACAAAATCGGGATTTCAAGCAGTTATTATCATGGCGGATTGAATATTAAAGAAAAAGAAACTCAATTTAATCACTGGGTCTCTAACAAAAACCAAGTGATGGTGACTACCAATGCATTTGGGATGGGCATTGACAAATCAAATGTTCAAACTGTAATTCACCACTATCTTCCAGAAAGTTTAGAAAGTTATTATCAAGAGGCGGGCAGAGCAGGAAGAAATGGAGATAAAGCATATGCTGTGATCCTTAGCAATAATTCTGATGAAATTAAATCTGAGAAAGAACAAGTTAATTTATTACCAAACATTAACTTTTTAAAAAAGGTTTATAAAAGAATATGCAATTACTTCCAAATTTCATATGGTGAAGGAGTCGACTCAGTTCATAACTTTAACTTTAAGTTATTTTGTAGCTCCTATAATTTCCCATCTATGTTAACCTATAATGCACTTAAAGTTCTAGATCGAACAAGTATCATCTCTTTAGAAGAAAAACTTAAAAATTCTGCTTTTGTGAAAGTTCTTATTAAAAATAATGCTTTATTTAACTATCTAGAAAATCACCCTAAACAAGCGCTTGTAATTAAAGTTATTTTAAGGAGTCATGAAGGTATATTTAATCATACAGTAGAAATATCGCTTCAAGAAATTATAAATAAAACTAAGCTTTCTGAAAAAAAAATTATCGAGTTATTGACCCAGTTAAAACAATTAGATATTATACAGTTTGAGTCTTCAAAAACAGATGCTAAAATTACATTTATCGAACCTAGAGAAGATGATAAAACTATTAATAGGATTTCCAAAATAATAAAACAACAGCAAGTCCTAAAAAGAAAACAAATTCAATCTGTATTGAATTATATAAAAAATGACGGCATTTGCAAGAGTCATAAATTACTTTCCTATTTTGATGAAACAAATTCTTCAATATGTGGTATATGTTCAAGTTGCTTAGAAAGTAAACAAACTAAAAACAGAAATAAATAATAGTTATCGTCTAATAAAATGAAGTATTAACTACTTTTGAAGTGTATAATTTAGTTAAGATATTGAACACATTTAATGGAATAAAAAAGATTAAATACCATAACTGAAAAAATATACAAACTTAAAACTTTATGAAAAAACATGATATCCGTATTGTATTCATGGGCACACCTGAGTTTGCAGTCACTATTCTAGAAGGAATTTTACTTGCAAATTATAAAGTTGTAGGGGTTATAACAGCACCTGATCGCCCAGCAGGAAGAGGGCAAAAAATTCATAAATCTGCCGTTAAATTATTTTCACAATCTAAGAATCTCAACACCTTGCAGCCAACAAATTTGAAAGATGAAACTTTTTTAAGTAATTTAGAAAATCTGAATGCCAATTTACAAATTGTAGTAGCATTTAGGATGCTTCCAAAAAAGGTATGGCAAATGCCAAAACTTGGAACATTTAACCTACACGCATCTTTACTTCCTGACTATAGAGGAGCAGCTCCAATAAATTGGGCTATTATTAACGGTGAAAAAAAATCAGGAGTAACTACTTTTTTTATTGACGAAAAAATTGATACAGGAGAAATTATTTTACAATCACAAATAATGATTAATCCTTCAGAAAATGCAGGAAGCTTGCATGATAAATTAATGAAACTTGGAACTAAGCTCGTCATTAAGACTATCGAACAGATAGAATTTTGTTCTGTAAAAACGCATGCACAATCAACTGAGAAAACAAAAACAGCACATAAACTAAATAAAGACAATTGTAAAATTAACTGGAATTCTAGTGTAGAATCTATCTATAATAAAGTTAGAGGACTTAATCCCTACCCAGCAGCATGGGGGCTTTTGTCTAATGGAAATAAACAATTTAATATAAAGATCTACAAGGTTCAAAAGCACTTAGTTAAACATAATTTTCAAATAGGCAAACTAATAATTACCAAAAAATCGATTAAAATAGCTGTAACAGAAGGCTATATTGAATTAATAAACTTTAAATTTCCAGGAAAACGTCAAATGGATACTACTTCTTTTTTAAACGGCTTCACATTTCATGAAAATGCAAAAATGCTTTAAACTATAAAAATGACAAAAAACGAACTTATTGATAACATGGCTTTAAATGCTGGTATTTCTAGAAAATCTGCCAACAAAGCACTGGAGGCATTATCTGAAAGCATTATACTATCTCTTAAAAAAGGTGAGCGGATAAGTCTTAAAGGACTTGGTAGTTGGACAGTGTACAAAAGAGCTGCTCGTGTTGGACGTAACCCTAGAACAAATGAATCATTAAATATTCCTTCAAAAAATACATTAAAATTTAAAGTAAGCCCACAGTTAATCAATTATTTGAATCAAAAAAAATAGTAACAACAGAAAATCAAGATTTATTTATTATATTTAGTTTGAATAGTTTGATCATATATGTCAAATATAAACTTAAAAAAGGGTCACTTATTAATTGCAGAACCTTCAATAATTGGTGATCTGTCTTTTAATAGATCTATAATTCTAATCGCCGACCACAACTCAGAAGGCTCAATCGGATTTATTTTAAATAAGCCATTAAATTTTACCCTTCAAGATCTAATACCAGAAATTAAAATCCCTTTTGAAGTCTATAATGGTGGACCGGTAGAACAAGACAATCTTTATTATATACATAAAACTCCTGAACTTATTCCAAATAGTATAGAAATTGCTGATGGATTGTACTGGGGTGGTAATTTCCAAAAAGTAACCGAATTGATTATAAATAGACAATTGAATCCATTTGATATACGATTTTTTCTAGGATACTCTGGTTGGGAAAACAACCAGCTAAGTTCTGAGTTACGTTCCAATACATGGATACTTTCTAAAAATATGTATAACAAACAAATAATTGAAAAGGTAAATAATAATTTTTGGAAGGAACAAATGCTCGAGCTTGGAGGAGATTATAGTATTTGGTCTAATGCCCCTGAAAACCCGTCTTGTAACTAGGATAACCTTAACGACATATTCAACTTTGCTAAAAGATTTTGACTGACTGTTGTAGTGTAAGACTTTTTTCGGTAGATTGTAATAGGCTGTATCCCATGAACTACATTAGTAATAAATAATTCATCAGCCTTTTGTAATTCAAATGGTGAAATAGTGTCTTCAATAAATTCGTAATCAGGAGATTTCTTAAAAATTTCTATAACTTGTTTGCGCATTACTCCTTTAAGACAACCATCTGATAATGGAGGGGTTTTGATAATACAATCTTTTACTAAAAAGAGATTACCATTAAGAGCCTCTACTATACTTTTATTTGAATTGAGCAATAAACAATTGTCGTATTGATTTTCTTTAGCATAAATACTACCTAGGACATTAAGTATCTTATTGTTTGTTTTTAATGTAGATAATAATCCAGGATTCACATAAAAGTCCTTATACAACTCAATTTTATATTTAGATGAATTTAATAGATATAAATCTGATTCTAGAGAATCTGCAGTAATCAAATAATTAATGTCATTTGTTTCTGGGGTATAAAACCCCCCATGTTTTCTAAATACTGTTAGCTTAACTCGGAATGAATTTGAATCTGATTCATTAAAAGAAAGTAAATCAATTATTTGAGACTCCAAAAATTCGGGAGTAAATCTCATTGGAATTTCCATTCTAAGTAAACGCATGGAAGCCATAAGACGAAAATAATGATCTTCCCAGAACAATATTCTCCCATTTAAAGTTTTAATCGTTTCAAATAGAGCATCTCCGTACGCCAACCCTCTATTAAGTACTGGCACAGAAGCTTCTAAAGATGAATTTAAATGTCCGTTGATATTAATCATAAAAAAGTCCTGAAAAACAGGACAAATATAGTTCAAAAATAAATGTCTTTTCTAGGATGACCCTAAGACTTTTTTAAGGTCGGATATTTGATTATCCCATAACATCTTAGTCTCTTCTACCTCGTCTTCTTCCGCAAAATCAGTTACCATAAGTGATACATCTTTTGTTATTCCATCAACTTGAATTCTGATTTCAAAATATGAATTAGTATCATCATCTAACCATTTGAATTTTACACGCTCACCATTCTTTTTAGTCAATAGTTTAGCTTGTTCTTCAGAATCGTCCCAAATAAAAGTAAACAACTCTCCCCTTAAATTAACATTATCAGCAAACCATTCAGAAAGACCTGAGGGAGTTGAAATATATTGAAATAACAATTGAGAAGATGCTTGAATAGGGAATTCTAACTCGAACTTAATTTTATCGCTCATCTTGAATATTATATTTTAAAATTCAATATATACATTAATTGGTTATTTTTTTTAAAAAATTTTAATTTTTTTTATAGGATGATTAATTTGTGAGGAGTTATTTTGTTTTTATATTTGCAGCCATCTAATTAAGGCGAGGTAGCTCAGCTGGTTAGAGCGTCGGATTCATAACCCGGAGGTCGCGGGATCGTGCCCCGCTCTCGCTACAAAAAAACTCTTGAAAATTTCAAGGGTTTTTTTTATATAATTTAAGAAACTTTTTCTGCGAGTTGTTCCAAAGATAACAGCTGTTGCTCACCCGATGCCATATCTTTAAACAAGTAATTGTTTTGCGCTATTTCTGATGCACCAACCATGACCACATAAGGAATTCCCCTCTTATTACAATACACCATTTGTTTTTTCAACTTTACGGAGTCAGGGTATAGTTCTGCAGCAATTGATTTGGACCTTAAAAGTGTGATTGCTTTCAAACAATATAAACTCTCTTCATTTCCGAAATTAGTAAAGAGAACTTTAGTAGATTCTGTCTTGTTTGAAGGAAATAAATTGAGCTCCTGTAAAACTAAATAAATTCGATCTAAGCCAAAACTAATTCCAACACCACTAACATCTTTAAGTCCAAAAATACCAGTAAGATCATCGTAACGTCCTCCCCCACCAATAGAACCCATTTGTACAGATTTTGGTGCAGAAACTTCAAATATAGCCCCAGTATAATAGTTAAGACCTCTAGCCAGAGTCACATCCATTTGTAAAAACGCTGTTTTGAGACCCATAGAAGCCACTGAAGAAGCTATAAACTCTAGTTCTTCAACTCCTTTAATTCCTTCAACAGAAGAGTTTAAAATACTTTTTAGCGATTGAAGTTGCTCAGTAATAGTACCACTCAAATTAAATAAGGGCTGTAATTTAGAAATTCCTTCAGCAGGAATTCCTTTGTTGAGCATTTCTTCTTTAACTTTAACCTCACCAATTTTATCAAGTTTATCCAATGCCACTGTAAAATCGATAAGCTTATCTTGAGCGCCAATCAGTTCTGCAATGCCTGCTAATATTTTTCTGTTATTTATTTTTATAGTAATCCCTTCAAGTTTTAAGTCTGAAAACACGTCATCATAAAGTTGAATAAATTCAACTTCTTGCCACAAAGACTTTGACCCAACAACGTCGGCATCACACTGATAAAATTCTTGAAAACGTCCTTTTTGAGGACGGTCAGCTCGCCAAACAGGTTGAATTTGGTATCTTTTAAAAGGAAATATGATGTCATTTTGATATTGGGCTACATAACGTGCAAAAGGAACAGTTAAGTCGTATCGCAATGCTTTTTCTGTAAGTGAATTCGAAAACCCGGAAAGATTGCCTTCTTCAAGCGCTTGTAAATCTACTTTTTTTACTTTATCTCCTGAGTTTAAAATCTTAAAAATTAAACGATCCCCTTCTTCACCATACTTTCCTAACAAAGTTTCAGATAACTCAAAACTAGGGGTTTCGATAGGTTGAAATCCAAATTTCTTAAAGTTTGATTTTATGGTACTAAAAATGTAGTCGCGATTTGCTAACTGCTTTGGAGAAAAATCTCTCGTCC